>Ga0210409_10000063_pt1 | contig 241760 bp, 189 predicted proteins | sample IncBWH17MmetaG_FD_161649 | JGI IMG/M metagenome (GOLD analysis project Ga0210409, IMG submission 161649) | Forest soil microbial communities from Barre Woods Harvard Forest LTER site, Petersham, Massachusetts, United States - Inc-BW-H-17-M | ecosystem: Environmental > Terrestrial > Soil >...
AGAAGCTCACTCACGAAGTACAATTGCAGTGCGAGCACAACCCCCAAGAACCACCACATCCACTTCCGCTTGCTGTCTTTGATCTTCATCTTCCCTCTGTTATTGATCCCCACTCAGCGAACCCTTGCGGGTTCTGTTAGTTCTTGCTGCTAATTCGCTGGCCTGTCTCTTTGATGCGCGGGACCTGCCATTTGGTCCAGCCCCTTGCACCTGTCCCATTTGACAGCATACCTGTCCTAAACGCGATGGTACGGAAGACACATTCTAGGCTCCAAACTAGCCGTCTGGTACTGCCATGACCCGTTTTGAAACGCAATAAGTCTTTTGTCGTCAGTATATTATACTTGCATAACCTTTCGCCATCGTTTTCGCCTAGTTTTCCCTGTACTACGAACTTCGAACCTGACCCTAGGGACAGGGGTTTTTGCCTTTCAAGATTGTGAGGAATGAGCCGAATTTGTATCAAAACTGGGGAGGACAGGTCGGGCTAGAAGGCCGACAGTTGGGCTCGTGGCCCGCTCGTAGGGCAGTCGAAGAAGAAAAATCGCGCTGGCAGGGTGTCTCTGGCCCTGGCAGCGCGATTTGTTTGCATGGTATTGCTGCGAAAACGGAGCGCTAGACTCGTTTGAGGAGTCGAGTGATGCCAACGAGGATGACGGCTCCGACGAAGGCCACGATGATCGAGCCAATCATCCCCCCGGCGGGCCAGATGCCCAAACGGCCGAAAAGCCAACCACCAAGCCAGCCGCCAACGATGCCGAGAAGGATATCTACGAGGATGCCGTAGCCGCCGCCCTTCATTACGAGTCCCGCGAGCCAGCCGGCGATAAGACCAACGACGAGCCAATAGATCATGCGCTGCCTCCTTTGCTTCTGACCGGGAAGTGTGCGCTTCATTTAGAACACACCCTTGCCGAATGTCAAGCGCACACCCGTGGAAAGGATGAGGTCATTCTTCGTGAAGCCAGCGAGAGGATTGCTGAGATAGCGGTCGTATAGCTAACCTGCCGACTGAGCGGCATCACCAGCGTGGTTGAGCTCCTGGGAGACACTGATTTCGGGCTTCCTGTATAATTCATCGCGTTTCAAAGGGATGGACGAGTTGCGATTGCCCTGATTTGACCAAGCAGGGTAATTCGTCCGGCGTCTGCGTTCTCATTTCCGGCATGGCGAGACCTGCACGGCTCTGGCTGAATTTAAACTCAATGAAGTTGGGAGACTCGATGGCTTTGCGCATTCGACTTTTGGCATTCTTGGTTGTTGCGGGTGCTGTTTTTTGCGGTGCATGCGGCAAAACGCCCGCGGACAAGGGGACGGGCGGGACTGGTGCGCGGCCCACGATCGTGTTTATGACAGATTTCGGGACGGCCAATGATGCGGTGGCGGTGTGCAAGGCGGTGATCGTGGGGATCGCGCCGGATGCGCGGTTGATGGATATCACGCATCAAGTAACGCCGTTCCAGATTGACGAGGCCGCGCGCTTTTTGGCGGGAGTGACGCCCTACTACCCTTCGGGGACGATTTTTCTTGTGGTGGTGGATCCAGGGGTGGGGACGTCGCGGAAGGCAGTGATCGTGAAATCGAAAAAGGGGCAGTATTTTGTGCTGCCGGACAATGGAGTGATTACCCCGGTGATCGAACGGGATGGATTGGACTCCGCGCGGGAGATTACGAACACGGGGTGGATGCTGCAGCCGCAGGTTTCTTCGACGTTTCATGGGCGGGATATTTTTTCGCCGGCGGCGGCGCATCTAGCGGAAGGATGGGACTTCACTTTGGCAGGAGAGGCGGTGCCTCAGTTGGTGCAGCTCACGCCGAAAGTATCCAGCACATCGGACAATGGGATCGAGGGCGACATTATTGGGCTGGACGATCCGTACGGGTCCCTAATCAGCGACATACCGGGCGAGGAATTTAAGAAGCTGGGTTATCAACTGGGGGACAAGATTATCGTGCAGTTGAACAAGAGGCCTTTGAGCGTGCCTTATGTGAAGACGTTTATGGATGTGCCGGTGGGAGAGGCGCTGCTGTATATAGATTCGCGGGGGAGGATTGGGTTGGCGCTGAATCAGCGAAATTTTTCGCAGGTGAATAAGATTACGCCTCCGGGGACATTGTTTATTCCGCGGAAGGGCGCAGCGATCAAGAAGTGAATTGGTGCATGATTGCGCTTGTTGTTGCGCGTCCACGCTGGAAGACAAATGAAGGAGACGGGCAAGAATGCCTGTCCCACTCCTTTCCAATCCTAATTCCCAAACGCCGGAGCAGGCCTGTTCGGGGCACAAAAAGCATCTCAGCGGCGTCAAATATCTTCTAAGGAGTGGTGGCTTCGCGAACGCTGGAGGTGATCGGAGATGCGCAGGTTTCCCTTGAGAATTGTAGTGATCGGGTTGAGCCTGATTCTCTTTTTTTCTCGAGGCAGCGGCGCCGAGCCAGAGTTCGGGACGGTCTGCGTCGCTTATCGAGCGGCTGCGCCGTTCCGCAGACAGGTGATTTCTCCCGTCGGCAAGGCCAGTTCCGGCGGGCTGCAAGTCAAGATCGACAAACGACCGACAATGCTTTGGCCGCAAAGAGAAAGTCTCAAGATAGATGGGCTCGACCTCAAAGAGCGCCACGTCCTCGCGATTGTGGACGCGCACGGGAAGCCGGTGGATTTGCTTTGGTTTCGATTCTCGATTTATAAGAGTGCCCGCCTGTTCCTGTCTTACGACGGGTATCAAGGCATAGGGTTGGACGACGACACCCCTTGCCCGAGGTGCATGTGCAAGTGGGTCCTCTGAACTTCGACGAGGCCTTGGAGAACCGCATGACAGAACAGCTTTCCTTTGACGCGGCTCGGACGGCGGTTTTGTCCATGGACCTGCAGAGTGGCATCGTGGCGGCCTACGCGAAGGAGCCGGAAGAGCTGCTCGGGCGAGTGGCGGGCGTGTTGGAACGCGCGAGGACCCTCGGCATGTGCGTGATTCATCTTCGCGTGGGATTCCGGCCGGGACTGCCGGAGGTCAGCATGCGCAACGCTCTTTTTGGCGCAGTCAGGAGTTCGAGCAGGCACCAGCAACTGTTCGAAGGGGCATCGGGTGAAGTTCATCCGGGAGTTGGTTTGCACCAGAACGACATTTTTGTCGTCAAGCATCGTGTGAGCGCGTTCCGCGGAACGGATCTGGAAGTGATCCTGCGCGCCAAGGACATCGATACACTGGTGCTATTCGGAATTGCAACCAGCGGTGTAGTGCTCTCCACCTTGCTTGAGGCTTCGGATGCGGACTACCGGCTTGCGGTGATTAAAGATTGCTGCGTTGATAGCGATACGGAACTGCACACCAATCTGATTGACAAGATTTTCGCGCGGCGAGCCACCGTCCTTACCGCCGGAGAATTCCTCGCTGCCACCAAGTTGAACGACTAGCAAGTACGTTCCGCAGGGCGGGATATCATCTGCCAGCGAGGCCGGCCGGCTTCTCCCGCACTCCCTTCCTTCTCGGATCAAAAATTGGTCTTGATTGCGCCTTGCTGCTGAAGAGGATATACAAGGGGAGCGCCAAGCCATTCGCAAAAGCGGACTTGAATTATCTTTGCCGGTAATTCGACAACGGCACAAGCGCATCCAAGAGCATCCGCGAGCCAGAGTTCGGCAAGAATTGTTGGAAGACGGGAGAGTTCCAGTGGACTCCATGTCCAGTTCGGTGCCTAAGCGCCACGCAAGTGTGGCGCTTAGGCACCGTATTTCAGCAGGCGCGGCGAATACGTTAGCGATGTTCCTCGTTGCTATGTCGCTCAGTTCTTGTTCCCACCCGCAGCCTGTAAAAGAGCCTGTCACATTGAGTTACTTCCGCCTTGGCTGGGCTCAACCCGATGAACTGCCGACAGCGGTGTCCTTGTCGCACCGATTCACGCAAGAAACCGGCATCCAATTGAGGAGTATTCCAGTTCCGGAAACCACTCTCGACCAACTGGAAGCCTCGCGCAAGCTTCTCGAGAGTGGTGATTTGAGTCCGGACGTCTTGGGTCTAGATCTGATTTGGTCAGGCGTTCTGGAAGACGACTTGATGGATCTGCGTCCAGCCCTGGCGGCGGAAATCGCGTTGGTGGAACCGGAATTATTGCCTAGCTATACCGTCGATGGGAGGGTTGTGGCGATTCCTTATTCCGTTCAGGTCGGAGTTCTGGAGTATCGAACCGACCTTCTGCGCGCCTATGGCTACGATCATCCACCTAAGACGTGGGACGAACTGGAGCGGATGGCGCTGAAAATTCAGACGGGCGAGCGCGCCAAAGGCGTAAAAGACTTCTGGGGTTATGTGTGGCAGGGTGAAAATGGCGAAGCGCTAACCTGCAACGCACTGGAATGGCAAACTGCCGAAGGCGGCGGAAAAATCATCGAAGACAACCGCACGGTCAGCGTGAACAATCGCGCCGCGATTCGTTCCTGGCAGCGGGCCAAACACTGGATTGGCTGGATATCACCGCCCAGCGTCGTGGCGTACCGCGAGATCGATACGATAAATGTTTTTGACGCGGGCAAAGCGGCCTTCAATCGAGTGTGGGGCGGAGCGCCGATTACGCGTAAGGGGCTATCGAGGCAACTTCATTGGCGAAGTTCGCTGCCGGTCGGCAAGACGGGGTATACCAATATTCCCAGCGGCGCGCGCGGCTGGGCCGCCACTTTGGGAGGCTCTGGCTTGGCGGTTTCCCGACATTCGGTTCATCCTCAAGAAGGTATCGAGCTTGTCCGGTTCCTGATTCGCGCGCAAATCCAGTCAAGCGAGGAGGAGGAGAGGGCATCCGCCAACCAGCCCGAAGTCCATGATCGGCCGTCTCTCCCAGATTCGCCCGACCGCTCTGAGATATCGAGTCAACAGAGGAGCGGTGTTGTTAGCCGGCCGTCCAGCGTGACCGGGCGCACTTATGAGCAAGTTGCTAGAGCTTATATCGGTGCCGTGCATTCGGTGTTGACTGGACAGAGAGGCGCGGCAGAAGCTGCCGCTGAACTCGAAAAGCAGCTGATGAAAATAACGGGTTTCACTACTGGCCCGCCCAAGACGGCGGACTAGATTGCGGCTCTCGTGAACGATTGGCTGTGGCCGACGGATAGGCTTTATCGGGGGCGTAAGCGAAAAACGAAGACTCAACCACGTAAGGGAAGAAGCAAAACAACCTGACATCGCGGGCGTCGTTGGAGTTGACCGACTACTCGAAGTTCGTTCGTTTGCATTTCTTGGCTAGTCGCACAACAATAAGAAGGAAGTCCAGTTTGCGAGGTTGCCATGGCTGAAGCCGTGATCGTTTCTGCTGTTCGAACACCAGTGGGAAAAGCATTTAAGGGGTCGTTGCGGACGACGCGGCCCGATGATTTGGCGGCGCTGGCTATTCGGGAGGCGCTGGCGCGAGTGCCTGGGCTGGACGCCAAGGAAATTGATGACGTGATTCTTGGCTGCGCGATGCCGGAAGGCGAGCAGGGGATGAACGTGGCGCGGATTGCATCACTGCGAGCGGGGTTGCCAATTGAAACTTCAGCGATGACCGTTAATAGATTTTGTTCTTCGGGGCTGCAGGCAATTGCGATTGCGGCGGAACGGATTCGCGCGGGATCGGCGCACGCGATTGTGGCGGGTGGAACGGAATCGATGACCATGGTGCCGATGGGCGGGAACAAGGTTTCGCCGAATCCGTGGCTGGTGGATCACAACCCGGATACATACATCAACATGGGGCTGGGGACGGAAAATATTGCCAGGAAGTTCGGGATTACGCGGGAACAGGCGGACCAGTTTTCTGTCGAGTCTCACAAGAAGGCTCTGGCGGCTATTGCGGCCGGACACTTTAAGGACGAGACCGTACCGGTGGAAGTGAAGATTACGGCCGTGGCCAACGGGAACGGGGTTTCTGCGGGCCGTGCTCCTGGGAGCGCTTCGAGCAGTGGCAGGGCGACGGCCGCGGCAAAAGCGGCTACGCAAACTTTTACTTTTGAAATTGATGAAGGGCCGAGAGCGGACACTTCGCTGGAGGCGCTCGCGAAGCTGAAGCCGGCGTTTCACGTTAAGGGAACGGTGACCGCGGGGAACAGTTCGCAGATGAGCGATGGAGCGGCGGCCGCAGTGGTGATGAGCGAGGAACGCGCGAAGGCGCTGGGGCTGAAACCGCTGGCGCGTTTTGTGGCGTATGCAACGGCTGGCGTTTTGCCGGAGGAGTTTGGGATCGGGCCGGTGGCGGCGATTCCCAAGGCCCTGAAGCTGGCGGGGCTCACGTTGAAGGACATCGCGGTGTTTGAATTGAACGAAGCGTTTGCAGCCCAGTCGCTCGCGGTGATTCAGCAGGCGGGGCTTGATCCTGCGCGGGTGAATCCGAATGGGGGAGCGATCGCGCTTGGTCATCCGCTTGGGTGCACGGGTGCGAAACTTACGGCGACGATTCTGCGCGAATTGCAGCGGCGCAATGCCCGCTATGGAATGGTTACCATGTGCATCGGCGGCGGCATGGGAGCCGCGGGAATCTTCGAGCGGCTTTAGCACGCCCCTTTGCTACAATCTCCGTCCTGACTGTAACGCTTCTGTCCGGGGAAGCGTTTAACTTGCCAGTACTTTGCCTGTGATCCTAGGATAAGTCGCGATGAAGATTGGCTGGTTGCCCACACTTACTGTGCTGTTTGCTCCCGTTGCGCTGGCGCAAACGGCGAGTACGCATCCTCCTGACATCAAAAAAGAAATCCAGTTAGACATTGCGAATCCCATCAAGGTGGAAGGCGCGGTTCCGGTAAGCGCGGAACCGCATCACGTGCTGGTGTTAAGAAACGAATACGTCCACGTTTACAACGTTACGGTCCCGCCGCTGGATGCCACCCTGCTTCATCAGCACGATTTGCCGTACATCTACCTGACGCTGGGAGTAGGCGATGTCATCAATGCGGTGGCGGGGAAGCCCGAAGTTCACCTGACGTTTGAGGACGGAGCGACGCGGTACTCGCTCGGAGGTTTTGCGCATATTGCGCGGACGGACGCGGGGATTCTGTTCCACAACGTGACGGTGGAATTGGTGCATCCGCAGGGTTCGCCGCGGAATCTCGGTGATAAGAGTGACGAACGTCCGCTGGGCTCGTGTCCGGAAAAGACCCCTGACATGAAACAAAACACCCATGTACCGTTCGAACCAATGATCGATTGTTTTGAGAGCGATGAAATTCGACTGGACAGGGTGAACATCGTAGGAGGCAAGGAGTATGAGGAGCCGGCGCCGCGAGCGGCTACCCTTCTGATTGCCATGAGCAATGCGAACCTGGAGGTATCGCTTGGCGGCGAGCACGCTGCATTTCTGCATGAGGCTGACGTGCTGTGGCTGCCTGCGGGGACTTCGCGCAAGGTGGTGGATTTGCTGGGAACCAGGTCCAGGTTTCTGCTGATCACGTTTAAGGACTCAGGCGCGCCTGCCGCGAAATAGTTGCGCGGCGGTCGTTGGCCATGGCGCGCGCATCGCGCGTCTAACGCTTTTTTGCTTCGACAGTTACGAACAGCGTTTCCGGCGCATCTTTTGCGGTGAAGTACTCCTCGCTCACGAGTTTTCCCGGACTGACAACGTGGGTGACGTTTCGCAGCTTTAGCGTGGAACCCCCGGCTGAGAATTCGGATCGAAAAACCAGGGCATCGCCTTCGAACTGGCCCGTCTCGACCACGGCGCCCGGAAAGGAATCGCCGAAGACATAAGCCTTGTAGGCGTTTTCTTTGGGATCCCAGGTCATCATGATCAATCCTTCGAAATCACCAACGGGGCCTTTCGAATGAAAACCGTTTACGAGTGAATTCCCGCCGGGGCCGAGTTTGCTCGTGTATAGGCCGGTGTTTTTGCCGCCGTTGGGGTAGGCGGCGGACTTTGGGTAGGTCTCTGTATAATCCCACTCGCCGAGATAAAATTTCAGGCGGTCCATTTCGGGAGCAGCTTTCGAGGCAGTTTCTGCTGTGCCTGCGCTCTTTTGCTGACGAGTTGACCAACCAGCGGTGCAAATCATCAACGTGAGGGCTCCCGCGGCAACAGCCAGTTTCGAGTTCGGCTTCATGAGCGATTCCTCCTATTCGTTTTGAAAGATTTCTTGCAAGGCGTTGCTGCCACTTTTTGTCGAACGATTCTACTTGCGATGGAGGCAAGGAGAAAGCGGAGAGCCACGCCTGCACTTCGATGCTACGGGGGGCCTGGATGGTCAGCCACAAGAGTGCGTCGTTAAGTTCAGGCACTCGCTTTATTTGCAGCCAACGAGCCTGCAAGCCTTTCGGTGGCTCGCTCCATTTGAGCTTCGAGTTCCTTGGCTTTCTCTTCGCTCAATCCCCAGCCGCAGCCACGCACACATAGGATTTTCTGCGGCCCCATCGAAAATGCTTTCAACTCCAGGACGCCGTGAATTTCGTCCCAACTGAGCGTGGTCTCCCGTTTTGTTTTGGCCAGCACGCAGCCGGTGACTTTGTCGCCTTCCTGAAGCTCCAGCGCAAATCTCTCTCCCACTTCGCCATATTCGCCGCTTTTCGTGAGCCATCTTCTTAGCCCTGCGCCCGTGCGATGCAGGGGAACAACCTGCTCGAAGGAGAATTCCGCGGGCCGCATGACCAGAAACGATGCGCGGGGTATGCCGAAATAGTTTTCGAGATAGTGCTTCAACAAGGCCACAGCCATCCGCCAGCCGGAGTCGGTGCCTTCGAATTCTTCGTCCCACTCGGCGCCTTCACGGAAGCCCGAATTCACCAGCCGTACAACTGTGTCGCCGCCTTCTTTAGAGATGGTGACTTCGAGGATGCCTGAACTCATTCCTGGAGGAGGATTCCAGCGAATCGCAAATTTTTCGGCCGGTCGAGCGATCAGGACTTCATATGGAATGCGGTAATTGAATTTGTCGAAGATCCACGTGATGGTCGCGCCGAGCTCGGCTTTTCCTTCGGCGCGGTCGGGAAACCAGTGGGCGATTTTCTCGGGATCGGCCCAGGCGTCGTAAGCCTCTTGCGGCGTGGCTTTCGTGCGAATCTCGGCGCGGATAATTCGTCTAATGTGCTCGATGGGTTTGTTCTCGGGCTTGTCTGTCATGGCGCGCTCCGTTCGTTTTTTGCAATCTACGGTTGAGATTCTGGATCCTTCGCGGGGGGAATCGGATAGCAGCCTACTACAAGCCGGAATGGCCGGCCCTCGGCGGCGGAGCCGTCGGTTTTCGTGAACGGAGAACTATGGCGGGCGGCGACCTCGACGATGGCGCGTTGCAGCTCTTGGGTAAATGTGGCGCGCTGATCCGGTGAAGTAAAGCGGAGCTCGGTGTTAATCGAGAGCGTGGCAAGCCGCTTCCCTGCCGCGGCGGCTAGTTCCACGGAACGGGCGAGCTCAGATTGGAGCTTGGATGCCAGCCCGAGCAGGTACTTCGCTGATAAGGTGTCCGCGACTTGGGCGGGGTCGGCGGCGAGTTTACCGAGCATTTCGGGAGACAAAACGTAGCCGCGCGCTGTGGCGACGTAGCATTGTTCGAAGAGGTGGCGGCGGCGACGGCGGCCAGCGCGCGCCAAGAAGCGAGCTCGAGCGAGTTCGCGGACATGATAGTTCACCGTCTGCCGGGGGAGCTTCATACGCCTGGCGACGCCGGTCGCGGAGTCGGGCTCGAGGAGGGCGGCAAGAATCCTTAGCCGGAGAGGGTGATTCAGTAAGACCGCGGCTTGGGCGGGCTCGCGAACAAGGTCGAGACTGGACCCCGCAGTGGCCCCGAGGACTTGCGTGGGGCGAGTGCTGGGGATTTTCCAATCGCCGCTGCGGGTGATGCGCATGCTGCCCTCTGGCGTTTCCGGTGACGCATGCGCAGTCTCTAATGGACCAAATATTTTGTCAAGACCTATTATACAGTCCATTGGCGTGCGCGCCTCGCACAACTCTTTGCTGTCTATCTAGCCGCCTGAACTCGCCCGCTTAACGCTGTTTACCTGCTCCCCTGAGGAGTAGTAAAATAGGCCGTCCCACGCGTTTCCGGACATCATCCACTAGCATTCGAGGCGCCTGCAGAAGGGCATGTGACTTAGGTTCGGGATAGACACGCGGGCATGTGCAATTTTGCTCAGGTTGAATGGGAGACAGGCTGAACTCTGTCCCACCTAGCAGCGCGACAAGGAGACCACGATGGCCACCGCAACGATTAGCAAAGCAGCCGCCAAGGGCGGCAGTTTTCTCCTAGAGACTGCCCTTCCCCAGGAAGTATTCACACCTGCCGACCTAACCGACGATCAAAAGTTGATCGGCCAGACCGCGGAGGAATTTGTCGTCAAGGAAGTCCTTCCGCTGGTAAAGGAATTGGAGAACAAGAAGCCCGGGCTGATGCCGGAGCTTGTGAAGAAGGCCGGGGAGCTGGGTTTGCTGAGCGCTGGAATTCCGGAACAGTACGGCGGGGCGGGGCTCGACAAGATCGCGACGACGGTTCTCACGGAAAAACTTTCGATTTATGGCGGATTTGCGGTTACGCACGGAGCGCATGCTGGTATTGGAACGCTCCCGATCGTCTATTTCGGAAATGAGGAGCAAAAGAAAAAATATCTCCCGAAGCTAGCGACGGGCGAATGGATCGGCGCTTATTGTCTTTCTGAGCCGCAGGCTGGTTCGGACTCGCAGAACTCGCTCACCCGCGCGGAATTGAATGCGGAAGGCACGCACTACATCCTGAACGGCCAGAAGATGTGGATCACCAACGGCGGATTCGCGGATATTTACATCGTGTTCGCGAAGATCAACGGAGAAAAGTTCACGGCGTTCATCGTCGAACGGACGTTCCCCGGATTCAAGCCGGGAAACGAAGAGCACAAGATGGGCATTCACGGCAGTTCCACGACGCCGATCTTCCTCGAGAACTGCAAAGTGCCCAAGGAAAACGTGCTGCATGAGATTGGCCGCGGGCACATCGTGGCGTTCAACATTTTGAACGCCGGGCGGTTCACGCTGGGCGCTTCATGCGTTGGCGGGTCAAAGCACGTGCTGCAGAACTCTTCCAAGTATTCGAAAGAGAGGAAGGCTTTCGGCAAGCAGATCGGCGATTTCGGCCTGATGAAGGAAAAACTGGCGGAAATGGCCATTCAGATTTTCGGCGTGGAGTCGATGGTCTACCGCTCCGCCGGGAACATCGAGTCAGCGATGGTGGCGGCATCGGGCTCAGGCGACAAAATCCAGAACACAATGAAAGTGCTGGAGGAATACGCCATCGAGAGCTCGATCGCCAAGGTGTATGGCAGCGAGATGCTGGACTACGTCGTGGACGAAGGTGTGCAAATGTTCGGCGGCTACGGCTTTCACGAAGACTATCCGGTTTGCCGCGCCTACCGCGATTCGCGCATCAACCGGATCTTCGAGGGCACCAACGAAATCAACCGCATGCTAATCATCCAGATGCTGATGAAGCGCGCAATGGGCGGCCAGTTGGCGCTGATCCCCGCGGCCATGAAGCTGGCGGATGAAATTCTCGCCGGTCCCTCCTTTGAAGAACCGCCGGAAGGTGTGCTCGCCGAAGAAGCCCGCGTGGTGGCCAACGCCAAGAAAATGTTCCTGCAAGCGGCTGGCGGGGCGGTCCAGAAATTCCGCGAAAAGCTTGCCGAAGAGCAGGAACTCATCGGGGCGCTTTCGAATGTCGTGATGGAAGTGTACGCGATGGAGTCATGCCTGCTTCGAACCCAAAAAGCGGCTGCGGCAAAAGGCGAATCCGCGACACAGACGATGATCGACGCGACGCGCGTGCTTATCGCTGATGCGGCGGAACGTGTCGAGCACGAAGCCAAGCGCGCCATCGCGGCGGTTCACGAAGGGGACATGCTGACCACGCAGATGGCGGTTTTGAAGCGCTTCGGCAAGCGAGCTCCAGTGGATACGATTGCTTTGCGCCGGCGCGTCGCTGCCGCTGTCCAGTCGCAGGACCGTTATCCATTCGAAAGCCGCTAAGAACCTGGCGCGGATGCTCCCGCTAGGACCTGGAAAAACGGCGTCAAACCGCTGAAAAAGCGTAGTCGTCTATTTCGCGAACCGCCGGACGCTGAACGAAATCGGCAGCCCGACCACGACCATGTGTACAGCCAGCCCCAGAATCAGGTCATGAAGTTTGAAAGGGCCCCGGGAGTGAAGCGCGGAGAGCGGCAACACGATGAGATTCATTACTTCCTGCACCGCACCGCCAAAGAACAAGCCGCACACCAGCGGGTGCTCGGTCATAAAACGCAGCCTGCGGCTTGCCCCATAGTAAACAGCCGCTGCTGAGCAAGCGATAAAGAAGTGCAGAACGACGCCAAGAACATAAGTCCCGACACCTCCGTTGAAAGCCGCCTGCCCCAGCAGGCCGCCGGCAATCACGAGCGGAATGTCCCATCCAAACAAAATGCAAGCTTGTAAAAGGTCCAAAGTCCCGGCAATTCCTCCCCCGGCCGCGATTGCCGACAGCGCGTTGCTTTTCCCCGATGGCCCAGGTGCAGAATCTTCAGTCATCCGATATTCTCTCTTTCATCTCTAATTTTCTTGCCATCCGCAATGCCAAGATATTCAGGTGAGACGCAGGAAGCCCGGAGCCAGAGTCTGAAACGCTCTGAATACTTCTGAATTTCACACTGTATCGGCGGTGGCGCGGGGTAACGCCGCTAAGCGGAAGATCGGCGGGAACCAAGTCGGCATTTCTATATGGTGTTGGTATACTCGGCGAGCGCCGCTTTTCTATTCAAAAACAGAAGGCAAGAAGCGATCCTGCATGGAACGCCCAACCACGACAATGCTTCGCATCGGCGCCTGGTGCGTCAATCCGTCGTCCGGCCAGATTTCTCGAGATGGAGAGACCTCCCGGGTAGAGGTGCGGACCATGCGATTGCTGGTGTGCCTCGCGGAGCATGCAGGCGAGGTCGTCAGCATCGATGAATTGCTCAGCCACGTCTGGTCTGACGTCACTGTCGCTCCGGACTCCGTCTATCAAGCCGTGACATCGCTCCGCCGTCTGCTCGGTGACGACCCCAAGCAGCCCACGTACATCGAGACAGTGCCGAGACTGGGGTATCGGATGGTGGCGACGGTCAGTCCCTGGGCGGATCAGTCCGTCGCCCGAACGGGCGCAGAAACAAATGTAGCGACGGGCTCTTCGCAGGGTTCGGACGGCGAACCTGCGGACTCGGCGGCCACCGATGCACCGAAAAAGTCCGGCTCGCGATTCAAAGCCGGTTTCATTTGGGTTGTCGGCGCGGCGATTTGCCTCGCCGTCGTCGTTGCTTTCCTGTTCCATGGCAAGCCCGCCAGCAACAATCCCTCAGCCTCACCTGCTGTCGCTTCGCAGCCACCGAAGGCCATCGCCGTGCTGCCGTTTCTCGACCTGACCGACGAGATGAACCAGGAGCCCTTCGCCGACGGCATGACCGAAGAGCTGATCGACAAACTCAGCAAAATCCCGGGCCTTCGCGTGCCTCCTCCCACCTCCTCGTTCTATTTCAAGGGCAAACTATGGCCGCGTTCGAATGGGACTCCACAAATAACCATCGCCGAAATCGCAAAGACGCTGGGTGTCACTTATGTACTCGATGGGAGCGTGCGCAAGTCAGGCGCCAGGGTGCGGGTCGATGCGCGGTTGATTCGTGCGGACAGTGGGTATGTGGTGTGGTCTGAAACCTACGACCGCCCCTTCGACGACATCCTGATGGTTCAGGACGACATCGCGGGCGAAGTGGCGAAAGCGCTGAGGGCATCCATCGAGGTCAAGCCGGACTAACTCGCAATTTGAACGAGCTCGGGCTTTTTGCCAGACTGAGGACCGCTCGAGCCCCAGCGCGAAGGCTTAACGCCACGGCGGCGCACGCGATTGACCAACGACCCGACATTTACGGACCCGCCCACGAAGTGTCCGACGCGAAGGGGGCCGACGACCTTCACGGTGCGAATCCAGTGCAAGCCGCTGCTGGCCGCGCATCCACATTCTTCGCAGTTAGGAGATCCGCCGAAGACGCAAGGCTCGACGCGCGTCTGCAAATCGGCGGAATAGTTTGCGGACATTTTCGCAAAAAGGCAGTCAGCGGGATTCTTCGGAGGATGGAGGAAGGCGCGACCGATGCCGTCGTTCATCAAGAACTTGGGATATTTCCGGGCCAGGAGAGGCAGCACGCGGGCCACTTCTTCCCGATTTTCCGGAGTCAATTTTTCCGCGCTCTCTTCACCGATCTGAGGCGTGTACAGGCTCACCCAAATGTGATCGACCTCCGGACGAGCATTCCAAAACGAAACGTATTCTTCCAGATAGCCGGGCCTCTCGAGCATCGGACGGGTGATCACCCAGTGAATGTTCACTTTGCAGCCATCGATATTTTTCAGGATGCGATCGTAGGTGGCGGGCTTGCGGCGGATGTCGTGGTGTTCCGGCAAGCCGTCGACGGAGATGGCCACGCGAACCCTCGACAATTCCATCCATGCCGCCGGAATGGGAATAACGCCGCTGGTAACGACCAGCGAAAAGATGTTCATGGCGCTGAGAGCGGGCAGGATGGCGCTCAATTCGCGATGGCGGACGAGCGGCTCTCCCCCTACCAGGGAGACGTGCATGGGCTGGTGTTTGCGCACTAAATCCAGGACGCCATTGACGAGCGCGTCGCCGCGAAAATCGTTCAGGTCGGTAAGAAGCTTGCCGCCGCCGAGGTGCGCGTCGCCATAGGCGTAGCAGCCCGGACAACTGAGCGGGCATTCGCGCGTGATCTCGATGGAGAGCATCGGCGCTTTGCCGGTTAAAATTTTTCCCCAGGCGCTCAGAATCTCTTTTGGCGTAATACTTGGGTTGGGTTGGGTTGTGGTCATACGTTTTTAAGATGCCCAGGAGTTGCCCTGGGCTGCCTCACTTTTGTGAGCGGAGTTCTACTGTAGCATTCATACGTTTCAAAAAGAAAGGAACGGCGGAGTCCGGTAGTGGGTCAGTTTCCGAGAAGCCCGTGATCCAGGAGCAAACCAGAGACCACGTTCGACAAGCCGACTTCCCATTACTTTTCTTGTTGGAGCCGTCCGAAATTCGGAAAATCAATAAGACTGACATTTTTTCCTAGTACGCTTACACATTCAGAGCCCCGGCAGTTGATCGCATCGCACCACGAAGCCATACATGACGCGGGTCGGAGTTGAGCCTCGGATGCCAGGCCATGAGGAAATGAAACGCGTGCAATTCTCGTGGCGCCTTCACGAGCCGCAACCTGCGGTCGTGTTTGATAACTGATGTCATGCCGCTAGTTAGCGTAAGGACCAGTTCCGTGCCCGGAAGGCATTGCAGCGCCACTCCGAAGTAAGGCACCCGAATACAAGAGCTGCGTTTTGCACCGAGCGCGGCCAGTTGCTTGTCTGGAATTGTTTGCACGCCTTCATAGGGGGAAACCACGATGTGGCTCGCGGCCAGGTATTGCTTAAGTATCAGCCGGTCGCCAAAGCGGCTCTCTCGCGCCACCGCGCAAATCCAATCTTCTTTGTAGAGCCTTTCCAACTGGAAGTGCGATGGCAGCAGCCCCTCATCATTGCGGAGAACAAGATCGAGCTGCCCGTGTTCGACTAGCTCGGTGATGCCACTCTGCCATGGAAGAAATTCAAACTGCACTTGATAGCGTCCGTTCGCATACTGCCGGCACAAGCGCGGGAGTACCACTGTACAAACATTATCCGGGCCTGAGATGCGGAAGTGGCTTTTCTCTCGCAGGGGATCAAACAGAGCCGGCGCAACGAGATTCTCCATCCTAGGTAGAAGTCCCTCCAGCTCGTCGAGAATCTTTCGACCTCGCATTGTCAGTTCGAAGCCATGCGGCGACCGAACCAGAAGGTCATCCTGAAGCATTGCGCGTGCCCGCTGCAGGGCCCGGCTCACGGCGGGCTGGCTGAGGAACAGGCGGGATGCAGCTGCGGTAATGCTTTTCTCCTCGGCAATCGCAGCGAACGTAACGAGGAGATTCAAATCAGCCTGACGCAATTTCTCTAAACGCATAGACATAATGCCTATTATGCATGATTCGAATGCGCGTGGCTGCCCATCTATAGCTGTGTAAGTCGACAGAACTGCACAGAAGGAGAATTCAATGCCACGAGAAAACGGTTTCGAGAAAAAGCGGGTAGTCATCGTAGGTGGATCATCAGGAATTGGTTTGGCCGTCGCCGAAGAGGCGGCATCGCAGGGGGCCGACGTTGTGCTCGTCTCCAGCAGCGCAGAACGAGTTCAGGAAGCCATTAAATCTATCGGAGGAGCAGCGCGGGGACAGGTTGTTGACGTCTCCGACGAAAAGGCTGTGGAAAGCTTTTTCACGAACCTTGGCGCCTTTGATCACCTGGTTTTCACTGCAGGCGACACTCTGCAATTGAACGAGCTTGCTAAGACAGATCTCAAGAAGGCGAGACGCGCATTTGAACTGCGTTATTGGTCTGCACTTGCCACGGTCAAATACGGAAGCCCACAAATTCGAAAGGGCGGCTCTATCGTCCTCACGACGGGAGTCGCCGGCCAGCGCCCGCACAGCGGATGGGTCATTGCTGCAAGCGTCTGCGGAACTATCGAAGCTTTAACACGCGCCTTGGCGATTGAACTGGCGCCGATCCGGGTTAACGCCGTATCCCCTGGAGTCGTCCGGACGAACCTCTGGCAGAACATGAGGTCAGAAGACAGGGAGCAACTCTTTGAAAGTGTTGGCAAGCGTCTGCCTGTGGGACGAGTCGGCGAAGCTCATGACATTGCACAAGCCTATCTTTTTCTGATGCAGGAAGGGTTCAGCACCGGTCAGACCGTTGTGGTCGATGGCGGTACGGTCCTGGTTTAGCGCCGCAGCACTACCAAAACAAATAAGGAGAAGATTATGCGTTCTAAGAAGCGAATTGCAACACTGGCACAGACATGGCTGGTTATGGGCGTCCTAACTTTCGGCATGATGAGGACGCCCGCACTCGCACAGACTTCGCAGGTCGACAATCCCGATTGGCCGTTACGGTCTTCCGAGATCCATTGGCCGGCTGGACACACGCCGGCGGACGCGGACCTTTTCGCTCATAACGAGTTACTGATTCATGCATCCTGCTCGAATGTCTGGCAGCATCTCGTTCAGGCGCAGACTTGGCCTGAATGGTATCCGAATTCACGGAATGTGAAACTGCTGAACAGCCCGGACGGCAGGCTTCACCAGGACACACAATTCTCATGGGATACGTTCGGCGTGCACATTGAGAGCCGAGTACATGAGTTTGCGCCGGATTCGCGTATCGGCTGGTTCGGTCAAGGAACAGGTATGGATGCCTACCATACTTTTCTTTTGCTCAAAGAACCTGAGGGTTGTCGTGTCGTCACCGAAGAGGTCGTGAGAGGACCGGGAGCGGCGGAGTTCCGCAAGAAGAACCCTAACGCTATGCATAGGGGTCATGACCTCTGGTTATCAGTGCTAAAGCGGGTGTCAGAGAAGTAAGTCCAAGCCGAAGGAGAATGGCGTAGGCGGAGCAGGTTGTGGTTTTCTCCAAGCTATGTCATGGTCCGTCCGCATCTGGCGACAAAGGAATCTCGCTGGCTCCCCAGAAGTCGGCTCGAGGGAAGTTTCACCAGATAGGTAACGAGAAACGCGCTTGCGTTTACGAATTATCGCGTCAACTCCCGAGTAGTCGGCTACTACCGGAGTCCTGGAAAGTCTCAACGGTTTCCGCGGAATCAGACACGCTATCCAGGTCAGGATGCCCTTCCATTTCCGGGCTGGCTTGACCCCTTGCATGCCAAGGCACGTACCCCGCAAGAGGGCAAGTTCCGCCTAGTAATTCGGTTAAGCTAGAACTGTAGGGATCATCCGTCACCAACCCTGAAGGAACAGGCAGGAATGCCCCGAAAGCTCGTCATTCTTGCGGCCACCCTTGTCGGCGCTCATCTTGCACAAGCGTTGATTCTCGGAGTGTCCCCGGCCGGTACATTCATCGCGAACCTCCTGGAAGTTTCAGCCAGCGCTCTAGCGGCGGTCATGTGTATTGGAGCGTCGCAGCGGGCGCGCGGAATGGCTCGCCCGTTCTGGTCGCTGCTAGGTTGCGCAATGGCCATCTGGGGCGTGGCGAATCTCGGCTGGATGTACTACGAACTCTTCCTGCACGCTCAGCCGGCCCCCGGCTCCGTTGTGAGGTTCCTGTTCAACGCGCAGGGAATCTTCTTTGCCATGGTACTCTTCCTCGACCAGGAAAAAGATTCCTCCGAGTTTGAACCAGAATTCCTCCTTGATTTCACGCAGATCGCGATTGTTTTTTTCTTTTTGTACCTTGGCCTCTATTACCTGCCGCCCTCCCAACTCGATCCGCACGCCGACGCGGCTCGCCGGCTGTGGGTTGAGTTCGGAGAACTGGTCACAATCCTGTCGCTGGCTTGCTTCCAGGCTGTCCGAGCGCGAGCCGATCACATCCGCAAGCTGTACGCAGGCTTTGCCATTTATTTTTCCTTGGCTATCGCAGGCATGGCCCTGTCGGAATATCATCAGGCCGTTCGCGGTACCCCAACGGGAACATTGTTCGACCTGTGTTGGACCCTCCCGTTTCTTTGGGGCGCGTTCTGGGCCGCGCAGTGGCAACCCGCGCCAGTCTCGCAGGAAGCGCGTCCGCTTGGCCGGAAAACATTTAGCGGAGTAATTCTGACCAATGCAATTTTTGTGCTCGCCCCGCTGATTGTTCTTGTGCAAGTGGCGCAGTTTCCCTCCGAATGGCGGATCCTGAGATTTTCCCTCCTCGGAGTATCCATTCTCTGTTTTGCCGTGCGTTTGGGCATCAGCGGATACCGAGAGGCCAATACTGCTGAGACAGTACGCAGACAGGCTCTGGCCATGGATTCGGCGGCAGACGGGATCTCCATCATTGGAGAGAATGGCGAACACATTTACGTGAACGCGGCTTTCGCCCGCATGCTGGGACAAGAGAGCCCAGAGTCCATGCTGGGCGTAAACTGGCGGAAGATTTATGACCCGCGCGATGTCGAGTTGCTCCAGGAGCAGGTTCGACAGTCTCTCGCGGCGGGGGGCAAGTGGTCCGGCCAAATCAATCTGCGGCGGCGCGACGGAACGGTTATCCCTGTCGAAATGGCGATAACGTCGTTGGCCAACGGGGTGACCGCGTGTATTGGGCACGATATCAGCGCGCGAAAAGAAGCGGAGAAGGCGCGGGCTGAGGCTGAAACCAAATATCGCACGCTTGTGGAACAGGTTGCGGCGATCAGCTACATCGCGGAACTCGGTATCAACGGCCAATGGCACTACGTCAGCCCTCAAATCGAGGCAATAACGGGCTACCCGCAGGATGAATGGCTGGCCACCTCTCGCGATTGGACGCGTCACATCCCGACTGAAGATCACCCGGTTGTTGAGGCGGCCGAAGCGGCCAGTGTGCGCGGGGAGCGTTTTCAGGCGGAATACCGGATAGTGCGCAAGGACGGCGCGGTGATTTGGGTGAGCGACACGGCCGTGGTGGTATCGGGAAGCTATGCGCATCCGGTGATGGAAGGGATCATCGTCGACATAACGGAGCGCAAGCTGCTGGAGAACCAATTGCAGCAGTCGCGAAGGATGGAAGCCGTTGGCCGGCTCGCGGGCGGCATCGCGCATGACTTCAACAATCTTTTGACCATCATTAAGGGCTATGCAGAACTGGCGCTGCAGCGAGCCGGGATTCAGCCAGAGCTGCGCGCCGATGTGCAGCAGATCGAGAATGCCGCAGAACGCGCTTCCACATTGATCCGCCAATTGCTGGCTTTCAGCCGAAGACAAGTTTTGCAGCCCAAGATTCTGGACCTAAACGCCATCGTGCTGGGGCTGGACAAACTCTTGGGCCGGCTGATGGGGGAACACATCGAGATGGTGACGCGGTGTGGCGCGAACGTGGGACAAGTGAAAGCTGATCCCGCACAAATCGAACAAGTGATTATGAATCTGGTGGTGAATGCCCGCGATGCCATGCCGAAGGGCGGGCGGCTCATGGTGGAAACGGCAAACGTAGATTTGGACTCCACGTATGCGCGCGATCACGTCAGTGTGAAGCCGGGCGCCTATGTCATGCTGGCGGTCTCGGATAATGGTATCGGGATGAGCCCAGAGACCGTCGCGCATATTTTTGAACCTTTTTACACAACGAAGGAGAGCGGGCAAGGGACAGGACTCGGTCTGTCGACCGTATATGGCATCGTGAAGCAGAGCGGCGGATACATCTGGGTGTACAGCGAGCCGGGCAAAGGAACCACTTTCAAGGTGTATCTGCCGCGCGTTGCGGGACAGGTGCATTCCAAGCCGGAGGCTGTGGAAATTCCCGCCGCGGGCAAAGGCAGCGAGACTATTTTGCTGGTCGAAGACGAAGAGGCTGTGCGCGAGCTGGCCAGCAGGATTCTTTCCGCGAAGGGTTATTCCGTTGTGGCCGCCAAGAGTACGAAGGAAGCGGAACAGTTCTCCGAGAGGCACGGCGGGGAAATTCACCTTTTGTTGACGGACATTATTATGCCGGGAACGAGCGGGCGGGAGCTGGCTCGGCGGATTACCGGGCGCCATCCGAGAACGCGCGTCCTTTATATGTCCGGTTACACGGACAACGTGCTGGAGCAGGGCGGCGTGCTGGAGGCTGGTTTGTCTTTCCTGCAAAAGCCTTTTACGCCGAGCGCGCTTGTCCAAAAAGTGCGCGACGTTTTGGACAGTCCTGTTCACGCAAAATAAGGTGCGCATCCGGCGAGCGCTTGCACGCATTATTGCGCTGCGCCGAATGTAGAGTCGTGCGCGTTGGTGAGAAAAGCGGCAGCAGGGCTGCCGCACTCCAAATCGCTCGTTCATTGTTTATCCGCCAAGTGAATGGTCTTGCCGGTGGCGGCGGATTGGCGCGCGGCGTCTAAAATCTCCGTGACAACCATGTTCGTTTCGAGCGATGAGAGGCCTTGCGGCTGCATTCCATCCAGAATGACCGCTCTAAGATAATTCACCGAATCGCTTTCGCGGGGATCGAGGGGCTTGGCGTCTTGCAGTTTTTCTTCCTGCTTGGGAAGGCGAACGCGCAGAGCGTTTTGCTGCACGGTGATCGCATAGCCAGTCTGGCCGTAGACTTCCATGTCTTTTCGAGAGAACGGCCAATTCCAGGAAGCTTGGAGAATTGCCTGGGCCTTAGGGTAGGTCAGGACGATCGTTGCTTCATCGTCTACGCGCGGATAGATATCCGGCTTGATGCGCTGCGTGATTGCCGTGACGGTGTCTGGTCTGCGGTTGTCCATGAGCCAGGTCATGAGATCGGCGCCGTAGCAGCCGAAATCGAAGAGGGCGCCGGCGCCGTTGAGTTTCGGATCGGTGAGCCAGGAGAGGAACCAAGGTTCGACGTTAATTTCTTTTGGGCCTTGGTGGCCATCGTGGACGACGACTTTTCGAATTTCGCCGATGGCGTTTTCGTGGACAAGATCGTAGGCGGCGCGATTGCTGCGGTACCACGTTGTTTCGTAATTTACGAGGACTTGGATATTGCCACGCTTCGCAGCGGCTTGCATCGCGCGGGCATCCTCGAGGCTCACCGCCAGCGGCTTTTCCATCATCACGGGGACACCATGGTGGGCGCAGGCTTCGACAACGCTACGGTGGTCGAATGTGTTTGTGTAGACGAGCACGGCTTGTGGCTTGGTCTTCTCGATCATCTCGTCTACGCCGGCAAAAAAGATGTTGTGCGCCAGGCCGAACTTCGATTCATAGAACTCAGTGAGTTTGTTGTCTGCCTCGGCGACTCCGACGATTTGTATGTCGGTGCGCGGCTGGGTTTGCTGGAGAAAACCTCGGACGTGTCCGTGGACAAGGCCGGCGATACCGACACGGAGTGGGGATGAGGAAGGCGTAGTTTGGGCCGAGAGAGAGCAGGCGGCGAGAGACGCGAGAACCAGGGTGCGGAGAAGGATGGAAAGAAAAGTATTAGGCATGGGTAGCTCCTGGATGCGGAGGGCATAGTAGCAGAAGGAAGTCTACGGTCGACAGTTGACAGTTGAGAAGTCGGCACTGAAGAGGAGACTCGCGATTGACGGAGTACCCCCCTGGGTGTTTTTTGTAAGAGTGGCAAACAAAGGACTTATGCTTGACGCGGCGCGTAAGAGTGGCAACTGCAGGACTTAAAGTGGTTGTGTTTTCAGCGAGTTGCCGATGGCCCGTAAGAGTGGCAGGGAAAGGAGTTACGGAAGGGGAGGCAAAGGAAGTCGATGAAGTAAAGGAAATAAAGGAGACGGGCGGGTGTTGCTTTGCGAGCGTGTAATGAGGTGCGGGTAGTGACGAGTTGCAAAACTTTGGAGCGGGAAGGCGGGACCCCCTCCCCGGTTTTTTGTAAGTGTTGATTCTGAGGGAGTTGAAGTGGAGCGGAATCAACAGTTGTAGAAGTGTTGATTCTGAATGGGATAGGCGAGGGCGGATTTTATAAACTAGTAACCAGAGTAAGACGGAAGATTTTGAGGGAGTTTGAAGTACCGCGCGGCGGGGACGCATGAGCGACGGGGGCACAGACAGGACCGGTGCCCGAATACACTCTGACAGTATAACATATTGTTACTATTTGTCAAGTATAAACTGTAAATCATTTGTTTGGAGTAGGTTGGCGGACGGGACTGTGGGTAGTAAGCAGTGCGTAGAAGAAGAGCACCGAATCTCACCAAGGGGGTGTGGCGGGCGGGGGTGGTTATGTTGCGGTTCGATTGGGACGAGCGGAAGAACAAGGTCAATCCGTTCTGCACAATCACGCAGGGCAAAGCGTGGAGTTTGGTTTGAAAAGGCCCAGAGCGTTTTCAGCGATCCGCAGTCGCAGATGTTCCTTGATCCGGGACATTCCGAGGAAGAGGAGAGGTTCCTCCTCCTTGAATTGAGTTCAGCAGCAAGGGTGCTCGTCGTCGTTCACTGCTACAGGGAATCCGATTCCGTGGTTCGGATCATTTCTGCGCGGAAGGCCATCAAGAAGGAGAGTCGATTTTATGAAGAAGGCATATGATTTTTCCAAATTGAAAGAGATCAAGAACCCCTACGCGGGCAAGAAAAAGGCCGTGGGAATCAATTTGAGTCCGGAAGTCGTGGACTATTTCAAAGGACTGGCGGAGGAGACAGGACTTCCTTACCAGAAGTTGATCGATCTGTATCTACTCGACTGCGCCAAGAAGCGGAAGAGGCTGATGATGAAGTGGGTGGCGTAGCGGGAATGACCCACCCTTCGCAAAAACCTGTCTGGTCCCAGACATGGTTTATATTTCGTCCCCGGACATCCTTTACACTTCAGTGGCTACAAACCGGATCCGGAAAGCGATAGAAGGCGGGAACGTAGCCCCCCGACACACGTCAAGAGTACGGCGTCAAATCCTTGACTGATGGCTCAAGGACGCTTGTCTACGGGAAGAAAGATCCGTTCCGTTCGTGACCGATTTCGGCAAATGAACTGGAGGAGGTCGCAATGGGATCCGAAACAAATGTGTAATCGCCCACTGCGGCGTTCCACTCCATCTGCGCGGTGTTTCGGACAAATTCGCCGGCGAAGCCGCCGAACACCGGGTCGGTGTTCCTGATATTCAGCCTCTCGTCCACTCCACTCCAGACCACCTTGAACGACACCGTCCCTGGCGTGGGCGCCGGGCCGCCGCCGAACAATGCATTCGAGATCTGTCCATAATCGAGGATCGCTACATCAGACGCATGGAGCGATGCGCTTCCTTTTCCCAGTTGCACGTCGACCCCAGCAATTGGTATTTCGGTAGTCCAGAACAGTCCGACGGGAGGAAATGCACTCGGATTGAGGTCATGAACCTGATTGCCCGGACCGGGCAAATAGACATCGACTCAAACAAAGGCAAAAGCGCCTTGGTGAACTTTCCCGTCCGTGCCACGGAACACGCCTTGCATGAATCTCATGTCCGAATCGACGAAGGGCAAACGTAGCACTTCGCCAGTTTTGGTGTTGGTTTGCGTCACCATGCCGCTGACGTACGCCAGTCCGACAGCGGCATTAAGATTTGTGATTGTAACGGGTTCTGCATCGATGGGATCGAACGCTGCCGGACCAAACACGTGGTACGCTCCGCCGAGCGCCGGCGAGCCACCCGGGATCGGAACCGGGGCAAATGACGCCGCTTCCACCGGGCTCGTGGTCCATAACCTGGAGCCAACAGCGGCAGCGAACGCACCTCCCGCGACCGTACGTGCGAACTGACGCCGAGAAACCGGGACCGGGAGCCGGCGCGCAGGAATGTCATGGTGAGTCGAATCAGGGACGCTGGTTAAGCCGGTGGCTTTACAGCCTGGGAGAGCGCGGAAATTCATGGTCTTTCTCCTTTCTGAATACCACGCAAGAAAAGTTGTTCGGGGTACCGAGAATGCGGGGAAACTGGTGCGCATCATACACCCGTTCAACGCCGCCAACAACACCCGCTGCGGAAAAGACGGGCAGAAACCGCCCTTGGAAAACAAAACCCGATTTCTACTCTCCCAGAGCCGCAACAACAACAAACCTTCGGTTACATCTCAAATGTCCCGACAACACAACCTACGGTTACATTCTTAAATGGCTTGACGCGCACCCGATACGAAGGACCGGCGTGTGCTAACTGGCGCACGATGTACGGGGCGGGAAGAAAAATGGCACCGGCTTCTCTATAAGTTAGGTTTTTCGGTGGCGGGGTCGGGGGGAGCGGGCTTGGGTTGGTTGATGGTGGAGAGGGTCTGGACGTTGAAGCGTTTGTAGTCGGAATAGCGGGTGGTGGCGTTGAGGCTGAAGCCTTTCATGAGGAGGACGCGGACGCCGACGTGGGCTTCCATGTAGGTGGGGAGCCAGACTTCGTTGTTGAAGTAGGATTGCTCGAAAACGAAGCTGGTGCCTTTCTGGAGATTGGCGAGGAGGCCGCCGACAATGCGGAAGTCGCCGACGAAATAGGCTTCGAGGCGGGCGACTTCGTGAGCCTGCTCGTCGATCCAGATGACGCCGGCGAGCTGGTGGACGACTTTTTCGACCATTTTGTGGGGCTGGAATTCGGGATTGGGCTCGAAGTCGAAAACGAGGACGTCCTGGCCGCGGAAGCGTTCGCGGCGAGGGTTGACGAATTGGGCGGCGCGGAGGAAGGTTTCGATGCCGACGTCATCGTCGTCCTTGTCCTTTTTATCCTTACCTTCTTCTTTCGCTTTTTCGTCCTTGGCTTCTTTCTTGGCTTCGCGTTTCTGAATGTTCTCGATTTCCTTTTGGGTTTTCTCGTTTTCTTTCTTTTGTTCCGCGTCGCCGAGGGGCTTGCCATCTTTTTTGACGAGGGTGGAGACTTCGTCGCCATTCAGATAGAAGAAGGTGTATTCGTTCACCGTGGTCTTTTTGACTTTGCCGTCTTTTTCGAACTCGGTTTCTTCCTCGACGCGGGTGCCAGCGTAATTCTCACGGATTTTGTCGGCGACTTTCTGATTCTCATCGATTTCCTTGAAGAGGGCTTTGAGGTCGGGGAGCTTGACCTGGGACTTTATCGGGAAGTCGAAGGTGCGCTCGCCGACGGTGCCGTTGATCGCGGCGCGGGTGATATTGATGTCGTAGGTGTCTGGGCCACGGTGGAGCTCGATTTTGTAGGGGAGCTTGACGCCGTCGACGGTGCGGTAGTCGTCGTAGAGAATTTCTTCGTCGAGGCCGGCAACGGGAGCGGATTCCTTGACGAGGAGGTGAGATTGCGGATCGAAGAAGAGTTCGCGGCGGATGTTGGTGGGAGTGGTGAGTTCGAGTTGGAGGGCGTCATTGCCGCGAACCTGGGCGTGGCCGATAAAGGCGACGGCGAGCTTATGCTTTTTGAGATTGAGGAGGCGGGAGTTGTAGCAAAGAGAGGCGGCTTCGAGTTGCTGGCCCTGCTGGCCGAGAACGGTGGAGAGTTCGCCGCTGGTGGTTTGGCGCCAAGCGGATTTGCCGTTGTAGGCTTCGATGAGATTCTTGTCGCCGAGGACGAATTCGGAGTAGTAGCGGTTGGGGAGTTTGAGGCTGAACGTGTAGGTGGAAGGTTTGCCGTCAGCGGGATTGCTGAAGGCGCCTTCGAGGGTTTCGGTCTGGATTTTGGACAGGGCTTTGCTGCCGCCAGCGGCTTTGACGTATTCGGAGACGATTTTGGCAGGATCCTGCGCCCGTAGTACGGGCGAAAAAATGGTAGTAGAGAGTGCCAGGGGCAGGAAATAGATGGCGCGCCGCATAGGCTTACCTTTCTAAACGCGGGTGCGGGTCAAAAGTTTCGCCAAAAGGAGACCCTACTCCCATAGACGCGGAAGTCCAGCAGAGATTAACGGCAGATTGCAGTTTTTTGGCGTTGTTAGGGGCGCTTAGTTGGCGGCTTTCGGCCGGTTGAAGTACTTGTCGTAGAGGCGTTGATGCCTGTTATCCAGCGACGTGCGCTGGCCCTTGATGAAGAGGAACTTCACTTCGGTCGTTATTTCGAGCGGGTCGCCATTGGTGACGATGACGTTGGCGATTTTGCCGGTCTCGAGGGTGCCGACTTGATCGGCGACGCCGAAAATCTGCGCCGGGTAAACCGTGACGGCCTTTAGGGCTTCGTCGTACGGCAGGCCGTACGCCACGGCGTTTGCGGCTTGCTGGCCGAGGCGGCGCGCGAAGGAATTGTCAAAGCTGCCGAAAGCGATCCTTACGCCGGCAGCAGCGAGTTCGGCGGGTTGGGAGAGCAAACGGTCGTAGGCGTCGTCCTCCTCCGGGGGCAGGCTTAGAGTCGGACGCAGAATCACGGGGATTCCTTTGGAGCGCAGCAGGTCCTTCACTTTGTAAGCTTCTTCGCCGCCCGCGAGAATCATTTTTAGTTTTTGCTTGTCGCAAAATTCGACGGCGTTGCGGATGTCTCGGGCGCGATCCGCGAAGACTAACACCGGCAATTGGCCGCGGACGACTGGGGCCAGCGCTTCGAGTTTCAGGTCGCGCTGAAAATCCGCCGGGCCGCCGTGACCCATCGCTTGCGCGTAGTGGCGGGCGCGATCCAGATAGTCCGTCAGCTCGTTGACCTGCTTCTCGTAGTCTTGCTTGGCCTCGGTGAACGGCTTTTCCTTTCGCGAGAACGTGGCGAAATCGAATGTACGCGTCTGAATCTCGGGCCAGGAGATGACCATCGCGACGCTCTTCTTGATGAGCATGTCGTTGATGGTCCAACCGGAAAGATGAATCGCGGAGGCTTGGCCACCAATGACGCCTCGCGTGCCGCCGGAATCAAAGCCGCCGCTGTCCGGCACGGTGAGAACTTCGGTGATGCCCGAGGCACGCGTTACAGGAATGTGTTCGCTGGATGGCGAGACAGCTGTGGCTGCAACGACGTCTGGGTTATAAGCGCCGGTTTCAGTGGAGTCGACCGTGGCGTTCACCGCGGAAATTTCGCTGAGGCCCATCTGCGTGATGGGATCGAAGAGGCCGGGATAAATCTGCAAGCCTTTGGCGTCGATGACTTGCGCGCCGGCGGGGACTTCCACCGTGGCGCCGACGGCGGCGATTTTGCCGTCACGAATGACCAGAGTGCCATCTTCGATCGGCGAACCGACAAGCGTGAAAATTTTCGCGTGAGTTAGAGCGTAGGTGGAAGGCGGCTGCGATTGCGCGGAAGCACGCAGACAAAAGAAGCAAAGGGCCGCGGCGATCGTCGCGAATCGAAATGCCATTTGGGCGCTTTTCACAGAGCACCTCCGGAAACGGCGTCCGCTTGCGGCGGCTTCGGTTTGTCCTCAGGTTTCTTTTCTTCCTGCTTTTTCTCGTCTGGTTTGGCACCGCGCTTTTTGCCGCCTTCACCAGCGGCTCCCGGCTTTTTCTCTTCGGCCTTCTTTTCCTTTTCCATCAACGCTTTCTTTTCTTTTTCGCGGGCATCGCGCTCGGTGATATCGCGCTTGCGGTCGAAGTACACGCGGCCATCGATGAGAGTTTGTTGGACGACCGCGTAGGCGCTGAGCGGATCGTGGTTGTACATAACCAGGTCGGCGTCTTTGCCGACGTCGATGGAGCCGACGCGCTTGTCGATGCCAAGTTGTATCGCAGGATTGATGGTGACGAGTTTGAGCGCTTCGTCATGCGTTAGGCCGCCGTACTTCATGGACTTCGCGGCTTCCTGATTGAGGTGCGTGGCTTCTTCCGCATCATCGGAATTGACGGAAACGAGCACGCCGCGGCGCGTCATCAGGGCCGCGTTGTAAGGAATCGCGTCGTAGGCTTCCACTTTGTAAGCCCACCAATCGCTGAACGTGGATGCACCGGTTCCTGCCGCTGCGATTTCGTCGGCTACCTTGTAGCCTTCCAGCACGTGCTGGAGGGTGCGGACTTTGAAGCCGAACTCCTTGGCCACGCGAAGCAGCATCAGAATTTCGTCTTCGCGGTAGCAATGCGCATGGACGTAGCGCTTGCCTTCGAGGACTTCGACGAGCGGGTCGAGGCGCAGATCGCGGCGTGGCGGGATTGCGTTCTTGTCACCAGCAGCTACTTTCTTGTCGTAGTCATCCCAGGTTTTCTTGTAATCGCGGGCCTCGGCGAACGCAGTTCGTATCGTCTCTTCGACGCCCATGCGCGTAGTGGGGTAGCGCTGGGTCGAACCGGGAATGCTGAAGTTCGAGCGCTTGGGATTCTCGCCGAGGGCGAATTTGATGCCGGGGACCGCGCCTTCAAACGGAAGTTTCGATGCGGGCTGGCCCCAGCGCAGCTTGATGACGACAGTTTGGCCGCCGATGGAATTGGCGGAGCCGTGCAAAACGTTTGCGACGGTCACACCGCCGGCGAGGTCGCGATAGATGTCGATGTCATCGGGATTCAGGACATCCGCGATATTCACCATCGAAGAGACCGAGACGCTGCCTTCGTTGACGCTGCCATCCACGGCTATGTGCGAGTGGCAATCGATGATGCCGGGGATGACGAATTGGCCGGCCGCGTCGACAACCTGCGCATCTTTGGGCGCTTTGATGGACGCGCCCACTTCGGCGATTTTGCCATCCTTAATAAGGATGGAGCCGTGCTCGATAGTGCCGTGCGAAACGGTGAGGATGGTGGCGTTCTGAATGAGAATCACGGTTGGGGCATCGGGTGGAGTGGCGGCGGGAGTCAGAAAAGGAAGCCCGAAGAAGCACAACAGGCAGACGATTGCGGCACGCAAACGCGTTTCAAGCGGCATGGACGGAATTTTCACAGTGCACCCCCGTGGACGGATGAATCGTTGCTCGTTCGACGCTGAAGCGCGGAAGTCGCCGCGGCTGTGGCGGCTCGAGCCGTGGGTTTGGTGCCGGTGAATTCTATCGTGTACCCCATGGCGTCGATGGAGCCTTTCAGCGAGCTGCCATCAAACGTGCCCGTGAACACGACGTCCGTCGGATTTCCTTCGATGGGGATGTTGATGGTAAAGGAGAATTTGTCCGCGCTGAGATAGCCACTGATGATGTTGCCCGTGCCTCGCTTGCTCGTCATAGTTCCGGAGAGTGTGCCGTCGCTCGCCATTTCAAGATCCGCCGTGGATTCTTCCGGACCATCGGGCGTGGTGTACACGAGCTTCCACTTCCCGGTGATGTTTCCTTTGGGAGGATCCTTGGGCTTTTCCGGTTCGTGCGGTTCGAATCTTTTCCCATCCACAAACACCATTTTGATTTTTGTCTTTTCGTCGAAGAGATCGCCATCGGTTACAACGAGGTTCGCGATTTTCCCGTTTTCGATCGAGCCGAGTCTATCCTCAACTCGGTAAATCTCCGCGGCCGTCAGCGTGAGCGCGCGCAACGCGGCGTCGGGCGCGAGCCCGGCATCGATGGATTTCTTCGCGGCCTTGATAATGTCCTTGGGAGCCGTAATTCCGCCGGAATAGAACGCGAATGGAACACCGGCTTTGGCGAGGGCCGCAGGTGAAGAAGGCGCCTTGTCGCGGAAACGCAGGGTGCGCAGCGAAGGCTTCTCGTCCGGGTCGGCGTCTTTTTCCCCTTCCGGCCACTTCAGATTGACAAGCACCGGTATTCTCTGTTTTCTTGCGCCGATTTCGCCAGCGACTTCGTACCCCATTTGTCCGCCGTAAATGACTACGTCCACGTGGTCGCCGTGGTCCAACTGCCACTTGTCCACAAGCTCGAGGGCGCGCCGGAGTTGCACGGAATTATTCGCGGGAATCAGCACCAGCATGTGTTCCTCAACGGCCTCGCCGAGTACGGCTTCCGTGCGGTCGTATCGCGGCCGCGCGACGCCCCGCGGATTTTTTTCGTACATCGCCTGGGCCACGGCGCTCCAATACGTGTCAATCCAAACCTGGTGGACGTACGCGAGAGCGCCCATCAGCGAGCCGGGGAAATTTCCAAAACCGCCGCTGGGTTGCAAGGACACGGGGAAAGCCACCGGCGCCTTTACCACCATCTCGCCGACGCGATCACCCGCCAGATCGAGCACGGCAGCTTGGCCGGGAAGCATTCCGCCTTTTGGAGCGGACACAACCGTGGTGAACCCGACATTGCGCCAGGATTCGATGCGCTTGTCGCTCAGGCTGACTTCATCGGCGGCGCTGCGCCAGGGTGTAGTGCCCGGACGATCTTCAGGGCCGCGAGAAACTTCACCCGTCGGCGCTGCGCGGCGACCTCCGCCTCCACCTTCGCTGGCGGCGCCCGGAGCAGGCGCGGCAGACGGCAAGCCCACGTCGGTAAACGAATCGAATAGCCCGGGATAGACGGTGAGGCCCTTGCCTTCGATGATCCAAGCGTCAGGAGGAATGGTGACATCCCTGCCGATGGCGGTAATGACGCCATGCGCCATCACCACCGTGGCATTTTCCAGAGGCGGACCCGATACCGGAACTACTTTGGCTCCGCGAATCGCGAAGTATTGCGGCTCGCCGCCCTGCGCGCGCATTTGGGGCGCGGCAGCGAGAAGAGCCAGGAGAGTTACAGCAAACGCGAGTGCCGACAGGCACCGGCGCGCGAGGACAGAACGCATGCAAGCTCCTTTTTTAGAAAAGGTTTAGAACCTCGAACCCCCGACCGTCTGTTCAGTAGACGCATGAGGCTAGTCAGAAGTTGCGGAAGAGTCAAGGAAGGGAAGGATTTAGGGAAAAGGATAAGGAAATGATTTGGCCCATCCCGAACGGTTGAAACAAATCTTTGAAAGACCGGAAACAAAATGTGGGTCAACCTCGTTTCTTCTATTGTCTTCCCATAGGGCCTGTGGCATCTTCGGTATGGGTTTCCCATAGGAACGGAGAGGAGCCTGAGGAGAACGATGGGCGATAAGGCGGCGGACAAAAAGGATGTGTGGCAAGGGACGCTGGCGCTGATGGTGCTGAAGACGCTACAAGCCATGGGGCCGCTGCACGGGTATGGCATTGCGCGGCGTATTGAACAGACCAGCGGCGATTTGCTGGCAGTGAATTACGGGACGTTGTACCCGGCGTTGCTGAAGCTCGAGCAGGAGGGTTACATCAGCTCCGAGTGGGGCGTGTCGGACAACAATCGCAAAGCGAAGTATTACAAGCTCACGCGAGCGGGGCGGAAACAATTGAATAAGGAAGAGCGCGAGTGGGAGCAGACCACCGCGATCCTGGCGCGTTTTCTCGCGCCTGGCGAAGAAAGCTCCTAATCGATCTTGGGGAGAATATTTATGAGGCGGCTGCGGGCGTGGTTCTCTCGATTGAGCGCACTCTTGGGCAAAGAAGCCCGCGAGCGAGAATTGTCTGCCGAGATGGACAGCCACCTTCAATTTCGCATCGAGGACAATTTGCGCGCAGGCATGACACTGGCGCAAGCGCGGCGGGAGGCCCTCATGAAACTCGGCGGCATCGAGCAAACCAAGGAAACCTATCGCGAGCGCCGCGGGCTCCCTCTTCTGGAAACTACGGTTCAAGACTGCCGTTACGCGCTCCGCTTGCTACGCAAGAATCCCGGGTTCACCCTAGTTGCTGCTCTGACGCTCGCCCTCGGCATCGGCGGCAACACCGCTGTCTTCAGCGTAATGAACAGCGTCCTGCTTCGGAGTCTTCCCTTGCCTCATCCCGAGCAATTGATGTTCTTGCGGCTTCCAAACGACCAGCCTCCCGGCGCAAGCAACACCGGCAACGGCGACACATCCTTCTCGGAGCCGGTCTTCGAACAGCTTCGCAAAGAGCATCGCGCGTTTTCGGATTTGATGGCTTACGTGCCGTTGGCCATCGGCAAAGTGGCCGTCCGCATTGGCGAAGAGCCCGAAGAAGCCGAAGCGGACATGGTGAGCGGCAATTTTTTCTCTGGACTGGGCGCTGGAATTACGCGCGGCCGGGGGTTCACGCTCGAAGACGAAACCGCGCATGCGCCGCTTGCTGTCCTGAGCTACTCGTACTGGACCGGGCGGTTTGCTCGCAATCCGTCAATCCTCGGCCAAACCATTTACGTTAAGGGATTACCGTTCACTATAATCGGCGTGACCGCGGAGGGTTTTTATGGCGTCGAGCCTGGTGCTTCCACTGACTTCTGGATCCCTTTGCAGAATCGGCCCGAACTGAATGCGTGGGGCAATGCGGCCTCGGAAAGCACGCTGTATGGCACGCCGACTTGGTGGTGTATCAGACTGATCGGCAGGCTCGCGCCGAACGTGACACCGGCGCAAGCGCTCGCAAATCTGGACCCTGGCTTCCAGCGGGCCGCTTTGATCGGGCTCGGTAGCCCCGACCCAAAAGCTCGGAAGCCTGTTCTCGCGCTTGCCCCAGCGAGAGGGATTCAGGGACTCCGCGATCAGTACGATCAGCCGATTAAGATTCTCATGGCCATGGTTGGATTGGTCCTTGTGATTGCGTGCGCGAACGTGGCCATGCTGCTTATCGCGCGTAACTCCGCGCGTCAGCGCGAGTTTTCCTTGCGAGTGGCGTTGGGAGCGGGAGCCGGGCGCCTCCTGCGGCAACTGCTCGCGGAGAGCCTCCTGCTCGTAACCGCGGGCGCAGCGCTGGGCTGGATGTTTGCGATCTCCGCCAGCCGCGCTCTCGCGGCTTGGTCAGGACTGGAAGTTCCCTTCTCGCTTGACTCCAGCGTGCTGCTCTTTACTCTGGCGATTTCCTTCGCCTGCGCCGTGGTATTCGGCCTTGCACCCTTGCGCAGTGCCGTCAATGTTCAGGCTGGCACGGTCGTCAAGAGTTCCAATGCCGCAGCGCAGCGCACGAAAAAAAACTCTTGGGCCGGCAAGTTAGTCGTCGCGGCGCAAATGGCTCTTTGCCTGATTTTGCTGGTCGGTGCAGGACTGCTGGTCCGTTCTCTTCGCAACTACGAGACTCTGCCACTCGGCCTGCGCACCGATGGACTCCTCGTCTTCGGAACCAGCCCGCTCACCACCCACTCCGACGACGAAAAAACACGCTTCTACCAAATTCTGCTCGACCACTTGCGCGCGGTCCCGGGCGTCGAGTCGGCAACCTTGATGGATAATCGCCTCGGTTCAGGCTGGAGCAATAACGGAGTATTCGCGATCGATGGCGTCGAGCCCACCGGCAACTTTTCCGAGATCGGCATGCGTGCGAACGACGTCGGTCCCGACTATCTCCACACGCTTGGAATTCCGATTCTGCAAGGCCGCGATATTCTGGACTCCGACAGCCGCGCCGCGCCGAAAGTCGTTGTCGTCAACGAAACTTTCGCGAAGCGCTTTTTCCCGAAGGGCGACTCGCTGGGCCACACGGCCGGCGGCGTCAAGCCCGAGAAGAGATTCACGATCGTCGGCGTCGCGGCCGACAGCAAATACACGAGGGTCGATGAAAAACCCCTGCCCATGCTGTACTTCCCCTTTTGGCAGCGCAGTTCGGTTTCCGACATGCAAGTGGAGTTGCGCACGAGTGGCGATCCCGAAGCGCTCATACCTAGCGTTCGCGCAGTCCTCCACGACCTCGATCCCAACCTGCCGATGCAAAAACCGATGACGCAGCGGGCGCAATTCGATGAATCCTTTGCGCAACCGCGTCTCTTCGCACGGCTCTCGTTGTTCTTCGGTTTGATCGCCGCGGTGCTCGTCGCGACGGGTCTCTACGGCACGCTTGCCTATCGCGTCAGCCGCCGTACCTCTGAAATTGGCGTGCGCATGGCTCTTGGCGCGCAACGCTCGCAAGTTCTATGGATGGTCTTGCGCGAAAGTTTGCTGATCAGCGTGGCCGGTGTTGCCGCCGGCGTCCCGCTGGCAATCGCGGGTGCACGGCTGATGCGCTCGATGCTCTTCGGCATCATGCCCGGAGATTCGTTGTCGTTTGTCGGCGCGCTGTTAGGTGTGACGCTGGTCGCGCTCATCGCCAGCGCCATGCCCGCGCGCCGCGCCGCTTCTGTCGATCCGATAGTTGCGCTGCGCTACGAATGAATGGATGAAATGGAACAGAAGTCGCAGGTTCGCCAATGGGGTCGACGTAGTTTAGCTTCGCCCAAATTGGTTTCGAAAGGATCGGCCGTGAGACATGTTCGCGCATGGTTTTTCCGTGTGGCTGGACTCTTCCATCGAGCAACTCGCGAGCGCGAGCTTGCCGATGAAATGGAGAGCCATCTCCAGTTGCACATCGACGATAAGGTGCGCGTTGGCATGTCGCCGGCTCCGGCCCGACGAGAGGCCCTCATGAAACTCGGCGGCCTCGAACAAACCAAAGAAGCGTATCGGGATCGAAGGGGATTGCCAGTGCTCGATACATTCCTCCAGGATCTCCGCTTTGCCGCGCGCATGCTACGCAAAAACCTGGGGGTCACGGTCATCGTCGTGCTCACTCTCGCTCTGGGCGTCGGCGCCAACACCGCCGTCTTCGGACTGGTGAATGGCCTCCTGCTACAGCGTCTGCCGGTGCCCGCGGCCGAACAAATCGCCGCTCTGGTGATTCAGTCTGGTAGCTCTTCTCTCGGAGCGCTCGGTTTTTCTTATCCGCAATTCGTGGAATTCCGCCAGCAAACGGCGCCGATCTGCGAAGTCTTCGGCTCGGCCACGGCGTGGCGCTTGAACTTCACGGCCGAGGGCCATAGCGATACGCTGACCATCGGCGGGGTCAGTAGCAACTATTTTTCCGCGCTCGGCGTGAAGCCCGCTCTCGGCAGGCTCGTCCTTCCCGGCGAAGGCGAGCACCCCGGCGAACCGGCCATCCTCGTCCTCAGCTATAGCTTCTGGCAAAGAAGATTCGGCGGCGATCCGCGCGTGATCGGCAAGCAAGTGCGCGTGGGCGGCAAGCCGGCAACGATTGTCGGCGTGATGGAGAAAGAATTCCGGGGACAGTTCTCCGTCTTCGAGATGGATGCGTACGCTCCGCTCAGCACGGTGTTCGACCAATCTTCGGCCAACAACTTTTGGAATAGCCGCGACATCCACTTAATGTTGGTTCTCGGCAGACTGAAGCCGGGCATCACTCTCGCCCAGGCACAGAGCAGATTTGACGTAATCTCGCGGCGGCTCGCCGCACAGTACCCTGTGACCGACAAAGATTTGAGCGTCCGCGTGATGGACGAGCGGCTCTCGCGCCCCATCCCCTACGCCAACAATGCCTTCATCGTGTTTTCCGGATTGTTTCTGATCCTCGGCGCACTCGTTTTACTGTTAGCCTGCACGAACATCGCAAACATTCTGATGGCGCGCGCTTCCGTCCGGCAGCGCGAGATGGCTATTCGCGCGGCTCTCGGCGGCGCACGCTACCGCCTCGTCCGCCAAATGCTGACGGAAACGATGCTCACGGCTCTCCTCGGTGGAATGGCCGGAGTAGCCCTTGGCGCGGGCCTGAGCCGTTTGGCCAGCTCCACCCATCTGTCCAACATTCCTGTTCGGCTCGGTTTCGGTCTTGATTGGAGAGTTTTTGTCTACGCGCTCGCAGCGGTAGTCTTCACCGCGGCTTTTGCAGGCCTGTCGCCTGCTCTTCGCGCCACCCGCGCCGATGTCAATACTGTGTTGCATGAAGGAGGCCGCGCTGACGCTGGCGGGAAGGCTCGGCACAAAGTTCGCGGCGACCTTATGGCCGCTCAAGTTGCCGGCTCGCTCATGTTGCTCATCGTTGCCGGACTTTTCGTTCGCAGCCTTCGCGCCGTCGAACGTATGGATATCGGCTTCGATCCGAACCAGCTTCTGAACGTGACGCTCGATCCTTCCCTCAACAATTCCACCGAAATACAGACGAATGAATTCTATCGCTCTCTCGAAACAAGAGTCCGCGCGCTACCGGGAATCCAATCCGTGAGCCTAGCCGCGTCGGTTCCTATGGGCAGTACGCTTGGCAACCAATCGGTCTACATCGAAGGTCGACGCGTGCCGTCTGGTCAACGAGCCCCTGGCGCTTTCTTCAACAGCGTCGATGAACCCTATTTCGACACGCTCCGCATTCGTGTCCTCCTCGGCCGCGCATTCACGGACACCGACAGTGAAACATCTCCGCGCGTCGTAATCGTTAATGAAACAATGGCCAAACATTTTTGGCCTGAGCAAGACCCCATTGGCAAACGTTTTAGTCTGACCCGTGACGCCGGCCCCTTCGTCGAGATCGTTGGTGTCGCGCGCGACGGCAGGTACCGCGTTCTCGCTGAAGATCCGCAACCTTATTTTTATGTCCCTCTCACGCAGCACTTCACTGCGCAGCGTACCCTGCAGATTCGTTCCTCGATGCTTCCCGAATCGCTTGCCCCCATCGTCCAACACGAAATACTGGCGCTCGACGCCAACGCGCCCATCGAAGAAATACAAACAATGAAAGAATCGCTCGGCGGGACATTAGGATATTTCCTCTTTCGTGTCGGCGCCTCGCTCGCAGCCGCGATGGGCTTACTGGGCTTGCTTCTCGCGATCGTCGGCGTCTACGGCGTCGTCTCCTATGCCGCGACCCAGCGTACACAGGAACTCGGCGTCCGCATGGCCCTTGGCGCATCACCGCGTCAAATTCTGGGGCTGCTTCTCAGGCAAGGCGCGCGATTAGTAGCTGCCGGCCTTCTGTTCGGTTTGGCAGGCGCTTGGGCGCTCACACGCGTCATGTCCAACATGCTGGTGGGCGTCAGCCCCAGCGATCCGCTCACTTATATATGCGTGGCTACGTTGCTCTCTTTCATCACACTACTCGCCTGCTGGATTCCCGCGCGCCGCGCCATGCGCGTCGACCCAATGGTGGCGCTACGTTATGAGTGACATTCGCCCATTTGGTCATCTCGAGAAGGGATCATCCATGAGGGAGGATCGTTCATGAGGCAACTACGCGCATGGTTCATCCGACTCACCGAACTTTTCCGCAGGCCCCGCCGCGAACGCGAACTCGCTGCCGAAATGGAGAGCCATCTCCAGTTGCACATCGAAGACAATCTTCGCTCTGGCATGACTCTGCAAGAAGCCCGTCGCCAAGCCCTCATCAAACTCGGCGGCCTCGAACAAACCAAAGAAGCCTGGCGCGAACGAAAAGGCCTGCCGTTCATCGAAACTCTTTTGCGTGATTTTCGCTACGCCGGCCGCGTCTTGCGCAAAAATTCAGGCTTCACGTTCGTGATCGTTTTCACGCTCGCCCTCGGCATCGGCGCCAACACCGCCATTTTCAGCGTGCTCGAATCGCAGCTCTGGCGTCCGCTTCCCTTCCCCGATTCCGAGCGCCTTGCGGCCGCTCACGTTGTTCTCCGCAAAGATCCTCGCGGGTGGGACGTAATTACTAACTCCATGTGCCTTGCATGGATTGGGCAGAGCCACGCCTTCTCGAGTCTTGGCGCCTACAACTTTCCAACCTCGCGCAATCTGACAGCTGGAGGCACGTCGGAACGAGTGCCAGTGATGAATCTCACATCGTCGTTGTTCAAGACTCTTGGCGTTCCTCTTGAACGCGGCCGCATTTTCTTGCCCGAGGAAGAAACCACCGGCCGCGATCACGTCGCAATTCTTAGTCACGCGCTTTGGCAGACCCGGTTCGCATCCGACACAGACCCAATTGGCAAACCTATCACCATAGATGGCGAGTCGTATGTTGTCGTGGGCATCGCCTCCCCTCGCCTCCGATTCGAATACCTCCCCGAGCCTGCGATCTATGTCCCGCTCGTCCTGAACCCCGCGGCGAAAGTCACGCGAGGCATCTACATAACCGGCAGGCTGGCTCCCGGCGTCTCGGCGGGGGCAGCCCGCGCCGAGCTCGATGGCATCCTCCAACGGCAGCTTCAAGCTGAGGCAGCTAAGCAGGAGGACATCGCCGTAGTGAGCAATCTGCGAGTGACCTGGACCGAATACAGCGCGCGCGGTCTGTTTTTCTTCGCGGGCGCGATCCTTCTGGTGCTGCTTATCGCTTGCGTCAACAATGCCGGTCTACTGCTAGCGCGCGGCCTGTCGCGTCAGCGCGAATTTGCACTTCGCGCCACCCTTGGAGCCAGCCGCGCAACCCTAATCCGCCAATCGCTGGCCGAAAGTCTACTCCTATCGTTCGCCGGCGGCTCCGCAGGCACTTTGCTAGGCGTCTGGGGAGCGGGCGCTTTTCAAGCATTTCTCTCGGGAGAGGCGCTTCCCCGCCATACGGAAAATTTTCTTGATTGGCGAGTCTTGCTCTTCGTGCTCGGCGTCTCGATTTTCTCCGCCTTGCTCATGGGCATTATGCCGGCTCTATTTTCGTCACGCGTGGATGTCACCGACGCGCTGCGCAAGGGCACCAGCGGCCTCTCCGCAAGCCGCGGCCAGCACAGAACTCGCAGCGTTCTTGTTGCCGTCGAGGTATCGCTCGCCCTCGTGCTCCTCTTCGGGGCCGGACTATTTCTCTCCAGCTTTCTTCGCGAGCAGCAAGCGCCCCGCGGCTTCGACGCTCCAGGCGCTCTCGCCTTCCGAATCTTACTGCGCGGTGAAAACTACGCCCTGCCCGAAAAACAAGTGCGTTACTTCCGGACCCTGACCGATCAACTTCGATCTCTTCCTGGAGTTCAAGACGTCACCATGGGAAGCAGCGTTCCGCTTCAAGGTTCGGAACTTACTGACTCCGTCAATGTGGCAGGCAAGCCGCCCCTCGACGAACACGGCACCGGCGTCATGGTCTATGCCGTCGAACCGAATTTCTTCGACGTGCTGCACATGCATCTCCTGGCAGGCCGCGCCCTGAATCCCGGCGACACAGAGAGTTCGCCTCGTGTCGCCATTATCAATCGCAACGCGGCGCATACCCTGTTTGGTTCGGAAGATCCCCTCGGAAAAGTCCTCGACTATGTGGCCGCCGATGAACGGCGCGACATTCCTGCCGAAGCGCCCGTCCAAATCGTGGGCGTAACGGAGAACACCCAGGAGTTCGGCCCAAACGAGGTTCCCTTCGACGTCCTCTATGTTCCCTTTTCGCAGCATCCTGACCGTGGAGCGAGCATCGTCGTGTCTTCGAACCTTCCGCGCGGCGCGCTGCTCGGCGCAATTCGCGATGCGGCCTACTCCCTCGATAAGGACCAGCCTCTCTACGACATAAAAACCGTGGACCAGCTGATCGGCGACTCCCTGCGCGGCTCCCAATTCGATCTGATTCTCGTCGGCTGCCTCGCTGTGGTGGCGCTCGCTCTCGTTTCCGTCGGAATTTTCGGCACGGTCGCCTATTTCGTTCAACAGCGCACGCAAGAATTCGGGATTCGCTTTGCGCTGGGGGCCACGCCCGCTCACATCCTGCGCCAGGCCATTGGCCGCACCTACTTGACGGGAGCCACGGGTTTGCTGTGTGGCGTAGCCGTCGCGCTCGCTATCGGACACATTCTCGGGAGCTCGCTCTACCTCGTGCCGCACGAGCACGATGGGATGCTTTATAGCGTCAAAATCTACGATCCGCTCTCCTTGTCGCTTGCGTCCATCCTGCTCCTCGTCGTGCTTTTTCTCGCGAGTTTCATTCCCGCTCGCCGGGCCGCGCGCGTCGATCCCATGGTCGCCTTGCGTTATGAGTAGTCCGCGCCAAACCAGACCTCGTTTGTAGACTTCACACCCAAGGTCGGCGAACGCAAGGCGATCCGAAACGCCGCTCTCGCCATTGCTGTTTCCTTCGCCATATTCCAGCTGTCTTCAAAAAAAACAGTTGACCGACAATCTCGACTACACTATTTTACTCTAGGCCTTGTACAGCATAGCCTCAACTATTTCCCCGGAGCCAGCTTTGAAAAAATCGGAACAACGCGACCTCTTCCCCGGCGCGCTCGAAATGATGATTCTCCGCACCTTGAAGCGTCAACCTCTCCACGGCTACGCCCTCGTCCAACACATCAAGCGCATCTCCGACGACCTCCTCCAGATCGAAGAAGGTTCCCTCTATCCCGCTCTTCAGCGCCTGCTCAAGGAAGAGCTGGTCAAGGCCGAATGGGGTATCTCCGCGACAAACCGACGCGTCCGCATCTACAAACTAACCGCAGCAGGAGCCAAGCATCTCGAGCGTCAGGTATCGAGTTTCGAAAAAATGCTTGAAGGAATCACTCGCGTCCTTGCACGAGGTGAATCATGAACTGGCTCAAACAACTATTTTCACGCCGCCGCCTCTACAACGATCTCTCCGTCGAAATGCAACAACACCTCGACGAAAAGATCGAAGAACTCGTCGCCACCGGCATGTCCAGAAAAGAAGCTACCGCTGCCGCGCGCCGCGAATTTGGGAATCTGAGTTTGCTTGAAGAGGATAGCCGGGACGTTTGGCGGTGGCTGTCGATCGAGAATCTTTTGGCGGATGTGCGCTATGGACTGCGGATGCTGGGCCGCAATCCGGTATTCACGATCGTGGGCTTGCTGACGATTGCAATTGGAATTGGGGCTAACGCCGCGGTCTTCAGTGTCGTTAACAGCGTGCTGCTGAAGCCACTGAATTATCCGAAGTCAGAAGAATTGGTTTCGCTCCATCAAATAGCTCCGGGAGCTGCAGGGCTGGCGGATTTCGAGAACGGTCTACTGCTCTCGCCTTCCATGTACTTCACGTATTCCGAGCACAACCGGACGTTTCGATCACTGGGTGTGTGGGACACCGGCACGGCCAACGTCACGGGCCTGGCCGAGCCGGAACAAGTGCGCATGGTTGAAGTCAGCGACGGCGTGCTGGAGACGCTCGGCGTTTCACCCACAGTTGGCCGTTGGCTCGCGCACGCGGACCAAATTCCGCGCGGTGACGAAACCGTGATGCTGAGCTACGGATATTGGCAACGGCATTTCGCAGGAGATCACAGCGTGATTGGGCGAAACCTGATGATCGATTCACGGTCGCGGGAAATTGTTGGTGTAATGCCGCAAGGGTTTCGATTCGTCGATACGGAATTCGACGTAATCGTGCCGTTGGCGTTCGACCGCGGCAAGCTAATCCTGGCCGGCTTTGGATATCACGGAATCGCTCGGCTGAAACCGGGCGCGACAATTGCGGAAGCGAACGCGGACATAACTCGGCTGCTGCCAATCTGGATGGATTCGTGGACGAATGGGAAGGGGACAAACCCCCATTTTTACGAGACGTGGAAGATTACGCCGATGATCCGGCCATTAAAGCAGGAAGTGATTGGCAACGTGAGCGAGGTGCTGTGGGTGGTGATGGGAACGATTGGGTTGGTCATGTTGATCGCGTGCGCCAACGTCACGAATTTGTTGCTGGTGAGGGTGGAGTCGCGACAGCAGGAACTGGCGGTGCGTGCGGCGCTAGGTGCGGGCTGGGGACGAATCGTGCGGGGCCTGCTTGTGGAGAGCGTGATGTTGGGGCTGATGGGCGGAGTGGGCGGTATGGGCTTGGCTTACGCCGGAGTGCGATTTCTGGCGGGTGTGGGTCCTGCGAATTTGCCGCGGTTGAGCGAGATTTCGATTGACGCGCGCACGTTGGGCTTTACCCTGCTGCTTTCGGTGCTCTCCGGTTTGTTGTTTGGTTTGATTCCCGCGCTGAAATACGCGGGGCCGCGAGCTTCGCTGGAGTTGCGCAGCGCGGGGCGGACGGTCAGTGTGAGCCGGGAGCATCATCGCGCCCGCAATCTACTCGTCATAGGTCAAGTAGCGATGGCGCTCGTGCTACTAGTAAGTGCAGGCTTGATGATTCGCACATTTCAGGCGTTGCGAACGGTCGAGCCGGGATTCACGGATGCGCGGCATCTGCAGGTGATGCGAATTTCGATTCCGGGCTTGCTGATCCCCAAAACGGAACGCGTGACGCGAACACAGAATGAAATTCTCGACAAGCTCTTAGCAATTCCGGGCGTGAAATCGACCGGGTTTGCCAGCGAGATGCCGATGGAAGGATTCGACTCGGATTGGGACACGATCTTTGTGGAGGGCAAGACGTATCCGAAAGGCGAGGTCGCGCCGCTGTATTTTTATAAGCACGTTTCGCCTGGTTTCTTCGCAGCGGCTGGTACGCGAATCATCGCGGGCCGCGACCTGACATGGGACGAGGTGTATGGGCTCAGGCCGGCTGTGATGGTCTCTGAGAATCTGGCTCGTGAAATGTGGGGTACGCCGGCTGACGCTATTGGAAAACGATTGCGCGAGGACCCGGTACTGCCGTGGCGTGAGGTGGTCGGCGTAATACAGGACGTGCGCGAAAGGGGCGTGCAAGGGAAGGCGCCGGAAATCGTGTACTGGCCGTCAATGGTGGAGAATCTTTTTGGAATGGGTCCGGCGCAGGCTATTCGAGAAGTGACGTTTGTCATTCGAAGCGATCGCGCAGCGACGGAGAGTTTTCTTGGCGAAGTTCGGCAAGCGGTGTGGTCGGTGAATTCGAATTTGCCGCTCGCGTCGGTGCGCACGATGCAGGAAGTCTATGACAAATCGGTCGCGCGAACTTCCTTCACGCTCGTGATGCTGGGAATCGCAAGCACGATGGCGCTGGCGCTAGGACTCATCGGCATCTACGGCGTGATCTCGTACACCGTGTCGCAACGCAAACGCGAAATTGGAATTCGTCTGGCTCTGGGCGCGCAGAGCGAAGACGTGGTCAGCATGGTTCTAAAACAGGGCGCAAAACTGGCGCTGCTGGGCGTCTGTATCGGAGTGGCCGCTGCTTTTGCATTGGCGCGGCTGATGACGAGTCTGCTTTTTGGAGTGACGGCCCACGATCCGCTGACGTTTGCGGCCGTCGCGGCTCTCCTGATCTTAGTCGCGCTCTTGGCTTGTTACATCCCGGCCCGCCGCGCCATGGAGGTCGATCCGATTGTTGCACTGCGCTACGAATGACCACTATCGACAAATTCTCGAACCTGCTCCCCCTTCTTAACGCCGGGTGATGTATGAATTGGTTGAAGCAAATATTCTCTCGCCGCCGCCTCTACAACGATCTCTCCGGCGAAATCCGCGAGCACCTCGAAGAAAAGATCGAGGAACTCGTCGCAAGCGGCATGTCCAGGAAAGAAGCAGCGCACGCCGCCCGCCGCGAATTCGGCAATGTAACTCTGATGGAAGAGGACAGCCGCCAAGTCTGGCGACTGCCCTCCATCGAAAGCTTTTTCTCAGACCTTCGCTTCGCCGCCCGCATATTGCGCAAGAGTCCTGGCTTCACCTGCGTTGTCATCCTGACGCTCGCCCTCGGCATCGGCGTCAACACTGCCATCTTTACGCTGCTCGACACAGTGCTTCTGAGCAAGCTCCCAGTCAAGAACCCACAGGAGCTCGTACTTTTCTCGGATGACCCAAGAGAGGGCCATCTCACCGGCACCGAAACAGGCCATTGGTACGTCTTTTCTTACCCCGACTATCTTCATTTCCGCAAGCGCAATGAGTCGTTTCAAGATCTGTGTGCTTTCGAGGAAGGCAGAAACCGCGTCCGGGTTCACTTTGCGGGGACCAAAGCCGTTTCTTCTATCGAGTCGGCGCGGGGCAAGCTGGTCTCTGGTAATTACTTCCAACTTCTAGGAGTCAGTGCCGTCGTTGGGCGCACCCTTACCGCGGATGACGACCATGCCGAAACCTCGCCCGCAGCCGTGTTGAGCTACGCTTATTGGAAGAGGAGATTCGATGGCGATACCTCTCTCGTCGGCAAGGTCCTCGAAGTCAACGACGTTCCCGTCACAATCGTAGGCGTGGCGTCGCCAGAGTTTTTCGGAGAGAGCTTCACTTCGATCCCTGATTTTTGGCTTCCCCTCCGCATGCAGCCCCAAGTGATGCTGCAAAATTCTTTCCTGGATGACCCCTCCACGCACTGGCTGAACATCATGGGCCGCCTGAGAGCCGGGGTTAGGCCACAGCAGGCGCAGACGGTCGTTAGTGTACAGTTGCGGCAAATGCTGACATCGCTGGCGGGGTCGAAGCTATCGACGGACGTTCGGCAGGACATCGACAGGTCCTACATTCAACTTACTCCGGGCGACATTGGGATTTCGGCTCTGCGTCTCCAGTACTCCGAACCGTTGCACATCCTTATTGCGGTGGTTGGACTCATTTTGCTGATTGCGTGCGCCAACGTGGCCAATCTTCTTCTTTCGCGCGCGGCGGCAAGGGAAAGAGAGATTTCCGTCCGGCTGGCGCTTGGGGCTAGCCGCGCCCGGCTCACGCGGCAGCTTCTGACGGAAAGCGTCCTGCTGGCTTTGCTCGGAGGACTGCTAGGGATTCTCTTCGCAGAATGGGGCGCAAGAATTCTGCTCTCGCGCGTAGCGGGAAATAGCACGCCGCTCCACGTCTCTCCCAATACCATCGTGCTCGGCTTCACCGCGACCGTCTCCGTATTAGCAGGGATCTTGTTCGGAATCTTCCCTGCTCTTCGCGCAAGCCGCTCGGATCTCAATTCCGTGATCAAAGGAAATGTCCCAGCACCTGCGGTTGCAGGAGTCAGGCTGGGTTTAGCAAACGGCCTGGTGATTTTCCAAATCGCTGCGTCCTTGGTTTTGATCGTCAGCGCCGGTCTTTTTCTGCGTACGTTGAAAAATCTGATGGGACAAGAACTTGGGTTCGACGACGAGCACGTGTTGCTTGCCGGAATCGATCCGCGCGCCGCCGGATACGCACCCGATCAAATGAATGGCCTTAACCGCCTGCTCCTCGAGCGCATCGAGGCCGTGCCCGGTGTTCGCTCGGCCAGCTACGAGTACAACAGCCCGCTCAGAGGCAGCGAGAGTTCCAGCCCCGTTTCTGTTGAAGGAATGCCGCAACGACCGCGCAGAGAAATGTGGCTCCACAGGAATGCGGTTGGTCCGCATTATTTCGAGACGATGGGAGTGCCAATCTTGCTCGGCCGCGGGATCGAACCGCGTGACAGCGAGGGAACCCTCCGCGTTGCCGTCGTCAATCAGGCCATGGTGAAGAAATTCCTCGAAGGCGTGAATCCCATTGGTAAAAGATTTTCAGACGGTGGACCAGATTTCGATGCGAAGAATGCGTTCGAAATTGTTGGGGTCTCCGCGGACGCTCGATTCTACTCTCTTCGCGAACAAGTCCCGCCAATGGCGTTTGTCTCCGCGGCCCAACTGACTGGCAGCGGTTACGAGTTCGCTAGAGACATCGACATCCGAGCAGCTGGCGATCCAAAAACAGTCGAAACGGACGTGCGCCGCGTCATCAGGGAAGCCGCTCCCGCCTTGCCCATTACAAGTCTAAGGCCGCTTCGCGAGCAGGTGAGCGGCCAATTGGAGCAGGACCGCACAATTGCCGGCCTCTCCAGCACCTTTGGCGGGCTGGCCCTGCTGCTCGCCTGCCTCGGACTCTATGGCACGATGTCCTATCGCGTCTCGCGCCGCACCAGCGAGATTGGGATTCGCATGGCGCTCGGAGCGCAGCACGTAAATGTTCTTTGGATGGTAATGAGAGAGTGTCTCTTCCTGCTGACCGTTGGGATTTGCGCGGGCGTGCTTCTGGCGCTCACGGTAACCCGCTTGATTGCGAACCAGCTCTTTAACTTGTCGCCGATGGATCCGCCCACCGTCGTGCTTGCTACATTTTTTCTGGCAGCCGTGGGCGCAATAGCCGGATTCGTGGCGGCGCGGCGGGCAATGCGTGTCGATCCCATCGTGGCGCTGCGCTACGAGTAATCTATCGAACGCCTTCAATTCAATGGGCTTTGAGAATCATGGCCACACACCGCTTACTACTGCGGCGGTTTCTTCTTGAAAAGACCGCCGAGACTTTTTACAGCATCGGCGGGAGCTTTGGTGGCGTCTTTTCCTGCGCTGGAGCCGAGCCCGGAGCCTAGACCTGCGGCGCACCCTAGCTGCGATTTGAGCATTCCGGCGGCGAGGCCGCCAACGTCTGGGACGAATTTGGGATCGGCGGTCGTACCTTTAATCTGGAATGGCACGGTTGTGCCGCTCTTGCAGCCGCCGCTTCCACCTCCCGTCGCTTTGCCAAGAAGCCCACTAGCGTCAGAAACGGGGCTTCCGACATCGCCGAGCGTGCTTGTGAGCATGGCCGCCATTTTGAAATCAAGATTGTTCTTGGAATCGACCGTGCCTGCGCCGGAAAGATTGCCGACCGAAGGAACAACAGCGACGAAATTCTCTGCTTTGAGGCCATCAGGAGCCATGCGCAGATTGGTGGTGAGTTTTTGAATATCCAGATCCTTGCCGCTCTTGATGCCCGCCAGCGAAGCGATCGAACTCATCTTCGACCCGAGATCGAAGCCCGCGAGTTTTCCGTTAAAGAGGCCGACGTCACCGGTTGTAATTAATTTGCTCAAAGGGCCCGCAAGATTCAAATTCGCGTTGAGCGTACCCGCCTGAAGAGAAGTTCCCTTTGGAAGAATGATGCCGAGCGCGGGGAGAAAAGCTTCGAGATCTTTCGCAGGCATATCCTTGGCGTCGAGTTTTATGTTTACGACCGCGGCTTCCCCGCCGGTCACATACGTGCCATTGAGATGCGCGGCGGCGCTGCCGATCTTGAGCGTCGAGGGTTCCAGCACGCCGGTGTTCTTGCGCAGATTGTATTTGGTATCGAATTCGATGGTGACTGGAACGCCTGCGGAGGAGCCGCCCGCAATGAAAAGAGCCTTGGAGATTTTGACGTTGCCTTTGACTTCCGCTTCGCCATTTTGCGAGGAGAGATCGGCGGTCAGATCGAGAAGGCCGCCGAGGCCAGCGGACGCATCCACGAAGCCCGTGGAGGCAAGATCCAAACCGGTTATGTCGAGCTTGGCTTCTATGGGAGTGAGGGAAGCGTCGGTCTGGTCGATGGGGCCGGCCTTTCCATCCAGCTTGAATTTTCCCCCCGAGGGAAGATCGGCGGTAACAGTGACGGGAAACTTGGAAGTCATGGAGAAGTTGGAGGCGACAACATTCACGTGGTCGTAAGAGCTGCGTTTTTGGCTGGCCGTGGAACCGACGGTGATACGGCCATCTTTAAGAGTAAATTCCTGGACGGAAAGATCGGCGGGCGAAGTGGAAGAGGTTGCTGCCGGCGTTTGAGCAGACTTGGCAGCGGCGCCGCCGAGAGTGGAATAGTTCCACTGGCCCGCGGAATTGTGAAGAAGTAGGACTTCGGGACTCTCGATGGTGATGCCGGTCACGTTGAGGGTCTTGCTGAAAATGAGGGGCAAAATCTCGACGCCGACTTTGAGCGTTTTGGCAGTGAGGAATGGCGATGTGCTGAACTTTGGATCATCGCCGATCGAAATACTTTCAGCGGAAAGCGAGCCGCTGATGAGCGAGAGACTTAGATTGCCGAGCTCTACTTTGCGGCCGAGCGCCTGGGAAGCTTTCTCTTCGATGGTGGGGCGGAATTTATCCACCGGAATTAGAAATGGAGCGATGACCACAATCAGGATCAAAACAACGACTACTACAGCAACGATGCGAAGGGTGCGTTTCATGACAGTCTCCAATTCGGCAGGGCTGGGTGACGGAGTGTGAAATATGATAGCACGGGCTGGTGATTCATGACCGGTGAGTCGTGGAAGAGTGGAAAACTTTGTGGCTGGGAGGGCCGCATGGTTCGGTGCAACCGCTAAACAGCAAAACGTGTGAGAGGACAAACTCGCCAATCCTCGTTGCTTGGGCTGTGGCAGCCGGATGTCCTGCAACGAGCGCAGAACGCTTTGATTGCAAAGAGTTTATTGATGCATTTCTTTTAAATATCCGAGACCGCTCCTCGCTCATCTAACTCATTAAGGGGCCAAGAGCGATGACGGTGCTGAGGAGATTTAACAACATGAACATTTTGGGACAGAGCGAATCGTTGTCAAGACCTGGGCTGGGCAAAGTGGTTTTGGCTTCCCTGTTATCGTTGGGTCTGCTGTTCGCGACTTCGCCTCAGAACCTGACGGCCTATCAGGACCCGCAAGCCCCACCGCAGTCACAGGACCAAGTGCCGCCGCAGAACGATCAGGCGCCGCCCTACGCGCAACAAACTCCCGAGCAGTTGCAGCAGTTGGTAGCGCCCATTGCGCTCTATCCGGACTCGCTGGTGGCTCAGATTCTGGCGGCGTCCACGTTTCCCGAACAAGTTGTCGAGGCTGACAGATGGGTCCAGTCCCATCCCGATTTGAAAGGCGAGGCTTTGGGTCAGGCCGTAGACAAAGAACCTTGGGACCCGAGCGTCAAGGCGCTCGCCGCATTTCCTTCCGTGCTTGGAAATATGGACAAGAACCTGTCGTGGGCTTCCTCTCTGGGGGACGCCTACTACAACCAGCAACAGGAAGTGATGGACGCGGTTCAGGTAATGCGCCAGAAAGCGGAAGCCTCCGGGAATTTGAAGAGCACCCCGCAGCAAACCGTGACTACACAAGGCTCGACGGTAGTCATTGAGCCTGCAGAGCCGGATGTCGTTTATGTCCCCGCCTATGATCCGTGGCTGGTGTACGGGGGTCCAATCGTGGCCTGGCCCGGCTGGTATCCGTATCCGGGAATTTGGTATGGAGGCCCTTACCTCTCGTTCGGAGTTGGTTTTGGAATTGGCTTCTTCGGCGGCTTTGGATGGGGCTGGGGTCATTGGGGATTTGATTGGCATAACCACTATGCGGTTTACGACCACGGCAGGTACTACTCCCATAGCCGCACGTTTTATAACCGGGACAACTTCTACCGCGGCGGAGGCGATCGTGGCCGAGGAGGCGATCGGGGCCGCGGTTTCGACCGGCCCGGCGGAGGCGCAAGGCCTTTCAATGGAGACCACCAGGCCGCTCGAGGATACGCGCAACCCCGCGGTGAGAGCGGCACCCGCTCAGGCGCCTTCAGCGGGTATAACCGTGGCGGAGAGACAAGAAGCTTCTCCTCACGCGGAAGCGCCAGCTTCGGCGGCGGCGGAGGTTTCCACGGAGGCGGCGGCGGTGGCGGCAGGCATCATTGATCGAAGGTTCGTAGTGTTTCATGCGGTTTGCGAAATTCACAAATGGAGAAAGTTTCTATGCGGCGCACGAAGCTGAACTTTGACAAATTGGATTGGGCCAATCTTTCTAAAATGGCCGCAATTGCCCTCCTTTTGGCAGGGGGCTTTCCCGCGCGTTCCATGGCGCAGCAACGAGGTCAGAAAACGTTCTCATCGGCGGAAGATGCCAGCAAGGCCTTCGTCACGGCAGCACAGAACAACGACGAAAAAGCATTGCTCGAAATCCTCGGGGCCGACGGAAAGCAAATCGTGTCCTCGGGAGACGATACCGAGGACGCCGAGAACCGCGCCAATTTTGTGAAGAAATACCAGGAAATGCACCGCCTGGTGAGAGAACCGGATGGAAACACGGTCCTCTATATAGGAGCGGAGAATTGGCCCACGCCCATACCGCTCGTGAATAAGGGCAACGCCTGGTTTTTCGACACCGACGCGGGCAGGAAAGAAATTATGTACCGGCGAGTTGGCCGGAACGAAATCTCAACCATTCGCGTTTGCCAGGAGCTTGTGGCAGCGCAAAAGGAATACTACTCCACGCAGCACAACGAGTACGCCCGACAAATCTTCAGCGATGAGGGCCAGCAGAATGGACTTTATTGGAAAGCCGCTGATAGCGGACCCCAGAGCCCCATCGGGCCGCTGGTGGCCTCGGCCGTTGCCGAGGGCTATACCAAAGGTCAAAACGGCCCTCCGACCCCTTATCGCGGTTACTACTACCGCGTCGTGACGCGTCAGGGAAAAAACGCCCCGGGCGGCGCGAAAAGCTACCTCGTGGACGGCAAAATGACCGAGGGTTTCGCTTTCGTAGCCTATCCGGCGGAATATCGCTCGTCGGGCGTGATGACTTTCATCGTTGGGACGGATGGTGTCGTTTATCAAAAGGATCTGGGCAAGAAGACTGAGGCTATCGCCAAAGCCATGAAGGAATACAGCCCCGATTCCACTTGGCAGAAAACCGAAGAGCAGCCCGAAGAGACATCCGGCGAGCAAAAAACCAATAACTAAAGTGAGTTCTGTCGGTGCTGCTCTCTTCGTGTCATCCTATTTGGTGCGGAATAGCCAGTGATGCCTAAGCGTTCGAAGAAGTGCTCTGCAACGCCCAACTAAAAATATAAATCGATTGGTTTGGGACAAGCATCAGAAGACGCATGATAAGATTGCCACGATGATGCGACGGACCCAGGTCTTGCTGGCAGCGGGCGTCTTCTTATTACTGAGCCGAGCCACATTGGCGCAGGAAAAGCCGGAGCCCGCGACTTTGCCCGACGCGCCGGCGCCCAAGCAAGAGCCGGCCGCCTCTGCGCAAAAAACACCAGAAAAAAACGGAAGCCAGGGCCCGTTCGAATTGATTGCCAGGCGATCGTGGTTCTATCCAGACTTGGCAAGAACTGCAGGGCCGCTGACCGCGGGCCAGAAATTCAAGCTATTTCTGGATACCAGCCTGTCTCCCCCGCAGATTTTGACTTCCGCTGCCGCAGCCGGAATCAGCGAAGCTCGGGGAACACTCGGCGGATACGGACAGGGCGGCGAGGGCTTTGGAAAACGATTTGGCTCTTCGATGGCCAGCAATGCCTCGAGCCACTTTTTTGGCACGTTTTTGCTTCCCGCAGTGCTGCGGGAAGACCCGCGATATTTTGTTCGAGGTAGTGGCGGATGGAAGGCGCGAGCAGGGCACGCCTTGCTGCGCACGGTAGTCATTCGAACCGACACGGGAGCTAACAAGTTTAATATCCCCGGAACAGCGGGGCCGCTGCTCGCCGAGGGACTGGCGAACACCTATCTTCCGGACTCGGAACGCACGGCTGGGAAAACCTTCGAGCGGTTCGGCATTCGAATCGGATTTAGCGCGGCGAACAATCTTCTGAGGGAATACTGGCCGAGCATTGTCAAAGGCCTCCGCATCGACAAGGTAGCCCCTGGCTTGCAACCCAATTGATTCGCCATGACGCCGAGGCAAAGCGCTGCGGCACGGCGGGCCGGGAACGTATTACAATATAGAAGAGCGGAGCTGTAGCTCAGATGGATAGAGCAACGAGTTCCCAAATTGTGAGTTGACGTTCTTCTTTTAGCAAAATGATAGCAATATTTGCTCTCATCGCTTTCTTTGCAGGCGTCTCGGTTCTTGCGTTTCTCATCCTCTCTTACGTGCGTAGCTTTCGCCTAACCCCCGTTAATTTCCTGCTATTTGTGATTGCCGCGTGTATAGGCATGCTCGCTCTGACGAACCTGTATGTGGGTGTCGGAACGTGGCTAGTGCGGGTTCTAATAATTCACGCGAACGAAAAGGCCGGCTGGGTGGGTCTCCCTCTGGTCTTAGCAGGATCGGCACTGGGCGGGTCAGGCTTGGTCTGGCTCAAAATGCGCTTTGCAAAACCGCGAACGAAGTGAAAACCCTTCCTACAGCCCTGGTTTGGCACATGCTGCGGAATCTCATTTGGCGAATCGTTTGACTGTACACTGGAGCCGCGTGATTCGTAGTAAAATCAAAAGCGCGGGCTGTACTCAGATGGATAGCGAGCAACGGTTTCCTAAACCTAACCATTTTTCTGACTCGTTCTGAAAACTTCGATTCCACCTGTCCGGTAAGCCGACTCATCAGGAGTTGCCCAAACTGGCCGAGTAAAAGGCTGGGCCGTATTTCCCAACTTCCGGCTTGCCGACCAGCCGCCTCCGCGCTAATACATTATTCTCGCTTTAGGAACAGAACTAACAATAACCCTACCGTTAAAAACAGCACAGTCGGACCACCTTCAGGAACAACTTGCACAGTCCACGTTCCGGGGCTCCCAATGCTCGTACCTCTAATATTACCTGCGCTGGAACTTCCGTCTGTGGCAGAGGTTATATATACTTCCCCAGATGACGAAGTTGATGGCAAGTTTGTTGCACTGATTTCTCCGGTAGCGGAACTAAAGCCAATGTTCCACCAAGTAGAGTCTCCATTCGGTGTAGCTCCACCGTTCAGACCCAAAAGGAAATCGCCTATAGTAGAGTTGGCCTGCGTAAAAGTTTGGTGCCCGTCTGTGAAGTCATAGCTTACGATTCCGCTCGTAATATCCTCACTGGTCCAACTTGTACCCGGAAGCCTGTATGTCAGACCTGGAACGAAAGAATCAGAAAGGACAAAAGTTCCCGTAACTTGGTCGCCTGTCTGATAGATACCACTCCCGTAGGTAAAGGTATTCTGGTACGTGTAGACAGTGTCAGCTCTTGCTGAGGAACAAAAACACAACATTGCCAACAACCACGCTACAGTTAGACTATTCTTCATGTAATTCTCCCCCTTTCATCAGCTCGCCTGGGCGAATAGCCCGGCCCCCGCTATCTCCCCGCTCCGCGCTCAGCAGGCATCACGCGGCCTAGGTTCTGAGCCGGAACGTTCAGCACCGGGGTCAGCTTGGCACTTGCCGCGGGCGTAAGGCGCCCCGATGGCCACGAACGGTCCAGCAAGGATAATCCACAAAGATCTTCGCATTTCCCAAGTCACCCGCTTAAAGCGTATGACCCGAAGACAAGACACACCCCTAGAATTTTCAGTGCACGATGAATCCCAATCCAGCAATGCTGAGACTGAAGGAGTTACGAAAATTGAAAGCTGGAGAGTAAAGAAATAGTTTCCAGAATTGTCTAAAGTCTTGCACTCTTCTGGCTGTCATGCGTCAAGTCCTGATTAATGCGGTGGTCTCAAGGGGTCGACGCAACACTAAGCTCAAAGTCTAACTGCTGGGGTCTCAAAGGCTAAAATAGCTTACAGGTGTTGGATCAAACGGAACACTGCCCTGGCTAGGTTCTGATTGAGTACAGCCCGACAGATCGGTTCTCTCGGGGGAAGCCCTGTTGGTCAGACTATTAGAAAGTGTTGCGTCGACCGGTTGAGCTGGCAGCCGTTACCGGACAAGTGCAATTGGGAGTTGCCAGAAAGCGTGAAACTACTACGTTTTTACTAAAATCAGCTTTGTGAGCCCTTTCAAAACTTCCACCCAATTCTTGCAATTCCATATAAAATCAAGGTGCTACCCTTTGTGGGGCTGTAGCTCAGATGGATAGAGCAACGGTTTCCTAAACCGTTTGTCGGGAGTTCGAATCTCCCCAGCCCCACCAGGTGATTGAGAAAGCGAGCGTCGCGTATTTCAGTGCATACCTTCGTTTTATGCTTAGCCACTGCCACTTATTTCGCCGTCCCGTGCCTCACGTTTGTCGCGTACCGAGGTTGGGCAAAGCGGGTGCGGCAAGAGCTACCAAGCTGGCGCAGCTGTCTTGGCGTTGGGTCCATGGAGCTGACTCTCATCGTCTGGCTCGAGACTGCTTATCTCGGCTTCAGCCGCTACGCGCATCTAGCGCCCGACTTTTTCTCCGACATTTGGATGGTGGCAAACATGTTCATTTCGGTGCTTGCTGCCGTAGCAAGCTTAGCTCTAAAGGGGCGCTCCAGACTGTCCGCCTTCGCCGCGGCAGCGCTGATGGCAGTACCGTTTATATTCGACTATACGAGGGGTGCCTAAACGGAGCCTGAGTCATATCCGTACCTTGGTCTGATCGAGAAGAAGGAACAGCGCGGAAGGCTGGAATAACACGGCAGACGAATGAGTGTTGACGGCTGGAAAACGGCGGGGTAGCGTGAAGAAGTGAGAAGGAAGGAAACGACTCCCGTCCGGGCACGCTTGGCAAGCGTCCTTGCGCTGCTGACGATGCTGGCTTTACTGGCTGCGCCCATGTGCGCGCCCCTCTGCGCCGGGAAAATTTGCGCCTCGGGTATGCGTTCGCCGGGCGCGGGTCAAGAACCATGCCACGATATGGCAAGCATGGGGGCGAATGGCGGCGAACAGTACGTCGCATCGAGCAAGACTTGCGGGGCTACCGACCTTTCCGCGGCGCTCGTCAAACCAGATGAGCAATCGCTGCTTTGGCAGGTTGTGCGAGACGACTCCGCGCCAGTGCTGATAGCTCACTCGCCTGAGCTAACGCTTGAGAGTTTGCGTGCGAGTCCAGGCCGCTGGGGCGCGCATCGCGTACCGCTGGAATCGAAAGTTGCTGTCCTGCTAAACACAATTCTTCGCATCTGAAGCGCCCCTCTTAATCCGACCAACCAACGAAGTCTGTTCACGTAAAGTGTAAACGTCGTCCCTCGTGCGGAGCGCGATCGATGCGCCGGGAAGCCCGCAAATTCCACGAGTTGACGTCACAACCAGTTCGAATAGCGATTCAGGAGAGAAGAATGAGCGGCAATCGAAGAAGATTTTTTCAGGACGCGGCGTTTTTTGGCGCGGGATTTCTGGGACTGGCGGAGGCTTTGCGCGGAGACTCGCAGGCAAGCGATCCGCAAACGGCGCGGGCGATGGAACAAGGTCGCCACCACAGTCCGTACGGCAACCCTAGGAAAAAGGACGCAGCGCCGACGGCGATAGGGCCCGATCCGTATTTGCGCATGAATACGCCGGACTTGCTGGACTTGCCGCATGAAATGGATGGCGGCGTGAAAGTTTTCAAGCTCGTGGCGGAGCCAGTGAAGCGAAAAATCGCGCCGTTCAAGACGATCGATGTGTGGGGCTACAACGGCAGCTGCCCCGGGCCGACGATCCAGGTGCAGCAAGGCGAGCGCGTTCGCATTATTTTCGAAAATAAACTGCCGGAATCGACTTCCATCCATTGGCATGGACTCGAAGTGCCTATCGAGCAGGATGGCGTGCCTTGGATCAGCCAAAAGCCGATCGCGCCCGGAGAGAAATACACTTACGAATTCACGGTGCATCAGGAGGGCACGTTTTTTTATCACTCGCACGGCGCGATGCAAGAAATGATGGGAATGATTGGATTTTTTGTGGCGCATCCGGAAAAAAGCTACAAGCCGCGCGCCGATCATGATTTTGGCGTGATTTTGCAGGAGTGGGCCGTTTTGCCGAACAACAATGTGCCTAATACTGCCGCGATGGAATACAACTGGCTGACCTTCAACGGAGTTTCCGCGCCCGCGATCACCCCGATGATCGCGCGGCTCGGCAGTCGCGTCCGCTTGCGCATCATCAACATGGGGATGGACCACCACCCGATTCATTTGCATGGGAATCAATTCGTTATGACGGGCACGGAAGGCGGTCGCGCGCCGGAATCCGCCTGGTACCCAATGAATACCGTGCTTGTGGGCGTCGCGCAGGCGCGCGTGGTCGAGTTCGACGCGAAATACCCCGGATCGTGGATGCTTCACTGCCATCTGCCGCACCACATGATGAACAGCATGATGGATCTCTTACGCGACCGAATGATCGAGACAGCGAACACAACCGATGCCAAGGCGTTGAGCCAGATGGAAACCCTCGCGAAGAGCGTTCCGTTCGAACATGTCCATCATTCTCCAATCGCGGAAAACGCGAACAACGTGCCGGGCTTCCCCCAGGATGCGTTCATGGAAATGGGAATGGATGACGCCGTGGAAAAACCGGAGACGCACGGTCTCCCGCCGAATTGGAGCGCCGGGATGATGGGGATGATGACTCTGGTGCGCGTGCTGCCGGACAAGGAGTACGAAGAGATGATGCAACGAATAAAAGGTGCTGGCGTTACGGAACAAAAGGAGCACTCCCATGAGTCGTAAGCGAAAATTCTCATCCGTGCTCCGGTTCCTCTTCTCCGCGCCCGCTGCGGCCTCTGTGTTGAAATCCCCATCAGCCGCATCGCTATCCCAAACGCGAAAGAAAGCTCTGGCACTCACCGCAACGTTTCTCTGCTCGACGACGCTGGTGATTGCAGCCCGTGCGCAGGAGAAGTCCCCGCAGCAAGATACGCAGATGCCGCCGGGAATGACCATGCCGGAACAAATGCATCATCACCACGGAGACGTTCCGCTGGTCGCGCCGGTCTATCCGCGAATGGGACGCGCGCAAGAGAATGCCGGCGCGCAGCTTGTCACGCTCGACCAGGTGGAAAAGATGGCCAGCGAGACAAATCCAACGTTGCGGCAAGCAGAAATCGAGATTCGGGCGGCGAAGGCGCGGCAACAGCAAGTGGGTCTCTACCCGAATCCTTCCGTCGGGTACACCGGCGATGAGATTCGGGGCGGGTCGGTCGGCGGTGGAAAGCAAGGATTTTTTGTGCAGCAGACGATCGTGACCGCGGGAAAGCTAGGAAAGAGCCGCGAGGTTTTTGGAAGGGAGGCCAAGCTGGCCGAGATCGAAGCCCAGGAGCAGCGCACCCGCGTCACCACCGCGGTGAAAATGGCGTTCCTCCGTGTGCTGGCGGCGCAAGAATGGCTGGAGGCGCGGCGCGATCTGGCGAAGATTGCGGAAGATGGCACGCAGACGCAGAGAGAATTGATGAACACCGGTCAGGCGGACGAATCCGAAGTGTTGGAAGCAGAGGTAGAGTCGCAACGAATGCGCATGGCGGCGCGCATGCAGGAGAACACGCTACGTGAAGAATGGCGTTCGCTGGCAGCGGAAATCGGACAGCCAGAGCTGCCGCTGGCAACGGTGGCCGGTAATCTTGAAAGAGGCTGGCCGGAACTGAACGAGGAGGAAGCCGTGGAAGCTATCGCGAAGCAAAGCCCTGCCATCGAGATTGCGCAAATGGCAACTGGCCGCGCTCAAGCCGTGCTGGCGCGGGCGCAACGCGAGCCTATTCCGGACATATCGTTGCGCGCTGGAATGGAGTACAACCACGAAACTTTGGGAAGCGTGCCATTCGCGAAAGGCTGGGAAGGGATCGCGGAAGCAAGCGTGGAGATTCCGATATTCAATCGCAACCAGGGCAGCATCGGCGCCGCTCGCGCGGATGCGGATCGCGCGGAGCAGGAACAGACGCGCGTCGCGCTGACGCTGCGCGAGCGTGCAGCCACCGTGGTCGATGAGTACGCGAATGCCAAGCTGATGGCCGTCGAGTACCGCGACGAAATTCTGCCCCATGCGAAGAAGGCTTACACCCTGCTCGTCGATAAGTACGGAAAAATGCTGGCCTCCTATCCGCGCGTGTTGGAGTCGCAACGCAAACTCTACGAACTTCAAATCGAGTACATCGCCGCGCTCGAAGGTGTTTGGACCAACGGCTTGGCCTTGCAAGGCTACCTGCTTACAGACGGGCTTGAAGCGCCAGCGCGGCCAGGCGAAGTCGACCGGCCCATCCGAGAGACCAACGTGCCGATGCCCGAGCGGAGTATGTCCCCCGGCGAAGCGATGCCGCGCCCGTAAGTAAGCATCCAGGCGGCATTTGGGCCGGAAATCTGTGAGTCAAGACAATGTCCGCGGCAACGCCCATTCGCCGCAACATTTCACGCATTGTTGGCTTCGCAGCCGCCAGCTCTACTTCCGCCGCGCTTCCCTGCCCCTGGCAGCGGAGGGGCTTGCCCCTCCCTCCGCTGCGGACCACTCCTTGGCTTCGCTACGTGTCGAGTGCGAAACACTGGTACCCCAGTAGCGTTGACCAACCTAAAAATTAGTGGGTACTGTGCATGATAGGGCGCCCGGGTGTCAGCAGACGTGTTTCCCTTGTTTCAGCAACCAGCGGATGGCCCCATTTTGACGTTGGTCACTCGGCTTGGGCGTGTCCTACAGGCGCTAAGCTCGGCTTCCTGGGGTCAGAAGGTCGTATTTAACCCATTGGCTTAGCCGCACAGGCCAGTGCACGTCTCGCGGTGGATGTGGCGGATGGAGATTCGAATAGAGCGATGACAACAGGGTTGAAAGCCGGACGTTACGAGATTATCGGCGAACTGGGCCGCGGTGCCATGGGTGTGGTTTATAAGGCGACAGACCCGGTGATCGGGCGCACAGTCGCTGTAAAAACCATCAAATTGAGCGAAGAAGGCACGGGATTGTCGCGTCCTGAGCTGCTGACGCGTTTCCAGACGGAAGCGCGAGCCGCTGGTTTGCTGACCCATCCGAACATCGTGGTCGTGTTTGACGCTGGCGAAGAAGACGGCCTGTACTACATCACCATGGAGCTGGTGGAAGGCAAGAGTTTGCAAGCGCATCTGGATGGAGGGCAAGCGTTCGCGCTGCCACGCGTGCTGCGCATCATGGAGCAGACGTGCAGCGCACTGCAGTTTGCGCATGAGCGGAGCGTAGTTCACCGGGACATTAAGCCGGCGAACATTATGCTGACGGCTGACGACACGGTGAAAGTCACCGACTTCGGCACAGCGAAAATTTTGCAGTTCGGCACCATGCAGCAGACGGCTCACGTCATGGGTACGCCGAGCTACATGTCGCCGGAACAGGTGAAGGGCCGGGCGGTCGATGGGCGCAGCGATATTTTCTCGCTGGGCGTGCTGCTGTACGAAATGGTGACAGGCGAGAAGCCTTTTCCAGGGCAGAACATCACCACGGTCATCTACAAAATTGTGAACGAAGAGCCGGTCCCGCCGCGGCAGATTAACCCGACGATTCACCCTGGTATAAACGCGGTGGTGATGAAGGCGCTGGCGAAGGAGCCGGAAGCGCGCTACCAGAGCTGCCGCGAAATGCTCGAGGATTTGCGGAATTACCGCACCGTCGCGCCAGGGGCCAGTCCAGACAAAACCATGGTATCCGGCGGGCCAGGCGGGCTGGGCGCGCCGAACGCGACTCTGCCCCTCGCTGGCATGGGAGTAGGCGCACAGGGCGGCCGAAACATTCACACCGAAGACCCGATGATCATGGCAACAACGAGGTCGTTGAACGCTCGGGCTTCCAGCCCCACGCAGACCCCCGCAGTGCGCCGCACCGGGCCCATAACTCCGATCGCGCCCATTGAGGAACCGAAAAAAAAGAGCATCATCGGGACCATCTTCATCGCATTGCTATTGCTCGGCGTAATCGCTTACGGAGTGCAAAAGCTGCGGCCTGTGCTTGAAGATGCCCGCAAGATAAACGCCGCGCAGAAGCACGCCGAAAACGACGCAGCGGCGGCATCTACTCCGGTAGATAGCACGGCAAATCCTTCCGCAAGTCCCGCCGGAACGGAAGCACCAGATGCAGCAACTCCCGAGGCGGCAGCGGAAAAGAAACCTGCAGAGCCACCTGTAGAAAAGCCGGCGCCGAAGAAGGCCGAGCCCGTTGTGAGCGCGCAGGCAGCGGAGTACAAAGGACGAATTGAAGAAGCCATTGCGGAGAAGGGATTGCACGGGCGAGCTAAGGTCCAAGCCATCGGAAACACACTGATTCTGGCGGGCAAGCTGCGTCCAGCGGAACATGGCGCGCTGCTGAAGTTCTTGCGCGATGCTCCGCCGAGCGTGCGTGTGGTGGATCACATCGAGTACGAAGATGCACCAGCCGCCGAGAATGGACATGACGCAGAAGGCGGTCATCCCATTCCGCCTAGTGGCCGCGGCGCGATCCACGTGGTCTCCGACCTGGTTGGCGCGACGGCGGTGCTGCGCGGCCCAGCGGGACGCGTACTCAATCAATGCCAGACGCCATGCAGCTTCAATGACCTTGCGCCCGCGCAGTACAGCCTGGAAGTCCAGAAGGAAGGCTACCAGCCGATGCAGACCGCCCTGCAGGTAAAGGCTGGAAATGTCGTCGATCAAAAGGTATCGCTCGAATCGCTCGCCAAGGGCTTGCTGCTAACCAGCAAGCCGGCAGGTGCGGATGTGTTTATCAACGGTGCGAAGCAATCCGGCCAAACGCCGCTGACGTTGCCGCTTGCGCCGGGCTCGTACAACCTGGTACTGCGGATGCCGGGTTACGAAGCGTATGCCACCAGTGTACAGATCAAGGACAATGTCCAAACGCAGCTCCTGGATGTGCCGCTGAAGGAAAAATCAACGGTGAAGGTGGCGTGGGCACAGGTAGAAACGACTCCAAAGGGCGCGGAAATCTTCGTGGACGGGCAGACGACGGGGCAAATGACGCCGGGCCGGGTACAAGTGCCGGCTGGTCTGCACACTGTGACAATAAAGCTGAATGGCTACCAAGTGGCGAAAAGAACGTTTCAGGCGACAGAGGGCGGTACGGTCAACATCACCAACGTGACCCTGCAGCCCAAGTAAGCCGCTTCTGAGCCTGAATTGATGGAGCTTGGACTGTTCGAGAACGCCTCAGAGGGCCATTACGGCTAGGTTCCCCCCTACTAACAACGTAACTTTTTGTAACGAGCTTCTCGCGTGAGTTCCAGGACCTCGCAATCAACCTATTCAAAACAAGCAGCTTAGGGCGCGGATATTGGGGCAGGCAGCGTGCTTGCATTATTGACAAGGCTACCCTGCCCTCGCGCAGACCATGCGTTTGGGTATATGCAAGGCAGGCTTGTATTCAACCAGCGGTTAAATACGCCGCCCATTGAGTGGATAGAAGCAAGCCGGGAATTTGGATAGAAGCAAGTGAGGAAAGTCTTGGTACTTCGGGCTATCATGCCGGTGGAGGAGCGACGTAACGAGGCGGACGCGCGTCCTCATGCCGACCAGCAGATGCGGAACGAACCGCAGGCACGGACTACGCCCCAAGTGCGCAACGCGGCGCAAGCGCGTCCCCATGGCGAGCCGCAGATGCGGAACGCGGCGCGGCCTCTATCGGACCTAGCGCCTGAAGCGAGCGCGCCTACGCCGGATGCCAGGACAGGCGGCCTCATCCATTCGCTGCGGTGCCTTCATCTTCTGTTTCGCTCGGAACGGCTATATGATCGGAACCATCCTCGACGACTGCAAAGTTTGGACGCGTGCTATGAGACGCTGCGGGATTTCGCCAGCGCGCTAAACGGGATCGAAATTCACATAGAGCGCGGCGGACTGGTCGTGCCGAAGCTCAGCGATGCGCATCTGCCCGATGCGCGGGGCGAAATGCAGTCTCTTGCGCGAGATTTGCAGCGCGCGGGAATTCAATCACTGGTATTCGCAAGACAATTTCATGTAGGCGAACTGGACACGCTCGCGCAACTCTTCAAGGCATCGTTGTTAAGATCGGAGGAGTCTATAAAGCGCGGGGGCAGCTCCTGGTGGGCCTCGCGGTTCTTGGAGAATCGCGTGGAAGGGATTTCGATCAACACGCAAACTGAACGCAAGGTGGATACGGTGCTCGCCAGTCTGATGGGCGCGCTCGTGGCGTACGGCGGAAACTCGCCGCGCGAGGTCAATGAGACTCCCATTCTGCGGCCGGAGATTGACGATCTTGCAGGCGCGCTGCGGTTGATCGGGCGGCTGACGCCACCGCTGGAAGCGGCCCGCGGGCTTTCACCGGAAGAAGCGGCGCGAGCGATCCACGGCGCTATGGAAGATGCGAGCCGCGAGACGGTGCGTATGCTGCTGAGTTCGATTTCGCAATATGCGCCGCGCGAAGGCGAGCGGCCGCAGCCGTACTTGCTGCGTCTCTCCGAGAGTTTGATTCTGGAGTTTCTGGGAGCGGAGTTTGCAGGCGGGACGCTTGCGCCTGCGGCCGTGCGCCAGACGTTCCATCGTTTAAGCGATGTGCTGGTCTCTTCGGGCGGATACACCGGTCCGCACTCTTCGCAACACCTCACACTGTTGGCGACGGCCTGGGCCAGCGACAAGCACCGGGAAGAAATTGTCGAACAATTCTGGCTGGAACTTCCGCCGCGGGAAAAGTCCGTGGTGCTGCGCGGGCCGGACGTGTGGTGCGTGCCGGTGGTGGCGCTGAAGCGAACGCTCGGGCAACTGGCGGAAACAGGAGCAGACGCTCCGCGGCGCGAGGCGCGAAACATTTTGCTCAACTATTCGCGTCGCGTGGAGAACGAGAACGTTTCGGCGCGGCGTGCCGTGGCGGCGGGATTGAATGAAATGACGCCAATCATCGAATCGCTCTGGCCCAATCAATTGCCGGAGGATTTGAGCCGCGGGACGATGAAAGCGCTGGAGAATGAAACCAATCCAGAAACCGCAGCGCTGCTTGCCGCTTTCCTCGAGACGCTGGGGCGCGTTGCTGTCATTCGCGCCGATTACGCCGGCTTTGAAAACATTTTAGTAGGCCTAGAACGAGCCCCGAGAGACATGGAACACGATCACGTGGCGGCGCTGGCTCACCGCCTGGTGGCGCAGGACCGTTGGCTGCTTTTGGTGGATGCGGCGCTGGCGAATCGGCCGCTCGATCCAGTTTTGCCGCGGCTTCTGCAGCGCGACCCGGAGAGACTGCTTGATCGCCTCACGCTGCTTTTGACCGAGCCGCGCGGCGCGGAAATGGTAGCGGCGATGGCGCGGCTGCTGAGGACCATCGGCGTGCCAGTGCTGAACCTTCTTGAAACGCGGCTGTATGAAGCACGCAGGCAGCGCGTGAGCGCAGCCATCAAGCTGCTCGCCGCCGCCGACCCGGAACGCCTCTTGCGCGGGCTGGCGCGTGCGCTGGCAAGCTGGGAATGGAATTTGCAGGATCTGGCGGTGAGCGAGCTTTCGCGGCCGGCCAATGCCGGTTCGTCGCACAGCGCGGCTTTTGTGTTCTCCGCGGTTCTGGCGGACGCTCATCCGCTGGTCGTGCCCATGATGATCGATCAAATCGGATTGGCGCAAGAGACGACAGCCGTGCCGCAATTGATGGAGATTGCCGCGGGCGAGCATGAAGTCCTGCGCGACCTCTTTGTGCGCATCAAGGCCATCGAAGCGCTCGGGCGCATGCACGCGGTGGAAGCCGCAGAATTGCTGCGCATGCTGACGCAAGGACGCGAAGGGCTTGCTTATGCCGAGCCTTCGGGACTGCGCGCCGCGGCGGAAGATGCGCTGGCGATGATTGAAAACCGCCCGTCCTCGGAGCGGGCGCGCGCGGCCTTTGAAGCGGCCCCGCAAACCAATGGCAGCTTTGTCGTGCCGCGAAGGTATGTGCGAGTCCCACTGGAATCGCCGTTGCGAGCGCAGATTGACGGCTCGCAAGTAGGCCTTGCCCGCGTGAAGACCATTAGCCTGGGCGGGGCGTACCTGGAATCACCCAAGAAACTCAGCGTGGGAGATTCGATCAAGCTAGAGGTTCGCTCTGGGCTTCGCAAGATTCACTTCACGGCGGTGGTGCGCAATATTGGACCGGATGGCGGCGGTGTTGAATTTGTGCACATGAAGGATGACGATCGCGAGAAGCTACGCAAGCTGGTGCAACGCCACTTGCAGATATAAGTCCCGTTCCTGACCCCATACATCTCAGGTACCGCCACGGCTTTTGTATCGGTTGTTGTGCGGCCGGGGGCCCCCCTCCTGTTTTTTCGTAAGTGTTCATTCTAAAGGCGCTTAAAGTCGATTGTTTTTATGGATTTACGCAAGTGTTCATTCTAAAGGACTTGAGTGGCGCGATTTGCACTAAAATTGTGCAGGGTTCGTAAGTGTTGCAAAGAAAGGGCTTATTGAGACTCGCCGAATATACAGTCATACGAATCACTTAGAAAAGCGGCAGCAGAGCTGCCGCACTCCAAATCGCTGCTTCGGAATATTATGCGGGAATCAGTAGGTCGATTGGGGGACGCTAAAAAGCAAAAACGCCAGCAAGATGCTGGCGCTACGGTGAGAAGACGCGTTAGTACCCAAGACCTACTGTATGTCAGGAGTAACAGTTTGTCAAGAAAAAAACGACCTGGGATTCATGGGCGGTTGGCAATGGCATTCTCACCGGGGTTGCAGTGAGATCTAAACCCGCGCACGCAAAGCCGGCGTGTGCGGCACCTAGCGGCTGAGCTGGCCGCTGAGAAGCGCGGCTGCTCAACCGCTTGGGGTAGTAATCGTCTGCGTACGCAGTTCCGCATTTCTAGATCGGAGAGTTCAGTCGGCAGCCGGGCCGGCAAAGAGGATGAGATTCTCGTCTGGATCTGCGACTATGAAGGTTCTGGCACCCCATGGCTCCTTCTTAAGTGCCTGATGGAAGGAGACTCCTGCAGCCTGATAACTCAGAAACAGTTGTTTGATTTCGTTCGCGGTGGCAACCGTGATGGAAGCGGAGAGCAGATGTTCGCGCTTGCGAACATCGCCAACGAACACAGGTTCGAGGACGAGCCTCAAGGCGAGTCGCGCATTGTCGCGGATGACCTGCCCGTAGAATGGCGGATCGCCATAGATGAATTCGACGGCGAAGCCGAGCTTATTTGTATAAAAATCACAGGAACTCTTGATGTTCGCAACGAAGAGTTGCGCCGAGATTGAGCTGAGAATGGGACGTGGGAAAGTCTGTCTGGATTCATCGGTCATGGCATCTGCTCCTGATTTGAGCGCCTGCACCCGTCCGGTGTTCGGTTCCCCATAATCTGCCCTCAAATTCGCGTGACTCTGTTCTAGCCAGGCGTACTTACTCCGTGCTTGAGCATTTCAATGGCTTTCTCTAATCTCTTCAATCGTGTTTCTTCCTTCTTGGCTTCGGTAATCCAGCGGCAGTACTCCTTGCGGTGGGTGTAGCTCAGTTTCTGGAAAACTGGAAGCAGGCCTTCTTTCTTCATCAAGTTTTCAAATTGAGCAGGGACTTCGACGGTTCTTACCTCTTCATCTTTCCAAACAACGACTTCAATGGTGTCGCCCGGGCCTTTCCCGATTTGTTCGCGTATGGCTTTAGGCATGCCCAGCGAGTGAAAGGGATGACCATACTTCATAAGTGAACCGGTATAAGGCAGACCGTTGAAAGTCGCCTTTACGGGCACCCTCCCATTGGTAGCGAATTCCTTCCTGGTATCGTACGGAAAAAGCACATAAGCCCCTCCGCCATCGCCTGCTTCAATTTTCGCCTTGAATTTGTATTTCTTCATTGCTTTGCCAATCTCCTCACCCGTGCGGCCCTCGATCACTCGGAATTAAACCACTTTCCCTTATGGCGCCGCTACGCAGGCGATTGCTCCCGGTTTGTCGGCGTCAAGGCACGCCATCCGCCACCCGGCTGTGGCCTCAGAGTATATTGCTACTTTGGGCTGTAAGTTGAGTCCTGCCTAGCTCGCCGTCCCTTCACTCTCTTTCTCGACAGCTTTCAAGATGACCTCGACCGGCTAACGGGTCTTCCTGTGCAATGCGCTCGGAGAACTTTTCAAACTTGGCCTGCCAAACTCTTTGAGATGGGAGGGCGGGCGGCGGGGCATGGAAAGAGGGCACGATGTATTGCGCCACTACAACGGCCGACGGGGTCAGACGTGGGGGCGCGGGGAGAGGTGCGCGTTAGACTCACGCACTTGGCGGAGAAGTTTTGATTGAAGTCCACGGAACGTTGAAGTAAAAGCTGAGTATTCAATCGGTAGCGTTCGTTCGGGGGGACGCGCCGCCGCCGCTCGGGGTAGCGGTGGATTGAATGGTTTCCGACAGATTTTATGGCTTCCATTGGGAGGACTCAGATGCAACGACGTCATGGTGTGTTTGCGTGGATCGCGCTGTGCCTGTTGGCGCTGGGCTGCGCCGGGATTGTCGGGGCGCAAGTAAACACAGCGACGCTTTCGGGAACGGTGACGGACCCGCAAGGCCTGGCCGTGCGAGGGGCGAAGCTGACCATTACCAATGCGGGGACAGGCGCAGAACGCACCGTGGTGTCGGATGATGGCGGGCGATATAAGGTCGTCGGGCTGCCTCCTGGTAAATACAAAGTAAGCATAGATGGCGGGGCGAGCTTTGGGGGCTATCAAAACGATTCCGTCGTGGTGACTGTGGGCGAGGACGCCACGCTCGACGCGCGGCTTGCACTGAAAGGGATCCAGCAAACCATCACGGTGACGACAGAGACTTCTCCCGTGGAAACCACGAAGACAGAGGTTTCGCAAACGGTGGGAGAGCAGCGCATCGACAACCTGCCAATCAACGGACGGAACTACATCAATTTTACTTTGACCAATTCGCAGGTGAACCGCGACGTGGCTCCGACGATCGGGCCGGCGCCAACGAGCGGGCTGAACTTCGGCGGGCAACGAGCGCGTTCGAACGAGGTGAGCGTGGATGGGGCCGATGCGGTCGATAACTCGATCAACGGGATACGCGCAACGGTTTCGCAGGAAGCGGTGCAAGAATTTCAGCTGATTTTGGGGGACTACAACGCGGAGTATGGGCGGGCGACTGGCGGCGTCGTCAATATCGTGACCAAGAGCGGAGGGAATGATTTTCACGGGGATGTCTTCGGCTATTTGCGGAACAAGGCGTTTCAGGCGCGGAATGCGTTTTCCGGGCAAGTGGATCCTACAACCGGGGCGCTCGACCCGACCAAACAAGCGTACACACGGGTACAAGCGGGAGTGACGGCGGGAGGGGCGCTGAAAAAGGACAAGACGTTCTACTTTTTTTCGTATGAAGATACGCTGCGGGAAGAGACGGGATTCTCGAGCATTGGGCAAGGAGCGGCGGGAACCGGGCCGTGGGGGATGGTCAACGTGCCGTTGCCGACGCCTGGCGGCGTGGTGAACGTGCAACTGACTCCTTCGCAGGCAGCTTCGGTACAAACTCTACTGGGTACTGGAATTGCTGCTTTCCAAAAACTTGGCGTGTCCTACGGGCTGTTGCTAGGTTCGGCATCGAGTGTGGCGCTGAATCGATTGGACTTTGGCGCGGTAGCAACTAATTTTGGATTGAATCCGGGGCCGGGGGCGAATTTTCCGGCGCCGGTGACGTGCCCGGTGGGCGTTACGGTTGGAAATGTGGTGTGCCCTAAGACGTCACCGTTCGGGCCCACCTTCAACTATGCGTTCGGCATGGTGCCGCTGCCGACCTCGTACAAGGCGTTGAATAGCTTGCGCGGAAACTTCCCGGTGACGGAAAAAACGAGCTTGTGGTCCATGCGGCTGGACCAAAGATGGAATAGCCAGAACAATTCGTTCTTGCGGGTGGGAATATCACCCTCGTTGGTGACGGGGATTGAATCCACTGCGCAGAACCAGACGTTCGGAGAGAACGCGGGATCGCGCACGGGTGTGAACCAGTCGCGGGACCTCGACATCGTGTTCCAACACGACACGATTTTGAGCGCCACGGGATTCAACGAATTCCGGGCGCAGGTGGCGCGGCGGGGTTTGCATTTTGGTTTTTCGGAGCTACCGGGCGGTGGCGATATCGGCGTGAACATTCCCGGTTTCGCGTACTTCGGGCGCGAGCCGTACTCGACGGTGGACCGCATCGAGCGGCGTTTTGAATTTACGGATCACGTGAGCCTGATCCGCGGGAATCACACGTTCAAGATGGGCGGAGACTACAACTTGATTCAGCTGCGGTCCGGCAAAGCGCAGATTTTTGAGTTGGACTATGGCGGCGACGTGAATTTCGGCGGTTTAGCCGCGTCTACGGTGAGCGGCGGCGCTATTCCGGATTCCGTGACGCTGCCAAGCGGGCAGACTGTTCAAATGTTCGGGACGACTGGATTGCAGTCTTACGGATTGGGGATACCGACGACCTACATTCAGGGCATCGGGCAGTCGAGCCAGCCGTTCGACAATTTTCCGATCGGCCTTTTTATTCAGGATAGCTGGCGCGCGAATAAGCACGTGACGGTGAACTACGGACTGCGGTACGACGTGGAAATTACGCCGCTCTTCTCTCCCCTAAACTCATTTAATGCGGCGGCGGAAAAAGCGCTGGGCGTGGTGGAAGGAATTCCACGCGATTATCACAATGTGGCTCCGCGGCTGGGAATCGCGTGGGACCCGAAGGGCGATGGAAAGACGGTGATCCGGGCCGGGTTCGGACTGTTCTATGACCACCCTTTGCTGGCGATTGCGTTTGACTCGGCGACCGCCGATGGCGGCCGGTCGGTGCAGCTGATTACCGCGGGAGGAGCATCCTCGGCTTGCGGCGTTCTTCCAGCGGGCTCAGCGCCGCCGGGTTATCCCATGTGCGGTTCGAACATCACTGGCAATGCGCTGGATGGTCCGACAAACCTGAACGGCTCCACGATTTTCCAGGGAGCGCTGAACGCGCTGCCAAACATGTTCTACCTGCCGAATCAACAGAGATTTGATCCGCTCGCTTCTGGATCGCTCTTCGCGAATCAGAATTATCTGGCGGCGGGATTTCCGCTGCCGATCTTGCCGTTCGTGTTGCCGGTGGCGAAGAACTTTCAATTCGGCGTCGCGCAACAGGCCAATCTGACGATTGAAAGGCAGATCGCCGGGTCGTGGAAAATCAGCGTGGGCTACCAGTATACGAAGGGACAGCACCTGTACCGCCCGGTGGACGTCAATTCGACTGATCCGCAGCTGCTCACGCAAAATTATGCGGATTGCGTGGCTTCCGGTTTGACGACGTGCAGTACGACGCCGGTGGGCATAAGCGTGCCCGCGGGGCAAGTGACAACCGCAAACGGTTGCACGTTTACGCCGACGATTCCCAGCCTCGTGGGAACGCTCAGCGGCTGCCCTGGGCCGCTTGCAGGATTGAATGGAACGCCGGTCGCAACTGCGGCGGCGTTCAACTTTTTCCGTCCGTCCGGACCCAATCCATCCTTTGCGGGCCCAAATGCGGCGGAATATCCCCTTCTGGCTGGTGTAGCGGGAGCTTCGTGCTTTCCAGCCGGATTCTTCGGAGCCGGTTCACCTCAGAAATGCTACCCGACAGGTTTCGGAGTGCCGGTGGCGTTCAACAGCGTGGACGCGCAGCTTTCAGACGGGAATTCGATGTATAACGGGCTGACCGTGAACGTGCAGAAGCGTTTTTCAAATGCATTTGAGCTGCTGTCCAGTTACACGTGGTCGCACACGATTGACGATTCGACGGACTTGCAATCGCCCCTTGAGCCGCAGGACAGCCGCTTCCCTTTCCTGGAGCGGAGCAATTCGGACTTTGACCAGCGGCATCGCTGGGTGACGAGCGCGGTTTTCCAATCGCCGACGGCGAAGAGCGGCGATGGCGCATGGAAGCACTTCATTGGGGACTTCACGTTGTCTCCGATTATTGAGGTTTCTTCGGGACGGCCCTACACGATCATCACGGGGACCGACTACCGGCTGGACCTGGGCGCTTCAAACGGGCGGCCTTCTGTAGGCCCGGCAGGGGCTGGAACAACGTCGCCCTTTATTCCGGGCAAGACGTTTGTGGTGCCGACGGACTGCCTGACAGACGGCGGGCAGGCGTTCAGTGTGCCGGGAATCACGCCGCCGTTCGGATGCGATGGCAATCTCGGGCGCAATGCGTTCGTGACGCCGGGATTCTTCCAGTTGGACTTGCGCCTTTCGCGGCGCTTCAATCTGGGGGAGCGCCTCAAGTTTGATGTGATTGCGGACGGTTTCAACCTTACGAACCGGCTCAACGTCGCGGCGGTGAACCAACTATGCGATCCGGGAGCGGGATCTACCTGCAGCGCGGGGCAGCCGACGGCGGCGTACGATGCGCGGCAGTTCCAGTTTGCTTTGAAGATGAGCTGGTAGGAGAGTCGTCGCGCGGGCAGATCAATCAGGCCGTCTACGAACTAGACTAATTGCTAGGAGGGCTTCGCGAAGGCGAGGCCCTTTTGTTTTGGCGGGAGCTTTCCGCCGCGAACAACTCCGGGTAAAGTAAGGAGACCGTTTCCCGAAGAGGGACTGGAGAAAGAATGAATGTAGTGCTCATCGGAATCGTGATTGTGGTGGCGGGGTTGGCGCTTTGGCTGGTGGTGCAGACTTCGCAAGAGAAGAAGAAGAAGGCGCTACTTGAGGGCCAGCTGAATGAGCTGCGGCGGGACTTGCAGACGATGGCGATGGCTCAAGCGCAGAGCTCCGGACAGATAGCCACGATCGGTCAAAGCGTTTCGCAGCGGCTCGAGAGTGTGACGAAAGCGCTGCAGGATGGCGTTTCGAATTCCGCACAGATCGCCACGCAGGGACAAACGGCGATTGCCAACGAACTCAAGAACACGCGTGAACAGATAGGGCACATTCAGAAGCAACTGGGCGAATTCCAGGAGTTGGGGCGGGGGATTTCTTCGGCGACAAAATCGCTCGAGGGAATCCTTGGGGGCGCGAAGACTCGCGGATTGCTGGGCGAGGTGACGCTGGAGCGCTTGCTGGAAGACTCTTTGCCGCCTTCGCAATACGCGATGCAGTACCGTTTCTCGAGTGGCGAGGTCGCGGACGCGGTCATTTTTTTGCGGGACAAGAAGCTTGTGTCCGTGGATTCGAAATTTCCTCTTGATGCGTTTCGGAGAATCGAAACGGAGGGCGCAGAGGCGAAGCGGGCCTTTGCAACCGCCGTGAAGGGCCATGCAGATTCCATCGCTAGGAAATACATCGTGCCGAACGAAGGGACGCTGGACCTGGCGCTGATGTTCGTGCCGTCGGAAAACGTCTACTACGAGATGCTTATGACGCAGGACAGCAAGGGCGAGGCTTTGGACTCCTATTGCCGGGGCAAGTGCATCGTTGCTGTCTCGCCAAATACGCTTTACGCGCATCTTTGTGTGATTCATCTTGGTTTGCGGGGAATGCAGATCGAGGAAAACGCCATGCGGATTTCTTCGGGCCTTTCCGGCATCCAGAAGAACATCGCGTCTTTCACCGAGGTGTTTGAGAAGCTTGGAACTCATTTGAAGAACGCGCAACAAACGTACAGCGACGCGGACAAGAAGCTGGAAAAAACGCAGAGTACGATGGATTCTTTGATTGGAAACGGCCCGCCGGACGCGGTTTTGGATAATGGACAAGGGACGCTGGCGCTTTCCGTGGAGACCGGCGCGAAAACAAGGACGTAATCCCTCACGAGCAAAATTGAAAATTAGCGGCTGCAGGAGTTGGGCGCTCGGAGCGCGCTTGGGATTTAGTGTGGGCGCGGTGTGGAATTCAACAAACGAATCGAAATCAGAAAACTGCCGCGTTTGCGGCCGACTACTTCGAAGTGCGCCAAGTTTTGGCTTCCGCCAGAGCTGGAGACCCGAATAGGGTTGCCACCTGAAAGTTCGGCGATCTCCGGCGCGAGATTTGTTGCTTCCAAGGTGACCTTGCTGGTTGTACCGCGGACGTGGACTGAGAGCCGTCGAAGCACGCCCGGCGCGATCGGCGAAGAATCGGCTTCCAAACTGAGCGCTACGAAGACGACTTCGAGCGGCGGGCCGTAGCGTTTCGCGCAAGAAATGTCGACGGAAGCGCGGCCAGGCTGTAAATCCGGCGGGGCTAATACGACCAGGGATGTCGGTGAGGACGCAAGTATGAAGGCAGGATCGCCCGAGACGGTGACCTGGTTGGAGTCGGCGTCTCCGCAAAAGCCGCGGCCGGTGATTTCGAAGCGGTCGGAGATAGAAGCGATTTGGGGAATCGAGTCGACCTGGATCGCACTCGTGGTGGCTTCACTAGGCGACAATATCTTCACGGGAACGCGCCCAGTGCGTCCGACGATCGATCCGAAGATCACACCGGGAGTGAGCGGCGCGACGAAAAGCGCGCGGCCGGTGGCATCCGTTGTCAGGCGGTCGCCATTCGAAAAGCTGACGGCCGCGCCGGGAGTGAGACGGCCGTTAACGTCAAGCACCGCCAGAGTCGCTCGGTCTCCCGAGACGATGGTTTGCGGCAGCAAGAGAATGCGACCTGCGGAAGCGGGCGGCGGTTTTTGCGCGGATGTCGCATGAAATAGCGGAACTAGTATCGCCGTCAGGGAAAGGCATCGCAGGAGGAACAGAGACGGCGGACGGTAAAAAAACATGGCTAATTGTAGTCGAGAGGCGTCGCGCGGAGGAAGCCGGGAGCGTTCTCCAAAGGCGCGGGCGGCGGGAGTGGAGCGCGTCTTCTCAGCGGCTGGCTGTGACCGGCGCTTCGTCTGGAGAATATATGAGCACGGTACGGCCGGAAACCCCGGCCGTTACCCGCCGCAATTTGTAAATGAAGGGACGAGGCGAGGAACCTCGAGAAGACTCTTCTAGACGGTAGTAACGATCTTCATAGCGAACCGTGCGCGGCGGGGTCCAGTCCGGTTTGGCGCGCCAAGCGCGGATTTCAAGAAATTCCTCTGAGTCGTTTTTTGCAACGCGGAGTTCATCGGGGAGTTGCGCAAGCCTGGCGCTCAAAACCTTATCCTTCACGGTGCCCACGTAGGAAGAGACGTGGCTCCGCGAAAACTCTACAGCTCCTGCGGGTTGAGGGGCGCCGCGCCGAAAAATCATCGAGTAGATCTTCTCGACTAAATAGAGAGGGAAAACGCCGAGGACGGTATCCGTGAACGCCGCGCACAAGCGCGCCGCGCCCTCGATGCCCAAAAAAGCGATGCCCCAAGTCAACGGATGGGTAGACCAGACTAGCAACGCCGCGAAGGCGAGGTGATGATCGGTTGTTCCCGGGGCAGTCTTGCCGTCGAGTGCAAGATCCGCGAGGTGGGACAACGAAGTCGACATCGAGTACCAATACCAACACATGAGCGCGACAAGGGCGAGGATGGATTCCGCCAGCCCACTGAGGATGGCCGCAGAGCGCCAGTGCACGGACTGGGAGAATGGCAGGGCTTTGCGCCAGCGTGCGGGAAGCAAAGACAGAAACGGCCCAAGAAGATAGATCCACATATCCTGTCCGACTTTTATTGTAAAAGAGATAAGAGCGTTGCGAGGATCTAAGCCGACCTGACAATCCAAAGAGTAATGATCAAATAAATTCGAGGAATCAACTACACAGGCTTTGAGAGTAACCGATAAACCTGGGCGTCGAGAAACAGGCGGAACAACTCGGTGTCAATCTCCTCGTCGCGAACGCAGAGTTTGAGGATTTCGAGCGCCCGGTCCGTTGGGACGGCCCTCTTGTAAGGACGGTCCGATGCGGAAAGCGCGTCGAAAATATCACAGATGGTCATCATCTTGGCCTGGACGGGAATCGCGGAAGATGTCAGGCCATCCGGATAACCTCGACCGTTAAGTTTTTCATGATGGGCGCGCGCGATTTCCGGAATGGCGCGGTATTCAGGTGTCCAGGGGATTTGCGCCAGGAAATTAAAACTGTGCGTGACGTGCGATTCGATTTGCCGCCGCTCTCCGGTATCGAGACTGCCGCGCGGAATCGACAGGTATTTGACTTCTTCCGAAGTCAGATAGGGACGCTCGGCGCCGCGCGGATCATGGTAGGTTTTCTGTGAAATTTCCGCGAGCAATTCGAATTCGCTGGAGGGCAGAATCGTCGGCTCGTTCACGCGAGTGATGAATTCGACATAGCGATCCAGTTCGCCAAGAAGGCGGACGGCTTCGCCATCGAGCAGCTTCAAGCGCACACGCGCTTCCGCTTCCCTGCGAAAATGGCCGAGCAGGATTTCTACTTTTTGTTCCGAAATGCGCGCCTCGATGTCGCGACGGATGTAATCAAAGCGATCCAACAGGCGGGAAAACTGAAGAGGGTAAAGTTTTTTGGCCTTTACCAGGACCTCTTCCCGCACGCCGACCTTGCCGAAATCGTGGAGCAGCGCGGCGTAGCGCAGCTCCTTCATCTGTTCGCGCGAGAAACGCAAATCCGCGTAAGGTCCTTGCGGCTCGCGATCCACGGCTTCGGCGAGCGCGATAGTCATCTGGCAGACGCGCTGAGAGTGGCCGGAGGTGCTGGGATCGCGCTGCTCGATGGCTTTCACGGCGGCGTTCACAAAACCGTCAAAAAGATTCTCGATGTCGCGGTAGAGCTGCGAGTTCTCGAAGGCCACCGCGGCCTGGGAGGCCAGCGATAGCCCGAGCCGCACCGCGTGTTCGGGAAACGGATGAACATAGCGGTGAACGGCGTTCACGTCCGTCAGACGGGCTTGCGGATGGCGTTTGCAGTTGATCAGCTGGAGCACGCCGAGGACTTCGCCCTTGCCGTTTTTCATGGGCAGGGTGATCAAGGAGCGCGTGCGGTAGCCGGCTTGCTCGTCGAAAGAAGAATTGAAATGGAAGGGCCGCGACTTGGGGATGCGGTAGGCGTCGGCCAGCTCGATAACTTCGCCGTGGAGAGCGCAGTAACCTGCCATCGAAGATTCCGTGATAGGAAGCGAGTGTTCGGCGTAAGGAAATTGCACGCTGTCATTCTGCGTGAGCCGGAAGCGCAGCTGTCGCGTGTCTTCCGCGCCTTTTACAACGCCGGGAGATGAGCTGTTCGCATCGCCGGCCGCTTGCTCCGCCAAATAGAGTGACCCCGCATCGGCGCCGGTGATCTCCCGGGCTTTCCGCAGAATCATTGCAAGGAGGCGCTCCACGTCGCGGGTTTCGGAAAGCGCGATGCCCACGCGGTTAAGTTCTTCGAGCTCCCAACCGGCATGGGCAGCGGATAATGCGGCGCGACGCGGGACAGCCACTCGCTTGCGCAGACTCTTCTTGGATTTGGCCATGATGAGGGACGCTAGGCAGACTTTACCTGCAAAGCCGCCAGGACGCGGGGCAGATTATCACGGAAGGGTGCAGGGTAGGAACGCGGCCAGGTGCGGGCCAAACAGAAACACGGGCACAAAACGGCGCTTTTAGTTGTACCCTCTGGGAGGGCCAGGGCGGCAAATGGCGCTAAAAAACAAGTAATCAGTAAGCGTCAGAGCCTTTCGCCGTCGGAGAGGGTCTGCTAGCGTGAGAACAGGGTTGCCGGGTACGGGTGTGGGCGCGGGCTCAGATAGCGAGCAGCAACGGGAGAATTTGTGCGGATCGTAAGCGGCGGCGTCACCGATTTGGGGCGGGTGCGCACGAACAACGAGGATTGCTTCCGCATTGTCGAATCGCTCAATCTTTTTGTGCTCGCTGACGGCATGGGTGGCGAGGCCCACGGAGAAGTGGCCAGCGCGATGGCGGTGGAAACCATCGTTAAGTTTTGCATGGAACAGGGAGCGGGTGCCGGGGCAGTGCTGCTCGCCAATGCGGAGCCAAGCTGGACCGAAAAGACCAAGCGGCTGACGAGCGCGGTACACCTGGCGAACAAGAGCATTTATGAGGCAGCAGAAGCGCATCCCGAACAGCACGGGATGGGAGCAACCCTGACGGCAGCGTGGATCGACGGTTCGAAACTGAGCATTGCGCACGTCGGGGATTCGCGGGCTTATCTGCTGCGAAGCGGCAATTTGCAGCAGCTCACCAGCGATCACTCACTGGTGGCTGAGCAAGTGCGACGGGGTATCTTGACCCCAGCGGAAGCGGAAGAAAGCGAAATGCAGAGCGTGCTTCTCCGCGCGCTTGGCGCTTTGCCGGACATTGAAGTCGACACGGACGAGCATATTTTGTTTGCCCGGGATATTTTGATGCTGTGCTGCGATGGCCTGACGCGCATGGTCACTGAACCGGAAATTGCAGGCACTTTGCAGGCGGAGATCGATCCGACGAAGGCCGCGGAAAAACTTATCGCATTGGCCAACGAACGCGGCGGCGTGGACAACATCACGGTCATCGTCGTGAGGGTCGGGTCGGATTCCAGGGGTTGGTTTTCTTGGCTGTTCGGTGGAGGGCGAAGAAAAGCGGCCGGAAATGGCGCCGCAGGAGGATTGTGAGATGGCAAAGCTCAGCCTGATGTTTGAAGAAAAGACGGTCAAGGAAGTGCCGGTGGGCAGCCGGCCCGTGAGCATTGGACGCTCTCCGGATAACGACTTGCCGGTGGATAATCTGGCGGTCTCGAACTATCACGCGCGTGTGTATTTTGAGGGCGGGCGGCTCGTCGTGGAAGACCTCGATAGCCTCAACGGCACGTTTGTGAATGACCTGCGCGTCGAGCGCGCCACGCTTCACGATGGCGACTCCATCTGGATCGGTAAACATCACATCAAAGTTGATGCGTCCGGCGACGCTCCCGTGCCGTGGGATAGCGGGCGCAAAGCGAGCGCACCGCGCATTAACGAAACTATGGTGCTGGATACCAAGGCGCGGCGCGATATGCTGCAGCAAGCCGCGGCCACGGGCGAGCGCGTGCAATTCGCGTCCGGGCGGCTGAAAGTTCCGACGCTCCTTGTCGTTGGCGGGCGAACCGATCAGAAAGAGTACATGCTCACGAACAAGCTGACGGTGATCGGCAAATCCGCGATGGCCACCGTTAAAGTCAAAGGCTGGTTCAAGCCGCCTATGGCGGCTCAAATTAATCAGCGCGACGACGGCTTCTACATAGGCCCTGGCGACAAGATGCCTACCGTGAATGGCACGGCGATTAGCGGACCTGTGCGCTTGAACGATGGCGATGTCATCGAAGTCTGCGGCGTGCGTATGAACTTCATCTTCCGCGAGTAGCGCGTTTACCGAAATGGCGGCTCCGTCAGGCGAATGGTGGCAGGGGCGGGGCGGTTTCGGCCTCTACGAGCTTCTTCAGTCATGGTGGCTGCACCGCGTCTCGTTTCTCCTCAGCCTCTCTATCACCCTCTTTTCAATTCTTCTTTACATCCTCACATTTGTGGGTGAGCGGCCTACGCCTATTTTCGAATTCGTTCAGCGGCTCGAACTCGCCACTCTGGACATGCGCTTCCAGTATCGGCCGAAGCGCTTTTCGCATCCCGACTCCCGGATCGTCGTCATCGATATAGATCAGAAGGCGCAGGAAGTTCTGGGTCGCTGGCCGTTTTCGCGGGCATATTTTGCAAAAATGCTGGACGTCCTACACGACGACGGCGCCAAAGTCGTCGCCTTTGACATAACCTTCAGCAAACCCGACCAAACCGCCGCGCCGGTGCGGGCCTTAGCTGAGCGACTCGAAAAGCGCCGGCAAGCTGGCGAAGCTATAGACCCGAAGCTGGCGGATGAAGTCAAACAACTCGCGTCAGAGTACGACGCCGATTCGCTGTTCGCAAAATCCATACGCCGTTTTGGCCCAGTAATCCTTGGCAACTACTTTCTTTTTACGCCTGCGGACCTCGAAGGTGTATCCGAGGCGTCGTTGCAAGCCTACGCCGATCAAATCGAGCTCTTCGCTTATCCTCCGGCACACCCTTTACGCCCTCAGTTCGAGGAGCAGGACAAACTCCACCTAATGGAAATTCTCTCTTTGGCCAATCTCGTCCCTCAAGGAGCGGAAGCCAATCTCGACAGGCTGACTTCAGGGCTGAGTGGAGACACTTCTTGGACGGGATTTTTCAACTTTCCACCGGATACAGACGGCGTCGTGCGCCGTGCAACGCTCTTTCTACCGTACGGCCGATCCAAAAATCCGGCGAAGTGGGATGTCTATCCATCCCTCGACATCATGGCGGCTCGCGCGCTTATGGGTGCGGACGCGCAGGATACAAACCTATTCTATGGCCCGGCCGGATTCTCGCGGATCGACTTCGGCAACAAGCTCTCGGTTCGCACGGACGCTCATGGGCAGATGTTAATCAACTATCAGGGGCCCCTGGGCACATTTCGCCATTACTCCATCGCCGACGTGCTCCAAAAGAGCGTTCCCCCTGAAGAGTTCAAAGGAAAATTAGTGCTGGTCGGAGCGACCGCAACCGGCATCGGCGATCTGCGCGCTACTCCATATGGAGGAAACATCTATCCGGGAGTGGAAATCCATGCGAACGCGATCGACAACATACTCAACGACCGATTCATCAAGCGCGATGCCAAGACCGCACTCATCGACGCTTTGCTGATCTTTATCTTTGGCATTCCGCTGGGGATTTGGATGGCATTGGTGCAGCCGCGTTGGATGTGGTTCGGCGCAGCGTTGCTCATTCCGCTTGTGGCGGTGGACTTCGGCGCTTTTCTGGGCGGATGGTGGCTGAACTTTACGATTCCCGCGATGACCCTCACCGGCAACGCATTGCTGGTTTCGCTGTATCGCGCGCTCGTCGAGGAAAAAGAAAAACGTAAGGTGCGCTCGGAATTCGGCAATTACCTCAGTCCCGAGGTGGTCCGCCGCCTTCTCGTCGATCCCCGCCTCGTTGACCCCAAAAAGACGGACATTACTGTCATGTTCAGCGATATTCGCGGCTTCACCACCATCTCCGAAAAACTCGACGCCCAGGAACTCGCCCTCTTCCTCAATCAATATCTCTCCGACATGACGCGCATTGTCTTCAATCATCACGGCACGCTCGACAAATACATCGGCGACGCGGTGATGGCCTTCTGGGGGGCGCCGTTCGAAGAGCCCGGGCACGCGACGAAGGCGTGTAACGCGGCGCTGGAAATGATTCAGCGCGTCCGTGAACTGCAAAAGCAGTGGGAAACCGAGGGCAAGCCGAAACTCGAAATCGGCATCGGCCTCAACACCGGTGTCGTCAGCGTCGGCAGGATGGGCTCTTCGCTTCGCCGCGGCTACACCGCTATCGGCGACGCTGTAAACCTATCTTCGCGGCTCGAAGGCCTGAACAAGGACTACGGAACGCACATCATCGTCAACGAGACGACATACCAAGCAGCCAAGGGACACGGCTTTGTTTTTCGGGAACTGGATTTGATGCGCGTCAAAGGAAAGCTGCAACCCGTCACGATTTACCAGCTCATGGGGCGGCAAGAAGATTTCGCTTCGAACGGCTCAGCGGAAACGGTGCGTTCTCAGGTGGAACTGTTTGCCCGGGCCCGCGAACTCTATCGCCATCGCCAGTGGAACGCGGCGGAGAGCGCTTTCCAGGAAATTCTAGACAAGTGGCCAAAAGACGGCCCGTCTGGCGTCTACGTGGAACGCTGCCAGGAATATATCGCTGCTGAACCGCCCGCAAACTGGGACGGCGTCTTTGTCATGACCCACAAGTAGCTCCTCACTGCTTCTCCAGAAGATTTCACAGCGCAGATTCACTTTGCGCTCGCCAGCGTGAAGTGACGAAGGACTATGCCCGAAAGACGCACTAATTCGTCTCTTCAATTCATTTCATAAGGTCTCGAGAGTCGCATTCCAAATTGGCAAAGTATGAGAATGTGACGAGTGCTAAATCAGGGGCATCAAAAAAAGAGTAAGATAAAAGGTACGCGGCCGCACGCATCGGCTATTACTTTGATTCAAAAAGGTTTGGGCGCGACCCGATTCCTGTTATGCAACCCACGGAGCCGGCCAGAGGCGGCTCAGAAAATGACGGGATTGTGGCCAATTTGTCCGCTCAACTATCTGGACGGACGAAATATCGTATGGGGTCGTGGGGGCGTACCCAAACAATTGAGCGCGCGAATCTAAGAGAAGAGTACGTGGCGGAACAACCGTTCCAAGTTGCATAGCAGGGCGAAACGCTCTTTAGAGGAAGCTTAGAAAGTCTATGTGGATTGTCCGATTAGCGCTCGCGAGACCTTATACCTTCGTGGTTCTCGCTCTCGTCATCATGCTTCTGACGCCCGTCGTGCTCTTGCGCACGCCGACGGACATCTTCCCCGAAATCAACATTCCGGTGATCAGCCTCGTATGGAACTACATAGGGCTCGAGCCTCAAGAGATGGAGCAGCGCATCACCAGCAACTCGGAGCGCGCCGTCACGACGCTGGTGAACGACGTCGAGCACATCGAATCGCAGTCTCTCAACGGCATTGCCGTCGTCAAGATTTACTTCCAACCGACCGCCAACGTGCAAGTCGCGCTGGCCCAAACCACTGCCATTGTGCAAACCATTTTGAAGAGCCTTCCGCCAGGCACCACGCCTCCTCTCGTGGCTATCTTTTCCGCGTCGACTGTTCCCGTCATTCAAATTGGATTGACCAGCGACAGCTTGAGCGAGCAACAACTCTTCGACTTCGGCAACAATTTCATTCGCACGCAACTTGCCACGGTGCAAGGTGCGGCGCTTCCGTTCCCCTACGGTGGAAAGCAGCGCACTATTTCGGTGGACATTGATTCCGTGTCGTTGCAGTCCAAGGGGCTTTCGCCGGTGGACATCGTAAACGCCGTCAATGCGCAGAACCTGATCCTGCCGACAGGAACGGTGAAACTCGGGTCGCTCGAGTATCTCGTCGAGATGAACGGGAGCCCTCTGACGGTAGACGGCCTGAACGATCTGCCCGTCAAGACCGTCAATGGCGCGACCATTTACATGAAAGACGTCGCGCATATTCGCGATGGCTTCACGCCGCAAACCAATATCGTCCGCGTAAACGGCCAGCGCGGCGTGCTGATGAGCACATACAAGACGGGCGGCGCTTCGACGCTGGATATCGTCGATCGCGTGAAGGAAGTATTGGCTAACTATGCGTCCTCCTTGCCGGAAGGGCTCAAGGTCTCGACGTTCTTTGACCAATCCGTCTTCGTCCGCGCGTCGATCCAGGGAGTCTTGCGTGAGGCGCTCATCGCCGCCTGCCTCACCGCGGTGATGATCTTGGTCTTCCTCGGAAACTGGAAGAGCACGCTGATCATCGCCGTTTCCATTCCACTCTCGATTCTCGTCAGCATTCTCATACTCAGCGCTCTCGGGGAAACCATCAACATCATGACCCTGGGCGGTCTGGCGCTGGCCGTTGGCATCCTGGTCGACGACGCCACCGTGGAAATCGAAAATATCAATCGCAATCTGGCGATGGGTAAGGAAACGATTCAGGCGATTCTCGATGGCGCCCAGCAAATTGCCGTTCCCGCGTTCGTTTCCACGCTTTGTATTTGCATCGTCTTCCTGCCTATGTTTTTCCTTTCGGGCGTGGCGAAATTTCTTTTCGTGCCGCTGGCCGAGGCTGTCAGCTTCGCCATGCTGGCTTCCTACGGGTGGTCAAGAACCATCGTCCCAACAATGGCGATGTATCTTCTGAGCAGCGCCGACGAATACAAGCCCGAAGAGCATGTGGGTGAAAAACAGGGCTTTTTCCGCCGCTACCAGCAAAAATTCGAGCATAGCTTCGAAAACTTCCGCGAGGGCTACCGCCGCGGGCTGGCGTCAGTTCTGGACTGGCCGAGATTGTTTGGCGCCTGTTTCTTGCTATTTTGCGTGCTCTCGATCGGCCTGGTCGCGCTTCTCGGCAGGGATTTCTTCCCCAAGGTGGACGCCGGACAAATTCGTTTACACTTCCGCGCCCGCACCGGCCTTCGCATCGAGGAAACCGCCCGCCTCGCTGATCAGGTGGACTCGGCCATTCGTGAAACCATTCCCCCGAAAGAGTTGCAAACCATACTCGATAACATCGGTGTCCCCTATAGCGGCATCAATCTCAGCTACAGCAACTCCGGAACTTTTGGCACTTCCGATGCGGAAATCCTGGTCCAATTGAAAGAAGAACGCGGAAAGCCAACGAGTGCTTATATCAACGATCTGCGCGAGAAACTCCCACAAAAGTTTCCCGGCACGCAGTTTTTCTTCCAGCCCGCGGATATCGTGACGCAAATCTTGAATTTCGGGACGCCGGCGCCCATCGATATCGCGGTAACCGGAATGAATCAGCGCGGTAACTATGTCGTTGCGGAGAAGCTGGCCAATGAGTTCCGGCACATTCCGGGAGCCGTCGACGTTCACGTGCAGCAAGCCTTGGACGAGCCAACTCTTCACATGGATGTTGATCGCACCCGCGCGCAATCCGTCGGTTTGCAGGCCAAGGATGTGGCAGGTAACCTTCTCGTTTCTCTGAGTTCCAGTTTTCAGACTTCCCCGGCATTCTGGCTGGATCCAAAGAACGGGGTAAGTTACAACGTCGCCGTGCAATCGCCCCAATATCGCGTAGACAATTATCAGGCGCTGCAAAACACGCCGGTGACCGGGACTGCTCCGGGCGTCCCGCCTCAAATCATCGGAAATCTGGTGAACACCACAACCACCGCGAGGCAGGCGGAGATTTCTCACTACAACGTGCAACCCATGATCAACGTCTACGCCGCGGTCGACGGCCGCGACCTGGGTGGCGTTTCCGACGAAGTCCTTAAGCGAGTGGCCGCCGTAAAGAGCGAACTTCCTCGAGGCAGCCACATCGAAGTTCGTGGCCAGGTGCAAACGATGCGCTCCTCGTTCCGCGGCCTCGGCTACGGATTGATTGGCGCAATCATCCTCGCGTATCTATTGATCGTCGTGAACTTCCAGTCGTGGCTGGATCCTTTCATTATCATTACTGCGTTGCCGGGCGCTCTCGCCGGCATATGCTGGATTTTGCTTCTGACGCACACGACTCTCAGCGTCCCTTCGCTCACTGGCGCGATCATGTGCATGGGCGTGGCCACCGCCAACAGCATTCTGATGGTCTCCTTCGCACGCGAGCAGTTGAGCGAAGGAAAGTCCGCCCGTGACGCCGCCCTGCAAGCGGGCTTCGTGCGCATGCGCCCCGTTCTTATGACCGCGCTCGCCATGATTATCGGCATGGTCCCGATGGCTATCGGTCTCGGAGAGGGCGGCGAACAAAACGCGCCGCTGGGCCGCGCCGTGATTGGCGGTCTCCTTTTCGCTACCTTCGCGACGCTGTTTTTTGTACCCTGCGTGTTCTCCATGATTCATGGCCGGCGCGAGCGGAGAAAGCAGCGTAGCCAATCACCATCGCCTGCGGTAGCCTAGGCGGAAAAGAACTAGTGGAAAGGGCGGAGTACGGAAAATGAAAGAAGGCGAATCAAAGATGGAACCGGAGCAAGGAGGCCAACAGCCTGAAAAAGGCAGCCCGCTTTTCAAGTTTCTGATTGGCGGGGCCATTGTCCTGGTGGTCTTGGGCGCGTTCACCTTGTTCCAGCGCCGCGTCCAATACCGGGCTCTGGCCGAAAACACGGAGGCGTTGGCCATTCCTACCGTAGCGGTTACGCATCCGACAGCGGAGGTCGCCCAGGAAGATCTCGTGTTGCCCGGCACGCTCCAGGCCTATGTGGAATCGCCCATCTACGCCCGCACCAGTGGATATCTGCAGAAGTGGTACCACGACATCGGAACGCGCGTGCCAAAGGGCGAGCTATTAGCCGACATTGACACGCCCGAAGTGGACCAACAGCTTTCGCAAGCGCGCGCCGACCTAAAGACCTCTCAAGCCAACGCCAATCTTTCCAAAATTACCGAGGCGCGCTTCCTGGAACTGATCAAGACGGACGGCGTTTCCAAACAGGAAGTCGATAACGCCGTCGGCGACTATGAGGCAAAGGCCGCAATCGTAAATTCCTCGGAAGCGAACCTGCGGCGCCTTGAGGAATTGGAATCCTTTAAACATGTTTACGCGCCATTTAGCGGCGTCATCACCAAACGAAATATCGATACTGGAACGCTGATCAACGCCGGCAATGGCGGCGCCCAGCAAGAGCTCTTTACCCTCGCACAGACGGATCCGATTCGCGTTTACGTCAGCGTGCCCGAGATGTACTCACCATCCGTCCGATCTGGACTTGGAGGGTTTCTTGAGCTGACGCAATATCCCGGGCTGAACTTTCAGGGAAAGGTGGTGCGCACCGCGGAAGCCATCGATCCCAACACCAGAACGCTTTTAACGGAAGTGGATGTGCCAAACAAGAACGCGCAACTCTTCCCTGGCGGGTACGCTCAAGTTCATTTGCAAGTGAAGGTGGCGGCTTCCCGCGTGCAAGTGCCGGTGAATGCGCTGCTCTTCCGCGCGGAAGGTTTGCGCGCCGTGGTTGTGGATGCAAATCACAAAGCGCACCTTCGCCAATTGACCATCGGCCGGGATTACGGGACGACCCTTGAAGTTTTGCAAGGACTCGAACCCGCCGATTGGATCGTCTTGAATCCCGCGGACTCGCTTGACGACGGCCAGGAAGTGCGAGTCAAACAAGTGGCTAACCCAGATGCCGCTGGAGCGCCAGCGCAGGGGCCTCAGTCCAAAGCTCCCAACGCGAACGGAGCGCCGGGAGCGAAGCGGTAATGCTCCAGAAAAAGCTCTTCTTGCATTTCCTGTGCGCGGGCGGCTGCGCTCTGCTTCTCGCCGGGTGCACGGTTGGACCCAAATACGAGCGGGCCAGCGCGCCCACTACGGCGAAGTGGGACGTCTCGGAGCCCTGGCGGCAAAGCGATCCAAAGGATGCTGTTCCGAAGGGCGAATGGTGGGGCGTTTTTCGCGACGATGAGCTGAACGGACTGGAGAAGGATGCCATCGCAGCGAATCAGACGCTGCAAGCGGCGATTGGAAATTATAATCAGGCACGCGCCGCAGCCGCCATTCAGGTCGCAACGCTTTTTCCCACCTTTGGTGTCGCCCCTAGCGCCTATCGGCAACGGCTTTCCGGCAACCGGCCGAAGAACGGGGCCGTTCAGCTGCTTCCTCCCTTTACGCAAAATTCTTATACAGTGCCCTTTACGGTGAACTACGAAGTGGATTTGTTCGGGCAGCGGCGCAGGACCATCGAAGCTGCGGAAGCATCCTACCAGTCCAGCGCGGCAAACTTGGAAAATGTCCGGCTGGTCATCACCGCGGAGCTGGCGGGCGACTACTTCACCCTTCGGCAACTCGACTCCGAGTTGGGAATTCTGAACCGAACCGTGGACACGCTAACGCGCGGCCTGGAGCTTGTGGACTCCCGCCACAAAGGCGGAGTCGCTTCCGGCCTCGATGTCGCCCAGGAAGAAACTCTGCTTCAGACCACGCGCACGCAAGCCACACTGTTATTTCAGCAGCGAAAACAGTTTGAAGATGCCATCGCCGTGCTCGTCGGCAAACCCGCGCCGGACTTCCACATTCCGACTAAGGAACTGAACGCCGAGCCGCCGCCCATCGACTTGGGGCTTCCTTCGGATTTGCTCGAGAGGCGGCCAGACATTGCCCAAGCCGAGCGCCAGATGGCCGTCGCCAATGCCGAGATCGGAGTCGCAAAAGCCGCGTACTATCCCTCGCTCAGTTTGTTTGGAAATGGCGGCTGGCAGGCCGCCGACATCGCCAAGCTAGCCAACGTTTCCAGCACATTCTGGGCCCTGGGCGCAAATGTGGCCGAAAGCATTTTCAACGGCGGAGCACGCCGCGCTCAAGTCGAGTTTGCGAAATCCGGCTACGACGTGAACGTGGCGAACTACCGCCAGTCGGTGCTGACTGCCTTTCAGGAAGTACAAGACGACGTTACGGGATTGACCGTTCTCCAACAAGCGCGTGATACCCAGCAGCTCGCCGTGGACGCCGCTCGCCGCACTCTTGATCTTTCCGAGGACCGCTACAAGGGCGGCCTAGTCAGCTATTTGGATGTCGTCACCGCGCAACAAAATTTACTGATCGACGAGCAGGAAGCCGCGGTGATTCAAGGCCAGCGTCTGGTAACCAGCGTTCTTCTGGTCAAAGCGCTCGGCGGCGGATGGGATGCATCGAGTCTCGCCGCCGTCCAGGTCAAGCCGAAGCTGAAAGATATCGTCGCGCCCTGACCTTTCCGCCTGCACTAGATGGTCGCACAGATTGTTTTTTTGATTTTTCTGATGCGCGCTTCATCCCGTCTATAGAAAGTCCACTGCCTGATACGCTTCGCGCGTATCAGCCCCGCCTGCTGCAATATTTTCAAATGTTCGCTGGCCGTGGGCTGGCTCACGTGCATCTTCCTGGCAATAAACACTCCGCAGACCCCGTCCTTCACCAGATCGCCGTAAACCTGCGCCGGGAAGTGCGCCCGCGGATTCTTCAGCCAGGCAAGAATTTGCAGCCTTCTTGTGCTGGAAAGAGCGCTTAGCGCTGGTTCGAGATTCATATAGACAATTAGCCAACTCCCTAAGTACAATAGCACGCGAAAAGGAACCAGGAAAGCAGATCTTTACCGCACGCGGCTATTCAGGCCTTTGCGCAAGCCGCGCCCTGAGACTCAGGAAGATAACTCCCATGCCCGATACGCACATCGATCGCGACCAAATCATCGCAACCGAAAAAATCATCCGGCCGCACATTCGCCGAACGCCAATCATCGAGGCGGATGGCCGCGACTTCGGCATCGATTCCGTCCCGCTCCTTTTCAAACTCGAACTTCTCCAGCATTCGGGCTCTTTTAAGGCGCGCGGCGCGTTCGCGAACCTCCTGCTGCGAAAAATTCCGCGAGCCGGCGTCGTGGCAGCTTCCGGGGGCAACCATGGCGCCGCCGTGGCGTATGCGGCCATGAAACTCGGCGTCCCGGCAAAGATTTTCGTCCCCACCGTTGCTTCGCCCGAAAAAATCGCGCGCATTTGCAGCTATGGCGCGGAACTCGTCGTGACCGGCGAACGCTACGCTGATTCCCTGCAAGCCAGTGAGCGCTGGGCAGCCGAATCTGGCGCGCTCGCTTTACACGCCTATGACCAGCTCGAAACACTTCTCGGCCAAGGTTCTGTCGGACTTGAACTAGAGCAGCAGTCGCCCGATCTCGATTCCCTGCTGGTTGCCGTCGGTGGCGGCGGCCTCATCGGCGGCGTTGCTTCTTGGTATGCGAACCGCGTCAAGATTGTCGGCGTCGAGCCCGAAGCCTCACCCACCTTGCATAACGCCTTGCAGGCCGGACATCCCGTTGACAGTCCGGCGGGAGGAATCGCCGCCGATTCGCTGGCGCCGAAGCAAGTGGGCGCGCTCATGTTTCCCCTCGCGCAAAACTTTATCAGCGGCGTAACTCTCGTAACCGACGAAGCGATCCAGCAAGCTCAGCAAGCTCTCTGGAAAGCCCTGCGCATCGTCGCGGAGCCCGGCGGGGCTGCCGCTTTCGCGGCGATACTCTCCGGCCGTTACAAACCGCAACCCGGCGAGCGTGTCGGCGTTCTGGTCTGCGGAGGAAATACTGCCGCTGTTGATTTTGCTCGCGCTGCGGGCGTTACTTCAAAAGAGCACTCCCTGCCTTCCGCCAGCAGAGTCGCCTCCCCATCGAGCAAAGGAGACTGAGATGTCTGTCTACGACAAATTAAGTGCTCTGCGAATCTCTCTGCCTGCGGTCGCGCCGCCGGCCGCCGCCTTCTTGCCGTTCGTGCGCACGGGCAATTTGATCTTCGTCTCCGGCCACATCGCGAAGAAAGATGGCCAGCCCTGGACGGGAAAGATCGGCGCCGATCTCACCACCGCTCAGGGTAAGGAAGCGGCGAGAGATGTGGCCATCCAGCTGATGGCAACGCTGCACGCAGCCACCGGGGATCTAAACAAAATCGCCCGCATCGTGAAACTGATGGTTTTGGTGAATAGCGCCCCGTCCTTCACGGAGCAGCATCTCGTCGCCAATGGCGCTTCCGAGCTTCTCGGTGAAATTTTCGGAGACATCGGCAAGCACGCAAGAAGCGCTTTCGGCGTCGCCCAAATTCCGCTGGGCGCCTGCGTCGAGATCGAGCTCATCGCAGAATTAGCGTAAGACTTACGTAACGATCACGCGGTCCTCCGGAACACTCGAGAGAAGTTCAAACCTCGGAAGATCAACCGCCACCGGTCATCGTGATAATTTTATTTCAAATCGTGCACAGGCAGCAGTTCTCCGCGCCTGCGAGGCAAGCACTGTGGATACTGCTCTTGTAGAAATTTGATCAAGTTCTCTCGCACATGGCAGCGCAAGTCGAATGCCTTTGAAGCACTCGACGCACTCATCAACGCGCGGATCTGAATGGCTTGATCCGTAAGATCGGTGACTTGCAGCGACCAGACTTTCCCATCCCACAACTCGGTCGAAAGCAGGATGCGATGCAGCTCCCGTCGAACTTCTTCCACGGGTAACGTGTAGTCCGCATAGAGCATGGCCGTTCCCAGGAGATCGGAGGAGGTGTGTGTCCAATTCTGGAAGGGTTTCTCAATGAAATAGGTCAGCGGGAGGATCAGGCGCCTCAGATCCCAAATGCGCACGACCACATACGTCGTTGTGATCTTTTCGATCCAACCCCACTCGCCTTCGACGACCACCGAGTCGCCGATTCGGATGGGTTGCGTGATAGCCACTTGCAACCCCGCAATCAGGCTCGAGAGCGTCGAACGGGCCGCGATGCCGGCCACAAGGCCAGCGAGTCCCGCTGAGGCCAGCATGCTTGTCCCTAACTGGCGCACGCTCGAAAACGTCATCAGCATCGCAGCAAGCGTCACCACTGCAATTAATACGACCACGATTCGCTCGATGACTTGCGCTTGGGTATGAATCCGCCTGACTGCGATGTCCTCGAAGGAATCGTCCGTGTATTGCGAATCTATGAGCTCCGTGATGAACCGCGCGAGGCTCGTAAAAGCCCACCCAATCGAGGCAATGACTCCCAGTTGCACAACATGTTGCACAGACGCACGCCAATTTTCCGGAAGCGGTACGACTTGGAGAACTAGAACGATCGCAAGAAGCGGAAGAATAAAGCGGGTTGGCCCTTTCAGGTGTTTGGCCAGCAAACCTCCGACATGCGCGCGTTTTTTTTGGTCGAAGGACTTGCCGCGGAAATAGTAAACACTGTGATGAATAATGAGCGCCAGGAGGGCCGCGCCTACTAGAAGCGAACCGGAAAACAACCACGGGTGGGCTTCTCCCCAGTAAGTGTACATTTGAGCCTCACGCTCCTTGCTGGCCGCGAGGCCCACGCGCCCGCCCTGGGGGCTATGTGCTCACGACGTCTCGCTGCGGGCTGGGGAGCCTATTCGTTGCCTGTAGTTATCGTCGCGCAGAAACACGTCATTCCGCAACTCGATTCCGCGACTCCATTCCATAACTTGAACGATAGAGCATATCGATGAGAGCTCGCGGCGCGTGGATTTGGCGTGGCGGAACCGATAACGGCACAGTAGCACGGACGTTTCGGCAGACCACCGCTACCCCGGCGGCCAGCGGAACTGGCGTCCGCCGAGCAAGTGCAGATGCAAATGAAAGACCGACTGGCCTGCGCCGGTGCCATTGTTGAAGACCGTGCGGTAGCCATCCAGCAGGTTGCGCTCGCGAGCCAGTTGTGCCGCAACCAAATGCAGTTTGCCAATCACGGCTTGATCCTCTGCTTTTGCGTCGTCCAGCGAAACGAAATGTTTTCGCGGGCATAGCAGGATGTGCGTAGGCGCCTGTGGGCTGATGTCCTCAAACGCGAAAATCTCCGGATCTTGGTAAACAATTTTCGATGGGATCTTTTTCGCGGCAATTTTGCAGAACAAGCAGTCAGCGGACATGGGTGGCTCCCCGCAAATTCTTCCCAAAAAGCATAGCCGCAAACCTGCGTGGATAAAAGGGCGGTCTATCTAAGCGCAACTGTAGGGGCACGATCTATCGTGCCCTTCGGTCGATCACCGAGGAGGACGACATATCGTGCCCTACTGCTGATCATCGAGGCGCACAACGAACGGCGTAAATCCCTCTCGACTGCGAAGCTGTTCGCCCAATTGCCGTGCAGCGTCTTCCCCCGTAATTCTGCCGACGCGCACGCGGTAATAAAGCCCGTCAGGCGAATCGTACTGCTGAATGAAAATCGGCGAATAGGAAAGATTCAAGCGGTCGCGCAAACGCTCGGCGTTGCCGGGATCGCGAAACGCACCGACCTGCACCGTAAAGAATCCGCCGGTAGGGTCGATGCCTTGCGTGAGAACCTCGACGCGCACGGGCACGACCCCGGGCCCGATGGATTCAATCTCGCGCGCCGCGGCAAGCGAAAGATCGATGATGCGATTGTCCACAAACGGCCCGCGATCCGTGATCCGCACGGTCGTCGATTTGCCGTTGTTGAGATTCGTAACGCGCACCACGGTTTCAAACGGCAGTGTGCGATGCGCCGCGGTCAATTTGTACATATCGTAGATTTCGCCGTTCGAGGCGCGCCGCCCGTTGAAGGGCACTCCGTACCAGGAAGCATTGCCCTCTTCCGTGTAGCCGGCAGGGGCCGCGCTCTGCGATGGCTTACCGCGCTTTGGTGCAGGCGATGAAGAAGGCGTTACCGGTGATGGCGCCGATCCGGCATCCGGCGAGCGATTGGAAGAGTCGATGGTGTCCGGCGAAGCGGTGGAGGGTTGCGACGGAACCGGTTGCCGGTTTGCGGTGACGTGGCGCGAGGCGCATCCGGCAATGAGGACCAGCAGGAAGTAGCAGGCGAGGTTCAGCAGAAAGTTCAGAGAAGAGAATAAGCTCGTGCGGCGGCGTGTGGCCTGGGAGTCGGTCACAAATTGGCCCGCATCATGATTGCGACGGAGGTTTTTGCGCATCGCGCTCGGCGCGCGTGGAATAGCGCGATTCGAGTTTGGAAGCGGCTTGCGTGAGTTTTTCCGAAACTTCGCGCAGGAACTGGGCAGTGCGCTTCTCGGTTTCAGGCGCTACTTCTTCGTCGATATATTTGCGGAGGCGCGTAAGTTCTTCGTCGATGCGGCGGCCGAACTCTTCAAATTTGTCCATGGTTATGCCCATAGCTCCTCGTTCCGGGTAAAAAGCTGCGGATTCTGTATTATAGGAACGCGGTGCGCGGCTCGCAAGGAGGAGAATTGGCGCAATCCTATCAGTGGCAGCGGCGGCTGGAGCGCTGGAAAAGTACGATGCGGGGATTCTTTGGTGGCGGCGGAAACAACCAACCGCGTCCGCAGATCTGCCCCGCTTGTGGAGCACTGGTCGGCATCAGCGCCACGCGCTGCCACGAGTGCGGCACGAACCTGCGCTTTTCTCTCGCCGCTCTTAGCAAGAGATTTTCCGGAATCTTCGGCGAGCACGAAGCTCCGGTAACCACAACGCTCCTGATCGCGAACATCATAATGCTGGGAGTCAGTTGGATGGCGCTCGCCGCAACGGGAGGCGGCGGGGGGCTAAGCATTCTGTGGGGGCTGAGCGGCGTAGCGCAATATCGCCTCGGCATGAGCATCCCATTGCCGTATCTGATCGTGGGCCACGAGTGGTGGAGAGTCGTCACGGCGATGTTTTTGCATGGCGGCTTGCTTCACATCGGCTTCAACATGATGGCGCTGATGCAGTTTGGACCGGCGATTGAAGAACTCTACGGCTCCGCGCGGTATTTGTTCATTTATGTGTTCACAGGAGCAATCGGATTTTTAGTTAGCGCCGGATTTGGCAACTTTTCTCTGGGGGCCAGCGGCGCGTTGCTCGGTCTCGTCGGCGTCATGCTTGCCGTCACCACCAAACGCGGTGGCGCCTACATGCGCGATTTGCGATCCCGGCTGATAAGTTCGGTGGTCATTCTATTCGTGCTGGGTTTTTCCCATTTGATGGCCATGGACAACTATGCGCACGGAGCCGGCCTGGCAGCCGGATTCGTATTGGGAAAAATATTAGCGGACAGGCAACCCATGAATTCCGGCGAACGGCGGACAGCATATGCGCTGGGATGGCTAGCGGGGCTGGTCGTCGTCGCGTGTTTCGTGCTGATGCTTATTCACTACCGTGATCCTTTACCTGGTGAGTCAACACAATCCTACCCCGCAGCAGGAAAAAGTAGGTTACTCTACACCGAGTACAAGGCGCCGCCCGTGGATCCACATTCCATTGTTGTTGTGAGTTTGCACACGCCCAAAGAGAAAGTTTGGGGCGAGCTGCTGGACATTAATCCTTCCGGTGTGACGCTGCGCGGCATCGATCTGAACTCTTTCGACCATTTCATTCGTCAGCTCAACGAGCCGGACGGCGAACGTATGGGGCTGCCTACGATTTTTTTCCCCATGAATCGCGTCGAGCGCGTGTCTCTGGATGAGCCAACCGGCTCGATCCCTTCGATGAACGAACTCTTCGCGCGTAAAATTGGGCGCTCGCTTACCGAGTACCTCTCGCAATTCGCATGACACAATTCTCCCGACAAGGGCCGCCGGAACTGCGTTATCCTGAATTGCAATGAAAGGCCGCATCTGGACGGTTCCCAATCAAATCACTTTGCTTCGGCTCGGCTTTTTGCCGTTCTTTCTCATTCTTATTTCTTACGAACGGTATAGGTGGGCTTTGCTGGTGCTCGTTGTCGCCGGGCTATCGGACGGCATTGATGGCTTGCTCGCGCGCAGCCTCAATCAGCGGTCGTCGCTTGGCGCGTATCTCGATCCTATCGCCGATAAACTCCTGCTTTCGTCTTCTTTCATCATTCTGGCTTTCAAGAAACAGATTGCGTGGTGGCTCACGATCATCGTGTTCAGCCGCGACATACTCATCCTTGTGGTGGCCGTTGTGATTCTGCTGATCTCCGGTTATCGTCCATTTCCGCCTAGCATCTACGGCAAACTAACCACCGCCTTTCAGATCATTCTTGTTTTCACCGTAGTTTTTTCCGCCGCGTATCCGGACTTCCATCTCGCGAAAATCATCCATCTCCTTGTTTATGGAGTGACTTTTTTCAGCATTTTTTCCGCGCTGCACTATTCGTTCAGCACGGCGCGGCACCTCAGCAGTTCTTCTTCGTAAGAAAAAGCTTGTACGCGGAGTTCACCGAGCTCGCAGAGGACACAGAGAAGTGCTCGCTCTCGCGCTCAGACCGGCATTGGTTTGGGGCCGCCGGGCGGAATCACGAGTTTGGGCTCCGTTAGGGATTGGACTTGTTCGAGCGTGGCGTCTGGGGCGAGTTCGCGGAGAGCAAGTCCTTCTGGCGTGACGTCGATGAACGCAAGTTCGGTCACGATGTGATCGACGACTTCGACGCCGGTGAGCGGGAGCGTGCACTTTTTCAGGATTTTTGGCTTGTTGTCGCGCGTGGCGTGCTCCATGGCGATGAACACCCGCTTGGCTCCGGCCACGAGATCCATCGCGCCGCCCATGCCTTTCAGCATTTTGCCGGGGATGGCCCAATTGGCGAGAGTTCCCTTTTCATCGACCTGCAGCGCGCCGAGAACCGTTAGATCAACGTGGCCTCCGCGAATCATGGCGAAAGAATCGGCGGAAGAAAAATACGACGTGCCCGGCAGCTCGGTGACGGTTTCTTTGCCGGCGTTGATGAGGTCTGGGTCGACTTCGGATTCTGTTGGATAAGGCCCGACGCCAAGCATGCCGTTTTCGGATTGAAGGATGACGTCCATACCCTTCGGGACATAATTCGCGATTGCGGTCGGCATGCCGATGCCAAGATTGACGTAGTAGCCGTCACGTAGTTCGAGAGCGATGCGGCGGGCGATGCGTTCGCGCTTTTGGTCGTCGGTTAGGGGCATCAGATGTTCACAGCCGACAGTTTACAGTTAAAAGTTAAAACCCAAAAGAAATGCGCCGCGTTAAGTCCGGCATTTGACCATAAGCAAAAACGCGGGTCTAAAGACCCGCCACTACAACTTCAGCGGAACTTTTTCTCGAAGCGCGGCAAGGTTGCGGCCAACACTTCACCAACGATGGCCAGGCTTCTGGGGTCGACTTTGTCGAGCGTGTCTTGCGGTGTGTGCCAGTAGGGAACAGTGAGGTCGATGAGGTCGCAACCGGCGACGCCGCGGCGGATGAATGAGAAATGGTCGTCACCGCCGACGGTGTAATTCTCGTTGACGAAAGTATTTTGGTAGCCGAGTTGAGCCGCGGTATCCCAGATGAAATTTGTAAGCCAGGGAGTGGAGCCGGTATCGCGCGTGATTCTCACGTTTGAGGGACCAATCATGTCGGCTAGGATCATGGCTTTCACGCGCTTGAGATCGCCGGAAAGGGCCATTTGAGCGGCCATTTCGCGGCTGCCGTAGGTGTTGTTGCTGCCGTCGTTGTTCCACTGAACGCTGGCTTTATCGGTCCAGTTGCCTTGCGCTTCTTCGCCGTCGAAGAAAACGATCCAGACGTTGAGAGAGTTTTTTCTTGCGCAGAACAAGCGCGCGAGATCGAGCAGTGTTCCGGTGCCGGAACCGCCGTCATCGGCGCCGACAAAGTTCGGAATGCGCACGGTGTCGTAGTGTGTGGTGTAGAGAATGATGCCGGAGTTCGTGCCGGGAAGTTTGACGACGATATTTTTCATGGCGAGATCGCCAAGAGCGGTTAAAGCGTGAAAGTCGTGCTCCTCGACCGGGCAGCCGAAGCTCTTCAGTTGGCCGATGATATACGCCTGCGCGCGATGAATTCCGTCGGACGCGGGTGGTCTCGGTCCAATCTCCACGAGATGACGGACATGCTCGTAGGCGCGCGTCCCGTCAAATGCAGGGGGTGAATCGCCGCTAAGCAGCGATGCGCTCGCGAACAAAACGATCGCGGAAACGAGCGCCGCGAAAATCCAGCGTGGCCTCATGTCTTTCTCGTGGTGCGGCGTTCGATGCGCTTTTCGTATTTCGGGCCTTGTAAGATGGCGTTGACGAAAATGCCGGGGGTGTGGACCTGATTCGGGTCGAGCTGGCCGAGGTCGACTAGTTCTTCGACTTCGGCGATTACATGGTCGGCGGCGGTGGCCATCATGGGATTGAAGTTGCGCGCGGTCTTGCGGTAGATAAGATTTCCCCAGCGGTCGCCTTTCCAAGCCTTGATGAAGGCAAAGTCGCCGCGGATGGCGCGTTCGAGGACGTACGGGCGGCCGTCGAAATCGCGCGTTTCTTTTCCTTCGGCAACCATCGTGCCAACGCCAGTTGGTGTGTAGAAGGCGGGAATGCCTGCACCGCCGGCGCGGAGGCGTTCGGCCAGGGTGCCTTGCGGATTCAGCTCGACTTGCAGCTCACCACTTAGGACTAGCTGCTCGAAGAGTTTGTTCTCGCCGACATAGGTCGAGACCATTTTCTTGACCTGGCGATTTTGGAGCAGCACGCCGATGCCGAAGTCGTCGATGCCGGCGTTGTTGCTGACGATGGTGAGATTCATTGTGCCTTTGCGGCGGACGGCGGCGACCAGGTTTTCCGGAATGCCGCAGAGACCAAAACCGCCCATGAGGATAGTGGCGCCATCGGTGAGGTTTGCGATTGCTGCGTCGGCGGAGACGATGCGCTTGTCCAAGAGGGCTCCTGGGCGAAACAGGCAGTGTACTGCAAGATGGAACTAGCGACGCAACAAGTAGAGACGCAACAAATCCTGCTGGCGCGATCTGGTCTTGGCGGCTCTTTAACGAGACCTGGATCCCCCCACTTTCTTGTAAATGTTGCATCTAAAGGACTTAGCGTTTTCCTAAGTCTTTTAGAATCAACGCTTACGGACGTTCGCGCAGGTATTGATTCTAAATGAGTTAGAAGTAAACATAACTCCTCGTGGCAGCGGACTTCTTAAGCCGGCAGAGCGTGCGACCTGGAACCTGAACGGCCTTATCCGGCCGCCGGAAAAAGGCGCGGGGGCATCAGGACGCTCGATGTTCATCGCCTGCGTAGCAGCTCCTGCTTATCGTCTATTACGAACCAGGCAGGATGAGCACATTCGGGAGTGCATGTTCAACGCACGGCCCTGCCCAAAATGAAAAAGGCGGCTAAGAGGCCGCCCGAACAAAAAATCGCAAAATTACCTGAGTTCAGGGTAGCACGTTGTGATTCTTTGTCAAGACGTGGAGAGGGTTGAGTCGGATAGTTTGGGGAAAGATCGGTACGCCGTGAGAGACGGCTGGGGGCGAAGCCGAGGAGGAATTGCGCGAGAGAGCGGTTTGGTTGTGGCTTTAATTCAAAATATCGATATTATAGTGGCATTTAATTCATGGTCGAGGATGGTCCCGATGAAAATGAATGAGTTGGCGCGTTTGCGGAACAGAGCTTCCGCAAGGGTTGGATTTAGTGTGATCGCCGCATGTGTCGCGGCAATTTTGGGACTGGGCACAACTGTCTTTGCGCAACACCGGATGCATGGACAGCCGGTAAAGGAGGACAGGAACCATCCGTGGATGAACGCGAGCCTTTCGCCGGACGAGCGCGCAAACATGGTGCTGAAGGAGATGACGCTCGACGAGAAAATTGACCTCTTGCACGGCATGGGGATGCCGGGCTGGCCGAGGGAAGTGCAGAATCCGCAGCCAGAACTGGGGAACGGCGGCGCGGGATTTGTGCTGGGCGTCCCGCGGCTGGGGATTCCGATGATTCAGATGAGCGACGCGGCGTATGGAGTGCGGAGCAGCGCGGAGAATGGGCGCTATTCGACGGCGCTCCCGGCGAGCGTCGCCGCAGCGGCAAGCTGGGATACCGAGGCGGCGTGCGCGTTCGGGACCGTGATCGGAAAGGAGTTGCGGGCGCAGGGATACAACATGACGCTGGGCGGCGGGGTGAACATCACACGCGAGCCGAGGAACGGCAGAACATTCGAGTATTTGGGCGAGGACCCGGTGCTGGCGGGAACGCTGGTCGGGAATTTGATGAAGTGCGAGCAGGCGCAGCACGTGATTGGGGACATCAAGCACTACGCAGGGAACGATCAGGAAAGCGGGCGGAATGAAGTGGACTCGATTATCAGCAAGCGCGCGCTACGGGAAGGCGATTTGCTGGCGTTTGAGATTGGCGTGGGGATTGCGGACCCTGGCGCGGTGATGTGCTCATACAATGCTGTGAACGGTGATTTTGGTTGCGAGAATAAATATTTGCTGACGGACGTTTTGAAGAAGGAGTGGGGATTCAAGGGGTTCGTGGTTTCGGATTGGGGCGGAACGCATAGCACGGTGAAGGCATCAGCAGCGGGTTTGGACAATGAGGAACCGCTCGATGAGTTTTTTGGGGCGAAGCTGAAGGCGGCGGTGGAGGCGAGAAAAGTTTCGACAGCGGAGCTCGACGAACACGTTCGGCGCGTGCTGCGGGCGGAGTTTGCATGCGGGATTGTGGATCATCCGACACAGAAGGGCGTGGCGGATGTCGAGGGTGACCTGGAGACTGCGCGCAAAATTGAGGAACAGAGTGCAGTGTTGCTGAAGAACAACGGACTACTGCCTCTGAAGGGTGCGGATGTGAAGTCGATTGCGATTATTGGGCCTCATGCGAATGAGGGCATGATGTCCGGAAGCGGATCGGCGCAAGTGGACGCCCCCGGGAGGCCGTCAGCGGGATGGCAGGCGCAAGTGTGGTTTCCACCGTCGCCCATAAAGGCGCTGCAAGCCAAGTTTCCGGCGGCGAGTCTACAGTTTGATTCGGGCGCGAATCCGGCGAGTGCGGCTGAACTGGCGCAGAAGTCGGATGTAGCGATTGTGTTCGCATACCAGTGGATGAGCGAGGGGATGGATTTGGAGAATTTGTCGCTGCCGGTGAAGCAGGACGAACTAATCAAGGCAGTGGCAGCGGCAAATCCAAAAACAATCGTGGTGCTGGAGACGGGAACGGCAGTGACGATGCCGTGGCTTGATAAAGTGGGCGCAGTTTTGGAAGCGTGGTATGGAGGCAGTAAAGGCGCGGAGGCAGTCGCGAACATTTTGAACGGAGACACGAATCCGAGCGCGAAGCTGCCGATGACATTTCCGCTGAACGAGGTGGACCTGCCGCATCCACATTTGGTAAAGCCAGGGCCGGGGCAGAAGGGTGAAGCCGCGGTGATGAAGACCGGCGAGGCCAAGCCCACGTTCAGCGTGACCTATGACGAGGGATTGAAGGTGGGCTACAAGTGGTATGACGCGGAGAAAAAGACCGTACTGTTTCCGTTTGGGTATGGGCTGTCGTATACGACGTTTGCGTATTCGGGATTGAAAGTGACGGCGGGGAAAGAAACCACCGCGAGCTTTTCCGTGAAGAACACAGGAAAGCGTGACGGAGCGGAGATCGCGGAAGTGTATGCGGCGCTTCCGGCGAGCGCGGGCGAACCGCCGAAGCGGCTGGTGGGCTGGAGTAAAGTGTGGTTGAAGGCGGGCGAGAGCAAAGATGTGAGTGTAAGCGTCGATGCGAAATATTTGTCGATTTACGATGAAGGGGCTGGTGCGTGGAAATTGGTTCCTGGCGGCTACACATTTATGGTGGGCGGATCTTCGCAGGAGTTGCCGCTGAGCGCGAAGGCTGAACTGAAATAATTCGGAAAGACAAATTGGCGTAGCGGTGGAAGTGATGTCGTAGTGTGCGCAGACGGCCCGCTTTTACGAAAAATCAAGGCAATTTATGCTAGAACTCGGAGGCGACAACGCGACTGGAGATGGTCTATTCCAGCCGGGAAAAGAGCCTCCTCATGGTCAAGCACACCTCACGCGGCGATCAGACGCCGACTCGCAACACCTGGAGTCGCGCTACTTGGGCGCCTTACACGATAGGGATTTGTGCTGTGCTGCTGGCGTGGTGTCCGGCGGGCCGGGCGCAGACTGGCAATCCGGCGCCCGCGTCGGCGGAGGAGGTCAAGCAATTGCGCGACGTGGTGCAGAGCTTGCTGACGCGAGTGACGGAATTGGAAAACGAGCTGAAACAGCGGCAGGTTTCCCCGGCAGAGAAAACGGAGCGAGAAGCATCCGCTGCTGGCTTTGGGCCATCCGCCAGTACAGACGCGGTGACGACTGCAACGCCGGCCGCGTCCGCTCGGGGCGCGGAGACAGCAACGAGTTCGGCGACGGCAGCGCCAGCGCAGAGCGCTACGCTGGAAGCATCCAAAGAACAAACGAAGGCGGTGGATCGTGCGATTCTGGATTACTTGCACGGCGCCACGCTGAATTTTGCCGTAGATGAATATTACTCATACAATTTCAATGACCCCGTTGGGCGGGTGAATGCATTGCGGGCGTACGACGTGTTCAGCAACAACATCAGCTTGAATCAGGCGGATGTGGTTTTCGAGCGGGCTCCTGATGTGGATGCTGGCCGCCGGTTTGGAGTGCGGCTTGACTTGCAATTCGGCCAGGCCACGGACACGTTGCAGGGAAATCCGCTGAACGAGCCGCGGCCGGACATCTACCGAAATATATATCAGGCCTATGGGACGTATGTGGCGCCGATCGGCAACGGCCTGACGATCGATGTCGGGAAATGGGGAAGCTCGATCGGAATCGAAGGAAACTATACGAAAGATCAGATGAATTATTCGCGGGCGTATTGGTTCGATTTTCTGCCTTTTTATCACATGGGAGTGCGAGCGGCCTACAAAGTCAACGATAAGCTGACGTTAAACTACTGGCTGGTGAACGGCACGAACCAAGCCGAGGCCACCAATGGCTACAAGGACGAATTGTTCGGGTTCACCGCAACCCCCAACAAGAAAATTACCTGGAATGTGAACTATTACCTGGGACAGGAGCATCCTGACCGTGTCGAAGTGTCATCGAGCGGACCAATACCTGTTCAGCCGGGGCTGACGTTCCAAGCGATTACGCCAGCACCGAATGGCAAGCTGCACATTTTTGACACCTACGTAAGCTGGCAGGCAGCTCCGAGGCTGACATTCGCATTGGAAGGCGATTACGTGATCGAGCGCGAATGGAAGAACACTATTCCAGCGCTGGGTCAGTCTTCGGCGCCTTCGCACGTAATTGGGGGCGCGGGCTACGCGAAGTATCAATTCTCTCCAAAGTTTGCGTTGGCGGGACGGGTGGAATATCTCTCGGATCGTGGCGGACTTTTCAGCGGGATTACGCAAGCCTTGAAGGAAACGACCGCCACTTTCGACTACAAACTTTCGGAGGGATTCTTGATGCGATACGAATGGCGCCGGGACTTTTCGAACCAGCCGTCGTTTTTTACGGATACGAACGGGGTCTTGAGCAAAGAGCAGCAGACCGCGACTGTTGGTGTTATTTGGTGGGTGGGGAGAAAAGAAGGAGCGTGGTAGAGGACGCGGGGTGGAACAGAGGGCGCGGCGTGCCGTGCCCTTACAGGGAGCGGAGGAGTTTGTAGAGTTCGTTGGCGGCGTCGAAATCGGCTTCGAGGTCGCGGGAGGCGAGGCGTTCGCGGAGATCGTCGAGGCGGCGGGCGAAGAGGTCGAGGGCGGCGGAGAGGACTTCTTTGTTGGTAAGGACGATGTCGCGCCAGGTGGAGTAGGGGCTGCCAGCCAGGCGGAGCGAATCGCGGAGGCCGGGGCCAGCTAACGTGATGGGCAGGCCGTTTTCGTCGAGATGATCGTAAAGGAAAGAAGCTAGTGCTACGGCGGCGAGCTGGGGGAGATGCGAGGCCAGGCCGACGGCGTAGTCGTGCTGTTGTGCACCGAGCCAGATGGAACGGGCGCCGATTTTTTCCAGGATCTTTACAAAAGCAGAGATGCGCGGATCGGTTTGCTCGGAAGAGGCGCCGATTAAGGCATAAGTGTGGTTGCGGAAGAGGTCGGCGTCGGCGTGGGCGATGCCGGATAGCTCCCTGCCCGCCATGGGATGGCCGCCTAGGAAAAGTTTTGATGAGTCCTCGGGAAAAAGATCGGCGGCGTCTTCGGTGATGCGAACTTTGGTGCTGCACGCATCTGTAATGAGCGCGTTGGGCGGGGCGAGTCGCGCGACTTCGGGGAGAAGATCGAGAGTGGCGCCAATAGGTAGGGCGATGTAAACAAGATCGGCGTTTTCGAGGGCGGGAGCGAGTTCGGTGGAGAAAGCGGCGTCGATCGCGCCGAGAGATTGGGCTTCGCGGACGACGTCCGGGCGGTCCCATCCGGCGATGTGGATGTCGGCCGTGTATTTGCGGAGGGCATGCGCAAAGGAGCCACCGATGAGGCCGGTGCCGAGAATGGTGACGCGGTTGATGACGTGGGCAGAGGGCATGAATCAGGCCATGCGGCGGCCGATGGCTGGGGCAATGATGCGGAGTTCGGCCATGAGTTGCGTAAACGCTCCGGGCTCAAGCGATTGCGCGCCGTCGGAAAGGGCGTGATCGGGGTCGTTGTGGACTTCGATGAGCAAGCCGTCCGCGCCTGCGGCGACGGCGGCGCGGGCCATGGGCGGAACTTTATCGCGGCGGCCGGTGCCGTGAGAAGGGTCAGCTAGCATCGGCAGGTGCGAAAGTTTCTTGATGACGGGGATGGCGGCGATATCGAGCGTGTTGCGCGTGTAAGTTTCGAAGGTGCGGATGCCGCGTTCGCAGAGAACCACGTTGTAGTTGCCGCCAGCAAGGATGTATTCGGCGCTCATGAGCAGCTCTTCCATGGTCGCCGACATGCCGCGCTTGAGGAGGACGGGCTTGCGGACTTCGCCGAGGGCGCGGAGGAGAAAGTAATTCTGCATGTTTCGCGCGCCTACCTGAAAAACATCGACGTAGCCGAGCATCATCTGAATTTGCGAAGCATCCATAACTTCGCTGACGGTGAACAGATCGAATTTGTCGGCCGCTTCGCGCATGAGTTTGAGGCCAGCTTCGCCCATACCCTGGAAAGCGTAGGGCGAAGTGCGGGGCTTGAAAGCTCCGGCGCGGAGGATTTTTGCTCCGGCTTTGGCGACGCTTTCCGCGATGGAAAAGATTTGCTCGCGCGATTCGACGGAGCAAGGGCCTGCGGCGACGACAACTTCATTGCCGCCGATTTTTACGCCGCGGCCGAGATCCACGATGGTGCCTTCGGGCTTGAACTGTCGGCTGGCTAACTTGAACGGCTGCGTAATGCGCATGACCTCGCGCACGCCTTCGAGCAGCTCGAAATCGCGGTGATCGAAATCGCGATGGACGCCGACCGCGCCGAGAACGGTATGCGACTCGCCGGTGGAACGGTGAACGTTGAAACCGGCGGCGACTAGACGATCGATGACGTGCTGGATTTGGGCGTCGTTCGCGCCTTCTTGCATTACGATGACCATGGTTAGTCCTGATTCCCTTTCGATTGCAGCGGATTCTACGCGGCAAAAACGCCCTAGTGAAGCCCGGCGTTAGAAGTACTGTTCCCCTTAAGACCGAGCAAACTTCTCATTCATTCCCGCCTTTGCTCTGCTTGCCGTCGGAATGCATGGCATCGCGTTCGGCGGCGCGGGCTTCGTCGATGATGCGTTCGAAGAGGCGGCGGATCGCGGCGTTCGTGAGCGGGCCAGGATTGCCGCGTTCGGCGTTCGCTAGGACTTCGTTTTCGCGATCGGGTTGATAGAGCGGGATGTTGGCCGCCTGCTTGAGCTTGCCGATTTCGAGGGCGCAGCGGGAACGCTCGTTGAGAAGTTCGACCAGCTTTTTGTCGATTTCGTCGATGCGGCGGCGCCAGTCGGAGAGGTTCATGACGCTATCTCGCACCAAAAAAGAAGAGAGATTTCTCGCCTCGCTCGAAAGGACGAGAAAAGGATAACGCACCATCGATGTTGGAGGTTCATGGGGCGACCTCGCGGCGGGAGAGGCCGTGGCGTGCGGCTTCCTTGAGCGAACGGATGCGCGCGGCGAGAGCGGTGGCGGCGGCATCAATGGCTGCGGGGGCGGAACCAGCAGCGGTGGCTTTTTCGATTTCGGAGACCAGCGCGGAGCCGACCACGGCCGCATCGGCTAGGCCGCCGAGAACGGAAACGTGGCCCGGGAGCGAGATGCCGAAGCCGACGGCGATGGGAAGCTGCGTGACTTTGCGGGCCCGCCGCAGGAGGGCTGGGAGATCGTCGGGAAGAGCGTCCTTTGCGCCGGTTACACCGGTGCGTGAGATGAGATAGAGAAAGCCAGAGGACGCGGCGGCGATTTTGGCAAGGCGATCATCGGTTGAGGTGGGGGCGCCGAGGAAAATCGTGTCGAGATGATGCGCGGCAAGAATACGGCGATAGTCGTCCGATTCTTCGGGGGTGAGATCGGTGATAAGGACGCCGTCGGCTCCGGCCGTCGCGGCGGCGGTCGCGAATTTTTCCAGACCCATTTGCAAGACGGGATTGTAGTAGCTGAAGAGGACGATAGGGACTTCGCTGGATTTGCGGATTTCGCGGACTAGATCGATGACTTGGGCCAGGGTCGTACGCGATTTCAAGGCGCGTTCGGAAGCGCGCTGAATCGTGGGACCGTCTGCAAGGGGATCGCTGAAAGGGATGCCGAGCTCGATGACGTCGGCACCAGCTTCGGCGAGAGCGAGGACGAATTTGTGCGTGGCGGAAAGAGTTGGGTCTCCGGCGGTGATGTAAGCGACGATGCCCAGTTCGCCGGATTCGCGGAGCGCGGCGAAGCGTTTGGAGATACGAGTCGGGTTGGAGGGCGCCAGGGGCATTGTTTTTGAAGAAAGATTAGAGCAGGCGGGAATAGGTGTCCATGTCTTTGTCGCCGCGGCCGGAGAGATTCAGGATGACGAGGTCGTCGACGGAGAGGCGGGGGAGGCGCTCGATCAGACCCGCAATAGCGTGGGCAGATTCCAGAGCTGGGATAATACCCTCGCTGCGCGAAAGAAGACGGGCGGCGTCGAGCGCCGCAGAATCGGAGACAGCGGCGTATTCGGCGCGGCCTTCGTCGGCGAGCCAGGCGTGCTCGGGACCGATGGCAGGATAGTCGAGGCCGGCGGAGATGGAATGCGTGGTGGCGATTTGGCCGTCTTCGGTCTGCAGAATATAAGTGTAGGTGCCTTGGAGGACGCCGGGGCGCGCGCCAGTGAAACCTTGATGCGCGGCCAGGCGCGCGGCGTGTTCGCCAAGCTGGCTACCGCGCCCTCCGGCCTCGATGCCGACCATTTTCACGGAAGAATCGCGCAGAAATTGATGGAAAAGGCCGATGGCGTTCGAACCACCGCCAACGCACGCGAAAAGATGCGTCGGCAAGCGTTTTTCTGCGGCGAGAATTTGTTCGCGGGCTTCACGGCCAATCACGGACTGAAAATCACGAACCATCGTCGGATAGGGATGCGCCCCAAGAACAGAGCCGAGCAAATAGTGCGTGTTGCGGACATTAGTGACCCAATCGCGCATGGCTTCGTTGATGGCGTCTTTCAATGTGCGGCTGCCGGAATCGACGCCGACCACCTGCGCGCCGAGCATGCGCATGCGCGAGACGTTGAGCGCCTGGCGCGCCATGTCTTCCGTGCCCATGTAGACGACGCATTCAAGGCCGAGATGCGCGGCGACGGTGGCGGAGGCGACGCCGTGCTGTCCTGCGCCAGTTTCGGCGACGATGCGCGGCTTGCCCATTTTTACCGCGAGCAAGCCCTGGCCGATGGCGTTGTTGATTTTGTGCGCGCCGGTGTGCAGCAAATCTTCGCGCTTGAGATAAATGCGCGGGCCGCCCAAATGGGACGTGAGGCGCGAAGCGAATTGCAAGGGCGTGGGACGGCCTGCGAAGTTCTTCAATAGATCGGCGAACTCAGCTTGAAAGCGCGCGTCAGTTTTTGCAGCTTCGTAAGCGCGTTCGAGTTCGAACAGCGGCACCATCAAGGTTTCGGGCACGTAGCGTCCGCCGTAAGGGCCGAAACGTCCGGGCGCGAAAGTTGCAGAGTGAAGTGTCGAGCTCATGGCGCGGATTGTCCTGATTGTGGAGCTTCCAACTGCTGTTCGGTGCGGCGGACTTCGTCGATAAATTCCTTCAGCCGCGCGTGATCCTTCTTGCCGGGCTTCGATTCAACACCGCTGGCGACGTCAACCGCATAAGGGCGTACGCTGCGCATCGCGGCGCCCACGTTTTCTGGCGTGAGACCGCCCGCTAAAATGATACGGTAAGCGGCGACGGCGCGGTGGGCGACATTCCAGTCGGCGCTGGTGCCTGTGCCGCCAAATTGGCCCGCCCGAGAACCATCGAGCAAGAAAGCAAATGCGTCGTGATACTTGTCGAGGGTCGAGAGAGGAAAATCCGCGGCCACGCGAAACGCCTTGATGACTGGAACGGTGCGCGTTACTTCGGAAACGATGCCTGGAGTTTCGTCGCCATGAAGCTGGGCGGCGTTGAAGCGCACAAAAGCGTGGAGCGAAGCGATTTCCGCGGGTTTGGCGTTCACAAAGAGGCCCACGGCCTGCACTCCCGAAGGGAGCTTCGCGCGCATAGTGGCGGCTTCGACCGTGGAAATCCGCCGAAGGCTTTTCTCGTAGAAGTTGAAGCCGAGCATGTCGGCGCCCGCGTCGCAGGCGGCCTTGGCGTCCGGCCAGTTGGTTATGCCGCAAATCTTGACGAGGATCATGTCGTGTCTAAACCGGCCGCGCGGACCGTCCGAGAAAAGTTCCAAGTGCGGCTGCGGGATCGGGCGAAAGCATCAGACTTTCGCCGATGAGAAAAGCGTCGAAGCCGGCATTGCGGAGTCTGGCAAGATCGTCGTGAGTGCGGAGGCCGGATTCGCTGACGGCGATGCAGGCCTCGGGGATGCGATCGATCAGTTCGAACGAGGTCTCGACGCGCAGGTCCAGGGTTTTCAGATCGCGATTGTTGACGCCGATGATGCGCGCATCTGCGGCGAGCGCGCGGTCGAGCTCGGAGGCCGTGTGAACTTCGATCAGCGGCTCCATTTTCAGCTCGCGACCGAGAACGATCAGGTCGCGAAGGAGTTCGTCACGAAGCGCAGCGACAATAAGGAGGAAACTGTCCGCGTCGTTCGCACGCGTTTCCCAAACTTGCCAGGGATCGAAGATAAAATCCTTGCGAAAGACGGGAATTTTTACCGCGTTCCTCGCGTCGCGAAGATTTTTCAAGGTGCCGTGAAAGAATTCCCCTTCCGTGAGAACGGAAAGCACCGCGGCGCCCGCGGCTTCCAAAGTGCCCGCTAATTCCACTGGGTGGAAGGGATCGCGCAGAATCCCTTTCGAGGGTGAAGCTGGCTTAAGCTCTGCAATAATGTTTAGAGAATCGCGCGTGAGCGCGGCGGGAAAATCGCGCAGCGGTGTCGCGGCGTTGACGCCATAGCGCAAAGCCGCTTCGGGAAGCACGCGTTTGCGGTGGTCAACCTCCAGACGGCGTGCGTGCAGGATGCGATCCAGGACGGTCCCGCTGTCAGCATGAGCGCTCATAGCCATTACTTTGTATGCTAGAGGCGGAAGGTAGTAGTGTCAATTGCAGGCACGCAAATCACTGGGAGCAGAAATGGCATACCGAGAAGAGTACGGCGCGTTGCTGGAAGAGCTTGCGAACAAGGCGGACGCGATTGCCATGCGCTTTTTCCGCGCCAATGAAATTCGCATCGACCGAAAGGACGATGGCACGGCCGTGACCCAGGCGGATCGCGGCGTGGAACAAATGGCGCGAGAGAAAGTGGCTGCGAGCGGGCTAATGATGGACGTCCTGGGCGAAGAGATGGGCGGCGAGAACGCCAAAGGCCCGGCCACCACGGACCGCGCGCGATTGATTATTGATCCCATCGATGGAACCGAAGAGTTTTCGCGCGGCATCGCAACATTTGGGACTCTATTGGGCATCGAGTGTGATGGCGAGATCGTCGCCGGGATGGCGAGCGCACCCGCCCTGGGCGTGCGATGGTGGGCCTATCGCGGCGAAGGCGCCTTCAGAAATGGAAAACGCATACACGTCTCGAATGTCGAAAAGCTGAATGCCGGGATGGCCTTCACCGGCGGAACTGGCCCCAACAAGAATCGCGAGAAAATCCAAAAGATGCGGAGGCTGCTTGATGCAGCGCGGCACGGCCGTTCTCTAGGCGGTTTCTGGCAACACATGCTGGTGGCGGAAGGAGCCACCGAAGCCGCGCTGGATTTGCACTCGAAGGCTTGGGACTTGGCTCCGCTGGGGCTAATCGTCGAAGAGGCCGGAGGCCGCGCGACGGACGTCGAGGGAAAGCGCTCAATTTACAGCGGGAATATGCTGAGCACGAACGGAAAGATTCATGACGAGGTGCTGGCCCTTTTACAGTCAAGCAGCAGTTAGATCCTGGTAGCGGGCGTTCTCGAGGAAATTTGTTCGGGAGCATGGAGAACGGCACATGATCAACATCAAGCGCGTGTATGAAAAGCCGACAAAGGAAGACGGTTGGCGCGTCCTGGTAGATCGATTGTGGCCTCGAGGAATGACCAAACAATCCGCGCACTTGGATGTATGGATGAAAGACGTGGCTCCGAGTGATGCATTGCGAAAGTGGTTTGGACACGAACCAGAGAAATGGGGTGAATTCCAGAAGAAATACCGTAGCGAGCTGGCCAAAAAGAAAGAACTGATTGCGGAACTAAGGAAAATGGCGAAGGAGCACGGGACGCTCACTTTGCTCTTTGGGGCGAAGGATGAAGAACACAATCAGGCGGTCGTGCTCGCCGGTGTGCTGAAAACGCGATAAGCAGAGTTCATGTAAGCCGGAAAGCGGCGAGATTTGCTCCAGCCCGGAATGGCTCCCCAAATTGGATGTTTCGGCGCGCGCGTCGAACACCTAACCTTAACTTTGGAGTGTCAACAGCATTTGTTTTCGGGGGATTACGATGGACATCAAAGCGCAGGCTGAAAAGGCCGACAAACTCAGAGAGCTGCATCGCGGGCCACGGATTTTGGCGCTGCCCAACGCGTGGGACGTAGTCAGCGCCCGAATCCTCGAAGAAGTGGGCCATCCCGCCATCGCGACCAGCAGCGCAGCAGTGGCGTTCTCGCTCGGCTATCCTGACGGCCAACGCATTTCGCGCCAAGAAATGCTGGACGCAGTCTCCAGGATTACGCGAGCGGTGCGTGTACCCGTGACTGCCGACTTGGAGTCCGGCTACGGCAAAACTCCGGAAGAGATCGCCGATTTTACGAAAGCAATGGTGGCTGCCGGAGCAGTAGGGCTGAACTTCGAGGACGTGACCGGTGATGATGAGAGCACCCATGTCGAGCTCGGGCTGCAGGTGAAGAAAATTCGCACCATTCGCTACACTTCTGCCGCGCTGGGCGTGCCGGTGGTAGTCAACGCGCGCACCGACATTTACCTGATGCCGATTGGCCCAGAAGCGACGCGTTTTGAAAGAACGGTCGAACGCCTGCGCGCGTATCGCGAAGCTGGAGCGGACTGCTTGTTCGTGCCCGGCTTGTGCGACCGCGAGATCATCGCCAAACTGGTGAAAGCGCTGGGCGCGCCTCTCAACATCCTCGCCTCGCAAGGATGTCCTTCGCTCGATGAACTTGAAAAAATGGGAGTCGCTCGCGTTAGCGCCGGATCGTCGGCGATGCGCGCGGCCATGGGAGCCTTTCAGCGTGTCGCAAAAGATTGGCTGGCGCATGGCTCCTACGATTCGCTGACGCAGGTCACGGTTCCCTATGCCGAGCTGAATCGCATGATGGCTCGTCAACTCACTTAACAATTTTCTCGCAACAGCCTTCATTCAACTATCCTCACAACTATGCCCGACAAAACCGCTCCGTTAAGTGTCCTAAACGAGGAAATCGTGGCGTGCCGAAAGTGTCCCCGCCTCGTCGAGTATCGCGAAAAAGTAGCGCAAGAAAAGCGCCGCGCGTTTCGCGATTGGACCTACTGGGGCAAACCAGTTCCGGGCTTTGGGGATTCGAATGCAAAACTATTGATACTCGGCCTTGCTCCGGCCGCACACGGAGGAAATCGCACCGGGCGAGTCTTCACCGGCGACCGCTCGGGAGATTTTCTCTATGCAGCCTTATACAAAGCTGGCTTTGCGAATCAGCCAACATCGGTGCGGCGCGACGATGGCCTCCAATTGAAAAATGTCTATATCGCTGCGACAATTCGCTGCGCCCCTCCCGCGAATAAACCTCTGCCTTCGGAAATCATCCATTGCCGCGGCTATTTGGTCCGCGAGCTGGAAATACTGCAGCCCGGCGCGGTGCTGGCGTTGGGGAAAATCGCGTGGGATGCCTATTTGGATGTTTTGAAGCAGCGCGGCTTGATCGCGTCCAAAGCCCCGTTCCGCTTTGCTCATGGGGCGGAGGCGGAATTGCCCGGCGAGGGTGCCCGTCTCTTCGGCGTTTATCACCCAAGCCAGCAAAACACGCAAACGGGCCGGGTAACGCCTGCCATGTATGCACAAGTATTGCGACGAATTGCCAGGTTCCTCGAAAAATAGTCGCCCCGATGCTCGCTGGCAATCGCTGGTGCACTGTCGGCGCTGCCATGCACCTAAGTGGCGCAATTTCCGGACACATGCGCGAGACCGCCGACGAGCTGTCCTGCCCCACTTTCAACTGACTGTTTTTTCAGCCACTTATCGAGGTAAAGAAAATTGGCGATGGCCAGCGCCCTGCATATGGGTGCAGTTGAGAAGTCAGTGCGGGAGGCAACGATGCAAGCGAAAAGTTGGAGACGGTTTTCTTCAGAGATAGCGGTGCTGACAGCGGTTCTGGGATTCGGCATGGCGTGCGCAGCCCAAGGGGCATCTCAGGACCAGCCGCCACAACAGTCGCAAGACAAACCGGTCATCTCGCAGGACAAGATCGGCAAAGCCGAGGAGCAAGAAGTTAAAGTTGCGGACGGCAAGCGTCACGGTTTGCCGCTGGAAACTTATGGAGTTGCGCCAGGCACAAAGTTTCTTGTGGCCCTCGAGGATGAGCTGGGCTCCAAAGGCACGCCGGAGAAGACCAAATTTAAAGTGAAAACTCTGGAACCGCTCGAGGCAGGCAGCGGGATTTATTTGCCATCCGGGGCGGAAATCGAAGGCCATGTGAGTCATGTAGAAGCGGCGGGGACCACCGGACGCGCAAGAATTTGGCTGACGTTTGACGAAATTCATACGAAGTTCGGGCGTCTGCCGATCGTGGCGGAAGTCGTAAGCGTGCCCGGTGAACACAGCGTGAAAAGCAAGCCCGGCCAGGAAGGCCTGATCGAGGGAAGAAGCAGCACGCAGCAGGATGCAGCGCAAGCGGCGGCAGCGGGAGCAGCCCTCGGCGCCGTGAAGGGTGTCAAAGACAAGGACAAAAAGGAAGCCGCGGAAGGTGCGGCGCTGGGAGCACTCACGGCGTATCTTATCGAGACCGGCCGAGGCCACGAGTTGGATCTACCCAAAGGCGTCAAGCTCGAATTGGAACTCGAAAGGGCGCTGTATCTGGTAAAGGAATAGCGGAAATCGCACGCCGACAATTGACCACGGAGATTTCGAGGCAAAGCTGGCAAGGCTGAAGTTCGCGTTAACCATAAATCATGGATTTGTTCCATGCCGGGGATGAGCCGGCGCAGCGCGGAGGCTGCGCCGGCTTTGCGTTTTTTAGTCTGCGACCTGGCTGGACGAATGGAAGCGCCGAAGTTCCAGTACGCCGACAGCATACGCTTGGCAAGCGTGCCGTGGCCTTGTTACAGTCGAAGTGTCCAGCCTGCACCAGAATCTGCGAAAATAAGAAGAGCCGCTTGGGAGAGGCGTAACGCATGGGGGATGACGCGAGGAGTCCGGCGCGCGCGATGGAGCCGCTCGAGCGCAAGGACCGCGTATTGATTGTCGAGGACGAAGACAACGCGCGCAAAGGTTACGAGCAACTGCTACAACGATGGGGCTTCGATGTGCTTGGCGTGGCCACCGCCGAAGAGGCTCTCGCGAAATTCGGTAGCTATCAGCCGGATACATTGATCGCGGACGTCGAGCTGCCAGGAATGAATGGGCTCGACCTGCTCAAACAGCTTGGGCCCGAGCTCCTGGACGTTCCCGCAGTGATAATCACAGGCAAAGGAAGCGAAGAACGCGCCGTTGCTGCGATCGAGTCCGGCGCGTTTTGGTACATCGAAAAGCCCCTCAAAGGCCCTGTGTTGAGAGCTTTGCTGGACCGTGCGTTGAGCAAGGCGCGCGATGCGCGTCAACTCGTGGTGCTGCAGCGTCAGTTGCGCGAGGCTGGCCGGCTGGGCGAACTCGTGGGCGCGTCGAAGCCGATGCAGGAAGTGATGCGCATCGTGGAGATGGCCGCGCCGAGCTCGGCCTCCGTGCTGATCACGGGAGAGACAGGTTCCGGAAAAGAGATTGTTGCGAGGACCATCCACAAACTGTCCCCGCGAGCGAACGGACCGTTCGTGCCCATAAACTGCTCCGCGATCCCCGAAACTCTGATGGAAAGCGAAATCTTCGGCCACGAACGGGGCGCGTTCACAGGCGCGGCCGAGCGCCGCATCGGCTGCTTCGAGCTGGCGGACTCCGGCACATTGCTGCTGGACGAAATCGGAGAGATGCCCGCGCCGACGCAAGCAAAACTCCTGCGTGTGCTCGAAGACCGCAAAGTGCGGCGCCTCGGAAGCAAGAGCGAAACGCCCGTGGATGTACGCGTACTTGCGGCAACGAACAAAGATCCGGAAAAGGCGGTGTCCGGCGGCGAGCTGCGGCAGGATTTGTATTTTCGGTTGAACGTTTTCCACATCAATCTGCCGCCGTTGCGCGAACACAAAGACGACATTCCGCTTCTGGTGGAATACATTCTGCGCGACGTCAACGCCAAGCATGGCAAGCATGTGCGCGGCATCGGCGCCGAAGTGCTGGACATTTTCATGAGCCACACCTGGCCGGGAAACATTCGGGAACTGCGAAACATCCTCGAGCGCGCGGCCATCATGAGCGACAAAGAACTCATCACCCGCTCATGCCTCCCAGGAGAATTTGGCAAGACGACACCTAAAAATTCCAGCGATCTGTCCTCGATCAAGTTTCCGATCGGGACAACGGTTGACGCGATGGAGCGTGAGCTCATCCTGCAAACGTTGAATGCCACGGGAAACAACAAAACGCGTGCTGCCGAATTGCTCGCGATCAGCCTCAAGACACTTCACAATAAGCTGAAAGAATACGGCGGCGAACGCGCCGAGGCAGAGTAGGAACCCGCGATGCAGCTCCGGCTGCGGACAAAACTTACGCTGGTGATGACGGGACTCGTGCTGCTGGTGGTAGCAGCGGTATCCGGTGTGTACTTCGCCCAACTGCTCCAGCAGGTCCTGGATCAGACCGAAAGGAGAGCGACTGAAATCGCCAGGAGTACGTTTGACCAAGTGAAAGGGGCACTGCAGGATGCCAAGGCGCAAGGCTGGCGGCCCGAGTCCCGCGCTCCGGAAGACATCAGCGATTATGTAGCCTATGCACTCGGTGCCAGTCAAGGACTGCAGGCACAGTTGCAGGCAGCAATCGGCTCGTCTTCCATCATTTATGAGGTCTCGATCACGGACCACGAGGGGAGAGTGCTGGCATCAACCGATAAATCGTCGGTGAACAAATTCGCACTACGACGCGCCCCACTGGCGCAACTCACGAAGCGTGGAGTATTGCATCAGATTAAAGTTCTGGCTGGGCCGCCAGGAATTTACGAATACCAGTTTCAATTCAATTATGGCGATGAGCCTTTCGGTGAAGTGCGCGTGGCAGTGTCTTCAGCACTTTTGCTCAAAGACGAAATTTTGCCGATCGTCAGGAAGCTCGGCACGATTGTGCTGCTGGCCATGCTGATTTCCACGGTTCTCGCCGCCGTGGTCAGCGGAGCGGCGCTCGCGCCTCTGGCGCGCATTTCCCTGCAATTGGACCGCATCTCTGCCGGCCAATACGACGCGCCCATACCTGAGGTTAGAGGCTTCGCGGGAAGCGGCGACGAACTCGGCCAAGTCAGCCGGAAAATCACGCAAGTTGGCCAGCAGCTGCGCGGCGTGCATGAAATCTTCAGCACCATGCGCGAAAACATGAACTCCGTGATGGCCGGGCTGGAAGACGGATTGTTGCTGTTTACGCGCGATGCGCGCGCGGTCATGGTCAGCCCGGCGGCCGAGAAATTTCTTGGCGCGCCCGCGGGGCAGTTCCTAGGCCGGCGGGTAACCGAAATCTTTCCCATTGGTCACCCACTCCGAGATGCGCTTCACCTCGATGGCGATGAACTGCGCGAGATCGCCGCGGAAATAGAATTGAAGACTGCGGCGGGCGACAAGCGCGTAAGCGTGAGCGTGCAAGCGATTCAAGAAGATGGCGAGCGCATGGGCGCGCTCGTGACGCTGCGCGATCTCGATTCGCTCGACAGTATCAACACGCAGCTGCAGGTCAGCGAGCGGCTGGCGGCGCTGGGCCGCATCACCGCTGGAGTCGCGCACGAAGTCAAGAATCCTCTCAACTCGATGCGGCTGTGGCTCGAAAATTTAAAAGAGTCCCTGCCGCCGGATTCGGACAGCAGCGCTAAACAGGCCGTACAGGTGCTCGACAAAGAGATCGACCGCCTCGATGCCGTCGTGAAGCGCTTTCTGGATTTCACGCGTCCCATGGACGTGCGGCTCGAGCCTACCCAGCTTTCGGAATTACTGAAAGAAGTTCTCGAAGTCGCGCAGCCTCAGATGTACAAGGCCAACATTCAAGTGGCGCAGCTTCTGCCGATCGATGTTCCTGAAGTTTACGTCGATCGCGCTCTGTTGAAGCAGGCCATACTGAATCTCGTGCTGAACGCGGGGGAATCCATGCCCAGCGGCGGACAATTGCGGCTGGTGCTGAGCCGCCGCGGTGAAATGGCGGAGATCAGCGTTGGCGATACTGGGAAAGGTATCCCGCCCGAACACCGCCAGAAAATTTTCCAGCTCTTTTTCACGACTCGGCCTGGAGGTAGCGGCATCGGGCTGGCCAGCACGTTTCGCATTGTGCAGCTTCTCAACGGTTCGATAGACTTTACGACAGAGGTGGGCAAAGGAACGACGTTTCGAATCGAATTGCCGCTCGCGGCGTGACACGGAGTGCTGTGCGGCCCCTACTGACTATGACGGAATCCTCGGCTCAACCCCAGCTTGCCGTGACGCGAAAGAGTGCTCGGATTTTTTTGGGCGTGGCGGGTTCCGCGGCAATTTTGATGAGCGGATGTGCCGCGCGAAAACAACCAACCATTCCGTGGAGCACGGCAGTACTTGTCCGTCCGATCGTGCCGCAGCATCCTGCCCCAACCGGGAACCTGGAAGACCCCGTGCCTGACCTTCCGCTGGAGCTCCCGCCTCCGCCCGCGCCGCTGCCCACGCGAACTCCCCCTGCTCCCGTGCGGCCGCGCAGCGTTGCGCCCGCGCCAAACCCAAGTCCGGCGGGAGGAAAGCCTGATACTCCGCAAATTATTCCTGGACTGTCGTCGCAAGAATCGGCTGCACTGCGACAGCAAACGGATCAAAGCCTGAGCAGCGCCGAACGCAACCTGGCCGCCACGGTTGGAAAATCGTTGAACGCCACGCAATCTGATTTGGCCTCCAAGGTGCGCAGCTTTATTTCCGATGCGCGGGACGCGGGCCGGGCCGGCGATTGGGCCCGGGCTCGCGAGCTGGCTAAAAAGGCGCAAGTTTTGTCGGAAGAACTTGTCGGATCATTCTGATTCTCGCTTGCTACCCAACTTCGACTCCTGCAAAACGCCCAACTCTCGTTACACAACAAGCCCCGTCAAATCCGCCTACGGCGTGGGAGCTAAATGCATGTCCAAGCCCGGCATGAACGAAGTACCCGGATGCGCTAAGATGGCGGCATGAAGAAGTTTGACGTGGCCATTGCCGGCGGCGGATTGATCGGCGGGTCCATCGCGCTCGAACTCGCGCGTGCCGGACTGCGCGTCGGAGTATTCGACCGCCAGGAACCCGGGCAGGAAGCGTCGTGGGCAGGAGCCGGGATTCTCTCCCCTGCGCCGGAAAGTGCATCCATGATTCCGCTGGTGCCGCTGGCCAAAGCGAGCATGGGGCTGTATCCGGAATTCGTGCGCATGGTTGAAGAGATTTCCGGCCAAAGTGCAGGCTTCCGCCCGAAGGGTACGCTGCAAGCGCTTTTTTCGCCGGACGCGCGGGAAGAACTCAGCACCGTGATCGCGTTGCATCACGGACTGGGGCTGAAAGCGGAGCCGCTCCGTGCCGAGGACGCTCGCGCACTGGAGCCCGCCCTCAGCGAAGAGATAGAAGCGGGTGTGCTGCGCCCAGACGAAGCGTCCGTCGACAATCGAGCTCTGACGCGAGCTGTGTTCGAAGCTGGACGGCAAAGCGGCGTGCAGTTTTTCTCCGCGAGTGGCGCCGAGGCGATTTGGCGCGAAGGCGGCCGCTGCGTGGGCCTCAATCTGAAAAACGAAAAGATCGAAGCGCAGTGGACGGTCATCGCCGCCGGATGCTTTTCCGCAAACATCGAGGGAGTAGCGGCTTATGCGCCAGTGCGGCCGGCGAAGGGTCAAATGGCGGCGCTGCGTGCTGACGATTTGAAAATCGAACGCGTTCTCTGGTCGGAGAAGATTTACCTTGTTCCTCGAAATGACGGAAGGATTCTTGCCGGAGCGACGGTCGAGTATACGGGCTTCGAAAAAGGTTTAACCGCTGGCGGCCTCGAAAAAATTCTCGCCGGAGCAATCGAGTTGTCGCCGGCTCTCGCAGCCGCACGCGTGGAAGAAACCTGGGCGGGGCTGCGGCCCGACTCGCCGGACCATCTGCCCATCCTCGGACCGGCCGACCTGGATGGACTGCTTATCGCCACGGGACACTTTCGCAATGGCATCCTGCTGACGCCCATTACGGCGAGGTTGGTGTGCGAATGGGTGACGCAGCAGCGCGTCAGCGTCGATTGGGACCGCTTCAGCCCGTTACGCTTTCAGTCCGCCTCCGCTCATCGCGCCCCGGCTTAGGCCGACGCTCACGCCCAATGTGTTTGAGTCATCGCGGCTGGGCGGGAGGCGGCGTGATGGGCTGAGCTTGCCCAACGTTGGTGTACTGAATCTGGCTGCCATCCAAGGCCAGCTCGTGCTCCAGCACGATATCGAGCGTTGAGCCGCGTGGCAGCTCCGCTTCCGGGCCGCGCGTCAGAAGCACGGCGCCCAGACCAGCGACCGCTCCGATACCTGCGCCGATTCCAAGCCCTTTGGCGCGATCGGCAATGGCGCCAATCCCCGCGCCCGCCGCCGTCGTTTCCGCCACGGTTTGGGCGTCTTTCCCTTTGCCGCTGCCACCGGTGATTTTTCCTTCGGAATCCATGGTCTCTTTGCCGCCGGAGTCCGCGCTACGAGGAGTCGCATTCAAGTCCACGGTGTAGCCATTCGGGAAAATCAGCGTATCCAGGCGCATGCGAAATTCGCCGCGTCCTTTCACTCGGCCAGGCCGCTTGGATTCGATCAGTTCCCCGCGAAGGTAGGAGCCGACGGGGACAATCACATGATTGTTCTGGGTGATGGGAAAAGAGGTATGGAAGTACACGGAATCGCCGGCTTTGGCGCCGCGCGTAGAGATGCCATTTTCGAGGACCACGGCGACACGCGTGCCCGCTGGAATCCTGATTTTCTCCGTTGAGGTTGGCCGCACCGGTGCAGCAGGCGCGGGCGAACCTCCCGGAGGCGGCGCGGAAGCTTGCGGGCCATCCGGCTGTTGCGCGAGACCAAGTTGTGGAAGCACGACCAAGTTGGCCGCAAGCAGGAGATACAGGGTAAACGTTCGGCGGGGAATCTCTCTCATTACGTCCCTCCGTTATGCATCGTGCGATGCGCCAGGGCAGGCGCTGGATGCCTAAGTATATAGCTGCCATCCCCCCTAAACGAGCGCCGAATTTGTAAAGGTCACCACGGCCGCCGAATTGCCGTCGGTTCCGTGCGGGCCAGTGTTGCGAAGACCCGTTGAGCCCGCAGCATTTACCAGGCATGTAGCTGGCTTCCGCCGGATGATTGCTTAGTAGTGTTGCCCTGGTCTAGTAACAATAGGCTTGGCTTCCCGGCCTCGCGGCTATCGCTCTCTATTCCACGTGGCCCCGTTATGGAACACTGCCGTGTACCGAACTGAACAGACGGGCGTTTTTTCCTTGGCTACACTATTGCCCCCAGCGGGGTTTAGCCATCGCATCGCGAAATACCTAGCCCAGGAGTGGAGGAACTTTGAAGCGCGCGAACCACAAGGCTTCCCACCTTTGGGGTTTCTCTTCCGGAGAATGCCTGGGCGGCGAAGTTTCGAGCTATCGGGATAAGCAAAACATCTACACGCAGGGCGAGCCAGCCAGTACGCTTTTCTACATTCAAAAAGGAGGAGTACGGCTTTCGACCCGAAGGAACCACCGTCCAGCAGCGGTTACCGCGATCCTGGGAGTGGGTGATTTTTTTGGTGAGCTTTGCCTCGCAGACTATCCCCTGCGCATGTGCACGGCCGTCGCGTTGACCGCGAGCACCATCCGAACCATCAAAAAAGCACAGATGATCCAGATGCTTCGCAAGAAGAATAAGACTTCCGTTTCTCTGTTGGCCCAGCTACTGACCAGCATCAAGAACTACCGTGATCACGTGGCAGACCTGCTGACCTCCTCAGCGGAACAACGGCTGGCCCACGTGCTCTTGCGGCTTGCGCACTTGGGTAAGAACGGCCGGACGGGCGTCGAGATACCCGTGCTAAGTGACAAAGTTCTGGCGGAGATGGTCGGGACTACGCGGTCACGAATCAATGTGTTCATGAATCGATTCAGGAAGCGGGGATTTATTAGCTGCGCTGAGGGAATAGAAGTGCACCCGTCGTTGCGAAAAGCTCTTGGCACACGCTAAGAATCGCGTACAATCCGTTGGCTGCTCCGTTAGGAGCCTCCATTCACGACCTTCCTGTGGAACAATTCCTAAAGAAACCATTTTTCTCTCTGACCCCCGAAAAGTCTCATTGTCGGAAACCGACCCATTACTCTCCGTTCGTTCTGGTTGACGACGCGGACGGAAACTGAGTAGCCTCAGGGCATCTTGAGAAGCCACCACGAAAGAGGGCGACGGATATGGCGAAGCTGGCGCTGATTTATGGAATGCGGTTGCTCCCCGAAGAGGAGCTCGGGGAAGTGAAGGACGCAACGGTCGTGCTGAAAAATGGCCGCACGGCACGCATTACCATGCACTTGATTGAAGGCAGCAAGGAAGAGATCGAGGCGACTTTCCACGAATCGATCTCTGCCTTTTTTGAGATGTACCCGGAAATTTAGAGCGTGGAAGCCGGAGTTTTTGGTTGGTGCTCGAGAAAGAATCAGCGGTTGCCGAAATTCTCAGGGTCAGCGTTGGGATCCCCGAGATTATCGTTGATGAGCACGGTGGATTGCCCCGTAAGCTCAAAGCGTTTGCGGCATTTGAAACAGGCCACGAGATCGTCCAGCCGCACCATGAAAGAAGTCGCCTTGGCAAATTTTCTGCGGTCCTCTTCGCCAGCACCGCGAGGCAGTTCCCTCTTTTTGCGGGAGACTTTCCAGCGCACGGGAAACTCGAACTCGCCGCGGCAGCTCGGGCAGACGAGCTTGATCTTTCTGGTTTCTTCCTTTTCGGTGTAAAACGCGCGTTCGTCCATGGCTAAGTGGCGGGTGTACTCACCGCTTCATCGATTGTAACAAATTCCAGGCCGAGGTCACGCCAGCGCGGCAGCCAATGTTCGAGCGCGGCGAGAGTCGGTAAACGGTCGGCGTTCAGCTGGCGGTGAGAGCCATCGTGCAGGCAGAGGATGTCTCCGGTAGAGACGGCGCCGTTTGCGGCACCGGCCGCGCTCAGGTTGCGCTTCGCTCGCGTTGCGATTGGCGCCAGGCGTGGGATGAGCCATTCCGAAGAGGTGGCCCGCCAATCACCAGGAAGCAGCGTCCACATGACGACGCGCTGCTTTAATTCTCGAGCAACGGGAACGACCCAAGGGTTGCGCGTTCCAAAGGGCGGCCGGAACCACTTCGGCGGGGCTCCTGTGGCCGCGACGATGGAATAATTGCAGCAGCGCAGTTCGACTGTGATCTGATCGGGCTTGAGCCAGAAAAGATTGGGGTGGGCGTCGGTGTGATTGCCGATGACGTGGCCGCGTGCAGCAGTCTCCTTAAGGAGATCCGGGCATTCGCGGGCGTGCTTTCCGATAATGAAAAAAGTGGCGCGGGCTTTGTAACGGTCAAGAAGATCGAGCAACTTCGGCGTGATGGCGGGATTCGGCCCGTCGTCAAACGTGAGCGCCAGTTTGCGCGGCGAATTGGTGCGGCAAACTGTCCGGCCGAAAAGTTGCGAGCGCGGATAGGCCGCTCCGTACGCGGCGACTCCCGCAGCCGCAGCCGCCAAAGCTGTTGGCCCCGCGATCATCCAAGGATTCATTGCGTACATTCTCGCACGGCACGGAGTCCTTCGTAGTCGAAACGCACTCGGGAGGCTTAGACTCGCCGGAGGCGTAATCGTCGCATCCTGAGGCAATTGGGAACGATGCGGTTGCACTGGTTTTACGTACTTGGTCTACGGATTGTTCCGGAAGAAGTTCGCTCCGCGACTTGGTGGCTGCTCCTGGGCGTGTGGCTTGCGTCTGGAATGCGGCAGGCCGGGCGCCCCCCTCCCCTCTTTTCTGTAAGTGTTGATTCCAAGTGATTTAGCTCTTGTGTAACTTGTTTAGAATCAACAGCTCACGGGAAGTTCGTAAGTGTTGATTCTAAATAGCTTATCGCCGGAACGATGGCTTCGACCCTGGCGAGATTTGTAAGCCCTGCATGTAAAGGGCTGAAGCCGATTCGCGGCCTAGAAAACAAAAACGCCAGCAAAGATGCTGGCGCTACATTGACTTGCGTAACTTGACCTGGAACCAATTATACGCCCGGGCCAAATTCTGTCAAACGAGGAACGCCGCCAGACCTGTGGCATGATTCGGTGGATGCTGGGATCTTCGCTATCTGCCGCGCGGGTAGCGCAACGATACCAATGAGCCTCGTCAAATATGTAGTCGTGCGAGGCGCTGAGAAAAGCGGCAGCGGGGCTGCCGCACTCCAAAGCGATTGGGCCATTAGCCGGGGAGGCCGCGGCGCGACTTCAGGTCGTTGAGCAGGCGCTCGACTTCGTTGTCGCGGTCGAGGCGGACGAGCTTCTCTCCCATGTCGTCGGTGATTAACTCGACCTCGGCGGTGGCGACGGCTTCGGTCTGGTGCACGCGGTCCTTCAGGCGGTCAAACGTGGCGCTCTTGGAGTTGTCGCCGAGAGCGGTTCCTGCGCGTGCGGCTTTGCCGAGGGCAACGCTGCGGCGATGGCGAGCTAGCAGCAAATCGCGCTTGGACTTGGCTTCGTCGAGCTTCTGCTCGAGCTTTTGCAACGCGCTCTTCAGGGCGTCGACCTGCAGCCTCTGGTCGTCCACCTGTTCGCGGTAGCTCAGCGCCAGCCGCTGCGAGGTGTGGAAACGGTCAAGCGCGGCGCGCGCCAGATCGTCCTGTCCTTTATCGACGGCAATTTCCGCTTTGTGCATCCAGTCCTTTCCAGAGTCTTCGTTTTCACGAAGCTTCTTTTCGAGCATGTGCTGGTCGGCGATGGAAACCGCTACCTGGGTTTTGACCTGGAGGTATTGGTTTTCCATGTCCATCATCACTTGCTTGATCATTTTCTCCGGGTCTTCCGCACGATCGATCATGTCGTTCAGATTGGCCCGGATTAAGGTGCTCACTCTTTCCAAAAGTCCCATGATATTTCTCCTTTCAAACTGCATAAAAAATCGAAATTGGAAAGTCGAAACTCGGCTAACGCAAATGCCCAATCAGCAGATGCACGAGGCCGGGCACATAAGCGAAGCTGAACGCCGCCATTTGCTCCACCATGTGAAACGCTTCTCCCAAAAGATGCCGGGCGGCAAACGCAATCACCACGGTGCAGAAGATCCAGAACAACAGGACTTCGTCTTTCCACGTCATGGCCGTCCCCCAACTGCCATCGAGCGTCCTGGTGGGCTCTTGCGAGCCCACCGAGGACGGAAGCGAACGTTATGACTTCGCCGGTGCTGCCGGTTTCTCCGGTTTTGGCGCTTTATCGCCGATGAGGCGCACTTTGCTGAGCAAGTCTGAGACTTGCATGCCGGAGAGCGCTTCGAAGAGCGCCGGCACTTGCGCGGCAATCTTCGTGATGTCGCCGGTGAGCTTGTAAGCGCCGGCGGCGTCGCCGTTTCCCGTGGAGACGATGGTGACCTTGTCCACTTTGCCGAGCGGCTCCGCAAGAGCGCGCACAACCTCCGGCAAACTGCTGATCAGTTTGTCGATCACGGCGGCCTGGTTGTACTCCTGGAACGCCTCCGCCTTGATGTTCATGGCCTTGGCTTCCGCTTCGCCTTTCTTGAAGATGATTTCGGCTTCGGCTTCGCCTTGCGCACGAATGGCAGAGGCGCGGCCTTCCGCTTCGCTCATCAATCGCTGCCGTTCAGCATTGGCGAGCGTCTCGATGCGCTGGCGCTCGATCTCCGCTTGCTTCAGCACGGTGGCGATGAGTTCGCGTTCACGGCGAGCGATTTCCGCGTCCTGCACCTTCACTTGAGACTCGCGCTCGACTTGCTGGACGCGGACGGATTCCTCGACGACACGCTGTTGCATGACGTTGGTTTCGATTTCATAGGCCTTGTCGGCGGTGGCTTGCGCCTTCTTGGACATTTCGAGGTAGTTGGCTTTCTTGATGTCCAGGTCGCGCTGTGCTTCGGCTTGTTTGGCCATTGAGGCGGTTTCCGCGGCGACGCGTTCCTGATCGGCTTGTGCTTTGGCAACAGCGGCGGCGCGTGTGGCTTCGGCGCGCTTGATGGCGATGTCGCGATCGGCTTCGGCGGCGGCCACTTCGGCGTCGCGCTTGATGCGCGCAATGTCCGGCCGGCCCATGTTGGTGATGTACTCGTTTTTGTCGCGCACTTCTTTGATCGTGAAGCTCACGACTTCGAGGCCCATCTTGCTCATGTCGTCCGCGCACGTCGAGCGCATGCGGTCGCCCACCATTTCAGGTTCTTTGACAATCTGCTCGACCGTGAGCTGGCCGATGATTCCCCGGAGATGACCTTCCATCACCAGGCGAATCAGTGATTCACGCTGCTCCGGCCGCTTGCTCAAAAACTGCTCGGCCGCCGTCAAGATGGATTCCTTGTCCGACTTCACTTTAATTTGCGCGACCGCTTCGACGGTAACGGCGACGCCCTGGTTGGTGTAAAGGCTCTGCTGCGGAGCCACGTCAAACGACATCAACTCCAGCGAAAGATCCCGGCAGGTCTGCACCATCGGAAAAATGATGGCGCCCCTGCCGCTATACACATGCGTGCCGCCCATCCCGTACACGATCAGGGCTTCATTCGGCCCCGCCTTTCGGTACATTCTGGCGATGACGGTCATCGCAAAAATGACCAAGAGAACGAGTAAGCCTGCGCCGACTACCACGTCCATTGGCAACCCGAACATAAAGACCTCCCTTTCCTGCACCTGGCCGGACTGTTGGTATCGTTCGTCAGTCCGCGAAACTTTTCACTTCGTGAACTCTTCCCACCTCTTCACGTAAGCAATGCCCTTGTCATAGCGCTCGATCACCACTTCGGCGCCTTTCTCTATGGGCTTGCCGTCGTCGGTGCGCGCACCCGCGCACCTGCGGGCTCCCGCAAGCGAGAAAATAATTTCGCCCGTACCGTTTTGGCGGATGGGCATGCTCAGCGTGCCCACCGATCCTTCAACGCGGTAGTCTTCGCTTTTCATCGGGGTGTCGGTGGTCTGCATGAGCTTCACCATGAACCTAAAAATGACCCACGCTGCCAGCAATCCCGCGACTGTCGAGATCCCCAGCGAGAGCAGCGCAACCATGTGCGAGTGCCGCGTGAGGAGATAACCGGTCCCGCCGAACCACGCGAGAAACATCAGCGCGGACAGTGCGTTAAACCGGGAGATGTGCCCACCGCCCCGCATTCCTCCGGCAGCGTGATGCCCGCTGGCAAAGGGAAGGTGCATCTTGAAGGGCAAATGGATGTGCACTGCGCCGGCGAGGAAGGAAGCCGTTACCAGCGCGAATCCCACAAGGAAACAGAAAAGATAGAAGTCAGACCAGGTCATAAGACACCCCGAAACGCAGCACCCCGCTGCGCAGACTGGAATTCGAGACGCCGACCCTGAGGGTCAGTTATTCAGAGAACTCGCAGGCGGTGGATGTCCACTGCCTTGCTGCTTGGCCGGATGCAAAACTTCGCCGAGCCGTTGGGCAAGCCCGGGCGTGCGAAGAATTTCCGCAAGAAGCAAAAGCGCCCGGCGCGAATCTTCGTGCTCTGCGATCGCCAAGAGGCCGCGGCGGAGTTCCGGATCGCCAGTAAATTGTTCGGCGGCAGCGAAAAGCCAGGAGTCAATCTTGGCGTCAACGACACGCAGAGAAGACTGCAGCTCCGGCGTATAGCCTTCCGGATCGTCCACCAGAAAACCCGGATAGACGCGGAAGAAACGGGCCAATAGCGTGCGCGTGCCGTGCGTGAGGTGCGGGCGCGTGCCACTCTCGATTTGAGAGAGGTACGCCTGGCTTAGGCCGCGGCCCACTTCGCGCTTCATGGCTTTGGCCAGCTCCTGCTGCGTCATGGGACGGCCGAGGCCACGCAAGGAACCTTCGACGGAGCGGAGAGAACGGAGTTTGTTACCGAGAGTCATCGAAGAACCCACGTATTGCAATCTGCAAATAACGTATTACTTTTCGCTATTTATGTCAAGAACTATATGTTGTGTGTTTGCAATGCTTTAGACAGAGAAAAGTGAATAGTGAGTAGTGAATAGTGGGTAGAAGGAGGAAGCGGCAAGGTTGACGCGGGGAGGGTTGGGCGCGCCGCACGGACTAGCACTGTGAAGACATTGGCGGGCGCGGACGAAGAGCACCGGCAATAGTGGCCGTGCCACTCGAGGTTAGTCTGGTTTGCGGAGGGATTGCAGATCGATTCCTAGTTGCTGGCACTTTTTGTAGAGGTGGCTGCGCTCTAAGCCGAGGGCGCGGGCGACGTTGGTCATGTGGAAATTGTGGCGTTTGATTTCGGCGAGGAGAACTTCTTTCTCGAAAGCTTCCGTGCGCTCGGCGAGGGTGCCGGAAACAGAGGAGGTTGAGGAAGTCGAGGAGGTTAAGGAGGTAGAGGATTCGGAGGGCGACGTTGGTACGACCAGGGAAACATCGGTGGCCGTAACGGAGTCTTCGGTGGAGAGGAGCACGAGGCGTTCGACTACGTTGCGGAGTTCGCGGACGTTGCCGGGCCAGGAGTAGCGGCGCAGCTCCGCTATCGCGTCTGTGGCAAAGAGCTTTTCTTTCCAGCTATTCTGCGCAGCGACCTGCCGCGCGAAGTGGGCTACCAGCTCCGCGAAATCTTCCGGACGTTCGCGCAGCGGCGGCAGCGTCAGCGGAAAAACGTAGATGCGGTGAAAGAGGTCCCGGCGGAAGGCGTTTTGCTTCACCAGTTCCTCGAGGTTGCGGTGCGTGGCAACAAGGACGCGCACGTTCACACGAATCGGTTTGTCGCCGCCGACGCGCTCGACTTCGCCCTCTTCGAGGACGCGTAGCAACTTTGCTTGCATAGAGACGGGCATGTCACCAATTTCGTCGAGAAAGAGCGTGCCGCCCTCGGCTTGTTCGAATTTGCCGACGTGCTTTGCCGCCGCGCCGGTAAATGCTCCTTTTTCGTGGCCGAAGAGCTCCGATTCGATCAGTTCCGCCGGAACGGCCGCGCAATTCAGCGTAATGAAGGCATTCTCATGGCGCTGCGACTTCTCGTGAATCGCACGCGCGACCAGCTCCTTGCCCGTTCCCGTTTCGCCAAGAATGCAGACGCGAGTTTCGCTGGCAGCGACGCGATCGATCTGGACGAGCAACTTCTTCATCGCCGGACCAGACCCGACCAGCTCGTGCTTTCCGAGCCGGTGGCGCAGCTCGCGGTTTTCGTCTTCGAGGCGCGAAAGACGCAACGCATTTTCCACCGTGACGAGCAGCTTGTCAGTCGAGAGGGGCTTCTCCAAAAAGTCCAGAGCGCCCAACTTCGTTGCCTTCACGGCCATCTCGACATTCGCCTGGCCGGAAATGAGAACGATAGGCGTCTTCACGCCGGCCTGTTTCAAATCTTCGAGTAGCTCGATGCCGCTCTTGCCGGGCATGACCACGTCGGAAAGAATCAAGTCGAAAGCTTCGGTGCGCAAAAGCTCAAGAGCGCGAGGCGCATTGTCGCAAACAGTGGCTTCATGGCCTGCGAGCCGGAACGCTCGCGAAAGAGAAGCCAGGGTGTTGGGGTCGTCATCGACGAGCAGGAGGTGAGCTTTGCGTGGCAAATGGTGTCCTTTGCGGCGGCGTTTCAGTCGGAAGCGGCCACGGTAAAACTCTGCGGCGGATTTTTCTCTTGTGTGGGTTCCTCGGCGGGAGCCACTGGACGCACGGACTGACGCTGAGGCAGCTCGATGCGAAACGTCGTGCCGTGGCCTTCCTCGCTCGAAACGGAAATGGTTCCGTGATGATCGCTGATCACGGATTGGATAATCGCGAGGCCCAGGCCAGTTCCCTGCACTTTCGTCGTGTAATACGGCGTGAACAGCCGCGAGCACTCTTCCGGGGTGAGACCTTTGCCCGTATCCGCTACTTCAATTCGAACGCTGCCTTCGTGCTCCGTGGTGCGAATGGTCAGCGTGCCGCCCGCGGGCATGGCGTCCAAAGCGTTCAGCACGAGATTTTGAAATGCGCGATGCAGCAAGTCAGCGTCCGCGTCGATTTCCGGCAGCGGCTCGGTGAGAAAATATTCCGGAATGACCGGCGGCTTGCCCATGGAGTTGAATTGGGGTTCGAACAGGCGCACGGCGTTTCGCAGAGCTTCATTTACGTTGACGCGCGTGAAGTGCGGCGTAGGCATTTTCGAAAAATCGCTGAAGCGGCCGACGATGGTGTTGAGATTTGCGAGTTCCGCCTTTAGGGTGGCCGTGGATTCGTTAAAGACCTCGAGGAATTGTTTCGCGTCCAGCTGCCGCGCCTTCTGCAAATTTTCGACGGTGATTTGCAGGGGGAACAGTGGGTTGCGAAGTTCGTGCGCCAGTCGCCGCGCCAATTCGCGCCATGCGGCCACTCGCTCGGTCTGAACGAGCTGATCGCGCTGCGCCGCCAGCGTCTGCGTCATTTCATTGAACGCGGTGGCAAGCTGCCCAATCTCATCGCGCCCGCGGAGATCAATGACCGTATCCCAGCGCCCCGAAGCGACTTCGCGAGCGCCCTCGGCCAGTTCCTCGAGGGGCCGCGTGATTCTTGCCGAAACCCACAAACTGATCAGCAATCCGATTAAGAGCGCTACTCCCGCGACTGCCCCCGCGATCTGTAAAATGTGGCGAGTCAAGAGCACCAGCTCCCTGCGCGAACTCCCGAGCAAAAGCACGGCAAGAAGTTCGTTGTTGCGGCCCGTCAGCGGAATCGCGTGAAAGGATTCGGCGTCGGCGGCGTTTTCCGTCCAATCGATGGTTCGAACGAGCGGCTTCGGCTGCTTCTGGATCTGTTCGATCAACGGCTGAAGCCGGTCGGCTTGTTCGAACGAACCGTTTACATCGGTGAGCGACGACGCCACGAAGCCCGGCTCCAGATTGCGGTAGAGCAGCGCGCGCGTCCCGGCAGGCGGAACCAGCGAGGCGAGAAAATTCTGGTCGAGCCGCCGCCCGCCAACGATGTACATGTCCTTATCGTTTCCACCAGCGAGCGTGCGGACTACGGTTAGCGAAAGCGCCTCACCGTCAGGCAACTCTTCCTTCCTCAAGAAAGGCGCCGAGTCGCTCCAATTCTTGTTGGACGTGACCCAATCATTCTTGTAGCCGACCCGCGCGGGATATTGCGCGGAAGAGATGAGTGTGCCGTCCCAGCTCACGAATTCCACAAAGTCCAGCCCGTGGTCCTGCGCCGCTCCAGCTGCATCGTGAACGTACAGCGAGAAGTCCGGTCTGGGTCTGGCCAGATCGATGGCCACATTTAGCGTAATTTGGGCGTCGGTGATGTCTTTCACCTGGCGGACAATTTCTTCGCCGCGTTGCGCGTATTCTTTGTTGAATTGCGCGACGAGCGCTTCGCTGCGCTGGGCGTCGGATTCTTCGAACGCGGCTTGCGTGTAGTGCGTCACGCCATAAGCCACCAGCGAAACCGAAGCAAGCACGGTGATCGAAAAAACTAGAAATAATTTCGTGCGAAAGCTCATGGCTTTGCTCCGGGGGCGGCTGCGCGCGGCGGCGGAGAAGTTTGCGCCGCTGGATTTGCGGCGTTTGAAGAATCCGCCACGGCGGGCTCGGGAGTCTCCAGCCAAACGTCGGCGAGATGCCATTCGCCCCAGCGCGCGGGCATCCAGTCGCGTACGGTTGCGCCGAGCCCCACGGACTCTGCCTGAACGACGAGCGGCAACACACGGCGGTCTTCCAGAACTCGCCGCTCGCGCGCGTAAAGCTGTTCGTGATCCGTGCTCGTGGTATTCACCTCCGAGGGCTCTTTCAGATTATATGCCGCAAACAGAGAATCAAGCTCGATGCGCGGCGAAAGAGAGGAATAGCGCCACGCGAAAAGGTGAACACCGGAAGCAGGATCAGATGGTAGCGGCGTTGCAGCGCCAGCGCGCGCGGCTGGCCGATTGATCACCTGCACCGATATCGAAGCCTGACGCGCGTTCACCGCCACGCGCTCTCCCAGAAGTTTCGGCAAGTCGCCCGCCGGATCGACGCGCAACCGCAGCTGCTCCGCTCCCGCAGCCTCATTCGCTGGAAGCGCGCGGCGCAATTCTTTAGCGCGTTCAAGGTTGGTGTCCACGTTGAAGAGGAAAGCATATCCCGAGAGCCATTGCGGCAAAAGGGCTGCTGCAGGTTCGGCTTGCTTTTGAAGCAACACGTTGGCCATGGTGCCGCGGTCGAGCGAGAGCGAAAGCGCCTCGCGCAGGCGCGCGTCGGTAGCGGCGCTCTGGGCGTCGTCAAATCGCAGGCCGTAGAGCGTGACCGGCTCCGACGACCAGACGCGCAGATTGGCCTGCTTTGCGCGGGGCACAAGATCGGGCGCGAGTTCGATCAAATCCGCCTTGCCCAGTTGCAAATCAAACATGGCACGCAAAGCCGGCACTCCCAGCGTGACATCGATCCCGTCGACAAACGGGCGGCCAGACCAGGCGTCCTCGTTCGCGCGAAAGAAAAGATGTGAACTTGCGCCACGCGAAGGGTTGCCGCTTGTTGCAGCTTCTCCCAAAACAAAGGGTCCAGTCCCCACGAGGGCGCCGTTCGCCTGTACTCGATAGACAAAGTTGCGGCCGGAAGCAAGCTGCTCCAGCAGGTCAGGCACTGGCGCGATCGACTGAATGACAACACCGTTGCCGGAAGCGGAAAGCTGCTCGGTCGCCGGGAGCAACGGCTGGAGCGCTGCAACAACGTCCTGCGCGCTCAGCGGCGATCCGTCGGAAAACTTGACGCCCGCGCGAATTGTAAACTGCCAGTGCTTGTTCGAACCATCGTGAGACCATTCCGTGGCTAGCACGGGTTGAAACCGCCCGTAATTATCCAGAGCCACTAGCCGTTCGAACATCAGCTCGGCCAGCTTTTCATTCGTCGCGGAATCGAGGGAGCCCACTTGCCACACGCGCGGATCCAGCGAGACGCTCGCCGTATGCACTTCGACGCGCAGCGTTCCGCCATAGCTTGGATGTGTCGCGGCTGGGAGCGCCGAAGCCAAGAGAAGATGTATGGCGATCGACAAAAAACTAATTGCTGCAGACAGCCGTAATTCGATAAACCTCATAGTTCCCCGTGGAAAGATTCTTCACCACCGCGGCCGCAGCTTTCGAATTTTCCGCGACGCTGATGTCGATCACCGGCCCGGGCATGTCCAGCGAACCCGCATTGATGTCATCGGCTGAAGCTACAGTTCCTGCCGCCATGGCACTGACTAGAGCAATTCGATCTAGCTGCGTGAAGTCACCTTTGCCGGTCGCGAGATATCGAGGGGAGTCTCCGCAAGCAGATAAAAGCTCTGCTGTCCTATCGCCGATTCCAGTACCCGTGCATGCATAGCTAAAGTGTACGGCCGGATCGATATCGCAAATTTTTTTGCGCAGCACTAGTTCAACACGCTCTTTCGAATGACTATAGAAGAGGCTCGCTTCACCTGGGCGGGAACGGCGCCCTATCGGCAAAAATTGCGCGGAATCCATCCATTTCCAAGCGCCGTTCTCAAGATCAAAACGCATGAACAGGCTCTCCGTCAACAAGAAGAGAAATCGCTCCCCGGTGGCGGGGTCCTGCCATTCCAAGGCACTTTGAAGCGGCTTTTCCTGCTGCCATAGAAGTTCCCGCTTGAGCTGGGGCGCTGACGCAGTTTCACTCAAGACAATAAGCGAGGCCCTGGGAAGTTCAATCATATACGTCTGCCGGCCGCCAGCCGCGTCCGACCAATCGGCAATCAGCAGGGCGCGCGACGCCGTGACTTGAATCGAAACATTTAGAACCGTGGCGTCCGAGTCCGTCGGCGCAATCCCACAGGCCGAAATCTGCTCAAGGAATATTTTCTTGCGTGGCTCGGTCAGATAGCCGGGAGAGGTGGCGGATTCCTGCCAATGCACTCGAACTGGTTGTTTGCGCGCCGTCGCGCAAACTTTCATCGCCAACTGGTGTGCCGCATCCTCAAGAGTTTCGGCACGCAAATGCGCTGGCAAAACGAGCGGCGCAATTACAAGCAGTAAGCGGAAAGAGGTGAGGATTCGCGAGCGCGACGAGGACAAATTTTGCTTGGCGGACACTGGCTTGCCGGTTGATGATATCACGGCCGCAAGCCAGGGCTCGGAGCGCTAACGCGCTCGTGTGCCGTAACAATTTGCGGTCGTCGCGAAACGATTCGTGGCGGGGCACGTCCATCTATGGGGTCGCGTATTCGGGTAAATCTCTGTCTCCAAGGATGATAAGAATGAATCGGATCGTTATTCGTCTCAATGGATTGCTGTGGCTAAGCTTAGCGGCAATAGCTTGCCTCGCGGCGGTGCCGGCCCACGCTCAATCCACCGGGGCCGTAGATCAAGTGCCCAGTGGACCCACCCGCCTTCTCCGGTTCGCGGATATCTCCAAGGACCGCGTAGTCTTCGCCTACGCAGGCGACTTGTGGATCTCCTCGCGCGAAGGCGGCGCAGCTCGCCGGCTGACCTCGGCTCCTGGCGATGAGCTTTATCCGAAATTTTCGCCCGATGGCAAGTGGATCGCCTTCACGGGCGAGTACGATGGCAACCCGGACGTCTACGTCATCTCCGCCGAAGGCGGGGAGCCCAAGCGCCTGACTTTCCACCCTTCAAACGACATCGTCCTCGGCTGGACGCCCGACGGTAAGAACATCCTCTTCCGCTCCGACCGGTTCAGTACGTCTTTAGGCCGTGCCACGCGCCTCTATCTCGTCTCACCGCAAGGCGGCACCGCGCACCCGCTCCCCGTTCCGCGCGGCGACCTCACTTCCTTCTCCCCGGACGGCACGAAGATCGCCTACCTGGAAACCTCGCAGGAATTTCGCACCTGGAAGCGCTACCGCGGCGGATGGAGCCTCCCCATCGCTATCTACGACCTGAAGAAGAACACCTACGAAGAGCTTCCGAAAACCGCAGGCATGGACATGTTCCCCATGTGGCACGGCAACTCGATCTATTTCATCAGCGACCGCGACGGCATCATGAACCTCTACAGCTACGAGCTCGCCTCCAAGCAAACCAAAAAGCTCACCGATTATCAGGAGTTCGACATCAAGTGGCCCAGCCTCGGCCCGGACGCCATCGTCTACGAAAACGGCGGCCTGCTCTACGAATTCAATCTGACCAGCGGGAAAACGCGCAATCTTCCCATCGTGGTTAACGCCGAGGACATCGAAGCCCGCCCGGATTTCAAGAGTGTAGGCCAAGCCATCAGTACCGGTGCGATCTCCCCCTCGGGTGCCCGCGCGGTCGTGGAAGCTCGCGGCAATATCTTCACAGTCCCCGCCGAGCATGGCAGCGTCCGCACGCTGACGACGGAACACTCAAGCATCCACGAGCTGAATCCCACGTGGTCGCCTGACGGCAAGTCCATTGCCTATCTCTCCGACAAAACGGGCGAATACGAAATCTACACGCGCCCGCAAATGGGCGGCGACGAAACGCGCATCACCACGGACGGAAAAATCTATCGCTTCGGCCCCACGTGGTCCCCCGACAGCAAAAAACTCGCCTACTGGGACAAGGCGAATCAGCTCTGGTACGTGAGTCTCGAAGACAAAAAGCCCGTCCTCGTTGACACCTCCGAATACGGCCTCCTCGCGGACGCCTCCTGGTCTCCCGACAGCCTCTGGCTTACGTATTCCAAGCCCCATCGCCGCGGCGCCAATGACGTTTTCCTCTACTCGCTCACTTCCAAGAAAACCGCGGAAGTCTCGACGGGCTTCTACAACGACAACAATCCCAGCTTCGACGACAACGGCAAGTTCCTCTATTTCATCTCCACGCGCTATTTCTATCCGAGCATCGGCCAGCTCGACCAGCGCTTCAACTATTACTCGACGGACGGCGTATTCGCCGTCACGCTTAAGGCGGACGAGCCCTCCCCTTTCAAACCCGAAAGCGACGAGGAAAAATCCGCCGACGAAAACAAGGACAAGAAGAAAGACGACAAGAAAACGGACGCGGCGAAATCAGGCGATCAAAAACCCGACGAACAGAAAGAAGAAAAGAAAGCCGAAGCCGTCAAGCCCATCCAAATCGATCTCGATGGCATCGCCAATCGCGTCGTTCCCGTTCCCATCAGCGCCGGCATTCTGAGTAACCTCGCGGCCCGCAAAGACAAATTCTTCTACGTCACCACGCCGCAAGAAGCCCGCCAATTCGGCACGCCGGATCAAGGTCCAAAAAATGTCCTCCACGTCTATGACGTCACCAAGCGCGAGGACAAGGTCCTCCTCGAGGGCATCGACGGCTACGACCTCAATAAAGACGGCACAAAGGTTCTTTACAAGGCTGGCCCCGTCCTCGGCATCACCGACGCCGTCCCCGGCAAAGCCAAAGTCGGCGCCGGCAAACTGGATCTCAGTGGAGTGCAAGTCCAAATCGATCCCCGTGCAGAATGGCGTCAGATTTACCACGAAGCCTGGCGCATCGAACGCGATTTCTACTGGGACCCCAACATGACCGGCCACGACTGGAACAAGATCGGCGCGCGTTACGAAGCGCTGCTTCCTTGGGTGGCCCATCGCAGCGATCTGAACTATTTAATCGGCGAGCTCATCGCCGAGCTCAGCACCTCGCACACCTACGTCGGCGGAGGCGATCAACCGAAGAAGCCCCGCGTGACCGTCGGCATGCTGGGCGCCGATTTCGAGCCGGACGGCGGCTTCTACCGCATCGCGAAAATCTACTCCGGCGAAAACTGGGACGATGACACACGTTCGCCGTTAACCGAGCCCGGCATAAAAGTAAAAACCGGCGATTATTTGATTTCCGTAAACGGACAGGAAACACGCGCCACGCAGGATGTCTATGCCTACCTCCAGGACCTGGCCGGGAAGCTCGTCACGCTGAAAATCAACAGTAAGCCCAGCGCTGATGGCGCGTGGGAAATCACCGTAAAACCCATTGGCAGCGAAACCTCGCTGCGTTACCTCGATTGGGTTGATTCCAACCGCCGCAAAGTCGCCGAAGCCACCGGCGGCCGCGTGGGCTACATGCACGTCCCGGACACCAGCATTCCCGGCATCATTGCCTTCGACAAGGAGCTCACCGGACAGCTCGACAAAGACGGCATGATCGTCGACGAGCGCTTCAATGCAGGCGGCCAAATCCCCGATTTCTACACGGAAAAACTCAAGCGCGCGCTTCTCGCCGTTATCTCGGTTCGCGATGGCAAAGACCTTCCCTATCCTCCCGTCGCCATCTACGGGCCCAAGGTCATGCTCGTTAACGAACTCTCCGGCTCCGGCGGCGATTTGTTCCCGTGGCTCTTCCGCTTCGAAAAAATTGGTCCAATCGTCGGCACGCGAACCTGGGGCGGCCTTGTCGGCATCAATCGCGGCGCGCCGTTGCGTGACGGCGGTTTCGTCACCGCTCCCTCGGCCGGGTTCTATTCCTGGGCTGACGGCGGCGGATGGGTCGTCGAGAATCACGGCGTCGATCCTGACTTTGTCGTGCCTCAGCGGCCCGATCTAGTCGTGGAAGGACACGACCCGCAACTCGAAAAAGCCATCGAACTGGCCAAGGAAGCATTGAAAGACTACAAAGGTCTTCCTCCCCGGCCGAAATTTCCCGGTGCAAACTAATTGGCGGCGCAAATTCTGGTCTGATTCATTCATACGAAGTGCAATCGAAAGCGGCCGGCGATAAGCCGGCCGCTTTTGTTTTCTGGTTTGGAGCAAATTCAACCGCTAGCCGAGTGGCCCGGTCCGCGTCGCTGGCGAAGGAATAATCTCCTGGCAGATGGGGCGAAGCGCGGCGGTGCTTGCCTGCATGCTCATGATCTTTCCTCCTTTCCAGTGGCGCGTCCCGAGCCACCCACAGGGGTATTGGCTAGCGGAACTGGTGGCACAGACTTCAGTCTGTGCAATCTCATGGTGCAATCCATCTGCAGCTTCTTCCAAGTTCTTAGCTACGGACGCTTCCCCGGCCGCTTCTGTGCACTGACTGTGGGACCCGGCGCTGAACCATCCGAATCCGCTGAATCATCCGAAGAAGCATTGTTGTTCCCGCTGGTCACTCCCGAAAACGCGGAAAGCATCACGTCATTTGCAAAAAAGTTTTTCCCGTCCATCGGCACCATCATGATTTGCAATTTGTCGGACAGCCTCTCCGCAATAATCTTTTGAATCAGCATCGGATTCTGCTTCAACACGCTGGCTTCGAATTTCATGCGCTCGGCATCGGCGGCCGCAGTGACGCGAATGCGATTGGCCTCGGCGTCGGATAGATTTCTCTGCCGTTCGACTTCCGCCTTGCTGTCGATGATCTTCGCCTGCGCCGCGGCTTCCGCGTTTTGCAGCGTCGATTCCTTGCGTGCCTCCGCCTCCAGCTTCGTTTGCTCGATCTGCTTTTGCTTTAGCGGCAACGTGTACTGCATCGCGTCCGCTTCCGCCTTGGCTTGCAGCACACGCACTGCCGCCTGTCCTTCGGCTTGTTTCACATCACGCGCCTTCTGTGCCTCTGCCTCAAGTTCCGCGATGCGCACTTCTTTCAGCTTGATCTCCTGTTCGGTTCCCAACCGCTCGTTCTCCTGCTCTTTCAAAAGCAAGCCCTCAAGCCCCTTGGCGTACTCCGCTGGAAGCTGCAAATCGCGCAGCAGCACCTCGCGCACCAAAATTCCGTCGCTCTCCAGCCGCGTCGTAATCGCCGCCGCAGCCTTCGAGCGCAACTCCTCGCGCTTGGTCGCAAAAATTTCCTGCGTGATGTAATTCGGCGCAAGTTGCCGGTAGGTCGTCGAAACCACCGGCGCAACCACTTCCTCTCCTACCGGCTGCGGCAAATTCGCGTGAATCGTATCCAGACGCCGCGGGTCCAGCCGGTATCTCACCGAAACCGCCAAGCCGATGTTCAATCCCTCGCGCGCCTGCACGACCAACACTTCGTTCTCTGATTTTGCCGTCGCGCTCGTCGCCGTCGAGTACACCTGCTCCCGCGTGTCATAGAGCGCGACGCTATCGACGAGCGGCGTGACGAAGTGCACTCCCGGATACAACGTGCCGCGTCGCGCGCCCCAAATCTGGCTGACGCGTACGCCGGCGGTTCCGTCCGGAATCACCACAATGCTCAACGCCAGCAAGATGGGAATCACTGCTGAGATTGCGAGCCGCTGGGCCAATCGCCAGCGGACGGGCCCGAAAGGGCGTTGCACCACCCTCGGCGTTTCCGCTCCCGCTTCGCTTGTCTTGCTGCGCGCCAGAAGCCGCCGAAGTTGCTCCGAAATATAAACGTCGTAGACGACCAAAGCCCCGGCGCTGCCAAACAATCCAACCCCGAGGACCATCAACAAATACTTCAAAGCCAGCATTGTGTTGCTCCCTTCCCTCTTACTCCCGGGCGCTGCGGCGGAGCGGTGACCGCCAACTCCGCCGCTCACATTGGGCCGGGAATCCTGCCCGCTCGCTCTCAGGCTCTGTGCTCGCTAGTGCTTTCTCGCTAAGAAGCTCCAACCGCCCAAACTCGCCAGACCAATAGCGGAGGGACTTGTCAACACGGAATGGGCCCCCGCCGGGCCGGCCAATCGCTGGACTCAGCGATGCGGCGCGTACGCCCTCGCCAACTGCGACGTCCCGTTCACGAGGCGCGACGGCGCAGCAACGCGGCGGGCCGTCGCGGGCCGCATCAATACAAACATCGCCCGCAGCAGCATCCAGTGGAATGCCGCAGCGGCAGCCGCGGCAAAAATCGTGGTTACGACCAGCGTTGCGAAGTGCAGCATGGCGATCATGGTGTGTCTCCCCAGTTTTGTAACGTCCAGCGACAAAGGGAATGGCACGACGAGCGCCACCCTGAATCCGTTGAAAATAAAGGACTTACATTTTGGGAAGAAAGGCTCTCTTGTGTAGAAGGAACCACACCGTGGCCAGCCAGACGCACACCTCGCCCCGCGTTTGGCCGCGAGGGCAAACAGAGCTATTGTAGTAGTGTTAGAAAAAGGACCGTAAACCCGCACCACAGGAACAAGGGAGCGCACCCGCCTCGCCATTTTCTAGCGGCGAACCGGCTCGCTTCCAAAGATCACTCGATATGCCCCAACGCCCCGGAATGCGCATCGGCAAAATCCTCGGGATACCCATCTACCTTCATTCCACGTGGATCATCATTTTTGCCGGCATCACCTATTCTCTTGCCATGCAATTTGGGCAGGAGCATCCCGCTTGGACACCTGCGCAACATTGGACTGTTGGCGTCCTCACCAGCATCCTCTTTTTTGCATCGCTCCTCTTCCATGAACTTGCGCATAGCGTTGTCGCCCAGCACTACAAGATTCGCGTTCTCTCCATCACCTTGTTTATCTTCGGCGGAGTCGCCAGCATCGAGCGCGATCCTTCCAAAGCCATCCAGGAATTCAACATCGCCATCGCCGGTCCGCTTGCCAGCGGTTTTCTTGCTGGAGTTTTCGTCGGCCTGGCTCTCATCTTTCCATCGAACGAGACGGTCGCAACGCTTTCCGATTGGCTTTGGAAAACAAATGCCATGCTCGCGGTCTTCAATCTTCTCCCCGGATTCCCTCTCGATGGCGGCAGAATCTTCAGAGCCATCGTTTGGGGAGCTACGAAGAATTTCTCCAAAGCCACGCGCGTTGCGGGCGGCAGCGGCCGTCTGATCGCTTATACAATGATCCTCCTGGGTGGCTTCCTTGTCTTAAAAGGGCTCGCTGTGCCCAGTCTGGTTGTGCCCGGCCTCTGGAGCGTCTTCATCGGCTTTTTCCTCCTGAATGCCGCGCAGGAAAGCGTAGCCCAAGCCGCCATCCGCGAAACTCTCTCCGGCCTGCGCGCCGCCGATGTCATGAGCCACGAAGTTCCGACCGTCGGCCGCGCCATCTCTCTAGAAGACTATGGCGCCGAAGTCCTGCGCACCGGCCGCCGCTGCCACCTGGTCATCACCGACGATCGCCTCGTCGGCATGATGAACGTCCACACCCTCAATTCCGTGCCGCGCGGCGAATGGGCACACAACTCCGTCCAGGCCGTGATGATTCCTCGCGAACGCATCCTTTGGGCCACGCCCGACGAACCTCTGCTCGGCCTGCTTGAGCGCCTGCTCACCGCCGATATCAACCAAATGCCCATCGTTTCCGGTTCCGATAACGGCGCCGCCCAAATCATCGGCATGGTCTCCCGCGATTCCATCCTCCGCGTCATGCAAACCCGCTCCGAGCTCGGTCCCCTCTCCGTTGGCGCCGCAAGCAAATAGACTGTTCCCATTCCATGCCGTGTGATGTGAACGTCCTGGCAAGTCTCCGCCTCGGTTTTTCTCGTATCCTCTCAACTCCAAAATCCATCTATCTTAGGTCTGCGATGGGTATACGATGGTTGTGTAACTTACGCTATGTAATCAGGGAGGTCGCGAATGGCTAGAAAGAGCAAACTCACCCGAGTCGCCGCCAGCATCGGTGGCGCCTTTGGCAAAGCGGATCGCAAAGCCCATAAAGTTGTGGAAGCCGGAGCGCTCGCCAAGGAAGAGCTTCTGACGATCTCGAAGCAAGTCGGCGCTCTGAAGCGCCAATTAGAGAAGACCACCAAGCGTCTCAAGCGCGCCCTGAACTAGTATCCAAGCGTTCCTCAGATTTCTAGCCGGGCAAGTGTTCCTCGCTATCCGGCGAGCGCAACCCGGGTCTCGCTGGTGTGTCTCCCCTTTCGATAAAAGGCAGCTCCTTTCCCACTCGTATCCGCAATCCCAAATGCAATATTGCGCCCTGATTGGTTTATAATGCGCCGCCCGTGGTGTAGATAGCTTGAGCACGAATCACAAACAAAATGGAGGAAGCGCAGCCATGAGATCGGCGACTGGTAGGAAATCCTCGTCGTCAGGGTATCCGCGCTGGATCCGTCGGAGTACGCCGGCCCTGCTCGTTTCTTCTGCGATCTTCGTCGCCAGCCTCGCCGGGCAAACTCCCAGCCACTCGGCAAACACAGAGCCGTCCGCGGCTTACTCCGACGCGGCCATGCCCGCGTCCCCGGCGCCCGTCACTACCCCAAACTACGCTCTCGAAGCCCGTTTCCTCCCTGCCGCCGTAAATCAGCTGGTGTTCGACCTCTCCGTCACGCCCCACTGGTTCACACTCTCCGATAAATTCTGGTACAGCTACCGCACCACCGACGGCACGCGCTACTACATTGTCGACCCCGTCAAAAAATCCAAGTCCCTTCTTTGGGACAACGCCAAAATCGCCGCTTCTCTTTCTTCTCTCACCAATTTTCCCTATGACGCTCAGCATCTCCCCGTCAAACGCCTGAGACTCGTCGACAAAGACACGCACATGCGCTTCGAAGTGGAAATCCGCAAAGACGGCGTCGTCCCCAATGAGCCCGAGAAAAAATCTCAGAACGATGGCAGCCAGCAAGGCAACGAAAGCGAAATCAAGCAGACCGAAGACAAACAGAAAGAAGAAAAACAAACCGAGCAGGGCCAGCGCGCGAGTCGTTCCGGACAATCCCCTGAAGTTCCCGAGGAACCGCGAATTCTCTCGTTCGAATACGACCTCGCCACCGGCAAAGTCACCCGCCTCGACAACGCCGAGCCCTTCCGCAAAAAACCCATGTGGGCTGCCGTTTCACCCGACGAAACAACGGTGGTCTTTGCCCGCGGTCAAAATCTCTACATGATGGACGCCGCCAATTACGCGAAAGCACTTAAGAAAGCTGGCGACTCGACAATCGTCGAAACACAACTCACCACGGATGGCTTGGAAAAATTCGGCTACGCCCGCCGCATCCTGCCCGAACAAGAAGAGGAGTTGAAAAAAGAGGACAAAGGCGACACCAACAAAGCCGGTAGCCGCGCTCCCGCGATCACCGTCCACTGGTCCAAAGACTCGAAAAAATTTGCCGTCGGCCGCGACGACAACCGCAAAGTCCCCGACTTCTGGGTCATCCACTCGCTTGCCAATCCCCGTCCCACTCTCGAAGCGTATCCCTACCCGCTCCCCAGCGAAGATGTCATGCCAGGCTCGCAACTTGAAATCCTAGACGTAGCCTCAAAGCAGCTCGTCGTGGTGCAAGCCAAAAACTTCCTCGAACAACAGCTGCGCATCGCCGATGCTCCTCTCACCGAACGCGATCGCGAAGAACAGCGCCAGGAGCAGGAAGGCATGCAGGAGGGCGGCCAAATGCCCGTCACGCGCGTTAGCCCACGCTGGCTCGCCGACACTTCCGACAACCTCTACTTCACCGCCATAAACCGCGATTTTCGCAAAGTCGATGTCTGCGTCGCCGACACTTCCACGGGCACCTCAAAAACGCTCATCGAAGAGCGCTCCAACGTCTGGCTTAGCGTCAAGCCACTACGCCTCACCGGCAATGGCCATGAACTCATCTGGTGGTCCGAACGCGACGGGTGGGCGCACTACTACCTCTTCGACGCCGCGGGCAAACTCAAAAATCAAATCACTTCCGGCGAATACGTCACCGATCAAATTCTCAACCTCGACGAAAAATCCCGCACTCTCTATTTCACGGCCAACGGCCACGAGCGCAACGAAGATCCCTATTACACGCATCTCTATCGCGTCAATCTTGACGGCACCGGCCTCCAACTCCTATCTCCGGGCAACTTCTCTCACGCCTTCAGCTCTCCAGACTCCGGAAAATTTTTCGCCGACACCTACTCCCGCGTCGACACCGCTCCCAAATCCATCCTTCTCGATGCACAAGGCGCACAGCTCCTCGACCTCGAAACCACCGACGTCTCGCAACTCCTCGAAGCCGGTTTCAAATTTCCCGAAGTCTTCAAAGTCAAAGCCGAAGACGGCATCACCGATCTCTACGGCGTCCTATACAAGCCGTTCGACTTCGACCCCACTCGCAAATATCCGTTGATCGAATTCGTCTACCCCGGCCCGCAAACCGAGGAAGTAAACAAAACTTTCTCTCCTAAAAGTCCCAATGTCCCGTTAGCACAGCTCGGTTTCATCGTCATCGAAGTCGGCGCACGCGGCGGAAGCCCTCAGCGCAACAAATGGTATGACGCCTACGGCTACGGCAATCTCCGAGACTACGGCCTAGCCGACAAAAAAGTTGCCGCCGAACGCCTGGCCGCTATGCATCCGTACATCGATCTCTCCCGCGTAGGCATGTGGGGCCACTCAGGCGGCGGCTTCATGACCGCCGCAGCCCTCCTGCAATATCCCGATTTCTACAAAGCCGGCTGGTCCGAATCCGGCAACCACGACAACAACGTCTACAACCGCGACTGGAGCGAAAAATATCACGGCGTCCGCGAAGAAGCTCAAAAAGACGGCACCGAAAAATTCATCTACGAAATCGACAAAAATTCCGAACTCGCCAAAAATCTAAAAGGCCACCTCATGCTCACCACCGGCGACATGGACAACAACGTCAGCATGGTCAACACCATGCGTGTCGCCAACGCCCTCATCAAAGCCGACAAACGCTTCGAAATCCAAATCTATCCCGGCATGCGCCATTCCTACATGCCCATCGTCAGCTACGTAGACGTGGCCCGCGGCGATTTCTTCGCCCACTGGCTCCTCGGCTCCTACGACACGCGCGCCGACATCCTCGAACTCCAAAACCAAAAACAAGCCACCCCCAGCAAGAAATTCAAGGAGTAGCAGTCGTCTCGCCGAGCTGTCTTTACAACTCGTTTTTTGAAGCCAGAAATCCGCCAAGGGCTTGGACTTCGGCGGGGCTCCAACCGTACGCCCGCGGGATTCTCTTGTTCAAGGGGCCTGTAGTCTCTCCTCCCGCTCATATTTACCCGATTCAGGGAGTCGGCATAGTCACGAGATCTAGTGCAGCTAATTTATTCTGAATTCAGTATCACCTATGCTTCGCAGTAGACATAGTTATAAATTTATTGTAAATCGACCCCCTTAGAAGATGTAAGCCATAGATAAATAAACACTTAACTGTGTGAATTTTCACGGCATCCAGCATGTGGATTTGGAATTTAGAGTGCTTTAGTTGAGGACACATCGGTTGTTCCACAACCATGAAAAGTCAGTGTTTCTCAGGAATGTCTGTAAACTTCAGGAGGCTTCTGTGAATAAGAGCTTTCGCGGGTATTTGGCTGTCCTCAGTGGAGTGATACTAGTATTGGGGCTCGCTATGGCTGGTGCGATCGGCGCGCAGATTATTAGCGGGGACTTGGTTGGAACTGTTCTTGATAAGACGGGTGCCGTCGTGCCCGGCGCCTCGGTTGAAGCCGTTAATGCCGACACTGGCGTTAAGTACGCGGCTACCGCCAATGAGGCGGGCGAGTATCGTTTCAACAATCTGCCAGTTGGTACTTACAATGTTTCGGCGTCTTCGTCAAATTTCGCGACCACGACGGTCAACGGATTCAAAGTAGAGCTCAACAAGACGAGCACGCTGCAAATCACGCTCGAAATCAAAGGTGCAATAGCGACCATTGAAGTTTCTGGCGTCGCCGAGGCACTTGACACTACGACAGCGCAATTGTCAAACACCTTCGAAGAGAAGCAAATGGCGGACTTGCCCACTGCAAGCGTTGGTTTGGGCGTCCTAAACCTTTCGCTTTTGACTTCCGGGGTGGCGAGCAGCGGCGGTATCGGCGCAGGAACCGGCCCTTCCGTTGGTGGCCAGCGCCCCCGGAACAACAACTTCACGATTGAGGGCGTAGACAACAACAACAAGTCGGTCACCGGCCCGCTCATTAACGTGCCAAACGATGCGGTGGCAGAGTTTTCCTTTCTCCAAAACCAGTTCGCTCCTGATTTCGGCCATTCCTCCGGGGGACAATTCAATCAGATCATCAAGAGCGGAACGAATTCTTACCACGGCCTTGCATACATCTATAATCAGAACCGCAACTACAATGCTGTAGACCAATCGACGAAAAACAATGGCTTCAAGTCCAACCAGCGTTTTGATGATAATCGCATGGGCGGCACTTTTGGTGGACCGATCCTCAAGAATAAGCTTTTCTTCTTCGGGAACCTTGAGTACAACCCTGTTGGTCAGGCAACTGTGCTCGGTTCGGCCATCTGCGGGCCAACCGCTGCCGGCTACACCGCGTTGGCCACTGCACCTGGGGTCTCTGCAACGAACCTCGCGATTTTGCAAAAGTATGTGTTGCCAGCTGGGGCGCAAGACACTACAGGCAAATGCGGTGCCAAGGCCACACCCGGCAGCGAGGTTGTGGACGGTGTGACGGTGCCAGAAGGAGTTCTGAATTTTGCTGGGCCGAACTTTTCGAACAGCTGGGTGGGACTGGGAAGCATGGACTATGACCCTACCAGCAAAGATCAAATCCGTGGTCGGTACATCTACAACCGCTTTGTCGGAATCGATACTGCGGCTAATTTACCTGCCTTTTATCAAAGCCTGCCTCAGAAGTTTCACCTGATAGCGATCAACGAATACCATACGTTTAGTCCATCGCTGCAGAACGAATTTCGCGTGGGCTACAACAGGTTCACGAACAACACGCCCGCGGGCACCTTCTCTTTCCCGGGACTGGATCAATTTCCGAACATCGTGGTCTCATCTTTGCACGGCATCAATATCGGGCCGGACCCCAACGCGCCACAGTTCACGATTCAGAATACCTATGGTGCTGCCGACAGTGTTACCTGGACAAAGGATAAGCATACGCTGAAGTTTGGTGTTGAGGGCCGCAAGTACATTTCTCCTCAGTCCTTTACTCAGCGCGCCCGCGGCGACTACGAATACACCACGCTGCAGCAGTATCTCAACGATATCAGCCCCGATATCATCGCTCAGCGAAGCGTTGGCCAGTCCACTTATTACGGCGACCAATCCGCTCTTTATTGGTTCGTGAACGACAACTGGCGTCTCCGGCCGAATCTGAGCGTGAACCTTGGCGTGCGATATGAATACACCACGATTCCGTTTGGCGAGCGATCGCAGGTGCTCAACAATGGGGCGAGCGATCCAGGGCTTATAACCTTCGGCGAACCCCAAGCTGCGAAAAATAACTGGGGCCCGCGCATCGGCTTGGCCTATTCTCCAGGCACGAGCGGACGAACCTCCATCCGTGCGGGGTTCGGCGTTGCCTATGACGTTTTGTACGACAACATCGGCATCCTGTCGCTTCCTCCGCAGTTGAGCGTTACAGAGAACTCGGCACCAGCAGCCAACACGCCGAATTTCCTAAAGAATGGTGGCCTGCCTCCTGGTACCGGCGGAATCACCAACTATACCCTTTCAAATCCCAAGTGTGCGGGATTCGCCTCAGATGTCGCCTGTGCTCGGGCATTCACGACTACGGCAGTGAGGGTAAACCAATTGGATCCCAAGGCGATCGACTGGACGTTGGGTGTTCAGCACACCTTCTTGAAGGACTACACGGTGGAAGCGCGCTATGTAGGCACCCGAGGAATCCACCTGAACGTGCAAAGCATCATCACACTACAGCCAGTAGTTACAGCCGCGAACCATTTGCCGACGTTCACAAATAATGCGCCTTCTCAGGCAACTTTGGATGCCTCGACCCTGAATCTGGGAATTTTGGCGAACGCAGACAATCTTGTTCCGGCGTTCGAGAATGCAGGGTTCACAAACTTCCTGACAGAGTTCGAGCCGCAGGGAGCGTCCACCTATCACGGCCTGGCATTGCAGATTACACGGCGATTCAGCAACGGACTGCAATTCGTTGGCGCCTACACCTACAGCCACTTAATTGACAACAGCACGGCGGATTTCCACTCCACCGATATTACGCCGCGCCGTCCACAAGACTTCCAGAACCTGGCTGCGGACCGTGCAAATTCCGCGCTGGATCATCGCCACCGCTTCACTCTAGCTCTTATCTATGACGAGCCGTTCTTCAAGCACGGCAACTGGGTGGCAAGGAATGCATTGGGGAACTGGGAAATCGCCCCGATCTACACCTACCAATCCGGAGAGTGGGGGACGGTGCAGAGTGGCGTGGATGCCAACCTCAATGGCGACTCCGCGTCGGATCGCGCGATCTGGAATGCCAGCGGCATTGCTAATACAGGCTCTGACGTGGTTCCTCTTTGCAAGAGCGCCATTCCTTCCGACGCCGGTGTTTGCACATTGGCTAACGCTCTGAAGAACAAAGCGAAAAGCACGAACCCCAAATATACAGGACAGACCTTCGACGTGATTGACAACATTGTTGCTTATCAGGCCCTAACGCCTAACGCCCAATACATCCGTGCGTATTACGGCGCGCTGGCAAACGTGGGAAGGGACACCCTGCGGCTGCCAGCCATTAACAACTTCGACGCAACGGCCGTGAAGCGTTTCTCCTTCAACGAACGCTACAAGGCCGAGTTCAGCGTGCAGGCGTTTAACCTCCTGAACCACCCACAATTCATCGCTGGCTCGCTCAACCAAGTGAATTCAATCGGAGTAACGGGTTCGCCGCGTAATATGTTTGAGCCCTACCAGACCACGTTCAATAACCCCAGTTCCGTGTTTCCGAGCAATGCACGGTCGCTACAACTGGCGCTGAAGATTTTCTTCTAAACCTTCAACCTGCTCGTTTGCTAAGGCGGACGAGGATTTCCGAAGGACGCCCCGGCAAGCCGGGGCGTCCTTCTTCTTTTCTCGGCAACAAGTTTCCATCGATGCGCTCTGAGCGACTTCAAGCCCTCGGTCTAGAGCCTAAGCCACTTTCTGATTGGCGGGAGAGAATCAATTTATATCATCCGTCAAATCTCACTATCAGATTCTCGTGGCTCATCAAATTTATGTTGACAAGATTTGAGGACAGCATTATATAGCCGTCATCTAGGTTCGGTCTTTTGCGATAAAACACGTAAATCTTGATGTCTCTGTGTCCGCGATCGCTTGAGTTTACACAGGGTCATCAAGGTCTAGGTTGCAAGTTGGCTGGCAATCTATGGCGGGGCTTCTAAGTTTCACCTCAAGATCTACAATCCAATGTATTCGTTCCCGCGTGCGTCCGGGTCCCCATCCACGTCCCCATTCGAGTTCCTTCAGGAGGTGTCGCAATGTCAGCTAAGGGATTTGTTTTAACTCTTGCAGTAAGTCTATCTTTGTTTGCCACGACTCCCAGGGTGGCCAAGGGACAAGGGGCCAACGCCGGGAGCGTGGCTGGGCTCGTCACAGACTCTTCAGGCGGCGCTGTCGTCGCCGCTACGATCACACTCGTCGATAAGGCCACGAACACGCCCCGCGCAACTGAATCGAACGAGGCGGGACGCTATTTGTTTGCAAACGTACCTCCCGGCGAATACCAAATCACCGCGAATAAAACTGGTTTTCGCTTGTCGAAGCTTAGCGAAATCAGCGCTACCGTGGGGACGCCACTGACCGTCGATTTCAAGCTGGAAGTTGGTTCGGTTGCCGAAACGGTCGAGGTGAGCGCCGCTGGGGCCAACCTTCAGACTATGAACTCCACAGTCGGCACAACTATCGTCGGTGACGCTCTTCTGATGCTGCCTAATATTGGGAGGGAAACGGCCGCTCTAGCCACCCTTCAGCCCGCTGTCACCCCGAATGGATATACCGCGGGAGTTGTAAACGACCAGAATACCTATCAGCTCGATGGCGGCAACATCTCCGATGACATGGCCGGCTCCAATAACGTTTACACACCCAGTTTCGCCAACACCAACCCTGTGACCACCGGCGGCGCGTCAACAGGCGTTATTCCAACGCCAGTCGAGAGCATCGAGGAGTTCAGAGTCAACACCAGCAATCAGACTGCGGATTTCAACGGCTCCGCAGGCAGCCAGGTACAGATGGTGACGAAACGCGGCACCAACCAATATCACGGTGCGCTTTACGAGTATTATCTCAATAACGTAGTTGGGGGGGCCAATTCTTGGGATAACAACCGTCTCGGCCAACCTATTCCGCAAGCGCATCGGAACCGATTCGGAGGCGCCGTAGGGGGGCCTCTAACTCCTTCATTCTGGGGCGGCAAGACTTACATCTTTGTGAATTATGAAGGGCTTCGCTACCCGTATAGCACTACTCTTGACAAGTTCGTGCCCTCTGCCGCGTTGCGCGCGGGCGTAATCCAGATCCAGGATCCCGGCGGCGTCAGCGCCTTTAACCTGAATCCATTTCCTGTCACAGTAACAGACCCTTTCACACATCAAACCACGACCTACCCAGCGGGAACTTCGGGATGTGGTGCGGGAGGCGCATTAGCCTGTGACCCGCGCGGCATCGGGATCAATATGTTTGTCTCGCAGATATGGAACAAGATGCTTCCGCTGCCCAACGATCAATTAGGGGCCGCCAGCAGCGGAGCAGTCGGCGACGGGCTCAACACTCAGGGGTATCGCAGCCCGGTTAGTTTGCCAGTGACCTCGAACTTCGGCGTGGTGCGCCTCGATCACGATTTCGGCAAAAAGTGGCATCTTACGGGCAGCTATCGCTACTATCGTTTCCAGAATGTCACCACAAACCAGGTGGATGTGGGTGGCGTTTTTTCCGGTGACACGTTGGGCCAATACAAGTCTCAGATTAGCCGGCCACTTGTTCCTTCCTACTACGTCGCGGGACTCACCACGAACATTACTCCTTATCTGACCAACGACTTTCACTACAGCTACACACGGAATTTTTGGCTGTGGAACTCCGCTCTCGCCCCTCCACAGTTCTCCAACCTGCCCGCCCCGCTTGAAATCGGGGGCGAAACCGCCAACTCGTTTATCCCTTACAACGTGGACACGCAGGATGTTCGCGAACGCTTCTGGGACGGGCACGACCACGCGCTCCGCGACGATCTGAGCCTTATTCATGGCAATCACTTGTTCCAGTTTGGTGCAAACTACCAGCACACTCTCGACATCCACCAACGTGACGATAATGGCGTCTCGACCTTTACTAACCTTACCTACGTGAGCGGCGGCTCCTCTTTTAGCGCGATGTCGCTGCCGTCCGGTTCCAATTGGGCGCCCCAGCCCTGTACAGCGGCCATCACCACAAACTGCCTGCCTGGCAATCAGCTCAGCACCTGGGCCCAGCTTTACGAGGAGACTCTCGGAATTATTACACTTCCCCAGGTTATCGCCTCCCGTTCGGGTCCGAACCTGACTCTCAACGGCAACGCCAGCACAACCGTTTTCCCTCCTGTGAGGTCGCACAGCATCGTCCCGACTTATAACGTTTACTTTAGTGATTCCTGGCACATGAAACCGTCTTTTACCTTTAGCTACGGTCTCGCCTGGACGCTGGAGATGCCGCCCTACGAGACGACGGGGCTGGACACCACCCTTGTCGACGCCAGCGGCCAGCAGGTCACGGCGGAGAACTTCCTCCGGAACCGTGAACAAGCTGCGCTGAACGGACACGTCTATCTTCCAGAGATCGGCTATGAGCTCGTCGGCAACGCTGGCAACAAGTATCCGTACAACCCGTACTACGGCGGTTTCAGCCCGCATGTCGCGGCAGCCTGGAGGCCTTCGTTCAACAACGGTCTCCTTGGTAAGGCTCTGGGCAATGGAAACACAGTCATCCGCGGGGGATGGAGTCGCATCTTTGGCCGCTTGAACGGAGTGGATTTGGTTTTGGTTCCACTGCTGGGTGCTGGCTCTTTGCAGCCGATTACATGCCCGGGCGCGAGTATGAACGGGACTTGCCTGCAAGCAGGGAACGTGAATCCTACAAACGCTTTCCGCATCGGCACGGATGGCCTCGTCGCCCCTCTTCCCACGCCCTCACCTACTCTCTCCCAGCCAAACTTCAGCGGTATTACCTCCGCGCAGGCGGGAGACACATCCGAGCTTGATCCCAACTTCAAACCCTCGCGGTCCGATGAGTTTTCTTTGACCATCCAAAGGGAATTTTCGCCAAAGATCATGCTTGAGCTCGGCTACATCGGTCGCAGAATCCGCAACGAGTACCAAGCGGTTGATCTCAGCTCGGTCCCGTTCATGACCACACTTGGTGGCCAATCGTTTGCCACTGCCTTCACCGACATCTACACTGCGCTCTGTGGTTCGGGCGCCGGAGGAGTCTGCGCTAACAATCCCGCATCGGGCGTCCAGGCTCAGCCCTTCTTTGAGAATGCCTTCGCTATGCCGGCAAACGCCCCGGGGGCATTCCAGAACGCGTCCGGCAATTGGGTGTCGAACTTCTGTCAGGGTTTCTCAAGCTGCACGGCCGCTGTAATAGCGAGTCAAGGCAGCAACATCAAAAACGTCCAGCTTTATCCTATGTGGTCTGCGTTGCCCATGACTTTCGGCAATGCCACGAGCCTTAACGCAAAAGGTGTACCCCTTGCATTTCCCAGTGTTTACAGTCAGAACCAACTGAACAGCATCTTCATGGAGACGAGCATGGGTTGGGGCAACTACAATGGCGCCTTCGTCTCTCTCACTGCGCACGACTGGCACGGGATAACGGCCCGCTCCAATTTCACCTGGAGCCGGTCGCTGGGGACCGGAGACACCACCCAGGCCACAAGTTCCACTAGCGTGCCCAATCCTTTTGATTTGCACTACGGCTATGGCCCCCAATCCTTTGACTACAAGTTCCTATATAACCTCTCCATGGTCTACCAGCCGCCTTATTTCAAAGGGCAACACGGGATTGTGGGACATTTGCTCGGAGGATGGTCCATTGCTCCTCTCTTCACAGCCTTCAGCGGAGCTCCTCTTCTGGTGCGAAATGACACTTCCAGTTGCCAATCCGCTTGGGGAGAAGTCTCTTGCGTAACGACCCTTGGCACGACGGGAGAGAACGCGGTCCTAATTGGACCCAATACGGCGGGTAATTCGGCTAACTACGGAGTCTCTTCCTCGACGACAGTGGCAAGCGCCGGCAATGCCGCCAAGGGAGGAACGGGAATTAACCTCTTCGCGAATCCTAATGCGGCATTCAACAACTTCCGCTTTGCCCTTCCGACGGACACCAGCGCCGGCGGCGGAGGCGTTATCCGCGGCCTGCCCGGCTGGGATCTCGACATGACGGTCACAAAAGATGTTGCGATCCGCGAGCGGTTTGGCATCATGCTGATCGTCCAATCCACCAACCTGTTGAACCATGTGGTGCTCGGTACGCCCAACTTTGCCTTAGGGAGTCCGACCACTTTTGGAGTGATCACTGCGTCCGCGGCCTCCTACAGTCCGCGGCAGATGGAATTCGGGCTGCGCCTCCATTTCTAGGCGGGCGGTGCACCCTTTGCGTGGTCAGACAATCTTCCGCGCCGAGCCCTAGGGCCTCTTCGGCGATACGAAGATGTATTTTCCTGTCGAGTGCGGGGAATTCCGCGGCGCGTTCTGTGGAGTGCGCGGCGATCTAGTGCTCAAATCTCAAGAGTATTGGTTTGCGCCCGTTCAAATTCAAAACAGTGGAAAGGGCTTCAAGCCCTCGCTTTGGAACCGTTCTTCAGCGCTTCCCCCACCCGGTGCACCAGCATCTCGCGCGAGAAGGGCTTTTGCAGAAAGAAACCCTCCTCCAAGAAGTCTTCGTTCCCTCGGTTGTATTCAAGATAGCCGGACATGTAAATGACCCTCAGCCCATTCCGCAGGCCCTTCAGCCGTTTAGCAAGCTCCGGACCCCGCATCCTGGGCATCACCACATCGGTTAGCAGCAGATGGATCGCCTCTTCACACCGTTCCGCCACCCCCAGCGCTTCCGTGCCATCCTTGGCTGTGAGCACTCGATAGCCAGCCGACTCCAAAAACTCGGAAGCAAGGTCTCGGACCGCCTCTTCGTCTTCCGCAATGAGCACCGTCCTGCGCCGGCGAATCGTAGTGGCGGGAGTTTCCTCAGGCGCATCGGCCTCCACCGCTCCATCAACGCGCGGCAGGTAGACCTCGAATCGCGCACCCTTCCCTAGCTCCGACTCCACCCATACGCAGCCGCCGCTCTGCTTCACGATGCCGTAAACCGTAGCCAATCCCAATCCCGTTCCCTTCCCTTGTTCCTTGGTCGTAAAGAATGGTTCGAAAATGCGCGCCTTTGTTTCCGCATCCATCCCATGACCGGTGTCCGCAACCGCAAGCAGAACATACTCCCCAGGCTTAATCGGCGGTCGGGTTAAGGCATAGTGCTCATCCACTGTGACATTACGCGTTTCGATGCTCAGACTGCCGCCCGTCGGCATCGCGTCCCCGGCATTCACTGCCAGGTTCATGATAACTTGCTCGATCTGTCCCGGGTCTGCCTTCACTTTCCCAAGTGACTCGCCCGCGTGGAAGTTGAACGCGATATCTTCGCGGATCAGCCGTCTCAGCAGTTTGCACATGTCCGAGACCTGCATATTCAAGTCCATGATTTTCGGCTGCAAAACCTGCATCCGGCAGAAAGCCAGCAACTGGCGTGTCAGCGAAGCGGCGCGGTCCGCGGCGCTCTCTATCTGGCGGGTGCATCCGAGGAGACGATCGTCGGATTGCAAGCGCTCAAGCAACAAACTGCTGTTCCCCTTGATGACCGTCAACAGATTGTTGAAGTCATGAGCCACGCCTCCCGCCAGCCGGCCCATGGCATCCATCTTCTGCGCTTGGCGGAGTTGTCCTTCCAGCTGTAGCCTCTGCCCCTCAAGCTGTTGTTTTTGTGTCTCGTCTTGTCTCCGCTGTACCTCGTTCCTCTGCAACGTGTTGCGCATGTCCACAAAAGCCCTGGTGACCTGCGCCACTTCGTCCCCACCATGCGATTTCAGCGGATAGGTGAAGTCACCCTGTTCAAGCGCCCGCACGCCCTCTGCAAGGCACGCTAAGGGACGCGTGGACCGATCCGTAATGACAAAGACCAACGCTCCGCCACCGAACACGGCTGCAAGCCCCAAGCCAAGCAGCAGGTGGTTCAATCTCTCCAGAGATGCCGTTGCTTCGTTATACGACTTTAGAACGGTGAGGCTTAACGTCGGCGAGGTCCCGGGCAAGGGTCCGGTGCTTAGCACCAGGGAACTTGCATAGAAGCGCTCCTTGCCAATTTGCGGGTCTTCCCCCATTGGGTGATCCCGCAGCTGCGGTATGAGTTCCTGCTCCTTCGCCACAGAAAACGTGCTCATCACCACATCGCTGCCGTAGCGGTAGACCATCTGGCTCGAGGAAATCCGCGCCAGCTCGCTGGCTCCCCGAACGTCCAGCTCACGCCCCACAATCGCCGTTCCAAGTAGCCGGCTTTTCCGCGGCTCATCGTCGTAATACGGTTGCATCACGACCTGAAAAAGGTGCCCGTCGCCATACCACCATCCAACCCCGGTATCTTCCTTGATAGAGCCGCGAAGCAGTTTTTCCGCGTTCGCCGCTGTAAGAATCCCGCTGGTCGTGTGCAGGGCGATAATCTTGCCCTTGCGGTCCGCCAGCGCAAACAGGTCGCATTCCCCGGCCTGCCACGGGTTTTGGCTGGCCTCCTCGACAGTAGAAGGATCCCCGTCTCTTATTAAGGCAAGCGTGGCCAGCAGGTTAGCCTTCCGGCTCAGCATCATCTCCCGCTGGTGCTGAACAGCCTGAATCGTCAGCACGGAGTTGCGCGCGTCCTCTTCAATCTGCCGTTGAACCTGCGCCTGGGCCGAGTGACGCACTGCCAGCAACGTCGCGCAGGTGAGCACCGCGGTGAACAACACAAGAGACAACAGTAGCTTGGTCCGCAAACGCAGATTGGTATGGCTCTGGAAGAGAGCCTTCAAGACTCTGACTACCCCTGAGAAATGAATGGCTTGCCTCCAGTAACGGGGGACCAAGTAAACTTTCAAGACACTACTAGTACGATTACAACTAACCTAATTCCCTGCAGTTGGCATGTCAATCGTGTGAGCCTATTAAGCTAACAGTCTCGCCCGAACGCGGGAATGGCTCTGTGGTACCAGCCCGCAAGTACTTCTAGCGCGGATATGGATGGACCTACGGGGTGCTCGCCGAGCGACGAGCACTTTGACCGAATATAACCGAATGCTTACGATCTGCGCTCCACACCAGCTCGCTCAATTAAATGGTTGGCGGGCAAGCGGGGGTTGGCTAACTTTCTCGCGGTTTCCACTCCCACGACGGGTAGCTTGGATGGATCGAGAAGCCCGATCTGCACCAGCACCGTTGCTTGATCCCAGTAGATATGCTCGTTGGCTAACTTTCCATCGCGAAAGTGCACAATCACGACCAGTGGGCACTCCACCCGCTTGCCTGTGGGAGCAATGCCGGGAAGCATCCAGTCCATTTCGATGGTGTGGGTGAACTTAAAAATCATTTCGTCCACCAGCCGCTCGGCGCCGATCGTTCGAGAGATCGGAACGATCTCCGTATCGGGAGGCATTTTGGGGATGAAGTGCTGCGAATAGAACACTCGTAATTGTTCGAGGCCCACACCGCCAGTCAACACGGGGATGTGGTTCACGTAGGCGTCGGCCACCATGGTCTCGAGTGTGGCCTCCGTGTCTCTGGTCGCGAATTCCTCGCCGAGGTGCCTCTCCCAAAGGTCAGTAAGTGACTGCTCCGCAGGCGTTAGGCGAGCTTCTGCTCTCTGCTTTTCCTTCATCCTGATTGCCTTTCTCCATCGCGGATTTGGCCGCATCGATCCGCGACATTATAAATGGAGCGGTCTGAATCAGGCGACACCTGTCTTTTCCTTTGCTGCGAGTCGCGATAGGGCATTTCGTTCTCTTATGTTGAAATCCGCATACTTCCCCCCAAGGCCTCTCCTCTGATTGTGCAAAAGTGAACAGCGCGCATCCTGGAGAGCCTCTAGGATGCGCACTTGGATGGTCAGCCGGCGCCTAGTGGAATTTCTTCATCGGTGACCCGCGATGGTGTAAAGGCCCGCCGTTGCGATCGGCCTGGACACGCGAATATAGCTGGGTCATCAGCCGCGCCTTGTTCTGTATTCGCTCAGCGCCTGCGCGACACGATGCGCGATTCCGCGCATATGTTTTTGTCGCTTCACAAAGTTGCCGGCTAACGCCTATGACCAACGCTGTGCCCCCGCCCCACGGAACTGAAGGGTGGTGCTTTGCCGCATGAGGATCCTCGTCTCCGCATTATTTTGTTCCCTGCTGTGTGCTGCGCCTGCTTCAGCGCAATCGTCAATCGCGGGCGCAAGTGGCGAAGCCTCCGCCGCCGCGGCAAGTGCCGCAGCTCCACCTGCCCCCATAAAGCCCCTAAAGCCCATAAGGAGAACTCCCATCGAAGCGGCCAAAGGCAAGACCTTGGAGGTGGGGCTGGGCTATTCCTACATAAGTCAGCCGGGGACCCAGTCCAATCGATTGGGCTTACAGGGCGCGGATGCCAGCTTCACGATAGGTTTTTCTCGACTGGACTTAACGGCTGACGTTGGTTATGCGCAAGCCTCCAACGTGCTGGGTACGGGGCAGCACAGTTCCGTCCTTACGTACCTCGCGGGTCCCGTTTTCCATCACACGGTGCACCATAGCATTGATTCTTACGTTCATGTGCTCGTGGGGGGCGCCAAAGTGGGCGGCCCGATTCTTACGAATAACGGGACAATCCTGCTCGGGGGATGGACGACTGGCTATGCCTGGGCAGTTGGCGGCGGAGTTGAGTACTGGGCGACAGATTCCATGGCCATTCGAACGGGCGCGGACTATTTGAGAACTTCGTACTACGATTCTTCGCTTGCCGTTCGGGGCCAGAACAATATCAGGACAACGGCGTCGGTCGTCTTTTATTTTGGAAAGGCGTCGCGGAGAGGGCGGCGACTGGCGCCGCGCTAACTCTTGGCCGCGTGGCGCACCCTTAGGGTTCCGGCTCGCAAAGGGCGCGGGTTTTGACTCTAGTTTTGTCCCGTTCCATTAATCGTGTGGTCAAAAGTCTGCTCTGACGATCACTCTAGCCGCCAACGCCCTCGGCATCACTCGCAGTTGCTCGTCACTTTTGACAGTTACATCCTGCGTTCCCTAGACCCAAGATTGCCAAGACTCCGGTGACGTTTGTTATCTACCGTGCCTTCCAATGGGCGGCTCTTTCGTGCCGGCCACTAACCTAGACCGGAACTAGCACCAAGAACTCTGATGGTATCCGGGGGCGGAAATGCTGGGATTTGAACTTACATTTTGGGACTACGTAACTTTCGGCGTCCTTATCGTTCTGGGTGCGGCTTTCCTGTTAGCCTTCACCTTCATTCTCGGACTACCGGGCCGAATTGCAATCGCGCGCAAGCATCCGGACGCCGACGCCGTCAATATCATGGGCTGGGCGGGATTCTTGGCCGTCGTGCCGTGGATGCAGGCCTTCATGTGGGCATTCAAACCCACCACAATCATTGACATCCGCCGATATCCGGAAGCCGAGGCGGCGGCCATCGATGAAGAGATCGCTAGACTCAAGGGCAAAAGTAAACCTGCAGAGCCTGCAAAGCCAGACGAAGCCCAGAACAAACTCGCGAAATCCGCTACTCGGGCTTAGGAGAAATGGCAGATGGTTGCAGCGCTTCTCTTGCTCGTTATATTCGCCGCGGCAGTCTGGCTCATTTTTTTCAAGCTGAAGCTCCTGAAATTCAGCATCGCTTGGGGCATAGTGTGCGCCCTTTTTGGGATCCACATTTTGTTGATATTTGTGATCGGCCTGCGTTTCTCGACCCCTTACTCGACCGATGCCCGCGTGATTCAGCACACCATCCAATTGATTCCGAGACTCCCGGAACCGACCATGGTTACGGCCGTCCTTGTGAAGCCAGACGTGCCGGTTAAGAAGGGGGACCCATTGTTCCAGTTCGATCGGCGCCCCTACGAGTACCAAGTCCGGCAAATGGAGGGGGCGCTTGCTGCTGCTCAGGACGGGATGGCTGCGGCCGAATACAAGATTAAGCAACTTCAAGCCGGGCTGGTCGCCGCCAAACAAGACGTACTCGTACGTAAAGTTGATGTTGAGGCTGCGGATGCCAAGGTGGATAAGCTGAAGAGCGAAGCTGAATACGCGCAGTATCAGTACCGACTCTACCGTGGTCTCGCTGAACAGGGTGCCGGCCCCGTGGAAGAATCGGAGAAATGGTCCGCCCAAGTGAAGGTCCAAGAAGCCAGCGTGAAAGAAGCAGAGGCGGACGCCAAGCGTTCAAAGCTGATCTACGAATCCGAGATCAACGGCGTAAACACGAACGTGATCAAAGCCATCGCTGAATTGAAGGAAGAGGAGGCCGGGGTCAAACAAGCGGAGGCGACTGTAGCTAGTGTGAGCGGACAGCTTGCACTGGCGCGCTACTACTTGGAAAACACCACCTTGGTGGCGCCGGAGGACGGGCACATCGTTAACCTCCAGGTCGTCCCAGGTATGGTGTCGGGCATCGTTCGTTTCGGTGCCATCGCCTCTTTCATAGTCGATAAAGATAGCTATGTCCTCGCTAATTTCTTTCAGGAGCACCTCAAGTACGTGAAAACCGGACAACGGGTAGAGGTGGCGCTAAACCGCTATCCTGGCCAGATCTTCCAGGGAACGGTCGAGAGTATCTGGTGGGCCAACGGCGAGGGACAGCTACTGCCAACCGGTGACTTGCCCGTGTTCAACCCCGGGCCGAATTCGGCGCAGACCGGGTTTGCCGTGAAGATCGCTATGGAGAACAAGGATCAAGGCTTGTTTCCGATAGGGGCACAAGGTGCTGCCGCCATTTACACGAGCAACGGAGGATTTGCCGCGCTGCGGCGCATTGTCATTCGAACCTACTCGTGGTTCAACTTTCTGTACCCGATGCCCTCCGCATGACGAAAGAATTAGCGCACTTTCTGCGGCTGACGCGGCTGTTGACGAACAGCGTCACTTTGGTCGCGTGTCTCGTGGCGTCCTACTTGGCTGGCTGCTCGCTTGCGCATCCTCCGCAGCATTCCAGTGTCGTGGACAAAAGTTTGCCCGTAGGCACAGCCGTTCCTCCGGCATGGAGTGCCAACGCGAATGCGAACGAAGCTGTCGCAAATGATTGGCTGAAGTCATTTAATGATCCGGGCCTCGACACCGTGGTCGCCGAAGCGATCAAGAACAATCTCGACCTGCGCCAGGCAGCAGCGAACGTGGAAGTGGCGCGACAGAACGTGGTCATCGTCGGTGCACAATTGAAGCCTCAGGTGGGCGCGGTGTTCGCTGGCGCCGCCACCCGTGACACCAGTCAAACCAGCACCTACACCAGCAGAGGGGCATACCTTGGAGCGTCGTGGGAGGTAGACGTGTGGGGGCGCTTGCGTGCCCAACGCGCCGCTGCCAGGGCGGACTTTGAAGCCGTGCAACTCGACTACGCATTTGCGCGACAGTCTCTCGCTGCGACAACGGCGAAGAGCTGGTACTTGGCGGTCGAAACGCGACGCCTTGTTGCTCTTGCTGAACAGGACGTCCAACTGTACACCGGACTCCTGAAACTCGCGAAAATAAGAGAGGCTGCGGGGAAGGTCGCAAATCTAGACGTAGTCGAGGCAAGTGCCAGCCTCAACGAGGCGGAAGGCCAGCGCGAGAAAATGCAGGCTCTGTATAGCGAGGCACGCCGCAATTTGGAAGTTCTGATCGGCCGTTATCCGCGCGGTGACGTTGACGTGGACTCGGGATTCGTCCCGACTCCGCCGCCTATCCAGGCGGGCTTGCCTGGTTCTTTGCTCGAGCGTCGGCCCGATCTTCTCGCGGCCGAGCGCCAGGTTCTAGCGGCATTTCGCACGCTCGAGGCTTCCAAACTCGCGCTCCTCCCAAGTATTACGCTCACTGGGGATGGTGGGCGGCTCGACGATCGCATTTTGTCGCTTCTTAACCTTAATCCCACTCTGTTTCACAGCGCGCTCCAAATCTACGTCCCAATCTACCAAGGTGGTGCTTTGCGCGCCCAAATCAAGATCTCCTCAGCTCAACAAGAACAAGCTCTGGCCGCCTATGGGAGCGCGGCATTGAGCGCCTTCCGCGAAGTCGAGATTACGCTGACCAATGAAGGCTTGCTGGGAGAACGCTTGGCGTTTCAGCAGGCCGCGGAGAAAGATCGCATCGAGGCCGTGCGCATCGGCAGAATCAAGTACGAAGCCGGGGTCATCGATATGTTGTCGTTGCTTCAATTGCAGACTGCTCAAATCCAGATTGAGATGGAAGTTGTCCAGACCATGAATTCTCAGCTCGCCAATCGCATTAACTTGCATCTTGATCTAGGAGGAGGCTTCGATGCTTCGCCAGCAGCCGCGCCACCAAACACCACCGCCGTGAAGTTTCAATCGCCATGAACAGCTATACTCAGGTGGACGACTCGAGCGGGACGGAACGCGTCCTCTAGGCCATCCCTTTTGCTACCAAGCCTTGCAGACCGAGTTTGCAACGATCTTGCAACGTGCGTTGTTTGGTTTTTAGTTTCAATCCAAGGGGACAGACTGGATGTTTTCCGATACTTCATTCTAGAATTATTTTCAACCTTCAAACGCGAGACCACTCAACTTTTGCTTCTGTCTACCCACTACCCACTATTCACTACTCACTGCCGCTCCCCACTTTTCCACACATTTCCACAGCCGTAACAAACCCATTACTCCCCTTCCAACTCCTTCAAACCTCTCGACTTCCCTTCACCCCATTCGAATCCGCCCCGCCCGTTCGAATGAATCAGTCAGTAAAACAAAATCCTATTGACAAATAGTAACTAACGTGCTACCATCCTGTATGGTTGCAGCGTTTACCCTGAGTCGCAAAGGGAGCCTCGAAAGGTTTCGCCCGCGCCGCCTCCTCCGCCCTCGCTCCCCTTTAAGTTGTCATCCCGAACGGAGTGAGGGATCTGCTTTTCGCCTTTCTCCTCCGCACGCCCTCAGCGTCTCCGCGTTCAGCCCTTCCGATATTTGCCTTTTCAACTTTAAACTGTCGAGTGCTTGCCCTGAGCGTAGTCGAAGGGTCAACTTTCCCCCGCTAACTCCTTTCCCTGCCACTCTTACGAACCGCGTCAAGCATAACCCCTTTGCTTGCCACTCTTACAGAAAACACCCGGGGTGGGGTTATGTCATCGTCAATTTCTTCGTGGCACAGACTTCAGTCTGTGTTCTTTTGAGGCAGCATACCTCCGAGAGCTCAGCCGCGAACGATCCGCAGGAATTGAGAAATCTCGGCGTCCATCAAATCACCATGTACGAATCAGCACTCACGGCCTCGGCTCTCTTTCTTCCACCACTCACAAGTCACCACTCACAAATCACTAAGTCCTGTAGAATCCGCACTTACGCAAAACGCGCCTCTAACTCCAGTAGAATCCGCACTTCCAAAACACAGCACTTAAAACCCTTTAGAATGAACACTTACAAAGAAACCCGGAGGGGGGCCTACCTCGGAAAGTCAGCTCTCACTGACGCCAACCGCGACGCGGCTCTTGGCCGGGCGCGCTTCCAGCACAGCACGAATCCCATACCGCGGTCGCAACGTGATCGACGCCAGCGGCACCACCGGATGCCCCTCGACCAGCCGGAACCGGTACTGCTGCGCAATCGTCGCCAGAATCAGCGCCGCTTCCATCAGCGCGAACGAATTCCCGATGCACTGGCGCGGTCCGCCTCCAAATGGAAAATACGCGAATCGCGGCAGGCGCTTCAGCAGGTCGCCTTCCCATCGCTCGGGACGAAATTCCTCCGGCGCGTCGTACCATCTCGCGTCGCGATGCACCGTCCATTGCGCAAACGAGACGCCCGAACCTTTCGGCACCGCGTAGCCCGCAATTTCGTGGTCTTCGATGGCCGTTCGCGCCGTTCCCCACGCAGGAGGATACAGCCGCATCGACTCGGTGATGATGTGATTCGTGTAAACGAGTTTTGGCAAATCGTCGAGCGAAGGCGCGCGCCCCGCAAGCACGTTTCTCAATTCTGCATGCAGCTTCGCTTCGACGGCGGGATTCTGCGCCAAGAGCCACCAAGTCCAAGACAGCGTATTCGCCGTTGTCTCGTGCCCGGCAAGAAAAAGCGTGATGGCTTCATCGCGAAGCTGTTTGTCCGTCATGCGCGAGCCATCTTCATCTTGCGCAGCCAGCAACATGGAAAGGAGGTCGCCCGCATCGCGGCCTGACGCGCGTTTCTCCGCAATCATTCGGTACAGCACTTTTTCGATTTGCCGGATGGCCCGTTCCACGCGGATATTCGTCGGCGTAGGCAGCCACTGCGGAACAAAAAGAGTGCGCCGGAAATCCGCGCCGATTTCGAGCAGCAGCTCCATGGATTTGCCAATGTCTTGCGCGTCGCGTTCGACGTCCCCATCGAACAGTGTCTTGCCGACGATGTGCAGTGTGAGCCGCATCATCTCTTTATGTATGTCGCGCTCTTCGCCGTCCTGCCATTCGTGCAGCAGCCGCTCGGTGTACTCCACCATCGTCGAGGCATAGCCGGCGATGCGCGCGCGGTGAAACGCGGGCTGCGCCAGGCGCCGCTGCCGGAGCCAGAAATCTCCTTCGCTCGTCAGCAGCCCTCTTCCGAAAACGCGCTTGTTCGCTTGCAGCACGCGGCCCTTGATGAATTTTCGCGGATGATTCACAAGCACGTCTTCGATGTGATCCGGATGGTTGAGCAGGAGAATACGGAAATTAAAAATGCGAAGCCCGACGAGGTCTCCGTACTCGCGGATAATTCCCGTGAAATATTTAAGAGGATCGCCGCTGTTGAGCGGCCCCAGCGACCAGCGCCTGAGCCCGAAAGAAGGACCGGGAGGAAATTTGAGCTTCGTGCGGGAGCTCATACTTTCATGCTACGAGCCAGGCGCAGCCGCGTCAACGCGCGGTCGTTTAGAAATTGCTGAAATTGCCGGCGTTCCGCGCGCACGCAGCGCTCGCAAACGGTACGCGCCTCGCAGAAAATCGATGGACACGCTTGAAAATCCCGCTGCTGCAAGCCGCTCGTGTACGGATGACGGCGCCACCGGCACAAACGTGCTTCGGATGTGCGCGACGCGGTGCAGCCAACCATCTGGGATTTCGATCGCCAGAAACACGCCGCCGGGCCGCAGCACGCGAAAGACTTCCGCGAAAGCTCGCTCTTGCAGTTCTGGCGATTTTAAGTGATGCAGCATCAATACGGCGATTGCCGCTGAAAATATTTGTCCTGGAAAAGGCAGCGCCGACGCATCGCCTTGCAGCACCGCGCCATTTGCGCTTTGGGCGCGCCGTGCAATCCCGACTGCAAATGCGTGGCTATATTCAAGGCTCGTCACTCGCCCCGCGTGCTTGCGCAATTCTTCTGTCGCCGCGCCCGGCCCTGCGCCAAGTTCAAGAACGTGCTCGCCCAATTCCGTGCCGGACAAAAGCCACGGAATTACTTGCTTCCGCGTCATGCGGCACCAAAATGACGAGGCACAAAACCAGTTCTCGAACCGATTCACAGAATCACGTCTCTTCCCCCGCGCGCGAAAGACTGTCGCGCATAATGGAAGTACGAGTTAGTTTTTCAGGAACTGATTATCTCAGGCCAGCGCAAACTTTAGCTATCGTCACCGGCTATCGAAGCATCGGGCCGATTCGCCGCAGCGAAGAAGCAAATTGGTCGGCGTTGTACGCCGACGGATTTTCAAGCTGCCGGAAAAGCTCGTTGATGGCAGCGCGAACTTCATCCGCGTTGTTGGGTTTCGCGTCTTTGCTGTACGCGATGAATAGCGAATCCATCGCCATCGCGGCTTGTTCGGCGGCGCGCTCATCGGCCAGTGAAATAGTTTCCGCGTCGTCCGAAATCCGCTGCAGCATGCGCAGCACGAGGGCCTGATCGTATTGCATCGTCGCAAGCCGGTCGGCAAAACGCTGCGCGAGCGGCGCAACGGCGGAGGCTGACGCGGCAACAACGTTGCGGTCCGGATTCAACTTGGACATTTCGTCCGAGACTTCGAGAAGTCTGCGATCGAGTTCCTGCGCACTTGCGGAATCAATCTGCTTCGCCAGCAAACGGAAGACCGCGTAGCGCGAACTGTTCCACGCCGGATCGCCGGGACGCCGACCTACGAATCCATGTTCCTGCCGCCAGCTATCTTTTGCAGGCGCGAGCGCGTGGTGACACGCAAAACAAGAAAGCTCGGAGTATTCGGGCCACACATCTTTTTTGTCGAAGCGCTCGCCCTTCGCTCTCCATGCGAGGCGCTCCATTTCCGAAAGTAGTTGGACCGCCTGGCCGGCGCTCCAATCGCGCACGCCGGCCCACGCCGCTTCTTCGACTGGTTTGCCGGGGGCGGATTCGCGCGGCGATTTCCAGTGGCGCGGCATCACCGCGGAAAAAGAATCCAATTCGAAGAACAGATCCGGGTGCCCCGCAGCGATCATTTCGTGGTCGACAAATTTTTCTTTTGTGCCGAGGTGGCACTCGAGACATTTTTCGGTGCGGTGAATGACGTCGCGCGTGTCGCGCATTCCAAGCGCGACGGATTTTTCGTGAGGCCAGTCACGCGTAGTATGCGGCCCGAGCCAGGCGGACGCGGGGCCGTGGCAATTTTCGCAGGAGACGCCTTCGGACAATTCGAATGGGCGGCCGCGCTGCTCCGGCGTCGTGTACAGCGCATGACACGCAAGACACTTCGGGGATTCTTCGGCTTTCGAATTGAGTTTCAAAATGCGCGCAATGCGCTCGCCGATATCTCCGGTCAGCGCCTGGTACGCGTGACTGTGCTTGTCTTTGACGATCCAGGTCGAATATTCGTTTTGGAGAATGCGGCTTCCGGCCACAGGTTTGACGCTGCCGTGACAGCTTGTGGCGGCGCAGGAGCCGGGGCCGATGTATTTCATCGGTTCGGGGTTCGAATCAGGGGAACCATTTCCAGCGGCGGCGATTCGAACGGCCAAGGCAAGCGGCAAGAAGAGGGCAGCGCACAGCGTGGCGCGCGGCCAATAGGATTGGGGAGCAATTTGCATTCGCAATGACGGACGATCGTTCGCCCAATTATTGATTGGAAGGTGCGCGGGACGCGTTGTCTTTTTCGCGGCGTGGCGCGAAAAGGCAACGGGCTCCTATTTACAGGGCGGCAGGGCGCCATTAGTATGCAAGGGAATCCGTACTACCCTTCACGCCGGCGACACGACCTGACCGGCGCTTTTCGATGCGAGACGCCGCGCCGTGATCTTCGACGACCTGCGAGCTATTCAGCTTCGCTACGGCTTCTTGCCCAAAGCGGAACTCGAAGCGCTTTCGCAACGCTCGCACACTCCTCTCTATCAAATCCACGGCGTTGCCAGCTTCTATCCACATTTTCACCTTGTGCCGCCCCCAAAGGCGGATGTTCGCGTTTGCGCGGACATGAGCTGCCACTTGAATGGAGCTTGCGAATTGCGGGCGGAGTTGGAGCACAGTTTCGCAAAGAGCGACGCGGCGGACGTGTTGATACGCGATGTGTCTTGCCTCGGGCGGTGCGATCAGGCGCCAGCGGTATCCATCAACGACGAAATTTTCACGAGTGTGACGGCAGCGGCGGCGGAAGCGATTGCGCGAAGCGCGATTCTCGGTAAAGCGCTTCCCGAGCCGCATCCAGAGCACCCGCGGATGCAGTGCGCGTCCGACCCCTATGGCGACGGAGAGAAATACGGCGTCGTCCGAAAACTGGCGGCGACGAAAGATTGGGACGGCGTGCTGGCGGAATTAAAGGCGTCGGAACTGCGCGGGATGGGCGGAGCGGGATTCCCGACGAGCATGAAATGGGATCTGGTTCGCAAGCAGCCGGGAGCGGAGAAATACATCGTTTGCAACGCGGACGAAAGCGAACCGGGGACGATCAAAGACCGCTTTATCATGACGCATCTTCCGCATTTGGTGATCGAGGGCATGATCGTGGCGGGGCTGGTTACAGGAGCGAAGCGCGGGATTCTCTACATCCGGCACGAGTATTACCTGCAAGAAGAGATTCTGGGCGAAGAACTGCGGCGCTGCTATCACGAACGATTGCTTGGAAAAAACATTTTGGGAAGCGATTTGGGTTTCGATTTGGAGATATTGGTAAGTCCTGGCGGATACATTTGCGGTGAAGAGAGCGCGTTGCTTGAGGCGATCGAAGGCAAGCGGGCGGAGCCGAGGAACAAGCCGCCATTTCCGGTGCAGGCGGGATTGTGGCAAAAACCGACAGTAATCAATAACGTGGAGACATTCGCGAATGTGCCGCAGATTCTGGCGCGCGGCGTGGAGTGGTACAAGACGCAAGGTAAAAGCGGCTCGCGCGGGTTGAAATTTGTGGGAGTTAGCGGGCATGTGGCGAAGGCTGGGATTTTCGAAGTGCCGATGGGAATCCCGATGCGCGACGTGCTGTTTAATTACGCGGGAGGAATTCGCGGCGGGCGGCAACTGAAGGCTTTTGCGCCTTCGGGACCGTCTTCGGGGTACTTGCCAGCTTCGATGGTGGACGTGCGGCTGGATTTTAAGGCGCTGGCGGAGGCGGGGTCGATGCTGGGGTCTGGCGCGATTGTGGTTTGCGATGATACGACCTGCATGCTGGATATGGCCTTGAATGCGGTGCGGTTTTATCGGAATGAATCGTGCGGAAAGTGCGTGCCATGCCGGGTGGGGTCGCAGAAGATGACGGATTTGCTGGTGCGGTGGACGCACGGCGGTTTGCCTGAAAAGCAATATCGAGCGGACCTGGAATTGATTGATGAGCTTTGCCAGGCGATGAGTCTGACTTCAATTTGCGGGCTGGGGCAGATCGTTCCGGCGCCAGTGCAGTCGGTGTTGAAACATTTTCGGGAAGAGATTGATGCGCACGTCCTGAGGGGACAGTGTCCCAGCGGGATTTGTTTTACGGCGGCGGCTCGGGCGGGCGAGGCGTCGCGCGCAGGGATACGGCCGTGATGCGAGCCGGAAAAACATTTACACAGAGTTCGTAGATGGCACAAAAGGCACAGTGAAGAGGAAATTGTGAGCACGATTAGCAGACTGCCGGAGCTAGTGGAGATCACGATTGACGGACGACCTGTGCACGTGGTCGCGGGGACAAGTGTGTTTGACGCGGCGCGGATGAATGGGACGCCGATTCCTACGCTTTGCCATTTGCAAAATGAAACACCGGTGGGGGTGTGCCGGCTTTGCGTGGTGGACACTGGGGCGCGGGTGCTTACGGCGTCGTGCGTGCGGCCGGTCGAACCAGGCATGAAGGTGGTTACGAAATCCGAGAAAGTTTTGAATGCGCGGAAGACTTTGCTCGAGCTTTTGATGGCGGATCATCCGTCACCTTGCGCGCGGCAGGAAAAATCGGGCGACTGCGAACTGGAGAGTTTGGCGCGAGCGGCGGGAATCACGCAGCCACGATTCGCGAAGCGGACCTCTTCGCGAGGTATCGATGATTCTTCGCTGGCGATTGCGGTGGATCACGATGCCTGCATTTTGTGCGACCGATGCATTCGCGGTTGCGACGAAATCAAGAATAATTTTGTGCTTGGGCGCATGGGGAAAGGCTATTCGACGGGAATTGCGTTCGATTTGAACGCCCCGATGGGCGATTCGACATGCATCTCGTGCGGGGAATGCATGGTGTCTTGTCCCACGGGTGCGCTGACGAACAAGACCGTGGCGGGGACGTCGATTACAGCTGGGCCGGATTCGCATGGATTTGAAGCGGAAGAGCTCTTGCGGTTGCCGGTGTTCCAGGGTGTCTCTGGGACATTTCTTGAGCTGAACCGCGGGGCGATCGTCAAACGGCGATTTCATCCGGGGGAGATTATTTGCCGCGAGGGGGAATATGGCTCGACGGCTTTTTATATTTTGGAGGGCAAGGCACGTGTGTCGCTATCGGCGCCGATTGCGCACGTGAAAACACAAGGCGGAGCGAAGGGCCTCTTCAAGAAGCTCACCAGCACGCTCGCCGCGCGGGATGCGGATGTCCGCGCCGAGGAGACGCGCGATAGAACGATTCCCATCGATGCTTCCGTGGACCTGGCGTACGGGAACCCGGTGGCCGAACTCGGCCCCGGCGATCTTTTCGGCGAGATGACGTGCATGAATTTTTATCCGCGGTCGGCGACGGTCATCGCGGAAACGGATGTCGTGGCGTTCGAGATGCTGCGGAACGTTCTCGACATCATGATGAAAAATAAATCGTTCCGCGCGCAGATCGACCAGAACTACCGGCAGCGAGCGCTCGAGAATCATCTGCGCGGCGTGCCGATGTTCGCGGATCTTTCGCCGGATTTCATCGAGCATTTGAAGGGCAGCGTGGAGTTGCAGCGATTCGCGCCGGGACAGGTGATCGCGCGACAGGGCGATGCGGCGAGGAGTTTTTATCTGGTGCGCATCGGATTCGTGAAGATCTCGGAGATATATCCCGGCGGGGAGCTGGTGCTGGCGTATTTGTCGCGCGGAGATTATTTCGGGGAGATCGGTTTGCTGGGCGGCGGAGTGCGCACGGCGACTTGCACAGCGTTGGACCACGTCGAAGTAGTGCGCATCTCGGGCGACGATTTTCGCGACATGGTGGAGCGCTTCCCGAGCGTGCGGCAGGGGCTGGAAGGCGTGGCAGCGGAGCGCGCCGCGCAGAATCAGCAACGCATGCAGACGGTTCGCAGCGTGCCGATCGATCAGTTTCTTTCGCAAGGTTTGATGGAAGCGCAGAGCCTGCTCATTCTTGATTTGGAAAATTGCACGCGGTGCGATGCTTGCGTGAACGCCTGCGCCGATGCGCATGACGGAGTCACGCGGCTGGTACGGGAAGGGTTGCGGTTCGAAAAGTATTTGGTGGCGACTTCCTGCCGGCAGTGCCGCGATCCGCTTTGCATGGTCGGTTGTCCGGTGGGAGCGATCCGGAGGCGGAATTCGCTCGAGGTAATTATCGAGGATTGGTGCATCGGGTGCGGGCTCTGCGCGCGGAATTGCCCGTATGGAAATATTAATTTGCATCCGTTCGATGTGATGGTGGAAGACCTGGAGAGGCCGGGACGGAAAAAAGCGGTGGTGAAGCAGAAGGCTACGTCGTGCGATTTGTGCACGCATTTGAAAGAGCCGAGCTGTGTTTACGCGTGCCCGCACGATGCTGCGCACCGTGTGGACCCGCGAACGTTTTTTTCGGAAATGCTGGGAGGCGGAGGAGCGAAGTGACGCAAAGCATGTGTTACGCGCCGGATGAATCCGATTGCTCGCGATATCAAGAGCACAGACTGAAGTCTGTGCCACTGAAGAGGGAATGTTAATTGCGGATTGACAAGACACAACGCGGATGGGCGATGGCATCGCTGCTACTTCTTGCGGTGTCCACAGTTGTTTACGTGGCGTATGCGATGCACGCGCCGGAGGGACCCACGGGCGGCAGTGCGCCTGGTTTGACGTTCGGAGTAATCGGTTTCGGGTTCATGATTTTCGCGGCGCTGCTGGGCGCACGAAAACGAGTGCCGACTTGGCGGATTGGACGCGCGCAGGCTTGGATGCGCGGCCACTTGTGGCTGGGATTGCTGAGCTTGCCCGTGATTTTGTTTCATGGCGGATTTCATTTTGGCGGAACGCTAACGAGTGTGTTGATGTGGCTGCTGATTATTACGGTGGCGAGCGGGTTGATTGGCGCGGCGTTGCAACACTACGTGCCGCGCGTGATGACGACGGACGTGAAGTTGGAAACGATCTACGACGAAATTGGAAATGTGCGGAAGCTGCTGCGCGAAGAAGCGGATCGCGGGGTCGAGGCAATCTGCGGATCGCTCGGTCTCAGCAGATCGACGAAAGAAGAAGTGCAGCGAGCGGGGGGATTCAGCGCGGCTCGAACGATGGCTACAAGCGGCGGTGGCGCAGCCGTTGCGGCTGCCGCGGAGACGGTGGTGCTGACCGAAGAGGAGCGCGCGCCCTTGCGAAAGTTCTATTTGAGCGAGATGCGGCCGTTCCTCGAGCAGCCAAAGCAGCGCGGAGCACGGCTTGGGGACGCGGACAAAGCGCATGGGGCGTTTGCCGGGTTGCGGACGCTGATGCCGCAAGCGGCGCAGGCGACTTTGCAGGACTTGGAAGATATTTGCGATGAGGCGCGGCAGTTGGTGCGGCAAGAGCAGCTTCATCGTTTGTTGCATGGATGGCTGCTGGTGCACGTACCGCTTTCGCTGGCGTTGATTTTGCTGGGGGCGGTGCACGCGGTGATGGCGCTACGGTATTAAGTTTCTCAGGTGCGGGCGGTGCGAAGGGTGTCGATTCGCGCGGAGGCGGGGCAACCCCCGCCCCTACAGGAAATGGGTTTTAGTGGCGAGCTACGGCTTGCGGTGGATAGCACAACTTGGCTAGAACACGAACAACCAAGAAGCTGGCGCAGCGGATCGACCTGAATTATTTCAAGAGGCCGACGGCGCTGAAGCGCGCGAAGCTTTGGCTCAGCGTGGGCGTGCCTGCGCTGGCGCTGGCTTGGATTGGCTGGCACGGATTCGCGCGCGATTCGCGCGTGTATTCGAGCGGACGGATGAGCGAGGCGCACTCGGTGCTGGAGGCGGAGTGTGCCGCGTGCCACGTGCAGACGGCGGGGGCGTTTTCGGTGAAGGCCAGCGATGCGGCTTGTTTGTCGTGCCACGATGGGCCGATGCATCACGCGGCGCAAAAGAACGCGCCTGGCTGCGCGACGTGCCACACGGAACATCGTGGACGGGTGAAGATTGTTGCTGCGAAGAATGAGAGTTGCGCGGAGTGCCACGGGGATTTGAAGGCGAGCAGCGGCGCGTCGCAGTACGCGGCGCATATCGAGAGTTTTGAGAGCGGACATCCGGAATTTGCGGCGTTGCGTCCCGCGGAAGGGATCGCCGCGCGCGATCCCGGGACGGTTCGGGTGAATCACGCGATTCACATGAAGCCGATTCGCCGCGGGCCGAACGGGCCGAATGTGCAATTGGAATGCGGGGATTGTCACCAAGCAGCGGCTGCTTCGACGAAATGGACTTATGCCGACACGGCCTACACGACGGCAACCACGAGCTACACGGAGCACGACGAAGTACTCGCGCTACAAACCGGGGCGCTGCCGAGACCTGCGCCCATGAGCGGGCGTGAGCTGATGGCGCCCGTGAAATTCGCGACCGCTTGTGCTGCTTGCCATTCGCTGGCGTTTGACAAGCGGTTCAACGAAGGCGTGCCGCATGACAAGCCGGATGTGGTGTACGCATTCCTTGTGAAGAAATTCAGCGAGTATATTGCGGCGCACCCGGGGGAGCTGCATGAGGCTCGCGACCCTGGCGGGGATTTGACGGGAATGCCGTTGCGAGCGGCCGTGCGCGTGTACACTCCGAATGAATGGGTCGCGGCGAGAATCAAAGATGCGGAGGAACTCTTATGGCGCAAAACTTGCAAACAGTGTCATGTGCTGACGGTGGGTATGCGGCAGGATCATTTGCCCAGTGTGGAACCGGCGCGAACGACGGTGCGATGGATGCCACATGCGAGATTTGATCATGACGCGCACCGGGGATTTTCGTGTGTGAGCTGCCACGAAAAAGCGCTGAGTAGCACGGAGACAAGCGACTTGCTTTTGCCCGAGATTGCGACTTGCAAGACGTGTCATGCGCCGGGGCCGGAGCGCGCGGAATCGCGGTGCTTCGAGTGCCATACGTATCATGATTGGGGGAAGAGAAAAGAAGTGAAGCCGACGTTTACTTTGCCGGCGCTTCGCACTGGCAGGCGTTGAACGCTTGACATTGTTGCCGTACTTTGGTCCAGACTTATTGTGCCGCGTCTATTGCGGCGCAGCGTGTTGCGTCCCTGCATAACTACAAACGCCAAATTGAATGCAGCGCGGAGAGGCGCAGACGCAACAGTATGCGCTCGCAAATGTGGAGACAGATCGCGTCACGAATAGCTTGAACACATTGAGGGAACAAGTGACAGAATGGGTGCGAGCAGAGAGGGGTGGTTGAGGAGGGGGCAATGTGGGAAACCAGGCGTGGGTTCTTGAAGACGCTTGCGGCAGCAGCAAGTTGTTGCGTCGCAACACATGAGGCGATGCCCGCGCAGGTGCATAAAAATAACCCGTTTCCAAATCCGCCGCAGCCGGCGGAAACTCAGAACCCCGCGGAGAAGGTTGCGGCAGCCTCCGATCCTCGGAACTCGAAAAGAGCGGCACTGCAGCAGAACGAAAAGGAATTTCGTGCTGGAGTTGACCGCTTGTATCAGCTGGCGAGCGAATTGAAGCAAGACGTCGACAAAACCGTGACCACGGAAGTTTTTTCGGTGCAGATGTACAAGAGGACGGAGGAGATTGAAAAAGTTGCGAAAATGTTGAAGAGCAAGGCGAAAGGATAGTGCCCGGCCCCCGTGACTGGTGACTGGTGGAAGACGATTCTCGACGATACCGAGCGAGGGGCTCCAGGGAGCAGTTAGATCGTAGAGAAAAGTTCACGATGAATCGGATGGATAAGGTGAACATTTGGATCCGGAAAGCTGTGGCCGCGGATGTTCCGGTGCTGCAGCAGCTCATTGAAGCGTCCGTGGGGGAACTGCAGGCCGAAGACTATACGCCGGCGCAGAGGCAAGGCGCGCTGGAATCGGTGTTTGGTGTGGATAGCCAGTTGATCGCGGACGGGACTTATTTTGTTGCGGAAGCCAGGATTATTGATGGGTCGCCGGACGCGCGGGAAACCACCGAAGGAATAAATAGTGGATTGCAATGGGCCATAGCTGGGTGCGGAGGCTGGAGCAAACGCAAGACGCTTTATGGCAGCGACCACTGGACAGGCCGGGAGGACACGCTGTTGGACCCCACACGCGACGCGGCGAAGATTCGGGCGTTCTTCATTCATCCGGCGTGGGCACGGCGAGGCGTTGGGAGCAAGATTCTTGAAGCTTGCGAAGCTGCAGCTCGCGAAGCAGGTTTTACGAGCTATGAAATGGGCGCGACGTTGACGGGAGCAAAGCTATTCGGGGCGAAAGGTTATGTTGCGATCAAGCAAATCGAAGTTCCGTTGAAAAACGGGCTCACGCTCCCTGTGATTCACATGGCAAAACGGGCTTAGAGCTCTCCGAAGCTGAAGCGCGGGTTAGCTGCCCATAAGAAACAAAGGCTTCGCCTCAAAGCTCGAGAACTGCGGGCGGAGACGCTCGGTATTGTAGTGCTCCTTGATGTCCACAACTTTCTTGGTGGAAGTAATCGTCTCAATGGGGATGTTTCCGTAGCTGCCGTTGTGCAGAACGACGAGCCGGCCGTGGACACCCTTTAAGAGCAATTCGAGTGCGATGTTGCCGTAAGCCATGGGAACGATGGAGTCCACAACGTCGGGGTCGCCGCAGCGGGCGAGGTAGCCGAGTTTCTGGTTGACCACCTCGATGGTCTTGCCCTTGTTAAATTTCTTCGAGAGTTCCTTTACTTTGTCCGAGACGATATCGCCGATGCCGCCTAGTTTTTTGTGGCCGTAGGCATCCGCCGTCTCGCCCTCAAAAATCATTTCGCCGCCTTCGAACATCGCGCCTTCCGAAACGAGAACAGTCGAATATCGGCTGGGGTTTTTCGCCCGGTCGTTGACGAGAAGCTCGGTCAGGCGTTCGATATTAAATTTGTACTCGGGGATGACGCAACGGTTGGCGGCGCCGGCCATGGTGGGCAGCATTGCGGTGTACCCGGCGTAGCGGCCGAAAACTTCGATGACCATGAAACGTTCGTGGGAGCCCGCGGAGGTGCGCAGATCGTTGACGAGCTGCAGAGTGCGTGTAACGCAAGTGCTGAAGCCGATGCAGTAGTCCGTTCCCGGAACGTCGTTGTCCATGGTCTTGGGAATGGCGATGACTTTAAAACCTTCTTTGTGGAGGCGGACGCCGTAGCTGAGGGTGTCGTCGCCACCGATGGGAATAAGAGTGTCGATGCCCAGCCAGGCCAGATTCTTGAGGACTTCGGGAGTGAGATCATTTTTTTCTGCAGTGAAATTATCCTTCAAATGAGCTGGAACATTGGATTTGGCGACGCGGCCGGGATTCGTGCGCGAGGAATGAAGGAAAGTGCCGCCGGTGCGCGCGGCGCGGTCGACAACTTCCTGCGTGAGAACCAGGAAATTGTCCGAATTGTCGTAGTCCTTTTCGCGGACCATGTCCACGAGGCCGGCCCATCCGTGCCGGAAGCCGATAACTTGATAGCCCTCGTGAAGCGCGCGGATAGTAACGCCGCGGATTGCGGGATTCAGACCTGGGACGTCGCCGCCGCCAGTCAGAATGCCGATGACGCCCTTTTTGGTGTTGATATTTGCCATGATGCAGAGCCCTTTCCGAGGAATAGCGAACCGACAATTATCCACGCGCAGCAGCTATTTAGAAAGGGCAGATCGAAAGAGAATTATCAGGCGGCAGCAAACTGATCGTGGTGCAAAACCAGCAATTGGTTGGAGCGCAGGGACAGGCTGGCGTAGGTCTTGCCGGTATCGTCGCTAAACTCCACTTCGAAAACTCCCGGAGCGAGATTCTCCACAATCGTCCCAACCTGGCCTCGAACGAGACTCATTTTCGGAAGGTCTTCTAGTAGAGCGACAACGTCAAGTAGCTTAGGTTCCATCGCCTTTCATCCTTCGCAACACATAGCATGTGGTCAATCGCGGGAAGTTCTCTCCGGCCAAAACTATCCAACTGCTACGTACTATCGCTTTGCCGGAAGAACTCTTCATTTCAAAGTCTACCATGTAGTGCCGGCCGTAATCATCCTCCTGGGCCGGAAGTGCTTCCTCGTCAAGGGCGGCTCTTAGCAGTGCGGCACGCAACTCCTCCGCGTTTTTTTGAGTGATTCCCAAGGCCGACGCAAACAACCGCGCCTTATGACGGCCGCGCGGATGCGCCGGGTTCAGGCAGTAGTGAAGAAGCTTTCGTGGGTCAACAACTGCTTGTTCAGGATTAGGGAGCGTCACGAGGGGATGATAACACTCCGAATGCAGTCTCCAGGTGGCGAGTGATTTGGAGGCGTCTATGCTTCGATTTTCGTGCCGAGGACACCGAGAAATTTGGCGAGCCAGGAGTGGAGCGCGGGCCAGGCCGGGCCAGTCACAAGGTTGCCGTCGACGAGCGCGTCGGTCATGGGGAGACTGACGTACGTGCCGCCGCCGAGCGCAACATCTGGGCCGGTGGCCGGATAGGCGCTGCATTTTTTCCCGTTGAGCACTCCCGCGACGGCGAGAATTTGCGGAGCGTGGCAGATAGCGGCCAGTGGTTTGTTGGTTTTCGAGAAGTGATGGACGATCTCAATGACGCGGGGATTGAGGCGAAGGTATTCCGGCGAGCGGCCGCCTGGGATGATAAGGGCGTCGTAGTCTTCCGGCTTGATGTGGTCAAAAGTAGCGTTGAGAGCAAAATTGTGGCCACGCTTCTCCGTATACGTCTGATCGCCTTCGAAATCGTGGATGCTGGTGGGAATGAAGTCGCCGGACTTTTTCCCGGGGCAGACGGCGTAAACGGAGTGGCCGACCATCTGCAGCGCTTCGAAGGGGACCATCACTTCGTAATCTTCGACGTAATCGCCAACGAGCATGAGAATGGATTTCCTGGACATGTGGCCTCCAACAAAATTGTAACCGAAGAGTACGATTGGCCATAGCGCGCCAAAAAAGCCAGGCGAGTCGCGCTCAAAAGATCCTGCAGCTAGAGTTAGCCCCGGCCCCAGGCCGAAGCGCGGGCAGGCGAACGGAATGGCGTCTCAAAACGAGACGATGAGGTTTGAAACGATTGAACATGAGATGACCAGGTGGAAAAAGAGTGCCTGGAATAATAGCCACACGTTTCTGCCCACGCATATATGTCCATGAATCTAAACAGCTTCCAGGAAAGTGTTGGCGGCTGCAGTTTACTCCGGAGTGTGGCGAGCCAAATGCAGTTAGATGCTAGGCGTTTACTTCGCCGGACTTTCCGGCTTCAAGGACATAATCGTGAATCAGGTTAAGCGAATACTCGCAGTGTGTTTACTCGCCACACTCGCGACGGCAGTTAGCGGGACAGTTTCTTTGCGGGCGCAGATTGCAGAGCTCCCGGAGTCGAAACGCAAGGTAAAGGTTCTGGTGAAACCTCAATATCCGGACCTTGCCAAAAAGTTGAGCCTTTCGGGTCTCGTAAAAATCGAGGTAACCATCGGGCCCGATGGCAAGGTAAAACGGACGCACATCGTCGGCGGCCATCCAGTGCTGGCGACGGAGGCGGAAAAAGCGGCGTCGCAAAGCGAATTCGAACCCGGGCCAAAAGAAACGACAGAGATTATCGAATTCAAGTTCATCGCTCAATGAGCTTTTGAATTTCTGTGAAAAGAGAACGGGCGGCTATCCTGTCGAGGGATAGCCGCCCGTTTCCTATTTTGCAGCTTGAAGTTTGTGCTTGAAGTTAGTGCGCCTGGGCCTGAGAAGCGACGACAGGCTCCGCCGAATCCTGAATAGTGAGCATGTCGGTGCGCACTTTATCCCACTCCAGCAGGTTGAGACCGTAAGAAGTGAACAGGCGCCTGATGTGCGCGGAATCCCAATTCAGAACTTTTTCAAGCACAGGGACTAGAACGCTCATGGCGTTGTCGCTCAGGACAGTCCGCTTAGCGACGCGCGTGATGAATTTGGCCTCCGACACCGCGATCGTGAGGCCGTCGTGCTGATTGACGTGCATCATCACGGGAAGATCGGAACTGCCGTCGCCCAGATAGATGATGTGGTCGTGGCTGATGCTGAGTTCGGCTCGGCGCTCTTCGAGCACGGTGATCTTGCCCCATCCCGCAGAAGCGCGAACGATGGATTCGACTTCGCCCGTTGAGTCGTTGTAGCGGAAGCGCGTGCCGAATATATTTTCCGGCGGGACGATTCCTTCGAGCGCGGACTGGATGATCTCCTGCGGAGCCGCGGAGATCACGTTGAAATGAAACTTGTAGCCTTCGGAAAGATTGTCAAGCGCGCGCGCGAAGAGCGCGACGTTATGCTTCAAGCGGATGCGCTTGCCCGTTTCGATCAAGTGGTCGCGACGAACCCGGCGGAATTCAGGGTCGTGCAAAATCAGATAGCTGAGTTCAGCGCCCTGTTGGACGAGGTTCATCTCCGCAAGGCCCTTGACCTTGTCGTGGAACCCGTGAAAGCCGATGAGCTCGGAGAGAGCGACTCCCGAATCGTTAAAGCTCAAAGTCTGGTCAAAATCGCTCGCCAGTAAATATTGCTTAAGCATGTCCTAGTACTCCTTCTTGCTCCCTTAATCTGCTCGCTCTAAGCGATACATCTTCTCGCCTTTGGCGAGGTCGGCCCGCCTGCGAGCGGTGCAACCACCCCCTACACATACAACGATAGCGCTGTTCACTTACGGTGCCCCACGAATTATTTTGATGGGTGCTATGCGTTAAAAGTGTGAACGAACCATTATACCTTGATTAGATGTGTCCCAAGGTTAAAAGATACAAAGGAAAGGAGATGGGTGCGCTTTTTGCTACCAAGAACCAGCAAAAGGCGTGTCTAGAAGGAGATACCGACAGCGAAGGAAAAGTGAAAAAAGTGCTCCTTAACATGAGGCGGCGGGACTAGAGGCCGAGGGCCTTCATCTTTGGTTCCTCGTAGACGTCGTCCTCCCCAGGGTAACGGAGCCGGTCTTTAAAACGGCCAGTTTCGGCGGCTAAGGCCCACACCAGGCTCTCCCCAGCGGGTAGGGTCTTCGGCTGGAGGCGGAAGGCCTCGTCTTGAAAAGCCAGAGAGGCGTCGATCCATTGCCAGCCGGCCGTCTCGAAAGCCGCCATCACGTCAGGGAGGACCAGGGCATTTAGCGTGTTGTAGTGAATGAGGAGCGTATGGCGTATGTCGCGGCCGAGGACGTCGATGGCGAGTTGCCGATAGAAGGAAGTGCGATCGAGAAGATGCGCGATCAGGTAATCGCGATAAGGCTTGATGTCGAACTTGGGTTCTTTGATGAGGCGATCAGCCATCCGCTGGTTGACGTACCAATCGGAGGCATCGATGGTGACGTGGCCCACGCGATAGCCGCTTTCCTTCAAAAGAGTGCGAAAACGGTCGCGCTTGTCGGCGGTGTCCCCTTCTTTTAGAAAGGGGTAGCGGAAGAGCAGAGTTTTGTTGTGAAAGGGGGCGATGACTTTTTCGTTTTTCAGAAAATCGACGGCGAAGTCGGCGTAGCTGGTGGGGCCGCAATAATTCAAGTGGGAATAGGAATGGTTGCAAATTAGGTGGCCGGCCTGGTCCCAGGCGGAGAGGAGTTTGGAGCCTTCGGGCTCGTCGACACGCATGCCGCAGACGAAGAGAGCGGCTCTGACGTTGCGGCCGTCGAGAGCTTTCAGGATGCGGGAGTTCGCGTCGGGCCATCGGAGGTTGGAATCGAGTTTCAACGTCGGGTCGTCCATGGTGATGGCAAGTTGGGGCCGCGGCGCGTTTGTGTTGCGCGACGGCGCACCGCTTTGGTGCGGCGCGAGCGCGTGAAGTGAGTTCGCAAGGAACGCAGCACAAGAGGCGCCAGATGCGGTCTTGAGGGTGGTAGAAAGAAATTTGCGACGATTCATGGTCATCACCTCAGTAAAGCGAATGGAACCAACTGCGCGGGCGATCGAAGATCGATGTTAGGGATGAGGACGTGGCTGCGTGAACGGAGTCGACGGGTTCGTCAGTGACGGAATAGAACGCGCCGTTGCTCGAGTGTTGATAGAGACGCTGCATCTCCGCGCGATTAAGCGGTCGAGCGCCGCGGCGACCGAAAACGGCGAGTTGGTTGCCGGACTCGTCGACCGCGCGGTCGCGGTCGATGCCTTTCGAGATGGCAAGCGCTGGGCCGCGAGTATGCGCCGTGGCGATGAGCTTTGGCGTGGGTCGCGGGCTGAAGCCGGAGAAGTGTGCGGGGTCATCCCAAGGTGAAATGATCTGCAGGACGCGCAGCCCGTTGTAGCCGTCAGCGACAAACGCAAACACGCTGCCTGCGACCATCCCGATCTTGATGTCGTTTACTTCATGCATCTGGTTGTTGGCATTGAAAACCTGGTCCAGGCGTGGCGCCTCCGGGCTTTCAACGTCAACAATGCCTACCCCATTTTTCCCGGCGGCGATGTAGGCATACGTCCGGGCCACGTAGACGTTTCGGGCATCGTCCAGCGCGACACGGCCGTTCTCCGTCATTTTCGGATGCGCGAGGTCGGTCACGTCCAGAGTTTTTAGGCCGTAGCGGTCTACAACGAAGGCGTAGCGGAACTGCACGGCAATCCCACGAGGATTATCGAGAGCTGGCGCGCCAATGGTAGCCGTAACGCGCGGCGCGAGAGGATTATCGAGATCGACGACGACCAGCGCTTTATCGGTAAGGATATAGGCGAAGGTGCCCGCGATAGTAATACGGCGAGCGCCGCTGAGGACCCCGTTGGGATTGAATGCGAGGGCGCGCTTGAGGAAATTGTTGGCAGGATTGCCGTCGAGAAGCGTGCCGACGCCGGGACTGCTGGATTTCAGATCGGGATTGCCGATGACGACTAGGCCTTCCTCTTTGTCGGCGACGTAGAGAAAACCGTAAAGAGGATGGATGGGTTGCTCTTCGTTTTCAGGGAGACTCTGGCGGAGCGGATCGACACCAAGAGTCGTCGGCGAAGCGATGGCGAGGGCATTCTTCGTGGGCACGAAGAAACGCTGGCCGAGCGGTGATACGGGCGCGGTCGTAATGCGCTCAGAGAAATTTTTGTTGTCGATGTTGGCGATGTCATAGATGCGGAGACCCCCCGGGCCCGTCGCGGCATACGCATATTCGCCGCGTGTTTGCACATCGAGAGTATTCCCTTCGTGGCCTGAAGCGACGGAAAGTTCGCGGCGATGCTCCAGGAATTTTTTGTAGTCGGCGGGATAGGCGATGCGCTGGAGATCGCTGCCGTAGATGGCTTCCGGCTCGTCGTGTTCGGCGACGGCCACAGCTTCGAAGCCTTTCTTGCCTGTGGCCACGTAAACATAGCGGCCCATGAAATTCATGAAGTTTGTGCCTTGGAGCAGGAGTTGGGCCATCCACGCGTTGTTGTCATTACCCGCGGAGACGTGGCAATCACTGCACTGCTTTGTTTCTTTGGCGCGGACGGTGTGCGGAACGAATGTGCTGAAGGCTTGGCCGGAGAATCCCGGAGCGGAAATGGTTTGTTGCGTGTAGTAGATCCAGTCGCGGTTCGCGTTTTGCGAACTGACGAGGATGGCGCAGGAAGAACGCGCGGGAGCAATGCGATGGCCGGTGACAGTGCCGTCGACGCCGAGCATGTAGATATCGTCGCGAAGCACTTGAAAATTGTAGCTGGTGTAGTTGCGCGTGGTGAGGCCTTCGTTGTGCAGCATGGGCTTGCGCGCGTTGGCGGTCATTTGCAGGTGGCAGCCGAAGCAGGTGGGCGTCCAGGACGTGTGGCAGGAGTAGCAGGTCATCGAGGAATTGGCGTGAGCGAGATGTTCGTCGTCCTGCGGCATTTGCGAAGCGACGCTGCCGTCTTTGGTCATTAATTTGGCGCGAAATGACTTCATGCTGAAGTGCACGTTGCCAGGCGTGACAGAATCAGTGGTCTGAACAATCTCCCACTCTTTCTTTTCTTCGGACATCGACCGCTGGATCAGAGCTCCATCACCGCGCCATTCAAAACGGCGCAGGCCCCATGGAGTGCGCAGAGTGTCGAGGTGGCGTCCGCCTTCGGGAGCGGCGGGGCCGGAAGTGATCAGCGTGGCTTTACCGCGAATCGTGCCGTGGCAATCGATGCAATCGATCTCGACGGCGGCGCGAGGCTCGCCGTAAATTTTCCCGTTGCCGTGATTGTCCTGCGCAAAATGGCAATCGTTGCACTGCATTCCTTTTTCAAGGTGAATGTCGGCAAGATGAACCGCTTTCCCGAAGCGGTCGGGATCGTCGAAAGCGATTTGCTTGCCGTCTTTGTCCAGCCAATTCCCTTTTCGGTCGTGATTGAAGACGGAGCGGAAAACCCAACCGTGGCCGTGGAAATCGGCGAACTGCGTGGTCTTTAATTTCGCGTTGAACTCCGGGCTGCCGAGATTTTCCAGGAACTTTTCGTCGCTCCAAAGGCCGCGAGCTGCGGCGGCTTCCGGGTTGCGCAAGAAAGATTGATAACGTTGCTGCTCTGTCGGGTTGTGCTGCTGCGGCGGATACATTTTGTCGCCGTCAATTTCGTTGTCCCACCAGGTTAGTCCGAAATACGTGGTCAGCATGTTCGTGCCGGGATGGATGTGGCAGACCATGCACTGGCTCGAAGGAATGGAGCGCGTGAAGACATGTTTGATCGGATGACCGGGCTCGTTCTTGGGAATGGTCGGGTCGGTGGAAGCGCTGAAACCGGAGTGGCCGAATTGCGCATACGAGCCTGCGTGCGACGGGTCGCGATCGTTTGCGTAGATGACGTGGCACGCGGTGCAGCCGCTGGCGCGATAGTCGCCGGGATGATCGTTGGTCCCAGGCAGAGACATGACAGGATCAACCAGGCGCGTTTTCTGCAGGCCGAGGAAAACGGGATCGGTGCGGAGTTCCGTTCCAAAACCGCGATCGCTGAGTTTGTCGTCTGGCTTGCCGGGATCTTCCTCGCGATTGGGATTGCCTAGCTCGGCTTTTTTCTGGCCGCCGCGTTCAAAAACGCGAAGAACGTTTCCAGGCTGAGAAATTTCCCAGCGCAAAAGAGGATCAAGCTCGGGCAACACGCCTTTGGTGCGAGTTTCTTCGGGCGTGGGAGGAGGAAAGGTCTTGATGGATTGCGGCTTGCCGTCGCGGTCGTAGCTTTCGCCGAAATGAGTATTTTTTGTCGGATAGCCGCCGTTGTTGTATAGCGCGGCGCCCCAGAGAAGACCGGTGTGAGTCATCATGCTCGAGGAAGAGGCGCGGACTTCCTTGGCGTGGCAGCCTGCGGCGCCGCATGTTTCTGGTGCCACTCGCAGGTCGCCAGGATTCACAAACTTGATGAATTCGGAGGATTCCTTGAGCCATTTTGTGTAAGTGCGCTCGGGCAAAGCGGAACGGTCCTTGAAGCTCGCGTCGCGAGGTTGAACGTGCGCTTTTTCTTTGGCGGCGTTGAACTCCGACGAGCTTTGTGCAGTGCCGCTGGCAATCGTGACCGAAGAGTTGCCGCCGTGGCAATCGGTGCAGCCGAGAAATACCGTCTTCGTGGGATGCATCGTCGGCTCGTCTGTCGAGGTGTGGCAGGAAATGCAACCGGACGATTTGCGATCGGCCTCTTCTTGCGATTGGCCGCGAACAACTGGACCGTCTTGCTTCGCGTGAACCTTTGAGACCGAAACAGAATAAAAGACCAGGAAAAAAGATAACGCAGAGACGCAGAGGACGCAGAGGTTCGCCAGAGAGGGCGTTTTGCATGTGCGCGTCAAACTCATCGATTGCATTTCCTCAAAACGTAAACTTCACGGAGCCGAAAAGCGAGAAGAGAGTGCGGCTCGTGTAGATATCTTTGAACCCATCGCCGGGCTGCAAGGCGGAAGCTCCGCCGGTGAGGACGATGTTTTCAGAAAGCGGTGGGCGGTACGTCACGCCGATGCCGAAGTCTTCGCCGATGCTGTGGCGTATGGGGGATTCAAATAATATGAATTCCAGAGGCTCGGTGCGCTCGAAGCGCAAGTAGTTGAAATTCGCAAAGCCTTTGAGCTTGGGAGTGATATCAAAATCCGCGCCGGCGTTCGCCAGGAAAATCCCGGGATTGACGAAATTGGCTTGCCCTTCTTCTTTTGTGGAACGCAGAGATGGAATCAGACTGCCATCGGTCGTGAGCGAAACACCGGAACCGAGAAGACGAATATCTTCGCGATTCCAGAAGCTGAAGATGCCGCCTGCAAAATTCGGCAGATCGTCGATGGCATCGAAGCCGCGTGCGCGGCCATCACGCGGATTGGCGTCGCCGGATGTATAAAAAGTGGAAACGCGGTAGCGGATCCAATCGCGGTCGTAGGAAAGCTCCACGGCCGCCATCTGGGCGTTGACGGTGACGCGCCGCCCGGCGATGGGATTGAACGTGTCTTCGCCGGCGGCTTGATAAAAAGCGTGTGTCAGATTAATTCGGCGAATGTGGCCGCTTCCGAGCCAGCCGAAATATCCGACGCGGATGCCGTGCGCGAGAGGGCCGCCTCCAGGACCTTGATTGATGACGTTCCCGATGGGCGCGGGGCGCACTAAAAAGCCGTTGTCGTCGTAACGCACGCTCGGATCGTCTTTGTTCCATGCCGCGACAAATTCCGCGGTGTAGCCGGGAAAGAAAAAGTCCTGCAGGTATACATTTCCCAGCACGACTTGCTGGTGACGTCGCTCGAATGTGTTGAGGCCGCTGTTGGTGTTTTTTTCCAGGAATTGAAAGTAGGCGGCGTTGTACTCGATGCGGTCGCTGTTCCAATTTCCGAAAATGCGCAGCCCGGGCTGCTCGTCGGTGAAAAGAAATCCGCGGAAATCGGCGTTGAACTGCTGAATGCCGGCGCGCGCGGAGATGAAATCGTAGTTGTCGCTGAGATCATGAAGCTTCACCTCAACGAAGGCTTCTTGAAGACCGACATGATTGTCAAAACGATTTGTGCCAGCGCGCACGTTGGGGCTGACGATCCCAAGCTCGCGAACATCGAGATCGTTGAGGCTAAGCTCCGGCGTGATCCGAATACGCCAATCGACCGGCTTGAAGGAGGCATCGCCGTGGAAGAGATCGAAGCTAAAACGCAGAGTCTGATCGAAAAAAGCCTGCTCGCCGCGTCCAAAAAATCCAGAGCTGCCGGGCTGCGCGGCGCTCACACCGCTGGGCGAAGGAACGCGGCGGCCATCAAAAAAAGTCTCCGACGAAGCGGTGAGGTTCAAGAAAATCTGTTGGCCGAAAACTTCGGGCCAAATCGGTTCATCGCCTTTGAAGAGATTGCGATTGAACGGGTCGTACCAGTGCGGCTTGGTGTACAGGTATTCGCCTTTCTGCGCGTAGCGGCGATAGTCCGGTGGATTGAGCGCCCAGCGATTGGGCACCGCGTTGTAAATATCGGCGACGGGCGGCAGATATTCGGGCGCGAGTTCGGCGATGTAGTTGGGATCGGAATCGAGACGATGACGAAGTTCGCGATAGCTGCCAAGCGCCGGCGATGCGCCAGGCGCGGCGGCCGGGCCAAGTTCGGGAAGACGCGGAAGACGCGAGCGAAATTCCGCGCTGCCTATACTGACCAGAGAAATCTCAAGCGTGGTGACTTCGTTCGCGTTGAGAGCAAGATCAGGAATTACGAAGGGAGCAAATCCTTCGGCTTCCACTCGGAACTCATAGTGTCCGGGCGAGAGTAGCAGGATGCGAAAGACACCTTCCACAGAGGAAGCCGCGCGCACGAGCTGCCCGCTTTGTAAGTGGCGAAGCGTAAGTTGTGCAGCAGCCACTGGCCGTGATTCGTTTGTTGAGATCACTTCGCGCAGCACGCCATCGACGGCCGCGGTCGTCAAAGCCTGCTGGCGCGGAATGCGCTGCGCAGTGGCCGGTTCGCTGGATTTCTGAACTGAGGCTTGCCCTCCGGACGCAGATTGTTGGGTGGGCGCGGATTCCGGCGCACTGGATGCACTCCCCGCCGCGAAAAACACGAGTAGCAGCACGGCCGCGGCACGAGCCGGGCCGTTGACGCGTCGAGAGGTTCGCGAAGAGAGAGCGAGCATGCCTGCGGCCTGGAAGAATTTGCGCAAGTAATAGGGATCGTCATCTAGCTAACAATATCGCGTCGCCGCGAGCAATCCCTTTCCACGAAGAGTGAACACAAGCGATAACACTGCTTACGCATCGCGAGCATTCACCAATTGGAACCGCGTCTCTCGCCAACAATTGAGGGGCGCGAGCATGCGTGTTACTAAGGGAGATACCCTTCATGCAAACGGAGCACACTCTTCGAAGGCCTGCTGCCTCGCGACATGCCCTGGCCCGGCGTCAAAAAGCGCTGGCGCTTGGCATTTTGCTGGCGTTGGGAATCGCTGGAGTTCTTGGGCTGCTGTTGCTGGGCTGCGGTGGCGGGAACAGCGCGCCGGTGACTCCGCCGCCCGTTGCGGCGGTGCAAGGGCTGCAAATCGCCGACGTGCAGAAAATCGTGCAGGCGGCTGTGAATTCCGTGAATGTCGATATGGTTGTGGCCGTCGTGGACCGCGCGGGATTTGTGCTCGGCGTGTTTCGCACGCAAAACGCGCCCGCCACAGCGCTGGGGAACTTCGGACAATCGCTCGACGCGAATGATGTGGCCGTTGCACTGGCGCGCACTGGAGCGTTTTTCAGCAACGATCAGGCGCCACTTTCTTCGCGCACGGTGCGCTTCATCAGCGGTATTCATTTTCCTCCCGGCGTGACAAACCAACCGCCTGCCGACTTGTACGGAATCGAAAATACGAATCGTGGGTGCACGCTGGTGAGTAGCGCGGCATTTCAAAGCGAGATTCCTCCATCGCTCGCGCTTGGCGGAGGCTTTGGACTAGGCGTTCTCACCGGCAAAGCCGATGCGATGGACTCGAATCCACTGGCTGTGAATCCCGGCGGCGTGCCGATTTTTTATCAGAACGTTGTTGTTGGCGGAATTGGTGTCGTGACATCGTCGAGCGATCCCAACGTCGCGGAGTATGCCGCGTTTGTAGGATCGACGACGCAACGCACCGGGTCATCGGACTCCTTTGGACCGACACCGGCTGCCCCGGGAGTGGTGTTCATCGGAGGCATCGCGCTGCCCTTTGTATCGCAGACGACGCTGCCATCGAGTGTTTCGGCAGGGCCGGTTGCAGGCACCGGATCATTTTTCGTTGCTCCTGCGAACAGTTCGGGACAGCCGCCGGAGGGCGATTTGATCGCGCCTGCAGCTGGCCCGCTGGGTGGACTGAGTGTGGCGGATGTGCAAACCATTTTGGACAACGCGGAAGCGACTGCAAACGTCACGCGCGCCGCGATTCGATTGCCGATTGGCTCGCGAACGCGCATGGTGATTGCGGTTGCCGACCTGGATGGCACGATCATCGGCTTGCGGCGAATGCAGGATTCGACGGTGTTCAGCATTGACGTGGCGGCTAGCAAAGCGCGAAACATGGTGTACTTCAACAGCTCCGCGCGAACGGCGGCGGATTTGAATCAGGTCCCGATAGGCACGGCCGTTACGAACCGCACGATCAGCTTTGGCTCGCAACCCTTTTTTCCGCCAGGAATTGATGGCTCGGCGGCCGGACCGTTTTTCAACATTTATTTACAGGATTTGGCAAATCCTTGCACGCAAGGAATGCAAGCGGGAGCTGCCAACGTCAACAAGAGCGGGATTGTTTTTTTCCCAGGGAGCGCGGGTTTATATCGCAACGGCACGCTCGTCGGCGGACTGGGAGTCAGCGGAGACGGAGTGGATGAAGACGATTACGTGACGAACGGCGGCACATTGGGATTTGAAGCGCCGGAAAATATCCGCGCGGACCAGATTTTGATCAACGGCGTGCGGCTTCCCTACTTCAAATTTCCTCGGAATCCCACGGACTGACCGGCCGCTTTAGCGCTTGCGCGACCCGTTCTTGCCACGAGCCATTCGCGCGAGAGCTTTCGTGTACTCCTGCACAACTCCGGGCACGCTATGGCTGTAAACGAATTGGCCTTCCTTGCGGCATTCCACCAATCCGGCTTCGTTCAAGATTTTCAGGTGGTGAGAGACGGTGGCGGGAGTAACGCCTTGCAGGGACACTATGTCCCCGCAATTCATGTGTTTGCGTTTATTACGGGAAATGGCCTCAAAAATCATGAGACGAGTCTCATCGGCCAAAGCCTTTGAAATCTTTTCAATCCGGGCGCGGTCCATGTTCCGAGTCTTAGTGTAACGAAGTTTGCGGCAAACCTGCCAGAGAATCATCGGCCATCCGAACCAACGTGAAAATAGATGCAACCGATTATTTCGATGTTCATCTAAGTATCGAAACCTGGAAAGGGGCAAAGTTGTCCGATTCTCAGGTACGAATTCCTAGTGAATCGAAAGATACGGAGAACACCATGAAAAGACTTGAAGGAAAAGTAGCGGTCGTGACCGGCGGCAACAGCGGCATCGGACTGGCATCGGCAAAGCGTTTGCAGGAGGAAGGAGCCCGCGTGGTGATTGCGGGACGCAGCCAAAAGACGCTTGACGAGGCGGCGAAAGCCCTCGGCAATGGCGTCCTGGCGATTCAGGCGGATGTTTCCAAGCTTGCAGACATCGACAAAATTTATGCGGCGGTGCAAAAGAAATTCGGAAAGATCGACATTCTTTTTGTGAACGCAGGTGTGGCCAAGTTTGCTCCTTTTTCCGAAACCACTGAGAGCCTGTTCGACGAGAATTTTTCGACCAACGTGAAGGGCGCGTACTTCACGATTCAAAAGGCGATTCCGCACCTCAAGGATGGCGCTTCGATTATTTTGAACACCAGCGTTGCAGGCATCAAGGGCACGGAGGGCACAAGCGCCTACTCGGCAACCAAGGCGGCGCTTCGCTCGATGGCGCGTACGGCCGCCGCGGAATTGGTGGGCCGCGGCATTCGCGTGAACGCGGTTGCACCGGGTCCCATTGAGACGCCTATTTTCGGCCGCACCGGATTGCCGCAAGCAGCGATGGACGAATTCGCGAAGAATATCAGCACGCGCGTCCCGATGAAGCGCATTGGAACCTCCGACGAAGTTGCCGGCGCCGTGGCGTTTCTTGCATCGTCCGATTCCTCGTACATAACCGGCGAAGAGCTGCACGTGGACGGCGGTTTGGGCCAGATCTAAGCCGTTTGCCAAACGCCGCGGGAATTCGCGTTCGCGCTTCGCGGTTTACAATTCGCAGTTCGTATCGATCTGAAGGGCGGCATGTTGCCGCCCTTTTTTTGCTCCAAGACTATCTGCCGTTAGAAGGGTCAGTGGATGTGGCGGAGTTCACGTCGAGAAGCCAAGCGTGGGCCGTGTCGCCAGGGGCATAGCAATTGCCATCCGTATGATAGCCCGGAGCACAATGCGCGGTGAACTCCTTGCGGCGCGGTGACTGCGCGTATTGCCAGACCGACGCGTAGAGAATGCGGCTGGCCGCTGGGGACGGCGGATTCTGCGGATAAGTGCAACCGGGCGAAGGCGGACAGGCATCGTTGTAGATGAAAAAGACGAAGTCCTGTGAGGGTGCATGTGCGCGGATGTCGTCCGCGGTTGTGATCGTGGCGCCCGGTTCTTCTTTCACAGGCATTCCAGAGCAGTATGCGCCGGTATGGTAACCGGCTTCTGCGAGCCCGCTAGCCCAAGCACGCATATATGAGTGATAAGCCGCGGACAGGCGGCCGCCTTCTTCAATATCGAGAAAAATGATCGCTTGCGGAGGAAAGCCTTCGCGCTTCGCGGCTGCGGCTGCGTTTCGTGCGTCAGCAGTTCCCTTCTCTGTCGCGGCGGATTCGCCCTTGAGCTCGCGACTCAGAGGGCCGCGATAGAGCAGCAAAAAACCGAATCCATGTGAGCGCAGCGCTTCGCGCTGCCCGTTCCCGACCCACGTGTTGTTCTGTTCGCCTGGAGGCGGGCTGAGCCAGTAACCGCTGAAAGCAAATGTTTTTCGCAATACGGGAAGAGCCGCGTTACCTGGAAAAATATTCAGATCGAATCCAAGATAGGCGCGCGGCGATGTCTGTCCCTGTGGGCCGGGCTGTGAGCTAGGCTGGCTTCCGGCCTGGCAAGAGAGCAGGATCAGCGCGGCGGCGATTGCGGATAAAAACAAGAATGAAAAACGCGGCTTCATTTTGTTCACGACCTTGAGAATGCCAGAAGATTCCTGCCGCGGCTAGCCTTCGCGAAGTTTGTGGCCTGCGAGGTTGCCGAGGCCGTCGTAGGCCGCGTACTTGTATGTTTCGCTGAGCGTCGGATAGTTGAAGACCTGCTGGATGAATTCGTCGATGGACTGGTTGTTGTCGAGAGCCATCAGGCCGATGTGAATGAGTTCCGTGGCGCTTTCGCCGATCAGGCTTACGCCGAGAAGCTTGCGGTCGGCGCGGGCGAAGATGAGTTTGAGCATTCCGGCGGTGTCGCCAATGATGTGGCCGCGGGCGTTGTTTTCGTAATGGGCGCGCCCAACACAATAGTCGATTTTCTTTTCCTTGCAGGATTCCTCCGTCTCTCCGGCGGCGGAGATTTCGGGAATGGTGTAAATGCCCATGGGAAGCATGGACGCGACGCGCTGTTTGTACTGGAAGCCAAAGGCATGGCACACGGCCACGCGGCCTTGCTCCATCGAGGTGGAAGCCAGCGCGGGGAATCCGATAACATCGCCCGCAGCATAAATATTCGGAAGTGAGGTCCGATAGTTTTCGTCGACGGGAATGTAGCCACGGTCGTTGATGGCGAGCCCGGCTTTTTCAAGAGCAAGGCCGTCGACAGCAGCGCGGCGGCCTGCGGCAAAAAGTGCGGCATCGGTTTCGAGCGTCTTGCCGCTCTTCATCGAGAGGCGCACGCCTGCCGGCGAATTCTCTACTTTCACTGGGCGTTCGTTGAACAGGAAGCGCATGCCAAGGTCCGTGAGGCGGTCGCGGAGACGGCCGGAGATTTCCGCGTCAAGAAACGGCAACAAGCGGTCGCGGCCATCGACAAGCGTGACCTCGACTCCGAGAGCGATGAAAATCGATGCGTATTCGCAGCCGATTACGCCGCCCCCGATAATCGCGAGGCTTTTTGGGATGCGGTCCATTTGAAGAAATGTGTCCGAATCGAAGGTATGGATGTCGTCAAAGGCAATTTCGGGAGGGCGGTGGGGCTTCGAGCCGGTGGAGATGAGAATGACTTCGCCGCGGAGACGGCGTGTGCCGGTTGTAGCGGAGACCGCGATGGTGTGCGCGTCCTCGAAAGACGCCTGGCCGCGAACAAGCTCGATGTGGTGCAGCTCGAGATTCTTGAGGATGCGCTGGCGTTCCATTTCGACGACTTCGCGCTCATGGTGCATGAAATCCTGAACGGTGAGGTTTTCCTTGAGCGAGTAGTCGATGCCATAAAGGCCGCGCTGCTTGAGCCCCGAAAAATAGAGGGCCGATTCGCGCAGCGTCTTACTGGGGACGGTGCCGGTGTTGATGCAGCTGCCACCCATGTGCGTGGCGCGCTCGATGACGGCGACACGCTTGCCAAAATAGGCGGCCTGCGCACCGGCCTTTTCTCCGGCGGGGCCGCAGCCGATTATGATGAGGTCGAAGTTATTGCTGGTAGCCACCTAATCCCCCACGACGTTCGGAGAACGCGTCTTCGAGATACGCCCTTCAGTGCAAGGCAGATAAAAACCGCGATCACAGCTCTCATCACGCTTGCTGTAATTTGGGAAACTCGATCGAGTGTTTCCATTAGACTAGATAAATCCTCGAATTAAAACCGTTTAGGCGATCTAGTCAGCAAAACCAGTTCACGAGATGAGTGCCACGAGACTCGCTTTACCAATCGCTTTCATCTGGCTGCTTATTTTTTGCACGAGGCTTCAGACTCGTCCATATCCCTATAGCAAAACCGCAAAGCACAGACCCGATGAGATAAGTCTGGCCCGCCAGTATCTGGCGATGTTGCCCGAGAGTTAGGTATACAACGTTGCCATGCTCATTGAGAGGGTAGACGGCACCAACTCGCTCATCCCGATCAATCGGGCAGATTTTTTCGTAGTGGTACGTAAGCCATGGTAATAGGGTTACGTCCGGCAAGAGCATTACTGCGAGCGTGACTCGAACGAGTATGGACGCTTCACTTCGCCGGGTTAACATGACCAGCTATGCGAAATCATTAGCAGCCCTCCCCAGTCCGCAGGCGCGTGACGGCTTCGCGGGTTCGGGGAAGAGGTGGTTTAGTTAACCATAGCTCTCACCCCCTCCCCTGTTTTTTCGCAAATGTTGATTCTAAAGAATTTAGCTATTGCGTAACACCTTTAGAATCAATGGTTACGGGGCATCATCGCAAGTGCTGATTCTAAATGACTTGCTTGCGCCAAAATAGGGAGAATGTCCTGGTCCTTGCCTATCCTTCCTAAATGTTGCGAATAGAGGACTTAGCACAAACGCATTGCCCCTAGAAGCAAAAAACGCCAGCGAGGACGCTGGCGCTACAGAGGCAGGGCACAATGTTATACAGTCACAACAATATGCCTAGGGTAAGCTTTTGTCAAGAAAAAACGGGAGACAGAAAGGCAAAAAATGCGGTCGCCCTCTCCGGCGCGAAAACTGCCGGCAAAAAAAACCATTCATCGGGGATAATTTGCTTATGGAAAGATCCGGTACTGGATCGAGACTGATCATTGTGTGCGGGTTGCCGGGTTCGGGTAAGACCACGCTTGCCAAGGCTCTGGAAAGCAGGCTTCGCGCGGTTCGTTTTTCTCCCGATGAATGGATGGATGCTCTTTCCCTAAACCTCTGGGATGAAGAAGGGCGCGGCAAGATCGAAGCGCTGCAGTGGAAGTTCGGTCAGGAACTCCTCGCGCTTGGCCTTACTGTAATCATCGAATGGGGCACCTGGGGAAGGACCGAGCGCGATACCTTGCGGCTCGGAGCCCGAGCCCTTGGCGCTGCCGTTGAATTGCACTATGTTTCTGCGCCTGCGGATGTCCTGTTCGACAGGATTCAGCGCCGGGGCATGGAGAAGCCACCCATAGATCGAGACGCAGTGTCTCGATGGTTCGAAATATTCCAGGCGCCGACAGCCGAGGAGATGGCGCTCTTCGACAAGCCTCTGGTTGCAGACCTCGCCTCCGGTTGAAACCGGCCCACCCTTGACACCTCCTGGTTGCTGTCCAAAATACGACGATGCTTGTACTATAACCGCGATTAATAGCCGCGTTTTTGTCGCGCGCGAGGGGAGACTCGCATGTCGATCGACAATGATCCCATCACTTATCACATCCGGTTTGAGAAAGATCACGCCAACGTCAAGGTTACCTACGACCTGAAGGTTCCGGCCGGCGGCCCCTCCCTGATCGCCGACTTTCAAGTTACCGTTGACGGAACAAACCTCATCAGCGGCTTCCTGCCAGGCGAGACGTATTTCAACGGCGTGCAATTTCACGTCCTTGCGAATCCGGACAAGGACGCGGCCGTCTCCTTCACGATGTCTTCCAATCAGGGCTGGGACGACGGCGACGAAGACGTGCTGCGCGGCGACAAGGTCTATGACGACGCGGATTTTCCGCGCGACTAAAAACGCGCCTCTACGTAGTTTCCTGCGGAGTTCTCTGGAAGAAGCCGCCTCGTTCTTCAAGCGGCCATTGACCTGAGAACGTCCTATGGGTATCATCCGCGCAATCCCAGGCAAAAATTTGAGAGTGAGGTTGACCATGTCAATGCGAGTGGCTCGTGTTGTACTAGCTTCGGTAGCAGCACTTCTCGGCGCGACGCATTACGTCTGGGCGCAGCAGCCGCAGATCAATCCTGATGTTTACGGCCAGCTTCCATTCCGTTACATCGGTCCGGTTGGCAATCGCGCGACCGCGGTGGCTGGAGTGCCTGGCAGCCCGTACATCTACTATGTGGGCGCGGCTTCGGGAGGAATCTTTAAGTCGACCGACGGCGGCCTGCATTGGGATCCCATTTTTGACTCGCAGCCAGTCTCCTCGATTGGATCGCTGGCGGTGGCCGCGAGCGATCCGAATATCGTGTGGGCAGGAACGGGCGAATCGTTCATCCGAAGCCACATTTCTGTGGGCAATGGAATCTACAAGTCGACGGACGCGGGCAAGACGTGGACGCTGATGGGACTGGAGAAGACTGGCCGGATCAGCAACGTGCTGATTGACCAGCACAATCCGGATACGGTGCTGGCTTGCGCGCTCGGCCATTCCTATGGGCCACAGCCGGAGCGAGGCGTGTTTCGCACGACCGATGGCGGCAAGAATTGGGAAAAGGTTCTTTTTGTCGACGAGAAAACAGGTTGCTCGGACATGGCCATGGATCCGAACAATTCGCACATTTTGTATGCGGGAATGTGGCAGCTCGAGATTCACACTTGGACCCGCACGAGCGGCGGACCGGGCAGCGGACTGTTCAAATCCACCGACGGCGGAGCAACCTGGAAGCGCTTGGAAGGCCATGGCCTGCCGAAACCGCCGGTCGGAAGGATTGCGGTGCGGGTGGCGCAGCGCGACTCGAATCGCGTTTATGCGCTGATAGAAACGGGTGACGGTGTGCCCATGGACGGCAAGCCCACACAGAGCGGTCAGCTGTGGCGGTCCGACGACGGCGGCGAGAATTGGCAGCTGGTCAATTCAGACAGGCAGATTCGCGGACGCACGCACTACTACACACGCGAAGAAATTTCTCCTGACAACGAGAACGAAGTGTATTTCTTCACGGCGGCATTTTCGAGGACGCTTGATGGCGGTCACACGCTGACCAACATGCCCGCAAGCCCGGGCGGCGACAATCACGAGATGTGGATCGATCCGACGAACGGGGACCGCATGGCGGTGGTGAACGATGCGGGCGTGAGCATTTCGGTGAATCGCGGGCACACTTGGGACCACGTTTCACTGCCGATCGCGCAAATTTATCATGTGACACTGGACGACCAGATTCCCTACTTCGTTTATGGAAACAAGCAGGACGGGCCGTCGTACCGCGGGCCGAGTAACAGTTTGCAGTTTGGCGGGTTTGGCGGCGGAGGCGGGGGACAGGGCGGACAGATTCCGCGCAGCGTGTGGCATCCGGTTGGCGGGAGCGAAAGCGGATTTGCGACGCCCGATCCGGTGGACAACAACATTATTTGGTCGAGCGGCACGGGCTCGGGGAGCGTCGGGGGCGCGATGGCGCGTTTTGATGAACGGAACCGGCAGGCGCGCGAAGTCGAGGTGTGGCCAGAAGATGTTGCGGGTGCGAGCGCGGCGGAGACGAAGTACCGGTTTAATTGGGAATTTCCAATCACGATTTCTCCTCACGACCACAACAAGCTTTATGTGGGAAGCCAGTTCGTTCACGTCACGACGGACGGAGGCAACAGTTGGCAGATTATCAGTAAAGACTTGACGCGTAATGACAAAAGCAGGCAAGGGATTTCCGGAGGGCTGACTCCGGACGACATCGGTGTGGAATACGCAGGGACGGTTTTCGCCATTGCCGAGTCGCCGAAGGAAGCAGGCACGATTTGGGCGGGCACGAACGACGGGCTCGTACAAATTACGCGCGATGGTGGAAAAAACTGGACGGATGTAACGAAGAATATTCCCAACCTTCTGGAATGGGGCACGGTAAGCAATATTGAGGCCTCACGCTACGATGCCGGGACCGCATACATCACGGTGGATGGCCACCAGGTGAACAATCGCGATCCGTTCGTTTACAAGACGGCGGATTACGGCAAGACGTGGACATCGATCACGAATGGAATTCCGCATAGCATGCTGAGCTACGCGCATTGCGTTCGAGAAGATCCCGTGCGCAAAGGATTGTTGTACTTGGGCACGGAAAATGCGCTCTACATTTCTTTTGACGACGGAAAAAATTGGCAGCCGCTCCAGAGCGGCTTGCCGCATGCACCGGTCTATTGGATTGCGGTACAGGAACGGTTTCACGATTTGGCCTTGGCTACTTACGGCCGGGGATTCTGGATTTTAGATGACATTACGCCGCTGCAGCAGTTGACCTCGGAGGTGCTGGCGTCGAATGCGCATTTGTTCGCTCCGCGCGATGCTTACCGCTTCCGTCCTGTCGCGCAGCCTGCGGGTATTTCGTATGATCCGACCGCGGGTCACAATCCGCTGTACGGCGCGCCGATCGACTTCTATCTCAAGGCAAAGCTGGGCGAGAAAGAGCGAGCAACTATCACGATCAGCGACGCGAGTGGCAAAGTGGTGCGCGAGCTGGAGTGCCGTGCGCCACGCGAAGGCGCTCGGCGACCAGGAGGGGCCGGTGGTCCGGGCGGAGGAGGGGGAGGAGGCGAAGAAGGAGCTGGCGGTCCTCCTTGCGAAGCTAAGCCTGGCATCAATCGAGTTTGGTGGGACCTGCGAACGGAGGCGAGCACGGAGATCAAATTGCGAACTGCGCCTACCTATTCGCCAGACGTACCGTTGGGTGCGGAGGGTTGGCGGGCGGCTCCGGCCGTGAGCCGCATTTCGTTGCTTGTTCCGCCCGGAACGTACACGGTCACACTGAAGGCCGGAGAGGAAAAGTCCAGCCAGAAGCTCAATGTGCTGAAAGATCCGCATTCGACGGGGAACGACGGCGACATCCAAGCGCAGCTTCAATTGGTCTCCGCGCTTGAGGATGAGATGAACGCGCTGGCGGTAAGCGTCAATCAAATCGAATCCGTTCGCGCCCAAATCGCCAGTCTCGAGAAGCAATTGGGAACGGATGATGCATCGAAGGCGATTCGAAAGGCGGCTGACGAACTCGTGGAGAAATTGACCGCCGCCGAAGGAAAGGTGCTGCAGCTTAAAGCGACCGGAAGAGGTCAGGATGACGTGCGATATCCGCCGATGCTATTGCAAAAAATCAGTTACCTGGCGACCGAAGTGAGCGGCTCGTCGGACTTTCCGCCTACGACGCAGCAAGGGGCGGTGCAAGAGGAGTTGAAGAAGCAAGGCGACGCGTCGCAACAGGAGATGCAGCAGCTCTTGGCGACGGACGTGGCCGCTTTCAACGCCATGCTGCGCGAGCGGAATATTCCAAACATCATCGCGAAGGCGCCTTGAACCTTGGAGTAAAGCGACGCTAGGTAAGAAGCATTCCAACTCATCGAAAATGAAATGCAAAAAATGGTGCCCGGGGTGGGAGTCGAACCCACATGAGGAAAAATCCCCGGAGGATTTTAAGTCCTCAGCGTCTGCCATTCCGCCACCCGGGCAGGGCAGATACAAAAAGTAGCATGTATGGACCGCGCGCTCAATGTTCAGGCCAATGCGTTTGAGGCGCATCAGGACTGCAGCGCAAGGCGCCGCGCAGTATGAATGCTTTGTAACCTGATTGACAACGTGCGAGGGGCGCGGTAATTTTTCTTTCTCTCCCTGGATGGCCGCCCGCCTCTGAGGAGGACCAAGCGCGATCGCGCAAGAGTTCTCAAACGACTATTCAACGCGCGAACGGGCGCCTGCTTTCTTTTGGCGTAAAAACAATTAATCCGTTTTGTATTCCGCTGCATCAAATTTTGCGAGAGAGGTCTGCGGGGAACTTTTTTGCCCGCCTCAGGAGCCAATGTGAGCCAGCCGAAAAGTCAGCTAGACATGAACCAGCTGAGCATCAACACAATCCGCACTCTGGCGATTGACGCCGTGCAACAGGCAAATTCCGGCCATCCTGGCGCGCCCATGGGTTTGGCGCCAGTGGTCTATGAACTTTGGCAGCAGTACCTGCGCTACGATCCCGCTGATCCGACGTGGCCCAATCGCGACCGCTTCGTTCTTTCCGCTGGGCATGCTTCGATGCTCCTTTACGCCACGCTGCACCTCGCGGGCGTGAAAGAAGCAACCAAAGACGGCAAAATCCTGGACTCGCTCGCCGTTTCGATGGACGAAATCAAGCGCTTCCGTCAAATCGGCAGCAAAACGCCGGGACATCCCGAGTCCCACCTTACCACCGGTGTAGAAACCACCACCGGACCGCTCGGACAAGGCGCAGGCAATAGCGTTGGAATGGCCATTGCCAGCAAGTGGCTCGCGGCGAATTTCAACAAACCTGGTTTCGAGATTTTTGACTTCAACGTATATACCGTTTGCGGAGACGGCGACTTCATGGAAGGCGTGGCGAGCGAAGCCGCTTCGCTGGCGGGCCATTTGAAATTGTCGAATCTCTGCTGGATTTACGATAACAATCACGTGACTCTCGATGGCCCCGCGGACTGGTCCTTCAACGAAGACGTGATGACCCGTTTTATCGGCTATGGATGGAATGTAACGCGGGTCGCCGACGCTAATGATCTAGGGATGCTCGCCCGCGGCTACGACACCTTTTTGAAAACGAAGGATCGTCCCACGCTCATCGTCGTGGATAGCCACATCGGCTACGGCTCGCCGCACAAACAGGATAGTTACGAAGCACATGGCGAACCACTCGGCGAAGCCGAAGTGAAATTGGTCAAGAAAAATTACGGCTGGCCGGAAGATGCAAAGTTCCTCGTGCCTGATGGCGTGTACGATCAATTCAAAAACGGCGTCGGCAAACGCGGCGCGGAAGCCCATTCCGCTTGGAACACGAAATTCGCGGAGTACAAAAAGCAATTTCCGCAGCTTGCCGATCAACTGAACCGCATGCAGAGCGGCACGCTCCCCGACGGCTGGGACAAAAACCTCCCATCGTTCCCCGCCGATCCCAAAGGCATGGCTACGCGCGAGAGCTCTGGCAAAACGCTGAACGCGCTGGCGATGAATATTCCATGGCTCATGGGCGGCTCAGCGGATTTGGCTAAATCCAACAAGACCAATCTCACGTTTGAAGGCGCCGGCGATTTTTTCCCCGACGCTTATCACGGCCGCAACGTCCACTTCGGCGTGCGCGAACACGCCATGGGCGCGATTGTCAACGGCATGACGCTTTCCAAGCTCCGGGCCTTCAGCGCCACTTTTTTCAATTTCAGCGACTACATGCGTCCTAGTATGCGTCTCGGCGCTTTGATGGAAATCCCATGTCTGTATATTTTCACGCATGACTCCATCGGTGTCGGCGAAGATGGGCCGACGCATCAGCCCGTCGAACAACTCGCCGCCTACCGGGCTATGCCCAACATGCTCGTATTCCGGCCGGGCGATGCGAACGAAGTCGTCGAAGCCTACAAGGTTGCTATTCAGCATACGCACGGCCCCTCAACGCTCGTCTTCACTCGTCAAGCGATGCCCACTTTCGATCGCACAAAGTATGCTCCCGCGTCCGGTGTCGCCAAGGGGGCCTATGTCCTCGCGGACGCCGCAGGCGGAAAACCGGACGTCATCTTGCTCGGCAGCGGAAGCGAAGTCGGCCTCTGCTCTGCAGCCTATGAAAAGTTGACAGCCGAGGGCGTAAAATCCCGCGTCGTCAGCATGCCGAGCTGGGAGCTGTTTGAAAAGCAGGACGCTGCCTACAAAGAAAGCGTGCTGCCGTCGAGCGTAACCGCGCGCGTTTCCGTCGAAATGGAATCCGTCTTCGGTTGGGACCGCTATGTCGGCTCCAAAGGCAAAATCATCGGCATGCGTTCGTTCGGTGCGTCCGCCCCGCTGAAAGATTTGCTCAAAAAATTCGGCTTCGAGGTCGAAAACGTTATCGCCGCAGTCAGAGAAGTTCTCGGAAAGTGAGCCCCGCATGAAAGTTGTGATTGGTTCCGACCACGCCGGCTTTCAATTAAAGAATGCCATGGGAGATTTGTTGCGGTCGATGGGCAACGATGTGCTTGACGTGGGCGCTTTCAATGAAAACCCCTCCGACTATCCCGATTTCGCGGAAGCCGTCGACCGCGCCGTGCTCGATGGCAAAGCCGAACGCGGGGTCCTGATTTGCGGGAGCGGCGTGGGCGCAAGCGTAGCCGCCAACAAGATACCTGGGATTCGCGCGGGGATGTGCCACGACACCTATTCGGCGCACCAAGGCGTCGAGCACGACAATATCAACGTCCTTGTTCTGGGTTCCCGCGTCGTTGGCGTAGCCCTGGCGCAGGATTTGGTGCGAGCGTTCATGGGCGCGAAATTCTCCAATGAAGAGCGGCATGTGCGGCGCCTGGGCAAAGTGAAAGCTCTGGAAACGAAGTACTGCAAGGGTTCCTAAAGCCCCAGTGGCGCAAGCCGGCTTCTGCCAATTAGCAAGTAGCAGGCGCGCCCGTACCCCAAGGAGTACAATAGACGTTCAACGGGTTTTCAACGCTAGAGGAGAACGATCATGACAACGACTACCACTATCCCAAACGTCGGCACCGGGCAAGGTACCAATCCCATCAAAGCGCTGCTGGCTTATGGACAATCCCCCTGGATGGATTACATTCGCAGAGATCTGCTCACCGGCGGCGGACTGAAAAAATACATCGATAACGATGGGCTGCGCGGCATGACTTCCAATCCAGCGATTTTCGAAAAGGCGATCACGGGCAGTAACGTCTACTCGGACATCTTGACCTCTCCCGACGCAAAAAAACTCGACGCAAAAGGTCTGTTCGAGAAAATCGCCATTCGCGACGTGCAAGACGCCTGCGACATCTTCAAAACCGTTTACGCCGAGTCCAAGCGCCGCGACGGCCACGTCAGCCTCGAAGTCTCTCCCTATCTCGCCAATGACACCAAGGGAACTATCGACGAAGCCCGCCGTCTCTGGAAGTCCGTCGATCGCCCCAATGTCATGATTAAAATTCCGGCCACGCCGGAAGGCATTCCCGCTATTCGCCAGACGCTCGAAGACGGCCTCAACATCAATATCACGCTGCTTTTCGCGCAGTCCGCTTACGAGAAGGTCGCTGAAGCATTCCTCGCCGCTCTGGAGGCTCGCGCGGCCAAGGGCCAAGACATCAGTCATATCGCCAGCGTTGCCAGCTTCTTTGTCAGCCGCATAGATACCCTGGTGGACAGTAAGATTGACGAAAAACTGAAGACCGCCACTGATGCCACACAAAAGGCTTTGCTTGAAAGTCTCCACGGCAAAATCGCCATTGCCAACGCCAAGCTCACCTACAAGAAATATCAGGAACTCTTTAGCGGCGCTCGTTGGAATGCTTTGGCGGCCAAAGGCGCGCAAACGCAGCGGCTGCTCTGGGCCAGCACCAGCACGAAGAACCCAAAGTATCGCGACGTCATCTACGTAGAAGAGTTGATCGGCGCGGACACCGTGGACACCATTCCTCCGGCAACGTTCGATGCTTTCCGCGACCACGGCAAGCTCCGCAATAGTTTGACGGAAGACGTCAACGCAGCACGCACGACCATGGAAAACCTCTCGAAGGCCGGCATTTCCATGAAAGAAGTGACGGACAAACTAGTCGTGGACGGCGTCAAACTCTTCGCGGATGCGTTCAAACAGCTTCTGGATGCGACGGGAAAAAGCGCAGGGGTGCATGCGTGAGCGTGAATCGCCAAACCTACACACTCCCGGACAAACTCGAAAGTGATGTAGACGCCTCGCTGCAGGACTGGAAGAAACGCGGCAAGGTAAAACGGCTCTGGCAAAAGGATGCTTCGCTGTGGACCGGCACGGACGAAGATAAGTGGCTCGGCTGGCTGGATGTCACCGAACAGCAGATCGAGAACGTGGACGCGCTGAAGGAGATCGCCGCCGACATCAAAAAAGCGGGGTACAGAAACGCCTTGCTGCTTGGAATGGGCGGCTCAAGCCTCTGTCCGGAAGTCCTTCGCCTGACTTTCGGCAAGGCCGCCGGCTACCCGGATCTTCATGTGCTGGATTCCACCGATCCCGCCCAAATCAAAGCCACCGAAGAAATAGTGGATCTCAACAGTACCCTCTGCATCGTTTCCAGCAAATCCGGCAGCACGCTCGAGCCCAACATCTACAAACAATACTTTTTCGATCGCGTAAAAGCCAAAGTAGGCGAAAAAGAAGTTGGCAACCGCTTCATCGCTATTACCGATCCCAGCTCGAAAATGCAGCGTGTGGCCGAAAAGGACAAGTTCCGCAAAATCTTCATGGGCGTGCCGAGCATCGGCGGGCGCTACTCCGCGCTCTCCAATTTCGGCATGGTGCCCGGCGCGGTGATGGGCATTGATATCTTAAAGCTCTTGAAGAACACCAAAACGATGATCGATGCCTGCGGTGAAGATACCGATGCCGTTACCAACCCCGGCGTCATTCTGGGAACCATTCTCGGGATCGCCGCAAATCAGGGCCGCGACAAGATGACTATCATCACGTCGCCGGGAATTTTTGATCTTGGCGCTTGGCTCGAACAGTTGCTTGCCGAATCCACCGGAAAATCCGGCAAAGGCATCATTCCCGTCGACCGCGAACGCCTGGCCAATCCGGACACTTACGGCGACGACCGCGTCTTCGCGTATCTTCGGCTGGAGTCGGATTCCGACAAGGAACAATCCGCGGCAGTGGATGCCCTGGCAAAGGCCGGCCATCCCGTGATCCGCATCGTGTTACCCGACATCTACAACCTTGGCCAGGAGTTCTTCCGATGGGAAATTGCAACGGCCGTGGCCGGCTCCCTCATCGGTATCAATGCCTTCAATCAGCCCGACGTCGAGGCCAGCAAAGTGGAAACCCGCAACCTAACCTCGGAATACGAATCGACCGGCAAGCTGCCTCCCGAATCGCCATTCTTTACGGGCGACGGCGCCAAGCTCTACGCCGATCGAACGAATGCCGCGGCTCTGAAAGGCGGCGCCACGCTTGCGGACTTTTTGAAGAAACACCTCGCCCGCATCGGAGCTGGTGACTATTTTGGCGTACTGGGATACATCACGATGAACGAGGCGCATGAAGAAGCGTTGCAAACCATACGCCTCGCCGTGCGGGACAACAAGAAAGTCGCCACGGTCCTGGGCTTTGGACCGCGTTTCCTTCACTCCACGGGACAAGCCTACAAGGGCGGCCCCAACACTGGCGTTTTCTTGCAGATCACTTGCGACGACGCCGTGGACATCCTGGTGCCCGGGCAGAAGTACACCTTTGGCGTGGTGAAAGCAGCGCAGGCCCGTGGAGATTTTGCGGTGCTCGCGCAGCGTGGCAGGCGCGCTTTGCGCGTCCATCTCGGAAAAGATGTCGCCGCCGGGCTGGCGACGCTAACGGATGCCGTAAATCAAGCGCTCGCATAACATTTCATTCGGTTACGTCTTACAAAACGAAGGCAGAGGAGCACTCGCAATGCAACTTGGCATGATCGGTCTGGGGAGAATGGGCGCCAACATGGTCCGGCGCCTGCAAAAAAACGGCCACACTTGCGTGGTTTACGATCGGAGCGCGGACTCCGTGAAACAGCTCGCGGGCGAGGGCGCGACGGGAGCGAACTCGCTCGACGATTTCATCAACAAATTGCAAAAACCCCGCGCCATCTGGCTTATGGTTCCGGCGGCGGTCGTCGATGCGACGCTCCACGATCTAAGCAGCAAGCTCGCATCCGGTGACATCGTCATCGACGGCGGCAACTCCTACTACATTGACGATATTCGTCGCGCCAAAGAACTTTCCGCAAAAGGCATCCACTATTGCGACGTCGGCACCAGCGGCGGCGTCTGGGGCCTCGAACGCGGCTACTGCCAAATGATCGGCGGCGAGAACGACATCGTGAAGCACCTGGATCCCATTTTTAAAACGCTCGCCCCTGGCCGCGGAAACGCCGATCGCACTCCCGGCCGCGAAAAAGTTGGCGGCACCGCCGAGGAGGGCTATCTCCACTGTGGCCCATCCGGCGCCGGCCATTTCGTGAAAATGGTCCACAACGGCATCGAATACGGCCTGATGGCCGCCTACGCCGAAGGCCTCAACATCCTGAAGCACGCCAACGCCGGAAAAGCCCGTCGCGAGGTCGATGCGGAAACCACCCCGCTCCGCAATCCCGAGCATTATCAATACGATTTCAATCTCGCCGACGTCACCGAGGTCTGGCGCCGCGGAAGCGTCGTCGCCTCCTGGCTACTGGACCTGACCGCCATCTCTCTTTTGGAACAGCCCACGCTCGAACGCTTCTCCGGCCGAGTCTCCGATTCCGGCGAAGGCCGCTGGACTATTCTCGCGGCCATCGAATCTACTGCACCCGCACCCGTCCTCACTGCATCTCTATTTCAGCGGTTCACATCGCGCGGCGAGGATGATTTTGCAGCCAAGGTGCTTTCCGCCATGCGTTTTCAGTTCGGCGGCCACCTCGAGAAAAAGGCTGGCCAGTAATTTCTTCAGCGACGAGTTGAACAGCTGAGACAGGACTACGTGCATGAACTCGAATCATACTGATGCCGCTGCCACCGGCTCTCCCTGTGTAATGGTGATTTTCGGCGCCAGCGGCGACCTCACCAAACGCAAGCTCATCCCTGCACTCATCAACCTTAAGCAGGAAGGCCTTCTTTCTGAACAATTCGCCATCGTCGGATTCTCTTTCGACCAGATGAACACGGAATCCTTCCGCGCTTTGCTCAACGAAGAGATCGCAAAATTCGAAGAGCATTCCGTGGACCCGAAACTGTGGCAGTGGTTTCTGGAACGCATCTACTATGTCCAGGGCGATTTCAAGGACCCGGCTGCGTATCAACGCCTCAAAGATCAAATCGTGGAGGCTGATAAAAAGCACGGCACGCAGGGCAATCTCTTCCACTACCTGGCCGTTTCTTTCAACTTTTTCTCGCTGATCGTCCAAAAGCTCGGCGAAATCGGCCTCACCAAGGAAGAAAATGGCAAGTGGACCCGCGTCATCGTGGAAAAACCGTTCGGCCACGACCTCCCCTCCGCGCAACAGTTGAACAAGGAACTGAAGCAAATCCTCACCGAAAAACAGATTTTCCGCATCGACCATTACCTCGGCAAGGAAACCGTCCAGAACTTGATGGTTTTCCGCTTCGCCAACAGCATGATCGAGCCGCTCTGGAATCGCACTTACATCGATCACGTGCAAATCACCGCCGCCGAATCCGTTGGCGTCGAACATCGCGGCGGGTTTTACGAAACCGCCGGCGCCCTCAAGGACATGGTTCCGAACCACCTTTTCCAGCTCCTCACGCTCACGGCCATGGAGCCTCCCATTTCCTTCGAAGCCGACGCCGTCCGCGACAAACAAGCTGAAATCCTGCATGCGCTGCAAGTTCTCTCTCCCGAGGATGTTTTGCACAACAGCGTTCGCGGACAATATGGCGAGGGCATGGAAGATGGCCAAAAAGTTCCCGCCTATCGCAACGAACCCAACGTTTCGCCGGATTCGAATACCGAAACTTTCGTAGCCCTCAAACTCAAAATCGATAATTGGCGCTGGGCCGACGTGCCTTTTTATCTCCGCACGGGAAAGCGTCTCGCCAAGCGTGTGACGGAAATCGCCATCCAATTTCGCAGAACGCCTTTCATGTTGTTTAGAAAAACTCCCATCAAAGACCCGCGCACCAACCGCCTGGTGATCCACATCCAGCCTGACGAAGGCATCTCCTGGCGCTTTGCCGCCAAGGTTCCTGGCTCCGTCATGAAGCTCGGACTCGTCAACATGGACTTCGACTACGCACGCGATTTCGGCACTTCGCACAGTACCGGCTATGAACGCCTCCTCTACGACTGCATGATGGGCGACGCCACTCTCTTCCAGCGCGCCGATATGGTCGAAGCCGGCTGGGCCGCCATCGAGCCCGTCATTGACGTATGGAAAGCGCTCCCTGCCCGCGGCTTCCCCAATTACGCTTCAGGCTCTTGGGGACCAAAGGAAGCCGACGAACTTATGGCCCGCGACGGCCGCGCATGGCGAAGGATCGGTGATGAAGAAGAAGACGCGAAGAGTTCCGCCACGGCAACTGAAAACTTAAAGAGCGCCGGAGCCATGAATAGGTAGCACAGGGTCGAATGATCGATTATCAAGCCAACACCGAAGTTCGCATTTTGCCGGATGGACCGGCCATCGCGAATCGCTGCGCGCAGAAGTTTGTCGAGATCGCGGCAGCCGCCGTAAAAGAAAAGGGCTCCTTCGACGTAGCCCTGGCCGGAGGTTCCACACCCAAGCTTCTCTACGGTCTGCTCGTCAATGATCCAGGTCTGCGCTCCCTTGTCCCCTGGGACAAAATGCATCTGTTCTTCGGCGACGAGCGCCACGTAAACCCGGACCACCCCGACAGCAATTACCGCATGGCCGTCGAATCGATGCTTTCCAAGTCTCCGCTGAAACCCGAGCAAGTCACGCGCATCAAAGGCGAGTACCCCGCGGCAGAAGATGCCGCCAGAGAGTACGACCAATATCTTCGAACGTATTACAAACTGGCAGAGGGACAATTTCCCCGCTTTGACCTGGTCCTGCTCGGGATGGGCAACGAGGGACACACGCTCTCGATTTTTCCCGGCACAAAAGCACTGCGCGAAACTCGCCGCATTGCGGTGCATAATTGGGTGGGAAAAGTTCTGATGGACCGCATCACGCTAACCGCCCCAGCCGTCAACAACGCCGCCAACGTCATCTTCATGGTGACCGGCGCCGACAAGGCCCCGGCGCTCACGGCGGTCCTCGAACGCTTTTATGAGCCGGATCAGTTGCCGGCTCAGTTGATTCAACCAACGCAAGGAAGCTTGCTTTGGCTGGTGGATACCGCCGCTGGCAGCATGCTTACCCGGGCAATTCGCGAATAACTTAGGAGATTCACATGGCAACCACTGCAAGCACTGGAAAAATCGAAACGTACCTTGGCGCAAAAGCCGAATATTTTCTCGGATACAAAACACCTAAAATCGCAAAAGAACGCCTGCATCTTCCCGGCCCCGATTTTGTGGATCGCATCTACGCCGCGTCGAACCGAAATGTCCGCGTACTCACTAATCTCCAGCGCATCTTCAACCACGGGCGCCTCGGCCGCACGGGCTATCTCTCCATTCTTCCAGTCGATCAGGGCATCGAGCACTCGGCGGGCGCCAGCTTCGCCAAAAATCCTGACTATTTCGACGCGGCAAATATCGTGAAGCTCGCGATAGAAGGCCAATGCAACGCCGTTGCCTCCACGTTCGGAGTTCTCGGCGCCGTCACACACAAATATGCGCACAAGATTCCCTTCATCGTAAAGCTCAACCACAACGAACTGCTCACTTTCCCCAACAAATTCGATCAGATCCTCTTCGGCACGGTGCAGGAAGCTTGGAACATGGGCGCTGCCGCTGTCGGCGCAACCATTTATTTCGGTTCCGACCAGGCCGATCGGCAGATTGTCGAAATCAGCCGCGCTTTCGCCGAAGCTCACGAACTCGGCATGGCCACCGTCCTCTGGTGTTACCTGCGCAACAGTGCCTTCAAGAAGGACAAGGACTATCACCTCTCCGCCGACCTCACCGGACAGGCCAATCATCTCGGCGTCACCATCCAGGCCGACATCATCAAACAAAAAATGGCCGAAAATAACGGCGGCTACCAGGCCCTCAATATGGGTGATTCCAGCTACGGAAAATTCGACAAGCGTATCTACACCGACCTCGCCAGCGATCATCCCATCGACCTCTGCCGCTACCAGGTCGCCAACTGCTTCATGGGCCGCTCCGGCCTCATCAACAGCGGCGGCGCCTCCGGTGCCAACGATTTCGAAGAAGCCGTCACCACTGCCGTCATCAACAAACGCGCCGGCGGCACCGGCCTGATCTCCGGCCGCAAAGCCTTCCAGCGCCCCATGTCCGAAGGCGTCCAACTCCTAAACACCATCCAGGACGTTTACCTAAGCCCGGACGTCACCGTCGCCTAAATCGACTCGCTGTAGGGGAGGGGCTAGCCCCTCCCTCTTGTTTTCTGCCCTCATCGCCCATCTTTTCCTTTCGGCTCCCAAGGTCCTCGCTCCGATCCTTCGTTCAAAATCGCCTCCCATGCAAATTTGTTCTATCCTCTGTAAGTGCTCGCTTCAACCTCTCCAAACGCCGTCGCTCTACCGACCAGCGCCCGCGACTTGCCATCGAGCGAACACTCCAAAAAAATCCGCCGCCTCCTGCTGATTGCTTTCGGCTGGCTTCTCGCCCTCCTGATTGGCGCAGGTGTAGACGCACTCTTCGCTGTTCGCCGCCTCGACCGCGCTTCCCAGGAAGTCAGCCGCCGCTTTACCGCCCGCAATCACGCTCTCGGCACCATCGTCGTTTCCGTGCGAGTCTACGACGACCAAATCGAGCGCTTCTTGCTCCAGGATCAACTTCAAGAATCAGCTCCCGATCCCGCCGAAGTAACTAAACAAATCGCTGCGGCCCGCGCCGCCCTCCTCGATTTCCCCCCCGATCGGGATCCCGATGAACAACTCCTCCTCGCAGCAATGCAACAGCAACTCCAGGAAGAAGAAACGTCTTGCGCCATAGTCCTGGCTTGGCGGTCCGATCTTCGCCAGCAGCGCGCCTATCAGTTCATCGGCCAGCAGCTCATTCCCTGGCGCACCCGCATCTTTGAACTTTCAGCGCAAATCTCCTCGCTGGACGAACGCAAACTCTCCCTCGAAAATCTCGCCGTCGCCGCGCGCTTTCAATCGCTCGAATCCCGCCTCGTCTGGCTCGTCTCTCTCGCTCTAATCGCCGGTGTCCTGATGTCCGTCGTTTGCGGCTGGTATATCCTTCGCCTCGAGCGCCAAGCCCGCCTGCGCTATGATGCGCTCGCCCGCAGCCGCCTCGAACTCGAAGGCCTTTCCGCCCGCCTCGTGGAAGCTCAAGAAGAAGAGCGCCGCGCCATCTCCCGCGAACTGCACGACGAGGTTGGCCAGTCGCTAGGTGCGCTCCTGGTCGAAGTCGGCCAGCTCTCGAAACTCGTCCCGTCCGAAGACCGCGTCACGCAATCCCAAATCGCCCAGATAAAATCCGTTGCCGAAACCGCCGTCAAATCCATCCGGGACATCGCACTTCTCCTCCGTCCTCCCATGCTCGACGATCTCGGCCTTGTCCCCGCCCTCGAATGGCAAGCCCGCGAGATCTCTCGCCGCAGCGAAATGGAAGTCGAAGTTCACTCGGAAAACGTCTCTGAAGCTCTCGGCGACGAAACGAAAGTCACCATCTACCGCGTCGTGCAGGAAGCCCTTAACAACGCCGCCACGCACGCCTCCGCCAAAAATGCCAAAGTAACCATCAGTCAAAATTCCGACAAGATCACCGTAGAAATCACGGATGACGGCCACGGCTTCGATCCCGCCCGCCAGCGCGGCATGGGCATCCTCGGCATGGAAGAACGCGTCCGCCGCCTCGGCGGCTCTTTCACGATTGCATCCGCACCTGGAAGAGGCGCCACCGTAAAAGCCGAACTCCCGCTTCATAAAGCGGATTCGCCCTGAGCCAGCGATGATCCACCCATGAGAAAAATTCGTATCCTTCTAGCCGACGATCACAAACTCATCCGCGGCGGCCTGCGTCTCCTCGTCGAGCAACAACCCGATCTCACGGTTGTGGGCGAAGCCAACGACGGCCGAGAAACCGTCTCCCTCGCGAAATCCCTGAAGCCCAATGTAATCGTCATGGACATCGGCATGCCCAATCTCAACGGCATCGAAGCCGCTCTTCAAATCACGCAAGCCAATCCCGAAATCTCCGTCGTCATGCTCAGCATGCATTCGGATGAAAGCTACGTCCTCCGCGCGCTTAAAGCCGGCGCCAAAGGCTACCTCCTAAAGGATTCCGCTGAGTCCGATCTCATCAAAGCCGTTCACGCCGTGGCCGACGGCAAATCTTTCTTCAGCCCCGCCGTCAGCAAAGTCCTTCTCGACGACTACGTCCGCAAACTCAAGCGCAGCGGCGCCGAAGACGCCTACGACCTCCTCACGCCGCGCGAACGCGAAATCCTTCAACTCGTCGCCGAAGGCAAATCCAACAAAGACGTTGCCAACCTTCTAAACCTCAGCGTCTACACCGTCGAAACCCACCGCTCCAACATCATGGAAAAGCTAAATCTCCGCGGCATCCCCGAACTCATTCTCTTCGCCGTCCGTAGAGGCATCATCTCCTAAGTTTCGCATCTGACCTTTGTGTTCACCCCCTTTGCAGCTCATTTAGGACCACCTCTCCCTCCTACTCAATCATCGGCACCCAATATCCCGGCCACCAGGGAGAATCAACCCGCTCCCCTATAGCGTCTGAATAAGTGCATCCGAATAGCAGCAACTACCCCACGTCGGTTGCAGCAAATCGCACTGGAAATAAGAGAGGAAACATGAATTATTTGATGTCCCTGCTGAGATCCAAGCCAGCAGTTCTCGCACTTGGTTTTGCATTGGGCGCGGCAGGCTTGGGCCTGGCCCATACTACGGAGAAATCTCTTTCCGCCAATCCTCCGGCCACCCTGAAGCTTGCGGACCCCGGCGAAGGGCCGAGCAAGAGCAGCTACGCTCCCCTCGTCAAGGAAGTTCTCCCATCGGTCGTCAACATCTCGTCCTCGAAAGTCGTGCACAACCGCATGAGCTCCGAAGAAGGCATGCCGATGGACCCATTCTTTCGTCAATTTTTCGGCCAGGACGGAAATGACGGCGGCGGCCGCTTCAACATGCCCCGCGATTCCCGCGAAAAAGCTCTCGGCTCGGGCGTAATTGTCAGCCCCGAAGGCTACATCCTGACCAACAACCACGTGATCGATGGCGCCACGGACGTTCGCGTCACTCTTTCCGACAAACGTGAGTTCAAAGCCCACATCATCGGCGCGGATCCAAAAACCGACGTCGCCGTCCTGCAAATCGACGCCAAGAATCTCACTCCCATCACCATCGGTGACTCCTCTAAAGTACAAGTAGGAGACGTCGCTCTGGCCATCGGCAATCCTTTCGGCGTCGGCCAAACCGTCACCAAAGGCATCATCAGCGCCACCGGCCGCGGCGGTCTCGGCATCGAGGACTATGAAGACTTCCTCCAAACCGATGCTCCCATCAATCCCGGAAATTCCGGCGGCGCGCTCATCAATGACCGCGGCGAACTGGTCGGCCTCAACACCGCCATCATTTCTCACGGTTCCGGCGGCAGCCAAGGTATCGGCTTCGCGGTCCCGGCCAACCTGGCTCGCCAAGTCATGGACCAGGTCCTGAAAAACGGCCACGTTACCCGCGCCTATCTCGGAATCTATCCGCAAGACGTAACTCCTGCGATGGCCAAAGCCTTTGGCGAAAAAGACTCGCAAGGAATCGTTGTCGGCGATGTCTCCCCCAACAGCCCTGCCAAGGAAGCGGGCATTCAACGCGGCGACATCATTCTCCAAATCAACGGCCAGCCCGTTACCGACAGCAATCAACTCCGCATGAGCATCTCGATGATGCAGCCCGGCACCGAGCTCAAGCTCAAGACGCTCCGCAACGGCGCGGAACGCGACGCCACGGTCAAGCTAGCCGAAATGCCCACGGAATCCGCCAAAGCCGATTCGAATGACGAACAAGGCGGCAGCAAAGCGCTGGACGGCGTAGAAGTTGCTGGTATCAATTCACGCACCGCGCGGGAACTTGGTATTCCCGAAACGACCAAGGGCGTCGTCGTCACCGACATCGACCCTGCCAGCAAAATGGCCGACTCCGGCCTGCAAAAGGGCGACGTAATCCAGGAAGTCAACCATCAACCCGTGACGAATGTCTCTGAGTTCCAGAGCGCCGTCCGCAAAGCCGGAAGCGATCCTCTGCTCCTCGTTAACCGCGACGGCAGAACTCTCTTCATCGCGGCCTAACTCACCCATTTCGCTTCCCGTGTCCCAGCGCAGGCCAGAAAGGTCCGCGCTGGGCCGGAAGCGGAAATCAATTCACGCCAAGACGTATTTCCCCCTATTCCCCTTTGGCCACACACTTGCTAAAAAATAATACCTGGCCGCGCATCCAGAACGCCGCCAGAGGAATCAAAGAATAGAAGGCATATTGAGATGAGCAACAAGACGAACAACAAAGGGTCCAAGACCCGCGTAGAAGAATTTCGTGAACGCTTAAACCGCGAGGACCTCGAGCGCCGCTGGCAGCTCGAAGCCCTCGACCACCTCTTCACCGAAGTCGAAGACCACCCCGAAAGCTTCCACCGCCTCTGGGTCCAACCGCTGGTAGCCTCCGGCCTAACCCTCGAATCCGCTCTGGCCCTTCTGGTCGAATCCCACTTCCGCCCCAACTAGTAACGAACCCCGCTCAATGCGGATAGGTGGATTTCAAGTCACTTTGAGAGCCGCCGATTTGTTCCCTGAGCGTTTCCGCTCTGACTTCGCCCAGCTCTCGAACATTCCAGGGCCTCGTAAAATACTCGTCCAGAAGCGCCGCTAGTAGTTTCGCCGCGTCAATGTTGACGGTCTTTGTGCGTTCAACAAGCTTACCCAAGAAGCGTTCGTCTACATCCAAAAAGTGTCTCACGAAAGTGGGCACAATACTCCGATACTCGTCCTCTGATCCCTCCGCTCGTAAAGCACGTCCGAAGAAACCGGATGATAGAGCTATGCACTCCTCGGGATCGATTCTGCAAGACGCCGCAAGTAATCGAAGGACCCCGTCCTTTCCTGTTAGTAAGCCCTCCTTAATGTGCGACATGTATTTAACCGCACCAGGACGGTAGCCAAGACGTAGGAGGGAAAAGACTATTTCGTCTCTCCATTCCTCGGAAGCGTTCTGCCGGGTTAAGAGATCATCGAGCCTTTCGGCAATCCCATCGGGATGTTCCTCGACCAAGACTTCCACCGCTACTCCCCAAACAGTTGGGTCCTGGTTCGCTACGGACTCAAAGAGGCGATCCCAAAGAATTTGGCGAGATTCAGGGTCAAGTGTCCTCGCCCATTCCCTGATCCCACGAACCAGGGCATACCCACCATCACAAACGTGGCGATAGTCAGCCGTCAGGCGCATCAACTCGCCAGCGATTTCCTCGGGTTTCATCCCATGCTCCTACGCGCCAGCAACAGCACCGCGTAACTGTAACCGACGATCGCGTCTCGATCCGGAGATTCTGAGTTTTCCACACATTTCCACAGTCTCAAGAATCCGTCTCAATCCTGCCAACTCCTTGTAACCTCTTGACTTCCTCCACTCCCATTCGAATTGAGGGCTCGCGATTCGAATAAGCAGGCAGTAAACCCACAGATTTGTTGACAATTAGTACTAACCATGCTATCATTCCGTATGTTTGGCCTGCGCCAGCCCCTCCCGTTTCCCGATAATCCATTCGGGTCCTCCGCAATTCCTTCTTCCGCTGGCCTCTGCAAATTCCGTGTCTCACCCTCCAGCGCTCGTTCCCTCTTCGGTCTTTCACTCTTTTGCAAAAAATGCCAAAAGATAACTCGTCTATTTTCAGATTCTTCCGCACTCTTCAAAAAAGAGTGTTCTGACAACTCTTTTTCAATCAACAGCTTCCGCACTCTTTTGCAAAACACGGGGGGTGGTACCCCTCCTCCCAAAATCTTCTCTCTCTTTTTCTGTATTCTAGCCACCGCGCACTCGTCATCCTCGGCTAAGTCCAGCAGAATCCGCACTTACGCAAAACGCGCCCGTAACCCCTTTACAATCCGCACTTCCAAAACACAGCACTTAAAACCCTTTAGAATCTGCACTTACGAAAAAACCCCGGGGGGCCCCCAGCCGGTTCTCTTTCCTCTGCGCCCGAAACAGATCCGCAACATCCAAGTGTTACCCTCATCGGCGTCCCCTTTTGGGAATGCCCTTGCGGAAATGGAGGCGTGACCCGTGTCCAAACGCTTGGAAGGTAAAGTAACGGCCATCACCGGCGGAAACCAGGGAATCGGCTTGGGAATCGCGCAGCGGTTCATCCAGGAAGGCGCAGCGGTTTCGATCTGCTACCTCTCGGACAAGCCCGGCACAGAACGGGTGGTCGAGGGTCTCCGAAGCGGCGGCGGAAAGGCCGTGGCCATTCAGGCCGACGTCTCGAAGCTCGCCGACGGCCAGCGCTTCATCTCCCAGACGGTTTCGCAGCTCGGCGAGCTGGATATTTTGGTGAACAACGCCGGCGTAGAAAAGCGCGCCAATTTTTGGGATGTGACGGAGGCCGATTACGATTTCGTCCTAAACGTAAATCTGAAAGGCTTGTTTTTCGTCACGCAAGCGATGGTCCGTTATTTGATGCAGGCCAAGCGCCCCGGAAAAATCATCAACATAAGCTCCGTCCACGAAGAGCTTCCCTTCCCGCACTTTTCTTCCTACTGCGCCAGCAAAGGCGGCCTTAAAATGCTCACGCGCAACCTTTCGATCGAGCTTGCTCCGCTCGGCATCGCCATCAACAACATCGCTCCCGGAGCGATCGAAACTCCCATCAACAAAAATCTGTTGAACGATCCGGTCAAGTTGAAAAGTCTCTTGGAAAATATCCCGCTGCGCAGATTGGGAAAACCGGAAGACGTCGCGTCCATCGCCGCATTCCTCGCGTCCGAAGAATCCAGCTACGTCACGGGAACTACGTTTGTCGTCGATGGCGGTCTGACTTGGAATTACGAGGAGCAGTAGAAGCTCGCCGGAGGCGCGGCGACGCCTTCACGGCCACAGCCGAACGCGCCGCCTGCAATAATTTTCTGGCGTTTTCGCGAATGTCTCCGTGGGAAAACACGGCATTGCCGGCCACAAGAATTTCCGCGCCCGCCCGCACGATATCGCCAACGGTATCGAGCGCAACGCCGCCATCAATCTCGATGCGGAATTCCAGGCCGCGGGTTTCACGGATACGCGCGAGAGTCTCCACTTTTTTGAGCGAATTGGGAATGAAATGCTGCGCGCCAAATCCGGGATTCACGGACATGACCAACACGTGATGCACAATTTCCAATACCTCGTCGAGCATGTGCACGGGAGTCGCGGGATTAATCACCACGCCCGGCCTGCAGCCATGCGACTCAATCAGATGCAGCGTCCGATCCAGATGCACACAAGCTTCCTGATGCACGGAGATCCAGTTCGCGCCGGCTTCCGCAAACGCCGGAATGAACTCGTCCGCATTTTCGATCATCAAATGGCAATCGAAAGTAACATCCGGAATGGTTTTGCGGAGCGAAGCAACGACTGGCGGCCCGATGGTGAGATTCGGCACAAAATGCCCGTCCATCACATCGAGATGCAAAACCGTGCCGCCGCCATCGAGCGCAGCTTTCGCGTCGGCGCCCAACTGCGCGAAGTTTGCAGACAATATCGAGGGTGCTAAATCAATGACCGTGGCCAAAGTAGCGTTCCTCCCCTCTCACACAAAATTAGAGTATACGCGAGGACCGCGAGATACATTAGAAAAACGGCCATCTGCAGCGCGCCCCTCGGCGGCTGATATGCAAGCCGGGCGCTCAATTTGTGACGGTCACGGAAATGGTTCGCCGCTCGTCGCTGCTCTGGCGCGCCAATTCGAGCAGGCGCATCACGTCGAGCGCCCACTCGGGAGTCACCGCCAGCTTCGCCTTGCCGAGAATGGCGTCGCGCAAATTGGCGTAGAAGTACCGGTAGTCGCAATTCGCGGAAGGAACGCGCCGCTGCGTGAGCGTGCCGTTCTCGGAAAGGGTTAGGAGGCCCCAATTTTCTTCCGGCTCCGAGCCCCACGCGGTGTCCGTGGGAATGTAGCCGCGGCGTAGGTTGCTTTCCTGCGGATCGAACGATTGTTTGATGAAAGCGCCTTGCGTTCCGTGCAAGAGGAAACGGGGACGAGTCACTGCGGCCAGAATGGAGGAACGCAAATCCGCGCGCAGGCCGCGCGGATAGTGAAATGCGAGGTCGAACGCATCATCCGCAACGGCCCCTTCGCGCTCCATGCGAATGTCAGCCGTCAGCGCGAGCGGCAAACCGAAAAGCATAAGCGCATGATCGATCAGGTGCGGAGCAAGATCAAAAAAGATCCCAGCGCCCGGGCCGGAGCGTTCGCGCCAGGCATTCGGTTTGAGCTGCGGACGAAAGCGATCGTAATTCGATTCAAAACGAACGATGCGTCCCAGCGCGCCGCTCGCAACGAGTTGCAGGATGGCTTGAAAATCGCCGTCGTACCGGCGATTCTGGTAAACGGTGAGCAAGCGGTTCTGTTGCTTCGCAAATCGAACGAGGGCGATAGCCTCATCAAGAGTTGTCGTGAAGGGCTTGTCGACAAGCACATCGCGGCCGGCGGCGAGACATTGTTTGGCTAACGGGAAGTGCGAATCGTTTGGCGTGGCGATGACGACGAGACGGATTTCTTTGATGGCGAGAAGTTCGTCGAGCGTGCGCACGATGCGAACGTCTGGGTATCGTTCGGCGGCTTCGTTGCCGCTGCGCTGAAGAATCGCCGCCAGCCGCAATCCAGGCACCGCGCGAATCACCGGCGCGTGAAAGGCCCGGCCCGCGAGTCCGAATCCGATGAGACCAACGTCGATCATCGAAGCATCCAGGGATGGGTCATAAAAACGTCCGAGCAGCGATCACAAACGCACCGCGAAAGGCGCTCCATACTATCTCATCGCTAAACGAGAAGGACGGCATTTTGAAATCGAGAAGACTGCGTTTGAAATGGGAAACGCAGAGGTTTTATATGGCAGATACCAGATTTGAGATTTGAAGGATTGGATTTTGCTTATGCGCAAAAAGGGCCGCAAAAAACGCCGGGTTGCTCGCAGCGCCGCAGTCCTGCAAAATAGTTGATAACCAGTGACCACGCAAGCCATCGCCATTAACGTCGCAGCCCGCCGGCGCTATTTGCTGGTGCTGCTTTTCGCCGGATTCGTCTTGACCGGTGTGGAGATCACACTCACCGGCCCGATGATGCCGCAGTTCATTGCGCGCTGGTCACTCAGCGATTCGCAAGCCGGTGTCCTATTGGCCGTCGAGTTTTCTGGTTCCCTCGCGGGCGTTTGGTTGTCGAGTTTGATCACGCACTACTTCAGTACGCGCACCTCTCTCGTTCTCGGCTATCTGATGGTCGGAGGTGGACTCGCGACGGTCAATACTTCCTCGATGACTGTTGTCCTCTTCGCGCTGGGGGCCCTGGGAATTGGCTATGGCTTAGTCGTGCCTCCGACGAATCTCGCGGTGGCAGAAATCGGCGGGAAACGCAGCGCTTCGCTCGTGAGCCTCGTTAATTTCGCGTGGGGGGCCGGAGCCGTTTCTTGCTCGCCGTTGGTTCTGCTCGCGCTGAAGAACGGGTTTCTTCCGCAATTTCTGATCTTCTTCGCGGGATTCGGCGGCTTGCTGGCATTTTCATTTCTCTTTGCGAAGTTTCCCGAAGCAAAGCATGCAGCGACTGATTCCACCACAGCTGCGGCGACCAGCGTCGGACTCGTGACGACGCTCACGCTTGCGGCGCTGTTTTTCTTGTACGTAGGAGTGGAAGTCAGCCTCGGTAGCTGGGCGGCTGCGTATGCGAAGCGTCTCGCCGGCGGTGGGGCGGGAATCGCTACGCTCGCTCCCATGTTTTTCTATGGCGGACTCTTGGCCGGCCGGGCGTTCGCTCCGTTTGTTCTTGCCCGCATCCATGAATATCGCCTGGTGATTGCGGCCCTGATCCTAGTCATCATCGGAAACACGGCGCTCGTCCTCGCCGCCACACAGAAAATTGCTTTCGCGAGCGCTGCGCTCGCCGGACTGGGCTGCGCGGCGATTTTCCCCGTTTACGTTGCATGGCTTTCGCGCTGGTATGGAGCGAGAGCGGCGAGGCTCGGCAGCCTCATGTTTTCCATGTCGTCGCTCGGATCCGCCTTCGGCCCTTGGCTCGTGGGATTCGTTTCCGCGCACGCGGGCGGCTTGCGTATCGGCTTGTTAGTGCCGCTCGCCTCCGCTGTCGCGATGATGGTTCTGCTGCTCCTCGTGCGGCGCCAAGCGGCTGCCTGAGGTATCCTCTCTTCGTGCAAACGACTGCGCAGCGCTCACCGACGACGGGACTTCTCCTTGGACTGATCATCACGCTTGCCGCGGTGGTGGCCTATTCGTTTTACATTACCGTGCAGCTTTCCGGTTTGCGAAAATTGCAGAGCGAAATGGTGGACCGGAATCGCAAGGATTCGCTGCAGCTTTTGCGCGTGCAAAACGATTTGAATTCGGTAGGACTGGCGATGCGGGACATGCTGGACGCTAGCGAGCCGTATCCATTGACGGCGTGGACGGCGCAATTCGAGCGGATTCGCGAAGATTTGGAAGTGGCGCTGCGTCTGGAAGAGCAGTTAGCTGGGGCGAATCGCACGGCAGAGCAGCGAAATTATCTCACGCAATCCGTTTCGCAGTTTTGGGACGCGGTGCATCGGATGTTTGCGCTGGCGGCGGATGGAAAAGATGCCGAGGCCCGGGAGCAGATTCGGTTGACCTTGCAGGCTCGCCAGGAATCGCTGAGCACGGCGGTTTCGCGCTTGCTGGTGCAGAACAACGAAGGAGAAGAGCAGGCAGCGGGGCGCATCGCGGCGATTTACGACGGCGTGCAGCGGCAAGTTTATTTGTTCTTGTTGGCTACGCTCATTGCGATTGTGCTGACGAGTTTGTATTTGATCCGCTCGAACCGGATTATCTTTGCAAGGTTGGCGGCGCTTTCCGAGCAGCGCAGCGAATTGGCGCAGAAACTGATCTCGACGCAAGAATCCACGCTGCGGCATATTTCGCGCGAATTGCATGATGAATTTGGCCAAGTGTTGACGGCGATTGGGTCGCTGCTAGGGCGTGCGGGAAATCATCTGCCGGAAGGTTCGAAAGTGCGCGAAGAAGTGCAAGAGGTGCGCGAGATTGCGCAAACGACTCTGGATAATATTCGCAGCCTCTCGCAGGCGCTGCATCCCGTTCTTCTCGAAGAGGCTGGACTTGTGAGCACGCTGGACTGGTATATTCCAACAGTCGAGCGGCAGAGTGGACTTGTGCTGCACTATGAAAAATCGGGGACGGCTTTTCCGCTCGAAGGAGGCGCCAGCGTGCATGTCTACCGCATTTTGCAGGAAGGGCTGAATAATGTGAGCCGGCATTCGGGAGCGAAGGAAGCCTGGGTGCGGTTGAAGTTTTTGGCTGACGCGCTTGAGTTGGAAGTGGAAGACCACGGCACGGGAATTGTCGCTGAGAAAAACGGACGAGGGATTGGGCTGGTGGCGATGCGCGAACGCGCGGAGATCATCGGAGGAACATTGGAACTTTTGCAGCCTGGAGCTGGCGGAACGATGGTTCGTCTACGGATTGCGAGGCAGAAGGTCGAAACTCATGCGGGATAAGCTGAAAGTTTTGCTGGTGGACGATCACGCGCTTGTCCGGCATGGATTCCGGCGGATACTCGAAGATGATCCGGAGATCGAGATCGTGGGCGAAGCGAGCAACGGCGAAGAAGCGGTGCGGCTGGCAGGCAAGGAAAAGCCCGCAGTGATCGTGATGGACTGTGCGATGCCGGGGATGAATGGTCTGGTCGCAACGCGGAAAATACTCGAGGCGCGGCCGGAAGCGGCGATTTTGATGCTGAGTATGCATTCGGAGGATACGCTGGTGCGGCAGGCGCTGGACGCGGGGGCGCGCGGATACATCTTGAAAAACGCGATGGACCTTGACCTGGCGAACGCGATTAAGCGCGTGGCGCGCGGCGAAAAGGTTTTGGATCCACAGGTGGCACGTCCGGCGGCGCTGAAAGGCGAACGCGAGGGCGGGCTGACGCCGCGAGAACTGGAAGTGCTGCAACGGATTGTGGCGGGAAAATCGAACAAGGAGATTGCCGCGGAATTGAGTTTGAGCGCGAATACCGTTTCCGTGCATCGCGCGAACATCATGGACACGCTGGGAATTCACAAGACGGCGGAGCTAGTCGTTTATGCGATTCGGAACGGGCTGGTGACTCTGCCTTGAGGCGGCGCGATTTTTTGTGGAGCGCGTGTGCGGCGGGGATCGGAGCGGGAATCTCGCCTGGACAGATTTTTGCGCAGGCTGGCGGCGATCCTGGCTTTCATCTCACGAATGTGACAGCGGCGGCGGGGATTCAGTTTCAGCACAACAGCGGCGCTTACGGCGGAAAACTTTTGCCGGAGACGCTGGGATCAGGCTGCGCGTTCCTGGACTACGACCGCGACGGGTGGCAAGACATTCTGCTGGTTAATGGAATGGACTGGCCGGGCCACCAGCGGCAGCGTTCGACGCTGAAGCTTTATCGAAACAATCGGAACGGAACATTTAGCGATGTAACAAAAGCCGCTGGGCTTGACGTGGAGCTCTACGGAATGGGTGTGGCCGTCGGCGATTACAACAACGATGGTTTTCCCGATATTTACATCAGTTGCGTGGGGCAGAGCCGGCTGTTTCGCAACACGGGCAAAGGTACGTTCATCGATGTTACGAAAGCGAGCGGCTTGCTAGGGCGGCAAGGGTTCAGCACGTCGGCGCTGTGGTTTGACTATGACCGCGATGGATTGCTGGACCTGTTTGTTTGCAATTACGTGCGCTGGTCGCCGGATCACGATGTTTTTTGCAGCCTGGATGGAACGCACAAGTCGTATTGCACTCCAGAGGCGTATCGCGGGGACACCTGCTGGCTCTTTCGCAATCGCGGCGATGGAACGTTTGAAGATGTGACAGCTGCAAGTGGAATTTTCGATAGCAGCTCGAAATCGCTGGGCGTGGCTATGTTTGACTACGACCAGGATGGCTGGCCAGATTTGCTGGTGGCCAACGACACGCAGCCCAACAAGCTTTACAAGAATTTGCGAAACGGAAAATTCAAGGATGTGGGCGTAGAAGCCGGGCTGGCATTCAGCACGGAAGGGAAAGCTCGAGCGGGGATGGGAGTGGATACAGGAGACTTTGAAAATTCCGGCAAGGCGGGCGTGGCGATCACCAACTTCGATAACGAAATGATTGGACTTTACCATTCCGTGAGCGCGGGGACCGTTGCCACCGGGTCCGCGGGAGCGGGGACTTTTGACGATATTGCAATCGCTTCCGGGCTGGGCGCGGCTTCGCGCAGCACGCTGGGATTTGGATGCGCGTTTTTCGATGCGAACCTGGACGGCTGGCTGGATCTGGCGGTGGCCAACGGGCACATCGACGAGACAGTGCGAAACATTCGCGGGAATGTGGGCTACGCGCAATCGCCACAGCTTTTTTTGAATCAACGAGCCGGGAGATTTCGCGACGTTGCGCAAGACGTGGGAGGCGGTTTTGCCGCGCCGATCGTGGGACGCGGGCTTGCGTATGGCGACTTCGACCGCGATGGCGATCTGGATTTACTGATGACAACAAACAACGGGCCGGCGTATTTGTATCGAAACGATCAGACCGGGGGAAACCGCAGCATCCGGTTCCAGCTTACTGGAACAAAATCGAATCGCGACGCGATTGGCGCGACCGTAAAGATTTTCGGCGGCGGGCTGAATCAATCGAGGATGGTGCGAGGAGGATCGAGTTATTTATCGCAATCCGAGCTGCCGGTGACTTTTGGAGTGGGAAAAAGCGAAAGGATTGAGCGAGTGACGATTGATTGGCCGAGCGGGAGGAGCGAGGAGTACAAGGATTTAGCCACCGGGAAGGCCTACGAAATCATTGAAACTAAAGGGATTACGAAATAAATCGCGTTCTAATCGTTTTGCAGTATTGCCTGTTTAAAAGGAGCCCGCTATAACACGCGTAACAAGTAGATCGCTTCCCCTTCCGACCGAGTTTCTGGCGACGTGGAGGCACCCCAAAGTACCCGCGGCCGGACGCCCGCACAGCGCCGGCCGCCTTTATTTGTGGCGATGAGTTTGCGAGAATGAACGCTTCCCTATGGCGATAGGCTCGATGAGCCAGTGGCGTTCACGCAGCGTGATAGCTTTGGCTGCGAGCGCTGTGTATTTGTATGGGTTTCCTTCGGCGAATATTCCTTACATTTTAGTGGTTCTGTTCCATCTGGTTGCTGGAATTTTTCTGACGATATTGCTTTTGCCGTTCCTTGTGAAATTGCTGCGCACGAGCACGCTCGGGGCGCGCTCTGGGTGGTTGTTACTGGCAGTGGCGGCGGTGCTCGGAGTGATCCTTATTTTCACGGGGACGCCTCTGCCGATGAAGCGTTTGCTCTACGCGCATATTTTCGCGTCTGTGCTGGGCGTGACGTTGCTGGCGGGATCGTGGCTGGCGTCGCGCGGATGGCTCGGAGCGGGCGGCGCGCAGATTGCGCTGCGGTCTGCGGCGCTGGTGGTGATAGTGGCCGGAATTTCGGCTGGTGCGTGGTGGTACAGGACGTACGCCTGGAACAGCGCTTACCGGATCACGAACCCGGCGATTTCTCCCGCGACTATGGACGATGAAGGGGACGGGCCACAGGGGAAATTTTTCCCGAGTTCGGCGCAGACGAAGGACCACGGCAACATTCCCGCGAAATATTTTATGCAGTCGCAGGCCTGCGAGCGATGCCACGAGGATATTTACAAGCAGTGGGACAGCTCGGCGCATCATTTTTCTTCGTTCAACAACCAGTGGTACCGGAAGAGCATTGAGTACATGCAGGACGTGGCGGGGGTGAAGTCGTCGAAATGGTGCGCGGGATGCCACGATCCGTCGCTTCTATTCAGCGGTATGTTTGATACGCCGATCCGGCAGATTGAGAATACTCCTGCGGCGAAGGCGGGATTGAGCTGCTTGATGTGCCACAGCATCGTGCAGGTGAAGAGCACGATGGGGCAGGGCGACTTTACGTTGGAGTATCCGAAGCTGCATGAGCTTGCGGCGAGTGAGAATCCTTTTGTGCGGACGATGCATGATTTTGTCGTGAAGCTGAATCCGGAGCCGCACCGGCGGACTTTTTTGAAGCCGTTTATGCGAACGCAAGTAGCGGAGTTTTGTTCTTCTTGTCACAAAGTGCATTTGGATGTGCCGGTGAACCGCTACCGGTGGGTGCGCGGCTTCAATGAATATGACAACTGGCAGGCTAGCGGCGTTTCGGGGCAGGGGGCGCGGTCGTTTTATTATCCGGCGAATCCGATGATGTGCGCGGACTGCCACATGCCGCAGGTGCCTTCGAAGGATGCTGGGAATGTGAATGGATTCGTGCATTCGCACCGGTTTCCTGGCGCGAATACGGCGGTGCCGACGGCGAATGAAGATCCGCAGCAATTGGAGGTGAGCAAACGCTTTTTGCAGGATAAGCAACTGACGGTGGACATTTTTGCGGTGTCGCCTGCGGAGAAAGAAAACAAGGAGCCTTCGGCCCCTGGAGCGGGGCGGCCCGAGCTTTCCACTTCTTTTGCGGTGGGAGAGGAAGCGGAAGTTTTGACGCCGACGCTGGCGTCGGGCGAAGTGAGGGCGATTACGGCGCCGCTGGGCGGGGTAGATGCGGCTGTGCGGCGCGGGGATGACGTGCGGGTGGATGTGGTAGTGCGAACTCGAAAAGTCGGGCACTTCTTCCCGGGCGGGACGGTGGATGCATTTGATGTGTGGCTGGAGTTGCAGGCAGTCGATGAAAAAGGGCAGACGATTTTTTGGAGCGGCAAAGTGGAAGAGGATGGGGCGGGCCCGGTGGAGAAGGGGGCGCATTTTTACCGTTCCCTACAAATCGATGCGCATGGGAATCCCATTACGAAACGAAATGCTTGGGCGAACCGGGCAGTGATGTACGCGCACCTGATTCCGCCGGGCGCCGCAGACACGGCGCACTTCCGGCTGCACATTCCTGAGCCGGCCGGGGAAAAGATTACACTGCACGCGAAATTGAATTACCGGAAATTTATGTGGTGGAACACGCAGTTTGCGTTTGCGGGCGTGGAGGATACGAGTAAGCCGAAGGGCGAGGTTACGCCGGATTACGACGACAGGAAGTGGGCGTTTACGGGAGATACTTCGCAGGTTGTTGGAGAGTTGAAGAAAATTCCGGATATTCCCGTCATTACCGTTGCGGAGGATATGAAGAGCTTGCGTGTTTTACCGCGGAGCGCGGGGGCGCCAAAACCCGAGGTGAAGCTGGCCAAGGAGGATTGGACGCGGTGGAACGATTACGGGATTGGGCTGTTTTTGCAGGGAGATTTGAAGGGTGCTGCGGCGGCGTTTGAGAAAATTACGGAGATTGATCCGCAGAATCAGGATGGATGGGTGAACGTTGGACGGTGTCTCGTGCAAGAGGGCGACACAGTGGGTGCGCAAACAGTTTTGGAGAAGGCGCTGGCTATCTCGCCGAAATTGGCGCGGGCGAATTTCTTCTATGCGCGGGTGTTGCGAGAAGAAGGCAAGTATGACGAGGCTGCGGGGCGCTTGCAGATCGTGTTGGCGCAGTATCCGCGCGATCGGGTGGTGATTAATGAACTGGGGCGGATTTTGTTTTTGCAGAAGCGGTATGCGGAGGCGGTGAAGACGTTTCGGCAGACCCTGGCGATTGACCCCGAGGATTTGCAGGCGAATTACAATTTGATGCTTTGTTACAACGGGCTTGGCGACGAGGGGAAGGCGAACGAACATAAAGAGCGCTACTTGCGATTCAAGGCGGACGAATCGTCGCAAGCAATTACCGGGGCTTACCGGCAGGCGCATCCGGAGGATAACAACGAGCGGCAGTTGGTGCATGAGCATGTTTCGGTGGCGCTGGATAAGGACAAGCCGAAGAAGACGGCTCTTGTGCGCAAGCCGGCGGCGGGTGGAACTTCGGCGGCGGGAGCAAAGGCGGAGGCAGCTGCGAAACCTGGCGGCGGAGCGCGATAGATTTTTCGCCGAGTTGTTGGGGGCGATTGGGGGCCAAAACAAATGACTTGGATCAAGACGGTTCGAATGGAAGAGGACGAGGGCGTCAAGAAAGCCATCGAAGACGAGCGCAAACTTTATCCAGTGGAATATGCGACGCCAGTGGCTGCGGTTTTCGCGGGAGTGGAGGCGAGCATCGTTGGTTCGCACTCGCTGTTTCCCGATGTGCTTTTTCACGCGTTCAGTACGTTTGGGGCGCTGCTGTCTCCGGAACTGCCCTTGAAACGGCATCAGCACGAAATGATCGCGACGATGGTTTCGGTGACGAACCGGTGCCACTATTGAATCGAATCACACGCAGAGTTTCTGCGTCGCGTGACGTTGGATCAGAAGATGGTGGAGGCGCTGAAGAGGGATTACCGCACGGCGCTGATCAGCGAGCAGGACCGCACGATGTTGGATTACGTCGTGAAACTGACGAAGGATGCGACGAAGGTTTGGCCGGAGGACCACGCAAAGCTGCGGGCGGTGGGATTCGACGACCGCGGCATTTTGCAGATTACGTTGATTGCGTCATGGTTTAACTACATCAATCGAGTGGCCGATGCGCTGGGTGTGGGGCGTGATGGGAATGCGGGGGCGAAGTGAGGAAGTTGGTCGCGGTGGTGGCGGGACTGGTGATTGCTTTGTTTTTTGTGGCGTTTGCAGGAATTGGCGCGCTGTCGCCAGCGTCGGCGGCGTCGCCCGGTGTGACGTTTCTTGATGTTACGCAACAGGCCGGAATTCGGTTTGTGCATAACAATGGTGCGTTTGGGAAGAAATTTTTGCCGGAGACGCTGGGACCCGGCGTCGCGTTCATCGATTACGACAACGACGGATGGCCGGACATTTTTTTGGTGAATGGAATGGACTGGCCGGGACACGCGAGCAAACACTCGACGCCGAAGCTGTATCACAACAATCACGATGGGACGTTTACCGACGTGACGCACAAGGCGGGGCTCGATGCCGTGGAGATGTTTGGCATGGGAGTGGCCGTCGGCGATTTTGACAACGATGGCTACGATGATTTGTTTGTCACCGCTTACGGACAGAGCCATCTTTTCCATAACAACGGGAACGGAACGTTTACGGACGTGACGCAGAAGGCAGGACTCGCCGGAGTGCAGGAGTTCAGCACTGGAGCGGCCTGGGTCGATTACGACAAAGATGGGCGGCTCGATTTGGTGGTTGCGAATTATGTGCAGTGGAGTCCGGAGTCGGATCTTTATTGCACGCTCGATGGGAAAAGCAAATCGTATTGCACGCCGGAATCTTACAAAGGCACATCGGTGCGTTTGTGGCATAACCGTGGGGACGGGACGTTTGAGGACGTGACGAAAAAAGCGGGGCTTGGCGATCCTACTTCGAAGACGCTCGGGATTGCCGTGCTGGACTACGACGGGGATGGCTGGCCCGATCTCTTGCTTTCGAATGACACGCAGCCTAACAAACTTTATCGGAATAACGGCAACGGGACATTCACGGAGAAGGCAGTACTTGCGGGCGTCGCCTTCAGCGAAGATGGCGTTGCTCGAGCGGGAATGGGCGTGGACACGGCGGACTACGACCGCTCGGGGCATCCCAGCTTGTTGATTACAAATTTTGCGAACCAGATGCTTTCGCTTTACCACAACGAAGGCACGGGATTGTTTGTGGATGAAGCGCCGCAGTCGGAGATTGGACGGGCGTCTTTGCTGACGCTGGGATTCGGGTGCTTTTTCTTTGATTATGATTTGGACGGCTGGCCGGATGTTTTTGTGGCGAACGGGCACATTGATCCGGACATCCAGCGCGTGCAGGCCAATGTGAAGTACGCGATGCCACCGCATCTTTTCCGGAACATGGGCAACGGGAAATTTGAAGAAGTGACGAAATCCGTAGGAGCGGCGTTTTCTGCGCCGCGGGTGGCGCGTGGCGCGGCTTATGCGGATATTTATAACGACGGAAGGCTCGACGTGCTGATGGCGACGAATGGCGGGCCTGCGGCGTTATTTCGAAACGAAGCGGCGGGAGGGGCGGCGAACCGCAGCTTGCGTGTGAAGCTGGTTGGCACAAAGTCCAATCGGGATGGGATTGGTGCCATCGTGCGCGTTGCATCAGCAGGCGATACGCAGACGCAGATGATGCGGAGCGGATCGAGCTACCTCTCGGCAAGCGAGCTGGTGCTAACTTTTGGGCTTGCACAACACGAGAAGGCGGAGAGCGTAGAGATCACTTGGCCGAGCGGGCAGGTCGATCATCTGACAAGTGTGGCGGTGGGACAAACCATCGTTGCAACGGAAGGTAAAGGCATCACGGCGAACCGGCCATACGGAAAGAGTTTGCACTAGCGAGAAAAAGTGCTTGCGCGGCGTTTAGACCGCGGTGGCGCGTATCTTGAAGCGGGCTGCGACGCCACTCTCCTCGAGCCACTTTCCTGTCGCGGTATTCGTCAGGTCGTGGCGCAGCAGCGCGCGTAAATCCGCTTCGTCGTCAACATCCATTTCCAATCGGTCATTTGGACGCACAATGATTCTGGCGCCGGCTTGCTCCGCTTCGCGGCGGTGCTTGGTGAAGCTATCCGGTCCGAAATGCGAGGGAAAGAGCGTTGGTGGCGTGCGAAGAATCGCGTTTGTACCGGTGCCGTCGCGTGATGGGACCATAACTGCCGCTGGGGCGGCGCATTCCGTCGCCAGAAGATCATCGATATCACCAGGCCGGACGAGCGGAAGATCGAGCGGCAAGCGCAGTAGCGCTGTGACTCCACCGCCAGCGCAAAGGCGCGATGCATAATCGACCGAGGCGCTTTCTGAGATTTGGTGCTCCTCGCGCAAAACTTCCCAGCCATATTTCGCGGCGGCTTCCATCGCGGGCTCGTAATTTGTAATGACAAATGTTTTGTCAGCGAGTTTGACGCCGCGCACGGCGCGAATTGTGTCCGTGAGCATCGCTTGCGCCAGGCCGAAGCGCTCTTCGGAGGTAAGCACTCCGGCGAGGCGCTGCTTTGCGTTCCGCAGATCTTTGATAGGCAGGAGGAGTGCGCGGATTGCGGGCTTATCATCGGAAATGTGTTTGGGAACGGATTGCAGGGATTCTGATTGATCCTTAGTTTCCATCATTGACCCGTCGGATTGCGTGGTATCGTTTGCTCGCGCCCGGCTTCCCCGCTCCCAAAAGCTGATGCCATCGTACCAGAGGCAGAGTAGGTGAGTAGCAGCGGAAATAGGCGCTATCGGGATTGGAATGTGAGCGCGGGAAATCAGCAGTGCGGAGCAAAGTGGCGATGAGCAGAAAAGTTGGGATTCTTGGCGGCACGGGTCCGGAGGGATCGGGCTTGGCTTACCGGTGGGGGCGCGCGGGCGAAGAGATTGTGATTGGTTCGCGGGACGCGCAACGCGCCGCCGAGACGGCTGCGCAACTTCGCGCGCGAATTGGCGGGGCGGTGAAAATCGAGGGAGCTGACAATGCGACGACTGCCTCACAGTGCGAAGTCGTAGTGATTACAGTTCCCTTTTCGGGCTGTGCGGCGCTCCTGAAACAATTGAAAAGCGTTTGGAAGCCCGGAACTGTGGTGATCGACACGACCGTGCCGCTGGCGGCCACGGTTGGAGGAGCCGCGACGCGGATGCTGGGCGTGTGGCAAGGCTCGGCAGCGGAACAAACTAAGGAACTGCTGCCTGCGGGGGTCAGCATCGCGGCTGCGTTCCAGAATCTTGGCGCCGAACTGCTGGCCAAGGATGAGGATGTCGACTGCGACATCCTGGTGTGCAGCGACGACGAGAGAGCCAAGCAAATCGCGTCGGAGCTGGCTGGGAAAATTCCCGGAGCGCGTGCGCTCAACGGCGGAAAACTTGAAAATGCACGAATCGTGGAATCGTTGACGGCCTTGCTGATCGGAATAAACATGCGCTATAAGGTGCACAGCGCGGGAATTCGCTTCACCGGCTTGCCAATTTAGCCCTAGATTGGCGGGGGAGTAGAGCGAGGGTGCAAGATCAAATTGGTAGCGCTAACGGGATTCGAACCCGTGTTTCCGCCTTGAGAGGGCGATGTCCTAGACCCCTAGACGATAGCGCCGCACAGCGTTTTGCGTGAATTGCCAGCTTTCGTACAAAACGGCAGGTACGACTATTTTGGCATGGTCTACAGACCTGAGCAAGCGACTGGCTTGCCTCGCATCACTTCCAGCAGCGCGTCTTTGCTCGCTTCCATCGTTGTCGAATGAATCTCCAGCGAAGCCCAGTACAAAATTCCGATGTTCGTGTTGGGGGCCACCGCGAAAATCCGCAGCCCAGGAAACTTCCTCAAGAGTTGGTCGCACAGCGGCGGACGGCGCCTCGATTCATCCAGCGCAATCAACAGAAAATCTGGTTTCGTCTCTGCCACCAACGAGGGGACATCGTTCTCGTTCTCCGCTTCCCCCACAATGCTGACCCCCTTTTGCTCCGACAGAGTCGACAGCACCAACCCCCGAAACAGCCGGGGACGGTTGGCCACCAGGACGCGGATGCTCGTTTCCATGGATCCCTCCCGTGTCCAGGAATCGTAAGGGGAATTGGGTTGCGAGGGCAGGCTGCAAAACGTACGGGGGAGAGGTACCGCAAAGTCCTGGGCTAGTGCTTTGAGGAGTGGGACCGCATAGGTACTAAATTAGTATTTCGGAGCCGGGTCTTCCGCTCCCGCCGCAGGCAGTCGTTCCGCTGCCAGCAACGGCCGCAAAGAGAAAAATTTATTACGGCATGGTGCACATCGCACTGCGGGCAACCCCAGCCAGCGCCCCATGACGAAGGTCACTCCCGGAACTTTCCCAGCCGCGATGCGCTGCAGCTCCAGGTTGCCGCAAATGCCGCATCGCGCATAGAAGAGATGCCGAAGCGGTATGGCCCGCGCGTGAAACCGCGTCTGACAAGCCGTGCAACGCCACGGAAGGACACCCACAGCGCTGAACAAATATTCGGAAACGGACCGCCGCCTCGATCGCCGGCAAGTAGCGGCTTGACACGCTGGGCAGTTCATCGAAAAATTCTGGAGGGTCCTCTTCGCAAGAGGATAGGGGAAGTGTCTGGTTTCGGCAAGAGGCTGTCGCCTCAAAGTCATCTAACAACGTACAATAGGAACCGTCATGGCCGATTACACTGCCGATCACGCCCGCGCGGGCATCCAAACGAAATTGCCGAAGCTCGATACCTGGCCCAATCAATACCCTAGCTACGTCATCACTACGCGCTTTCCAGAGTACACTTCCGTCTGTCCCAAGACCGGCCTTCCCGACTACGGCACGATCACCATCCAATATATGCCGCGTAAGGAGTGCCTCGAGCTCAAGGCTCTCAAGATGTACCTCCTCGCCTATCGCGATCTCGGCATCTTCTATGAAAACGCCGTTAACAAGATTCTTCATGATATTGTCGAAGCCGTTGGTCCCGAATGGTGTGTGGTGCGCGGCGAGTTTACGCCTCGCGGCGGTTTGACCACTTCGATCTTCGCTCGCTGGCCGGAGCGTTCCCCAGGCCGCAAGACCGGGGGCAAAGCCCGCGCACGACGGGGCAAGTCCCGCTAACCGCGCCCATAGACATGGCGCGAGTTGCGTTAGATAATTTTACTGGCATCCAGATCCCATCCTGGAGCCATGATTGAGGAGGGGGAATGAGCATTTCTCCAAATGTGCCGAGTCCGGAAGAGTCTTACCGCTACGAATCCACGGGAACACCGCGCTGGATCCCGGTGCTCTTTGTCGTGCTTTTTGTGGTTTTGGCCGCGCTCGGCTACGTCGGCTACTCCGGGATTTCCCGGCTCGAACAAAATCTTGCCAAGGAACAGGATCAAAGCAAAGTCTTGACCGCGCAGCTCGAGCAGGCTAACGCTCGTCTCGCCGATTTGAAGGGCCACATTGAAGTTACCGAACAAAAAATGGGTATGACCGTCTCGGAACTTGCCCAAGCCAAGAGCCGTGCGGAAGCCATCCGCAAGGAACAAGTGGAATCAGACCAGAAGCTTACCGCCCAATTGTCTCAGGTCAAGAAGGAAAGCCAGGAAGAGATTGGTGCGGTAGCCACTGAAGTCGGCGGAGCGAAGAAGGACATTGAAGCAACGAAAACCGATCTCGCAGACACCAAAGGGAAGCTCGAGCGCGCTGTTGGCGACGCGGGCGTCATGAGCGGCCTGATCGCTCGCAACCACGACGACCTCGAAGAATTGAAGCGTCGAGGCGACCGCAACTACTACGAATTTACCATCACCAAATCGAAGAACGGCCAAAAAGTCGGACCGACCCAATTGACTCTTACCAAGACGGACCCGAAAAAATCCAGGTACACCCTTACCGTCCTGGTCGATGACCGCACCATTGAAAAGAAGGACAAGACCGCCGGCGAGCCCGTCCAGTTTTATGTAAAAGGTGCTTCGCGCATGGCGCCATACGAACTCGTCGTTTTCGACGTCGGCAAGAATCAGGCCACCGGCTATCTTTCCACTCCGAAAGACGTGGGCGCAAGCGCCGCTCCTCCTGCGGCTCCTGCAGCAACCCCGGCGGCCGCTCCTACCAAGCCCTCATAGCCTAAGCGCCGGCTTATAATCGGCAGAAATCGCAAGCCCTGTTCCGCGTTCTGGAAACTTCTCGCGGGACAGGGCTTCTCTCTTTTCCGGCCCTATTCTACGATGCCGAATCGCACCATGTTCTTATCCTCTCGTTGCCGCACGGCTCTTTTTATCCCTTGCACTCTCTTGCTCGCGCCACGCGCTCTTCCTCAACAACCCGTCCAGTCGCCGCCCGACATTCGCATCAGTGTGGATCGCGTCAACGTGGGCGTCGTCGTCACCGATTCCCACGGCCTGTTCGTCGGCGGCCTGCACCGCGAAGACTTCCACCTGTTCGACAACGGCGCCGAGCAACCCATCACGGATTTTCTCAGCGTGGACGAGCCCGCCCAAGTCCTCCTCCTCATCGAAGCCGGTCCAGCCGTCTACCTTCTCCAGGGCGGCCATCTTCAAGCTGTGCACGCCCTCCTCGATGGTCTCTCACCGAGCGACCGCGTCGCCATCGCCCGCTACAACGCTTCTCCCGAGCCCATCCTCGATTTCACGCCCGACAAATCCTCCGCCGCTGCGGCACTCGACCAGTTGCGATTCAATCTCGGCTTCGGTCAATTAAATCTAGCCTCCAGCCTTGCCACCGCTCTCGATTGGCTCGCCCGCGTTCCCGGCAAGAAATCCCTCGTCCTTCTCTCTACTGGGATTGACACTTCGCCGCCCGCTGCAGCGCAAAGTCTTCTGGCCCGCCTAAAATCCACCGATGTCCGCATCCTGGGCGTCTCTCTTGGCGGCGAACTCCGCAGCCCCAAGCCCCCCGAGAAAAAGCATTCCAAGAACGACCAACCCCCTTCCGAAAAGGCGCAAGCTGCCATCGAAGGCTTTGCTCAAGCCGATGCAGAGCTAAGAGCCCTTGCAGAAGCCAATGGCGGCCGCGCCTATTTCCCCTCAACTACCAAGGATTTCGCCCAAGTCTTCACGGAGATCGCGCAGCTTGTCCGTCACGAATACAATCTTGGTTTCGCTCCTCCAGCCCACGATGGAAAGCTCCACTCGATCGAAGTTCGCGTCACCATTCTTCCGGACGCGAAACTGCCGAACCCCGCGTCCGATCTTCAGGCCGCCGCAACCTATCGCGTCGATCATCGCCAGGCCTACGTCGCTCCTTCAACAGAGCACCCCTAGCAACTACATTTCTATTTGCTTTTTTCGTGCGTACAGGAAATTCTGCGGTTAGCTAATTCTGAAGAAATGCTATTCGAACTGTTTCAGTGTTTTCGCCATGTCGCTCAATTTTTCGTTTATCAACCCAAAGATCGTTCCCTCCTCAAATGTCCCGTCCTCATTGCGCCGCCCGGCTGCGAACTTGGTCAAAATCTCAATTCCCTGTTCCACTCTGCCCACCGGCCATATATGAAACTTTCCCGCCGCCACCGCATCCATCACGTCTTCCCGCAGCATCAAGTCTTCGACGTTCGACTCCGGCATCAGCACGCCCTGCGTCCCGGTCAATCCCTTGATCCGGCACACATCAAAAAATCCCTCAATCTTCTCGTTGATTCCGCCAATCGCCTGAATGTCTCCTTGCTGATTCATTGATCCTGTCACGGCAATATCTTGCCGCAGCGGCATTCCGGAAAGTGCCGATGCCAAGGCATAAATCTCCGTCGAACTCGCGCTGTCCCCATCGACTCCCGAATACGATTGTTCGAAGCAAATACTCGCCGCCAGCGACAGTGGCTTGTCCTGCGCGAATAGGCTCCGCAGGTATCCTGAGATGATGTGTACGCCCTTGTCATGAAACCGGCCACTTAAATTTGCTTCACGCTCGATGTTGATGATCCCCGCCTTGCCGAGGGCTGCGGATGCCGTGATACGCACCGGCTTCCCGAACGAATATCCTCCGATCTCCAGCACACTCAACCCATTGACCTGGCCGACGCGCTCTCCGGTCACATCGACGAGCAGCGTTCCCTCTTCGATCATCTCGCGAATGCGCGTCTCGATCAGGTTGTGCCGCTCCATCTTCGAAGCCAGCGCATCCCGCACGTGCGCCGCGCGCACCACTCTCTCGCCCGCAGCCGCTGCCGCGTAATGCGCCTCGCGTGCCAGATCCGCAATATCGACAAACCGTGCCGTCACCTTATTCCGCCGCCCCGCCTTGCGAACTCCATACTCGAGCATCGCCGCAAAAGCCCCGCGGTCGAAGGGCGACAGTCCTTCTTTCTCCGAGAGCGTCCGCAATCTCCCTGCATACTCCGCGATCACGCCGTCGCTCATGGGCATCTCTTCGTCAAACTCCACGCGCACCTTGAAAATCTTCTGAAAATCCTCTTCGTACTCATACAACATCTCGTACAGCTGCCGGTCGCCGATCAAAATTACCTTGACGTTGATCTCCACTGCTTCCGGCTTCAGCGCGCTTCCGCCGAACGGATAAAACATCTCCAGCGGCTGAATTTCCAACCGGTTATGATTCAATGTCCTCTTCAGGGCCCGCCAAACTCCAACCTCAGAGATCGCTTCCATCGAATACATAATCAAAAATCCGCCATCCGCCCGCAGCAAAGAGCCCCCGCGCAAATCCATGAAGTCGCTGGTCCAGCCTCCTCGCGTGTCGTACGCCCGTTGAATCGTCCCGAACAAATTCGCATACGTGGGCGTCGTCTCAAAAATCACAGGCGACGCTTCATCGTCGCTGTGCGCCAAAATCACGTTCACCCCATACAAGCGGAACGGATCACGCTCCGGCCCGCCCGAGCCAGGCATTTTCGGCAATCCATCGGGTGTGTCTCCTTCCTGCTCGCCCTCGCCCTCTCGTTCCTTAAAAGGATCAAGATTGTCCAGCAGGTGATGCCGAACCTCTTCCAGATATTCCGAAACATTCGTCCCAGGATATTTTTCCTTCAATTCTTCAATCACCCCGTCCACCAGCACGGAAGCAGCTTCCTGTTCCAGATAACTCAGCTCGCTCGCCAATTCCCGAGAGAGCGTCAACGTCTTCCGGTAAACGACAGTGAACTCCTGCCGGAACTGCTCGTACTTTCTCTCGATATCCTCCGCGACGGGCGATTCGAGCTTTCCTTCATGCACCATCTTCGAAATATCTTCAATCGGCACCATCTGCCCATCGAGCACCGGAAAAATTTCCGGCAGCGCCACCGCGCCCACCTGCATGTGCCCCAGAGCAAACTGCTCCCGCGCAATGCGCCTCGTGAAATCGTCCATCAACTCTTTCTCACGCACCGTAAACCGCTCGACGATCCGCCCCTTCTGCCTCTGGAAGGGCTCGCCCTCAAACACCTGCGGAATCCGCCGTCGCAGAAAATCAATTCCGGCCTGCATATCTTTCTTGAACGCGTTCGCTTGCCCGCGCGGCAGTGAAAGCAGTCTCGGCCGGTCGGCAATCTTGAAATTATTCACATAACAACGGTCCAACGAAGGCTTCGTCGGCGGGTGCAAGTCCTCGATCATCTTGGCGATGGTCCCGCCACGGCTCGTTCCAGCCAATCCGCATACAAACACGTTGTAACCCGGCGCTGACAACTCCGCACCCATCTTCAGCGCACGTAGCGCCCGCTCTTGCCCGATGAACCCCTCGCGCAACTCCGCCTGTGCCGTTGTTTCAAACGGTATGCGCGGCAGCTCGCACCGCCACCGCAGTTTCGTCGGTGCCAGCTCCGTAGGAGTCGCAGCGGGTTTTAGGTTCTTGGAACTCATCCGAGCCGGGTACTCTAGCACACCCATGCCGCGCCGACTGCAGTTTCCCCGTCTGCGTTTCCCAACGCGAAAGGCATCCTCCCGCAATGGCCAATTTCTCCGCACTCGGATAGCATTGGGCCGCCTAAGTCGGGAAATTGAAGATAGATACGGAGCTGGCCGATGGCGAAGCCTCTTTCAGAAACAAATCCCAAAAAGCAGCTCGATTCCTTCCTTGCCAAATACAATCCCGAAATCTCCTCACTAGCGCGCAGCGCCCTCGCAAAGATGCGCAAGCGTCTTCCGGGCTCGCTCGAAATGGTCTACGACAATTACAACGCCCTCGTGATCGGTTTCGTCCCCAACGAGCGCCCTTCCGATGCCATCTTCTCGATCGTCCTCTATCCCCAGCATCTCACTCTCTGCTTTCTTCAGGGCGCTGGCATCCCCGATCCTCATCATCTCCTCCAAGGCAACGGCAACGTCGTCCGTCACGTGAGGTTGGAAGGCGCCACCACTCTAGACGACCCCGAAATCGTTTCCCTCATGAATACCGCGCTTCACCGCGCCAAAGTGCCCCTCGATCCGAAACAGTCCCGCCGACTAATCATCAAATCCATCTCCGCCAAGCAGCGCCCCCGCCGCCCGCCCACAGAAAGCGGCTAAGCCTCTCGCGGGCGGATCTCAATCAGTCTATCTCCCCGCCAAGGCTCTCATGCGTCCTTCGCCGCCAATTCATCGCGGTGCTCCATGTACACCCGGAACACTCCCATGGCCGCCGCTACAATTGTCGGCCCTGCTACCAGCCCAAGCAGCCCGAACGCCTCCAACCCTCCCAGCACTCCAATAAAGAGCAGCAGTTCATTCAAGCGCGTCCGGTTCCGCAACAACATCGGCCGCACAATATTGTCCGCCACCGTCGACACCCCTCCGCAAATCACCACCACCAGCAAAGCCTTTCCCCAATGTCCGGTGAACCCAAGCCACAGCGCCGCAGGCCCCCAAATCAACGCTGAACCCACCACCGGCACCAGCGAAAAAAATGCGATCAGCACTCCCCAGAAAATCGGCGACGAAATTCTCACCAGCGCAAACGATACGCCTCCCAGCACCCCTTGAATCGCCGCCACAAGCAAACCCACCGCCACGCTCGCAAAAATCAGCTCCTTCGATTCCTCCAGCATGTCTGTCTGGATCTCTTCATCAAACGGCAATAGGTGTTTCGCTCCACGTACGATCTCTGGGCCGTCGCGGAACATGAAGAACAACGCAAAAAGCAAAATGAACAAATCCACGAAGAAACTCACCAGGTTCTTCAGCAACCCCGCAAATCTCGCTCCCAAAAACGAAGCGATTTTTTCCGCCGCCTGCTGCACTGGATCCGACATCTCAATCCCTCGCCACGATTCCGGCAGCCGCATCCGAATCCATTCTTCGGCATGCATCACCAATCCCTCATCTGGGCCCTGGCCGTGCACCATTAGCGCACTCTGCATCTTCGCCGTTGCATCAAGAGCTTCCCGCGCCGTAAACACCAGCACGATCAATGCCGGCACGATCAGCAGAAACGTCACCGCCAGCGTGCTGGTCATCGCCGCCGCCGAAGGCTTCATCTTTCGCAAAACTTTTTCGTGCAGCGGATAAAAGAAAATCGCCAGCACCGCCGACCATGCCAGCGGCACCAGGAAGGGCTCGACAATCAGAAGTACGAAATACCCTAAAAGCAGTATCGCCCCGTAAGAAAGTACGGTAGTTAACTGGCTACTTGTTGTAGTGTTCGAAGGCGTGACGGCTTTCATGCGCGGTATATAATCTCTCGGACCCTTACGAACCAGGTCTCTCTTGGCAATTTGAGCAAATCAACTATGGCGTCGAACCCCAGTCCGCTATCTTCCTACCAAATTCGTCTTCTTGCTGTACTTGCTTTGATTAATTTTGTCAACTTCGCCGACCGCCAGGTCGTTGTCCCGCTCCTCCCTCTTCTCCGCCAGCAAATGAACCTAACCGACGCCCAACTCGGTTCCCTGCAAACCTGGCTTCTCGTGGTCCTTGCCGTCGCTAGTATTCCTTGCGGCCTCTTCGCCGACCGCTGGAGCCGCACGCAAATCATTGCTGCCGGCGTTGCTGTCTGGAGCCTCGCCACCATTGCCTGCGGCTTCGCCACCTCTTTTATGCTTCTGCTTATCGCACGGGCCTTAATCGGCGTAGGCGAGGCCGCCTACGCTCCCGCCGCCCAGTCCATGATTTCCGATTCCTTCCCCTATCAACGGCGCGCCATGTCTCAATCCATTTTCGCTTCTGGCATGCTCCTCGGGGGAGCCGCCGGCCTCGCCTTTGGCGGCATCATGGGCGATCTCCACGGATGGAAATTCACCTTTATTATTGTCGGCTTGCTTTGCTTCATACCCGGGCTCCTTGTCCTCAAACTGCCCGAGCCTCCCCGCAGACCCCGCTCGGAAGTCGTGCCATTGGCCAGTTTGCTCAGCGTCCCCGCGTATCTTGCGATGATTGTCGCCGGAACGATGATCACCTTCGCAAGTGTCTCGCTACTCACCTGGGGCACAGATTTTGCCGTCAATTACAAGGAATTCAGTCTTCGCGAAGCAGCCCTCTCTCTCGCCGTCGTCGCCCTTCTTTCTCTCTTACTTGGTGTCCTCACCGGTGGCTATCTCGCCGACCGCATCCAGAAAAAATATCCCTACGGCCGCATCCTGGTCATTGCCGCCGCCTTTTTGTTTGCCGCTCCTTTTGTGCTCCTCGCCATTCAAGCCGACGAAAAGTGGGTCTTCCTCACCGCCCTCTTCATCGGCGGATTCTTTATGTCTTGGTATCACGGCCCGGTAACCGCGGTCTTATGTGATTTGACGCCGCAGCGCGCCCACGCCACCGCCATCGGCGTCTACATGTTCGTCACTCAACTTTTGGGTGCTTTGGGACCGCAGCTCGTGGGTAAAATCTCCGACGCCAGCGACCTTCAGCTTGGCCTTCAGGTAGCCGTCGCCGTCATGGTTTGCGGCTCGCTCTTGATGTTTCTCGTAATCTATTTCGTCCGCCGCGATGGCCTGCATCATCCCCGCCTCGCCGCGTTCCACGCCGAACCCGGCGACTAGCCGTCTCACGGAATCTTGTAACGGCGGGGCTTGCCCCGCCCTTGGCCCATGACCGTGCCCGCCGATTTGCCTTGAACATCCGACTCCGGACGAACTCCTACTTGATTCCAATCTCCTGGATCAATCTCAACACATCCGCTTCCGGCACATCATACAAAGGCCGCTCGTCTTCTTCCTCAAGTCTTTCCCGCAAATATTCCGCCGCAACAAAACTCGCCTCCCGGTCGGTCAAGTCACGCCCCGTCTTCTCGCGGAATTTCACAAACGCCGTGTGCGCCAACCCCACCACGTGCTGCCCGCCCTCCACAAAAAACTTCGTATCGATCGTATCGCTATGCCGCGTCGCTACGCCATTCCACATATGCGAAAACCGGCACTGATACACCTTCCCGCTCAATCTCGAAGTCACCTCAAACGCCCCCACAAACTGGCTCATCGCCCCCGCATTCGCAAGTACCGGCCGTGTCGTCACAAGTCTCCTCTTTTTCTTTACGTCTTTACTTCCTTGCTTCGTTATTCCTCATCGACTCACCGCCGCCGCCGTCTCCGCATGTGAGTAACTCTGTATCGCCGCCGCCACTCCAGCCCCCGCTGGCGCCCGGTAACCCTGATCCTGCAGCACCTTCTCCATCGCCGAAAGAAACAGCAGTACAAACGGCTTCTGGCTGCAATGACCCATCAAACCCACTCTCCAGATTTTCCCCTTCACCGGCCCAAAACCGCCCGCAATCTCAATATTAAATTCATCCAACAGTTGATTCCTCACCTTCACATCATCGACCCCGTTTGGAATCATCACCGCTGTAACCGTCGGCAACCTGTCCGCCGGATTCTTCACGAGCAACCCCATCCCCATCGCTTCAATTCCGGCGATCAACGCCAACTGATTCATGCGATGCCGCTCCCAGCGATTCTCCAAGCCTTCCTCAACAACAATCCTCATCGCCTCCCGCAACCCATATATCAGGGATATCGGCGGAGTGTGGTGATACAGCCGTTCCTTCCCCCAATAATTCATCGCCGTGGTCAAATCAAAGTACCAGCTCTGCACCTTCGTCTTTCTCTTCCTAAAAATTTCCTCCGCCGCCGGACTCACCGTAATCGGCGACATTCCCGGAGGCGCGCTAATCGCCTTCTGCGATCCGCTAAAACAAATATCAATGCGTTCGCGATCAACATGCAGCGGCACCGCGGCCAGCGAGGCCACGGTGTCCACCACCAGCAGCGCTCCCAACTCGTCCGCAACCTTCCGGTACAACTCAATCTTCGTCAACACCCCCGACGAAGTCTCCCCCTGCGCCAACCCAATCATCTTGATCTTCTTGCCCTTGCCTGCCCGCCGCACATCTTCCGCGTCCACTGGCAACCCGTAGGGCGCCTCCACCTTAATCACCTTCGAGGTCGCCCGCGACGCAATCTCAAACATCCGCTCGGAGAAAACTCCATTCACCGCCACAATCGCCTCGTCGCCCTCTTCGAGCGCATTCAGCACCGACGCTTCAATCCCGCCCGATCCCGACGCCGACAGCGGCATCGTCAACCGGTTCTCCGTCTGAAATATTTGCCGCAACAAAATCTGCGTCTCGTCCATGCACGTCTTGAACCATGGATCGAGGTGCCCCACCAGCGGCGTCGCCAGCGCCCGATATACCCGCGGGTCCACCGACGACGGCCCCGGCGTCAACATCAATCGGTAGGGTGGATTGAGTTCGCCAACGTGTTGCGTCATGGTCTTTGTCCTTCTTTATCTCTCACTGGATTGCCGAAACGCCGCCAGAGCCCCCGCAGTCACATTCTTAAGCGGACACTCGGTAGCGCAGCACGAACCTCAATTTTCACGCAACGCCCCGGCCATCGCAACCGACAAATTGGCCGCAGCTGGCGTCCGTGAGCCGCCAGCAGCGCCAAACTCACGCCGCCTGTTTCACCTGCATCAAACCACCTGCGAGAAAAAACAGCGCCACAACCGCGGACACGTAAACGCCAAAGAATGGCCCCACGAAGTACAGTAGCAGCGCCGCATTGAAAAACATCGTCGCCGCGCAAATCAATACAAACCGCCCTCCGCCAGCCATCGCGCTCGCCACCATCGCTATCATCGCCAGCGCCACCATCTCACCCGAAAAAACCAGCCAGCAGCCTTTCAAGATCGCGTCCAGTGGCGCTTTCATTCCGCTGTCCACGATCATCTTCTGCAATTGCACAATTCGCGTCCCATGCCCGATCCCCGTCAAAAACAAAATCACGCTCCCAATCCCCGTCAACCACCGCCCCGTTTTCATCCGTCATCCTCTCCTTCGAAACTCGTATCCCGAACTCGTCGTGCGCCGGATTGTACAATGCCCCATCCCGTATTGGTATTCCGCCCGTCCTTGCAAAACGGAACATCAACCGCCAAAGTGCCCCAATCTGAACAGACACGACCCGCATTGTCTCCTATCCTTGTTCAAGCGGGATTTCAACTGGACGCTCTTGGGCAAACCCACCGACTCCCGAGTCCAAAATCGGAATTCTGGCGAATAGCTTCGAATCGATGGAGATAAATATGAAAATTAAATTCACCTCGGGTCTTCTTGTACTGGCGTTGGCACTCGGCTCCGCTGCTCTGGCTGCGACGGGAGATTCCCCCCAGGCAAAAGAAAGGTCCAGCGCCACGGTCACGGTTGCTGGTTGCCTCCACAATGGCACGACCACGGACGTGTTCCTTCTCATTGCAAAAGGCGGTAAAGACTGGGATGTGAGCAGCAAGACGGTGGATATCGCAAAGCATGTAGGCGAGACGGTATCCCTAACCGGTACTCCCGTCACCACAGAGTCCCCAGACGGCTCTGCCGCATCGGCGACGACTCGGCTGGACGTTTCGGATCTGAAGATGGTGAGCGAGGGCTGCCCGCAGTAAACAACACTCCGTAGAGTGGACGCTTGAATCAGCGTCCACTTTCACCTTCTGGCGCGTGCGTGGAACACCTTCACTCGTCGAGGTTCTCCTCCGCCCCTGATAACCAACTAATCGCGAAGGATGCGCGGCTCAAAGACAAAAGGCCGTCACAAAACCGCCTAATCTATTCATCCCCCAGCGTCACCTGGTTCGTCCGATACGGCTGAAATCCCGTCCCCCAATCCACCGCCACCACCTGCATCTCCAGCTTCTCCCCATCCACCTTCACGATCAGGTAGTGATAAGGATTCAATCCGCGTTCTATCCCCGGCTTCACCAGGTGCTCCAGCTTCACCTTGCTCGCTTCATTCGCTTTCAAGTACGCGTCCAAATCCGGCTCGCCGGTATACCCATAAATCGGCGCGCCGCCCCCGCCCGACACCACCAAGTCCATGCGATGTACTCCGCTCGCGTCCGTGTAGTGCTCCACCCAATGCTCAAACAAGTGCTCGTGCCCCGAAAAAACCGCCCGCACGTGATTCGCATGAAACACCGGCATGTATTTGTTTCTCAGCTCCACCGTCGGTTCCTCCACCTTCGCCCCGCCATGCGGACCCGACGAAAACGGCGCCTGATGGCAGAACACAATAATGTTCGTGTACCGCCCGCGATCCACTCCCGCGAGCTGCGCCTTCACCCACGCAAACTGTTTCTCATCTCCCGCGATGTCCGCGTCGAATCCCAAAACGAACGTGTTCCCGTATCCAAAGGTATAGCTCGGATATCCCGCCATCCGATGCGCCGAGCCATCCCGCGGAATCAGCTCCGATACCGCATTCAAATAATTCTTCAGCGCCGGCCCGCGCTCCGGAGCATCCACCGTCGTCGCCGAGGACACATCATGATTCCCTGGCGCAAGAAAATAAGGCACGTTCCCTTCCGTCGTCAGCCGGTCAATCAACGGCGTGAAGCTCACGTTCCATTCCCTGGCGTTCTGCCCGTGCTGCACTGCGTCCCCCGACTGCAGCACGAACCGCACCGGATACTCCGTGCTCTGTAGCTTTTTGATCTGCGCCAGCATCGAGTCCACAATCAGCGAGTGCTCGTACTGAATCGCAGTCCCATCTCTCCGCCCGCGCGTATCCCCATACGCAATGAACGAAAACTTCTTCACGCCCGCCGACGCCGACTCATCCGGCAACGGCGTCCCCGGTGCCTTGATCGGCGTAACGCGCTCCGCCTCCTGCGCCTGCGCAACCGCGCCCCGCCCTAGCATGCCCCACGTCATCAAGCCTGCCGCCGCAACCAACCCAATCCAACTCACCGCCGCAACCGCCATCCGCCCCTTAATCATTCCCATTCCCTCCTGAACCGCACTCCTCGATTCGCTAGCCACACTAGAATAAGCCGCAACATATTACTCCCACATGACACTTCCTGCGCCGTCCCAACAACCAGCGTGCATATCGCCGTCAGACGACGCGCGCAACAATTTTCGCCACGCTGGGTTGTGGCAGAGTGCGTTGGATAAGTTGAACGAGGATGGGGAACGCACGCGCGGGAGTCCGTTCCTATGGTAAGGGATGGGCAACCCTCGGGGCGTCAATCCCATCTGTTTGTTTACCAACTGCAGGATAGTTCGTACGTAGCTGGTGTCGGTGAAGTACGCGCTTGCTGCCGCTGGGGCACTCCCTGCTCTGTCCTTGCTTACGGCACAAGTGTGTCTCATCCCGAAGGGCAGGGACGTCATGAATCGAAAAATTTCTTTGCTTCTTTCTCTTTTTTGTGCGAGTTTTTTCGCTGTTCCGGCGTTCGCGCAGTGTAAGAACCAGCAGGACCGCGCCTGCTGGAGTCTCCAATATATTCTTTATGCGGCGGATACCGATTTTCGCGAGTTCCGCGGCAGCACACCGCTAAAACCTAAAGATTCCAAGCTCACACCGCCGAACCCGGACCTTTCGGTTGGCGCGATCCATGTGCCGTGCCACGCGGATGTTTGGTTGAGCAGCGAGGTGCCCGTGTACATGTGCTCCGCCGAGGTCTCAGCCCAGGAAGCGGAGGAATGGTACGCCAAGACAATGGCCGGCCTTCATGAGCTCCAGTATTTGTGGCAATTCAAGAGCGAGTCTCCTGGCGCCGATCATTATCTTGACGCAGGGCCCCAAGGTTGTGAGGCAGCTCGGTTGGAAACAACCAACTACGGCGGATATCACTTGGAAGGACCTTACATCGCAGACGGACCTTACCTCGGCCAGTGTCCATTGCATCTGCAAACCGTTCGACAGAGCGATGGCACGGCGAGGATTTCGTTTTGGCTGAACTCGTCGGTGAATCTGGCGAGGAATCCGGCGCCGCCGTCGAGCTCCCTCCAGCTGTCGGCATCGGCGAAGCCGGAAGCGCCGCAGCCCCGCGCAGCTTCGGCTCCGGCAGCGACACCGCAGCCCGCAGTGGCAACCGCGGCGCCGGAACCTCCTGCCCCGGCAACTCCTACGTCGGCGGCTACAGACAACTTGCGCGCTGAGGCCGCTCGCGCTGAACCTGTGGTGGAAAGCTCTGGTGAGCCCTCCTCAAAGAAGTACAGCGACTGCGACGATTTGTGCCAGGGACTCAAGAAAGTATTGGAGAACCGCGCGAGCTCGTTCCGGCAACTAGGGGTAGGGAGCGGGAGTTCGGTGCCTTCCAAAACGACCTTATTCGGGGATACGGTCAAACTTTCCGGTGCGGGAAGCTGTGCGATTCATGCGGAGCCTTCTGCGAGCGCGCGATCCTCCGCAAGAAATGAACCTGTCTCGGGCCCCCATTTCGCTCCGGTATCCACAAAGGGCGCTAAAGCGGCTTCGTCGCGAGCACCTGCCAGGCCAGCAGCGCAGTACGTTTGTTACTGGCCGCAAGATTCGGAGGCGTCCGCAGAAAGTGAGTTTCTTGATCTCGCAGGGTTGCTGCGCGTGCTGATACCTTCCAGTTGGCGAACACAACAGAGCATCGACGCCGACGAACTTTCAGGCGCGCAGAGGACGGTCTGGTCCGCTCGGGATTCCAAGAATAGGGCCGCCATCGGGCTGTACCTGAGCGGCAGATCGGTCGGTTTGCATATTTCGGCGGGCGATTAGGGATCCCGGCTTCGCCTCACTAAGAGACCGCCCGGACTTTCAAACGCTGTTCGCTACCCGCTAATTTGGCTGGTTTTTGAACTGAAAATGCGATTAAACCCGAATCGTCAGCAACTCGGAACTTATCATCGGACCACGCGGCTGCCTTCCGCCCGATCAGCGAGAGCGCATTAATCTTCCGATATCAACAGCCACGCCAAAAGAAATGCTATTCAACCGCAGCGGCACGCTATGACTGTAGTCAAATTCCAGATCAAGATATTTGGCCTTATCGGGCTTGTACTCCACGCCGGCATTGATTCCATTATCCCGTGTGAGGCTGGCGTCTCCGATCGAGACGTTGGCATTGAGGTAGTTCTTGCGATTTGTGGTTTTGGCTCCGCCTGAACATTTCGTGCCCGATGTACACCGAAACACCTCGCTGAAAACCATTTGCGAGCCCCACGGAGCGATGTCATACAGTGAAGCTGACAAGCTCAAGGGGCCGGCATCTGCCTCAGTGCCTGCCTCGAATTGTGCGTTGTATCCGAATGTCGTAAATGGCCGGTGGAAATACTTTGAATCTGGCACACTGTTGCCCACGCCGCCGTCCACGAACGGCGTAAAGCTTCCCCACCCATGCTCAAGGTGATTGCTCCAGTTCCACGTTGCGTGCCCCGTGCTGAAACCCTTTTTCGTATCTCCTGTGGGTGCGCCAAGATGAATCGTGGAAGCGTAGGTCAGCGCCTTCTCAGGGTAAAGCCATTTCAAATCCACGCCCACATTTCCGACGCCATTGCCGGAAACGGCCTGCGCATTCTTTTGTTTGATCGCCGTCGGCGTGCTCACGAAATTGTATGGCACGCCAAGATCCACGCCAAAATGACGCGAGAAGTTGTAGCCCACACCCGTCGCTATGCTATACACACCGCCATCGCCGCTGCTGCTGCCTTCAAATCGTGTTCCAAATCCCCAACCAGGATAAAAGCCCTCGTGTGCTTGAGTACCCTGACTTGCGGCGGGGCTCGGAGTCTGTGCATACACAGACGAGCAGCTAACAAATAAGAACGCCAACAAGGTCGTGAATGCTGTTTGCCGCATGCTTTCCCCCACTCCATTACGCGTAAATCTCTATTCAGTATAGTGGTGAGAGAATTCCTGCCAGCAGCAATAGCAGCCATCGCATTCCCGTGATGAACTGTCCACGCGTACAGGCGGCGAGTGGGCGCCGAAATAATTGTTGACGACAGGCGAGCGGAGCCGGTGCGGTGCGAGTTAAGTGGATCGGCAAGCCGGGCTGGAATGGGAGGCGGGATTGCTTCCGGTTTAGTTTCGTGAGCACGTCCCAGGAGATAAACCCCCTATATCAAACCCGATGGTTGTTCCCCCTTTTCCATCAGCCATACCCACAGGGCGAGACTGGTGGGGGGATGGCTGGGGCCGGGAGGAGTCACCCCTCAGACCGGCCTCGCATGATTCAGTTACCCAGCGCACCGAATTGATGCGATAATCGGTTCCACTGTCCTGCCTTGTAAGTGGTCCCCGCTTTGGAGTTCGGATGCGCCTGCCCTTCTGCATCCTCAATGTGCTCGGCGATGTACTGGACGACGGTGAGCTCTATTTCCTGGAGGCAGCGCAAACCCTCGACGCTGCAAAAGCGCGTGTCCAATCGCTCGCGGAAATGTGTCCGGGCCAGTATGTTATTTATGACGAGGAAACGGGTGAGCGCGTTGCTATTACTTCGGGCGGCCAACGCCACTGAATGCTACTTCTTCTTCGGGCTGTGCTACTAACGCGCCATTTTCTGAAGCGTGTACAAAATTAATTTGCGGTCGTTCTCGTTTGCCTTACCCAACAGACGGCGGAGTTTGCTTAAATACTTCGCATCCTTACCTGAACTACCCCAAACGATGTCGTCTGAGGATTTCCGGGCGATCAGATGGGGCACCTTGGGTGGCTCTGCGCCGTCGTAGAACAATTGATACATCGGCACTTCGAAAGCACGCGCCAGCTTCTCCAAGGTCTCAATAGCGGGGACGGTGTGCCCGTTCTCGACGCGGGAAATGTAGCACCGGAGCAAACCAGTGCGCTTCTCAACGTCGCCTTGTGAAAAATTCTTTTGTTCGCGGAGTTCGCGGAGTCTGTCGCCTATGACCATAAAGGGATTATTCCAAAAAGATGAGCGAAAGGCAACATGAGGCCGGGGTCGGGAAGAACACCCCTGAATGTATAAAGCGCTTCTCAGCCGAAGGCTGGTTTCCCAAAGTACTGGCGGAGGAGAACTTTCATCCTATTGGCTCCTGTCTAATCCTCCTAGTACGCTTCCCACGGTGTTTATGACCAGCGAACCCCTTTGTGAGACGACTTCGCGTCGCTACCAGCGTATCTCACTGCCGAAGGGTATGGAAGTGACCTGGTACGGCGCTGGCGACCAACAGGTTTCCCGCGTTAAAACCATCGGCATGGGAGGCCTATTCCTCTGCGGTCGCGGGAAGCCGGTAGGCACGACCCTAAAACTCGTCTTTCAAGTACCAGGTGGCATGGTATTCGCGGACGCCGTTGTGAGAAGTATTGGGCCAGAGGGCATGGGTGTCGAATTCACTAGGATAAGTCCTTCAGACCAAATCCTACTGGCACAACTGCTAGGCCGCTTGTTGCGGTAAAAGTCCTGCATCCTCAGCGGGACTCGAACATGAGCGTCTGGACGCACACGCACAAGAACTGGAGCGGCGCTCAAGACTCTCAGACTACCGAGCAGGGTGGGACAGCCTTAACGCCGCCAGACTCGGGGCGTAGTTTTCGCTCATGCGGGTTCGTCATACACTCCAATCTCAGCAATGTGGGGCATCTCCTTGCTGCCCTCCAATAGTAGCCGGACCCGCTGCGATGAGACGCGCGGAATGCGAAGAATTGTCGTCGGTGCCGGTGTCTCGCCGTCCGTCAGAGTGATCCATCTCGCGCCGTTCCAGCGCTGAAAACGATAGCTCCGGATGCGGCTCTGCGGGTAGTCATCCCATCTGCCGACGGGCTCCACCAGCGAGACAACGTTGAAGCTCTGCTGCTTTCTGAGATCCAATTCCAACCAGCCCGAGGTTTGCCCCTCATCCAAGTACCAGCTCGATCGGAAGTCACCATCGTTCGCCTCATCCGGACCCACGGTGTCCGGGTAAGAGCTGGCATGAATGGGCTTGCCCGTCGCCAGGTTCCGCGTCGTAATCACAACGTTCTCGCGGAGTTTTGCCATGGGGCCGGGATGCTTCCACGCCTTGCCGATCTCTTCGAGTCGGCCCACAACGTTCGGAGCCAGGCGTCCTTCACGGGTCGGGGGAGCATTCAGAATCAAGTTACAATGTCTGCGATTCAGCGGCTCAAGCCACTCGTCCACCACGGTCGTCACCGCCTTGAGATGTCCATTCACGTCCTGCTGTTTCCAGAACCAACCGTCCGTAAGGGTTACACAAGAAAGGGCCGGCACTTTGCTGTCCTCCGGGACCTTCTGTCCGGCATTCTGCTCAAACGCCTTCACATCGGAATAATAGAGTCCGCCCGAAGGATATTGACTTGCGTTTAGGTCGCAGAGGAGGCAGTCGGGCTGCAGATTCTTGATATGCTCATAAATCTCCTGGAATGGCACCTCTTCATAAGTGATACGACTCCACGGTGCATCCCATCCATCGGTGATGAGGATGTCCACCTCTCCATAGCCCGTGAGCAGCTCCGTCAGCTGATCTCTGATGAGCTTTACCTTGGCCGGAGTGATGTTGAAGTGGCGGATATCGTCGCGCAGCGACAGGATTGAATAATAGAGCCCCACCCGCAGCCCCGCACTGCGAAACGAATTCACATAGGCACGCACGACGTCGGTCGAATGCGATGTCTGCCCCACGCTTGCCGCCGATGTCTTTGTCGGCCATATGCAAAAGCCATCGTGATGCCGCGTCGTCAGGCAACCCCAGGTCATTCCGGCCGACTGCGCCGCCGCGGCCCATTGATCCGTGTCGAGCGCGGCGGGATGAAACAGGTCAGGGGGTGACGTCGGATCGCCCCATTCACGGTCCTGAAATGTCGCCATGTTGAAATGCACAAACATGCCGAAACGCAAATCCACAAACCGCTGTTGCAGATCGAGGAGCGGCCGTCCGCGACGCGGAGCTACGCGATGCACGTCGTTCTGTTCCGCTGCAGCGCTGTGATTACCCGCCAGCATCGCAGCCGTCGCAGATTGGGCAGCTAGCCGAAAAAACTCTCTTCTCGTCGTCATCTTCGATGTTCGAATTCGATGTTCGAACCTTGGGTGGAAAGGCTCTGTGATTCCTCGGAACCCCGGCCTTTCGCCTTCACGAACCATATTGTATTCACATCTTCGATTTCTAACACTGACCTTTTCGCCGGAGTCTCAAACCGAGTCTCCTTCCTGCAGGCGCGTGAGATGGATGTACGGAGAGAATTTGACCGAGAGCTGTGGATTTTGAGCAAAAAACTGACAGGCATATACTTCCAAACTGAGGAGTTCGCTCTGTTTTGTTGCGCGTTATGACCGAACCAACGATTCACCTTCCGCTGACTGCTTCGCGGGCTGATCAGGTGTTCCCGACGCTGACATCGGCGC
>Ga0210409_10000066_pt1 | contig 239381 bp, 206 predicted proteins | sample IncBWH17MmetaG_FD_161649 | JGI IMG/M metagenome (GOLD analysis project Ga0210409, IMG submission 161649) | Forest soil microbial communities from Barre Woods Harvard Forest LTER site, Petersham, Massachusetts, United States - Inc-BW-H-17-M | ecosystem: Environmental > Terrestrial > Soil >...
TGCATAGACCTCGGCATAAGCCCGCAGCACCGAGTTGGAACCGAAGATCAGATCGTTGCGCGTGCCTGTGTACTTGACCGCGCCGGTCTTGCGGTCGCGTCCTTCGAACAATTCGGCCTCGCTGTCCACGGCTTTCCACTCCAGGTCCATGTCCAGAAGATTGACGAAGAAGTCATTGCTGAGTACGCCGACCTTGTCGGTGAAAACACCGTGCTTGCTACGATCAAAGTTGGCGCCGAGTACCCGTAGGCCACCGACCAGCGCGGTGAGCTCTGGCGCAGTCAGCGTCAGCAACTGGGCCCGGTCAACCAGCAACGCTTCGGTCGCAGCACTGGACTTGCCCTTATTGTAATTGCGGAAACCGTCGGCGAGTGGCTCCAGCACGGCAAAGGCGTCAACATCCGTCTGTTCCTGTTTGGCGTCGGTGCGGCCCGGTGCGAAGGGCACCTCGATCGAGATACCACCCGCCTTGGCCGCCTGTTCAATACCAACGCCTCCCGCGAGCACAATCACGTCAGCCAGCGAGGCCTTGCCCGAAGCCTTCTGAATGTCGACCAGCTTTGGCAAAACACTCACTGCCGTCGCGTTGACTTCCCAGTCCTTCTGAGGGGCCAGAGCCAGGCGTGCGCCATTGGCGCCGCCGCGTTTGTCACCGCCACGGAAGGTGGAGGCGGAAGCCCAGGCCACCGATACCAACTCGGCTACCGATAGACCAGAGGCTGCGATCTTGGCCTTGATATCGGCAATGTCGGCCGATGATGGCTGGTGCGTCGCAGCCGGCAATGGGTCCTGCCAGATCATATCTTCCTGCGGCACTTCGGGGCCGAGGTAACGTGCCTTTGGGCCCATGTCACGGTGGGTCAGCTTATACCAGGCGCGCGCAAAAGCATCTGCAAAGGCTTGCGGGTCCTCATGGAAGCGCTTGGATATCTTGCCGAACTCCGGGTCGAAGCGCAGCGTCAGGTCGGTGGTCAGCATGGTGGGCTTGTGGAACTTGCCTTGCACATGCGCGTCGGGAATGATGTCCTCGGCATTCTTGGCCACCCACTGTTTGGCTCCAGCCGGCGAATGGGTCAGCTCCCAGTCGTACTTGAACAGGTTTTCGAAGAAGTTGTTACTCCACAATGCCGGGGTTTTGGTCCAGGTCACTTCCAGGCCACTGGACACGGCGTCTTTGCCGTGACCGCTGCCAAAGTTGCTGTTCCAGCCCAGGCCTTGGGCTTCGATGCCCGCGCCTTCTGGTTCGGGGCCCTTGTGCGATTCGGGCGCGGCGCCGTGCGCTTTGCCGAAGGTGTGGCCGCCGGCGATCAAGGCAACGATCTCCTCGTCGTCCATGGCCATGCGGCTGAAGGTGGCGCGAATGTCCTTGGCTGCAGCCAGGTAGTCGCCGCTGGCGTTCGGGCCTTCCGGGTTCACGTAGATCAGGCCCATGTGGGTGGCCGCAAGGTTGTTGTCCAGTTCGCGGTCACCATGGAAACGCTTATCGGTCCCCAGCCAGGTGGTCTCGGCGCCCCAGTTCACGTCCAGGTCCGGTTCCCACACGTCTTCACGGCCGCCAGCGAAACCGAAGGTGCGGAAGCCCATGGATTCCAGCGCCACATTACCGGTCAGGATGAAAAGGTCGGCCCAGGAAATTTTCTGGCCATATTTTTGCTTGATCGGCCACAACAGGCGGCGCGATTTATCAATATTGACGTTGTCCGGCCACGAATTGAGCGGTGCGAAACGCTGTTGTCCACGACCGCCGCCGCCTCGACCGTCGAGGGTGCGATAGGTACCGGCCGAATGCCAGGCCATGCGGATGAACTGCGGACCATAGTGACCAAAATCGGCCGGCCACCAGCTCTGGCTGTCGGTCATGAGTTTGATCAGATCTGCCTTGAGCGCCTTGTAGTCAAGTTTCTTGAACTCTTCAGCGTAGTTAAACTTCTCGCCCAACGGATTGGACTTGTTGGAATGCTGGTTCAGCAAATCAATGCGTAGCTGATTCGGCCACCAGTCTTTGTTCGCTGTGCCGCCGCCGGCGTGGTGGAAAGGACATTTGGCTTCAGTTGACATGGGGATCTCCTTTGTCGTGGGTAGGTTGGGTGACTACAACATCTCTTTAACCAAGTCGTTCGGGCCAACAGTTTGTAAACTTTGATTATCGCGCATTGCTGCGCTCTTATCCCGAGTGGTAGCTGCTGCAATACTTGGACCGCTGCTAAGGGCAATGACCGCCACCGCGATGGTCGCTAGACATAGAGCTGGCAGCCCGATATAACGCCCGGGAAGTGAAGCATTTTTCATGAGGCGTCTCCTGATTATCAAATAGCGTATTCATAGTAATTTCAATTCAACGATATATAAAATTAATTATTTTCATTAAATCAATAGCTATATACAATCACTCGCTCGACTTAGGCTGAGATAGCCCGAGTCATTCGACCATCTGCGCCTGATCGCCTCCGGCTACAACCAGATCAAGTGTAATGCGCCCCGTCTGCCAAGGCGTGTTGACATTCACTTCAGCCACAGCGCCGAAGCAGCGATCAGCGCCAGGCAACTGCGGACCGAATCGTTCGTGGTGCCTGAACAAGAAGCGGGTACCGCCGAGATCGGCCGGCGCGGACGTTTTACGCCGCGCATCGTAGCCCGCCCCGGGAGCTTAAGCGCGGTGCTGACCGAGGTGTCGCTTGGCGCCGGCTGCGCTATCGTTCCGCATGCGGTGGTCGATCATGTGCGGATGCCGGGCGTCTGTTATCGAGAGCTGGCTGGCAAGACTATCCCCTCTGAAATAGCCGCGGCATATCGGCGTCATGAAAAAGCGCCGGCAGTGCGGGCTTTCATAGCACAGCTGAATCAGGCCGGGTAGCACAAAGACATTTCTGCGGCTAAGACCACATGGTGAAATCAGAAAAGTGGTATGGCGTCTATCTGCTTCGGCATACCTGCCGACTTGCCAAGTGGTATGGCGTCTCTCGCAAATCCGTTAAACCACTTGACGCTCATTTTTGACGGCCGCATCCTCAGCCCGACTTACGCTTAACAAACGCAGCTAACTGGGGTCAGAGTGAACTTTCTGCGCGCTTTTTTGCAGAAACTTCACTCTGACCCCACTTAGCGGGCCACGGAGTAGCTGCCTCATCGTTAAAAAGAACAAAACCACCCAGTGCGCTCTGTCTTTCTCCGAATCCGTCATGTGGGGTCAGAGTCAAGTTTCGCGATGAGGCACTGCGAAAGTTGACTCCGACCCCAGATGACTCTTACCGTGGCAATGTCATGAATTATGAAACTCTGAATAATTGAGGAGGGACACATGGGAACAACACGCAGCAAAACAAGCGCCTTCAACATCTGCTTGCTAGGCCTGGCCGGCGCCATGCTGACAGCTTGCGGCGACGGCAGTTCGCCGGGCGTTGCCAGCGCAAGCCTGCAACAGGTCTCCGCCAAAGCCAGCGCCCCGGCTTGCGCCGCCGCCTGGAGCGCCACGGCCATCTATGTCGGCGGCAATAGCGCCAGCTACAGCAACGTTAACTACACTGCAAACTGGTGGACGCAAGGGAATAATCCATCGACCGATAACGGCGGCAGCGGCAGCGGAAAACCGTGGACTTCTACCGGCGCCTGCGGCAGCTCGACGCCGCCGGTTACGCCGCCACCCGTCACGCCAACTCCCGGCGCCACCACCGGCGCCATCAATTTCCACTTGCTGCTGGGCGCAGGCGCCGCGCAAGACCAGCTGCTTCTGGACGGTGGCAATTACAATGACTTGATCATGTCGAATATCATCGCCGGCGTCATGTACGGCCATCTGGTGCAGCAATACTATCCCGGCATACGGTTCCAGAAAGACTATCTGTACGGCTCGATCATGGGCCAGCTGCTGCAGGAAAACATCGCCACCGGCTTGTATACCAACACTAGCGACCTGATCGATCCGTCGCCCGACCAGCAGGCGGTGATGGGCGCCGGTCAGGGCGGCCCCTACCAGATCAACAATTACGCGGCCGACATGGTTTCCGGTTCCTACACGCCGGGCGGCCACTCGCTGATCAACTACGTCGCCATCCAGAAAAACATCGGCTACACAATGGCCGCCGCGCCTCAGCAATACGCCAAGGTGACGCCGCCGTCGTTCAACAACAAATACTACGGACCGATGCTGACCGCGTATTTTCATTACAACGATTTTGTGGCGCTGATACTGACCGGTAAAGGCGCTGGCGGCTGGACCACGCCGTGGCAACCGTACTACGACAATGCATTGGCCAACTTTACCAAACTGCCGAATAATTTCTTCGATGTGTTGCTGAACGTTGCCTACAACCAGGGTTACTACGGCACGCTGATGACCAGCTACAGCAAACTGGGCGCGACTGCTACCGCGGCAACGGTCAGCAGCGTCAACGCCTACAGTTCGGTGTGGGGTGTGAGCGACACTTACCAGCAATACCCGTATCAGGTGCGCTACTACCTCGACCAGCTCTACGACAACCCGATCCCGACCACCAGCGCCACTACCTTCGCCACGCCAGCCAACCATGTCGCCTTCAATATCCCGGCACTGGAAACGGTGTTCTCGAACGTATTCCAGACCTTGGCTTACGTCAACAGTGCGGGACAATCGGTCTATATTTCGGCGGCCCAGGCGCAGACTGCATTCAACAGCGCTTTGACCTCGACCGCGGTCAGCGCCAGCGCCACGCTGGATTTGAGCACCACAGCCGATCGCGCGAAAATCTTCGGCATCCTGGAAGCTGCGATCGCTAATCTGGAAACCAATCTGAATACCAGGTTCAACGCCACCACCAACATTCAGCTATAGCCCAGCTATAACCTGAATAGCGCGGATGGGTCGGATCGCTCCGGCCCATCCGCACAGGCAACTCACGCCATGACGTTTTCCACAGTGCGCGACAGAATGAAAACATAGTCGGCGAATTCCGGACGATGGATATCCAGATGCTGGAACATCAGATCTGCCGCCAGTTGCCCCTCGCCGGCCCGGATCGCGGCGGCAATCGCTACGTGCTCCTGCGCGGTGGCGCTGCGGCGCCCTGCCACCCGATGGATGTGCTCGCGATATGGGGCGGCGCGGCGGCGTAGCTGCTTGGCTGACTCTTCCAGCAAGCGATTGCAGCTGCCGGTATAGATGAGCTCGTGAAAACGGGTATTCGCCGAGGTGTAAACCGTGGCGTCGTCGCTAGCCGCGGCCAGCACGGTCTCATCAGCCAATTGCAGCAAACGCTGCACGTCGTCCGCTTTCATGCGGCGCGCCGCCAAGCGTGCCGAAGCGGATTCCATCACCGCCAGCATCTCGAACAACTCAAACACGCTAGCCAGCGAAATGCGGGCGACAAACACGCCTTGCCGAGCCCGGTGTTCGGCCAAGCCATCTGCCACCAGCCGGTTCAGCGCCTCCCGCACCGGTGTGCGCGAAACACCGAAACGGGCGCCGAGCTGGCGCTCATCCAGACGCTCGCCCGGCGGATAGGCGGCGCTCAGGATATCGGCTTCGATAGCGCGGCTGATGCGCTCGGCCTGCGAGACGCTCTCGTCTTGTGACATTGGATCTCCTCAGAAAGAAGCTGCAAATCATACAGGATTTCAGTTTATACGAGATCTGGCACAGTCACGCCACTCAAATTAAGAACCAAATTTATATTTTGGTATACCAAAATAATTTATTGGTATATATTTTTATCAAACGGCACCCTCCTGCCGACCTTTATCAGGCAGCGAGATGGCGGCAAAGCAGCATTTATCGACGTCGGCTGGCTTTATGTGAAAAACAGAGCGGCGTGGCTTGGACCCCAACAAATACAAGTTCTGGCATACCAGAACACCACACAGGAGACAGCACCTTGCCGCATTCCCGCTTCACCAGCGCCAGCGCAGAAGAGCGATTGGCCGCCCTTTTCGATTTCGCTTGCGCCATCCCGTTGGCTGCGCCGGCCTCAAGTTCAAACTCAAGCTTGCACTGCATGACCGGCACGGTCGATGGCCGCCGGGTGATCGCCGTGGCAACCGATCCCGATTGCGAAAAAGGCGTGTTCGGCATCGCCGAATGTGCTGACTTGCGCAACGCCATCGGATTGGCGCGCGCCGGCCAGCTGCCCTTGATCCTGCTGCTCGATTCCGCCGGCGCCCGGCTCTATGACGGGCCGCCGATTCAGGGCGCGCTGCGCTCAGTAATGACTGAACTGCTGGATGCTGGATTGGACGGCCTGCCCATCATCGCCCTGCTCGGGCGCAATGTTTTTGGCGGCGCCAGCATGCTGGCGTTCGCTGCCAGCCACCGTTGCTACGCGCCCGACACTTTGCTGGCGATGTCCGGCCCGCGCGTGCTGCAGGCTGCCGGCGCCATCGGGCGGGCTGAGGTCATCGCCGCCATCGACGGCAGCGCTCGCTGCGGCAGTAATTGCAGCAGTTCCGAACAACTGGTCGAGGATAGCCTGCGCAGCTACGCCGACGCCCTGCGGCAATGGCTGGCCGCTGGTCCCGTGGCGCAAGCGGCTAGCGCCATCGCCGACGAACGGCACAGCCTTGAGCAGCGCCTGCGCAGCAATCCGCGCGTAGCCGGCAAAGCGACCGCCATCGATTTTGATAGCGCCAGCAACACCCTGTCCTGTTGCGGCACGGCTCTGATCGGTGCGGCTGAGGTGCTGCACCTGGCCAGCGTGGCCGCCGCCGCAGACGGCGTCTTGGATCTGTATCTGGATTGCCCTGGCCACAGCGTGCAGCTGGGCGACGAGCGCCTGCTGCTGAGCCAGTATCTAGTGCATCTGGCCAAGACTCTGCGCCAGCGGGTAAGGGCTGGCGCGGCGCTGCATGTGCGTATCTGCGGCGCCATCTCCGGCGGCATCTATATTGCCGCTGCCGGCGCTGCCTCCACAGTGGATATCGCAGCTGGCGGCAGCGTCAGTACTTTGCCGCAATCGTCCCTGGACCACATCCTGACTCACCCTGCCGCCGCTACCGTTGCTGCCGACTTGCTTCAATACGCCGAATTCGGCATCGCCGACACCGTCTCTAGTTAACCCTGATCCTCCTCAACCATGCCCACCAACAACGCCAATCTGTTCGCCACCTTTGAAGCCATCGCCCGTGACGCCGGCGACGCCACTCTCATAGAATCCGGCAACGGCCAAACCCTCAGCTACGCCCAGATGCTCAGCCTCACGGCACGTTACGCCAACGCCCTGCGCCGTCTCGGCGTCGAGAGCGGCGACCGGGTCGCAGTACAGGTAGATAAATCGTTGCAGAATTTCTGCCTGTATCTGGCCACCCTGCGCATGGGCGCGATCTACCTGCCGCTTAACACTGCCTACCAGTTGAACGAACTGGAATACTTCCTGCAAGACGCCGCACCGCGCCTGCTGGTTTGCACCCCCGCCAATTACCTGGCCGCCAGCGAAATGGCCAGCCGCAACGGCGTCGCCCATACCCTGACGCTGGCCGCCGACGGCAGCGGCAGCCTGAATGCGCTGATCGCCAGCGAGGCCGATGAGTTTGCCACCAGCCAGATGCAGGCCGAGGATGTCGCCATCATCATCTACACCTCGGGCACCACCGGCCGCCCCAAAGGCGCCATGCTGACCCACGCCAACCTGCTCAGCAACGGCCGCGCCCTGACTCAGCTATGGGCTTTTAGCGAGCGCGATGTATTGCTGCACGCGCTACCGCTGTTCCACGCCCACGGCTTGTTCATCGCCTGCCATTGCGCCTTGCTGTCCAGCAGCCGCATGTTATTCCTGGATAAGTTCGACGCCGCTCAAGTCAGCGCCTTGCTGCCACGCGCCACGGTGATGGTCGGCGTGCCGACTTTCTACACCCGGTTGCTCGATCAACCAAGCTTCGATGCCGCCAGCGCCGCGCATATGCGCCTGTTCATCTCCGGTTCGGCGCCGCTGCTGGCGGAAACCAGCCGGGAGTTCCTGCAGCGCAGCGGCCATATCGTGCTGGAGCGCTACGGCATGACCGAATCCGCCATTATCAGCTCCAACCCCTGCAGCGGCGAACGGCGCATAGGCTCGGTCGGCCAGGCCATCGCCGGCGTCGAAGTGCGGATCGCCGATGGCGACGACCGGCCGCTAGGCTGCGACCAGGTGGGCGGGATCCAGATTCGCGGCAGCGGCGTGATGAAAGGTTATTGGCGCCAACCGCAAAAAACCGCCGAGGAATTCAGCGCCGACGGCTGGTTCCGCACCGGCGACCTCGGCATTCTCAGCAGCGACGCTTACCTGACCATCGTCGGCCGCGCCAAGGATCTGGTGATCTCGGGCGGCTACAACGTTTATCCGAAGGAGGTGGAACTGGCTATCGACGCCCTGCCCGGCGTCCTCGAATCGGCTGTGATCGGCGTGCCGGACCGCGATTTCGGCGAAGCGGTAACCGCTGTGGTGGTGCGTCAGTGCCCAGACCTTACCAGCGACGCCGTGATCACTCCACTTAAGGCTCAACTAGCCAACTACAAGGTTCCCAAGCAGGTTCACTTCATTGCCGAACTACCGCGTAACGCCATGGGGAAAGTGCTGAAGAACGTACTGCGCGAGCTGTACGGCAAACCCGGCACGGCGGCCTGAGCGCCGCCCCCAGAAAACTGCTTTACACCCATTTCTTTACATCCATTTCAATGGAGGAGACATCATGACTGACACCATCAATTCCACCCGCCGCTTGCTCTGCGGCTCGCTCGCCAGCCTGCCGCTGGCAGGCCTGGCAGGCATCTCGGGCAGCGCCTTCGCCCAAGCTGCTTCCGCCCTCAAGATTTCCCACCAGTTCCCCGGCTCGACCGGTAACAACGGCGATTTTCGCGATCGCCTGTGCCGGCTGTTCGCTGCTGAAGTGGAAAAGCGCTCGGCCGGCGCGCTCAAGTTCAATATCTATCCGGGCGCCTCGCTGATGAAGACCAACAGCCAGTTCAGCGCGCTGCGCCGTGGCGCGCTGGACATGAGCTTGTTCCCGATTTCCTACGCCGGCGGCGAGGTGCCGGAATTGAACATCGCCCTGATGCCGGGCCTGGTCACTTCTTACGAACAGGGTTTCGCCTGGAAGAGCAGCGCGATCGGTAAGGCGCTCAACGACCTGCTGATCGACAAAGGCGCGGTGCCGCTGGCCTGGGTGTGGGAAGGCGGCAGCATCGCCAGCAAGACCCGGCCGGTGATCGCGCCGGCCGACGTCAAAAGCATGAAGATCCGTGGCGGCAGCCGCGAAGTGGACCTGATGCTGAAGGCCGCCGGTTCGGCGGTGGTTACGCTGCCTTCCAACGACCTGTATGCCGCGATGCAGACCGGCGCCGTCGATTCGGCTATTACCTCATCCACCAGCTTGCTCTCTTTCCGTCTGGAAGAAGTGTCCAAACACCTCACCACCGGCCGCAGCAAATCATTCTGGTTCATGGCGGTGCCGCTGCTGATGTCGCGTTCGGTATTCGAGAAACTGTCGAAAGAACAGCAAGCCCTGCTGCTGCAAGTCGGCGGCGAAATCGAAAAATACGGACTGGATGCGGTCAAGGCCGACGACATGAATCTGGCGTCGGCATACCAGAAAGCCGGCGCCATGATCTATGACCTGGACGCCGCCAGCGTCGAAAAATGGCGCGCCGTGGCGCGCGACAGCGCCTGGAAGGATTACGCCGCCAAGTCACCCAACTGCGCGCGTTTCCTGCAGCTGGCGGAAAAGGTGAGCGCATGAGCCACGGCAGCCACGGTCTCGAACTTGAGGAAAACAAAGCGTTGACTCTACCGTCGGCGGGCGGCGTGCTGGGTTGGGTCGCTCGCAGCCTGGCCCACATCAACCGCGCCATTCTCGGCGTCTCCATGCTGGCCTTGCTGGCCGCCGGCGCCATCCTCACCACCAGCGTTTTCCTACGTTACTTTCTACACCTCCCGACCGACTGGCAGGACGAAGCGGCCGTATTCCTGCTGGTAGGCGCCACTTTCCTGTGCGGCGCTTACGTTCAGCAACAGCGCGGTCATGTCGGCATCGAATCGCTGGCCGGGCTGCTGCCGCCGTGGGCCAACCGGCTGCGTCAAATGTTTTGCGACGCCGCTTCCTGCCTGTTCTGCAGCTTCTTTGCCTGGAAGTCGTGGTTGCTGTTCAGCGAGGCTTGGCTGGAGGGCCAGACCACCTCTTCCGCATGGGCGCCGCCTTTGTGGATTCCTTACGGCATGATGGCTGCCGGCATGACGCTGCTGGTCTTGCAACTGCTGCTGCAAACCTGTGTTCATTTCGTCCCGACCAAGGAGCAAGCATGAGCACCGGTCTGATAGGCGCCCTCTACGGCCTGGGCACTTTGCTGCTGATGTTTTCGGGTATGCCGATCGCCTTTGCGCTGGGTCTGATCGCGGTCATCTTCATGTTCTTTTTCATGCCCGGCTCGGCGCTCGATACGGTGACCCAGAACGTCTATGAAGAAATGGCCAGCATCACCTTGCTGTCGATCGCCTTGTTCATCCTCAAGGGCGCGGCCATCGGCAAATCACGCGCCGGCGCCGATCTGTACTCGGCGATCCACGCCTGGATGCAAAAAATCCCGGGCGGGCTGGGCATCGCCAATGTGTTTGCCTGCGCCCTGTTCGCCGCGATGGCGGGCTCCAGCCCGGCTACCTGTTCCGCCATCGGCAGCGCCGGCATTCCGGAAATGCGGGCACGCGGTTATTCGCCGGGTTTTGCCGCTGGCATTATCGCCGCCGGCGGTACGCTGGGTATCTTGTTGCCGCCGTCAATCACCATGATCCTGTTTGCGGTGGCGGCGGAACAGTCGCTCGGCCGTCTGTTCCTGGCTGGCGTCGGTCCCGGCCTGCTGCTGGTGGGCTTGTTCGCCGCCTATGCGGCATGGCGTTATAAGAAAGAATACAAGCAGGCCTTGGACGTGTATCAAGCTGGCGGCCGGAAATCGGCCTACCTGGAGCAACAGAAACTGACACTGGCCGACAAGACCCGCATGCTGCCGCGCGTGCTGCCCTTCGTCATCTTGCTGATCGGCGTCATGGTGGCGCTGTATGGCGGCTATGCGACGCCGTCCGAAACCGCCGGCCTGGGCGGCGTGCTGGCGCTGGGGCTGATCGCGCTGGTGTACGGCATCTGGCGCCCGAGCCAGCTGAAGCCGATCCTGAGCAGCGCCTTGAAGGAATCGACCATGCTGATGTTCATCATCGGCATGTCGCTGCTGTATTCCTACGTGATGAGCTATCTGCATATCAGCCAGTCGGCGGCGGAGTGGATCGTGGCCCAGCAGTTATCGAAATGGGTGTTGCTGGCGACCATCCTGGCGATGGTGATATTGCTCGGTTTCTTCCTGCCGCCGGTATCGATGATTCTGATGACTGCGCCTATCATCCTGCCGCCGCTGAAGGCAGCCGGCTTTGACTTGATCTGGTTCGGCGTGGTGATGACGGTGGTCATGGAAATGGGGCTGATCCATCCGCCGGTGGGGCTGAATATTTTCGTGATCAAGAACGTCGCGCCCGACATCCCTCTCAAGGATGTCATCTGGGGCGTGATGCCGTTTGTCGGCCTGATGTTCGTGGCTGTCGCGCTGCTCTGCCTGTTCCCTGGAATCGCTACCTGGTTCCCGGATCTGGTGATGGGTGCGGCGCTATAGTGCGCTTAACAAACGCAGCTAACTGGGGTCAGATGATTCTTGCAGCGCAATGCCAGTCAAAACGGCGCAGGATTCGGCTGCAAATACTCCGCTCCTTTTAGCCGCATCTGAACCCCACGCGGGCCGCCGATCGCGTGGGGTAAGGAAGTCAGCAAGGAGTTGGCAAAATCGCCCCGGTACAACTTGGCGCCCTGATGCGTCAGGTTTGAATTGGCGTCGATGTAAATCGACTCGCCGAGCCCTGACCATAGTCGGCAGAAACCGTAGTCTTCCGACAAATAGCGGCGTGTAACAGGATCGACCATGACGTCGAAGAAGCGGTAATGCAGCCCCTGATCGGGGACGCCGATGGTATCTGGTACGTAGTTATATTCGGGGTAGCTGGCGATCAGCCGCTCGAATACGCAGCGCTTGATCACCATAAATCCGGTCGGTGCTTCGTCCATGCGCAGGAAGCCGTCGGCTTGTATCGTCAGATGGATCTCGTTGTCGCCTTCGGCCAGCCTGGCGTTCACGGGATACTGTGTGTAGCCCGCTTCGAATTGCTGCTGGGTAGTGCCTGCCGGCAGACCTTGCTGCGGCCAGTTCTCCCGCTTGAACGGGTAGACTCCGGCCGCGATGTCGTAACCTGAACGCAACAATCGGAAAGCAGCTTCGGCGGAGAATCCGATGTCGGCGTCGATCCAGAACAAATGGGTCCATTGCGGGTTAGCCAGGAAATCGGCGACGCATTGGTTGCGCGCCCGCGTCACCAGGCTTTCGCCTTGCCGCATCATGATCTGCAATGGCATGCCGGCGCGTTCGGCTTGAATCGTAAAATTCAATAACGATGTCACATAGTTCTGGAAAAACTTGCCGTCATGGCTAGGCGTCATGATGACGGGGTAAATATGTTGGAGCTCGACCGCTTCAGGCATCTTGGTTTCCATTATCGATTTAATATTTTCAATTCAAGGCACAGCGCCAGGCCCGCAGCAAGAGGCCGCTCATTTTACCAAGCAGCCACACAACCGTCGGTGCGCGGCTCGGTGCCGCCGCACAACACGCCGTGCTGATCGCGCCAGATGATCTGGCCACGGCCGAAACCGAGCTGGTTAGCTGACCAGGACGCCTCATGCCCGAGGCCGCGCAAGCCGCGGAATAAATGCTCCGGGTTGCCATGCTCGATGCTGACATTGTCAACCCCCTCCCATTCCCAGCGCGGGGCGTCCAGCGAGGCTTGCGGATTGAGGCCGAAGTCGATCGTGTTCATCACCATCTGTACATGCCCCTGCGGCTGCATGAAGCCGCCCATCACGCCGAACGGGCCTAGCGCCTTGCCATTCCTGGTCAGAAAACCCGGGATGATGGTGTGATAAGGCCGTTTGCCCGGCGCCAGGCAATTCGGATGGGCGGCGTCGAGCGTGAAATTGTTGCCGCGGTTATGCAGGGCGATGCCGGTTCCCGGCACTACCAGGCCAGAGCCGAAGCCCATGTAATTGCTCTGGATGAAGGACACCATATTGCCCTCGTCATCAGCAGTGCTCAGGTACACGGTGCCGCCGCGCGAGGGCTGGCCGGCCAACGGTAAGGCCGCACGCGCGCCTATCAGCTGGCGTCGCTCGTCAGCATAAGCGTCGGACAATAGATCCTCGACCGCAACCTGCATATGGCCGCTATCGGCGATATGCGCGAGGCCGTCGGCATAGGCCAGTTTGATGGCTTCGATCTGACGGTGATAGGTCAACAAGGTATCGCGTTCGCTGAAATCGAAACCTTTCAGGATATTCAATGCCAGCAAGGCCACCAGGCCGTGGCCGTTGGGCGGAATCTCCCAGACATCGACACCGCGATAATGGCTGCTGATCGGTGCTACCCATTGCGGCTGGAATGCCGCCAGGTCGGCGCTATCCAGGTAACCGCCGGCGGCGCGTACGCAAGCGGCGATCTTTTCCGCCAATGCGCCACGATAGAAACTGGCGCCATTGTCGGCAGCGATCGCGCGCAAGGTATCGGCATGGTCTTGCGAACGCCAGACTTCACCGCCACGCGGCGCCCGGCCGCCGATGCTGTCCGTGCCGCCTGCGGCGCCCGTGCCATGCATGCTGAAAGTATCGAACCAGGATTTAAAATGTGCTTCCTTGAATTCCTGGCGAAATAATTTGTAAGCCTGCTGCCAGGCGAACGCCACCGTCGGCGATACCGGGTAACCGTCTTGCGCCAGCGCGATGGCGCCGGCCATGGAGCGCTGCAACGGCAGCTTGCCGAAGCGCTCGGCCATGCTGGCCCATGCCCCCGGCGCGCCGGGTACGGTGACTGGCAGCGCACCGTACTTCGGCATGCTTTGATGGCCGGCGGCGCGCAGTTTGTCGATGGAGATGGCCTGCGGCGCAGCGCCGCTGGCGTTCAAGCCGTGCAATTGGTCTTGATGCCAGATCAGCGCAAAGGCGTCGCCGCCGATGCCGTTGGCAGTCGGCTCGACCACCGTCAGCGCAGCGGCGGTGGCGATCGCCGCATCGATTGCGTTGCCGCCGGCTTGCAGCACCGCCAGCCCGGCTTGCGCCGCCAGCGGCTGCGAAGTGGCGACCATGCCGCGTTTGGCGTATACCGCGCTGCGGCGAGAGGCGTAAGGATAATGATTGGGATCGAAATTGAACATATTCTCTCTCCTCTAGACGCCGCAGATCAGCTTGACCCCGGCCGCTGCGGTCGCCTCCAGCGATGCACGGGTATCGCCCGCGCGCGATCGCAGCGCCAAGGTATGCAAAATCGCCGAGGCCAGTTTCGCCAGCAGCGCCGGTTCCGCGCCGGCCGCCAGTTCGCCCTGCTCCAGCGCCCGTTGCAAGCGTATCTCAAAAGCCTGGTCGAAACTGCGCAAGCCATCGCCCAGCCTGTCGCGCACTTCGATATCCGCCAGTGCCGGCGTCGCCGCGGTGCCGATCAGCAGGCAGCCGCGCGCCTGGTCGCCGGACGGCAGGTACATCGCCAGCGCCAGATCGTATATGCGCTGCAAAGCTTGCGCCAAGGGCAGATCGGCGGCCAACACCTGATCCATCTTCTGGCGGCTGGCCTCGATATAGCGATCCAGCGTTTGCAGATACAGCGCGTGCTTGTCGCCGAAGGCGGCGTATAAGCTGGGCCGGTTCATGCCGGTGGCTGCGCTCAGGTCGTCCAGCGAGCTGCCGGCATAGCCGGAGCGCCAGAACACATCCCGTGCGCTAGAGAAGGCTTGCTCCGGATCGTAAGCGCGCGGCCGGCCTCGGGCTCGCTTGTTTTCTTTTTGTTCCATACAGTATAAAAATAGTGACAAAGGTATTTTTGTACACTATAGTACAAAACACCAAACATAGACACCTAATACAGACACTTAACCCAAGGGAGTTCCAGATGAATCTATACTTTTCTCCGCTCGCCTGCTCGCTGGCTACCCGGATTTCCTTCTATGAGGCTGATGCAAAAATCGACTATATCCAGGTCGATCTAAAACAAAAACTATTGCAGGACGGTTCCGATTTTTACGCCATCAATGCGCTCGGGCAAGTGCCTGTATTGCGCACCGGCGACGGCTCTCTGCTGACCGAGAACACCGCTATCCTGCCCTACGTTGCAGAACTTTTCCCTGAAGCACATCTAGCGCCGGTGGACCGCTTGCAGCACGCCAGGATGCAGCAATGGCTGGGTTTCATCAGCACCGAACTGCACAAAGGCTTGTTTTTCCCGCTGCTTGATCCGGACGCCTCGGAGCCGGTAAAGGATTACGCCCGCGAACAAGTCGTCTTGCGTCTCGGCCACTTGCAGGAACATTTCACTACCCACGATTTCCTGCTCGACCGTTTCAGCGTCGCCGACGCCTATCTGTTCGTCGTGCTTAACTGGGCGCCGCATTGCGCCATCGATCTGGCGCGGTGGCCGCAAGTCAAAGATTATTATGCGCGGCAGTTGCAACGCCCGAGCATAGCCAGGGCGCTGACTGAAGAGTTGGCGTTGTATCGCGCAAAATCCTGAAAGCGGCAATCGGCGGCACACCGATATCCATGAAAGAAACAAGGAAGAAATTGCCGGCACAAACCACTTCCAGCGCGATCTCCCTGGTCAAAAAATATAAATTTTTCTATGTTACTTAGCGCACAGATAATCCCGCGGCAGTTAGCTAAAGTACTCCCATCTTCCCTGCCCGGCCTCCGAAGCCTGGTAGTTTAAGCTTAGCGATAAGTACGCTGCGTGCGCTTTGAAGACGAGATTGTTTTCCAGACAGTTTCATCGGAAGAAGTGAGTGTAAATATCGGACTACCGGGGCTGGCGGTCGGGAAACATACCAGCACCACTCTCATCAAACTCCCCTGCCAGGTCAGTTACATTAAACCGACGAAAAACGTCGCAAAGAATGCTATCTTCTTTGCTTGCGCTTTTGAGTGCGCCTTTAAGTACACTTGCATCGGACTGCAGCAGCAAATCCACCTGTCGAATTCAAGGAGTTGCCGAATGAGCTCAACGCTTGCCGCTTCTACACTCGACGATTTGTGCATCAATACCTTGCGCTTCCTGGCGGTCGACGCCGTACAGCAAGCCAATAGCGGCCATCCCGGCATGCCGCTGGGCGCGGCGCCGATGGCCTATGTGCTGTGGACACAATTTCTCAAACACAATCCCGCTAATCCGCACTGGTTCGACCGCGATCGTTTTGTCCTTTCGGCAGGCCACGGTTCGGCCCTGCTATACAGTCTGTTGCATCTCACCGGTTACGATCTGCCGCTGGCGCAGCTTCAGCAATTCCGGCAGTGGGGCAGCCGCACGCCGGGCCATCCGGAACGCGGTCTGACACCTGGCGTCGAGGTGACTACCGGGCCGCTCGGCCAGGGTTTTGCTAACGGCGTCGGCATGGCGATGGCGGAGGCGAATCTGGCGGCGCGCTACAATCGCGGCGACCTGGATATCGTCAATCATTTTACCTACGGCATCGTGAGCGACGGCGACCTGATGGAAGGGATCGCCTCGGAAGCGGCGTCGCTGGCCGGCCACTTGCAGTTGGGAAAACTGATTTACCTGTACGACGACAACCGGGTGACGCTTTCCGCCGGCACCGACATCACCTTTAGCGAAGATCGCGCACGGCGCTTCGACGCCTATGGCTGGCACACGCAAACGGTAGAAGACGGCAACAATCTGGCGGCGCTAGCGCGTGCACTGGACGCCGCTCGCGGTGAGACCAGACGACCCTCTCTGATACTGGTACGCACGCATCTCGGTTACGGCTCGCCCAATAAACAAGACAGTTTCGAAGCGCACGGTTCTCCGCTCGGGGTCGAAGAACTGCGTTTGACCAAACAGAAACTCGGCTGGCCAGAACAGCCTTCTTTTTATATTCCCGAAGCAGCAGCTGCGCATTTTCTGGAAACCAATGCACTGGGACAAAAGATTGAATCGGCCTGGCGCGAAAAATTCTCCGTCTACCAACAACAATTCCCCGTGCTTGGATTGGAATTGCAGCAACTTATGCAAGGTGGCGCAGCCGCCTTGCCGCCTGGCTGGGACGCCGCTATTCCGCACTTTCCAGCGGACGCCAAAGGCATCGCGACCCGGGTCGCATCGGGCCTGGTGATGAATGCTATCGCCGCCCATCTGCCGGCACTGATCGGCGGCTCGGCAGATCTGAATCCCTCGACTTATACCGCATTGAAAGGACTGGGCGATTTCGAAGCTGACGACATCACCGCCGGCGACAGGCAAGGTTCTGACAGCGCCGGCTGGAGTTACACCGGCCGCAACTTGCATTTCGGCGTGCGCGAACACGCCATGGGCGCGATTCTCAACGGCATGGCGGCACATGGCGGCGCTTTGCCGTTCGGCGCCACCTTCCTGGTGTTCTCCGATTACATGCGGCCGGCGATCCGCCTCGCCGCCCTGACGGGCTTGCACGTGGTTTATGTGTTTACCCATGACAGCATCGCGCTGGGTGAAGACGGCGGCACCCATCAACCGGTGGAGCAACTGGCCGGCTTGCGCGCGATCCCCAATCTGCTGGTGCTGCGCCCGGCTGATGCCAACGAAACTGCGGTGGCCTGGCGAGTAGCGGTGCAATCGCATCAACGGCCGGTGGCGCTGGTATTGACACGGCAGAATGTGCCGACCTTGGATCGCACCCAATTTGCTGCGGCCGAAGAGTTACGGCGCGGTGCTTACATTCTGGCCGATGCGCCAGACGGCAAACTGGATCTGATCCTGATTGCCAGCGGTTCGGAAGTGGCGTTGATTGTCGCTGCGCGCCAGCAATTGCTGGCGCAAGACATCCAGGCGCGGATAGTTTCGATGCCAAGCTGGGAATTGTTCGATGAGCAGCCACAGGCCTATCGCGATTCGGTATTGCCACCCGCGGTTGGCGCAAAACTGGCGGTAGAAGCCGGCGTGACGCAGGGCTGGCATCGTTATGTCGGCGCGCATGGCGAGGTGCTCGGCGTGGAGCATTTCGGCGCCTCGGCTGCGGGTGAAATTGTGATGCGCGAATACGGTTTTAGCGTAGCTAATGTGTGCCAACGGGCGCTGGCCTTAGTTCGGCCCTAACTAAGCACTCCCTAACCAGCCGCCACTGAATCCGGCGCGTCGCAAGCCGGTGACAATATAGGGGCAGTTGCGCATCAAATGCCATAGCATTTCGCTGCGGTAGTTCTCTATCATCAAAATGATCGGCCCCTGGTCGATGCCAAAATGCCAGGGCGAGACCCAGCCATATGGGTTAGCGCAATTGCATGGATAACTCGGATTGAAAGTGGCTTTGAAGCCATAAGGGTTGCCGGTTTTCAGTGCGACCTGATGCACGAAATAGGCGATGGTCGGCAACACAATTTCAGGCGCAAACGGCAGCGAGGCCACCACCACCCACGGCGCAATCGTGCCGTCATCCGGACCATGCGGCACGCCGCGCGCCATATAATCGTAGAACTCGCGCTTGACGCCGTTGACCTCAAGTACCGCCGGACCAGGGCCGTCGCTGGCGGTGATGCCCCAGCAATACTCGCCGTAGCCGGCAAAGCCTCCGGGATTGGCTATCGCATATTGCTGCTGGACCAAGGTGGCGCGGCGGCTGTTCTCGAAATAATCGATGCCTTTGCTGCGCATGGCGCCATCCTGTATGCCGCGAAAATCCACCCAGATATGCGATAGCTGGTGGGTGAACATGGCGCCCGAATAGAAATAATCGTAGCCGTAGTTATGCTGCCATTGATAGGCCGCGGTCCAGTCGCAATAACTATCCGCCGGCAACGGGTGCGACGGCGAACCCAGTCCGAGCACGTATAGCAGCAACGCCTCGTCGTAGCCATCCCAGCGGCTGCGCAAAAAGCCGGATTCCGGCTTCCAGCCCATCGACACAGCCTTACCGCCATCCTGCGCCCAGGGCCAGTCGACCCGCAGATACAGCGCTTCCGCCAGCCGCCGCACTTCCGCTTCGTCCGCACTGATCGTACTGGCCGCATCGAAATAGGCGGCCGCAGTCAGAGCGCCTGCCAGCAGAAAAGTGGTGTCTATGGTCGACAGCTCGCATTGCCACGCACGGCGGCCGCTTTGCATATCCAGAAAATGATAATAAAAACCCTTATAGCCGGTGGCGTCCGGCTGCGGCCCTTGCGGACTGTTCCAGAAGAATTGCAAAGTCCGCAACACCCGCCTGAGCGCCGCCGTACGCGAGATGAAGCCACGCTCCACCGCCACCGGATATGCCGCCAGCGCCAGGCCCACGGCGGCAATGCTAGCGGGCCAGCCGGGCGCGGTTTTATCGATCACCAGGCCGTTGCAGCGATTGGTCTCGTGCATGAAATAGCTGAACGATTCGCGCTGCAGCATATCCAGCTCGGCGGGCAGTGTCAGCGCTTTGCGGCTCATTTGTTGGCACCAGGCGGCGCTTGCGGACTGCCAGCCAGCGCGGCATCGACAATCGCCTGCGCCTCTTGCACGATGCGCTGTAAATGCTCTTCGCCCTGAAAACTCTCGGCGTAGATCTTGTAGATATCTTCCGTGCCGGACGGCCGCGCCGCAAACCAGCCGTTCGCGGCGACTACCTTGATGCCGCCAATCGCAGCGTGGTTGCCGGGCGCCTGGCTGAGGATAGTTTGAATTTTTTCACCGGCCAGATCGCTGCTGTGTATCTGCTGCGGCGATAGCGCCGCCAGCATTTTTTTCTGCGCCGGCGTAGCGCTGGCCTCGACCCTGGTGCTGACAGGATCACCCAGCTCGGCGGCTAATTTGCGATAGATTTCCCCCGGATCGCGGCCGCTGCGCGCCGTGATCTCTGCCGCCAGCAAGGCCGGCGCCAGGCCATCCTTGTCGGTAGTCCAGACCGCGCCGTCAAGCCGCAGAAAGGTGGCGCCTGCGCTCTCTTCACCGCCAAACCCGAGTGAACCATCGCTCAAGCCGTCGGCAAACCATTTGAAACCGGCTGGCACTTCGTACAGATGGCGCTGCAACCTGGCGCAGACACGATCGATGAGCTGGCTGCTGACGACGGTCTTGCCGACGCTGGCCGTCTTCGACCATAGGGCGCGATGCTGGAACAGATAGTCGATGGCAACTGCAAGATAGTGGTTGGCCGGCAGCAGGCCGGCGCTTTTGGTGACGATGCCGTGGCGGTCGTGATCGGTATCGCAGGCGAAGGCAATATCGTATTGATCCTTCATTCCAAGCAGGCGTTGCATGGCGTAAGACGATGACGGATCCATGCGAATCCGGCCATCCCAATCCACCGTCATGAAGCGAAAGGTTGGGTCGACTTCGTCACTGACCACGCTCAGGTTCAACCGGTAGCGCTCAGCTATTCTTTGCCAGTAATGCACGCCGGCCCCGCCCAGCGGATCGACGCCGAGATGGATGCCGGCGCTGCGAATCGCGGCCATGTCGATTACCTGGTCGAGCTCATTCACATAGGTATTCAAATAGTCGTAGCGATGCGTGGTGGACAGCCGCAAGGCTCGCTCCAGCGGTATGCGTTTGACATCCTTGAGAGCGTTTTTCAGATGTGCATTGGCTGCGGTTTCGATCCAGCCGGTGACATCGGTATCGGCGGCGCCGCCGTTCGGCGGGTTGTATTTGAAGCCGCCATCCTGCGGCGGATTGTGCGACGGCGTGACCACGATACCGTCGGCAAAGCCGCTGCTACGCCCGCGGTTGTACTTGAGGATGGCGTGCGAAACCGCCGGCGTCGGCGTGTATTCATCGCCTTCCGCCAGCATCACATCAACGCCGTTGGCAGCCAGCACTTCAAGTGCGCTGGCGGCAGTGGGAACCGACAGTGCGTGAGTATCAATGCCGAGGAATAAGGGGCCGTTGATCCCTTGCTTGCTGCGGTAGGCGCAAATCGCCTGGGTAATGGCGAGCACATGCGCTTGATTAAAGCTGAGCTCGAAGGATGAGCCACGATGACCCGAGGTGCCGAAAGCGACACGCTGTTCAGGCACTTCCGGATCAGGGCTATTCGTGTAGTAAGCGGAGACCAGTTTCGGCACGTCCACCAGCAACGCCAAAGGCGCTGGCTTGCCGGCCAGGGGGTTTATTTGCATGATATTTTTCCTGGGCAGTGGACAGTGACATTTTTTACGCTGCCGTCGTCAGTCCCGTTGTTGCTTTGTCGGATCAGCCGGCTTTTCTACATGGCCGCCGAATCCCTGCCGCATCGCCGACAACACCTTGGCGGCAAAATCACCCTCGCCGCGTGAACTGAAGCGCGCAAACAGCGCGGCGCTCAAAATCGGCACCGGCACCGCCTCATCGATGGCAGCGTTGATGGTCCAGCGCCCTTCGCCTGAATCCGATACGTGGCCGGCATAGTGTTCGAGTTTCGGATAGTTCAAGAGCGCGCCGGCGGTGAGATCCAGCAACCATGAACCGATCACGCTGCCGCGCCGCCAAAGTTCCGTGATCTCGGGCAGATCCAGGTCGTATTGATAATATTCCGGATGGCGCAGCGGGGTTGTTTCCGCATCCGCATCGCCGCCGCTGCGCTTGCCGACATTGGCGTTGCGCAGAATATTCAAACCCTCGGCGTAGGCGCCCATGATGCCGTACTCGATGCCGTTGTGCACCATCTTGACGAAGTGTCCTGCGCCTTGCGGGCCGCAATGCAGATAACCTTGCTCGGCGCTGCTATCTGACCTGTTGCGGCCGGGGGTGGCGCTGGCGGCATCGACGCCCGGCGCCAGCGTGGCAAAAATCGGCGCCAGATGCTGCACCGCTTCTTTCTCGCCACCTATCATCAGGCAATAGCCGCGATCGAAACCGGCGACGCCGCCACTGGTGCCAACGTCAACGTAATGGATGTTGCGGGCTTTGAGTTCGGCGCCACGGCGGATATCGTCGTGGTAGTAGGAATTACCGCCGTCGATGACGATGTCGCCGGCCTCCAGCAAAGGCGTCAGCAAGGCCAGGTTCTGATCCACCACGGCCGCCGGCAACATCAGCCACAGCACGCGCGGCCGGCTTAATTTGCTGACCAGATCCTGCAGCGAAGAAGCCCCTGTTGCGCCGGGATGCAGCAGCGCCTGGACCGCCTCGGGGTGCAAGTCATACACCACGCATTGATGATCGCCCTTGGTCAGGCGCCTCACCATATTGGCGCCCATGCGCCCCAATCCAATCATCCCTAGCTGCATTGTGCATCTCCTCGCTGAATAATCTTTATTCCGGATACTGGCTACGAACTGGCTGCGCCAAGCGTTTTTTTCATCGCCTGTTTCGTCGCCCGTCAGGTCTCTCTTTTTCTTCCTTTTTCTATCAGCGAAAGGGCAAACACGCGCGCCTCCGCCTCGGCTTCCTGTTCGCTGGGAAAAACGCTGTCAACCGCCACCCGTTGCGACGGGAAAATATCATTTCTATGCATGGGATTGGTGGATGGCGCATAAATCGCCAGGTTGGCGACCCAGTCTTCGCTGTCAGGTAATTGGATTCCAGAATATTCGATTTCATATTCGCCAATTGTTTCGGTACGCATTGCAATCTCCAGACGGTGTGCAGAACGGTTTGCCGGCATCTGTTGGACTTTGTATTCTGTCACAATAAACGCAGTGTTTTCGATCAGACCATGTTTTGTTCAATCCTACCACTGTAAATATCGACAGCACTGCGCTCCGCTTTTGTACGGCAGCGCACAGACCTTGTGATCTTTCCGGCATACCTTGGTTGCAGACTTAGCTGGTGGATGAATCACGGCAAATCACAGCACTAAGTTCCTGTTGCAAGCTCTGCGTTCTTGCTTGCTCACCAGCCGTTTAACTTCTCTAGGAGCCTACTATGGGCACCATCTTACTCATCTTGCTGATCCTGATTGTCATCGGTGCTTTGCCGAGCTGGCCACATAGCCGTAGCTGGGGTTATGGCCCGAGCGGGATCACCGGCTTGCTGGTCATCATCCTGATCGTCATGTTGCTGACCGGGCGACTTTAAAAACACTTCCGCAATCAAGCAAAACGTGGCGCGATTTGCGCCACGCCGCGCCCTTCGAGGCCGGTGCACAATCTGCTATCGCTACCCACAGCAATAGCGCTATTTCTTGGTAATGATCACCCCAAGCAAAAATCCGATGCCGGCGGCTGTCACTAACGCGCCCCATGGATTTTCTTTCACATAGCTCTCCGCCGAATCCGCCATCTGCTTGCCGGCGACCCTGACGCTGGCTTGCGCATCCTGGGCTGTAAGCACGGCTCTGTCGAGCAAACGCATGCCGCGATTGCGCATTTCGTCTGCCTTCTCTCCGCTCAGTTCAGCGGCTGCCTGGAATAAGGCTTGCGCGTCCTTGGTCAGCTTCTTCACGTCATCATTGACGGCTTTCAAATTTGATTCCAACAAAATATTCTCCTCGAATTGGTGGTCAAGCGGGTTTCAGCAACGCCAATACAATGCGCTCAATGTATGACGAACAGGATGAGAAATCGGTGCGCTGACGCACATAGCGCTGACGCAGCCGCGCAACAAACAGGAGAATTTTTTAGCAAGCTCATAACATTCGCACACAGGATTCCGGCGCCACCGGACTAGTGGGCCAGCGTACAGACTTGAATAGTCTTCGCGCCGTAGGATTCATTTTAGCAATAGCATGAAATACCTGCTATAACCGATGCGCACGACAGGCAGGCGCCGGACCCGGGCGAATGGCCAATCGGCTAAAAAGACTGACTTTCCGACAGACAGCCCACCAATGACAATGCCGACCTCAAAACAATCCTGGCTGAAAAAACTCGGGCCAGGCTTGATTACCGGCGCCGCCGACGATGACCCTAGCGGCATTGCCACCTATTCGCAGGCAGGGGCGCAGTTCGGCTTCAATCTGCTGTGGAGCTTGTTTTTCACCTATCCGTTGATGGTCGGGATTCAGGTTATCAGTGCAAAAATCGGTCGCGTCAGCGGCCACGGCCTGGCCACCAATATCCGCCGCCACTATCCGCCCTGGCTGCTATATGCCATCGTCGGCCTGCTGCTGATTGCCAACACCATCAATATCGCAGCAGATGTCGCCGCCATGGGTGAGGCTTTGAGACTGCTGGCGGGCGGCCCCGCGCATTTTTATGCGCTGGGGTTCGGCGCACTGTCGCTGTTGCTGCAAATATTCATCCCCTACAATCGCTACGTGCGTTTATTGAAATGGCTAACGCTGGCTTTGCTGGCCTATGTCGCCACCGCCTTCGTGGTACATACGCCGTGGACCGAAGTCTTCACCAGAACCGCTTGGCCGCGCTTATCGTGGAAGCCGGCCTATATCACGACGATGGTCGCGGTCTTCGGCACCACCATCAGCCCATATCTGTTTTTCTGGCAGGCCTCGCAGGAAGTCCAGGAGCAACAAGCCAGGCCGGAAGCAAAACCGTTGCGAGATGCGCCGGACCAGGCTAACGCCAACTTTCGCCGGATCAAGATCGACACCATTATCGGCATGGGGTTTTCCAATATCGTCGCCTACTTCATCATGCTGACCACGGCGGTGGCGCTCGGCCTGCACGGCGTTACCGATATCCAGACTTCGGCGCAAGCGGCGTCGGCGCTACGGCCGATCGCCGGCGAGTTTGCCTTTTGGCTGTTTAGCGCCGGCATCATCGGCACCGGGCTGCTGGCGGTTCCGGTACTGGCAGGTTCCGCCGCCTACGCCATGGCGGGAGCATTCCACTGGAAAAACGGCCTGGAGTTGAAACCTCTGCTAGCCAAAAAATTCTACGGCATCATTGCGGTCTCAACCGCCATCGGTGTGGCGCTCTGTTTTACGCCCATCGATCCGATCAAGGCGCTGTACTGGAGCGCGGTCATCAACGGCGTCATTTCGGTACCCATCATGGCGGTCATGATGCTGATGGCGGCGCAACCCAAAATCATGGGGCAATTCGTGATCAGCGTCAGATTGAAGATATTGGGCTGGGTCTGCACCGGGGTCATGGCGCTTGCCGTATTGACGATGTTTTTGACGCTGGGAGAATGAGCTGCTTTCTCACACAGCAAACACACAGGCCCTTCTGATCGCCTGATCAGAAGGGCCTGTGTGTTTGCCATCAGATGCAAGACGGCAGGCGCAGTTTTATCAGTTACTCAGAAAAAGCTGGAAGATGACGCCGTTGGAATTCGCCACCAGCACATAGTCGCCGCCGGCTTGCACCCAATGGTAGCCGCGTGGCGGCGCACTCAGATGGTGGCCGCGCCAGTCATCGACCACGTATTGACGGTTGCGATATTCGGGCGGCAGGCGCTGGCCTCGGTAGAACTGATGGTCGGGGCCCGCGCCTCGTTCACCTTGCCGCTCACCTCGTTGCTCGCCGCGTTGTTCACCGCGTTGTTCGCCGCTGAGCTGCCCGCGGCCCCTGTTATCGCGATTATCTTGCGGCCGTCCCTGGTTATCGCGATGGTCCTGCTGCCATTTCTGGTTGTCGCGACGATCGCCTTGATCGTTGCGTTGTTGCTGCTCATTGCGATCGCCATAATTTTGAGCAAAGGCAAAACCTCCTGTGGCCAGGGATATAGCCATGAGGGCGGAAATAATTGTTTTCAGTTTCATATCAGACTCCATTCAATGGGAAATACCGTATTCGTCGCTTGCACTTGAGTGCAGGTCTGGGCGTTATCCCGGCAGGACCTACCAACAAGATATGCCTGGCAAGCGGTGAATTCTGTGCGCCAGCGCACCTACGCCACGCATCGATACCGCCGTCATCCGCAAAAATCGGTGTATGCTCGTTTCCTAGTAGGACGGTCCGCAGGAAATCAATCCGCGGCGCATTCGTCGGTATTCCTACGGCCCCAATCTCTACCGTCCCCTGTCCTGCGTTTGCTGCCGCTGCGGCAAGCTGCTTCTGTTGTCTGCTTCTGTTGTCTGCTTCGTTGTCGGCTTCGATACAAGCGACACAAGCAAACACAAGCGATGCCCGACAGGGCCTGAATCAGATCATTGACATCTTATCTACACCGTGTGATCCGATTCCTCCAGTTTCATTGCATAAAAAGAAACGCCAGAATTGAAATCAGACAACAAATCCCTAGCCGATAATCTGCTCGACATCAAACACGCCTTGCTGCCCGGCAGCACGCGCAATGGTCCGGCGAATGATGAATTGCCGCTGCGCGCAGAGTTGTTCAGCGCCCTGCAGATGGAGCAACATGGCCGGGTCCTGGCGAATGCTCACAAGCTCAGCAGCGAGCGCTGGCGCGACCAGTTGCTGGCGCGTCTGGCCGACAATGAAAACACCATCATCGACGCCTGCAGCCAATTGACCGAGGCCATCAAGGCCGGGCGCCAGGTGACGCCGGCGGCGGAATGGCTGCTCGATAATTTCTATCTGATCGAAGAACAGATCCGCACCGCCAAGCGCCATCTGCCAAAAAACTACAGCAAGCAATTGCCCCGTCTGCTGCGCGGCAGCTCGGCCGGACGGCCACGGGTGTACGACATTGCGCTGGAAACCATTTCGCACGGCGACGGCCGCGTCGATCCTGAAAGCCTGAGCCGCTTTGTCGCCGCCTACCAGCAAGTCACGCCGCTGAAACTGGGTGAGCTGTGGGCGATTCCTATCATGCTGCGCCTGGCCTTGATCGAAAACCTGCGGCGCGTCGCCGCCCATCTGGCGCAGACCCGCCTCAACCGCAACCTGGCCGATTCCTGGGCCGACGCCATGGTGGAGAGCGCCGAAAGCGACCCCAGCAACCTGATCCTGCTGGTAGCCGACATGGCGCGCTCCAATCCGCCGCTGGATAGTTCATTCGTGGCAGAACTGGTACGCCGCCTGCAAGGGCACAGCTCGGCGCTGACCCTGCCCTTGACCTGGCTCTCGCAACGCTTGGCGGAATCCGGCCACACCATAGAACAACTGGTCCAGATCGAAACCCAGCAACAAGCCGCCGATCAGGTATCGATCAGCAACAGCATCGGCAGCCTGCGTTTTCTGAGCGCCATGGATTGGCGCGAGTTCGTCGAAACCATGAGCGTGGTTGACCATACCCTGCGTAAGGATCCGGTCGACGTCTATGCCCGCATGGATTTCTCTACGCGCGATCAGTATCGGCATGTGATTGAAAGAATTGCCAGGCACAGCAGTTTCACGGAAGCTGAAATCGCCGAGCACGCAATCCGGCTTGCAAGCAAGGATGCAATACCGAACGGCGCCGATCAGCGCAGCGCGCATGTCGGCTACTACCTGATCGGCCAAGGCCTGCCGCAGCTGGAACAAGCCGTGGCTTTTAAAGTACCCTCGATAGAGACGCTGCGACGCGCAGGCAAGGCCACGCCTCTAAGCAGCTATCTGTCCAGCATATTGCTGCTCACCTTGATCGTCAGCGGCGCCATCGTTGCCAAAGCCTATGCCGGCGGCGCCAGCGACTGGCTGTTGGCGCTGGTCGCAGTGCTGGCCCTGATCGCCGGCAGTCAGCTGGCGCACGCCATGGTCAACTGGCTGATTACCGTGATCGCCATACCGCACCCGTTGCCGCGCATGGATTTTTCAGAGGGCATTCCGGCCGCATCGCGGGCCTTGGTGGTGGTGCCGACGATACTCTCGGAACAACAGAATATCGATAGCCTGACAGAAGCGCTTGAGGTCCGTTACCTTGCCAATTGCGACATCAACCTGCGCTTTTGCCTGCTGACCGATTTCGCCGACGCCGACAGCGAAATCATGCCCGGCGATGACGGCTTGCTGCAACACATCGAACACAACATCTTGGAACTGAACAAAAAATACCATCAGAGGCAGGAAGGAAATCAGGAAGAAAATCAGGAAGACAGTTTCCTGCTGCTGCATCGCCCGCGGCTCTGGAACCCGCAAGAAAAAACCTGGATGGGCTACGAGCGCAAGCGCGGCAAACTGGCTGATCTGAACGCCTTCTTGCGCGCTGGCGCGGCTGCCACTGCGGCCTTCTCGCGCATCGTCGGCAATACAGAAGGACTGGGCAACGTCCGCTACGTGATCACTCTCGATACCGATACCGAACTGCCGCGCGACGCCGCCAGGCAGTTCGTGGCCACCATGGCGCACCCGCTGAACCGCGCCTTGTACGACGCCGGCCGCCAGCGTGTGATCGACGGCTACGGCATCCTGCAGCCACGCGTCGCGGCCAGCCTGCCGGGCGCCGGCGCCTCGCGCTACGCACTGCTGTGCGGCGGCGAAACCGGCATCGATCCCTACACCCGCACCGTCTCCGATGTTTACCAGGATATCTTCGGCGAAGGCTCTTTCGTCGGCAAGGGCATCTACGATGTCGACGCCTTCGAACAAGCATTGAAGGACCGCATGCCCGAGAACCGGGTGCTCAGCCATGACCTGCTGGAAGGATGTTATGCACGCGCCGGCCTGCTCAGCGATGTCCAGTTGTACGAGCAATATCCATCCAGCTACAGCGCCGATATCAGCCGCCGTCACCGCTGGATCCGCGGCGACTGGCAGATAGCTTCCTGGTTGCTGCCCAGGGTACCGGGCGCCCGCGATGTTGCCAGCGGCAAGATCGGCCATCAACGCAATCCGCTGTCTGCCTTGTCGCGCTGGAAACTGTTCGACAATCTGCGGCGCAGCGTGGCGCCGTTGGCGCTGACGGTCTTGCTGCTGATCGGCTGGATAGCGTTGCCTGCGGCCTGGTTCTGGACTTGCGCCGGGCTCGGCATCTTGCTGACGCCATCCATCTGCGCCAGCATCCTGAGTTTGCTGCGCAAGCCGGACGATGTGCTGTTGCGCCAGCATTTCTCGGCCTCGCTGCGGGCCGCCGTCCAGCATTTCTCGCATGCGGCCTTGACCTTGATTTTCCTGCCGTATGAAGCTGCGCTCAACCTCGACGCCATCATCCGCACCCAGTGGCGGATACTGATCTCGCACCGCAAACTGCTGGAATGGAAGCCATCCAGCGAACTCAACCGCCAGGCCAGCAACGGCTGGTTGTCCGGCTTGTTGTCCTACTATCGAATGATGTGGATCGCTCCCACCCTTGCGCTGGCGACGACGGCCGGGTTAGTGGTCAAGAATCCATCCGCGCTGGGCGCCGCTGCGGCGATCCTGCTGCTGTGGTGGCTCTCGCCCTTGATTGCGTATTGGATCAGCCGGCCGATTGCACGCCGCCCGGCGCAGCTGTCGCTTGAACAGACACGCTTCCTGAAATCGCTGTCGCGCAAGATGTGGCTGTTTTTCGAAACCTATGTCGGCCCGGAGGACAACTGGCTGCCGCTCGACAATGTGCAGGAATACCCGGTTGCCGTGGTAGCGCGGCGCACCTCCCCCACCAACATCGGCCTGTCCCTGCTGGCCAATCTGGCAGCCTATGATTTCGGCTACATCCCTGCGGGGCAACTGCTGGAGCGAACCCAGAACACTTTCCAGACCATGGCCTCGCTGGAGCGCTACCAGGGACATTTCTATAACTGGTACGACACCCAGTATCTGAAACCGCTGCACCCGATGTATGTCTCGGCGGTGGATAGCGGCAATCTGGCCGGCCATCTGCTGACGCTGCGGCCGGGCTTGAGCGACCTGCTCGATACGCCTATATTCAATGCGCGCGTATTCACCGGCATCCGCGATACTTACGAAATCCTGCGCGACACCGCGGGCGGTGGACCGCTGGCGAAACTGATTTCCTTCGAAAAAGACTTGATGGCCACTTGCGAATCGGCGCCGGCCACCTTGACCGTGGCCCACGATTGCCTGCAAGGCCTCAGCCACTGCGCCGCCGCTTTCGTCGCCGGCCTCACCCCCGTTCCGGATACCCAGCTCAATGTCTGGGCTCGCGCCTTAGCCGGCCAGTGCCGCGAAGCCTTGGACGAACTGAATATCCTGGCGCCGTGGATAGCCGCGCTGGCGCCGGCGGAATGGATAGGCGAGTTGCCGCAACTCGATCAGATCCCGACGCTGCGTCAATTGGCGCGTATCCATGCCGATCTGGCGCCGCTGTTTGAAGCGAAGCCTCTCGGCCACACCGATCAGCGCCAGACCGAAACGCTATCGCTGCTCAGCCGGCTAGTGGCCGAAGGCAGCCAGCACGCCGCCGAACGCATGCTACTGGTCGAACAGCTGGTGACGCAAGCCGCCGAGTTCGGCCGCATGGAATACGGCTTCCTGTACGATCCAGCCACCCATCTGCTGGCCATCGGCTACAACGTCACCGAGCGCCGGCGCGATGGCAGTTTCTACGATCTGCTGGCCTCTGAAGCCAGGCTAGCCACCTTCGTCGCCATCGCTCAAGGCCAGCTGCCGCAAGAAAGCTGGTTCGCATTGGGGCGCCAGCTCACCATCGCCGGCGGCGATCCGATTCTGCTGTCATGGAGCGGATCGATGTTCGAATACCTGATGCCTTTGCTGGTGATGCCCAACTTTGAAAACACCCTGCTCGGCCAGACTTATGCATCGGCGGTAAGGCGGCAAATCGACTACGGCCAACAACGCGGCGTGCCATGGGGCATGTCGGAATCGGGTTATCACATCTTCGACGCCAGTCTCAATTATCAGTATCGCGCCTTCGGCGTGCCTGGCCTCGGTTTCAAGCGCGGCCTGGGCGACGACCTGGTGATTGCTCCCTATGCATCGATGATGGCCTTGATGGTGGCGCCAGAAGAAGCCTGCCGCAATTTGCAGCAATTGTCGGCCGAAGGTTTCGAGGGCGAATACGGCTTCTACGAAGCGATCGACTACACGCCGTCGCGCCTGCCGCGCGGACAAAGCAGCGTTGTCATCCGCTCCTTCATGGCCCATCACCAAGGCATGGGCTTCCTGTCGCTAGCCTACCTGCTGCTTGAGCGCCCGATGCAAAAGCGCTTCGAATCCGACCCCATGTTCCAGGCCACCATGTCGCTGCTGCACGAGCGTGTGCCAAAAGCCAGCGCAACTTATTCGAACACCACAGAACTGGCTGACATCCGCACCGTCGCAGCTGATCAAGGGATACAGATGCGGCTATTGCAACGCCCCGATCCGCGTACCCCGGAAGTGCAACTGCTGTCGAATGGCCGCTATCACGTGATGGTCACCAGCGCCGGCGGCAGCCGCAGCCGCTGGAACGATCAGGCCGTCACCCGCTGGCAGGAAGACAGCACGCGCGACAACTGGGGCACCTTCTGCTACGTGCGTGAATTGAACGACGGCGAACCCGGCAATTTCTGGTCAACCGCATTTCAGCCGACGCTGACACAAGCGGATAGTTATGAAGTCATTTTCTCCGAAGGCCGCGCCGAATTCCGCCGGCGCGACAATAATTTCGACATGCATACCGAAATCGTCGTCTCGCAAGAAGATGATATCGAGCTGCGCCGGACCCGCATCGTCAATCGTTCGCACAGCCGCCGCACCATCGACATCACCAGCTACGCCGAAGTGGTGCTGGCGCCGGCCGCGGCCGACGCCACCCACCCGGCCTTCAGCAAGCTGTTCGTACAAACCGAAATTGTGGCGCCGCAGCGCGCCATCCTGTGCACCCGCCGGCCGCGTTCGATGCATGAAAAAATGCCATGGATGTTCCATCTGATGGCCCTGCATGGCGCCGATATCGGCACGGTGTCGTATGAGACCGATCGCATGCAGTTTATCGGCCGTGGCAATACCGTCGCCGCGCCGCGAGCGATGCGCGAGCCGGGGCCGCTGGCAGGCAACGCCGGCCCGGTGCTCGATCCTATCGTCGCCATCCGTTACCAGATCACGCTGGATGCAGAACAAACCGCCACCATCGACATGGTGACCGGCATCGGCGATTCACGCGATATCTGCCTCGGCCTGATCGAGAAATACCAGGACCGCCATCTGGCTGACCGCGTAGTCGAGTTGTCCTGGCCGCACAGCCAGGTGGTGCTGCGCCAGCTCAACGCCAGCGAAGCCGATGCGCAACTCTATAGCCGGCTCGCCAATTCGGTGATTTACGTTAACCCGCTGCTGCGCGCCGACGCCAGCGTCCTGCTCCGCAATCACCGGGGCCAATCCGGCTTGTGGGGTTACGCCATTTCCGGTGACCTGCCGATCGTGCTAGTCCGTCTCAAGAGCCAGGAACACATCGAACTGGTGCGCCAGCTGGTGCAGGCGCACGCCTATTGGCGTTCTAAAGGCTTGGCGGTTGACCTGGTGATCTGGAACGAGGACCACGCCAGTTATCGGCAATTGCTGCAAGAGCAGATCCTGGGCTTGATTTCATCGGTTACCGGCGCCCACCAGATCGACCGCCCGGGCGGCATATTCGTGCGCCTGATCGATCAGATTTCCGATGAAGACCGGGTGTTGTTCCAATCGGTGGCGCGGATCATCCTGAGCGACAGCAGCGGCACGCTGGCCGAACAGATCAACCGCCGCAGCCTGATGGAAATCCGCGTGCCGCGCCTGACGCCTGGATTGACGTCTTCATTCACATCGCCACTTGCGTCTTCATTCGAATCGGCGCCGCCGGCAATCGCCCGGGAATTCAAGCTGCCTGGCCGCGATCTGCAACTGGCCAACGGCGTCGGCGGCTTCACGCTTGACGGCCGGGAATATGTCATCACAACTTCCAGCGACCAGCTCACACCCGCGCCCTGGGTCAACATCCTCGCTAATCCGGAGTTCGGCAGCGTCGTTTCGGAAAGCGGACAAGCGTATACCTGGGGCGAAAACGCGCATGAATTCCGTCTCACGCCATGGGCCAACGATCCAGTCAGCGACCTCGGCGGCGAAGTGTTCTATCTGCGCGATGAGGAAAGCGGGCGCTACTGGTCACCCACCCCGCTGCCACGGCGCGGCACGGGCGACTACGTAACGCGGCATGGCTTTGGCTATAGCGTGTTCGAACATGTCGAGGATGGCATTGTGTCTGAGCTGACGGTGTATGTGGCGATGGATGCGGCGGTCAAATATTCGGTTTTGCGAGTGCGTAACGAATCCGACGGCATGCGCAAGCTGTCCGCCACCGGCTACGTCGAATGGGTGCTCGGCGATCTGCGCCCAAAAACCGCGATGCACATTGTCACCGAAACCGATCCGGCCACCGGCGCGCTGTTTGCACGCAATCCCTACAACACCGAATTCACCGAGCGCACCGCGTTCTTCGATGTCGATGCAAGTGCGCGCAGCGTCAGCGGCGACCGCAATGAATTCATCGGCCGCAACGGCTCTCTGCAAAAGCCGGCGGCAATGGAAAGGCAGCGCCTGTCAGGCAAGATCGGCGCCGGTCTCGACCCTTGCGCCGCGCTGCAGATGCAATTCGAACTCAACCAAGGCCAGCAACGCGAGATCGTCTTTATCCTCGGCATGGCCGATACCCGCCACACCGATGTCAGCAACTTGGTGCAACGCTATCGCGGTGCGGCTGCCGCCCATGAGGCCTTGCAAGCGGTGCACGCGTACTGGCAGTGCACGCTGGGCGCAATCCAGGTCGAAACCCCGGACCAGGAATTGAATCTGCTCGCCAACGGCTGGCTGATGTACCAGGTCATCGCCTGCCGTCTGTGGGCGCGCAGCGGTTATTACCAGTCCGGCGGCGCTTTCGGTTTCCGCGACCAGTTGCAAGACGCCATGGCGCTGGTGCACTGCCAGCCGCAGCTGCTGCGCGCCCATCTGCTGCTGTGCGCGGCCCATCAATTCATCGAAGGCGATGTCCAGCATTGGTGGCATCCGCCTAGCGATCGCGGCGTGCGCACCCATTGCTCCGACGATTATCTGTGGTTGCCGCTTGCAGTCCATCGTTATATCAGCAGTAGCGGCGACGCCACCGTGCTGGACGAGAGTGCGCATTTTCTGGAAGGGCGCGCACTCAACCCGGATGAGGATTCCTACTATGACCTGCCGACCCGTTCCAGTCAGGTGGCGACGCTGTATGAGCATTGCGTGCGCGCCATCGAGAGAGGCCTGCGATTTGGCGTGCATGGCTTGTCGCTGATGGGATCATGCGACTGGAATGACGGCATGGACAAGGTCGGCGACAAAGGCAAGGGCGAAAGCATCTGGCTCAGCTTTTTCCTGTATGAGGTGCTGACAGGCTTTGCCGCCATCGCCGCCGGTCACAAAGACCAGGCGTTCGCCGACCGCTGTCAGGCTGAAGCGCTGCTGCTGAAACGGAATATCGACGCCAACGGCTGGGACGGCGGCTGGTACCGGCGCGCCTATTTCGACGACGGCACGCCGCTTGGCTCCGCCCAGAACGTCGAATGCCAGATCGATTCGATTTCGCAAAGCTGGGCAGTCTTGTCCGGCGCCGGCGATCCGCAACGGGCACGGACCGCAATGCTGGCGGTCGACCAGCACCTGGTGCGGCGCAACGAGGGCATCATCCAGCTGCTGGATCCGCCGTTCGACAAATCGGATCAAGACCCTGGCTATATCCGTGGCTATGTTCCCGGCGTGCGCGAAAACGGCGGCCAGTACACCCATGCGGCGATCTGGACCGTGATGGCGTTTGCCCAGCTCGGCGACCAGCGGCGAGCCTGGGAATTGATGCGGCTGATCAACCCGATCAACCATGGCAAGACTGCCCGGAAAATTGCCACTTACAAGGTCGAGCCTTATGTTGTTGCAGCCGACGTTTATGCCGGCGCGCCGCACAGCGGCCGCGGCGGCTGGACCTGGTATACCGGATCGGCCGGATGGATGTACCGTCTGATCGTGGAATCGCTGCTGGGCTTGAAGCTGGAAGGCGACAAACTATACGTCACGCCATGCCTGCCGCATTACTGGGACGGCTATCGCATCGATTACCGTTATCGCGACACCGGGTACCAGATCGTGGTGAAACAAAGCGGTGCAGATGGCGCCAGCACGCAAGTCACCGTGGACGGGGTGGCGCAGGCGGACATGGTGATTGCGCTGCAGGACGACAAGCATGAGCATGCGGTTGAGATAATTCTGCCGGCGCAAACAGCGCAGGGCTGAGGACATCGCCACAGCAAGAGTCATCTGGGGTCAGAGTCAACGGGGTTAGTCAATTTCTGCAGTGCTTCATCGCCAACTTGACTCCGACCCCACATGACGGATTCGGAGAAAGGCAGAGCGCACCAAGTGGTCTTGTACTTCTTCAGCGATGAGGTATGTACTCCGTGGCCCGCTAAGTGGGGTCAGAGTGAAGTTTCTGCAAAAGGCGCGCAGAAAGTTCACTCTGACCCCACTTAGCTGCGTTTGAATAGCACCAGCCGTTATCAACGGCGAGCTCAATGAAATCGGGCAGGTGCAGACTTTGCGCTGGTGGAAGCATTTGTGGCATCGCTACAAAAACCCGCTCAGCCTGCTGCTTACGGTCCTGGCAACGATCTCTTACTTCACCGACGACGCCAAAGGCGCCATTTCACAGTGAGGTTTACTCTAAAGCCGATTCCCGGGATACTGAAAAAAAACCCAAAAAGAAAAGGTATGGACATTCTTTCATTTAATGCGCTGGCCGCGTATTGGTCTGCCCCCGAGACCACAGCCAATATCCTCATATTCTTCAACTTGCTGGGAGCCTTGTTTTTAGGCGCGCTGGTCGGTTACGAACGGGCTTATCACGGCCGCGCCGCCGGCATGCGCACCTACGGCCTGGTATGCATGGCTTCGGCCGGACTGACTGTCTTCGTCGGCTACCCGGCGCTCTGGTACGGCGGCCACGCCGGCCTGCCCATCAATCCGGACCCGACCCGGGTAGTGCAAGGTATCGTCACCGGCATCGGCTTTCTTGGCGCCGGTGTAATCATGAAAGAAGGCCTGAATATCAGGGGACTCACCACCGCGGCGTCGATTTGGGCGTCGTCGGCGATTGGGATACTGGTGGGTGTCGGCTTTTACATAGCGGCGATATCGCTCACGCTGCTATCCACCATGTGCATGGTTTGGGTAGCGAAGCTTGAATACTGGCTGCCGTCGCGTGCCGGCGTGGCCGTCCTGGTTGAGTTCGAAAAGGGCTTTGTCCCGCGCGAGGATGCGCTGCGCAAGATCGCTTTGGAGCATGGCTATGAGATTGCCGCCGGCTCGCTGTCGATCAATTCTCAGGACAGACATGCGAAATGGCATTTCATCGCCTTCGCCATTGATAGCAAGAAAGGCAGCTCGGTTTCTGAGCTGGCCCACATGATGAATGCTTACGAAGGGGTGCTGAATTTTGATTTGACCCACTGTCGCAACTGAGTTGTAACTGAATTGATATCCCGGACTCTGATCGATATCGCCGCACCGCTGCGCCCGAGCGCAGCAAATCTGCGCGTAATCAGATTGATAAGCCTGGATCCGTGGATTAGTATGGAACGATACGGCTCTCCGTGATTGCCACGGGATGCGCGTATCGGCATATTCGACAACGCATCCAAGCTTTACACGGGAGCAACATGGCTTCCCTAAAAAAAATCCGCGAATTCGTTATCGGCGCCGCTCTTGATCCGCTGAATCCGAGCACGCGCCATGCCATTGCCGTAACACCGATACTTGCCTGGGTCGGCCTCGGTGCGGATGGTCTCTCGTCATCCTGCTATGGTCCTGAAGAAGCCTTCCTGGCCCTTGGTTCCTATCCGCAACTAGGTTTGTTTTTAGCGTTGGCCACGGCGCTTACCGTGTTCATCATCTCGGTCGGCTACAACCAGGTCATCGAGTTATTCCCAACTGGCGGCGGCGGCTACAAGGTTGCCACCGCACTGCTCGGGCCGCGTGCCGGGCTGGTATCCGGCGCCGCACTGCTGGTCGACTATGTCCTCACCATCTCGACTTCGCTCGCCAGCGGCGTCGATGCGTTTTTCAGCCTGCTGCCGCTCGGCGCCCAGACCTTCAAGCTGGCAACCGAACTGATTCTGATCCTGTTGATGTGCGTTCTGAATTTCAGGGGGATGAAGGAATCGATCCTGGTCTTGCTGCCGATCTTCGTCGGTTTCGTCGTGCTCCATCTGGGATTGATCCTGTATGGCGTGTTCAGCCACGCGCAACACCTGCCGATGCTGATTCCCCATACGCTGGAGGTGACGTCTACCCTGTCGCATAACATGGGCTGGATCTTCGTCGCTTCCTTGCTGTTGCGCGCCTATTCCCTGGGGGGCGGGACGTATACCGGACTTGAAGCGGTTTCCAATAATGTCAATATGCTGGCGGAACCGCGCGTACTCAACGGCAAGTGGACCATGTTTTACATGGCGGCGTCGCTGGCATTTACCGCCGGCGGCATCATCCTGCTATACGTCTTGTGGGAAGCCAAGCCGGTTGCCGGACAAACCCTGAATGCGGTGGTGTTTCATCGGATCATCGAGCAGCTCGGATGGGGCACGCCTGTCCTGCAACAGGGCTTGCTGGCGTTGGTGCTGGCGCTGGAAGCGGGCTTGCTGCTGGTTGGCGCGCAAACCGGCTTTCTGGATGGCCCGACGGTGCTGTCGAACATGGCGTCCGACTATTGGGTGCCACGCCATTTCCGCGACTTGTCGACCCGTCTGGTGCGGCAAAACGGCGTGATCGTGATGGGCGCCGCCAGCCTCGCGATACTGCTATGGACGCGCGGCGATGTGTCGGTGCTGGTGGTCCTGTACAGCATCAACGTGTTCCTGACGTTCAGCCTGTCATTATTCGGTTTGTGCATTTACTGGTGGCGCAACCGCAAAGAAGCAAGCAACTGGCTGCTGCGGCTGGGACTGTCAGCCATGGGTTTTACCCTCACAGCGAGTGTGCTGGCGGTCACCTTGTACGAGAAATTTGCGGCGGGCGGATGGCTGACGGTTGTCATCACCAGTAGCGTGATCGCGCTGTGTTTCCTGATCCGCCGCCATTACAACGAAACGCGGGAGCAATTGGCTCAGGCTGACGCAATTTTTTCTGAACCGGCGCCCGTCACAGAAGCTGGCGATTTACCTGAGATCGATCATGAACTGCCGACCGCGATAGTGCTGGTGGGGAAACACCGTGGCGCCAGCATGCACGCCTTGTTATGGGTGCAGCGCTTGTTCCCGGGCCATTTCAAGAACTTCGTGTTCCTCGCCGTGGGCGAGGTGGATGCGCAGAGTTACGAAGGCCAGGAGCAGTTGCATCGCCTGCGGGAGGTGATCGAAGCCTCTTTGCGCTACTACGCGGCGAGTTGCAACCGGCACCAGCTGGCCACAGAGTATCGCGTCGCATTCGGCACGGATCCGGTTGCGGAGTTCGCCACGCTCGCCGAAAAAGTCATGGATGAATACCCCAACAGCGTATGTTTCGCCAGCAAGCTGGTATTCGCGCGCGTCAATTTCCTCACCGCGTGGCTGCATAACCAGACGCCGCTGGAAATTCAGCAACGCCTCCACTTGACGGGCAAGCACATGGTGCTGCTGCCGATGAAGGTGGGCTGAGGGGCTGACTACCGGGGCTGGCTACACATAAAACCTTTGACGACGACGTGATGCGCGCATTCGGTTATCTAATCAGCGTCACCGGCACATGCACCAGATGAATCACTTTGTTCATGGTGGAACCCAGGATCAGGTTGCCCAGAGCTCCTCTGCCATGGGTGCCCATGACAATACAGTCGCACTTTTCGTCTTGAACGTAATCAACGATGCTTTTCGCAATCGGGCCGATACGGGTGCTGGCGATGTAAGGAACGTCTAGCTCTTCGAGCATCCGTTTGGCTGGCTGCAATACCTGATCGGCCGCCGCAGTTTCCATCGCCTTGATTTTATCGAGAGATAAATAAGCTTGAATTTTTCCATCAAGATGTTCTTGCACATTCAATAAATGGATCTGTGCGGGTGTGCCGCTCCTGACCACGCTCTTGACCATCGAACCGGCGTATTGCACGGCTCGCAACGCATAGTCAGAGCCGTCAACCGGGACCAGTATCTTTTGCATCTTTCATCTCGCTTACAAAAAAACTGACGGCATGATCGCGTCCGCAATCGTGGCTACCGGCAGGCTCGTAAATAAGACTAGCAGTTACCAGGTAAATATTTTGTAAACATGCTGATTGATCGCGTAGACGAAACGTAAATAATCAGCAGCAGCCCTTGTTTTCTGTTGCTCATCTTACAAGCGCTGCAGCCAGCTGCGCACACCCTGCAGCGAACGGAATTCGCTTACCGAGCGGCAGGCAATTTGCGGATGACGGGCATGCAACATGCGCGCCAACGCCGCTCCCGGGCCCAGTTCCAGCGCCGCCGTCACACCCTGCTCGGCGCAGGCGTCCATGCATGCGCTCCAGTGTATGGTTTGCGCCATTTGCTGCGACAGCACGGTTATCGCTTGTTCTTTTTTTATCAGCGCCTGGCCGCTTAATCCCGACAACACAGGCAACTGCGGATCTGCTGAAAACTCCTGCCGCAACTGCTGCGCGAACGGTAGCACAGCGCCATCCATCAAGGGCGTGTGGGAAGCCACCGTCACCGGCAGCAGGCGGATTCTGCCGCCCAGATGGGCAATCTCCTTTGCCGCCAGATGCATATCCCGCGCCAGCCCACCGGCGATACAGCTATCGGCGTCGGTCTCGATCGCCACATACAAAGAGTGCTGCGCGAGCAAGGCGGCTAATGAGCGGACAGCGACGCCGTTCACCGCGAACAAGACCTGAGGTGATTCCGCCTGCAAACAAGCATCCATCAATTCTGCGCGCGAAGCCGCCAGCCGGATCGCTTGCGGCGCCGAAACAGCGCCGGCGACATGGTAGGCGGCGATCTCGCCTACGCTATAACCGGCCACCAATGCGGGACCTGGCAACAGCGGCTGCAAAGCCGACCAGACCGCGGCTGTCGCCGCCACAATCAGGGGCTGCGCCAGCCGGTTCGAAAACAGCAGCGCATCGTCAGCCAGTATCTGCTGCAGCGGCTGCCCTAGCTGCGTCTCTGGCAACCACTGCTGCAACAATGCTGCGGCAGCCGGATCGGAGCCCGCCAGATCGAACATGGCGGCATGCTGCCCGCCCTGCCCCGGGCACAGAAGCGCCAGGCGCGCAGTCATGTTCGATCTCTATGTGGACGCTGTGGAATACAGCAGTACGTAACCATCCTTGCCGATCACTGTCAATTCAATGGAGTGCGTGTAGACCGATAACGGCTGGGCCGATCGGCACAGGCGCTCGATCACCGCAGGTAGCTAAGCCCATGCAGAAAATAAGTGGCGGCCAATAAATCGGCTGCGCCACCGGGTGATAGCTTATCCCGAATAAATACCTTATGACAACTAATTGCACGCTCGCGCCAATCATTTGTTGCGCTGCCGCCCGCCTCCAGGAACTGGCGTGCGCTGCTTCTTACCTTGTCGGCCCCGGCCGGGCCGCCCCTATGGTAGAGATTGGTGTCGCTGATGCTCGCCATCAAGGCGAACAAGGTATCGATCGCGGCCGCATCGTAGCCGCGCGCGGCGCCCAGCGTCTGCAGAAAGCGTGGCAGGGCGATCTCGAACAATGATGGGAAACCCAGGGCTGCCTCTTCACTGGCGCCGCTGACCGCATATTGTTGCGCCACCTGGCGGCCATGCGAGATCACCGCCCGCTCTTGCATATGGCGACTCAAGCCATCGCCCCACTGGATCAGCAGGGTGGCGCGGATCGCCGCGGCCGACAAGGGCAAGGGCATGCTGCGGCCACGGCAATAACCGGCCGCAGCACACAGCAAACCGAGGCAAAAAATCGCGCCCCTATGGGTGTTGACGCCGCCGGTGGCTTGCAACATGGTTTGCTCGGCGTCCATGCCCAATTGCTTCAACATGGCGAATTCCTTGCCTGCCATGCCGGCCCGTGTAATCCGGATGAAATAATGGCGCAGCGCAAACAGGCTGCGCATGAAAGTGCCGGCGTCCATGTCATCATGGCTGCCGCTGTCCAGCGGCGACACCAGGCCGGGTTTTGGATAAAGCTGCAATTCGCGATACAGGCTGCGCAAGGCCAATTGCCCAAGCCTCAGGCAAAACGTCCGCTGCTGGCGCACGCACTGCCGTTGCATGTCTTCACGGCGCAGCTGTGGCGACGGCAGCGCCGCTCTGCTTGGTGAGTCAGCCGGGAAGTTGCTCAACATCATGCGTGTTCCAGGGTTGCGATCAGGCTGGCCAACGGTGTCAGCTTGACGGCGTCCCCGCTCTTCACCAATACCCGTTGCTGGCTGCCTGCCTGCAGCGCTTGCAGGCACTCCTTCCAGGCCACCGCCTGGCCGTCAGCGAAAACGATCTCGCCATCCAGCGGCAGCTGCGTTGCATATTGCGCCAGCAAGCCGACGCCACAATTGAACTCAGCCACGGTGCGGGGCGCAAACAGCAGATCGATATCCGAAGCCGAGCGTACATAGTCTTGCTGCGTCAGGATTTGCCATGCCCATGAGCCATAGATCCGCAGCGCGATGCCGCTGTGCAGACAATCGCCGGCAAAGGCGTGCAGCGCTGGGCTCCAGCCAGGTGGCGCGTGCATCAGGGCTAATCTCAATGTGAGCGGATCGGTAATCCGCTGGATGTCGGCAAGCTGCGCCTTGAACGGAATGCGGGTCTTGTCGCCGTTGGCGTCGGGCGGCAGCGCCAAGCCCAGGCACAATTGATCCGGCGGGGTATCGGCTTCGCGCCGACGCATGACCGCCGGCCAGGCATTCAGTTGCCAGCGCTCCAGCACAGCCCTATAGTCCGCCGCCATCGAAGCCGCTGCGCGTTGCCAGCCGTCGGCGCTGAGCCAGACCAGGTTATGGCGGGCCAGCATGATCGATCACCGCCTGCGTTACCGTCCAGGCCTGGCTGCGGCCGCCGCGCTGCAGGCCGGCTGCGCTGCGCTGGTCTTGCGGGTTGGCGCTATTCAGCGCCAGTATCAATTGCTGCGCCAGATCGGCATCCCAGATCGCTTCGATGCCGCCCATATGCAGATAATTGACGGCGCCGGGCGCAAATACCGGATTGCTCTTGGCCAGTTCCGTCAATCTTGCTTCCGGCACCTTGGTAATCCGCGCCATGGCGGCCAGGCCCATGACGCGGATGCTAGCTTGCGGCAAGGCGTAGCAAGCGTCAGCCATCAAGCCGCTGGTGATAAAGCCGCCGGACAGGGCCTGGTCGTATACCAGGCCGACGATCTTGTGTTGCCGGCGCCGCGCCAGATCTATGCATTTTGCCAGTTGCGCCATATAGCTGTTGATGCCCAGCATTTCATCGCGATGACGCAGGCGCTGACCTTGGGTGTCGACCAGGATCACGATAGCCCGCTGCGGAAAATTACGCACCGTGGCCAGGATCGCCTGCGCCTGCATCAAGGCGATTTCAACCCCGATCGCCGCATGGCCGGTGGTACCGATCACCGTCACGGTGTTGCCGTCGACCTGCGCCGTACCGGTTAAAAAATTATCTTGTTCAACCACCGTATGGCCGCCCGGGAACAGCGTCGCCGCCAGGGTTTTCCAATCCACGCTTGTGCTCACGCTTTTTCTCATATTCATGCTCCCAAGCGCAGTGCGGCGGTAGCGGTCACGAAAGCCTCTGCTTCCAGCATCGGCAACCGGGCAGCATCGGCAATCCCGATCTGGGCCCAGATATCGAGCGGATCGGCAGCCTGGCCAAAGCGGTCGACGCGATCCTGCAATAGCTGTTGTTCGGCCTCCAGCGCCGCCAGCGTCAAGCCGATGCTGTCGGCCTTGGCGTGGCATTGCTGCGCCAGCTCAAACGCGGCTTGGCGAAACGCTGCACTGCTGTCAGCCACCAGCAGCTGGCAATCGCCCAGCAGATAACGATGCTTGCCGCCGCAGGTACGCCATACCAGGGCCCGGTCGCGTGAATCGAACTCTTCGACGCCGTTGGCGGTTTCAATCACTTCCGGCCCCGACATCGCCAGCCGCCCTTCTTCCGACATCACGATCGCATTGGCGCAGCGGGCGACGATGCCCATGCCGCCGAAACAACCGTTGGAGCCGCCGATCAGGACGATTACCGGAATCCCGGCAGCGCGCACCTCCAGCAAGGCGCGCATCACCTCGGACACGGCGATCAGGCCGGCATTGGCTTCGTGCAGGCGCACGCCACCGCTTTCCAGCAGCAGCACTACCGCATACGGTCGCTCGCGTACTGCGCGCAGCAACAAACCGGTGAGTTTGGCGCCGTGCACCTCGCCCACCGCGCCGCCCATGAAACCGCCCTCTTGCGCCGCCACGAATACACACTCGCCGAACAAGCGGCCCTGGCCGATGGCGACACCGTCGTCAAACGATACCGGCGCATCCAGTTGATCCAGATGCGGGCTGACCAACCGCAATGCGGGCGGCAGGAATTCGTAAAAGCTGCCAGCGTCCAGCACGGCGGATAAACGTTCGCGCGCATTCGCTTCCAGGTAACTGCTCATGGCATGCCCCCTGTCATGGCTTCCAGCGCCTGGTCGAGGCGCAGGCTGACCACCGCCGGCGTGGCACCCATGTCGTTGATGGCGATACGCGCATCGGCCAGTTGCCAGCGTTGCTGGAAATCACCCAGCACCGCTTCCCAGATGGCGCCGAAACCGCGTGCGGCGGTCTTGATTTCAATCGTGCAAGCGCCGTTTAGCGCGGCTGATTCGACCAGCACTTCCAGATTGCCCGAGCTGACTACACCGGATAACTGGGCAGTAGCAGGCAAGCGACGCTGACCGTGTTCAAAACGAAAATTCAAGGTTTCCATTCACCAGCTCCTAGAGCCTGTTCATCCGTCTTTACCAGTTTCTGAAGCGTTTTGGCGGGCTGTACAAACCGCCAGAAGCACGCACCAGGTCCTTCATGCTTTTCGCCGCCAGCAAGTCACGCGTCGCCAGCCGCTTGTCTATCCCGAGATCTTCAGGCCGCTGGATAATCCCGCGGTCGCGCAGGTTCTCCACCATGCGCTTGTCGCGCCCAAGCCCGACCGGCGTGTAGCCGGCGACGCCGCGCACTGCCTGTTCGCGCTCTTCGTCGCTGCGGCATAACAGCAAATTGGCCAGCCCTTCTTCGGTCAGGATGTGGCTCACGTCTTCGCCATAAATCATCACCGGCGGCAGCGCCATATCGGCTTGTTCTGCCAGTTCCCAGGCGTCCAGCCGTTCGACGAAGGCCGGCTGCATGTGTTCGCGGAAAGTCTCGACGATTTGCACCACCAGTTTTTGTCCACGCGGAATCAGATTCTTGCCGTCGCGCGCCTGGCGTCCGGCTTTCAACCAGGCCGGGCTGACGTGGCGCCGTCCACGCGCATCGGCGCCCATGTTCGGCGCACCGCCGAAACCGGCGATGCGGCCGGCGGTGGCGGTCGATGAATTGCCCTGCAAATCGATTTGCAGGGTTGAGCCGATGAACATGTCGCAAGCATAGTGGCCGGCCATCTGGCTGAAGGCGCGATTACTGCGCATGGAGCCGTCGCCGCCGACGAAGAAAACATCCGAGCGGGCCCGTATGTAATCCTCCATCCCCAGTTCGGAACCGAAGCAATGGATCGACTCGACGAAACCCGCTTCAATCGCCGGGATCAGTGCCGGATGCGGATTGAGCGCCCAGTGCTGGCAGATCTTGCCTTTCAAACCCAGCGATGCGGCATAGGTCGGCAGGATAAGTTCGATCGCGGCGGTATCGAAACCGATGCCGTGGTTCAGCCGCTGCACCTGGTATTCGGCATAGATACCCTTGATCGCCATCATCGCCATCAACACCTGGATCTCGGATATCTGCGCCGGATCGCGGGTAAACAGCGGCTCGATATAGTGCGGCGTCGGCGCCTCCACCACGAAGCTGACCCAGTCAGCCGGGATATCCACCCGTGGCAGGACGTCTACGATCTGGTTGACTTGCGCAATGACGATACCGCCGCTGAAGGCGGTGGCTTCGACAATCGCCGGCGTGTCCTCGGTATTCGGCCCGGTATAGAGATTGCCGTGGCGGTCTGCTGCCTGCGCCGCCACCAGCGCTACGCGTGGCGTCAAATCGACGAAATAACGGCCAAACAATTCCAGATAAGTATGGATCGCGCCGATATTCAGTTTGCCGGCCGCCACCAGCCGCGCCAGCCGCACCGCCTGCGGCCCGGAAAAAGAAAAATCCAGGCGCTCGGCGACGCCGTTTTCAAACACATCCAGATGCTCCGGCAAGGCCAGCACTGACAACAACATGTGCAAACCGTTGATGCGGGCCGGATCGAGCCTGGCTAGCGCCTTGGCCAGGAAATCGGCCTGTTTCTGGTTATTCCCCTCCAGGCAAACCCGGTCGCCGGATTCCAGCACGCTGTACAGCAGATCGGCGATCCTTGCCGCTTCTACCAGTTTGCCTTTGCAGGCACTGCCAAGGACGCCAGCGGCGCGCTGCAAGCGCTGTGCCCGATTGGCATTGCGCAAATCCCAGCGCCGGCTGCCGTTCGCGTTGGCGTTGGCATTGGCGTCATTCATCACCTGGCTCCCATCAACAGATCCGGCACCCCGGTCACGATGCCAGGGAACAGGCACAACAGGATGATCGCCAGGAACATCAGCAGCAGGAACGGCAGCGTGCCCTTGATCACATCCGACAAAGGAATATCGGGCGCGATATTCTTGATGACAAACAGGTTCAAGCCCACTGGCGGATGGATCAGCCCCATTTCCATCACCACCGTCATCACCACGCCGAACCAGATCAGGTCAAACCCGGCCTCGCGCAGCGGCGGCAAGATGATAGGCGCGGTCATCAGGATGATCGACACCGGCGGCAGGAAGAAACCAAGCACGATCACCATCAGCAGGATCACCGCCAGCAACAGCCATTTCGACAGATGCAGCGCCACCACCCATTGCGCCGCCGACTGACTGATATGCAGGTAACTCATCACATACGAATACAGCAGAGACATGCCGATAATCAGCAGCAGCATGCAGGATTCCTTGATGGTCGAATTCAGGAACGGCGCCAGGTCGCGCGGCCGCCACATGCGATACACCACCGCGATCAGCACGATCGCCAGCAATGCGCCCAAGCCGGCAGTCTCGGACGGCGTCGCAAAACCGCCATACAAGGCGATCATCACGCCGATCAGCAAAATCAGGAAAGGCAGCACGCGCGGCAGCATTTCGACTTTTTGCGCCAGGGTGAAATGCTCATCATCCAGATAGGCGGATTTGACCCCGCCCTGGCGATAGACCTCGTGCGCAATCCGGTATTCCTTGCGGGCCCGGTACACGGCGTAGCCGGCAAACAGGATCACCAGCAGCACACCGGGGCCGACTCCAGCCAGGAACAAACGCCCCAGCGATTGTTCCGACGCCACCGCGTACAGGATCATGGTGATCGAAGGCGGCAGCAAGATGCCGAGCGTGCCGCCGGCGGCGATGATGCCGGCCGCGAAGCCCGGCGAATAACCGCGCCGCCGCATTTCCGGAATCCCGGCAGAACCGATTGCCGAACAAGTCGCCGGCGAGGAGCCAGCCATCGCCGCAAACAACGCACAAGCAAAGACGTTGGCAATGCCGAGGCCGCCCGGCACCCTATTCAGCCAGGCATGGATCGCCGAATACAGATCGCGCCCGGCCGGCGATTTGCCGATCGCCGCCCCTTTTAAAATGAACAGGGGAATCGAAAGCAAGGTGACCGAGGCGATTTCCTCGTAGACGTTTTGCGTGATCGTATCGAGCGAAGACGCCGGCATGAAGTAGTACATGAAACCGGTTGCGACCACGCCGAGTGCAAACGCAATCGGCATGCCGGAACACATCACGACAATGGTGACGATGCCATACAGAGCACCTAGGGCAAGCGGACTCATCACTCTCCCGAAACAGTTTGTGGATCAGTCTTTGAATCAGCAGCCGTGCCGCGGTCCGTCAGGCGCGCCAGCACCTGCACCAGCAGTTGCAGCGCGAGCACCGTCATGCCGAGCGCCATCAGCGAATAGGGAATCCACAATGGCGGCGCAAAAGTGGATGAGGTGGTCTGCCCCTCCGACCATGCTTCATGGAACAGCGCCCACGATTTCCATGAGAAGAAGCCGCAGAATACGAAAGAAACCAGGTCGACCAGCAGCAAACGCACGGCGTTCACCGCAGCCGGCAAAATCGAAGCCAGGGCTTCGATGCCGATATGGCCGCGATATGACTGGGTGTAAGCGGCGCACAGGAAGATCACGCCGACCAGCATGAACACCGTGGCGTCGTCCTGCCAGTCGGTAGGGACATGGAAGAAATAACGCGCCACCACTGAATACGTCATGATCAGCGCCGTCAGCATCAGCGCTGCCATGGAAAGATATAAGGCTAACTTATTGAAGCGTTCGAGGACCCCGGCCAGGATTGCCACTAGCGGATTGTCCGGGATGGCTGGCAACACAGGCCCGGCGTTTGGCTTCGCGTCGAAGCCGTGGCTCATAGCAGTTTCTCAGCCAGTTTCAGTAATTTGGCGCAGTTGTCGTTTTTGGCAGCGTAGTCCTTCCACGCTGTGTTACGGGCGATGTCCTGCCATTTCTTGACAGTCGCCGCGTTCAAGTCGACCACCTTGGCGCCAGCCTTTTGATATACCGCAGCCACACCGGAATCGTCGAGCCGCGCCGCGTTCAGGGCAAACTTCTCCATATCGGCGCCGACTGCCATCACCGCTACCTGCTGTTCCTTGGTGAGACGGTCGTAAGTCGCCTTGGATATCATCAAGGGTTCCAACATATACCAATAGGCTTTATCGCGGCCGCTGGTCAGACTCTTCGATACTTCTTCCAGGCGGAAGGAAATCAACGAGGTCGACGAGGTCATGGCAGCATCCATCGCGCCGGTCTGCATCGCCGCATAGATTTCATTGGAAGGCAGAGTCACCACTGCAGCGCCGGCTTCTTTCAGGATCATATCCATTTCACGCGAACCGCCGCGCACCTTCAAGCCCTTGGCGTCGGCCGGATCGACGATCGGCTTGCTGCGGGAGGCGACACCGCCGGCCTGCCAGATCCAGCTGACGATGATGACGCCCTTTTCCAGCAGGATGCGCGACAACTCCTTGCCGACTTCCGCATTCTTCCAGGCCGCGCCTTGCTCATACGAAGTCACCAGGCCGGGCATCAGGCCGATGTTTACTTCCGGCACTTCGCCGCCGGCGTAGTTGAGCGGCACCAGGGAGAAATCCAGCGCGCCTTTGCGCAGTGCAGAGAATTGGGAATTGGTCTTCATCAAGGAAGAGCCGGGATAGATTTCGAATTTCAAACTGCCGTTGGTACGCTTGCCGACTTCAGCGGCGAACATGCGTGTCAGGCGATCACGGAAGTCGCCTTCGCTGATGGTGCCGCCGGGAAACTGGTGAGAAATTTTCAAGGCGCCGGACTGCGCCCAGGCTGACGACATAGACCAGAACGGTGTGCTCGCGAGCGCGCCTAGCACCGTCCTCCTGCTGATTAAAGACATATCCCCTCTCCTCTTATGGAAAACCATCACTACAGTTTTAGCTACTTTTCAGGCCATTATTGCTGAAGATAGATGCCATGTATTCTTATTATGTTTCTTTGTATACACAGTATTCCATAAAACATTTTCATGTCAACGAATAAATACGCCTTACAATCAAATCTCGAATACACATAATCCCAGATACGGACCAATTATGCTCACGACAAAAAATCGCTCGGAATCGCTACGCGAAACCATCGAAGAAATGATCGCAGTTGGTGAGTTCCGCCCAGGCCAGCATCTTGATGAAACCGACCTGGCAATCAAGTTCGGCGTTTCCCGCACCCCTGTACGGGAAGCATTGATTCAGCTGGCTTCGATGGGCATCGTAGTGACCCGGCCGCGCCGCGGCACCGTGGTCGCCGAAATCGGTCCGCGCCAGCTGGTGGAGATGTTTGAGGTGATGGCGGAATTCGAAGCCATGTGCGGCCGCCTGGCGGCGCGCAGGATGTCTGGCGACGAACACGCCGGCCTGCTGGCGGCGCACCAGGCCTGCATGGAAGCGCGCGATGCGCATGATCCCGACGCCTATTTCTACAAGAACGAAGCTTTCCATGACGCCATCTATGAAGGTAGCCATAACGCCTTCCTGGCGGCCCAGGCCAGATCGCTGCATCGCCGGCTAAGGCCTTACCGGCGGCTGCAGCTACGCGTGCGCGACCGCTTGAATGTATCGTATCAGGAACATGACGGCGTAGTGCAAGCCATCATCGCCGGCAACGGCGATCAGACCGCCGACCTGCTGCGCCAGCACATCACGATTCAAGGCGAGCGTTTTGCCGACCTGATTGCCTCGCTGCAGCAGCTGACCGTCAAGCCGGAGCCGCAGTTCAAATACAATTAAGGCTGCGCCGCCTGATCCCGAGGCGCAATCAAGTCGATTGCGCCGCTGTCCCTGGCCACTGTCCCTGGCCGCCATACATCCCCCGCAACAAAAGTTCAACTTGAATGTGGCGCAAACATATCCTAATGTAATTTAGAAATAGTTTCCCTGCGGAACTTTAAAATTATAAAAAAGAACAACATATCAACGGAAATTGAGAAGTGCATTTTCCAATTCAGCACCGCCATTTCTACTCCTTGCGGCGGCATGCAATCCAAAACGGAAGCGGCTGGCAGCTCGCCTGAAGCCGCCGCCGGCAGCAGCAGCAGCAGCGAACCGGTTCGTGGCCAACATCGCCAGGTCGTCACGAAATCCAGGCAATGTTTCCGGCGAATTTGGCTTATTGAATTTGGCTTATTGAATTTAGCTTATTGATTAGCCCTACGCCAGGAGAACACCATGCCAGATCCCTCAGATACTGCGACGCTTGATTACGATACCGACATGCAGACCATCCGCGACTATGTCCAAGCCGTGGTCGAAGCCAAGGCCAAGATCGCTATCGTTCACCTGTCGGCTATCGACAACTTCCAGACCACCGTCCAGTCTGCCTCGCCGACAGAGGCTAAGCCGGATTTTCTCACGGTAGTTTTAAAGTCCGGCCTGAAGATGGCGGAGAAAGTCGCCGTTTCCGCTGTGAAGGACGCCACCGGCGCAGACCTTGGGCCGCTGGTCGATCTGTTGCATGGAATTTCGGACGAGATCGACCGTGCCGCAAAAGCCGCCCAGAGCCTGGCAGTGGGCGACTGGATCAAGACCATCCGCACCGCGGTAACCAACGCCTATGCCCAGGACCAGACGGGGAGCGCGCTGCTCAAAACCATCGAAGACGCCTATAAGCAAAACGATGAAGGTGGACGCGGAGGGTATATCGGAGGTATTCAAAATGAACTGAAAGCCACGCAATCCGTACTGCCGCCGAAGACGGAATTGCTGGAGGCCGCGATGTACACAACCTGGATCAGCCAGAATTTCAACAACGATTGCATTGATGGCACCGGCATCATCTATATACAGTTTGCAGACGACAGCACGTTTAGCTCGGCGGTGGTGCTGGCGCCGCTCGGCGACAAGATCGCCGGGGCCTTGAATAATGTGATGACTGGCGCGGGCAAGAATCAGTTGATGGATCTGGATGTCGTAAAAAAAGTGTGCAAAGGCAGCGACTGCATGTGCTTTGAAGGCAACAACGTGGTGCGCAAGGCGGCGTCCAGCGACGACACGCAAACGTTTCTATCGTCCGCCGACACCTGGAAGCAGGCAACGCTTTTTTCGACGCCGGCTTGAGGGATACTCTCCGCCAACGCACTGGAGGCAGCGATCATGATCGACAGCAGCATCCACCCACTGGGCCCCTTGTTTGGGCCGGATTTCATCACGATCGAAATCAATGACCAGACAAATACCACCTATGCACTGGAAATTTTTCCGGACGCCGCCAACCCGCAGTTAAAACAAAACGGCCTGGCTACCCAGTTCTACTATATGCCCAAGCAGATTTACCTGGCCAAGCGGCCCGATTCGCCAACTGATTTCGATTTCAGCGTGACCCTGTTCAAAGGCTTGATGACAGCGGAGGATTCTTTGATGCCCGGCGGTGCGCCGAGCGTGAATGGCGAAGTCGACGCCGGCGGCGCGTTCATGTCGTTCTCGACGACGATGGCAGTCCCGGATAGCGTCGTCGCGGCAGCGTTGGCCAAGCTGAAAACGCAGGATCACCAACCGCCTCCCGCCAGGATCGCCGGCTATTTCCAGCGCGACGCGGCGAGTCTGCCGCCATTGTTAGGTATCGTGCCGATCGTCGACAATAATGTCACCGTCGAGGTGCCGCAGTTGCCGGGCGCCGGCGACAACAAGTCGCCATGGTTCATCAGTGCACAGGGTGCCGGGCATGGCAGCATCGAGGCATCCGGCATCAGCAGCTTTCTGGTGTCCTGCAATCAGATGGCGGCGGGGGCGATCGTGGGCGCGCTCAAAGACGGGCGCAGTCCATTCATCGTCCACTACAACATGAAGCTGCTGTTCTACATTAACGCTTGCGATATCCAGATGCACGTGGATGTCGATAAGACCTTCGAGCAGTTTTCAGGCGCGTTGGCAGCGAACTATATGGGCCTGGTCCAGGCCGACCTGTCCGCCAACTATCAATCGTGCGTCACCAACGGCGCCATCACGACAATCATTCAACAGAATGGCACCGACGTCGACGCCGACACCAAAAAAGTGATCGACAAGCAAGTATCGGATATGCAGGACAAGGCGTGGAATCTGGTCAAGGCAGAGATTTTTGACTGGCAGCCGAAACCCGATGACCCGGCCAAGGCGAGCACCGGTGCTTGCGGCGGAGCGGCGATCTCTCTCAAAATGAATTACCAGAAGCACGGCGTCAAGTTTGACAGCCAGTTCGAGCTCAATCAAACGATCTCGAAAGAAGACACTGTCGCCGGCACCTTGAACGCGCTTGAACCTGCAATCAAGGCAAATCTCGATAAATATCTTTCGATCGTCGACATCGGCGAGTTTTTCAAGAAAATCCAGGTTGTCGCATCGCCAAATATCGACTTCGGCGATAGCGTGACCGCCGATCCGATTAGCGAGGCTCTGGTGCAGGTCAGCTTTGTCGACTTCGACAATCCGATCGGCGCCAACGGCAAGGTGCAACTGGTGCCGGTGGCCGAGGGCTTCCATTACACCCCCGGGAAAATCGATACCACCGCGCCGGTAACCCTGGGCCGATGGAGCCGCGACAATCCGGACGACCTGATCAATTTCGCGCGCTTACGGCTGGATAAGCCCAGTCCACCCGATTGGGACAAGGATAAAGTCAAGATCACCAAGACGCTGGTGTACAAGTCCGACGACGCCCGCGTCGATCTCTCCAATAATTCGACCAAGCTGGTGATCGAAACCGACACGCTCGAACACAATCCGGTGATCGGCCCCGAGGAGGTCGGCTACGTCTACATCAAATTCTTCCTGGATCGACCGATCAAGGCGCCCAACATTACGGTCACGCTGACAATCCAGATGGGCGCCAGAAGCGACGTCATCGTCCTCAGCAACGACGATCCCAAGGCCAATCCCGTGGGCATCTGGCAGTTGTGGTCCGACAAATACTTCAACGAGACGATGGCCAAGGTGAAGATTGACGTCGAGGTCGCTCCTCCGCCGTCCAATTTCGCCGGCGCGGCGGTGACATGGAGCGGCAACCAGGCGGTTCCGCTCAACCTCGGGCGCATCAAGCGGATTGTGCCTTGCAAGATCGTGGTGCCGACATTGACCGACCCTGAGCAGAGCGCTCTGGTAAGTCAATACATTCTGCAGGCGCTCAAGGAAGCCGCCGCCAAGTGATTGCCGCCTTTTCTCCGTCGCGAGGGCCTTCAGATGAATCAGTTCGTGGCAGGCAGCGCTGTTCGTTTTGCCGGTGCGTCATCGATTCAGAGCAGTCAAGCCGCTGCATCGAATGCTGCGCCGCCCGCCTCAGAAAACCCGGCGCCGAAGCGTATCGATGGGGTCGCGAACGTGGCCAATCGCGCTGTTCTGCTGCAGAGGGATATTGCGCCCAGCGAGCCACCGCCGGTGAGTTTGCCGCTGCTCGGTTCCAGAACCGGCAATCTGTTCGCGGACCGGGTCGATCCCACGTTGCATTGGTATCTCGCAAGCTTCCTGTTACACCAGGACATCGATCCCGGCTTCGCCTTTCGGGCCAGCCAATCGGGCCAGGATGAGAGCGGCAACCCCTTTTACACCGCGCAACTCTGCCTGACGCTGCAAAAGTCGCAGCCAGGCGAGGTTGGTGATTTTTCCAAGGCCAATCCAGCGGCGACACTGCGCGAGATTCCGTTGGCTGAAATGACGGCAATGTTGAGTAGTTTTTACACCGATGAGGCCGGCCAGACGAAGCAACGGGATATTATCGGCACGGTCAGAGACAACGGTGACGGCAATCTGCTGTTGACGTTTACGCCAATCATGGGAGTATCCGTGCTGGGCCTTTACCAAGACCTCACCGTGTTTGGAAAGACGCAAATCAAGCTCTCCGCGTCTTACCAGGCATGGGCGCCGCAAGATCAATTGACCTTTGTACGGCCGCAACTCGCTTTATTATCCGCCACGGCGCAGCCGCCTGTAAGCGTGGTGCCGGTTATGCGCATGCGTCTATTTACCCCGGTTGCGCTGCAGGCGACAAGACTCGCCGATCCGCAGCCGAGCGTGCCTCTGGTACAAACCCGAGAGGTGTGCGAGAACCTGTTGCCACTGGCGCTGAAATATCGCCAGGACGGCTATCAACTGAAATACACGGTGTCCACCGACCAAATTCCGAATCGCGTGATTCGCGACGCGAACGACTTGCGCGACTTCGCGCACGGAGGCTCGGAATTTAGCGAGCTCAAGGCTTTGGGAGACATCGGCCTGAAGTATCCAACCTTGAGCCGGGCCTATGTCGGCTCTTTCAGCCGCACGATTGTGGTCATTCCTGACCACTATTCCATCGTACGCAGCCGTATCGGCTGCGCAGCAGTGTGCATGGCCCTGGTGGACAGCGCAGCGTCGAACGGCAGCCAGTGTAAATTCGAGTTCGATTTTACGGTCGCCCCTGAAGTCAGCCGGATTGAGTTCCTCCAATTTGCGCAGGAGATTTCACGTAACCCGGATCTCAAGGATTACAAACTCAAGTTTCCTGACTTCTTGCAAGACAACCTGCCTTCGAATCTGCAGACAGTATTCAAGAGTCGCGCGCAATTTTTGGCCGGGTCGGATCCGCATACGTTCGTAGTCAGCGTTTCCATCCAGGACGACGGAACGCAAACACCGTCGGTTGCGAATGCCAATCTATTCATCATGCAACTGTGCGCGAATATCGGCGCAGGGTTGATCGGTTCGCTGAATCTAAAACTCGACGATGGTTATTCGATACCGGTTCCATCCACGCTAGTCCTGAATTTTGCACATACGACAGGCACGGACGAGCTGGATGTGCAGATCGATGAAGCTTCAGCGCAAATCAGATTAAGCAACCAATCGCCGCTGGATCTGCAAGTTGCGCGCTACGCGTTGGTTTCAGCGGCCGCAATAACATTGGCTGCCTCGCCACTCCATATGCCGGCAGGGGCGGCGGTGTCGATTCCTCTGCCGGCCGAACATGCTGATTTATCGTTTGCCGCGGATGCGCAACTGATACTGCCGACACCGATGACGAAAGCGGATATCACAAAATTCCTGAATTTCCAGACCGCCGACGTGCAAGAGACGCAATACGTTATCGCCATTGATGCCGGCAGCGTCAATTTCAACAAGTTAGACTCCATCGTGGCAAGCATCACGTTCGCCACCTTGCCGGCCGTTGTGCCGCAGGTGCTGACACTGACCAAACACATTCATGCCGACAGCACGCATATCGTGATCCCCCTTGAAAACGCCGTTTTTTCGCTACCCGGGGAGGTCAATTTGACAATCAAATTTTCGGATGGGGCAACGGCAGATCTGAAGTTCACTCTGCAGAATGACTTTACCGCCCAGCCGGTGCTGCTTCTTCTGCAAAGCGACATCGATAAAAACATGGCGAGCCAGGTCTAAAACCTCCATAGGAAAAGCCATTCAAGCGTTTCAGGATAAAGAGGGTATGACATAAGGGGGCAGGAAATAAGGGGGGTATGGCATGGGATCGACAAAACTGCATGCATATATAGGTAGCGCGATAGCCGCGGCAAGCCTGATCGCGGCTATCGCCGTCGCGGAACTGGTCACGAATCCGGCCTGGGCCTGGCTCTTGACGGCTGCTGCGCTGTTGGTTTTTTGCGCAGGTATCGGTTATGGCGTCAGCGGCCATTTCAACGGCCTAGTCATCGACAACCGGAACCGGGTCAGCCTTTCAAAACTACAGGCAAGCGCTTGGTCGGTGTTGGTGCTGTCGGCGCTTCTGGCGGCTGCGATTGCGCGCATCAAACTCAATCTGGCCGACCCGATTGCCGTCGACATTCCTCAGAACCTGCTGGCCGTCATGGGAATTTCAGCCACCTCGTTAGTAGCTACGCCCGTCTTGTTGAGCCTCAAAAGCAACGAAGCGGCGCCCCCCGGGCAGGCGCAGCGAACTGCGCTGATGCTGGGGGATGATCCGAACAACCTGGTTTCGACGGGCAAAATCTATGCGCGCAACAGTCCCGACGACGCCCAATGGCTGGATATTTTTCGCGGCGAAGAAGTCAGCAACGCCGCCACGCCCGATCTTAGCAAGCTTCAGCAGTTCTTGATTACTGTAGTCGCCCTGACCATCTACGCTATCCAGCTCTGGCATCTATTTGGCACGAATCCGCCCGCACAAGCCGGAACCACCTTCATGGGCAGCTTGCCCTCGTTTACACCAAACATGGCGTGGTTGATAGGGATCAGTCACGCTGGGTACCTCGCCTACAAGGCGGCTCCCCACGGCGGCGGTGCGGCGCCGGCGGGCAGTTCTCAAACGTCCGCTTTACCAGATAACAGTGTTGGATAGTGAGCAAAAATAAGCTGACAAGGAGCGAGATTCTGCCATGAGCGATACCGTTGAAATTCCTATTTCGGGGACCGTCCAGAACAATGTGCGCGTCAATGTCCGGCAAGGCTCGCCAAGTACGGCTGCACCGATCCTTAGAAAACTTGATCCCGGTACGACAATTCAGGTGGCCGCCTTGGCGGTAGGTGAATCTGTTAACGGTAACGCGCATTGGTACCGCATATCGGCCAACACCTACATCTGGGCCGGCGCTTGCGGCGAGTTGCAACAGGGCGCCGCAATAACTGCGGCACAGCCTGTGGCGGGTCTGCCGAGCAGATCCAGCCGATTGAATCAGATTCCCCTGGTCATAGACATTAGTCATGGCGATGGCGTTACAAGTTTTCAGGACGCCAAAAACGCTGGCCTGGTCGGCGTGATACATAAGGCAACTACGGGAGCCACGGGCCAGGACGACGCCCATGCGGCGCGCCGTAAAGATGCCTTAAAGGCCGGGCTTCTTTGGGGTGCATATCATTGGGGAACGGCGGCCCCAGTCGCAGATCAGGTTAAAAATTTTATCTCATGGACGGGAGCAGACAAAGATGAAAGCATGCTGGTCGCGCTGGATTTCGAAGCCACGCCTGGAAACCAGATGACGATTGATGATGCCCGCGAGTTTTGTCAACAGATTTACACGACACTAGGCAGACGCCCGGTTATTTATAGCGGCGACACGTTGAAATCAGCATTGGGCTCGGCAAAGGATCCGTTTTTCAGCGATCACCGCCTCTGGCTAGCGCAATATGACTCAAACCCTAGCGTTCAGAGCAGTTGGGACAGCTTCTGGCTATGGCAATATACCGACGGCGACAGCGGGCCGCCCAGTTGCCGCGCCGTGACTGGAGTTACAGGAGATTCAAAAGGACGCCTGGATTGCGACTACTTCGACGGTGATGCTGCAACATTAGCGTCACAATGGGCTTCCTGAATGCACATGCGTCAGACTGTGCCGCTGGCCCTGTCCGCTCGACTAGCTGCTCACGCTGAGCGAGTGGCGGCGGACATTTTGTACGGGTAAGCACTGCAAGACGCCGAAGACGATTTCCATCGCAGTGAAGCCTAGGCCCGAGCCGGTCGATATGTAAAACCCGGGGCCGTCCTCTGGCGGAATGCGGTCCCCGGCCCAGCGGCCTGGACCGGCTTTCCAATGAAATTTATTGTTCCTGAGCCACTATTTACCGTTGGCAACATGCTATCATCGCGAAATTCTGGCGAGCATCGGAACCGCGTCAGATTTGCATCCATGAAGATTGGCCGAAGAACCGGCCATCACCTTAAACCAACCTCCTTCCCATGCGCGATTTCATCCTGACTTGCCAGTGGTACACCATCATGGGCGTCGGCATCGTGTTTTTTGCCTGCCTGTATTTTGTGTTCGGCGGCCTGAACTGGCTGCTTAGCCGCCGCGTCCTGCCCGCCTTCGGCTATGGCCGGGTGCTCGATCCGCGGCCGCTGGCGCCGCAGCAGTTGCGGCGTGAACTGGGCGAATCCGCCGTCACCATATTCCTGTTCGGCGTCGGCATGGTGTTTCCCTGGGGCTTGCTGCAGCTCGGCTGGGCCAGGCTGGCCGAGCAGGCATCCGGCTGGCAGATTGCGCTCGAAATCCTGTTCATGGTGGTATGGAACGAAGTGCATTTTTACCTCAGCCACCGGCTGCTGCATGTTTCGTGGCTCAAGCGTTTCCATCTGCCGCATCACCGTTCTGTCGTCACCACGCCCTGGACCTGCTACAGCTTCACGCCGCTGGAAGCCATGATGCTGGGCAATGTACTGCTGCTGCCCATGCTGCTGCACGATTTCAGCATCTACGCGCTGGCCTTCGTGCCGGTTTTCAGCATCGTGTTCAATAACATAGGCCATTCCAATTACGACTACCTGCCCGACGCCGACCGCGATCGCTGGTGGCTCAACGGCGCGCGCCGCCATCATTTGCACCACGCCTGCTACCACGGCAATTATGGCTTCATGTTCCCGTTCATGGATCGCTTGTTTGCCACCGAACTGGCGCCTGATGCGGCACAAGCCAGGATTGCCCGTAGCGAAAAACCGAGCGGGAAACGGGATGCTGCGTAACCGGCGCGACTGGCAAAGCCTGGCATACATGCTTGCCTTGCCGCTGCTGGCTGCCTATCTTTGGCGCCATCCGGAGCTGTCGCTGCTTAACGGGCTACTGTACGGCTTGCTGCTGTTCCTGACCTTAGGCACAGGCGTCATCCACCACAATCACTCTCATTTGCGCATGTGGGACAGGCGGCAACTCAACCGTGTCACCGATTTCTGGATCACCCTGCTGCAGGGCCATCCCACTTTCGTCTTCTATCCGGCGCACAACGGCAACCATCATCGCCACCACCACGGCCCGCTGGATGCAGCGCGCACCTATCGTTTTGGCGGCGACACCAACCATCTGCTCGGTTACCTGCTGCACCCGGTGCAGGCGGGGATCGTCCTGTACCCCTTGATATGGCGCTGGCTGGTGCGGATGCGCCGGCGCCACGCCGGAGTATTTCATTATTTCCTGCGCCAATACCTCGCAGTGGCCCTGCTGTGGATGCTGCTGGCCTGGCTCGACTGGCACAAATTCCTGCTGCTGGTGCTGCTGCCGCAGCTGCACGGCTTGCACTGGCTGCTGGCCACCAACTATCTGCAGCATGCGCATGCAGACGGCCGCTCGCCGACCAACTTCGCCCGCAATTTCGAAGGATTGGTCAATCCGCTGCTGTTCAATATCGGCTTGCACACGGCGCACCATCGTCATCCGCGCGCGCACTGGACCTTATTACCCGCGCTGCACCAGCGCTACCGCCACCTGGTGCATCCGCAACTGAACGCAGGACCGTTACTGCCTTATATGTTCCGTACTTTCATTTTGAGTCTGCTGTGGCCGCACCGATCCAGCCGCAGCCTTATGCAGCCAGGGAAAAAGAATGCCAACTGAGTTTAATCGCGTGTATCTCGCCGCCGCGGGATTCCATCTGCCCGGGGAGCCGGTCAACAACGATGACATTGATCGCTATATCGCACCTATCAACCGTATCTCAGGCCGCATCAAGCAACGCATCCTGGCCGAGAACGGTATACAGACACGGCACTACGCCATCGACGCCGACGGCAATACCAAACAAAACCACGCCCAGCTGGCGGCCAGCGCCATCCGCGACTGCCTGCAGCAGACCGACACCACGCTGGAACAGGTTTCCTTACTGAGCGTGGGATCTTCCGGCGGCGACGCCCTGATGCCAGGCTTTGCCAACATGATCCAGGGCGAACTGGGCGCGCCGCCCATGCAAACCTTGTCCAGCCAGGGCGTGTGCGCGGCTGGCGTCAGCGCGATAGAATTTGCCGCACAGGCCATAGAACTCGGCACTCACCAGCGGGCACTGGCTGTCGCCGCCGAAATGCCGTCGCGCATGTTCAAGCGCAGCCGCTTTGCGCCGCGCGGCTACCAGAGCGATTTCGATGCGCACTTCTTGCGCTGGATGCTGTCCGACGGCGCCGGCGCGATGCTGTTCAGCCGCCAGCCGCAGCCGCGCAACGGCCTGCGCATCAAGCTCAAATGGGTGCACCAGAAAAGCTTTGCCGGCGACTATCCGGTCTGCATGCAGCTCGGCCTGACGGAAGACCGCAGCAAATCGTTCCTGGATTTCGCTTCCTCCGGCGAGGCCGAGGAGGCCGGCGCGTTGTCGCTGCGCCAGGACATCCGCCTGCTGCCGCATTTGTTCGATGTCTGCATCCATGAATACGTCAAGCTGGTGGAAGCAGGATGGATCAAGTCGGAGGACGTCGACCATTTCCTGTGCCACTACTCTTCCGCCAAATTCATGCCGGTGGTTGAAGAGTTGCTGGCAAAAGCGGGACTCACCATCCCGCCGGAACGCTGGTACAGCAACCTGGCTAGCCGCGGCAACACCGGCGCAGCGTCGATTTTCATCATGCTGGCGGAATTCCTGCAGAAAAAAACGCTGCGCGCCGGGGAAAAGATTTTCTGCTTTATTCCGGAATCGGGCCGCATCACCGCCGCTTACATGTTGTTCGAGGTGGAAGATGCGGACGCGCCTGAATCCGCTCAGGCAGCACCTATCGCCAGCACCAGCGTGCCGGCGCCGGCGATAGCCGCCCCGCACCAGCCCGAGGCTGCGCCGCTGCCGCTGCAGCCGCTGCTGACGCGCCTGGCCAGCCTGTGGCAAGACTACCGCTCGCAAGCTTGGCGCACCCCAGTGATCCATCGCCTGGTCAGCGGTCGCTTCGACGTCGCCGCCTACCGCAACTGGACCGCGCAGTGGGTGCCGCAGGTGAAGGAAGGCAGTTTGTGGATGCGCGAGGCCGTTGCCTCACTCAACGGCGAGTTTGCCGCGCTCGGCCAGCTCATCACCACCCATGCCGGCGAGGAGCAGAACGACTTCCAGATCCTGTACCAGGACTACCAGGCCGCCGGCGGCGAACTGCCGCTGGCAGCGCTCAAGCGCAATCCAGGCGGCGAGGCGCTCAACAGTTATCTGCATGCCTTGGCGTCCAGTCCAAATCCGATCGGACTACTGGGCGCCATTTACATCATCGAAGGCACCGGGCAACGTATCGTCCCGGCGCTGCTGCCCTTGCTGCGCCAGCAGGTCGCATTGCCGCCGCAGGCATTCCGCTTTCTGGAATACCACGGCGCCAACGACGAGCATCACCTGGCGCGCTGGCTGTCCGCGGTAGAGATCACCTTGGCCCTGGATCCGAAGGCCGCTGAGGCGATCTATGCAACCGCCAAGCGCACCGCGCAGCTGTACCTGATGCAGCTGGAACACATACAAGACTAATCACCTGGCCCACACCATGCAAAACGACGATTTCCTGCAGCGCGCGCACGACCCGCGCGACCCCAACCCCTGGCTGGCGCTCTACCTGGATGGCAGCACGCCGCTGCCGGATCCGGTCAAGAACGCCTGGCTGCACGACCTGGCGTCGCCGTCGCGCCAGTACCTGCTGCCCTTCGTACGGCCGCTGGCACGGCTGATGATCATCCTGATCCAGATCCTGAAGACGGTCTTGCCGAAACGCTGGTCCGCCTCGAAAACGCTGCACCGGCTGCTGGTATGGGGTTTGAAAGGCTTTGTCTCGCCCGAGGCTAACTGGCTGATACTGCGCCACTTCCACCTTGGCGCGCAGATCATCGAATTCATCGAGCGCAACGCGCCTGTCAGTGTCGCCCTGTCCCCGCTCAGACCGTTGACGATAGACGATCTGGCTGACGAACTATTTCTCAAGCATGACCTGAATCTGTTTAATTTCGTGATCCGGCTCAACCAGCAGTTGCGCGCCGAAGGCAAGACCCTGGCGGCGGTAGCGGAGATTGACTTCAGCATGATCAGCGAGCCGCCGCTGGCACTGGCATCCATGCCGCAACGCGCGCTCAACTTCATCGACTTGCAGACCGCCATCGAGATTTTCACGCCGGTCTACCAGTTGTTCCTGACCGATAACGATTTCTGGCGCGCCGCCAACTCGCTGCAGCTGGATGAGACCATGGCGGTATATGCGGCCACCTTGCTCAACTCTCCGCAGCATTTGCTGCTGTTGAATAACAAGCATCCGCTGGTGCCAATGTCCACCCTGGGCGCCGGCTACCGCCTGGTGCTGCATGGACTGTCGAGCGAGATGCTGCACTGCCTGCTGAGTGAGATGAAGCAGGCGCAGCAGGCTGCCGCCAGCACAGTGCACGCCGGCCAACCGGCGACAGCGGCCTGACAGTCGGCCCGCTGCGCCAGCGTGTCGCGGTCCGGGGCTAGGGCCTGTTGACATTCAATTTGGGAGATGCGTTCAAAGCAAAACGTGTGGTGGCAAGGCGCGTGGCGCAGCTGGGGCTGGTGCCCCAGCAAGCCATGCAACTCGGCCAGCGCACGTTTTGCTTTGAACCCTCCGGGAACGGCTGCAGGCGTCGCATGCCGCGCGTTCGCACTCCCAAATTGAATGTCAACAGGCCCTATTGTTTTCCGACCAGATTGCCTAGCTGCGTGCGCCTGCCGGGCGGCTGCGCACCGGCAGGCATTGCAAGACGCCGAACGCGATCTCCATCGCCGTGAAGCCGAGGATGATCAGGTTCGCGCCATGCGCTACTGCGTAGATTTGCCAGGTCGCAAACAGGAACCGCGCCGCAGCGTCATAACGGCCGAATTGCTGCTGCGGATCGCGGATGCGCAAAATCGCCCACACCGTGACAATCGACCCCAGCAGGTTTGCCGTCAGCATGTGAACCGGCTCGAATGCCGGGAAGGCGCCGCTCAGCTGCCACCGCTGCGCCAGCCACAGCAAGCTGGCGTGAACCGCCGCAAAGCTCCACGGCGTGGCAAAACCGATGGTTGCCGCCAGGTCGTACCAGGCGCTGGCGCGGACGATGCTGCGGTATTGTGTCTGATCGATCATTTTCTACCCTGCCCTCAAAAGAATGAATGAGCAATCAGGGTAAAGCCTCGGGTACACTCCAAGGTCAAGCAAAACCGGGAGGAAAAAATGCGCATCGGCAGTTTAGCCGCAGCCAGCGGCCTCAGCCGCGACACCTTGCGCTTCTATGAGGAGCGCGGATTGATACGCTCGGTACGCGGCAGCAACGGCTACCGCATCTACCAGGCCGAAACGGTGCAGCTGCTGGGATACATCCGCAGCGCCCAAAAGCTGGGATTCAGCTTGAACGAAATCGGCGCCAGCCTGCCGGCACTATGGGAAGCGCCAGAGCCGGATCAGGCAGTGGCTGAATTGCTGATGGAGAAAGTGGCCATCATCGACCAGAAAATTGCCGAACTGGCCGATCTCAAGCGAGAACTGCTGGAACGCGCGACTGCGGCTTGCCCGTTATTGAACGCTGGGCGCTGAACAACAATCGATATCCAAGTTACTTCACCCCTCTAAGCCTCCCGCGCAGCCGTTCGAGGGAGCACTAACGCTCGACCATCAACGCCCATCTTGTTACCCCGGCACAAATGAACTAAACTAACATGACTTAGTTTAAAAAGGTGCCGCATGCAAACCATCAACATTCACGAAGCCAAGACACATTTGTCGCGGCTGATTGAGCAAGCAGCCAAGGGCGAATCATTCATCATCGCAAAAGCTGGAAAACCGCTAGTCAAAGTCATGCCATTGAATGCGCCGGAAGCCGGACAGATGAGGCGGCTGGGCTTTATGGCAGGACAGATCGCCGTGCCAGATGACTTTGACCAAATGGGCAGCAGCGAAATCGAACAGCTTTTCGGCGGCAACACGTGAAACTTCTATTGGATACCCACCTACTGTTATGGGCAGCAGGAGAACCTGGTCGCCTGTCCGCTGAAGCCAGCCTCCTGATCGACTCGCCAGAAAATGAGTTGTTTTTCAGTGCGGCCAGCCTGTGGGAGATCGCCATCAAGAACGGCCTGGGCCGTGCGGACTTTCAGGTAAATGCACGACTGCTGCGCCGAGGATTACTTGATAACGGCTACAGCGAACTTCCCATAGGCAGCGAACATGCTGTCGCTATCGACAGCTTGCCGTCAATCCATAAAGACCCTTTTGACCGCATGCTTGTGGCGCAGGCGATGGTGGAAGGCATCACCCTGCTGACTGCGGATGCCTCAGTAGCGCAATATCCAGGACCAGTGCGCAGAGTTTGATTTGCTTCACGCTCCGCTTGAGCGGTTTTCGCCACCTTCGTCATCATATATAATTGCCAAGCTTTTTCACTGTACTTACCTCCCGGTAAGTCCCCCCATGCTACGTATCCGCCGTCAAAAACTTGTGGTCTGGGCCTGCCTGTTTGCCATCTGGCTGGGCATCCTCATGCCGACGGTTTCCCAATCGCTCAAGGCGGCGGGGACGATACAGATCAGCAACGAGATTTGCACCACGGCCGGATTGACCCATGCCGGCCCGGCTGACGACGGCCAGTCTTCTGCGCCTCACGCCGATCACTGGAATGCCTGCGGTTACTGCACCTTGCTGGCCAACAGCCCGCCGCCTGCGGTTTCTTTGCCGTTGCTGGCGACGGTTGCGGCGGTCTTCGTGCATGCCAGTCCGCTGCTGTACGACTACATCCCGCCACGGCCGTTTCGCGGCCGGACTCACCCCTTAGATCCCCCCTCTTCCCTGGCTCTTTCCTGATTGCCGTTGCCGACACCTGAGGTGTCGCCTGTCCCCGTTTGCATCCGCCGCATCTGCAAACTGGGGACGATTATCGTTTGAAGTCCAGAGGAATAATTTATGCTTGATTTGCTCGCGCAAACTGAGAGTGTTTCATCGCGCCGCCGCTTGCGGTTGCCGCCGCGGTTGTCACATATACTGCCGTCATCCACCATATCGGCGTTGTTGCCTTTGTCACTAGCCCTGCTATCGCAAAGCGCATGGGCGGTAGAGGAAGATAGCCACGCGGTGCCGGAAGTGTTCGTCACCGGCGCCAGGGAAAAGCGGGTGCTTGATCCAAACCTGCCAGCCAGCAGTGAGCGCATCACCGCCGCGCAATTGGAAAACCTCAATGTCGTCAATACCGAAGACGCCTTGAAATACATGCCCAACATGGCGATCCGCAAGCGCTTTATCGGCGATGAAAACGCCACCATTTCGGTACGCGGCAACGGCAATTCACAGACCGCGCGCGGGCTGGTGTATGCCGACGGGCTGTTGCTGAGCAATTTCCTGGGCAATACGTTTAGCTTCCCGCCGCGTTGGTCCATGGTTTTTCCGGAAGATGTTGCGCAGGTGGACGTGATCTACGGTCCTTTTTCTGCGCTCTACCCGGGTAATTCGATGGGGGCGACAGTGGCGATCACCACCAAGATGCCGACCAGGCTGGAGGCGACGGCCAAGAGCCAGGTATTCAGCCAGCAATTCAATCTGTTCGGCGTCGATGGCCATTTCGACGGCAACAAAAGCACGGCGGCCATCGGCAACAAGATCGGCGACTTGTCTTTCCTGCTCGGCATAGATCACCTCAGCAACGCCGGCCAGCCTTTTGTCTACGCCAACCAGCTGCGCTCTACGCAGGCGGCGACTGCCGCTGCGATTGCCGTGACCGGCGCTTATCAATATACCAATCCGAACGGCGCTCCCGCCACCATCTTAGGGGTCAATAGCGAAGGCGCTGAGCGTGCGGTGCAGGACCAGTTCAAGTTCAAAGCTGTCTACGATATAACGCAAACCGTGCAGGCTGGCTTCACTTTCGGCTATTGGCGCCAGCAAGTCAGCAACAGCACCCAGACATTTTTGCGCGACTCCAAGGGCAATCCCGTGTATTCGGGTCTGGTCAATATCGACGGTTATCAGTACAAGCTGCCCGACGCATTCTTTGCGCCGGCAGCCAGCGAAAGCGAGAACCAACTATACGGCTTGACCCTGAAAACGCATCGTTCCAGTGGCTGGAACTATTCGGCGATTGCCTCGTATTTCGATATCTCGAAGAGCATCGCCAGATCGGCCAGCAGCGCGCTGGCCAGCAATCCGAGCGGCGTCGCTACCTACGGTGACGGTTCGGGCTGGAAAACACTGGACCTGGCGGCCAGCTATAAACCGGAAACCAGCAGCGCCGGCAGCCATTGGCCGACCTTCGGCTATCACTACGATAATTATTTCCTGGAAAACACCACCGTCAATTTGAGCAACTGGCGCAGCAACGATGGCGGCGGTTTCAACAATGCCTTTGCCGGCAAGACTGAAACCCAGGCCTTGTTTGCGCAAGACGCCTGGCAAGTGAGCCGGCTCTGGAAACTGACTTACGGTCTGCGTTACGAAGACTGGCGCGCCTACGATGGCGCGCGCGCAACCAGTGCTGCGGCCCAGCGCTATGACAATCGCACGCTATCCTATTGGTCGCCCAAGGCGGCATTGTCATATAAAGCTTTGCCTGATCTGACTTTGCGCTTTTCCACCGGGCGCGCCTACCGCTTCCCGACCGTCAGCGAATTGTTCCAGGGCAGCCTGACCGGTTCGACCTTGGTCAACAACGATCCCAACCTGAAGCCCGAAAACGATCTGGCGAAAGAGTTGAGCGCCGAGTGGTCGCAGTTGAACGGCATGCTGCGTATGTCCTTGTTTGAAGACGATGTGAAGAACACCTTGTTCAGCCAGACCAACACCACGGTATTCCCCAACGTCACCAATATCCAGAACATAGATAGGGTGCGCTCACGCGGGATAGAGCTCAGCTATTCCGGTGAAGATGTTTTCCTGCGCGGGCTGGATCTGAGCGCCAGCGTCGGCTACACCAGATCGATCATCCTGGAAAACAGCAAGAATCCGGCGACTGTCGGCAAGAATTTCTATCGCATTCCCCTGTGGCGCACAAATCTGGTCGGCAGTTATCACCTCAACGATCAGGCGAGCGTGATGCTGGCCGGGCGTTACTCAGGGCGGCAATACAACACGCTGACCAATACCGATACCAACCCCAACACTTTTGGCGGCACCAGTTCTTTCCTGGTGTTCGACACCAAGCTGACGCTCAAGCCGACTAAAAATACGGAGTTGGGAATCGGCGTCGACAACCTGACTAACCGGCGCTACTACGTCTATTACCCCTACCCGGGCCGGACCTTTTATCTGGAAGCCAAAGTCAGTCTCTGACAAGTTCAGACAACAGGCCGCGTACAACATTTTTAGCAAGGATCAATCATGCAAACAGTTTTTCCACCACCCGCGCAGGATGAGAGCAGTTCAGTTTTATCGCGCAATTACCGCATCTTGTGGCGCTGGCACTTTTATGCCGGTTTGTTCGTGATGCCGTTTTTGATGGTGCTGGCGATTACCGGTTCCATCTACGTATTCAAGCCGCAAATCGAGAGCGCTCTCTACGGCGACAAATTATTTGTCGCCGCAAGCGCACAGGCCAGGCTTGGCTACGACAAGCTGCTCAGCATCGCCGCCACTGCGTTGCCAGCAGACGCCAAGGCAAGTTCGATTGCCGTCAGCCAGGATCCGCGACGCAGCACCGAAGCGGTATTTCGCCTGGCGTCCGGCGACAGCAGCAGCGTGTATCTGAATCCGTACACAGGCCAGGTGCTGGGCACGCTTAGCGTCGAGCACAGGCTGTTGAAACAGGTGCGGCAAATCCATCGCGATTTGCTGCTGGGCAGATGGGGCGGCTGGCTGATGGAGCTGGCGGCCTGCTGGACCTTGATCATGCTAGGCACCGGCATCGCCCTGTGGTGGCCGCGCAAGCAGTTTTCTGTGTGGGGTACTTTACTGCCCCGCCTCAGCCTGAGTGGACGGGCTATCTGGCGCGAGTTGCATCTGGTGGTCGGGGTCTGGGTTTCCATCGGCGCGCTGTTTTTCATCATGAGCGGCTTGCCGTGGTCCAGTTTCTGGGGCAAGAATTTCCAGGCTGTAGTTACTTGGGCCAGCTCGACGCCAGCCCAGGCGGTAAAGAGTGAGCATGTCCACCACACAGACAAAATGAGTGCGCCAATGAAGATGCAGGACCTGCCGCTTGCCAACGTCGCATGGGCAGTTGGCGCTACCACGGTGCCGATGTCGCAAGATTCGCCGCAGCAGTCTCTGAGCATCGATCAGGTGGTGGCAATCGCGGCGCGCAGCGGCATGCAAACCTATCAACTGGCGCTGCCTGGCAAAAGCTCGGATGTCTTCACCGCAGCCTATGCGCCGGGCGCTGGAGAATTCGTGCGCTCGGACCTGGATCGGCAACGCACGCTGCATATCGATCAATACAGCGGCAAGATCATGAAAGACCTGCGCTTTACCGATTACAGCGCGGTCTCCAAGCTGGTCACGCTGGGGGTTGCCTTGCATATGGGTGAATACTTCGGCTTGGCCAACCAGCTGATTTGCGCGGCTATTTCATTGGCCTTGCTGGCGATGACGCTCACTGGCTTCGTGATGTGGTGGCAGCGCCGCCCGCAACATTCCGTAGGTGCGCCGAAGCGCGTGCTGCAGCCGCCGCCATCGATCCGGCGCTGGAAAAGTTATATGGCGATCCTGGGCGTCCTGTTCCCCTTGATGGGAGTATCGATGCTTGCGGTATGGCTGGGTGACACGCTGTTTTTCAGAAACCGGGCCTGAAGTTTCTGCATCGCGTGCGCCCTATCAGGAAACCACTTCCACGGCGCTGCCGTCTGCTGTCATTTCGCCGATGACAGCAGCATCGGCAAAACCTTCGCGCCGGAACAACTCCAACACTTGCTCCACCGCAGCCGGGTCGCAAGAGACCAGCAAGCCGCCCGAGGTTTGCGGATCGGTCAGCAAGCTGCGTTGTACCGATGTGATGTTTTCTGCCAGAGCCACATCCTGCGCGTAGCCGTTCCAGTTGCGGCCGGAGGCGCCAGTGATGTATCCCTGTTCTGCCAGTTGCTGCACCTGCGGCAGCAAAGGGATCAAGCCCATTTCAAGCCTGGCCGATAACTTCGCGGCCCGCGCCAGCTCCAGCATATGTCCCAGCAAGCCAAACCCGGTGACATCGGTCAAGGCGTTGACGCCAGCCAGGTCCGCTAGCAGGCGGCCGGGCTTGTTCAGTTTGGTGGTATTGCTGATGAGTGCGACGTAACCGGCGCTATCCAGCGCGCCTTTTTTCAAAGCCGCAGACAGAATGCCGACGCCGATCGGCTTACCCAAAATGAGTTTATCGCCGGCCTTGGCGCCGGCATTGCGCTTGACTTTGGACGGATGGACCAGGCCCAGCACCACCAGGCCGTAGATCGGCTCGACTGAATCGATGGTGTGGCCGCCGGCAATTGGAATCCCTGCTTCGGCGCAGATGGCGGCGCCGCCTTCCAGGATTTTGCCGATGACTTCCAGCGGCAGTTTATCGATAGGCATGCCGACCAGGGCCAGCGCCATGATCGGCGTGCCGCCCATGGCGTACACATCGGAAATCGCATTGGTGGCGGCGATGCGGCCGAAGTCATAAGGATCGTCGACGATGGGCATGAAAAAATCGGTAGTGGCGATTAGCGCCTGTTCGTCGTTGAGCTTGTAGACGGCAGCGTCGTCGGCGGTTTCAATCCCGACCATCAATTCTTTTGGTACTGGAAAGCCGCTCGAATTCTTGAGGATTTGCGCCAGCACGCCGGGCGCGATCTTGCAGCCGCAACCGCCGCCGTGCGAAAAGGAAGTCAGTTTGATGTTTGCTTGAGCGCGATCGGTCATACGGGTCCTCGGGTTGATGCAGGGAAGATGCAGGGGAAAAATTAGCAGGATTGATCATTATAAGCATTTGCCGTCTCGCCATAAGCATGGCACAAGCAAGGCAAAAACAAGCTGCAGCTGTCAGAAATCATCCGGCTGCGACAACATGCCCCAAGCCAGCCGCACCAGCTCGTCTTCAAACTCGATACTGCCCAGCAGCGGCGACTTTTCCAGCGAAGCGCTGCGGATGGCGCCGATGACAGCACGGGTAACCACGAACATCATGGCCGGTGTCGGCGGCCGCAGCTTGGGATGATGAATTCTTTGCATGCTGATGGCTATCCGTTCCGCCGTTTCACGCAAAGCCTGGGTAATGTCTTCGTGATGATCGTGCTGCCAGGCAAAGCGGATCATCGCGCGCTTGGCGCTTCTGCCACTGCCGAGACCTTCGATATTGATGCGGATGAACTGGCGCAGGAAGCTCTTCGGATCGAGCTGGTCGACCTGGTTTTCGGCACTTGCCATCAGGGCGTCGAGATCATCCATTACGCGCCGCCGTTCGCGCGCGATGAGCGCTGTCAGTATTGCTTCCTTGCTGGGGAAATACTGATACAGGGTCCCAATCGAAAAACCAGCCTTTTCCGCCACTTTATTGGTAGTCAGGCCAGCTTCGCCTTCGTTTTCCAAAATCTGAGCAGTGGTCTGGAAAATGGTCTCTATGGTGCGCTGTGCACGCTCTTGCGTCGGCAGTTTTCGCATTGTTTCAGAGGGGGAAGCTGGATTACGCCTGGTCATATCGATACCTGTCAAAAACTGAGCAACTTGCGAGTTTAAAAACTGAATAAAGCTCAGTATAGTGTTTCTACCGTTATTCCACAAAGGCAGTCCACAGCTCATGAACACATCCAATCCCTTGATGGTAAGAAAACTGCTGGTCGATCTGTCGCAAGGCTTCCCGCGCCACTGGCTGGCGGGCAAAGCTTTCCGCACGCAATTCTTCAATGCCTTGTCGATGAGTTTTCCGGTCGGCGAACAGGACTTCATCGACTCCGTGCGCGAGGCCGCGCTTTCCTTGCCGGCAGAGGCCGACCACAGCTCCCTGCGCGCCACCATCCAGGATTTTATCGGCCAGGAAGCCACCCACCGCCGCGTGCATTCCCTGTACAACGCTGAACTGGAGAAACAGGGGCTGGTCAACCACTGGCAATACTGGACCGCCGATCAGATAGAACTTGGACGCCAGCGCAACATCCCTGCATTGAGCAAGCTGGCCGTTACCGCTGCGTTTGAGCATTGCACCGCGGTGCTGGCCGATCTGACCTTGCGCTACCCTGAAGTGATGGCAGGAGCGGAGCCGATGCTGCAGACGCTGTGGAACTGGCATGCGGTGGAAGAAACTGAGCACAAGGCAGTTGCTTTCGACCTGTATCGGACCCTAGGCGGCAGCTATAAGACGCGGTTGCGCTGGTATGGTTATGCCATGCTGCGCTTTACCGTGATGGCGACCAAACAAACCATCAACAATCTCTGGCATGACCGGGTGTTGTTCAAACCCAGCACCTGGATCGACGCTGCGCGTTTCTTTTTTGGCCGCCACGGCCTGGTCTGGCTCACTGCCGGCCCTCTGTTCGGCTACCTGAAACGCGATTTTCATCCGTGGCAGCATGACAACCGGGAACTGGCCGAGCAATGGCTTGCCAGCAATTCGGAACAGTATGCGATCGTGCGTGGACTAGCGCCTGTTGACCTAGCCGCTTGAGCAATTGCAACGAAACTCCGGTACTTCTGTCGAATCGACTGAATTGAAGGCGCGATAGACTAAAATGCCATCCGCCGCTATAAATTAGTCGAATCAAGGAGTTTCGTTTATGTCCAGGATGTACAGCTTTTCGCGCGCCTCGCTGCTGCTGGTGATGACGGCCGCCCTTGCCGCTTGCTCGAGCACCAAGCCGAAGGTCTATCAAGGCGAGGAATTCAGCGAAACCAGCACTTTTTCCCATGATTTCGCCACCTCTGCTCCAGCCACCTGCGAAGCGGCGCGCCGCACCTTGCTGAGCCAGGGTTACATCATCAAACAAGCCAAAGCCGATCTGGTCGATGGCCACAAGCACTTCCAGCCGGAAAGCGACGTCCACGTCGAGATCGAATTCCATGTGGTGTGCGCCCCCAACGACGGCCTGGGCAAAAGCACCACGCTGTTTGTCAGCGCCACCCAGGATCGTTACGCGCTCAAGAAAACCAACAACTCTGCCAGCGTCGGCCTCAGCGTGCTGGGTTCGGTGTCGATGCCGATCGGCAGTTCTTCCGATTCACTGGTCAAGGTTGCCAGTGAAACCATTCCAGCCGGACAATTCTATGATCGTTTCTTCGGCCTGATTGAACATTACCTGGGCCTCGACACCGGCTTGCCTGCGGTGGATCTCGACGACAAGCCTGCGTTGCCGGTCAAGCCATCGGCCAAGGCGCCCGAATAAACGCTGCGCAAGAAAAAGGCCGCTAGTGCATTAAACACTAGCGGCCTGCAAACGCTGTTCAGGATGTCGCTTAAAACGCTTTTTTCAAGCCGACCTGGAAGGAGTTGCTCTTGTTGCCGCCGGCGAACTGGCCGCTGTAACTGGCGTAAGCACTGAAGTCAGTGGCCAGTGCAATGCTGGCGCCGAGATCCAGACGGGCGCTGTTGGAAGGCCCCTGGTATGCAGGCAAACCAAAGCTGCCGGCCATGCCGACCAGATTGGCGCGCACATCGCGCTCGCCGTTTTTATACTCCTTTTCCCATGCCAGCTTGGCAAACGGCTGCACCGAATATGTGCCCAGCACCAGCTTGCTGCTGACTTGCGCGCCCAGGCTGGAGACCAGCGAGTTGCGCCGTTGCGACTGGAAATTCATGGCTGTGCTGTCATTGCCATTTTCCGTGTAGCCGCCGACATGGACTTGTTGCCAGGTCAGGTTGGCGACCGGGCTCAGCACCATTGCACCGAGGTTGAAATCATACTGGCCGCCGATGCGCAGCAGGAATTGATGGCCGTTGGTGCTGCCAGTCTCGCTGCGGGTAGCCGCGCCCAAAGCAATGTTGCGGCTAACGTCGTTGTACTGCAGCGAGCCGATCATGCCCAGTGCATTGAGAGCCCAGGCGCCGTCGCGGTATTGGCTATAGGCCGAGAGCATGGCCTGATCCAGCTTGAAGCCGCCGGTATCGCCGCCGAAATGCGCCCGGTTATGGGCAAAACCGAAGGCGCCGCCGAGCGTGACATTTTGATTGAGCGCATAGTCGACGCCAACCGACAAGCTGTTAGAGGAACCATCCAGGCCAGGATTATTGCCGTTGTGATCCAGGCTTTGATGGGTATTGTCATAGGCCGCATAGGCTTCGACCTGTCCCGCCCGCGGTGTCAGGCGCAGGCGATCGTCGATCACGCGGGTGAAGCTTTGGGCGCTGGCCAGCGGCGCTTCTGCCAGCATGCCGATCTGACCGGGAGCCTGCAATACCGAGACGATATATTGCGCCAGGATGGCATGGCCGGCGCCGGTAGGATGGACGCCGTCGGCAAACAGATAGGTTTTATCGGCGTTCGGCGCCACCAGGGTCGAGGTGGTGCAGGTCGAAGAAGAGCCGGTGGTGCACGCCGGTGTAGTGACGTTGGTGAAGCCGTACAAACCAGGATTGGCGATCACTTCGCTCAGCATGCCGAAGGCGTTCAGCGCAACGATATTACCGCCCAGACCGCTCAAGCCGTTGTTCAGATTCGTATTGAAGCTGGTCGAGGCGGCCGTCCACAAAGTGGCCAGTGCCGGAATCGATGCGCCTTGCGGGGTGCGGCCGATATCCGGCAGATTGATCACGATCACAGTGCCGGCGCCGGCTTGCTGTAATTGCCTGACCAGGCTGACCACATTGCCGGCCTCGGCGCTAACTTGCTGGATCGTTTGCACTGCGGCAGCAAGCTGGGTCGCTGGATTAAGTAAACTGGCGATATTGGTCTGGGTGTAGCCGAACACATCATTGGCGCCGGCCCAGATCGCGTACAAGCCCTTGCTGTCCAGCCTTGGATTGGCGGCCAGATAGCCCGCGACCTGGCTGCTGACGGTTGGCACCAGCGGCGCGGTGGCAGCGTCGGGCCAGCCGTTCTGATTGGTGACGCGGGCGCCGCCGACGGCATAGTCGGTGCCGCCGGCCGCCTGTACCCCGCTTGGCGTCAGCACCGCAGCGGGATTAGCGGCAGTGCCGTATTTATGCGCCAGGATTTGCGCCCAGACCGGATCAGGGTTGGTGGTGAACGATGCTTGCTTGCCCACCCCTGTGAAATAGCCGCTATCGGTCAGCGAGTCGCCGAAAAAAACCATTCGGGAAAAATCCGCTGCGCTGGCCGGCGCGCAAATGGCAAAGCCGGCGCCCAATACTGCCACGGTGCGAGTCGCCAAGGTCAAGGCACGGGCCATGGGGCGCAGGCGGAATGGTTTTGGTAAAGATATATGCAATGGTATTTGCAATTGAGTCTCCTTCTTGTATTTATAGATGTTGCGCCGTTAATATCTGCCTCCTGGGTAACATTGTCAATCAATCCGCATAGGCAAAACATTCGGATTCGGCGTCGCCGTGCATTCGTCGAGAAGCACATTGGTTTTCTTGCCACCTGTGCCAAACTGTGTTGCCAGACTGTGTTACGCCTCCCGACCGGAAACCGGGCAGGCAGCACTCTTAATTCAAATCAGCCGTGGACAAAATAGTGGACAAGATAGATAAACAAATCCTCGCCATCCTGCAAGAAGACGCCAGCACGCCGGTGGCAGAAATCGCCGAGAAGGTCAATCTGTCGTCGACGCCGTGCTGGCGCCGCATACAGAAGCTGGAAGAAGACGGGGTGGTGTTGCGCCGGGTGGCGCTGCTGGATGCCGAAAAACTGAATGTCGGCGTGACGGTATTCGTCTCGATCAAGACCAATCAGCACAACGCCAACTGGTACGCCCAATTCAGTAATACGGTAAAACTGATTCCGGAAGTGGTGGAGTTTTACCGCATGAGCGGCAATATCGATTACCTGTTGCGGGTGGTGGTGCCGAATATCGCCGCCTACGATGCGGTCTATCAGAAGCTGACGCAATCGAACGCGCTATTCGACGTCAACGCCAGCTTTGCGATGGAACAAATCAAGCACACCACCGCGCTGCCGCTCGATTATGTCGGGCTAGACTGACGCCGTCCGGCTTACTTACAGCGCTTGCTCCATGCGCTTGAAAGCCTGGCTCATGTCGGCCGTCAGGTCATCGATATGCTCCAGGCCGACATGGATCCGCACCAGCGGATTCTGATAAGTGGTGGCTGACGCTACCCGGGTCGGCGGCTTGTCAAGCGGCAGCGCCAGGCTTTCGAAACCGCCCCACGACAAGCCGATGCCAAACAACTGCAAACTCTCGAAGAATTTAGACAGCGCAGGACGGCCGACTTCCTTCAACTCGATCGCGAACAGACCGCTGGCGCCGAGGAAATCGCGCTGCCACAGCCGGTAGCCGGGATCGGACGGCAAGGCTGGATGCAGGACGCGCTCGACCAGCGGCTGAGTGCGCAGATATTCCGCCAGCTGGATGCCGCTCTCCCAGTGCTGGCGCAAACGCACCGCCATGCTGCGCATGCCGCGCAAGGCCAGGTAGATATCGTCGGGGCCGGCGGTCTGGCCGAAATCGTGGGCGCCTTGCTTGAGGATGCACCAGGCCCGTTGATTGGCGCTGGCCACGCCCAGCAACGCGTCGGAGTGGCCGACGATGTATTTGGTGGCGGCGTGGATCGAGACATCGACACCGTGTTCGAACGGTTTGAAAAACAGCGGCGTGGCCCAGGTATTGTCGAGCAGTACGTAGGCGCCGACTTTATGCGCTTCTTCGGCGATGGCGGGAATGTCTTGCACCTCGAAGGTCCACGACCCCGGCGACTCGACAAACACCACGCTGGTATTGGGCCGCAGCAAAGTGCGGATTTCGCCGCCGATCAGCGGATCGAAATATTCCACTTCGACACCCATGCGGCGCAATACGCGATCGGCAAAGGTCCGGGTCGGGCCATATACGCTGTCGGTAATCAGGATGTGATCGCCGCTTTTGACGAAAGCCATGATGCTGTGGGTGCAGGCCGACAAGCCGGATGGAAACACCAGGCAGTTGTGGCCGCCTTCCAGCGTGACGATCGCCTGCTCGAAGGAACGTGTGGTGGGCGTGCCGAAACGGCCGTAGTTGGACATGGGATTGTCGATCTGGCGAGCGGCTTCCCAATCTTCCAGATTGTTGGCGATGATGGTCGAACCGCGGAACACCGGCGTGTTGACCATGCCCGCAAAACGCGCCGGCTCGCGGCCGCAATGCACCAGTTGCGTATCGACGTGGGTGGTCGGGGAACCGGAAGAATTATCGGTAGACATGGGAAACACTCCTTGCTGAGCTGTACGGCGACATTACCAGCGTCTATTGTAGAGTCGTCGACATGGAAAATTATTGCAAGAAGACCCTTGAAATTGCGATTTATTAGAATTTTTTTCTAATATTTATAAAAATAAAAGAAGTTAAATACAAAATAATCCGCAAATCCGCATTCAGTTATCCATAAACCATCAAAGCAATATATATGCATTACATATTAATAGGCAACAAATCATATATTTGACACAGCCTTATGGGCAAGGCACTCTATCGTCAGCCTCAAGCCATCATTTCTGGAGATGTAAATCATGCCGCAATATCGTTCCCGCACCACCACCCACGGCCGCAACATGGCCGGCGCCCGCGCCCTGTGGCGCGCCACCGGCATGAAAGACGGCGATTTCGACAAGCCGATCGTTGCGGTGGTCAACTCGTTTACTCAATTCGTCCCGGGCCACGTCCATCTCAAGGACCTGGGCCAGATGGTCGCGCGCGAGATCGAAGCGGCCGGCGGCGTCGCCAAGGAATTCAATACGATTGCAGTCGATGACGGCATTGCCATGGGTCACGGCGGCATGCTGTACTCGCTGCCTTCGCGCGAACTGATCGCCGACTCGGTCGAGTACATGGTCAACGCCCACTGCGCCGACGCCATGGTGTGCATCTCCAATTGCGACAAAATCACGCCGGGCATGCTGATGGCGGCGATGCGTTTGAATATCCCGGTGGTGTTCGTTTCCGGCGGCCCGATGGAGGCCGGCAAGGTAGTTGAAAAGCTGCCAGGCGTGGCTGTCATCGATCAAAAGGTTTTCAAGATCGACCTGGTCGACGCCATGATCAAGGCCGGCGATGCTTCCGTCAGCGACGCCGATATCGCTGAAATCGAACGCTCGGCCTGCCCTACCTGCGGCTCTTGCTCCGGCATGTTCACCGCCAATTCGATGAACTGCCTGACCGAAGCACTCGGCCTGGCCTTGCCCGGCAACGGCACCATTCTCGCCACCCATGCCGATCGCAAGGAATTGTTCCTGCGCGCCGGCCGCCTGATCGTGGAGCTGGCCAAACGCCATTACGAGCAAGACGATTACTCGGTCCTGCCGCGCAACATCGCCAGCAAGGCTTCGTTTGAAAACGCCATGACCCTCGACGTCGCCATGGGCGGCTCGACCAACACCGTACTGCACTTGCTGGCCGCAGCGCAGGAAGCCGAAGTCGATTTCAAGATGGCCGACATCGACCGCATCTCGCGCCACGTGCCCTGCCTGTGCAAGGTGGCGCCGATGACCGACAAATACCATATCGAAGACGTGCACCGCGCCGGCGGCATCGTCAGCATTCTCGGTGAACTGGCGCGCGCCGGCTTGCTCGACACCAGCCGCCCGACCATCCACAGCAAGACGCTGGGCGACGCTATCGCCAATAACGACATCACGCAAACCCAGGATGCGGCGGTGCATAAGCTGTTTAGCGCAGCGCCCGGCGGCGTTCCGACCCAGGTTGCGTTTTCTCAGGAAAAGCGCTTTACCAGCCTCGACACCGATCGCAGCAACGGCTGCATCCGCGACAAAGCCCACGCTTATTCGCAAGATGGCGGCCTGGCGGTCTTGTACGGCAACCTGGCGGAAAACGGTTGCATCGTCAAAACCGCCGGCGTCGACGAAAGCATTCTCAAGTTCAGCGGCCGCGCTCGCGTATTTGAAAGCCAGGACGACGCGGTGGAAGCGATTCTCGGCGACACGGTACATGCCGGCGACGTCGTCATCATCCGCTACGAAGGACCGAAAGGCGGCCCCGGCATGCAGGAAATGCTGTACCCGACTTCGTATATCAAATCCAAAGGCCTGGGCAAGTCCTGCGCACTGTTCACCGACGGCCGTTTCTCCGGCGGCTCCTCCGGCCTGGTGATCGGCCATGCTTCGCCGGAAGCGGCCGAAGGCGGCGCCATCGGCCTGGTCGAAGAAGGCGATATCATCGAAATCGACATCCCGGAACGCCGCATGCACCTGAAAATCAGCGATGCCGAACTGGCGCAACGACGCGTCGCGATGGATGCCAAAGGCAAGGACGCCTGGAAACCGGCCAATCGCCAGCGTTATGTGTCGCAAGCATTGCAAGCCTATGCCGCGATGGCAACCTCAGCCGACCGTGGCGCAGTGCGCGACATCAGCCAGCTGAAGCGCTAAGCAATATACGCGTTTGTTTCCTAGCGTTTATTTAGCAAGAAAAATGTAACTCTGTGTAAAAGAGGCCGGCCCAAACCGGCCTCTTTTTGCTTTCATTCCCTTGCCGGTGCTCAATTTACATGCCCGGCCCGCCTCGCTTCCAGGCCATATTCATCCTCACGATATGGTAAAGTTGCAAACCGTTTCCTGCGACAGATCCTGCGCGACATAAGCACATTAGATTTCCTGGTGAATTTTATGGCAGTCCCTGCAAGTCTTCCCGCGAACACCCCCTAAACCAACTATCGGATTGGCATCTAATAACAGATGACGTCGTTGAATAATCCCGGAATGCAAAAGAAAGCAGTAACCGTCATTGGCGGCGGACCTGCCGGCCTGATGGCGGCCGAGGTGCTGGCCGCAGGCGGCTTGCAAGTCGATGTTTACGACGCCATGCCGTCGGTCGGCCGCAAATTCCTGCTGGCCGGCAAAGGCGGCATGAACCTGACCCATTCCGAACCCTACGATAGCTTCCTGTCGCGCTACGGATCACGCCGTCCGCAGATCGCGCCGTTGCTAGACCAGTTTGATCCGGACGCGCTGCGGGCCTGGGTCCATGCGCTGGGAATCGGCACCTTCATCGGCTCCTCCGGCCGCGTGTTCCCGACCGACATGAAAGCCGCGCCGCTGCTGCGCGCCTGGCTGCATCGCTTGCGCCAGGCCGGCGTGCGGTTTCATATGCGCCATCGCTGGCTCGGTTGGGACCAAGCTGGAGCACTCAATTTCGAGACCCCGCAAGAACCGCACACCGTCAGCCCCGACGCCGTCGTACTGGCGCTAGGCGGCGGCAGTTGGGCGCGCCTCGGTTCGGACGCCAAATGGGTGCCGCTGCTGGCCCAACGCGCAATTGCGATAGCGCCGCTGCTGCCATCCAATTGCGGATTCGACATTGGCTGGAGCGAATATTTCCGCCAGCGCTTTGCCGGCCACCATCTGAAATCGGTCGCCATCGCTGTTGACTCTGCCGCTGGCGACGAACCTGCATTCCGCAAGCAAGGCGAGTTTGTGATTACCGCCGACGGCGTCGAGGGCAGCCTGATTTACGCCCTGTCGGCCGGCTTGCGCAATCGTATTGCCGCCGACGGCAAGGCTGTGATCCAGCTCGACCTGCTGCCGGACTGGCCTTTGCAACGGGTGATCGACGAAGTAGCACGGCCACGCGGTGCACGCTCCTGGTCCAGCCACTTGCAAAGCCGCTTGAGCTTGAAAGGGGTGAAAACCGGCTTGCTGAGAGAACTGGTGCCGGCTGCCGATTTTGCCGACCCATTGCGCCTGGCGCACGCCATCAAGGCGTTGCCGCTGACTTTATTGGCGCCCCGCCCTATCGATGAAGCCATCAGCAGCGCCGGCGGCGTGACCTTTGAAGCGCTTGACCAGCAACTGATGCTGAAGGCCTTGCCGGGCGTCTTTTGCGCCGGCGAAATGCTGGACTGGGAAGCCCCTACCGGCGGCTATTTGCTGAGCGCCTGTTTGGCCTCCGGCCGGGCTGCCGGCAATGGCGTCTTGAACTGGCTGCGATGATATGAGCAAGCGCATGGTCAACGCAAATATAAAGCCACATAAATCGTCATGGGTCGAGCGCCAGCGGGCCAATCAGCGCCGCATCCCGAAGATCATCGGCATCCTGATTTCGGTCTCGCTGCACGTGTTTGGCATCTGGTACCTGCTGACTCAGTTGCCGATCGAGATGCCATCGCCGGCGCCCGGCAATATGGGAACAGTCAGCATCACCCTGGCGCCGGCGCCGCGCAGCGTGCCGCCGCAACCAGTCAAGACGCCGCCCAAGCCAAAAACCGCGCCGACGCCAGTCAAGCCGAGCAAGGCCACGCCAAAAATCACGCAGGCGCCAAAATCGATCACGGCAATCACGCCGACGATTGTCACGCCACAGCCGGACGCGCCCAAATACGAGCAATCGGTGCAGGAAGATTTTTCTTCGCATATCCAGGCGGCGCGCGAGAAACGCGAAGCGGCCCAGGCCCAGGAACGTGCACTGGCCGGTGAAACCAGCGCCGCCGAAGATGCGCCACAATCGCCGAACGACATCGCCCGCGCTAACATCCAGGCGCAAAGAGGCTGGATGGGTATCGATAAAGACAAATCCGGTGGCATTTTCCAGGTGCGCGACAAAACACCGTTCCGCGCCGATCTGATTTTCCGTGGCTGGAACGTCGGCTCCAGCCGCAATGCGCAGCAGAATATTCCGGTTGAGCGCGGCAGCGAAGAAAGTATCGAAGTGGCTATCGTCAATAAAATGATAGAAATGATTCGCAAAAAAACCAGCACGGATATTCCCTGGCGCTCGGAACGCCTGGGCCGTGTCATTACGCTCAGCGCCCGGTTGAAAGATACCGCCGAACTGCAACAATTCCTGATGCGGGAAATGTTTTACCAGGATAGCGCGCCACCGCGATAGAGAGCCGGCGCAGCCATCCGCCAGACCGCAAAGAAATAGCGGCTGCGCCTTGTTCCGCTTACAATATCGCCTATTCCCGAATACTTTAGGGCCTGTTAACAATTGATTTGGGAGATGCGTTCCAACCAAAACGTGTGCTGGCAAGGCGCGTGGCGTAGCTGGGGCTGGTGCCCCAGCAAGCCATGCAACGCGGTCAGCGCACGTTTTGGTTGGAACCCTCCGGGAACGGCTGCAGGCGTCGCATGCCGTTGTTGCGGCTCCATGTCGTAACATTCGGTAGCACCGCTACCTCGCGTCACCGCGCCTAGGCACGCAACGCCTGCCGCGCGTTCGCACTCCCAAATCAATTGTTAACAGGCCCTAGCAATCAAGCGCACTTCAGCGCTTGAGAAAGAACCAATTCAATGCGATCAAATCTTCAGCAACGGGCCGCCCGATGACGGTAGCGGCACAAAAAGTTTCACCCGGCATGCAGCAATATCTCGGCATCAAGGCCGACTATCCGGACACGCTCGTGTTCTATCGGATGGGGGATTTTTACGAACTGTTTTTCGACGATGCGGAAAAAGCCGCGCGCCTGCTAGGCATCACGCTGACCGCTCGCGGCACCTATAACAACGCGCCGATCAAGATGTGCGGCGTACCGTTTCACTCTGCCGATCAATACCTGGCCAAGCTGATCAAGCTCGGCGAATCGGTGGCGCTGTGCGAACAAATCGGCGATCCAGCCACCAGCAAGGGGCCGGTCGACAGAAAAGTGCTGCGCGTGATTACGCCCGGCACCTTGACCGATTCCAACCTGCTGCCGGAAAAGTCAGACCAGCCGTTGCTGGCGCTGTACGTGACTCAGCAGCGCAAGGCGGTCAAAGTCGGCCTGGCATGGCTATCGATGGCCAGCGGCGCGCTAAAGATGATGGAGTTCGCTTGCGAACCGGCCACCCTGGATACCTTGCTCAAGCAAGAGCTGGAACGGATCGCGCCGGCGGAAATCCTGGTGGCCGACATGGTCCAGGCGATGCTGGCCAACAGCGTGGTCGACAAGGCTACCACCGTGCCGGAATGGCACTTCGATATCGCCCACGGCCAGAAAGCCCTGCTCGACCAACTCGCAGTCAGCAACCTGAGCGGCTTCGGCGCAGAAAGCTTGAGCGCCGCGATCGGCGCTGCCGGCGCCTTGCTGCGCTATGCCCAGTCGACCCAGGGCAAGGGCTTGCAGCATGTACGCACCCTCACGGTCGAAACCGAAAACGAATTCATCGGCCTCGACGCCGCCACCCGGCGCAACCTGGAACTCACCGAAACCATACGCGGCCAGGATGCTTCATCCGGCGCGCCGACCCTGTTTTCGCTGCTCGACCACTGCCGCACCGCGATGGGTTCGCGCCTGCTGCGCCATTGGCTGCATCACGCCAAGCGCGACCAGAACGTCGCCCGCGGCCGCCATGCGGCGATCGGCGCCTTGATTGCAGCCGATTGCGGCAGCGCCATTTCCAGCACCCTGAGCGCGGTACCGGATATCGAACGGATCACCGCGCGCATCGCCTTGCTGTCGGCGCGGCCACGCGACCTGGCCGGTTTGCGCGACGGCTTGCTGCAGCTCGATTCGCTGCGCGCCGACATCGCCATGTGCGGCAGCGACTCGCCAGCTCCGTTATTGCAAGAATTGCAGATCGCCTTGGAAACCCCGGTCGATTGCCTGCAACTGCTGCAGAGCGCGATCGCCACCGAGCCGTCGACCATGGTGCGCGACGGCGGTGTCATCGCCACCGGCTTCGACGCCGAACTGGATGAACTGCGCGGGCTTTCGGAAAACGCCGGCCAGTTCCTGGTCGATCTGGAGACGCGTGAACGCGCCCGCACCGGGATTGCTAACCTGCGCGTCGAATATAACAAGGTGCATGGCTTTTACATCGAAGTCACGCACGGCCAGACCGACAAGGTGCCAGACGATTACCGCCGCCGTCAGACTTTGAAGAACGCCGAGCGCTACATCACGCCGGAATTGAAAGCGTTTGAAGACAAAGCCTTGTCGGCGCAAGAGCGCGCATTGATACGCGAGAAAGCGCTGTACGAACAGATCTTGCAGGACTTGGCGCCGCAGATCGGTACTTTGCAAAACATCGCCCACGCCCTGGCGCAACTCGATACGCTGGTGGCGCTGGCCGATCACGCCGCACGCCACGACTGGTGCGTGCCGCAGCTGGTGACGGAGCCGGCGATTCAGATCGCGCAGGGCCGCCATCCGGTGGTCGAAAAGCAGATTGAACGCTTCATCGCCAACGATTGCCAGCTATCGACCGAACGCAAACTGCTGCTGATCACCGGCCCCAACATGGGCGGTAAATCGACGTTCATGCGCCAGGTGGCGCTGATCACCCTGCTGGCTTACGTCGGCAGTTACGTGCCCGCCGACAGCGCTGTGCTGGGCCCGATCGACCGCATCTTTACCCGTATCGGAGCGGCCGACGACCTGGCCGGCGGCCGCTCCACCTTCATGGTGGAAATGACTGAATCGGCAGCCATCCTCAACGGCGCCAGCGAAAACTCGCTGGTGCTGATGGACGAAGTGGGCCGCGGCACCTCGACCTTCGACGGCCTGGCGCTGGCGTGGGCGATCGCCCGTCATCTGATCGACGTCACCCGCAGCTTCACCCTGTTTGCCACCCACTATTTCGAACTCACCCAATTACCGGATTTGCATCCATCGGCGGCCAATGTGCATTTGTCGGCGGTCGAGCATAAGGACAGCATCGTTTTCCTGCACGCAGTGCAAGCCGGTCCGGCATCGCAGAGTTATGGTCTGCAGGTGGCGCAACTGGCGGGCGTACCGGCGCCGGTGATCCGCGCCGCCCGCAAGCATTTGGCTTTGTTGGAATCGCAATCGGTGCAGCAGACGCCGCAATTCGACTTGTTTACGCAAGCCGCCAGCATGGATGCGGATGCAGAAAGCGGCAACGATGAAGCCCTGCCGAGTGAATTGATGATTGCCCTGGACAGCATCGATCCTGACGCATTGACGCCGCGCGAAGCCCTGGAGCAGTTATATCGCCTGAAGCACCTCAGTATTGAGCAAAAAGCCGGGCAAAAAAACTGATGGATGCGCTGGCTCGCCCTCACCCTCACCCTCGCCGCAGATTGCCGCTTCGGCTAGCGCAATCGCTGATGCTGCTTGCATTGGCGTTCGTGTTGGCGGCAAGTTGCGGTGCGGCGCTGGCGCAAACCACCGGTTTCAGTTTTGGCGTCATCGCGCATGTGTTTCGCAACCATGCGGATGAAACGGCGTTACGCAACGCAATCAGCGAAACCGACGCCGATAATCTTGCCTTCGTGGTGGCAAATGGCATCAAGGCCAGCAGCGAACCGTGTACCGACAAGTTATACGGCCAGCGCAAGGCATTGCTGAGCAGCGCAAAAAACGGCTTGATCGTATCCTTGTCCGCCAGCGATTGGGTGACATGCAGGACCGCGGCCGACCGCTCGGCAGCGATAGAGCGCCTGGGCCGGATCCGCGAGCTGTTCTTTTCTGACGAATTTTCTTTCGGCGACAGCAAGATCCCGCTGATCAGGCAATCGACCTCGCCAAAATTCCGCAGCTATGTAGAGAACGCACGCTGGGAAATCGGCAATGTGGTATTTGCCACGATCAACCTGCCTGCCGCCAACAATCACTATCTGCCAGAAGGTGGCCGCAACAGCGAATTTGAAGACAGGCAAATCGCCAACCGGGAATGGCTGCAGCGGATTTTCCTGAATGCGGCGCAAAAAAAATCCGATGCGGTAGTCCTGTTTTGCGACGGCGACCCTCTGGCCACCCAGCGCCATCGGGTTTTCGACTTTAATGTCAAGCGCGACGGCTTTTCCGAGATTCGCCAGCGCATCAATTCGTACGCCGCGCATTTTGACGGCAAGGTGCTGCTAATCCACGGACAGGGACGCCCCGGGGCCGACTCATCAAACCCGCCGGCCATCATCTGGCAACGCAATCTGGGCGATCTGGAAGTCCCCGCCGGCTGGCTCAAGGTCACTGTGGATCCGGCCAACCCCAAGTTGTTCGAACTCGGTAAAGCAGCCGATCAGCAGCCCCTTTCGCGACGCTAACCGTGGCGCGGACAGCCGTCTGAAAACAAAAAGCCGCAGAACATACAGATCTGCGGCTTTTTTTCATGCGCCGTCATGACTGCTCCGGCGCAAAACACTAGCGAGTTAGTGGATAGGATGGCTGCGGAAATGATCGTCAGCGCCATCGTCGTCCAGATCGTCGTGATGATGGCCGTGCGCACCGTGCACATGCTGATGGGCGATCTCTTCTTCCGACGCGGCACGGACTTCCGTCACGTTCAGATCGAAACGCAGAGCAATCCCGGCCAGCGGATGATTACCGTCGAGTACCACCTTGTCGTCGGCAATGTCAGTCACGGTAAAAATCAATGCTTGCTCTTCGTCATCCTCGTTGTCCGGCGTGCCTTCAAATTGCATGCCGACTTCCAGCGGCGTCGGCAAACGATTGCGGGGCTCTATCTTGACCAGATTCGAGTCGTACTCGCCAAACGCATCGTCCGGCTCAACTTGCAGTTCGGTTTGATAGCCGACTTCCTTGCCATCCAGTGCTTCTTCGATTTTCGGCAGCGTGTTTTCATAACCGCCGTGCAAATACACCATCGGCTCGCTGCTTTCTTCGATCAGATTGCCTTGGGCATCTGACAATTTGTAGCGTACAGTCACTACCGTATTTTTGGCAATCTTCATGATCATTCCTTTCATTTAACATGCGTTCGGATTATACCCGCCCGGACGGCCCAGCCTTGCCGATGCAGCAAAAAATTACGCAAGCGCCTCAATCGCGCTAGTCAGAGCGCCTTGACTGGGCGTCGAATCATCATCCCAGCCCTGATTCTAAGTCTAAGCCATGCAACCCGATATAATGTCGGGATGAAAAATTTCACACTCCTGGGCGGCCTGTCGCCCGCGCAATTTTTACGCGATTACTGGCATAAAAAACCCTTGCTGATTCGTCAGGCGATTCCCGGCTTCACTCCCCTGCTGTCGCCCGAAGCCCTGTTTGAACTGGCCCAGCGGGACGACGTCGAATCGCGCCTGGTCACCCATTTCAAGCAGCAATGGCAAGTCACCAACGGTCCGGTCAAGGATCTGCCGGGCACAGATAAAAAAGACTGGACCCTGCTGGTACAAGGCGTCAACCTGCACGACGATAGCGCCGATGCGCTGTTGCGGCAGTTCCGCTTCATTCCCGATGCACGGCTGGATGATCTGATGATCAGCTACGCCACCGATACCGGCGGCGTCGGCCCGCATTTTGATTCTTACGACGTGTTCTTGCTGCAGGCCCACGGCCAGCGGCGCTGGAAAATCGGCGCCACCCAGGATTTGACTCTGGTGCAAGGCAGCGCGCTGAAGATACTCAAGAACTTCGAGCCCGAGCAGGAATTCATTCTGGAACCCGGCGACATGCTTTACCTGCCGCCGCAATACGCCCACGACGGCACTGCCATTGGCGAATGCATGACCTATTCGATCGGCTTTCGCGCTCCGCCGTTTCAAGAACTGGGCGAAGCGTTCCTGCAATTCATGGCGGATTCCATCGACCTGCCCGGGCGCTATGCCGATCCGGATCTGCAAGCCAGCAAACATCCGGCGGAAATCAGCGCCGGCATGCTGACGCAAATCTCGGATGAACTCAACAAAGTCCGCTTCACTGAGGACGATATTGCCATTTTCGTCGGCGAGTATCTGTCTGAACCGAAGGCCAGCGTGTTTTTCGAATCACCGGCGCGGCCCCTGACATTGGCTCGCTTTACTGCCGCATTAAACAAACGCGGCGTGGCGTTATCGCGCAAAACCCAGATGCTGTATCGCGGCAAACATGTATTTATCAACGGCGAATCATTCGCCGCAGGACGTGCCGATAAAACATCATTGACACTGCTGGCAGACCACCGCCGGCTCGATAGCGAAGCCGCAGCAAAAGTCTCGACCGATGTACTGGAAGCGCTGTACACCTGGTACGAAGACGGCTGGATTACGCTCGGCTGAGCGCACCCCGGTGCTTCAGGTATGGCGACAATACCTGAAGCACGCCGCCTTCCAGAATAATGTAATAAGCAGCTAGGTTTTATAGCTGCGTTTTAAATAAGCAGACGAGATTGAAGTGGCTCGTCTAAAGCATCGAAATAGAACAAATAAGACTTTATTTTAATGCCGTCAATAATAAAAAATACCGAAACTAATATTTGGTCAGATTTGCATGAATATTATTCGCAATTGACGTTATTTAACAAACAAGCGCCAAAAACAGTAGTCCAAAGGTATTTACCACGAGCAGTCATGCGACGACGGCGAATATATTTTCAACGACAAATTGACTGGGTGCAGCTACCACCACTCGACAATACAATTGAAGCGCCTACCCGGACATACGAAATCTCTGTTGCGTTGATACAAATTCTTACCAAATAGCAAACCGTTAATGTCTTATTTAACAAATTCCGGCTATAATTCTGAGCTGGAAAGTTTTTGTTGCATCGCGATGCGCAGTCCCGGCAAAGCACTGCGAAAACATCCTGTAGAGCGATAATTACCGGTAATTATTCATCGCAAAATTTTTGATTACTACTGAAGGAACATTCATGAAAAAAACACTGTTGATCGCATCCCTGTTGGCTCTGACTCTGGCTGCTTGCGGCAAAAAAGACGAAGCTCCTGCTGCTGACGCATCTGCTGCAGCTCCAATGGCTGCTCCTGCTGCCGCTGCTGCTTCTGCTGCATCCGACGCTGCTGCTGCTGCAACTGCCGCTGGTTCCGCTGCATCCGACGCAGCTGCTGCTGCCGGTACTGCTGCTGCCGCTGCTGGTTCCGCTGCTGCTGATGCTGCTCACACAGCTGTTGACGCTGCTGCTGACGCTGCTAAAGCTGCTGCCGCACCTGCTGCTTCCAAGTAATCATTGGTTGCTTAAAAAAAGCCGACCCTTGGGTCGGCTTTTTTATTGCCCGGCATATTTCCAGACCATCGGGTAAAGATCGAGTCCGCGCCTCGCGGTAATTGATCACGCCACGTTTCACATTTCTGGCATCACATCTCTATCCAGCCAAAGCCTTCTTCCTGGCACGCTATCGTCACCTCCATTGATTCGCTATGCCGTGCGCCGCACAGCGCCGCATGCGCCAGTTCCGGCAAATTGTTGCGCGCACTCAGGTGCGCGCCGACCACCCTACGCAAGCGCGACTGATCCAGCGCCGCCAGAATTTCACGCGCCGCATCGTTCGACAGATGGCCATACTGGCCGCCAATACGGCGCTTCAATGATGCCGGATAAGCCGAATCGCTGAGCATCTGGCGATCATGATTGCACTCCAACACCAGCGCATCGCTACCGCTTAACGCTTGCACCAGATGTTCGGTAAGCTTGCCGGCGTCGGTCAGCACACCCAACTGGCGATTGCCATCCGTGGCGACGTACTGAACCGGCTCCCGCGCATCGTGCGGAACCGTGTAGGGCATTAACTGGAGATCGCCGATGGCAAAGGTATCGTCATCGCGGCAAAAACTGAGCGCAACATCAGCAGCACTGTCCTGGCGTAAGGCTTGATAAGTACCGTAGGTGAGCCACACTGGCAAGCGATGACGGCGGGCGAATTTGAAAACACCACCGATATGATCTTGATGTTCGTGAGTGACGATAATTGCAGAGAGTGCGGCGCCATCCAGGCCCAGGCGGGCCAGGCGGCGTTCGGTTTCCCGAATGCCAAAGCCGCAATCAAGCATCACGTTGGTGCTCGTGCTGCCTGATGTTGCTGAAATCAGCAATGCGTTGCCTTCGCTGCCACTACCCAGACTTGCGAATTTCAAGGGTAGTCCCGACAGGAAGGCTGGCGCATTGCGTCTTTACGACTTACCGAACAACTTACTTCAACTGCTCGTTCAGCAAAGCCAGAATCTTGTCGGAAGTTTTCGACAGTTCAGGTTTGCCATCCTTGTTTAACACAGCCACCTGGCTGCCGGCGTCAGAACCCTTGACCGAGATACGGTAGCTAGCTGCATTCTTTGCCTTGTCGCTATCCGAGCTGCTGAACAGTTTGGCAAAGAAACCCTTATCCGATTTCTTGTCCTTGGCGTCTGCATCCTGATCAACGTAGCGCACGAAGTACAGACCTTGCGTACGGTCACGATCTTCCACCGTGAAACCGACACGATCCAGCGCCAGGCCAACACGACGCCACGCGCGGTCGAAGCCCTCATCTATCTGAACATAATCGCCAGCGGCATTCTTCACCAGCTTGGAGCGTGCTTGCAACGATGGCGCGTTGGCAACGGCTGCCTTGGCTTTCACTTGGTCATTGCCCAGACGCCCCATCAAACGCGACAGGAATTCTGCTTCCAGTTGCGGATCAGGAGCGCGTGCAGTCCAGATGCTCGATTCTTTTTGCGCGCCGGACAATACTTCTTCCGCGCCGCGATGGCTGATATAGATTTCGGTTGTGCCGTTAGGACCGCGCTCCAGGCGGGTACGGAATTTGTCGCGCTCACCGGTCGAATACAGGGAGTCAAATACCTTGCCCAGCGTATTGCGTACAAAGTCCTGTGGAATCTTGGCGCGATTTTCAGCCCAGTCGGTTTCCATCACACCGGTTTCCGAATTTTCGACATTGATCAGGAAACCCGAATCCTGCCAAAAATCCTTGACCTTAGGCCACAAGCTTTCAGGACTGGCGTTGACCACCAGCCAGCGCTGCGAGCCATCGCGTTCAATGTGCATGTCAGGCGCTGCGTTAGGTGCGATTGCCGCAGCAGCCTCGGCTGGGCGAGCGCCCTGCTCAAGGTTATAGCCGGAAGCGGTTGCAGTACCTGCGTTCGATTCAGGAATCGCATAACGATTCTCGCGCTGCAACTGGGTCAGATCAGGCGGGATATCCAGTTTTGGCGCCGTCACCTTGCCTGCGCTTTTGTAGTCGATACGATCCGGTTCAAGCACTGAACTGATCGACGAGCATCCTGCCAGACCGGCGAGCGCCAGAGCGACGACAAGGCCACGTTGTGTGAAACTGATTTGAGTCGATGGAATGTTCTTGCGAATAGTCATGTGGATACAGGATCAAAAAGACGAGAGAAATGGAAACGCCTGTCAGCGCAGTTTATTTTAATACACCCGATTCACGCAGCGCCGCCCGCACCGTTGCATGAAACTCGGCAGCCAGCGGCACCAATGGCAAACGGATTCCGTCCGACATCATGCCCATCTCCGTGAGCGCCCATTTCACAGGCAAAGGATTCGGCTCAACAAATAATTTATTATGCAGCGGTAAAAGCTTGTTGTTCAGTCTGACTGCTTCGGCCACATTCCCGTTCATTGCCGCGACACATAACAAATGCATGTCGCGCGGGGCGACATTGGCGGTCACCGAAATATTGCCCTTGCCACCGCAGAACATCAACGCCATGGCGGTAGCGTCGTCGCCGGAATACACGGCAAAATCGGCAGGCGCCAGACGGATCAGATCCGAACCGCGGCCGATATTGCCGGTGGCATCCTTGACGCCGATGATCCCGGGCACCTGGGCCAGACGCAGTATAGTCTCGTTGCTCATGTCCGCCACGGTACGGCCGGGGACGTTGTACAAAATGACAGGCAAATCGACCGATTCGGCGATTTTCTTGAAATGCTGGTACATGCCCTCTTGCGTCGGCCGGTTGTAATAAGGCACAACCTGCAACGATGCGTCAGCGCCGGCTTCCTTGGCAAAACGGGTCAGCTGGATTGCTTCCGCAGTGGAGTTGCCGCCGCTGCCGGCAATGATCGGAATTCGTTTGGCCGCATGGTCGACCGCCAGCTTGATCAGGGCACAGTGCTCTTCCACCGTGACGGTCGGCGACTCGCCGGAAGTGCCGACGATAACGATGGCGTCAGTCCCTTCAGTGATATGCCAGTCAATCAGCTTTCGCAAACCTGGCAAGTCGAGGCTGCCGTCGGTATGCATGGGAGTAACGATTGCAACAATGCTGCCCTTGATCATGATCGTGAATGCGAAAAAATAAAAGACTGATTGTAGCGGATCGCCGCGGCTATGGGGTATTTCCGCTTGTAAAACAAGTTACAAATACAATTTCCACGCGGAAATTTATCGCAATCCGCCTCTGCCGCCCGCTAGATTCCTTATGCGATACGCAGGGTCGAAGCTGGGCCGGCGGCTTGTTTAATCGCGCAAATCCGCTGCACCATAGCCGGTTTCGGCCCTTCTATAAAACCATCCTCGAAGGCCAGCACATGCCAGCAACTGGCCGTATCGGCTGCCAGCAAGGCCAGCAATTCGCCGGGTTGCAGTAAAAAATCGGGGTTGGACGGCTTGCCAAATTGCTCATTGCCGGCTGCAAACGTTTCATATAGCAGGACGCCGTGCTTGGCCACGCTTTCCAATATCAGAGGGAACAATGGCCGATGCAGGTAATTGGTCGCCACCACGGCGCTAAACCGAGACGCCTGGAATAAATCCGTCAGAGCGTCCGTTGGACCATCCTCCAGGTCGATCTGGCGCGTCGTTACGCCGGCCGCCTGGATCTCTGCCAGCAACTCAGGATTGCGATCAACCGCCAGCACCGCCAGGCCTTGGCCTTGCTGCGCCAGCCATACGGCGTGGCGGCCATTGCCGCAAGCCAGATCCAATACCGTACCGGCCGGTATCAAGCCGCCGAAGCGGCGGATCCACGGGGACACCAAATTTATCGACACGCTCACCTACCGTTATCTTCTGCTATCCGTTGAGTTGACGAATTGAATGATTAAGTCAGGAACAGCTGCCCGGGCTTCAGCTATAACTTCAGCTATAACTCAGGCCCATCGCCTCGCGCACATCGCGCATCGTATCCTGCGCCAGCTTGCGCGCGTGATCGCAGCCATCCGCGACAATCGCCCGCACCAGCGAAGGATCGTCCAGATATTGCTGGGCGCGTTCGTGCATAGGCTCTTGCTCTTTAATAATGGCGTCGATTACGGGCTGCTTGCACTCGAGGCAACCGATACCTGCGCTGCGGCAGCCTTTGGTCACCCATTGCCGGGTTGCGTCGTCGGAATACACCAGATGGAATTGCCAGACCGGGCATTTATCCGGATCGCCGGGATCGGTGCGGCGCACCCGCGCCGGATCAGTCGGCATGGTCCGTACTTTCTTGGTGACCACATCCTTGTCTTCACGCAGGGCGATGGCGTTACCATAGCTCTTCGACATCTTCTGACCGTCCAGCCCCGGCAAACGCGAGGCTTCGGTCAGCAGCGCCTGCGGCTCTGACAGAATCAGCTTGCGGCTGCCCTCGAGGAACCCAAACAAGCGCTCGCGGTCGATCATCGACAGGTTCTGGGCGTCATCCAGCATAGCCTTGGCTTGCCCTAACGCGTCCTCGCTGCCTTGCTGCTGGAACTCGGTGCGTAATTCGTTGTAAAGCTTGGCGCGTTTGCTGCCCAGCTTCTTGACGGCTTCCTGGGCCTTCTCTTCAAAACCCTTTTCCTTGCCGTACAGATGATTAAAACGGCGCGCGATTTCACGCATCATTTCGATGTGCGGCACTTGATCGTCACCCACCGGCACCTGGCTGGCGCGGTAAATCAGGACGTCGGCGGCTTGCAGCAGCGGGTAACCGAGAAAACCATAGGTCGCAAGGTCGCGGTCACTCAGTTTTTCCTGCTGATCCTTGTAGGTCGGCACCCGCTCCAGCCAACCCAGCGGGGTTGCCATCGACAGCAGCAAATGCAGTTCGGCGTGCTCCGGCACCTTGGACTGGATGAACAGCGTGGCTTGCGAGGGATCGACCCCTGACGCCAGCCAGTCGATCAGCATGTCCCAGGTATTGGTTTCGATCTGGCTGGGATCGTCGTAATGCGTAGTCAACGCATGCCAATCGGCGACAAAAAACAGGCAAGGCAATTCGGATTGCAGCCTTATCCAGTTTTTCAAGGCGCCGTGATAGTGGCCAAGATGCAAAGCGCCAGTCGGGCGCATACCAGAGACAACACGGTCAGGGTACATGGGTGATTAATTTAACGGAGTAAAAAGGAAATCGGCAAGGTGATGAGTTGCAGCAAATCAAGCGCAAACGAACGGACTGGATTAACCCAGAGATACAACAGCGACACACCACCAATTTTAATAAAAAGCAGTGCCAGCACAATAAAAAACCCATATGGCTCGATTTTCGCAAACTGATATGCATATTTATGCGGCAGCAAACTGGTCAGGATGCGGCCCCCATCTAATGGAGGAATTGGGAACAGATTGAAGGCAAACAATGCCAAATTAACCAGAACGCCGGCTTTAGCCATCAAGGCAAGAAATTCTTCGGGGCCGGAAAACTGAAACGACAATTGGTATAGCACAAGCCATAGCAACGCCATAAAGAGATTCGCCGCCGGCCCAGCCAGCGCGACCCAGGCCATGTCGCGCTTGGGCTTGCGCAACTGGCCGAAATTGATAGGCACCGGCTTGGCGTAACCGAACAGAAAGGCGCCGCCGGTAGAAAAATACAGCAATATCGGAATCAGGACCGTCCCGAAGGGATCGATATGCTTGATCGGGTTGAGGCTCATGCGGCCTTGCATGTAGGCCGTGGAATCGCCGAAATACTTGGCGGCGTAGGCATGCGCAGCCTCATGCAGCGTAATGGCAAACAATACGGGCAAGGCGTATACAGCGACGGTTTGGATAAGATCGTTCATGGGCGGGATTCTATCAGAGGGGCGCACGGCCACGACGCAGCAGGCGACAAAAGGTCTGTGAGCGGCTTGTGTCGAACGGCGAGAAAATTACAAAAAGACAATAATGGCGCAGCATAGGCTAGCGACAACCGCGCCCTCATCTCGATCATCACAAACCAAACAGACCGGCGTCGCCGCGCCCTTGACGTATCAGCTCCGGTTCATCGCTGGTCAAGTCGATCACCGTGGTCGGCTCCAGGCTGCAGGCGCCGCCATCGATCACCAGCTCGATTTGCTTTTGCAGTTGATCGCGCACTTCTTCCGGATCGGTCAAGGCCTGGGCCTCACCCGGCAAAATCAATGTGGTGCCGATCAATGGCTGCCCCAGCTCTTCCAGTACGGCGTTCACAATTCCGTGCTGCGGCACGCGCAGGCCGATAGTCTTGCGCGCCGGATGGCTCAGGCGGCGCGGCACTTCCTTGGTGGCCTCCAGAATAAAGGTGAAAGCACCCGGCGTTGCGCTTTTCAGCAGGCGAAACTGGCGATTATCGACTTTGGCGTACAGCGAAATTTCACTCAAATCGCGGCATAGCATGGTCAGATGGTGTTTGTCGTCGACACCACGAATACGCCTGACGCGCTCTACCGCATCCTTGTTATCGAGCTGGCAAACCAACGCATAACAGCAGTCGGTGGGCAGCGCGACGATGCCGCCGGCCTGGATGATTTGCACCGCCTGCTTGATCAGACGCAGTTGCGGATTGTCTGGATGAATTTGGAAAAACTGGCTCATGGCTCGCTATTTTGAAAATGAAAAGCGGCGCTAGCCCTAAGACTAGCGCCGCCTTGCGTATAAAGAAATTACAAGGCAGTGACTTGCGGATTACGCAAAGCTGCTATGCGTTGTTCTATCGGCGGATGGCTGGAAAACAGCGCCATGAAACCCGGCTTGTCATTGATGCCCAGTGCCGCCATCGACTCCGGCAATGTCGCTGGCTCAATCCCGCCCAGCCTTGCCAGCGCCCTTTGCATCGGCAATGCACTGCCCAGCAATTTGGCCGAGCCGGCATCGGCGCGGAATTCGCGATGCCGCGAGAACCAGGCAACAATCAGCGACGCCCCTATCCCCAGCACAATCTGCGACACCAGCACAGTCGCCATATAACCGATGCCAGGACCGCTATTATTATCACGCGACAAAGCGCGATCGACAGCATAACCGATGACACGCGACAGGAACACCACAAAAGTGTTCACCACGCCCTGGATCAGGGTCATGGTCACCATGTCGCCGTTGGCGACGTGAGCGATCTCGTGGCCCAATACGGCCTCGACTTCTTCCTTGGTCATGCTTTCCAGCAGGCCGGTGGAAACCGCCACCAGCGCCGCGTTCTTGAAAGCACCGGTGGCAAATGCATTCGGATCGCCCTGATACACTGCCACCTCCGGCATGCCGATGCCGGCGCGTTGCGCCAGTTTGCTTACCGTATCCATCAGCCACAACTCGGTCGAATTGGATGGCGCAGTAATGACACGCGCACCGGTCGACCACTTTGCCATTTGCTTGCTGATCAGCAGAGAGAAAATCGAACCGGTGAAGCCGACCACCAGCGAAAACACCATCAGCATCGGCAGGTTAAGGCCGGCGCGCGTCAGGAAACGGTCCACGCCCAGCAGCGACAGAACGATGCTCATCACAACCATCACCGCAATATTGGTAGCGAGGAACAGGAAAATACGTTTCATGTAAAAAACTCCAGAATGGGAAAGAAGTGCCTTTAAAATAAGGTCACCGACGCAAATTTCAAGGCAGGATGAACAATTATGCCAGACTGCCTGCTTCGCAAAACATCGCATTTGCATAAAATTTGCACAACAAAATCAATTCGCTCGTCGATATAAAAAACATTCATGCTTGTTGCCACCGAGTCAATCCATCCGCCATCCCCCATCGAGCAAATCTGCCGGCCGTTTCTACGCGATCGCCTGATGCACCTGTTGCTGCTCGTCGCCATCCTGCTCTCTACCCTGTCGCCGCAACCGTTGGCGGAATATCGGCACTGGGTCGACTGGAATACCATCGCGACCCTGGCCGGCATGCTGTTGCTGACCAAGGGCATCGAAGTCAGCGGCTACCTGGAACATCTGGGACGCCGCATCATCAATCGACTGCAGCAGGAACGCGTGCTGGCCATCTTTCTGGTGTCGGCCTCGGCGCTGCTATCTACCCTGCTGACCAACGACATCGCGTTGTTCGTCATGGTTCCGCTGACGGTCGGCCTGGGCAGTATCAGCGGCTTGCCGATCGGCCGCCTGGTGATCTTTGAAGCATTGGCGGTGAATGCCGGCTCGCTGCTGACGCCGATCGGCAACCCGCAAAACATCCTGCTGTGGCAGCGTTCGCACCTGTCCTTTACCGAATTCACCTGGCAGATGGCGCCGCTGGCGTTGGCGATTTTTTTGCTGCTGCTACTGGCGACTTGGTTCTGCTTCCCCAAACAAACCATACACGTTGAGCTGGAGGACGATCCGGCCGCCTATCGGGTCGGGCTGCTGAGGACATGCGGGCTGCTCTATCTGGCGTTCCTGGCGATGGTGGAACTAGGCCATCCGGGCTGGGGTTTGCTGGGAGTGGCGGCTGCCGCGCTGCTGTTTTGCCGGGAGATCGTGGCCAAAGTCGATTGGAGCCTGATCCTGGTCTTCATCCTGATGTTCATCGACATCCGCTTGCTGACGCAGCTGCATATGGTCCAGGAGTGGGTGGCAGCGATTCCGCATTTTTCCCGGTTTGAACTGTTTATGAGCGCCCTGCTCGGCTCGCAAATCGTCAGCAATGTTCCAGCCGCTATCCTGCTGGTGAATTACTCCACCGCCTACAAGGTGATCGCATACGGCGTCAACGCCGCCGGCTTCGGCCTGGCGATCGGCTCGCTGGCCAACATCATCGCGCTGCGCATGGCTCCTGAGCGCCATCTGTGGCTGCGCTTCCACCTGTACTCTTTCCCCTTCCTGGTTCTATCTGCCTTGATGGCCTGGAGTATTCTGGCATGAAGCAGTCTGGCCTGAATCTAGCGGAAAAACAAAAGTCTGGTCAAGAAGGTGTAATCGGCTTCGGTCGCCATCATGCCGACCAGCACCAGCAGGCACATCGGCGGCAGCAAGATCGCAATAACCAGCGCCAGCCGCTCCCAGGCCATGTGCATGAAGAAGGCGACGATCAGCCCCGCCTTCATCAGCATCAAGACCAGGATCAGGGTCCAGCGCAGGTAGCTATGAAAATTGAAGTAGTCGACCAGATAGGAAAACGTGCTGAGTACAAATAGCAGGCCCCATATCTTCAGATACAGGCTGATCGGATGTTGTTGTCCTGTGGCGGAAGTCATGAGCGCACCTACCAAAGATAGAACAAGGCAAAAATGAAGACCCAGACCAGATCGACAAAGTGCCAGTACAAACCGGCGATTTCGACGATCTGGTAGTTGCCGCCTGCCTTGGTGCCTTCGTCATAACGGCCGCGCAGCAAGCGCACGGCCACCGTAATCAGGTAAATCACACCGGCCGTCACATGCAAACCGTGGAAACCGGTGATCATGAAAAAGGTTGAGCCGAATTGCGCTGCACCCATCGGATTGCCCCAGGGGCGCACTCCCTCCTGCACGATCAGCTTAGTCCATTCGAACATCTGCATGCTGACGAAACATGCGCCGAAGCCGGCTGTGACAAACATCAATATGGCCGCCCTTACCCGCTCGCGGCGATAGGCAAAATTGACCGCCATCGCCATCGTGCCGCTGCTGCTGATGAGGACGAAGGTCATGATGGCGATCAATAACAACGGCACCTCGGCGCCGCCGATCTTCAGGCTGAACACCAGGCTCGGATTGGGCCACGGAACGGTGCTGGAGATACGCACCGTCATGTAGCCGGTCAGGAAGCAACTAAAGATGAAGGTATCTGACAGCAGGAAGATCCACATCATCGCCTTGCCCCAGGACACCTGGAACGCCTGCCGGTCCGAGGACCAGTCCGCCACCAGTTGCCGCCAGCGATTGGGGGCGACGGCGGCGGGCGAAGTCACTGTGCTCATACATCCTCCTTTGCGACGATTTACCTGCGTTCAACGCGTACCGCAAACCAAACGCACCAGTTCCGGCGTCAGCCAGCCCAGCGCCGCAAACAACAACAGCCAGAGCGCCAGCAGGAAATGCCAGTAGCGCGCGCACAAACGGATGCGCCAGGCCAGGCGGCTGGCATCCTGGCGCCAGGCGCCGGCTGCGGTGATACCCCAGCCGACCAGTCCGCCCGCCACGTGCAGGCCGTGCATGGCCGTCAGCAGGTAAAAGAAACTGCCGGCCGGATTGCCGCGGGCGGTTACATGGATCGCTTGCAAGGCTTGCCATCCCCACAATTGCACGCACAGGAAAGCGATGCTGCAAACACCGGCAGCGCTCAGCAGAGTGCGGGCACGTTGCAGATAGAGGGTGCCGGCCGCGGTGGCGGCGAGCTGCAACAGCACGCTGGCGAGCACCAGTAACGCGCTGCTCAGCCAGAGCTGCCACGGCATCGCCAGCGGCGACCAGTCGCGGGCGTCCATCCGCATCGAATAGGCAGCGAGGAAAAGCGAGAATAGCGATGTTGCGACACCGATGAATACCCATAAGGCGACGCTGACAGCGGCATCGTGCTGATCTGAAGGCGTGCCTTCGGCGCCATACCCGTACCGCACATAACCGGCGGCAGGCGGTTTCAAAATGGCGGCCTGGCTGGCGCTCTGATGCAGGCTCATGCGTATGTCTCCTTTGCCACGCGCGACTCGGCGTCGCCGGCCACCGGCGGCACGTTCTGCGCAATGAAATCCTCTGGCGCACCCGGCACGCTGTAGGTATAAGCGCCGCGATAAACCACCGGCAGCAGCTCGCCCCAATTACCGTGGGCGGGCGGGGTTGCCGGTGTCTGCCATTCCAGCGAGGCAGCGCGCCACGGATTCGGCAGCGCCGGTTTGCCGCGGAAAACGCTCCAGATCAGATTAAAGATGAACAATAGTTGCGCCGTCGCCACGATTAACGCCACCACGCTGATGAAGGCGTTCAGCGATTGCGCCGAATCCGGGATGAATTTATAGCCGTCGAAGGCGTAATAGCGGCGCGGCATGCCGAGAATGCCGAGATAGTGCATGGGAAAAAATATGGCATAAGTGCCGAGGAAGGTGGCCCAGAAATGAATTTTTCCCAGCCCTTCGTTAAGCATGCGGCCGCTTACCTTCGGATACCAGTGATAGATGCCGCCAAACACCACCAGCAACGGCGCTACCCCCATCACCATGTGAAAATGCGCCACCACGAAATAGGTATTGGACAAAGGAATATCGACGCTGACATTGCCCAGAAACAGTCCGGTCAGGCCGCCGATCAGAAAGGTGCTGACGAACGCCAGCGCGAACAGCATCGGCACCGACAAATGAATATCGCCATTCCACAATGTCAGTACCCAGTTATAGACCTTGACCGCGGTAGGCACGGCAATCACCAAGGTGGTGGTAGCGAAGAAGAAACCGAAATACGGATTCATGCCGCTGACGAACATATGATGCGCCCACACCACCACGCTCAACACCCCTATCGCCACGATCGCCCAGACCATGGTGCGATAGCCGAAGATGCTTTTACGCGCATGCACGCTGATCAGATCCGACACAATGCCGAACGCCGGCAAAGCCACGATGTACACCTCCGGATGGCCGAAAAACCAGAACAAGTGCTGGAACAGCAAGGGACTGCCGCCCTTGTAGCCAGTGATCTGCCCCATCGACACCAGCGCCGGCATGAAGAAGCTGGTGCCTAGCGTGCGATCCAGCAGCATCATGACGCCGCTCACGAACAGCGCAGGAAAGGCCATCAGCGCCAGGATGGTCGCAACGAAAATCCCCCACACGGTGAGCGGCATGCGCAGCAAGGTCATACCCTCGGTACGGGCTTGCAGCACAGTAGTGACGTAATTCAAACCGCCCATGGTGGCGGCGACGATAAAAATCAGCAGCGACACCAGCATCAGGATGATGCCCCACTCATAACCCGGCGTGCCCGGCAGGATCGCCTGCGGCGGGTATAAAGTCCAGCCGGCCCCGGTGGGCCCGCCCGGCACGAAAAAACTTGCCATCAGGACGATTACCGAGACCAGGTAAACCCAGAAACTCAACATGTTCAGATAGGGGAAAACCATGTCGCGCGCACCTACCATGAGCGGAATCAGATAGTTGCCGAAGCCGCCGAGGAACAGCGCAGTGAGCAGATAGATCACCATGATCATGCCGTGCATGGTCATGAACTGGTAATAATGCGGCGCATCGATAAAGGCGAATTTCCCAGGGAAACCCAGTTGCAGACGCATCAGATTCGACAGCCCTACCCCCACCAGCCCGGCCAGGATGGCGACGCTGGCATACTGGACCGCAATCACTTTGTGATCCTGGCTCCAGACGTATTTCAGAAAGAAGCTTTGCGGTGCGTGGTCTTGGTGATCGTGCTGTGCACTATAAACGCTGTCGTCGGTGTGGGCCATAGCTTTCCTCGATTAGCGGGACGGTGTGGATTGTTGCGCCTGTTGACTTGCCGCCGGCGCACCCTTCGATTTGACGCCATACGATTTAATATATGCCACCAACGCCTCCAGTTCCGCATCGCTCATCTCGATCTTCGGCATCATCGGCGCAAAACCCTTGACCACCAGCGCCTGCGGATTGCGGATGAAATTCTTCAGATACGCTTCATCCACCAGTGCGGTACTACCGTTTTCCATGGTTTCGGTTTTACCGAACAAACCCTTCCAGGTCGGACCGACGCGCGGGCTGCCGTCCACCGTATGACAGGCGACACAGGCTTTAGCCTCAGCCAGCGCCTTGCCCTGCGCCACCAGGGCGTCGCCGGCAATTGCCGTAGCAGCGCCGCCAAGCGCCGCAGGATTGGCGGCTACCGGTGTCGGCGGCGCCATGGTCTGGGCAAACGTCGGCTGCGCCTTCAGCCACTTTTGAAAACTGGCGGCGTCTTCCACCACCACATAACCGCGCATGCCAGAATGACCGACGCCGCACAGTTGCGCACACAAGACTTCATAGCGGCCGAGCTTGTTCGGCGTGAACCAGAACGAAGTCACCATGCCAGGCACCATATTCATGCGGGCGCGAAACGGCGGCACATAGAAATCATGCAGCACATCCTGCGCACGCAACAGCATCCGTACCGGCTGGTTGATCTGCAGATGGAGTTCGTTGTTATTGATCAAGACATTGTCTTGCCCTGCCGGATCGGCAGGATCCAGTCCGAACGGATTGGCGGCGCTGATCAGATCGACGCTGGAGCGACCCAGCTTGCCGCCGGCGCCCGGATAGCGAAAACGCCATTGCCATTGCTGGCCGACCACTTCCACATCCAGCGCATTCGCCGGCACCGTGACATAGGCCGCATACACAAACAGGCCCGGCGCCAGCAAGCCCATGATGGCGACGCTGGTCGCAATGATCAGCCAGTGTTCAAGCTTCTTGTTGTCGGGCTGATAGGCTGCACGCCGTCCCTCGCGATGACGAAAACGCAGCAAGGTGTAGACAATGAAGAGATTGATGGTAACGAAGAAGATGCCAGTGACGACCAGCGTAATAGTCAGCGTATCGTCCATTTGCCGCCAGTTGGACGCCAGCGGCGTTGCCCACCACGGGCTGACAAAATGAAACAGCAGCGAAGCGGCAACGATCAACACTAGCGCAACAGCCATGGCCATAGCTAGCCTCTCCCCTGCAAGCTGTGCCCGCAGCAGTGATTGAGATGCGATGAAATCCAGAACTTGTTTCAAACGGCAGCGCATCGATGACGCCAGCCATCCCGCATGGCATGTCGGCGGATCAAGGGCGCAGCCTTGATCCGCCGCCAGCTATTGCTAGTTAGCGTACGCCGCTAGTGCTCCGACGGTCGTTCCAGCTTCCAATAAATGATCGCTGCCGACATACCGAAAATCAAATGAGCAACCACGGTTGCCCAGCCGCGCATGTCGTTGAACCATGAGAAGTAGCGGGCCATGCCGTAGAAATTGAACAGGTAGACGGCCAGGCCGAACACAGCGCCGGTCAGCAATATCATGCCAACGCTGGAGTCAAAGTGGAAAGGAGCGATGATGCTGGCCAGAATCAGGCCCAGCACGATACCCAGCACATAGTGGGTGGCAAGGGCCACGGCAACCACGCCGACGCTGAAGGTGCTCGATTGCATCGTATCCGGTCCGAGGACGATGGCGGCGACCATGCGCGACGTGATCCAGGGGCTGGTATCCATGAACAGAGTTGACCAAAGCAATTCCAGCACCATCACAACCGCACCGGCGGCAAACCCGGAGACGGCTGCCGCTGGCCAGTCTGGCAAGCGTTTCTCCAAGTGATGCGAGTGCATGTGAAGTTCCATGATGACCTCCTGAAAAGCAACAACCACACCGCCGCTACAGATGCGGCGAGACCCTGCGCAATAAATTCTGCAACAGACTCTAATTCAGGGTAGTACAGAATCATAGACATGCAAAGGCGGTAACTATGCTGCGGCGCAGCAGCGAAGCTATTGTATTGCCGCTGGCGCTACGGAATTACCAGTTATGCCAGACCGGTGTGAGGCTGTCAGGCAACGGCGGCAAGGCGCCGAGATCGACCCGCGATTCGCTTGGGCTGTGGAAATCGGAACCGCGTGACGCCAGGAAACCATAATCGGTGGCAACCTTGGCGTAATAGGCATATTGGTCTGGCGTATGGCTGCCGGTGATGACTTCGATCGCGGCGCCGCCCAGTTGCTTGAACTCACTGAAAAAAGCGTCGAACGCCAGATCGCTCAGTTTGTAACGCCCTGGATGCGCCACCACCGCGACCCCGCCGGCGCCACGGATCCAGCGCAGCGCCTGCTCCAGCGAAGCCCAGCGATGCGGTACATAACCGGGATTGCCCTCGGTCAGGAAATTGCGGAACACTTCGCTGGTATCGGCGCAACGGCCGATTTCCACCAGGTAACGGGCAAAATGGGTGCGCGATATCAGATCGGGATTGCCGACATGTTTCAAGGCGCCCTGGAAGGCGTCGGGAATCCCCGCTGCGGCCAGTTGCGCCGCCATTTCATGGGCGCGCCGTTCGCGGCCGCCACGGGTGGCGGCCAGCCCTTGCACCAGCTCAGGATTGGTTTCATCGATTTGCAAACCAACGATATGGATGGTGTGCGCGGCCCAGGTAATCGAGATTTCGACGCCAGCCACATAAGGCAGTCCGAGCGCTACTGCTGCTGCCCGTGCTTCGCTGACGCCGCTGATTTCGTCGTGATCGGTCAGGGCCCAGATATCGACGCCATTCGCCTTGGCGCGTGCAGCCACTTCCCGCGGCGCCAAAGTGCCGTCGGAAACATTGGAATGGCAATGGAGATCAACGTTCAACATCATTAGTCCGTGCAGGGAGAGCAACTGTCATCCGCAGATTGTACGCTCCTTGCGGCGCTCATGCTGCAAACGCACATTTTCCTCGCCGGCAAAATATCGCCAGGCCGGCGACTTTCTCATACGGCGTAGATCCGCATGAATGCATCGGTTGCGCGCTCTACCGAGTGGCGCAGCTTGGGTGCAGTCACATTGGCGACGACTCCCAACATCCTGACTTCCATCCACTCAGCTTCAAGCAGCCCGCGCAATTGCAATGCGGCGAGCCAGGCATCGCCCTGGCGCAATTGTTTTCTTGCCATCGCGGTTGTGAGGAATTCGGCAACCATGGTCCAGCCTCTTTTCGGCCCGCGCTCATACATTGTCTGCCCAAGCTTGGCGCGCTCGGCGTGATAAACCACGAGACGCCGGGTGGCAATTATCTCGGGTTGAAATACGGTCTGCAAATACAGCATCCCAAACCGCTGCAAGATTGCAGGTAAATCGTCTGACTCAAGCAGGCTGCCGAAAACCAAATCAAACTGCTGCCCGGCATGCTGCAGCATGACCTCGACAAAGATCTCTTCTTTCGATGAAAAATAGTTATACAGCGTTGCCTTCGAGCCACCCATGCGCGTCGAGATTTCCGACATCGTGGCCTGCTCGACTCCTACTTCATTAAATATCTGTGCGGCGATATCGAGGATCGCCTGTCGTCGTTCGTCACTTTTCTTGCGCATTAAATTGATCCTTGTCCACGCCTGCCAATGGTGTCGGCGGCAACTTGCCGTGCCACTGTTGTAAAAAAAACCTGCTTTCTTAAGTACGACAGTTTTACTTGACGACGCTGAAAAGTCAATACTATACTATACCGTACAGTTTAATTATAACAACCTCATCGGATACCGTCTATGTCATCCACCTACCTCTCACCTTATGCCGCCGTCGGCCTGCGCGGCATCGCCAGCATGTGTGTGCTGGCCCTCAGTATCAGCGTCAGCGGCTGCGCCCAGTTCTCTGAAATCGGCGCCCGCGCCGAGCCTAAGGACATCAGCAGCTATCAAACCGGGCAACTGCTGGCCGGCAATGCCGTCAGCTGGCCCGATGACAATTGGTGGACGGTGTACGGCGATCCGCAATTGAACACCCTGATCGCCGAAGGCTTGAAAGGCGCGCCGTCGTTGGCTGCTGCCCAGGCGCGCTTGCTGAAAGCCGAAGGCCTGGCGCAACAGCAAGGCGCCGCCCTGCTGCCGCAAGTCAGCGCGAATGCGTCGGTTGACTACATGAAGCAAAGCTACAACAACGGCGTGCCGGCAGAGTTCGTGCCGCAGAACTACAACTACGAAGGCAAGGCAACCCTGAACCTCAGTTATGAAATCGATTTCTGGGGCAAGAACCGCGCCGCGCTGGCTGCCGCCACTTCCGATCTGCAAGCCGCCAAGGCCGACGCCGCGCAGGCCAGAATCACGCTGGCGACGTCGATTGCCGCCGCCTATGCCGAATTCGAGCGTCTGCTGAGCCAGCACGATACCGCGCAGGAGGCGCTGCAAGTGCGGATCCAGACTCTGGACTTGTTTGAGCAGCGCCGCATCAACGGCCTTGAGATGCTAGGCAGCGTCAAGCAAGTGCTGGCGCGCAAGGCCAGCGCCGAGGCCGATCTGCTGAGCCTGGACGAATCCATCGACCGCCAACGCAACAAGATCGCAGCCCTGATCGGCGCCGGCCCGGATCGCGGCTTGCGATTGCAGCGCCCGGTTCTCGATCTCTCCAAGCCATTTGCATTGCCGTCGCAATTGCCGGTCAATCTGCTGGGCCGCCGGCCCGACGTAGTTGCTGCACGCCTGCGCGCCGAAGCCGCCGCCAAACAAATCAAGGTGGCCAGGGCGCAGTTCTATCCCAACGTCAACCTGAGCGCCTATCTGGGCTTGCAATCGCTCGGCCTCGGCATGCTGACCAAAGCCGGCTCCGATATCGGCAGCATCGGCCCGGCTATATCGTTGCCGATCTTTGAAGGCGGCCGCCTGCGCGGTCAATATCGCCAAGCCAGCGGCAGCTACGACGAAGCCGTCGCCAACTACGACGGCGCCGTGACGCAGGCGCTACAAGATGTGGCCGATGTCGCCGTCAGTGAAAAAGCGCTATCGGGGCGCCTGGCAAAAGTGCAGGAAGCGGTCGACGCTGCCGAAGCCGCCTTCCAGATCGCCCAAAACCGCTACCAGGGCGGGCTGGCCACCTACCTCGACGTGCTCAACGCACAAGACACCTTCCTCACCAACCAGCGCGACCTGTCGACGCTACGCTCACGCATGTTCTCGCTGGATGTGGAACTGGTGCGGGCGCTAGGCGGCGGCTACCGGCAAGCTGCAATTTGATCAAACATCATAGGTAAGCACAACATGTCACATTCCGATTCTCAAGCCGCGCAAGAACTTGCAGCCGTCGCAAGCGCCGAACAAACCGAACAGGCGGCACAAGCGGCACAGGCCGCCGCCAGCCAAAAGCGCAAGAAACTGTTCACCCTGTTGGGCGGCGCCATCCTGCTTGCCGCCCTCGCCTACGGCACTTACTGGCATTTCATCGGCTCGCGTTATGTCAGCACCGATAACGCGTATACCGCTGCCGAAATTGCCTCGATCACACCGGCTGTCAACGGCATCGTAGCCGACGTCAAGGTGGTCGACACCCAGTACGTGAAACAGGGCGATGTGCTGGTAGTGATCGACAGCAGCGACGCCAAGCTGGCGTTGTTGCAGGCTGAGGCCGACCTCGATCGCGCCCAGCGCCGGGTGCAAAGCTACTTCGCCAACGATGCCGGACTGGCGGCCCAGGTATTGGCGCGTGAAGCAGAGCAGAATCGCGCCGCAGCGCAGGTTTTGTCGGCGCAAGCGGATCTGCAACGGGCCGGACTCGATCTGCATCGGCGCGAAGCGCTGGCCAAATCAGGCTCAGTCTCCGGTGAAGAAGTGAGCAATGCCCGCAGTACGCTGTTGACGGCGCAAGCCAATATGAAAGTAGCCGAAGCCGGAGCGATACAAGCCAAGAGCAACCGCAACGCAACCATCGGCGCGCAACAAGCCAGTACGGTGCTGACCGCCAACACCACGGTCGCCACCAATCCTGAAGTCGCACTGGCGCGCGCCAGGCGCGACCAGGCCAGGCTCGATCTGGAGCGCACCGTGTTGCGGGCGCCGGTCGACGGCGTGATAGCCCGGCGCCAGGTGCAGATTGGGCAACGGGTGCAGGCCGGCACTGCCTTGCTGTCGGTGGTGCCGACGCAATCGCTGCACGTCGACGCCAATTTCAAGGAAGGCCAGCTGACCCAGGTGCAACTGGGGCAGCCGGTCACCATGAGCGCCGATATTTACGGCGGTTCGGTTGAATACCACGGCACCGTGGTCGGCTTGTCCGGCGGTACCGGTTCGGCGTTCGCGGTGATCCCTGCGCAAAACGCCACCGGCAACTGGATCAAGGTGGTGCAGCGTCTGCCGGTGCGGATTTCGATAGATCGCAAGGAGTTGATCGCACGGCCGCTGAGCGTCGGCTTGTCGATGGAAGTGTCGATCGATACCCGTGGCGGCAAGGCCGCAGCGGCCTCGCCCATGTAAAAGAACAACAAGAAAGCAGATCATGTCATCCACTTCTTCAGAGCTGTCGATCAAGCCTTTGGCAGGTGCTCAGTTGATCGGCGCCGGCCTGTTGCTGGCCGCTGCCAACTTCATTGCCGTGCTCGACACCACCATCGCCAATGTCTCGGTATCGACCATCTCGGGCGCGCTCGGCGCCTCCTCCAGCCAGGGCACCTACGTCATCACCTCCTACGCGGTGGCGGAAGCGATCACGGTGCCGCTGACCGGCTGGCTCGCCAATCGTTTCGGTGCAGTGCGGGTGTTCATCACCTCGATGATCATGTTCGGGGTTTTTTCAGCCTTGTGCGGGCTGGCCAATTCGCTCGGCCTGTTGATCGCCTTCCGCGTATTGCAGGGACTGGCCGGCGGCCCGCTGATTCCGCTGTCGCAGACTTTGCTGCTGCGCGTCTTTCCCAAAGAAAAGGCGCCGACCGCAGTCGGCTTGTGGGCGATGACAACCCTGATCGCGCCGATTGCCGGCCCGATTTTGGGTGGCGTGCTGTGCGATCAATATAGCTGGCCCTACATCTTCTACATCAATGTACCGGTGGCGCTGCTATGCGGTTATCTCGGCTGGAAAATGTTCAAGCGCTATGAGTCGCCGCTGGTGAAAGTGCCTATCGATACGGTTGGGCTGGGGCTGATGATCATCTGGGTCGCGGCCTTGCAACTGATGCTGGATCAAGGCAAGGAAAAAGATTGGTTCGCCTCGCCTGAAATCGTCGCGCTGGCGCTGATCGCCATCATCGGCTTTATCGCCTTCCTGATCTGGGAACTGACCGAGCGCAATCCGATAGTCGATCTGCGGGTATTCCGGCATCGCGGTTATTCGGCCAGCGTGGTGACCATCTGCCTGGCGTTCGGCGCCTTCTTCGGCGCTACCGTGCTGACGCCGCTGTGGTTGCAAAGCTACATGGGATATACCGCCACCCACTCGGGCCAGACCACTGCCTTGAGCGGCATCCTGGCGGTCATCACTGCACCTTTCGTCGCCAAATTGTCGACCAAGGTCGATCCGCGCAAACTGGTGTGCCTCGGCGTATTGTGGCTGGGCTCGGTAACCTTGCTGCGCAGTTTCAACAGCACCGACATGACTACTTTCCAGATCGGCTGGCCGTTGCTGCTGCAAGGGATCGGCTTGCCGCTGTTCTTCGTGCCATTGACCGGACTGGCGCTGAGCAGCGTCAACTTTTCCGAGACGGCTTCGGCGGCCGGTCTGATGAGCTTTTGCCGCACCATGTCCGGCGCCATCGCTACTTCACTGGTCAACACCGGCTGGGAAAACAAGGCGATTTATTATCACGCGGAGCTGGCCGGCCTGGTCGACAAGAGCGGCGACGCCAGCAATGCGTTGACGCAATCCGGCCTGAGCGCCGAACAGGCGCGCGTCAGCATCGAGCAAAGCTTGCAGTCGCAAAGCATCATGTTGTCGACCAATCATATTTTCATGCTGGCCGCGTTTTCATTCTTGCTGGCAGCGACGGCGGTGTGGTTTGCACCCAAGCCAACCCGCATTGCCGATACCTCGGCAGCGCACTGACAAAGAAATGGAGGTAAACGCCATGGACGAAATACGCCAAATAAGCGAGTTAGGTGAAATTGAGTATCACTTGACCGTGGTCGAATTCGACTTCCTGTGGAATCGCCGGACGACTCTGCAGGAGCAGAGTCGCATGGACAACATGATCAAAATCATCGATGCTTTTGAGGAAAACCGCTGGCAAAACCAGAAAGCATCCAGAACTAATTCAGCTTGCATCTAACTGAACCGGCAGCCATTGGTGCTCCCGATACCAGGCAATGACATCACTCACCGTGTCGTCGACCGGCCTGAATTTCAAGCCTAACTCACGTTCACTCTTGGCATGATTGAAGCGCGTGCGGTCTGCCTCTTTGACCATCAGCCGCACCGTAGCGATACTGAGCAAGATCGGCTTGCCGCTGATGCGGGCGTAGATTTCCTGCAAGCCGGCCAGTGCAAACAAAAGCGGCAAAGGCAGCATGCGCTTGGGTGTGGCGACTCCGGCAATCCGGCCGATCAGGGGAATCAGTTCACGCATCGTCATATGGCGGCCGGCGGCCAGATAGCGCTCGCCGCTGCGCCCGCGCTCTGCGGCGGCGATTTGCGCCAATGCGACATCACGCGCATCAACCACGGAAAAACTGCCCGGCACCAGGCCCGGCAATTTTCCCAGAACGGTGTCCAGCGCTACCTGTCCGGACGAAGTCGGGCCAATGTCGCCTGGTCCCCACATCCATCCGGGCAAGACAAAGCTGGCATGCATCTCGGGAAATTTTTTAGAGAAGGCCAACACCGCATGATCGGCCAGAATCTTGCTCCGGTAATAATCATCGGCGTCGGCCGGGTCGCGTTCCCTGGTTTCATCGATCGCCAAGCCTGGCACACCGTCCAGTACTGCGATCGAGGAAGTTTGCACAAACCGCCGGACGCCCTCACGGTACGCATGCTCAATCAGCGCGACCGTGCCGTCGACATTAATCCGCTTGAGTGTTTGCCAATGGCTGCCGCCCTTGTAGTTGTCGCGAAAGAAGGCGGCGGTATGAAACACTACGTCGCAGCCGCGCAAAGCCGCAGAGAACGCTCCGACGTTCTCCATGTCGCCCTGTATCAGTTCAATCCTGGCTAATTCAATCCGCGCCAGACTGCCGAATTGGCGCGCGGCCTTTTCCGGCGAGCGCACCAGGGCTTTTACGGCGATCCCACGGCGCACCAGTTCACGTACCAGATTATTGCCAAGCAGCCCGGTGGCCCCTGTAACAAAGGCGGTTTGTAGTTGCATGCTTGCTCCCGATAGATGAATGGATTTAAGATATCAATTGATATCCGAAATTATATCAATTGAAATTCAAAATTCAATTGATATTTGAAATTAATTGACATCGAGATGAATCAGCAAACCACAAAAACCCGCTTGAACCGAGAACAAAGCCAGGCGCTGACGCGCGAACGACTGCTTCAGGCAGGACGCAAACTGTTCGTGCAAAACGGTTTTGGGGGAGCGTCGATTCGTGAGATTGCCGAAGCAGCCGGTTACTCACAAGGTGCCTTCTATTCGAATTTTGTTGACAAAGACGCCATCCTGCTGGAACTGCTGCGCGCCCACATGGAGACTGAGGCGGCCCAGCTCGCGGCCGTGTTTGCAAGCGCCGAGCTTAGCGGCGAGGAAGTGCTGGCGGCATTGGATGCATGGGCAGACACCCTGCATGCAGACGCCAACTGGACCATGCTCTCGATTGAATTACAGCTGCACGCCAGCCGCAGCCCCGCTTTCGCCGCAGCATATGAGGCCGTCTGGAAAACCCACCGTAGCGCACTCGGGCATGTTATCGAACGCCTGTTTGCGCATCTGGCCTTGGTGCCACCAGCCGAACCCGAGCAACTGGCGGCCGGCTTCATGGCCCTGGCTCACGGACTTGGATTGCAGGGTACGGCCGTCCATCCCGCCCCTGCCGGCAAGATGATCATGCTGTTTCTTCGTGGTTTGATTGCCGCAGCAGAAACTGCGGTCAAGTAGCTCGATCGATATCTATCCGGAACACTCTTGCAGAAACTGTTCGATCAATGCCGCCAGGGCCTGCGGCTGGTCGTGATGCAACATGTGGCCGGCATCTGCAATGACCGCGCTCCTGGCATGCGGCAACTGGGCGATACGGTTCTCGATCTCGCTGCGCATCACTTCCTTGCCGCCCATCCATAGCCACATATTGGTGTGCTCGGCCTCGACACATAACACCGGCGCCGTGGTGGCGCGCCAGCAGTCCAGCATTTCCTCGACTCTCGGCAATACCGGGTTAATGATTTTATGTGCGGGATCGGCCAGGATCTCCCAACGTCCAAAATCATTCTGGCGCGACCAATGCTGCGCCAGAAACGCCGCCCGCTGATCGCTTAAACGCGGATTGGTTTTCTGCAAGCGTGCAGCTACCGCAGCCTGGTCTGGATAACTCTGCAACGCTGCCGCTTCGGCCAACTGATCCAGCCATTTGGCGTAACGCGCCGGCGCCAGTTCGGCCGGCTGCCGCGCGCCGCCGAAACCTTCCAGGTTGATCAAAGCCTTGATCCGCTGCGGCCGGGCGCCGGCGTACAGACCGACCGCATAACCGCCCATACTGTGCCCAAGCAGATTGACCGGTGCGCTGGCCGAATAATGCTGCAAGATGGCGTCCAGATCGGCCAGGTAATCGGGGAACCAGTAACTGTCCACCGGCGGTCCCTCGGTCAAACCGAAGCCGCGCCAGTCCGGCGCAATCACATGCCAGTCGTGCTGCAGGCAATCGACCACGAATTGAAACGAGGCCGAGACATCCATCCAGCCGTGCAGCATGAAAATTTTTGGAGCGCCGGCCCGGCCCCAGTGCCGTATGTGATAGCGCAAGCCGCGCAAGGGGATGAATTCCGATCGGGATAATTTCATTTGCATGATTTAGGTTAGCTTAGGCTAATTCAGGCTAGGCCAGAAATTGATCGAGATCGAAATTGGACTCCAGTTCGGCGCCGGAAAATTTCTCGGTCAGCCAGTGTTCCGCGCGCGTCCGTCCAGCGTCGCGCAAGGCCAGGATGAAGGATGCTTTGGTATTCAATTTGCTGGCGACGCTCAACTGGCTCATCAAGGCGTCCGAATCGATCACATGAATGCGCAATTCCTTGAGCCGCTCATGCATTTTTCCACGCGCCTCGGGATCGGCTTCAGTTTCGCGCTTGGCCAGCGCCAGCCCGCCAAGTTCGGTAAAAAAGGTGGAGCTGAAACTGATTTCGCTCAGGCGCTGCCCGATTTCGTCGGTGGCGGTGGGTAGCAGCGGACGGCGGAACGGATGCAGCAGCACCGCCAATATGTCAGGCGAGTTACATAAATGCAGCAGCGGGAAAATCGGCGGATTGGCAGTCAGGCCGCCATCCCAATAGGCTTCGCCATCGATCTCGACCGCATGATGCATCGACGGCAGACAGGCCGACGCCAGCAGCGCGTCTTGCGTCAGGTCGTCATTGCGGAAGATGCGCAGGCGGCCGGTACTGACCTGGGTGGCGGCGATGAACAGCTTGACTTTGCCGTCCGCGCGCAAACGTTCAAAATCGATCTGCTTGCTCAAGATATCGCGCAAAGGGTTGAGGTCAAACGGATTGAGCTGATACGGTGAAAACATCCTGGTGACGGAAAACATGTGCTTCAACAGCGCCGATGAGGTTGCCTGCGAAGCAATCCCGGCCTCGCTCAAGGCGTCCGGCCGCATGAAACTGTAGAGATCCCTGGTGCTGACGCCATCCCAGAAATCGGCCAGCGCCTGCCGCGCGCCGTCACGGCCGCCGATCGCCAGGCCATAACTCATCACCACCGCATTCATGGCGCCGGCGCTGGCGCCGCTGATGCCCTCTATATCGATCCTGGGGTCTTCCAGCAGGCGATCCAGGGCGCCCCAGGTAAACGCGCCGTGAGAGCCGCCGCCCTGCAAGGCCAAAGTTACTATTTTGTTTGACATGAAAATCATCCTGAAGATTGCTATCGGTTGAAATGGATCCTTGCCTGCAGGTTCGCGGTTTTTATAGCGATGGCAAGGTCTGGCCATAGTCTCCTCACAGTCTCCCACTCCGCTAATTTACCAATCTTTGGCTAAGTGCGCTTAGTGCATTTTTCTGATGCTGCATTGACAGCAACACCACTGGCACGTTTTGTAGCAATTGTGCTCAATCATTGTTCAAAAACGGAACACTTGCTCTGTGTTTTTAAAGTACCAGACTAGCGCGCAAGGCGCCATCACCCGCTGCTCAATCCTCTGCAATCGCTGATTCCACAGGCTCCCGCGCCATTGCGGCCGCACTGCAAACAGAGCTGGCATGTTCATTGCGCAATACCGGATGTAGTTTGTATCGCTGCTGTATCGCAGAACATCGCTGAACATCGCGGAACCCCACTCAATCACTCCAAGCCAGAGGACGACATGAATCTCGCAGACATCAGCAAACTAGCCACCCGCAATCCATTCAAGCAACGTTACGACAATTTCATCGGCGGCAAATTCGTGGCGCCGGTCAAGGGCGAATATTTCGAAAACGTCAGTCCGGTAATCGGCAAGACCTTCTGTGAAATCGCCCGCTCCAGCGCGGAGGATATCGAACTGGCGCTGGACGCCGCCCACGCCGCCAAAGCGGCCTGGGGCAAGACCTCGCCAGCCGAACGCGCCAACATCCTCAACAAGATCGCCGATCGGATGGAAGCCAACCTGGAATTGCTGGCAATTTCCGAAACCATAGACAACGGCAAACCGATCCGTGAAACCACAGCGGCCGACATTCCCCTGGCAATCGACCATTTCCGTTATTTCGCCGCTTGCATCCGGGCCCAGGAAGGCTCGGTCGCCACCATCGACGACCAGACCTACGCCTATCACTTCCACGAACCGCTGGGCGTAGTAGGCCAGATCATCCCATGGAATTTCCCGATCCTGATGGCGGTCTGGAAACTAGCGCCGGCATTGGCTGCCGGCAATTGCGTGGTACTCAAGCCGGCAGAGCAGACACCGGCCTCGATCATGGTCTGGATCGAACTGGTGCAAGACCTGCTGCCGCCCGGCGTGCTCAACATCGTCAACGGCTTCGGCCTGGAGGCTGGCAAGCCGCTGGCGTCCAGCAAGCGGATCGCCAAGATCGCCTTCACCGGCGAGACCACCACCGGCCGCCTGATCATGCAATACGCGTCGCAAAACATCATTCCGGTGACGTTGGAACTGGGCGGCAAATCGCCCAACGTGTTTTTTGCCGATGTGATGGACCAGGACGATGCGTTCTTCGACAAATGCCTGGAAGGCTTCGCCATGTTTGCCTTGAATCAAGGTGAAGTCTGCACCTGTCCCTCGCGCGCGCTGATCCAGGAATCGATCTACGAGCGCTTCATGGAACGCGCCTTGAAACGCGTCAAAGCGATCAAGCAAGGCAACCCGCTCGACAGCGCCACCATGATCGGCGCCCAGGCCTCGCAGGAACAATTGGAAAAAATCCTGTCCTACATCGACATCGGCAAGCAGGAAGGCGCCAAATTACTCACCGGCGGCGCACGCAAGCAGTTGGGCGGCGATTTCGACGCCGGTTATTACGTCGAGCCGACAGTCTTCGAAGGTAATAACAAGATGCGCATCTTCCAGGAAGAAATCTTTGGCCCGGTATTGTCCGTCACCACTTTCAAGGATGAGGAAGAAGCACTGGCGCTGGCCAACGACACCCTGTACGGCCTGGGCGCAGGTTTGTGGACCCGCGATGGCTCGCGCGCCTTCCGCATGGGACGCGGGATCCAGGCCGGCCGGGTCTGGACCAACTGCTATCACCTGTATCCGGCGCATGCTGCGTTCGGCGGTTATAAACAATCCGGCATAGGCCGAGAAAACCACAAGATGATGCTGGATCACTATCAGCAAACCAAGAATCTGCTGGTCAGCTACAGTCCAAACGCGCTGGGCTTTTTCTAAAGCACGCGGCATCCTGCTCCCTGCTCATCGGGGCCGGATGCCGCTTTCGTTTCTTCCTTATCTTCCCGCTAAACGACCACGCATAATGACCGCCATTCCCGCAAGAGTCAGCGCCACCGGCGCAGCACTGGAATTTTTGCAGCAGCTCAAGCAAAAGCATGGGCCGCTCATGTTCTTTCAATCGGGCGGCTGCTGCGATGGCAGTTCACCGATGTGTTACGCCATCGGCGATTTCCAGGTCGGCGATGCCGATGTCTATCTGGGCGATCTGGATGGTACGCCGTTTTATATCGGCGCCGACCAGTTCGAATATTGGAAACACACCCAGTTGATCATCGACGTGGTGGCAGGCAACGGCGGCATGTTTTCGCTCGACAACGGCAGCGGCATGCGCTTCCTGAGCCGCTCGCGGCTGTTCAGCGACGAAGAATATGCGTTGCTGGCCGGATCGCCGCCATCGCTAGGCAAACAAACGGCCGATTGACTGTGCACCACAACGGCACGTATTTTGCTTTTCCAACCATTGAGATCAATCCGTACTCGCGCTTTGCCAGAGCAACAGCCGCAGAGATGCACCGCTTTCGCCTACCGCCAGCCCAAAGTGGCGCAACAGACCAAGAACGAGCAGATTTTTCTTTCAATTTTCGTGCATCCAAACTACCCCGTGGAGAAGCTTCATGAATGCAAAAACCGGCCCCGGCGCCAGCTCAAGCCCAGCCCTGAAACAGACCCTCGGTACAATTCAGCTATGGGGCATCGCCGTCGGCCTGGTGATTTCGGGTGAATACTTCGGCTGGAGTTATGGCTGGGCTTCCGCCGGCACGCTAGGTTTTACCGTGACCGCGCTGTTTATCGCCGCCATGTACACCGCGTTCATCTTCAGCTTCACCGAACTGACCACTTCCATTCCGCATGCAGGCGGGCCGTTCGCCTACAGCAAGAAAGCCTTCGGGCCGCTGGGCGGCTACTTTGCCGGCGCCGCCACCCTGATCGAATTCGTGTTTGCACCGCCGGCGATTGCGCTGGCGATCGGTGCCTACCTCAACGTGCAGTTCCCCTCACTCGATCCCAAGACTGCCGCAGTCGGCGCCTATGTGGTGTTCATGGCGCTGAATATCGTCGGCGTGCAGATTGCCGCCATGTTTGAATTGTGCGTGACTTTGCTGGCGATTTTCGAACTACTGGTGTTCATGGGCGTGGTGTCGCCGGGATTTTCGATCGCCCATTTCGTCAAGGGCGGCTGGTCCGGACAAGACAATTTCAGCCTGGCCTCGATTCCCGGCATGTTTGCCGCGATTCCGTTCGCCATCTGGTTTTTCCTGGCGATCGAAGGCGTCGCGATGGCCGCAGAAGAAGCGAAGGATCCGAAGCGCTCGATTCCGATTGCCTACATCACCGGCATCATCACCCTGGTGCTGCTGGCCATCGGCGTGATGGTGTTTGCCGGCGGCGCCGGCGACTGGACCAAACTGGCGAATATCAACGACCCGCTGCCGCAAGCGATGAAACTGATCGTCGGCGAACATAGCAGCTGGCTGCACATGCTGGTCTGGCTTGGCCTGTTCGGCTTGATCGCCTCGTTCCACGGCATCATTCTTGGTTATTCGCGGCAGATTTTCGCCTTGGCGCGGGATGGTTACCTGCCCGGCTACTTCGCCAAAATCCATCCGCGTTTCAAGACTCCGCACCGGGCCATCCTGGCTGGCGGTGTGATCGGTATCGCGGCCATCTACAGCGATGAGTTGATCACGCTTGGCGGCCAGACCCTGACCGCCAACATCGTCACCATGTCGGTGTTCGGCGCCATCACCATGTACATCATCAGCATGCTGAGCCTGTTCCGCCTGCGCCGCAGCGCGCCCGACATGGCGCGGCCGTTCCGCGCCCCGTTCTATCCATGGTTCCCGGCGTTTGCGCTGGTCGGCGCATGTGTCTGCATGGCCACCATGATTTATTACAATCCGCTGATTTTCGGTATTTTCTCTGCTTTCCTGGCCTGCGGCTACGCAGTCTTCCTGATGACAAAAAACAGCCGCGATATTGCGCAGAGCGCCTATGATGTCGCATAAGACCGCCCACCTGCATGGAGGACGCTATCAGTGAATAACAGCAAGCATCAGTTCAGCCATATCGTCGGCACAAAAACCTATTTGTTCCGCGACCTGAAAGACTTGATGGCCAAGGCTACCCCGCCCCGCTCCGGCGACTATCTGGCGGGGCTGGCAGCAGGCAGTGCAGAGGAAAGAGTGGCGGCCCAGATGCAGCTGGCCGAGCTGCCGCTGACGACCTTCCTCAACCATCTGCTGGTGCCTTACGAACATGACGAAATCAGCCGTCTGATTATCGACGAGCATGATGTCATCGCCTTTGCCGCAATCAAGCATCTGACGGTGGGTGATTTCCGCAACTGGCTGCTGAGCGACCAGGTTGACGAGACGGTGCTGGCGGCGGTTGCGCCCGGCGTCACGCCGGAGATGGCGGCAGCGGTATCCAAAATCATGCGCGTGCAAGACCTGATTCTGGTCGCAAAAAAATGCCGGGTGGTGACCCGCTTCCGCAACACCATCGGCCTGCCAAACAGTCTCTCGACACGCTTGCAGCCGAATCACCCGACCGACGACGCCAGCGGCATCGCCGCCAGCATCCTCGACGGTTTGCTGTACGGCAGCGGCGATGCGGTGATCGGCATTAACCCGGCCACTGACAATGTGCCGCAGGTGATCAAGATCGTCGCCATGCTGAACGACATCATCGATCGCTATCAGATTCCAACCCAATCCTGTGTGCTGACCCACGTCACCAACACCATCGAAGCGATTAATCGCGGCGCGCCGGTGGATCTGGTGTTTCAATCGATTGCCGGCACCGAAGCCGCCAACAGCAGTTTTGGCATCAACCTGAAATTGCTAACCGAAGCGCATCAGGCGGCGCTATCACTACAGCGCGGCAGCGTCGGCAATAACGTCATGTATTTCGAAACCGGCCAGGGTAGCGCGCTGTCGGCCAACGCCCATCACGGCGTCGATCAGCAAAGCTGCGAAGCGCGCGCCTATGCGGTGGCGCGCAAGTTCAAGCCGCTGCTGGTCAATTCCGTGGTCGGCTTCATCGGTCCCGAGTATCTGTACGACGGCAAGCAAATCATCCGCGCCGGACTGGAAGACCATTTCTGCGCCAAGCTGCTCGGCCTGCCCATGGGTTGCGACGTCTGCTACACCAATCATGCCGAAGCCGACCAGAACGACATGGACATCTTGCTGACCCTGCTCGGCACGGCAGGCTGTACCTTTGTCATGGGCATTCCGGGATCGGACGACATTATGCTCAATTACCAGACGACTTCTTTCCATGACGCGCTGTATGCACGCCGCGTGCTCGGCTTGAAGCCGGCGCCGGAATTCGAAGCATGGTTAAAGACCATGAAAATCTTTACCGAGGATAGCTACGTCAAATTGGGTGAGGAGCTGCCGCCGGCATTTCAACAAGCGTTGTTGCGTTTGTCTTGAGGTATTTATATGAGATATTCATGAGCGATTCGAATCCTACGGTAGTTGACAATCCCTGGCAGGCGTTAAGGCAGTTCACCGCCGCTCGCATTGCGCTGGGCCGTAGCGGCGTCAGCCTGCCCACCTCGGCGCAGCTGGAATTCCAGCTGGCGCACGCCAGAGCACGGGATGCGGTGCATCTGGCGCTCGACACTCAAACATTGAGCCAGGGCTTGAGCGATAGCGGCGACAGCTGCATCACCCTATCCAGCGCTGCAGAGACGCGCGATATTTATCTGCAGCGCCCGGACCTGGGACGCCGGCTCGATGCAGCGTCACGCAGCGCGTTGCAAGAGCGGCAGCGCAGCAACCAACGGCGCTACGATCTCGCCATCGTGATCGCCGACGGCTTGTCCGCACTCGCCATCGAGCAAAATGCCCAGCCTTTCCTGAACGCCCTCAAACAAAGACTGCTGCCGGAAAACTGGACTCTGGCGCCAATCGCCATCGTGCGCCAGGGCCGGGTTGCCATCGGCGACGAGGTGGGCGAGCTGCTGGGCGCAAAAATGGTTGTGGTGCTGATCGGCGAACGCCCCGGCCTGAGTTCGCCGGACAGCATGGGCTTGTACCTGACCTGGGCGCCGCGGCTTGGCCTGACCGATGAAAGCCGCAATTGCATCTCCAACGTCAGGCCCGCCGGCTTGCCCTATGCGGAGGCGGCATACAAGCTGCACTACCTGCTGACGCAAGCGCATCAGCGGCAATTGTCCGGCGTGTTATTGAAAGATGAAACCGCAAGCGAACACGAAAAACTGCAACAGCCGGAGCGCAACTTCTTGCTGGAACAGCGTTAAGCCGCGCCGGCTGTCGAATTTGCTTCTCAACGCCAGCTTTTTCAGTGCGCTTAACAGAAGCAGCTAACTGGGGTCAGAGTCAAGTTTCGCGATGAAACACTGCGAAAGTTGACTCTGACCCCAGATGACTCTTGCCGGGGCGATGTCATGAATTATGAAACCCTCGATCGCTGAAACGGCCGGCGTTCAGCCTGGAAAGAACTGATGACATCAATTAATCCCAAACCGGCGCCAAGCCTTCCGGATTAGCCAGGCGCTCGTTGCGCTCCAGGCTGGCGATCTGCGCCATGTCTTCTGCCGACAGTACGATACCTTGCAGCTTGAGATTGCTTTGCAGATTGGCGCGTTTGGTCGATGAAGGAATCACCGCGAAACCTTGCTGCAGCGCCCATGCCAGGGCGATCTGCGCCGGATTGGCTTGATGCCGCTCGGCGATGCGTGCAATCGCTGGCTCCTGCATCACCTTGCCGTAAGCGAGCGGCATATAGGCAGTGATATGGATGCCCTGTTCGCGCGCAAACTGCACCACTTTGCGGTTCTGCAAAAACGGATGAATCTCGACTTGCTGGGTCGCGATCTCGGCCGCGCCCACAGTAGCTATCGCCTGCGCCAGATGGGCATTGGTGAAATTAGAGACGCCGATCAGCCTGGTCAGCCCGGCCGCCTTGGCTTCTGCCAGGGCCGCGACATATTCTGCGACCGGGATCGCATCCTTTGGCGACGGCCAGTGAATCAGCGTCAGGTCCAATTGCTCCAGCTGCAACTTGCGCAGGCTTTCCTTCAGGCTCGGGATCAGCTTGTCGTGCGCCAGATTGTCGATCCAGATCTTGGTGGTAATAAACAACTCGGCGCGCGCAACGCCGCTGGCGGCAATCGCTTGCCCGACTTCGGCTTCGTTGCCGTAGATTTGCGCGGTATCGATATGCCGATAACCGAGCTCGATGCCAGTACGGACCGAGTCGATCACGACTTGCTCCTGCAGACGGAAAGTACCAAGGCCGATGTTAGGGATGCTGATAGTCATGATGTCCTTTGGATTGAATGGGGAACGACGAGAGCCGCGCCGGGCCAATTAACGAAAGACGTACTGTGCGCTCATTTTTTGTTGCGGGAAATACAGATATGGTCAAATGATATTTGACCCGATAGCAATAATTAGCAGATTGATCTATGCCAAAAGAGAGCCATGAAAGAAGCCGCAAACTGTCGCTATTCGGGACTTTTTGCAATTCTCCGCTATCAATTAACAATTAACGATGACTCTCGTCTATAATTGCGTCGCCATTTAAATACAAATAAGAATCGCTTACATAATCACTCTCATTTGTAATTCGCCCATATCAGCCAGCAAAACGGGTTCACTGTATTAGCCAGCCAAAAACTGTTTCTTCGCTCCTTCGTTGAAGCACAACCTTTGACAACTAAAACAATGAACCGCCTTAATCCGATTGCCGCTGCCCTGGTTGCAGTGTTCGCCGCTCCCCTGCCCTTGCATGCACAACAAGCCCCAAGCCCAAAAACCAATGCCAGTCCTGCGGTGCTGCAGGAAGTGACGGTAGAAGGCAGCCGCGGCGACTTCAACGCCAACGCGACGTCCATCACAAAACTGCCGGCCGATCTGCATGACGTGCCGCAATCGGTCGTGGTGGTGAACAAGGCGCTGATGCAGTCGCAAGGCGCGAGCTCGCTGGCTGATGCTTTGCGCAACGTCGCCGGCATCACCCTGGGCGGCGCCGAAGGCGGGCAGATCGGCAACAACATCAATCTCAATGGATTTTCCGCGCGCACCGACATCTATCTGGACGGTTTCCGCGATCGCGGCCAGTACTATCGTGATACTTTCGCCATCGATCAAGTCGAAGTGCTAATGGGCCCGTCATCGATGCTGTTCGGACGCGGCTCTACCGGCGGTGTGATCAACCAGGTGACCAAGAAAGCCAATCTGCGGGCTTCGACGGAAGTCTCGGCATCGGCCACCAGCAACGGCTTGCTGCGCACCACCGCAGATTACAACCGCCCCTTGTCGGATACTTCGGCCTTGCGCCTGTCGGCGATGGCGCAAAACGGCAAGGCAAGCACGCGCGACCAGACCGATGTCCAGGATTTCGGCCTGGCCGGCTCCTATGTGTTTGGCATCGGCAGCCCGACCGAAATCACCTTGTCGGCGCTGGTGCAACACAATCACGACATGCCGGATTACGGCCTGCCGCCGCTCAACGGCCATCCGGCCCAGGTTGACCGCAATACTTCCTACGGTCTCAACAGCGATCACACCAACCAGGATGTGGCAGCACTGAACGCCACCATCAACCACAAGATCACGCCGGACATCGTGTTGCGCAACCAGACGCAATTCAACTATGTCCGCACCAGCGCGGTAGAGACGGCGCCCAACACCATCGGCACGGTTTCCGCCAAAGGCTTTACCGCCCTGCCGACTGCGGCCGTCAGTTCGCTGCCGTTGAGCAGCTTGTACGTGCGCGGCCAAAGCCATGATCGCGATATCCGCGACTATTCGATTTTCAACCAGACCGAACTATCGGCCAAACTCAGCACCGGCAGCATCAAGCATGAGCTGCTGCTGGGCCTGGAACTCGGCCATGACGGCTACGATAACCAGGGCTATTACCGCAACGGCAGTTGCAACGGCGTGGCATTGAACGCTGCCTCGACGGTAGCCGGCTATGTCGACTGCGTGCCGCTGCTCAATCCAGGCTACAGCTCGGCAGGCAGTAGCGTCGCCAGCCAGGCCGGCAATCGTGCCGGCGGCTCCGCCAACACCATCGCCACCTACCTCAACGACACCGTGACGCTGACACCGGAATTCAAGCTGGTCGGCGGCCTGCGCTACGACAGATACATCGCCAGCATCACCAATTCGCTGAATGCGACCAACGCGCCCGCTGCCGCCAAGAACACCGCCCTGGCCTATGCTCAGCAAACCGTCAACTTCACCAGCGTGCGCCTGGGCGGCATCTGGCAACCGAGCGCCGAGCAGTCTTATTACCTGTCCTACGGCACTTCGTTCAACCCATCGCTGGAACAACTGACCGGCACTACCGGCCAGCAAGGTCTCGATCCGGAAAAGAACCGCTCCTACGAGCTGGGCGGGAAATGGGATCTGGCCAACGGCAAGCTGTCGCTCAACTCGGCCATCTTCCAGATCAAGAAGGAAAACGCGCGTAGCCTGGTGACCACCGGTGTCTACGAACTGGACGGCACAGTGCGCGTCAACGGCGCACGCGCCGGCGCTACCGGAAATATCACCAAGGATTGGCAGATCGCGCTCGGTTATACCTATCTCGACGCCAAGGTAATCCAGTCTTCCGCACTCGACGGCACACTGGGCAAGACCCCGGTCAACACGCCGAAGAATACGCTGACGGCCTGGTCCACCTACAAGGTCGCGCCGCATTGGGAAGCCGGCGGCGGCGCCACTTATATGTCCGAGCGCTACGCCAATCCTGCCAACAGCGTGCAGGTCGGTGGTTACACGCGCTGGGATGCGACGCTGGCCTACACGCAACCGAAGTACGATATCCGCCTGAACCTGTTCAACCTGACCAACAAGATGTATTACGATGCGCTGATCCAGTCCGACGGCGGCCGTTCTGTGCCCGGCACCGGACGTACCGCCATGCTGTCGCTGAGCTACCGTATGTAATCTATCGTATGTAGGACTTGCGCAAAACCGCCCCAACTGCGTTGTACCGGCTTGCCGTACAACCGTACTGTCTACGCTCGGTACGCCTTGTTGGGACAATTTTGCGCAAGTCCTAGTATTTAAATGAAGAAACGCTCATGCTGATTACCATTCCCAAAGTACTCGATGCACAGCAATTAAACGCCGTGCGCCAATTGCTCGACCACGCCGGACCGGCGTGGGTCGACGGCCGCGTCACGGCCGGCTACCAGGGGGCGGCCGTCAAGTTCAATCAGCAGATCGACGAACGTTCTGAAGTGGCGTTGCAATGCCAACAGACCATTCTGGCGGCGTTGGAGCGTCACCCGCGTTTTATCAGTGCGGCGCTGCCGAATACCGTGTACCCGCCGCTGTTCAACCGCTACGGCGAGGGCATGACGTTTGGCGCGCACGTCGACGGCAGCGTGCGGATTCATCCGCATGACGGCCGCAAGCTGCGTACCGATATCTCTGCCACGCTGTTTTTATCGGACCCGGCATCGTACGACGGCGGCGAACTGCAGATTGAAGACAGCTATGGCATGCACGCAGTAAAACTGGCAGCCGGCGACATGGTGATTTATCCGGCAACCAGCTTGCATCAAGTCACGCCGATCACGCGCGGCGTCCGCACTGCCTGCTTTTTCTGGGTGCAAAGCCTGGTGCGCGACGACACCCAGCGCAGCCTGCTGTTCGACATGGATAACGCCATCCAGAAACTGAACCAGACCAACGCCGACGAAGCAGCGCGCCGCACCTTGATCGGCTGCTATCACAATCTGATGCGGCAATGGAGCGAGACCTGAGCTTCGGCTGACGCCACCGCAACGCTCCTGCTGCGGCGGTGCTACTATGGTTGGTTAGCCCCACAATTCGCTTGCGCAAACCTGTTCAGGGCGGCATCGTTAAACACAGCACTCCTGGCGTATTGACGATTTGCAGTTAATGCAGGTTTTCCAGCAAAGAGTGGTAGCAATGCGTTCGGAGTCCCCGGCTTTCCCCGCCTGCCTCAGCGCGGCGGCGCCATCACATCTGGCCGATGGCCTGCTTGATGGCCTGACTGAGCACGGCTGGTCACAACAGAACATTTTTTTGTCGGCGCAGCTGACGCTGGAACTGGCCGCTGAATGCCGGGCACTGGCGGCAAACGGCGTACTGAATCCGGCAAAAGTAGGCCGCGGCACGGCTCAGGCGCTACGGACGGAGATCCGTGGCGACCGGATTCTTTGGCTGAAGGCCGGACAATCGCCTGCATGCGATCAATATCTGCAGCTCATGGAGAACCTGCGCATCGCACTCAACCGCGCGCTTTACCTGGGGCTGGACGAGTATGAAAGCCATTTTGCGTTTTACCCGCCGGGCGCCTCGTATCAGACCCATCTGGACCGGTTTCGCGACGACGACTGCCGCACAGTGTCGGTAGTCATCTATCTCAATCACAATTGGCTGCCGGAACAAGGCGGCGCCTTGCGCCTGCATCCACAGGGCGAGAGCACGCAAGATATCGCGCCGCTAGGCAGCCGCCTGGTGCTGTTCCTGTCTGCCGACATGCTGCACGAGGTGCTGCCTGCGACGCGTGACCGCTTGTCGCTTGCCGGCTGGTTCAGGCGGCGGCCGGCTTGAAACAATTAGTTGCGGATTGAGAAACCCCGGGGAAACCTCGATTCAAGACAGGCATTTACCGTTCAAGACACCACCCCATCCGCTCGGGATGTTTAAGTCGCGTGAGCTGACCTATACTGCTGATATGACCTTGCATCCCCTATCCAGCCGATCCGGCTATGAGGCTAGGGATGCAAGCTCATCCTCGACAAGGAAGGAGGCACAAAATGCCCTGGAATTTCGCCTGGTTCGGACTGGTCGCAAGCATTTTCGTATTGATCATCCTGCTGAATGCGGCAATTTACATTTTTCGAGAATATGAGCGTTGCGTGATCTTCACCCTGGGACGCTTTTCCGGCGTCAAGGGACCGGGGCTGGTGCTACTGATTCCGGCCATACAGCAGCTGGTCAGAGTGGATCTGCGTACCGTTGTGCTGGAAGTGCCGACGCAGGATGTCATCTCGCGTGATAACGTCTCGGTGCGGGTTAACGCAGTGGTTTATTTCCGCGTCACCGACCCCAAAAAAGCCATCGTCGAAGTCGCCAATTTTTTCAATGCGACCAGTCAGTTGTCGCAAACCATGCTGCGCTCGGTGCTGGGTAAGCATCAACTGGACGACATGCTGGCCGAACGCGAAAAGCTGAACCTGGCGATTCAACTGGCGCTCGATGCACAAACAGATTCCTGGGGCATCAAGGTTTCCAACGTCGAAATCAAACAGGTCGACCTGACTGAATCGATGATCCGCGCCATCGCTCGCCAGGCCGAGGCAGAACGCGAACGGCGCGCCAAGGTGATTCATGCCGAGGGCGAGCTGCAAGCATCGGAAAAACTCTATCAGGCCGCCGCCGTCCTGGCGCAAGAACCGCAAGCAATCCTGCTGCGCTACCTGGAAACGCTGACGGTGATCGGCGCCGACAAGAACACCACGGTGGTGTTTCCGCTGCCGATGGACTTGCTGTCGACTTTCCTTGGAGATAAAAGAAAAACGCCGTAACCGCGATAGCCTATGTAACTTGCGTTGCCGCACGCTGGAAACCAGCCGTGCCGCGGCGCATTTTTTTGCGCCGCCATATAATAGCCACCCCGAATGGCCGCCCCGTTGCCGGCTCGGCCCAATTCCTTGCCCATCCGAAATTCCACGCCTCCAGGTGCGCCAAGCATGAACCCTATTACACTCAATACCCTCGCCGCTTTTCCGCAACAACTGGAAGCGCACTACGCTGCCTTTCCCACCGAGTTCACACACTGGAAACCGGCGTCCTGGGAAGGCGTGCCGAGCGAACCGTTCAGCGCCATCGAACAAATCTGCCACGTGCGCGATATCGAGATCGACGGTTACCATCTCCGCTTCCAGCGCACTCTGGATGAATGCAATCCGCTGCTGGCTTCGATCGACAGCGATATCCTTGCCAGCGAGCGCAATTACGCTGCTGCCAATCCAGCCGAAGTATTTACGGCGTTTCGCGCAGCGCGAGCCAAGACGATTGAATTGCTGTCAAACCTGGATCAAGAGCAATTCAAGCGCCGCGCCGAGTTTGAAGGTTATGGCCCCTTGACGCTGCGCGGCCTGGTGCACTATCTGTGCAGCCACGACCAGCAGCATCTGGCGGGCTTGCAGTGGCTGTTAGGAAAAATAGACGCCGTACACCGATAGTACGCAGCATGCCGGCATGCTCAAGCTACCGCCAGGATGGCGGCAGCAAAATCCTGCGCGGCTTCCTGCGGCAGATTGTGCCCCACAAGCGGGATCACGCGGCGTTCATACGGCCCACTAAAAAATCTATCGTGCCGTTCCGAGCCGCCACTCAAACTGACGCCATCGCCGCCGCCGTCCAGTACCACGGTCGGTACGCTGATCAGCGGCTGTGCGGCCAACAATAACTCGGTACTCTCAAACATCGGATCGCCTGGCGCCAGGGCAAAACGATGGCGGTAGGAATGGATCACAACTTCAACGAAATCGGGATTATCGAAGGCAACCGCGCTGCGCTGATAAGTCTCTTCATCAAAGCGCCAGTTGGGCGACCATAAACGCCAAAGCAATTTGCAAAACTCGTAGCGGTTTTGCTGCAGCCCTGCCCGCCCACGCTCACCGTGGAAATAATATTGATACCAGTAGCGCAATTCATTTTCTGGAGTCTGCGGCTTTACCGATGCCGCAATATCCTGGATGTTATAACCACCTGCAGACACCAGGCCGCTCGCCCGTGCCGGCCATAGCGCAGCAACAATGCAGGCAGCGCGGCCGCCCCAGTCGTAACCCGCCAACACTGCACTCGGGATCGCCAGCGCATCCATCAAGGCCAGCAGATCGTGAGCGAGCGCAGCCTGCTGGCCGGAACGCGGCGTAGCGGCCGATAGAAATCGGGTCGGCCCGTAGCCGCGCAAATAGGGAGTGATGACGCGGCAGCCGGCGGCAGCCAGCAATACGCTCACCTCGTCGTAAGCGTGGATATCGTAGGGAAAACCATGCAGCAGCAAAACCACGCGACCGGCCGCATCGCCACTCTCTTCGTAGCTGACATTCAAAACGCCTGCATCGATCCGCTTTAACATGGCTGCCCTCCGATTTATTCTCACTACCAACAGTGCATATTGATAATTAGTCGCTATCTTCTAATCTTTTTATTGATGCTGCGATGCGATGCGTGGGTTAATAAAACGGTTAAAAACGAACGATCGTTCACTTATCTTCTTGTTTGGTAAAACTTGCCGCTTCCCAACCCACTTTGACACGAAACGAACAATCAATCACAAATACAGGAGAACGTCGCATGCGCATCTTGTCTCAGCTTTCCCTATCCGGAATTGCCCTGACGCTAGGCTTGAGCCTGGCCTCCGCCACCGCCAATGCCGAACTGTGCCGCAGCGCCAGCGCCGCGGAAGCAGCAAGCTATACCAGCCCCATGCAGTCGCCAGGAATTATCTCGCCAATCGACGGCACCTGCTGGATCCCCGCCATGACCATCAGTAGTTTCGACGGTACCAAACTGGCGGCAAATCTGTTCCTGCCGAAGCGCACTAGCAGCGATCAGAAATTCCCCGCCATCGTCATGATCGCCAGTTGGGCCGCTCCCGGCCGCGTCGAATATGTCGGCCAGCAGCAGAAGCTGGCGCAAGACGGTTATGTGGTGGTGAGCTATACCGCACGCGGCTTCTACCTTTCCGAAGGGCAGGTCGACGTCGCCGCGCCGGCAGACGCGCGCGATGTCTCATCGGTACTCGACTGGCTGCAAGCCAACGCCCCGATCGACATCAACAACGTCGCCGCCAGCGGCATTTCCTACGGCGCCGGCCTGTCGCTGATCGCACTCGGACAAGATCCGCGCTTCAAGACTGCGGTCGCGCTGTCCGGCTGGGCCACCCTGGCGGACCAGCTGTACACAGCCGGCTCGCCCAACCTGACCTGGGCCACCGTGCTGGGCCTGGCCGGCAGCGTCACCGGCAGGCCTGCGCCAGAGGTAAATCAAAACATACTGGCGCTGCTCGATCCCAATACCAGCGCCGCCAGAATTGCCGAAATCACGGCCTGGGCCAAACCGCGTTCGCCATCCAGCTATGTGGCAGCTATCAACCAGCGCAACGCACCTGTATTCATCAGCAAGAACTTCCAGGACGACATGTTCACGCCGAATTCGTCGCTGGCGATGTTCGCTGCGTTCACCGGGCCGAAGAAGATGCTGCTCAACGCCGGCATTCATGCCTCCGCAGAATTGACTGGCGCTCTGCTGGGCGCACCCAACTATCCTTACGATCAGGCGCATCGCTGGTTTAATCGCTGGTTGAAGGGAGAAAAGAACGGCATCGACACCGAACCCAAGGTATCTATGCAAATCAAGTTCAGTGATCGTCGCGAGTCGTTTTCCACATGGCCGGCGCCTGAGCTGAGCAACAAGACTTATTACCTGGCGCCACGCGGTGCGATCCGCTTCGATCTCAGTTGCTTCTGCGGCAAAGGCGACAAAGGGACTATCTCCACCACGCCGAACCAGAGCACCGATTCCGACCTGATCCAGAATCTGTTCGACACTACCGCCAGCAGCGGCCTGATTCCTATCCTCTCCACCCTGGGCGAAACGGTCAACCTGCCGATAATCAATTCACTGCTGACAGTCAGCCTGGCCGCCGGCGTGCGCTATGAAGCGCCGGCGCTCGCCGCCACCCAAAAAATCAGGGGCATTCCAAAACTGAATTTGCGCATCACGCCTTCACAAGCCCGCGCCCAGGTGGTCGCCTATCTGTATGACGTCGATGCGATCGGCACCGGAGTTTTGATTACCCACGGCGCCACTACCCTGCATTGGGCCACACCAGGCCAGACCGTCGATTTCCCGATTGAATTCTCGGCCACGGCGTATGACGTGCCGGCCGGCCATCATATTGGCGTGGTGCTGGATACCGCCGACAGCCTGTATGCCTCCCCAGTGAATCCGGGTGAACGGTTTGGCGTGCGCTTTGAATTCAATCCGAGCCAGCAATCAAGCTTGGTTTTGCCAACTTTATAGTGCCTTCATGACAAGCTGCCCGGCTTTGCCGCGCAGCTTGTCCGCAGCCAAAAGTAACAATGGGCGTCAAATAAATATTCAAACCAATATTTCCATAAGGAAATTTATATGCTATAGATACGCCTAGCAATCGTAATCAAACGTGGTCCTGCAAAGCAAACAAGCAGTGGCAATCGGGAGATCAGTCATGAAAAAATCGATTCTAGCTTTCATCTTGCCTATCTTATTTGTCATATCGGCAAGCAGCGCCGTCAGTGCTTTCGCGGCGACAGCCACGGCCACCATGACCAACACCGTCACCGTCGCCAACAATTGCAGCATTGCCACCGTTGGCTTTACCACGACCTATGATCCGATCGTGACCAATGCCACCGCCAACCAAGATGTCACCGCCAGCGTCACCACCACCTGCACCCCTGGCGCCTCGCCCGTGATCACGCTGGGACAAGGCGCCAACGCCAATACCGGCTCCACCGATGCGGTACCGCTGCGACGCCTGTCCAGCGGCGGCGGCTCGCCGACATATCTCAATTATTCGCTGTTCTCGGATTCCGGCCGTAGCACTACCTGGGGCAACACGGCCGGAACCTCGCCTGGAGCTGCAAGTGCCTCGGGCTCTGCCACCCCACTCACGATTTACGCACGCCTCCCATCCGGACAGAGCGCGACTGCCGCTACTTTTACCGATACCGTAGTGGCCACCGTCACCTTTTAACGCAGACGCAGCTTGCGATACACGGTATTGCGCGAAACCCCTAATGCCTTGGCGGTAGCGGAAACATTGCCGCCGCTGGCCTCAAAAGCTTTTTTGACTGCCGCCAGCGCCAGATCCTCCAGACTGCCGACACCGTCATTCGCCGCTGCTGCTACTGCCGCTGGCGAAACGATCACGCTCGCCGGCAGCGGCTGTTCGGCCTGTACATCCTCCAGGAAATCATCGGGCAAATGTTCCAGCTTGATGATGCGATCATCCCCGGCCATGACCACCGCAGTCCTCAGCAAATTGCTCAACTGGCGGAAATTTCCAGGCCAGCTGTGCCGCCGGAACAGGGCCATGATGTCGGGCGCGACGCTACAACAGCCCCCCTCATTTTCTGTTTCCGCCAACAATCTTTCGACGATGACATCAAGATCGCTGCGTTCGCGCAAGGCCGGCAGTTTGACTACCAGGCCATTCAAGCGATAGTAGAGGTCTTCACGAAACAAGTTGGCGGCAATCAATTCACGCAGATTGCGGTTGGTGGCGCAAATCACGGCGAGGTTGACCGGGATCGACTTGGTGCTGCCCAGCGGTGTCACCACTCTTTCCTGCAACACCCGCAGCAAGCGAGCTTGCAGGCTAAGCGGCATGTCGCCGATCTCATCCAGAAACAAGGTGCCGCCGTTGGCTTGCAACAGCTTGCCCTGCCCACCTTTTTTCCTGGCGCCGGTAAATGCGCCCTCCTCATAACCGAACAGCTCCGACTCGATCAAGGTTTCCGGAATCGAGGCGCAGTTGACTGCGACGAAAGCATTGTTTTTGCGAGGCGAATCGTTGTGCACCGCTTGCGCCAGCAATTCTTTACCGGTGCCGGTTTCGCCGGTAATCAAAATCGGGATGTCGCGCCCTATCACCTTGTCGAGCTTGCCGATCAGGGCGGCCATGTGCGGATCGCCGGTATTCAGATAACGCAGGCTGGACAAGCGGCGCGGCGCCGTCTTCGGCCTTGTTGTTGCGATTGTTGCGGCCGTCGCGGTTGCCGTCGCGACCGTCTCAGCCATCGCAGGCAATTCGCTGTAGTGCTGAAAAACGCTGTTCGACAGCCGCAGTTCAGCGCGGGCATATACCTTTACTCCGCTATGCAGGCAAAGATTGAGCAAGCCCGGCGCGGCAGCCCGATAATGGTCGAACAAGGTCGACAGCGGCAAGCCAAACAAGGAGCTGAAGGTATGCGATTGCAATGCCGTCTGCGGCAGCCCCAATTGAAACAAGGCGCTGCGGTTAGCCGACAGGAAACGGCCGCCGGGCGTGAAGCAGGCAATGCCCTCCACCAAGGTGCCGATAAATTCTGGCCGGCTGTGAAAATGCAGAGTGACGGCATTTTCAAAGGCTGCGGTAAACAGTTGGTTTTCAATCATCTGCGCCGACATCCGCACCAGAGCCATGGTGTGTTTGTGATAGCTGCCGCGATCGCCGCTAACATCCAGCACACCCAGGATATTGCCCTGGTAATCGAAAATCGGCGCCGCCGAACAAGTCAGGAAATGATTGGCGGAAAGATAATGGGCGTCGGCATGCACGGTGGTCGGCGCTCGCTCTGCAATCGCGGTCCCGATCGCATTGGTGCCCTTGCTTTGCTCCGACCAGGTAACCCCCGGATTCAGCGCCACGCGATTGGCCTTGATCAGGAAATCGTCATCCCCCAGCGCATGCACGATCACGCCATGGGCATCGGTCAAAATCACCATGTTATGGGTATTGACGATCTGCTCGTACAGGGTTTCCATGACCGGCAAGGCATGCAGATGCAGGGTCCGGTTCTGTTCCAGCAACATGGACAAAGAGCTGCGATCAAGCGGCAGAATGTCCGGCTTGTCGTTTTTCCCCAGGCCAAATGCTGTCGATCTTTGGTGCGATTTTTCGATCACTGCGGGATCGCAGGACAAATGATCGCTTGCTCTGTTGCACGAGATATCACGCATCTTGTCTCCTTCAGGCGGGGTCCATGAACCTCTCTGCGGACGCTGGAGCGCCTCTCAACGATTTGATTTTGCTCAGTCTACCGTTGAATCGCTGTCGATGTCACTGTTCTGACGGCAGCGCCGGGGTTAGGTTCATCGCCTTTGGTCGCCTTTGGTGTATCCTGCCGGGATGAACAGCGAAACCGACATCCAACTCAGTGGGCCATTCAGCGTCACCGACGCCGCAGGCCGCAGCCATAACATAAAAGCAATCCGCATCTTCGACGAAGGCTACGGGATCATCGACGTCTATGTCGATTTCGCCGCAGCGATCGGCAAGGAGCGGCTGTACCAAGATCAGGTGCTGATCGCCCAGATCCTGAGCCAGTTGCGCCGGATCGGCTATGTCGGCCCGGATTTCGGCCACGGCGATCTTGGTTTGCAAGATGACAAACTGATCGTGCTGGAAGCACCGGAAGAATTCAATGTATTCGCCGCAAGCAAGGGCTGGAACAACCTGGCCGAGGAATTCGCCGACGAGCACGATATGGACACTGATATAGACGCTGAGATCGACACCGATGCCGGCGACAGCCGCGGGCAAGCAGCCTCAAGCACAAAACTTGACGCCCTCAAAAACAAATTCAAAGCATAAATCAGCGTCACCCACTTCGACGGCCGCTCGCACTAACGCGCATCGCTAGCGCGTATCCCTGATCATCCGGCTTATCAAAGTATCGACCTCGGTCTCGGCCGCAGCGATTGACGCGGCGAGACGGTCGTCGCCGAATTCATCGTATTCGATCGCAATGCTATGCAGCTCGCTGACGCCGATGTAAGCGAGCGCGCTGCGAGTGCTCGGCTCTACATGATTCATGGCGGCGCTTCTCTGCCCTGCCCCGTAACCGTAATCTCCTCTGGATGAAAGCACTACCGCACGCTTGTTGGCGTCCTTTAGCATGGGCCAATACGGCTCGCCCTGACGATTGCGGTCAAAGCCGAAGGTGCGCCCTACTCGCACTATGTTGTCGATCCAGGATTTGAATTGTGCCGGCACGTTGAAGTTATACATGGGCACCCCCAGCACCAGAATATCGGCCGCCAATATTTCGTCGACCAGCGCATCGCTTTCCGCCAACACCTTGTGCATCCAGTCTTGGCGCGACGAGGGCGCGGTAAAGGCTGCGTGTATCCATGCGCCGCTCACCGGCGACGGTGGATTAAGGCCGACATCGCGCACACTGACTTGATCGCCGGGCCGCTGCTGCAGCCATTGCTGGACAAACCGGTGCGACAGCCGGCGCGTGTGGGAACCATGCGGTTGCAGATCGGAACGTCCGGCGCGGGCGCTTGCATCCAGGTGTAGCAAGGTAGTCATTTCAGTTATCCTCTGTGAATTAATTTCATGTACCAGCTTTCCCGATAAACTGTAAATGCCCGACAATACCGAGACAAGCGACAAATTCTGCGCATTTCTGGAAAATAGAATTCATCCATATGGATAGCAAAACAGCACGCCGCAAGCTGCCTCTCGCCGCCCTGAGAGCGTTCGAGGCAGCAGCTCGCCATCTGAGCATCAAGTCAGCCGCAGCGGAACTCGCAGTTACGCCGACTGCGGTGAGCCATCAGATCAGGCGCCTCGAAGAGAGTCTCGGCGTGGCCGTGTTCCAGCGCCTGCCACGGCAATTGCGCCTGACCGCTGCCGGTTCGGAGCTGTATGTGGCATTGCGCGACGGCTTCGACTTGTTCGCGGCAGTCATCAAGCGAATTCAGCTGCGCGACACGGCCCCTCTGCTGACCATTTCCACCACGCCGGCGTTTGCCGCACGCTGGTTGCTACCCAGGCTGGGCGCTTTCCGCAGCGCCTATCCCAAGCAGGATCTGCGGATTCACACTGCGGTGGAAGTAGCGTTGCTCGATGGCCATACCGCGGATATCGCGATTCGCTACGGCCTTGGATCATGGCCGGGATTAGTGGCGGAAAAATTATTTGACGACCGTATCGCCCCGGTTTGCAGCCCTCTGCTAAAAGTACGCAAACCCAAGGACCTGCTCAAACACACCTTGATTCATTGCGAATGGCAAACCACGCTGCGCAAGGCCTCGACCTGGCGCGCGTGGGCGCAGCGCGCTGACTTCGCCGCTCTGGATAGCCACGGCGGCATGGTCTTCTCGGACGAAAGCCACGCCATCTCGGCAGCGATCGCCGGACAAGGCGTCGCCCTGTTGAGTACCTCCCTGATCGAGCCGGAATTGCAAAGCGGCGTACTTGAGCAGCCGTTCGGTCCGATACTCAACAACTATGCTTTCTACCTCGTGTATCCGGAAGCCAGGCGCACTGAGGTGCAAGACGTATGTGCATGGATTAGCGCGCAAGCGAGCGCCTCGGCGATGCTATTCTAAGCTCTCTGCGTGCAGAATCACAGCCTTGAGGAACCCTGCGGGCGTAACGCTTTCCCGGTAAAATCACGACCAGACAATTGCCCTGGGACCGATATGCTTACCAACGTCGAGCAGCTGGAGGAAATTTACGGCCAACCGCATGAGCGATCATTGTGGAAAGAAATAGATTTCCTGAATCAGGACTACCAGGCCTTCGTCAAAGCCTCGCCCTTTGTGGTGTTCGCTTCCGGCGGCCCGGGAGGCATGGATTGCTCACCCAAGGGCGATGCCCCGGGATTCGTCAAGATTCTGGATGAACGCACGCTGGCGATTCCCGATCGTCCGGGCAACAATCGTATCGACACTCTGCGCAACATCATTGCAGATCCGCGCATTGCCCTGCTGTTCGTCGTGCCAGGCATCGGCGAAACCTTGCGCGTCAACGGCCGCGCCGAAATTTCAGCGGAACCGGCTTTGCTCGAACAATTCGCGACGAATGGCAAACTGCCGCGCACGGTCATCATCGTCAAGGTGGAGGCGACTTACTTCCATTGTTCAAGAGCGCTGGTGCGCTCGAAACTGTGGGATCCTGCGCAGCAAATTGAACGTAGCAGTTTCCCGAGCCCCGGCGCCATGTTGAAGCGTCTTAACAGTGGCGGCGGCTTTGACGCCGACACCTACGATCGCGAATTGCCAGAACGGGTTAAAGCAACTCTCTATTAAAATCCCTGCATCAACCTATCGTTTTTAGCTCAGAACGGAGTATCGCAATGACGGTTTTCGTGGCGCTTTTGCGTGCAATCAATGTCGGCGGAACCGGCATGCTGCCGATGAAGGAACTTGCCATCTTGTGCACCGAGCTAGGCTTCAACCATGTCCGCACCTACATCCAAAGCGGCAACGTGATCTTCGACAGCCCGCTGGGCAAAGACCTGGTCACCCAGGAGCTAGCGCAAGCGCTAGGTAAAAAGATGGGCAAGCCGGTCGATGTCTTGCTGCGCACCGCCGCCGAGTTGCGCGCCATCTTGAAAGCCAACCCCTTCCCCGATGCGGAACCATCGAAAGTCGCGGTGGTTTTTTGCAGCGCTAACCTGCCTAAGGACTGGCTTGAACTGCTGCGCATCCCCGGCAAAGAAGAAGTCGAGCCGGGAAAGAAAGAAATCTATATCCACTATCCCGAAGGCATGGGCAGATCAAAACTGAAGCTGCCGCCATCGACCGGGGTCGCTACCGTCCGCAACATCAACACGGTCACCAAGCTGCTCGCTCTGGCCGTCAGTCAAGCTCTGCATGAGTCCACATGATTTTGTCGTGGTAAGGAAGCATGTATTGCGGAACGCAAATTTAGCATGACTAATCCCGGCTGGGAACGCAAGCAATCAGCTGCAACTCGACGCCGTAGCCGTGATGCAGGGCGGGCACCGGCACGACGGCGCGCGCCGGTTTGTGCGCGCCCAGGTAACTGGCATAGATTTCGTTGAACAAGCCCCAGTTTTCGACCCCGACCAGATACGCCGTAGCTTGCACCACGTCGCCAAAACCGCAGCCGGCGGCTTGCAAGACTTCCTGGCATTGGCGGAACACTGCTTCGCACTGCTGCCGGAAGTCATGCCTGGCCGGGTCTATCGTGTCTGAGGCCGGCAGCATGCCTGACAAAAAGACAAAACCGTTCTGTTCAATCGCCTGGGAATAGTGGCCGCGCGGCGCCGGCACGGCTGGGGTATGTATGATTTTCATAATAATTTTTCCTGGTAAGTGTGCATGACGGAATCAGAGCAATTACTACCAGCCGCGAAATCGCTCCCAGACATCCAGGATATCCGGCGCATCCCGGCTGACGACATGGTAACGGGAATGCTGTGCGCCGGTTGCGCAGGCATGGTTCGGCAGGATGCGCAGCATGGTGCCAATGGGCAGCGCCGGCGTTTGCGCAGGATCGCCGGAGCGATGCGCGATCACGCCGTGTTCCTGATTGGCGTCGACCATCAATATATCCGGTAGCAGTTCGCCGGCCAGATCGCAGACCAGGCCATAACCCTGGTCCAGCGCCTGTTTGCTGGTTCCGCGGTCGCGCGACATTGCCATCCAGCCGGCATCGGTGATGATCCAACCTTTTTCCTTTTGGTGGCCGATAACCGTGGTGAGCACGGATAGCGCAATGTCTTGCTGGCGGCAGACGCCGAGACCGGCCATGACCAGGTCGCCAAACACAAACACACCTGCCCGCACTTCGCTGACGCCATCCAGATTATCGGCAAACATGGCGGTTGGCGTCGAGCCGATACTGACCGTGGGACAGGCAATTCCAGCCGCCCTCAAGCGATCCGCACAGCCAACCGCTGCATCGCGTTCCTGTTGCGCCATCTGCCTGATGGCCGGTATCGAGCGGCAGTTATAGGAATTGCCGGCATGCGTGATGACGCCAGCCAGATGCTGCCCGCCGGTGACCAGGCAACGCCCGATGTCGAGCAGCGCCAGAGAATCTGGAACGACGCCGGAACGATGACCGTCGGAATCGATTTCGATCATCACGTCGAAGCGCATGTTTTCTTGCCTGGCCTTGTCGCACAATGCCTGGGCCATCTCCAGGCTATCCAGAATGAGCGTCAGCTTTACCCCTTGTTGCCGCAACCTGATCACATGATCGAACTTGCCGGGAACAATGCCAACCGCGTACAAAATATCCGTGAAGCCGCTGGCAGAAAAATACTCCGCCTCCTTGAGCGTCGATACGGTAATCGGCCCGCTGGCTTGCCCGAGCGTGGAGCGGGTGACCTGGATCGATTTGCTGGTCTTGACATGCGGCCTGAAAACCACGTCGAAGCGGGCCAGGCTGGCGCGCATGCGGGCGATATTCTGCTCCATGCGATACTGATCGAGGATCAGCGCCGGCGTTTCAAGATCGCTTAAATGGCGCGCCGGATTTTTTGAAGAATCGTCCATATGATTTCCTAAATTTGTCTGGCGTTGGCAAACTCAAGCAGATCTGTAATCTTCCTCGACTCGCCCAACGGCGGCGGCGCACCGGTGGGCGCAACAAGGCCGATACGGTTATGCCAAAAGGTGTCCAGACCGACTTGCGCAGTGCCAAACATATCGTAAGCAGAGCCGGCCACAAACAGCACGCGTTGCGCCGGCAAGCCCAGTTGCTCCAATGCCAGTTGATACGGCCGCGGATCCGGCTTGTAAAAACCGGCTTGCTCCGAAGTCACGATCACGTCGAATTCCACGCCCACACGAGCGGCCGCCAACCGACCGAGGCTGGCTGAACAGTTGGTCACCACGCCAAGCCGATAACTTTGCTTCAAGCGCGTCAGGGTCGCTGCCACATCCGGCCACGGCGCGAGGCTATGCCAATTCCGTTCCAGCTGTTGCGCCAGTTGCGGCGCCAGCCCGACGTTCTGCGCTGCTTGCGCCACCAGTTCCTCGTAGGGCTGATAGGCGCCGCAGCCATAGGTCAGCCGCAGATATTCTGCACGCCAGACACGCCCGGCTGGTTCCGAGCCGGCGGTACGGTTCCAGACCGACCAGGAATCCAGCAGTGCGGTGAGCAGATCGAACAAGACTGCCTGATACTTTTGCGCCATTTCAGCCTCGATGCAGTTGATGTCGGTGAATTATCGATCGTATTGCCATGACTGTGGTTAAATGAAACACATGTCTAACTTAAGTTTTACTTAATGATGATAGCGCTCGACGACATTCGTTTTTTTATGGTTGTAGTAAAGGCCGGCAGCCTAGCCGCAGCCGCGCGCGAAATCAACGTCACCGCTTCGGCCGTGACGCAACGCCTGCAACAGATCGAAGCAAGGCTGGGGGTGCGGCTGATCGATCGCTCAACGCGCAATATGCGCCTGACCGACGAAGGCGAGTTGTTGGCGGAAGAAGGCGCGGCGATTTGCGACAGTAATGATCTTTTGTTTGAAAAACTGAAGGCGCGACAAGGAGTTGTAGCCGGACATCTGCGGATAAACGCCCCGTTTGGCTTTGGCCGTCGTTACCTGACGCCGCTGGTGGCGCAATTCCAGACCGACCATCCTGGCATCAAGATTTCGCTGACCCTGCTCGACAGCATCACCGTCAGCGAGGCGCATAAGGCCGATGTCACATTTCACATCGGCGCCTTGGCCGACTCCAGCCTGGTGCGCTACAAGATCGGCGCAAATGCAAGAATCCTGTGTGCAGCCCCCTCCTATATCCGACGCATGGGGGCGCCGGCAGATCCGCAATCGCTGGCCGCACATCAGTGCCTGGTATTGCGAGAGAACGATGAGGACGTCAGCCTCTGGAAATTTTCAAAAGGAGCGCTCCATCACAGCGTCCGCGTGGAACCCATTTTAAGTTCCAACGACGGTGAAGTGATTCATCAATGGGCCCTGTACGGAAAAGGCATCATGATCCGCTCCGAATGGGACGTCGCTGAAAACCTCCGGCGCGGCAAATTGGTCACACTCCTGCCTCAATGGAACATAGCGCCGGCTGACGTCATCGCCTTGGTTCCGCAGCGCAAGGGCATGTCTGCACGGGTTAAGCAATTCATCGAGTATGTGAGCCGGCAGTTCGGGCCGGTGCCGCCATGGCGGATTAATGGTGACAGCAAGGACTGACCTGGAACGCAGGCGGCTGGACAGTTTCTGAATCGGGACAGGAACGCAGCACGGTGAATACGGACAAATGTTGCAAAATTCTAATTTTTTATTCCCCAAAAAAATAGATAACAATCATTTGCTGCGTATCTTGCCGCTCTGCCTGAGCGGCGCCGTTCTGTTGACCGCCTGTTCCAGCATGGACGTGGGCAACGCGGGAGCAAAAACTGTAGCAACCGGCTCGGCCGGCGGCGCCAATGCCGAAAACGCCAATGCTTCGCTTGAGCACTGCGACCGTTCGCTCGGCACCATCGCGATCATCGAAGATACCGCTGCGCCCTGGTATGGCATCCTCACCGGCCAGTACAAACTCGGCTCGACCGTACCGGTACTCAAATTGCTGGTGCAGCAATCGAACTGCTTCGTGGTGGTCGAACGAGGCCGCGGCATGACAGCAATGATGGGTGAGCGCGCCCTGCAACAAGAGTGTTCACACCCGCAGTCTGTGCACAGCAAACGAATCCGCTCGGCAGCTAACAACGAAGCCCATTATTGCGATGGGCTTCGTTGTTTATCGCAGCAATTTTTCACGCAAACCGTTTCAAAACAACAAAAAATTGAGGTGCCGATGCGACACTGACTCATCTCGATTGTTTGGTCTGGATATGTTTTACCGTGATTGCGCAGCGTGGAGTCACGCTAAAGATGAAGAACCAGGAACGATCAAAATCGAGGCGCAGAATAAGGAAAATATCCCAGAACAATTCCTGAGAATTTCGAGATCTGCTTAAACTATTGATTTAAAACAGGAATTTTGGTGGGAAGTACAAGTTTCGAACTTGTGACCTATCGCGTGTGAGGCGATCGCTCTACCCCTGAGCTAACCTCCCGGAGAGGCCGCCATTATGGCATGAAATTCCTGATAAATAAAGCAGGTGCTGAGACGATGTAGCACATCATCGTCCAGCCCCTGCTCACCCTGCTCACCCTGCATGCCGGCCTACTGGCGCTTGGCCTCCAGCACTCCCTTTACTTCGCGAATCACGGTCAGCGCTTTTTGCAACTGGGCGGTGGACGCGATTTCCGCAGTGAACGCCATGCGTGCATGCGCTTTGGCGCTTTGGGTACTGACGCCGATGACATTGATTTTTTCGCGCAAAAACACTTCCGAAATATCCCGCAGCAAGCCCTGGCGGTCGCTGGCCAGCACGAAGATATCCACCGGATAGACGGTTTCCGCTTCCGGCGCGCCCCAGGTGGTCTGGATCACGCGTTCTGGCGCCTTGATACGCATCTCGGCGAAATTCTTGCAGTTTTCTCGATGGATGGAAACACCTTTGCCACGCGTGATGAAGCCGACTACCGGATCCGGCGGCGCCGGTTTGCAACACTTGGCCAGTTGCGTCATCAAGCCATCGGTACCCACCACCAGCACCCCTGACCTGCCGCCATGCGCTACGCTTGAGGCGCGGCTCTTGCGGGTAATCGCCGCTTCTTCAAATTCGCTGCCGTGCTCGGCCTGTTTGACGCCATGATCGTCGTGCAAGGCTTGTTCGACGTGGCGCAGGCTGAATTCGTCCTTGCCTAGCGCCAGCAACAGATCTTCCAGCTTGGCAAACTCGAGCTTGCGCGCCAGCTCTTCCAGGTTGACCGCGGTCTTGCCTTCGCGTTGCAAGGTCTTGTCCAGCAAACTGCGGCCGGTCGCCAGCGTCTCTTGCTGTTCGATCGCATTGAACCAGGCGCGCACCTTGGAGCGGGTGCGGGCGCTGGCGGCGTAACCCGGCGTCAGCCAGTCGCGCGACGGGCCGGCGCCGCCGGGTGCGTTTTTGGCGGTGATGATTTCCACCGTCTGGCCGTTCTTCAACGGCGTATTCAGCGGCACCATGCTGCCATCCACCCGCGCTCCACGACAGCGATGGCCGACGTCGGTATGCAGGTAGTAGGCGAAATCGATAGGCGTGGCGCCGCTAGGCAACTCGATCACGCGCGCTTGCGGCGTCAACACATAGATGTGATCGTTGAGCGTGGCTTGCTTGAGTTTTTCCAACCATTCGCGGCGGCTGTCCTCATGCTCGACAACCGCATCCACCACTTCGCTTTTCCAGGCCAGCAACTGTCGCAGCCAGGCGATTTTTTCGTCGTATTTTTGTGCCGCAAAATTGGAGCCGCCGGCTTCCTTGTAGCGCCAGTGTGCAGCCACCCCGTATTCGGCGAAATGGTGCATTTCGTTGGTACGGATCTGCACCTCCAGCGCCCGATCGTCGTCGGCCAATACCACCGTGTGCAAGGACTGGTAACCGTTGGGCTTGGGACGCGAAATATAGTCGTCGAATTCTTTCGGTATCGGCACCCAGATGTTGTGGACGATGCCGAGCACCGTATAACAAGTCTTGACGTCGTCAACAATCACCCGGAACGCGCGGACGTCATACAGCTCGGAAAAATCGAGTTCCTTGCCTTGCATCTTGTTCCAGATGCTATAGATGTGCTTGGGCCGGCCCGAGACTTCGGCCTTGATGTCAGCTGCCGCCAGCTCGCTGCGCAAACGTGTGATAGCCGCATCGACAAAACCTTCGCGTTCGATGCGCCGCTCTTCCAGCATTTTGGCAATGCGTTTATAAGTGACCGGATCGATGAAGCGGAACGACAGATCCTCCAGCTCCCATTTGAGCTGCCAGATCCCGAGCCGGTTGGCTAGCGGCGCGTACAATTCGAGCGTCTCGCGCGCATATTGACTGGTGCGCTCGTTTTCCATCTTGTGCTCGGCAAAATAACGCAGTGTCGTCACGCGCGAAGCCAGCCGCACCAGCACCACCCGCATATCGGTCGCCATCGCCAGCAACATCTTGCGCAAGGTTTCCACCTGGCTGGCGGCCTGCTGCGCGGCATTTTTCCCGCGCATGACTTCCTGCGGCAAATTGAAGGTAAAACCGTGCAGGCGCATCAGTTGCCGGATGCCGCCGACCAGGTCCGAGATCTCCTTGCCGAACCGCTGTTCGATGGTGTCGGCATAACTGGCGTCTAGCAAAGGCAGCTCAAACAACAGAGCCGCAATCCGGGTTTCGACATCGGTATCGAGCACGGCCAGAATGCTGGTCACACCTTGCGAGAAATCAAGCGTGTTCTGGCCGGTAGCGATGAAATTATCGGCATACAACGGCTCGACGAAAGCCAGCGCATCGAGCACCCGCGCGCTATCCTCGGCACTCAAGCCGGCGGTGCATAGCTGAATTTGCGTTGCGCGTTGTGTTGCAGTGAGCGAAACCATGCTTACATCTTTATTTTTGTGCTGCGACCACGATAATTTCTATCAGGATTTCCGGACGTGCCAGCTTGGCTTCCACCGTCGCCCGCGGCGGCGCATTGCCAGCTGAAACCCAGCCATCCCAAACCGCGTTCATGCCATCGAAATCCTTGACGTCGGCCAGGTAGATCTGGCAAGACAGAATGTTGTGTTTGTCGCTGCCGGCTTCGGCCAGCAGACGGTCGATATGCGCCAGCGATTCGCGGGTCTGGCCTTCAATGTTCTGGGTAGTGTCCTCTGCCAGTTGGCCGGCCAGGTAAACGGTGCCGTTATGGATAGCGACCTCCGAAAGTCTCTTGCCGACATGCAGGCGCTGGATAGTCATAATTCATCTCCTCTTCAGTTAAACAGCAACGTAAAAACAACTTGAGCAATCACAAATCAGCCGATCAGGAAATCGCTGACAATTTCTATCTGGTCAGTATGCAAAAAGGTTGGCGCATGGCCGACACCGGCCAGCTCAACCAGCTTGGCTTTTGGTCCGCTTTCCGCCATGATCCGGGCCGTCTCGGCCGACAACAAATCGGATTCGGCGCCGCGCACCAGCAAGGTCGGACAGGTAATCGCCTGATACGCTTTCCACAACAGCATTTCCGACAGTTTGAAGGTCTCTTCGCTGGTCGAGATAAAAGGCTGGGCCAGTTTCAAGTCGTAGTGGCGAATCCATTGGCCGTCTGCATTCTGGCGCAATACATCAGTAGCCAGTTTATGCCACTCGGCGTCGGTGTGCGGGCCGAACGGGGCCGAGATGGCGCGAATATAAGCCGCGGCTTCGTCAAACGTGGCAAACCGCATGTCGGCGCCGATATAAGCGCCGATACGCCCCATCGCTTCCGCGTTCAGGCTGGGGCCGACATCGTTCAAAACCAGCTTGCGCAGCGGATTCTCCGGCAGCGAGGCCAGCCCGATACCGATCAGGCCGCCCATCGAAGTGCCGACCAGATCGACGGTTTCAGCATTGAGCCGCGCCAGCAAAGTGACGACATCGTTCAGATACTGCGGTAACACGTAGTATTGCGGATCGCGCAGCCAGTCGGAACGGCCGCGGCCGACCACGTCCGGGCAAATCACCCGGTAGGTATCGCATAGCGCGCGCGCCAGCTGGTCGAAATCGTCCGAAACCCGGGTCAAGCCATGCAGACATAACAACACATTGGGATTATGCGGATCGCCCCATTCCTGGTAAGCCATTTTATGCAAACCGGCAGGCGAAATACACTGGACAGTCTGGTGCGTAGCGATGGTCATTGCGATCCCGATTTTGGTAAGGACTTGATGGATGGCGGCAAGCAAAACGGCAATTGAATCTTTATGTTTTGCTTTGCGTATATGCAACATCTTATCGCATATGCCGCTACCCTTGCACGTTACCGTAAACAGAAAAGTCTAAAAACCCGGCCGCCGGCTTGCCGCGATCGCTTTTCAAGCGAACCCCAGCGACAAAAAAAAGCGGCGCCTGACACCAGGTGTCAAACGCCGCTTTTTTCTACTGGTTTTGACGCAATACCTTAGTGCAATGCGCTCAGATCCAATGGCGCACCGGTTTGTTCGATGATATCTTGCTGGCTGACGCCCGGCGCCAGTTCGATCACCTTCAAACCTTGCGGCGTCACATCCAGCACGCCGAGATCGGTGATGATGCGGTTGACGACGCCAACGCCGGTGAGAGGCAAATTGCAGGCATCGAGAATCTTGTGCGAAGTCGAACCATCCTTGGCCTTGGCAACGTGCTCCATCAACACCACTACCCTGCCGACGCCGGCCACCAGATCCATCGCACCGCCCATGCCCTTGACCATCTTGCCGGGGATCATCCAGTTCGCCAGGTCGCCGTCTTTGGAGACCTGCATCGCGCCGAGTATGGCGATGTTGATTTTGCCGCCGCGTATCATGGCGAACGAATCCGCCGAGCTGAAGTAGGACGATCCCGGCAGCGATGTCACGGTCTGCTTGCCAGCATTGATCAGATCGGCATCGACTGCATCCTCGGTCGGGAACGGTCCTATGCCCAACAAACCGTTCTCCGACTGCAACCACACTTCAATCTCTTTCGGTACATGGTTCGCCACCAGCGTCGGCAAGCCGATCCCCAGGTTGACGTAAAACCCATCTTGCAATTCCTTTGCCGCCCGCGCAGCCATTTCGTCACGTGTCCATGCCATTTTGCTCTCCTGTGCTACGTCTGTTTTGTTATGCCGTACGCTTATGTTGTACGCACGGTGCGCTGTTCGATCCGCTTTTCCGGCGTCGCATTAACCACGATGCGATGGACAAATATGCCCGGCGTATGCACTTGGTCGGGATCGATCTCGCCGACTTCGACCAGATGCTCGACTTCCACTACGGTGATTTTTCCCGCCATGGCGACGTTCGGATTGAAGTTGCGGGCAGTCTTGTTGAATACCAGGTTGCCGCTGCGATCAGCCTTATAGGCCTTGACCAGGGAAACGTCAGCCACCAGCGAACGTTCCATCACATACCTGGCGCCGTCGAATTCGCGAATTTCCTTGCCTTCGGCAACCAGGGTGCCGACGCCGGTTTTAGTGAAAAATGCCGGGATGCCGGCGCCGCCGGCACGCAGCTTTTCCGCCAGCGTCCCTTGCGGCGTAAACTCGAGCTCCAGTTCGCCTGCCAGGTATTGACGTTCGAATTCCTTGTTCTCGCCGACATAAGAAGCGATCATTTTTTTGATCTGGCGGGTCGCCAGCAATTGCCCGAGACCGAAACCGTCAACCCCCGCGTTATTCGAAATCGCGGTCAGATTCTGCACTCCGGAATCGCGCAGCGCCAGGATCAGCGCTTCAGGGATGCCGCACAGTCCGAAACCGCCGACGGCGATGGTCTGGCCATCTTTGACTATGCCAGCTAACGCGCTTGCCGCGTCAGGATAAACTTTGTTCATACCAATGCCTCCTGTTTGTGTAAACTCTAACTATTATTGGTTTGCGTGCAGTCTGTTAGGATATGACGAAGCGATGCTTCCAACAATACCGTAAAAATACGAAATCAACACCTGACTGATCTCCCCAGTGCCCTTGCCTAACTCCACTATCGATTACGCTTCCATCTTTGCCCATGCGCCGATCGGCATGTGCGTCTCCGAACGCCGCATCATGCAGGTCTGCAACCTGGCATTGGCACGGATGTTCGCTTATCAACCTGGCGAGCTAAACGGCCAGTCATTTCAGATACTGTATCCGACCCAGGATGAGTTTGAGCGCACCGGCGCCCGCATCGTGCCGATCATGAACGCCAAGGGCGTCTATTCCGACGAGAGAATCATGCGGCGCGCCAACGGCGAGCTGTTCTGGTGCCATGTCACCGGCCACGCCCTGGTGCCGGAAGACACCCACGCCGCGGGTATCTGGACCTTTGAAGATTTGAGTGAAAAGCGTCGCGCTTCAGCCACGCTGTCGCCGCGCGAGCGGGAAATCGCAGCACTGCTGGTGGAAGGCAAGACCAGCAAGCTGATCGGCAAGCAGATCGGCCTCAGCCCGCGTACGGTGGAAATGCACCGGGCCAATCTGATGAAGAAATTCACGGCGTCGACTTCCAGCGAACTGGTGCATCGCCTGCTGGGCATTGCCCAAAGTGAAGGCGTTTAGACCGCTGCAACGGGATTGGTTAGCAACTGGCGCAGGTCGTCAGGCAGCGGCATCGATTTTTCCAAGTCGAAATCTACCCAGACAATCTTCGCCGTTCCTTCGGCAAACACCACGTCCGGCATGTCAGCGCGACGGATTTCATAGCTCGCCTCGAAACTGGAGCGGCCGACAGTGCCGACATAGGATTTGACTTCAACCTCGCAGGGGTATTTCAATTGCCGCAAGAAACTGCATTGCGCATTGACCAGCACCGGCCCGTGGCGCGCGTCAAAGTCGCAGCCTATCTGTTGCAGCCACTCGATACGCGCCTGCTCCATATAACGGAAATACACGGTGTTGTTGACATGGCCGAGCGCATCCATATCGCCCCAGCGCATCGCAATACGTGTGGTGTGGATGTGTTTTTTGTTTTCCATTACTCTAGCTTTCCTGAATACTGTAGTTTAGTGTCTCGACAAGCGAGGAATAATACTAACCGCCGACGAAGCCTAGCATTCTGCCGCAAAATCCCCGACAATTAGCACATCCGTTCGTAAAATTAATTATAGGTAAGAGACAATGACTCCCACCCAAGGGCAGAACCAGCAAAACCTCCTGGAACAATACGGTCCACGCGAAGCCATGGAATATGACGTGGTGGTGGTCGGCGGCGGGCCGGCCGGCCTGGCGGCGGCAATCCGGCTGAAACAGCAGGCTGCCGAACAAGGCCGTGAAGTGTCAGTCTGCGTGCTGGAAAAAGGCAGCGAAATCGGCGCCCATATCCTCTCCGGCGCAGTCATGGATCCGCAGGCATTGACTGAGTTGCTGCCTGACTGGAAAGAGCTGGGTGCACCGCTGACGACTGAAGTCAGCGAAGACCGTTTCCTGTTCCTGACTGAGAAAAAAGCCTATAAGACACCTAACTGGCTGCTGCCGGCCTGCTTCCAGAATCATGGCAATTACGTCATCTCGCTGGCGAACGTGGTGCGCTGGCTGGGCCAGCAGGCGGAACTGCTGGGCGTGGAGATTTTCCCTGGCTTCCCGGCTGCCGAAGTCTTGTACAACGACGACGGCTCGGTCAAGGGTGTCGCCACCGGTAATATGGGCGTGGACCGTCATGGCCAGCCGACCGACGCCTTCCAGCTGGGCATGGAGCTGCACGCCAAATACACCCTGTTTGCCGAAGGCGCGCGCGGCCATCTGGGCAAGCAGCTGATGGCAAAATTCGACTTGAACAAAGGCAAGGATCCGCAAACCTATGCGATCGGCATCAAGGAACTGTGGGAAATCGATCCCAAGCTGCATCAGCCTGGCCTGGTCGTGCATACCGCAGGCTGGCCGCTGGATACCCACACCTATGGCGGCTCCTTCCTGTATCACCTGGAAAACAACCAGGTCGCAGTCGGCTACGTGGTTGGCCTGGCTTACGAGAACCCCTATCTGTCGCCCTACGAAGAATTCCAGCGTTACAAAACCCATCCGGAAATCAGCAAGTTTTTCCAGGGCGGCAAGCGCATTTCCTACGGCGCCCGCGCAATTACCGCCGGCGGCCTGCAATCGCTGCCTAAGCTGACTTTCCCTGGCGGCGCCTTGATCGGCTGCGATGCAGGCTTCCTCAACGCCAGCCGCATCAAGGGCAGCCACGCCGCCATCAAGAGCGGCATGATGGCCGCCAACGCTGCGTTTGAAGCCTTGGGCGCTAACCGCCAGTTTGACGAACTGACCGCCTATAGCCAGGCTTTCGAACAATCCTGGTTGCATCAGGAATTGCACAAGGCGCGCAACTTCAAGCCGTGGATGAGCAAAGGCTTGTATCTCGGCACTTTGATGGTGGGTATCGATCAGGTGGTGTTCGGCGGCAAAGCGCCGTGGACCTTGCGTCACAACCATGCCGATCATGAATGCCTGAAACCAGCAGCCAATTATGCGCCGATCAAGTATCCGAAACCGGACGGCAAGCTGACCTTCGACCGCCTGTCGTCGGTATTCATCTCCAACACCAATCACGCCGAAGACCAGCCGATTCACCTGACCTTGAAAGACCCGAACGTGCCGGTCAACGTCAATCTACGCGATTACGCCGGACCGGAAGCGCGTTACTGCCCTGCCGGTGTCTATGAATTCGTCACCAACGAAGACAATACCGAACGCCTGCAGATTAATGCGCAAAACTGCGTGCATTGCAAAACCTGCGACATCAAGGATCCGACCCAGAATATCGTGTGGGTAACGCCGGAAGGCGGCGGCGGGCCGAACTATCCGAATATGTAGGCGAGTGTTCTTAGCGACTGCCTGAGAGGCAGCTACATGGTGTAGCTGCCTTAAAGATTACTTGGGCAACTGCCAGTTGCCCGCCACGATTTTTTCAAGCCAAAAGGTGCCGATCACGGTTTTGACGTCGGTCACCTTGCCCTCCCTCACCCAGTTCAGCATATCCGCAAGCGGCGCCTTGAACACGTCCAGGAATTCACCGTCATCGAGCTTGCGCTCGCCGGCGACCAGGCCGCGCGCCAGGAACAATTCCAGATGCTCGTCGGAATAAGCAATCGCATTGTGAATCGTGCAGACGTGCTGCCACTCAGTCGCGGTATAGCCGGTTTCTTCCAGCAATTCACGCTTGGCGCAACTCAGGTGGTCTTCGCCGAGGTCGATTTTTCCCGCCGGATATTCAATGAACACGCGGTCCAGCGGGTAGCGGTATTGCCGCTCAAGCAAGACCGTGCCGTCCTCAAACAAGGGCAGGATCACTACCGCTCCGGGATGCTTGATATATTCACGCGTAGTCGGTTTGCCGTCGGGTAGTTGCACCGTATCGCGCTGCACTTTGAGGAAGCTGCCGTCATAGGCTTCGGCACTGGCGATACGGATTTCTTTCAGGTGACTATCCATGCGGGGACTCCGAGGAAAGATGAGGCTGACAAGAGGAAGATTGTAATGCAGGGGCGCAGGCTGTGTTGCCTGCTAGAACAGCACAGGAGGACGAGGCTGGCTCAGCGCTGCTTCTTCAGCGATGTTTCTTTAAATACCGCAGCACGTAGCCAGGATAGGCCAGTACCAGGAACATGCAGCCGGTCACCGCATAGAATTCCCAGCCTTGGCTAAAGGCATTGCCAATATTCGATTCCAACACATGCCCCAGCACGCCAACCAGTCCGTACAAAGCCAATAGTTCAAGCAAGCGCACCCAGATCGGCTTGACTGCTGCCTGGCCGCCGGACTTGAGCGGTACCAGGGCGAACAGCCGTTCGTTAAAAAACGGCAGGTTGGCAGCTAGCAGCGCCAACAGAATCACGAACCAGCTGGAGAGCGAGACGTTCACGGATTACGACACCACTCGGCCGAGGAAGGAAGTCAAGGTCCGCACGATGGCAGTGGTGGTCGCATTCATCAGCAAGCCAGGCCACAAGCCAAATACCAGTACTGCCATGCCGTTCAGGCTCAGCAATACCCGCACGTCGAGGTGCGCAACAATCTGCGCGCTGTCTTGCGGCTCATCGAAATACATCAGCTTGATCACACGCAGATAGTAGAAAGCGCCGATCAGGGAGAACAACACTGCCACCACCGCCAGCCAGACCTGGCCAGTGCCGAGCACCGCCTGCAGCACCGACAGTTTGGCGTAGAAACCCATCAGCGGCGGAATCCCTGCCAGCGACAGCATCAGAACCAGCATCACGCCGGCAAACCAAGGGCTACGCTGATTCAAGCCTTTGAAGTCGTCCATGTTTTCCGCTTCGAAACCGGAACGCGCCAGCAGCATGATGACGCCGAAGGTGCCGAGCGTGGTCATCACGTAAGTGATCGAATAAAACAGTGCCGAGCTATACGCATTGGCAGCGGAGAACAAATTGCCGTCGACCACGCCCGCCAGCAAACCGAGCAACATGAAGCCCATGTGGGAAATGGTCGAATACGCCAGCATGCGTTTGATGTTGGTCTGGGCGATCGCGGTGATGTTACCGATTGCCATAGAGAGTACCGCCAGCACGGTCAGCATTTGCTGCCAGTCGAACGCCAGCGGCAGCAGTGCTTCAACCAGCAAGCGGAAGCAAATCGCAAAAGCGGCCAGCTTTGGTGCGCCCCCCAGCAACAGGGTGACCGCAGTCGGTGCGCCCTGGTAGACATCAGGCACCCACATATGGAACGGCACCACGCCCAGCTTGAACGCCAGGCCGGCTACCACGAACACCACGCCGAATACCAGCACGGTCGGGTTGATGCCGCCGGACGATGCAGCGCGGGTGACTTCGATCAGGTCGAGCGAACCGGTGGCGCCGTACAGCATCGACATCCCGTACAACAGGAAACCGGAAGCCATCGCGCCCAGCACGAAATACTTCATCGCTGCTTCAGTCGCGGCAGCGCTGTCGCGGCGCATCGCCACCAATGCGTACAGCGACAAGGACATCAATTCCAGGCCCAGATAGATGCTGAGGAAATTGCTGCCGGAGATCATCACCATCTGACCCAGCAAGGCAAACAGCGCCAATGGATAGAACTCGCCGCCGAGATGGCCGCTGACCATGCCGCGCTCAGTCACATAACGGCGTGAATACACCAGCGTGATCGCTACCGCCACGTAAGAAACCAGTTTCAACAGGCTGCTCAGAGAATCCGAGACAAACATGTTGTGGAAGGTGTAGACCGTCTCCCCGCTTTGGAATGCGCCTAGCGTCAATACGAAACACACGGCCAGTACCGCCAGCGTCAGGTAGTAAGTGAGATGGCGCTTGGCATCCGAAACAAACATATCGATCAGCAACACGACCGAGGTCGCAATCAGCAGAAAGATTTCCGGATAAACAGGGATCAGATTCATGTTATTCATTTATTTGCCGCTTATTTTGTGCACTGCACTTCTATCTAGTCAGTTGAGGACAGAGTAATTCGCCACGCTGCGGTGGCTCTTAAACTCTGTCCCGCAATTCATCAATTCAACTTGGTAATCGCGACATGCTTGAGCAGGTCGGCCACCGATACTTGCATCGCATCGGTGAACGGCGCCGGATACACACCCATCGCGATGACAGCAATCGCCAGCACACCCAACATGACGAACTCGCGCTTGTTCAGATCCAGCATTTCTTTCACATGCGAACTGGTGACGGCGCCGAACACCACGCGCTTGACCAGCCACAACGAATACGCAGCACCCAGGATCAATGCAGTCGCAGCCGCCATGCCGATCCAGAAATTGAATTTGACCGCGCCCAGGATCACCATGAACTCGCCGACGAAACCGGAGGTGCCCGGCAGGCCGGAATTGGCCAGCGAGAACAACACGAACAAGGCGGCAAAACGCGGCATGACATTGACTACACCGCCGTATTCGGCGATCTGACGTGTATGCATGCGGTCATACAGCACGCCGATACACAGGAACATTGCGCCGGACACAAAGCCGTGCGAGATCATTTGCACGATACCGCCTTGCAGCCCGATATCGTTGAAAATAAAGAAACCGAGGGTAACGAAACCCATGTGAGCGATCGACGAATAGGCGATCAGCTTTTTCATATCGTTCTGCACCATCGCCACCAGGCCGATATAGATCACGGCAATCAACGACAGGGTGATGACGAAAGCGCCCAGATAATGGCTGGCGTCAGGCGTGATCGGCAGCGAGAAACGCAGGAAACCGTAACCGCCCAGCTTCAGCATGATTGCCGCCAGCACCACGGAACCGCCGGTCGGCGCTTCGACGTGGGCGTCCGGCAACCAGGTATGCACCGGCCACATCGGCACCTTGACCGCAAACGCCAACAGGAACGCCAGGAAAATCAGGATCTGTGCGGTCATGCCGAGCGGCAGTTCATGCCAGGTCAGGATGTCGAAACTGCCGCCCGACTGGAAATACAGATACAGCAATGCCACCAGCATCAACAGCGAACCCATCAGGGTGTACAGGAAGAACTTGATCGCTGCGTACACGCGGTTGGCGCCGCCCCAGACACCGATAATGATAAACATCGGGATCAGCGTCGCTTCGAAGAACACATAGAACAGCAAGCCGTCCAGTGCGCAGAAGACGCCGACCATTACGCCTGACAAGATCAGGAAAGCGCCCATGTATTGCGCGACTTTCTTCTCGATCACCTGCCAGGCGGAAATCACCACGATGACGGTAATGAACGCCGTCAGCGGCACGAACCACAGCGAGAGGCCGTCGATACCTAAAAAGTAATTGATGTTGAAACGATCGATCCAGGCGGCCTTTTCAACAAACTGCATGCCGTGGAAACCATTATCGAACTGGCTCACGATCGGCAAGGTCACCACGAAACTGACCACTGCGCCTAGCAGCGACAGCCAGCGCACCAAAGTTGGATTATCGTCGCGGCCCACTGCCAGGACCAGGATACCGAACGCGACCGGACACCAGATCGCGAGGCTAAGAAGAGGGAAAGTTGACTGCATCATATTTATTATTTATCTACCTTGCTGAGTTTGCTTCGCTAGCTTATTTGGCAAACGGATACGGCATGAACCAAACCAGGAAACCCAGCACGCCAATAATCATCACGAACGCATAGTGATAGATGTATCCGGACTGCCAGAGACGGGTAATTTTCGAGAACCAGCTGACTGCCTTGGCGCTGCCGTTGACGATCAAACCGTCGATCAGGCCACGGTCACCGGCGTTCCACAAGCCGCGGCCTAGCAAGCGCGCGCCGCCGGCAAATACCACATCGTTGAACTTGTCCATATAGTATTTGTTGTCGAGCAGCGTAAAGATCGGGCCGGCCTTCTGCTTGATCGCAGCAGGCAGGCGCGGATTGACCATATAGCAGTAGTAGGCTGACGCCACGCCGGCAATCGCCAGCCACAACGGCGCCGAGCTGAATGCGTGCGCAACCATGCCGACCGGGCCATGGAAATCATTGCGTAACTCTTCCATCGCGTGGTGTGCCTCGTTGACGAAAATCACGTCCTTGAAGAAGCTGCCAAACAGCATTGGCTCGATCGCCAGGAAGCCGATGACGGCCGAAGGAATCGCCAGCAGGATCAGCGGCAGCGTCACCACCCAAGGCGACTCGTGCGGCTTTTCTCCCGGAGCCAAGCCATGATGGCCCGGCTCTTCCTCTTCGTGTTCATGGCCATTGTGTGCCAAGCCGAAACGCTCTTCGCCGTGGAACACCATGAAGTACATACGGAAAGAATAGAAAGCCGTGACAAATACGCTTGCCAGTACAGCGAAATAGGCGAAGCCAGAACCGAACAGGGTCGATGCGTGCGCCGCTTCGATGATGCTGTCCTTCGAGTAGAAACCGGAGAAGAACGGCGTGCCGATCAGCGCCAGCGAACCGACCAGGGAAGTGATCCAGGTAATCGGCATGTATTTACGCAGGCCGCCCATATTGCGCATGTCTTGATCGTGATGCAGGCCGATAATGACCGAACCGGCGCCAAGGAACAGCAAGGCCTTGAAGAAGGCGTGCGTCATCAGATGGAAGACTGCTACCGAATAGGCGGAAGCGCCCAGAGCCACGGTCATGTAGCCGAGCTGCGACAAGGTCGAGTAAGCCACCACGCGTTTGATGTCGGTCTGGATCACGCCGAGGAAACCCATGAACAAGGCGGTAATCGAGCCGATGATCAGGATGAACGACAAGGCGGTGTCGGACAGTTCAAACAGCGGCGACATGCGGGTCACCATGAAAATGCCGGCGGTCACCATGGTCGCGGCGTGGATCAGTGCCGAAATCGGGGTCGGGCCTTCCATCGAATCCGGCAGCCAGACATGCAGCGGAAACTGTGCCGACTTACCCATGGCGCCGATGAACAGGCAGATACAGGCTACGGTCAGCAGCATCCAGTCGCTGCCGGGCAGCGTCAGTTGCGCCAGCATGCCCTTTTGCGCGAACACTTCGCTATAGTTCATCGAACCGGAATACGCCAGCAGCAAACCAATGCCGAGGATGAAGCCAAAGTCGCCGACACGGTTGACCAGGAACGCTTTCATGTTGGCGAAAATCGCGGTCGGACGGGTGTACCAGAAACCGATCAGCAGATACGACACCAGGCCCACTGCTTCCCAGCCGAAGAACAGCTGCAGGAAGTTGTTGCTCATGACCAGCATCAGCATCGAGAACGTGAACAAGGAGATATAGGCGAAGAAGCGGTTATAACCCTCGTCCTCTTGCATGTAGCCGATGGTGTAGATATGCACCATCAGCGAGACAAAGGTCACCACGCACATCATCATCGCGGTCAGGCTGTCGATCAGGAAGCCGATTTCCAGCTTGACGCCGCCGACCGTCATCCAGGTGTACAAGGTGCCGTTAAAAGTGGCGCCGTCGTTCACCGCCAGCAAGGTCTGCACGGAAATGATCAGGGCGATCAACACGCCCAGAATGGTGACCGTATGCGAGGTCTTGCGACCGACCAGATTGCCGAAGAATTTGGTACCGAATAAGCCCGCGATCGCAGCGCCAGCCAGGGGCGCCAACGGTACGGCAAGAAGTAATTGTGGGTTAAGTTGCCCCGCCATGATGAACCTTATCTTTATTCGTTATTTATCTGTGTATTCTTTATCTGTCCATCCCTGCAAACCTAGGTTTGCAGGAACAAACCGCGTTAGCCTTTAAGGCTGTCCAGATCTTCCACATTGATGGTATCCAGGTTACGGAACAAGGCCACCAGGATCGCCAGGCCGATCGCCGATTCGGCAGCTGCTACGGTCAGGATAAAGAAAACGAAAACCTGCCCGGCCGCATCACCCAGGTAATACGAAAAGGCGATGAAGTTCATGTTCACCGCGAGCAATATCAATTCGATTGCCATCAGCAATACGATGAGGTTCTTGCGGTTCAGGAAAATACCGACGATGCCGATCGCGAACAGGATCGCGCCAAGGATCAGATAGTGAGCGAGCGAAAGAGCCATATTGCGTCCTTGTTATTTTTGTGGGGCCGCTGGCGCAGCCGCAGGGTTAGCAGCCGCAGGACTTGCAGGCGCAATCGGGTCAACCTTGGCTTCCGATTTCATCTTCACGATGCGAACCCGGTCGGTGCTCTTGACCTTGACTGCAGCAGAAGGTGAAAAATATTTGGTGTCCTTGCGGCGGCGCAATGTCAGCGCCACTGCGGCGACAATCGCCACCAGCAGCACCACCGCAGCGATTTCAAACGCATACACATATTCGGTATAGATCAGCTTGCCCAGCTCTTTGGTATTGCCGATATTGGCCGAGATGGCAGGTACGTCAGCGTCGTAACCTTGGAAACCGTGGAATATGACGCCTGCCATTTCCAGCACGATGATAGTGCCGACTGTCGCCGCCAGCGGGAAATAACCCCAGAACCCCTCTCGCATCTTGTCCAGATTAATATCCAGCATCATCACCACGAACAAGAACAGCACCATCACCGCGCCGACATACACCAGCACCAACACGATGGAGAGGAATTCAGCTTTCAGCAACATCCAGATACCGGCCGCAGAGAAAAACGACAATACCAGGAACAGCGCAGCATGCACTGGATTGCGTGCGGTAATTACGCGCAAGGCGGCGATCACCAGCACCACCGAAAACGCGTAGAACAAGAAGGTCTTAAATTCCATAATGGCCTATAAACAAATTGTGGGACGGAGCTTAAGAGTCGCCAAGGTTAACCTTGCGCCGAATTACTCTGTCCCCAACTAATCAAACAGTTAGCGGTATGCAGCATCCGCAGCACGCGCCGCAGCAATCTCAGGTTCGTAACGATCGCCCACCGCCAACAGCATTTCCTTGGTGTAGTACAGATCGCCACGCTTTTCACCGTGGTATTCCAGGATATGGGTCTCGACGATCGAATCGACCGGGCAAGACTCTTCGCAGAAACCGCAGAAAATACACTTGGTCAGATCGATATCGTAGCGCGTGGTGCGGCGCGAGCCGTCTGCACGCTGCTCGGATTCGATGGTGATCGCCATTGCCGGGCAAACTGCTTCGCACAGTTTGCAGGCGATGCAACGTTCTTCACCGTTCGGATAACGACGCAGCGCATGCAAGCCGCGAAAACGCGGCGACTGCGGTGTCTTCTCTTCCGGGAACAGCACCGTAATCTTGCGTGCGAACAGGTAGCGGCCGGTCAGCCGCAGCCCTTTGAGCAACTCCAGCAGCATTAAACTGCCGAAAAAATCCTTGATGGCTTCCATTTACACTAAACCTTCCATTACTTCCAGATATTCCATGGACTTTGAATCCAGGCAGCGACGATCACCAGGTAGGCGAGAATCAAAGGGATAAATACTTTCCAGCCCAAACGCATGATCTGGTCATAGCGATAACGCGGGAAAGAGGCACGCACCCAGATAAACACCGACAACAAGAAAAAGGTCTTGAGGCCAAGCCAGATCCAGCCTGGGATCCAGTCCAGAATCGCCAGTGGCGAGGCCCAGCCACCCAGGAAAAACAGCGTTGCCAGGATAGAGACCAGGATCATGTTGGCGTATTCGGCCAGGAAGAACATCGCGAACGACATGCCCGAGTACTCGATCATGTGGCCGGCGACGATTTCCGATTCGCCTTCCACCACGTCGAACGGGTGACGGTTGGTTTCGGCAATTCCCGAGATAAAGTAAATCAGGAACACCGGCAGCAACGACAGCCAGTTCCATGACAGTACGCCTACACCGTGATCGTAGAAGTAGCCTTTGCTTTGCGCCATCACGATATCGATCAGGTTCAGGCTGCCGGACACCATCAGCACGATGACCAGCGCGAAGCCCATCGCAATTTCGTAGGACACCATCTGCGCCGAAGCGCGCATCGCGCCAAGGAAGGCATACTTGGAGTTGGAGGCCCAGCCGGCGATGATCACGCCATACACTTCCATCGAAGTGATGGCCATCACGAACAGCAGGCCGGCATTGACGTTGGCCAAAACAGTTTCCGGACCGAACGGCACCACTGCCCATGCGGCCAGAGCCGGCATGATGGTCATGATCGGCGCGATGAAGAACAAGACCTTGTTGGCACGTGCCGGCAAGGTGACTTCCTTCAACAGCAGCTTGAGGGCGTCGGCGATCGGTTGCAGCAAACCGGCCGGACCAACCCGGTTAGGGCCGAGGCGGATATGCATCCAGCCGATCAGCTTGCGCTCCCAGTAAGTCATGTAGGCCACGCACAGCAGCAGCGGCACGACGACGACGATGATCTTGATCAGGTTCCAGATCAGCGGCCAGATAAAACCGAACCAGCCGGCACCGGTGGCATTGATGGTGGCGATGAAATGATCCATCATGCTTTCTCCACTACGATAGAACCAAACATCGCGCCCAAGGCTGCGGTCGAGGCATGCGACGCGGCAACCCGCACCACATTTTCCGGCAACTTAGGATCGATTGCCGCTGCCAGCGCAGCAGCGCCCTGCCCTTGTTTGAGATTGACGCGATCGCCAGCGGCGACACCCAGTTTTGCTGCCAGTGCTGCTGACAACCATGCTTGCGGCGCCTGGCCGTCCACGGTTTCCTGCAACGATGGCGCACGACGCACTACCGCATCGGCAAAATAAATCGGCACATCGGCAATGCGTTCCAGAACGCCATTCGCGGTCTGAGCTACCGTCTGTGGCGCCAGATCACAGAAGTTATTCAAACGTGCCGCCAGGTTAGCGTCAGCAACTTCGCCGGTACCCAGCACTTCATCGCGAATCGCTTCTGAAGTATCGTAATCAAAACCAGGCAAGCCCAGCAGATTACCCAGTACGCGCAATACCTTCCAGGCCGGACGGGCGTCGCCCAGCGGCTTGACGGTGCCATTGAAACTTTGGGCGCGGCCTTCGCAGTTGACGAAAGTACCGGAAGTTTCGGTAAATGGCGCGATCGGCAGCAACACATCTGCGTAATCGGCACCGTGCTTGTAGGCGGACAAGGTCACGACCATCTCGGCCTGCTTCAATGCCGCCACAGCGACCTGCGGGTCGAAGCTGTCCAGTTCAGGCTCAGCGTTCAACAACACATATGCTTTGTGCGGCTGCGCGAAAATCTGTTGTGCATTGCGTCCCTTGCCGCCAGCAGGCAAGGCATTGGCCCAATAGCCACCGACAGTATTACCAGCCTCAGTCATGTAGCCGAACTTGGCGTCAGTCTGCTGTGCAATCCACTGCGCCACCGCGTGCAGTTGCGAAGCTTGCGGATGTTGTGCCGCGGCGTTACCGAGCAATACCGCTTTGCTTGCGCCAGACAACAAACTGGCAGCGGTCTGTTTGGCTTCAGCTGAAGCTTCGACATTCTCGAAACCGGTCGGAACCGCAATGCTCTTGGCTTGCGCCACAGCAACCGCTACCTGGCCCAAGGCCGACAGCCAGGCCGACGGTGCAACGATCATCTTGTTAGCAACCGGCATCAGCAGATCGTCGTCGGTGGCATGCAGGATGCTCAGCTTGGCGCCGCGCTTGATACCCAGGCGCAACCGTGCCGACAGCAGCGGATGATCCTTGCGCAGGAACGAGCCGATGATGAAAGTGCGATCCAGTTGTGCAAATTCATTGATCGACATGCCCAGCCACGGCATGACTTTGCCATCCAGCGCGAAGTCGGACTGGCGCAGGCGGAAATCGATATTTTCGGAACCCAGGCCGCGCACCACTTTTTGCAGCAGCGACAGTTCTTCCAGCGTCGAATACGGCGTACCGACAGCAGCAATCGCGTCAGCGCCATGCTCGTGCCGAATGTTACGCAGACCGTGCGCCACATATTCCAGCGCGACTTGCCATTCGACTTCCTGCCACTTGCCGTCTTGCTTGAGCATAGGCTTGGTCAGGCGCTCAGCGCTGTTCAAGCCTTCATAGGCGAAACGATCCTTGTCCGACAGCCAGCATTCGTTGACGTCGTTGTTTTCCAGTGGCAGCACGCGCATCACCTTGCCGGACTTGACTTGCACCACCAGGTTAGCGCCCAGGCCGTCATGCGGGCTGACCGATTTGCGGCGCGACAATTCCCAGGTGCGGGCGCTGTAGCGGAAAGGCTTGGATGTCAGCGCGCCGACCGGGCACAGATCGATCATGTTGCCGGACAATTCGGAATTGACAGTCTTGCCGACAAAGGTAGTGATCTCGGAGTGCTCACCACGACCAACCATGCCGAATTCCATCACGCCAGCGATTTCCTGGCCGAAGCGGACGCAGCGGGTGCACTGGATGCAACGGCTCATTTCCTGCATAGAGATCAGCGGACCGGCTTCTTTCGGCGCCACTGCACGCTTCTCTTCTTCGTAGCGGGAAGACGATTTACCGTAACCGACCGCCAGATCCTGCAACTGGCATTCGCCGCCCTGATCGCAGATCGGGCAATCCAGCGGGTGGTTGATCAACAGGAATTCCATCACGCTCTTTTGCGCAGTCGTAGCCTTGTCGCTGGCGGTGCGCACGATCATGCCTGCAGTCACCGGAGTGGCGCAGGCAGGCAGGGCCTTAGGCGCCTTTTCCACCTCGACCAGGCACATGCGGCAGTTGGCCGCGATGGAGAGTTTTTTGTGATAGCAGAAATGTGGAATGTAAGTACCAATCTTGTTGGCAGCATCCATTACCATGCTGCCCTCTTGGACTTCCACTTTCTTGCCGTCTATTTCGATTTCAACCATGGCTTTTGCTTTTCTTGCCTAAGTGTTTTGCACGCCGCTGCTTGCGCAGGCTTAAACGTATGCCGGCACCAAGCAATGCTTATGCTCGATGTGATATTCAAATTCTTCGCGATAATTCTTCAGGAAACCGCGCACCGGCATCGCCGCCGCATCGCCGAGCGCACAGATGGTGCGACCCATGATGTTGCCCGCTACCGTATCCAGCAGATCCATGTCTTCCGGACGGCCGTGCCCGGTTTCGATGCGATGCACCAGGCGATACAGCCAGCCCGTGCCTTCGCGGCATGGCGTGCACTGGCCGCAGGATTCCTCAAAATAGAAGTACGACAGGCGCAGCAGCGATTTCACCATGCAACGCGTTTCGTCCATCACGATCACGGCGCCGGAACCGAGCATGGAGCCGGCCTTGGCGATCGAATCGTAATCGAGATCGGTATCCATCATGACTTCGCCGCGAATTACCGGTGCCGACGAACCTCCAGGAATCACAGCCTTGATCTTTTTGCCGCCACGCATGCCGCCTGCCAGTTCCATCAGCTTGGCAAATGGGGTGCCCAAAGGCACTTCATAATTGCCTGGCTTTTCAACGTCGCCCGAGATCGAGAAAATCTTGGTGCCGCCGTTGTTTGGCTTGCCCAGCGCTGCATAAGCCTCGCCGCCCATGTTCAGCAGGAAAGGCACCGCCGCGAAAGTCTCGGTGTTGTTGATCGTGGTCGGCTTGCCGTACAGGCCGAAGCTGGCCGGAAACGGCGGCTTGAAGCGCGGCTGGCCCTTCTTGCCTTCGAGTGATTCCAGCAATGCAGTTTCTTCGCCGCAGATATATGCGCCATAGCCGTGGAAGGCATGCAGCTGGAAGTTGAATTCGCTACCGAAAATCTTGTCGCCCAACGCACCAGCGGCACGCGCCTCGTCCAGCGCTTCTTCAAAGAGCTCGTAGCCGGACCAGATTTCGCCGTGGATATAGTTGTAACCAACCGAAATGCCCATGGCGTAAGCGCCGATGGCCATGCCTTCAATCAGCGCATGCGGATTGTAGCGAATGATGTCGCGGTCTTTAAATGTACCCGGCTCGCCTTCGTCGGTGTTGCAGACCAGGTATTTTTGTCCAGGGAACTGACGCGGCATGAAGCTCCACTTCAGGCCGGTAGGAAAACCTGCACCGCCGCGGCCGCGCAGCGAACCGGCTTTGAGTTCTGCGATGACTTGTTCCGGCGTGATGCCTTCGGACAGGATGCGCTTGAGGGCGGTATAGCCGCCGCGCTTGACGTAATCGGCGTAGTGCCAGTTGTTGCCGTCCAGGTCAGCCAGGATCAGCGGATTGATATGACGGTTATGCAGACTGGTCATTTCGGGGTTACCTCACTGAGTTCCGCGATCAAGCCATCAATCTTTTCATTCGACATCCAGCTACACATGCGTTTGTTATTGACCAGTAGCACCGGCGCATCGCCGCAAGCGCCCATGCATTCGCCCTCAACCAGCGTGAACTGGCCGTCCGCGGTGGTTTCGCGGAAATCGATGCCGAGCTTGTGCTTCAGATGCGCTGCCGCCCGATCGCCGCCGGACAACTGGCATGGCAGGTTGGTGCAGATGCTGATCTTGTGCTTGCCGACCGGCTTGGTGTTGTACATATTGTAAAAGGTCGCGACTTCCTGCACCGCGATGGCCGGCATGCCGAGGTAATCCGCGACATCCTGCATGGTTTCCGGCGCCAGCCAGCCCTTTTCATCTTGCGCAATCGCCAATGCGGCCATCACCGCCGACTGTTTCTGGTCGGCGGGGAATTTCGCTACTTCGCGATCGATCTTTTTGTATGTATCTTGACTTAACAACATGTCGTTGGCCATTCGTGCGCGGTGTTTTGCGCTAATAGTTTAGTAATAACTGCGTTTGCGTACCAGCAGACTTAGACTTAGCGGTCGATCTCACCGAACACGATATCCTGCGTGCCGATGATGGTAACGGCGTCGGCGATCATGTGGCCTTTGGCCATTTCGTTCAGGCCTTGCAGATGCGGGAAGCCTGGTGCACGAATCTTCAGACGGTAAGGCTTGTTGGCGCCGTCCGACACGATATACACGCCGAATTCGCCCTTTGGATGCTCGACCGCTGCATACGCCTCACCTGGCGGCACATGGAAACCTTCAGTGAAGAGCTTGAAGTGATGGATCAGCTCTTCCATATTGGATTTCATGTCGACCCGCGACGATGGCGCAACCTTGTGGTTGGTCGTCATCACCGGACCGCCGTTGTTGCGCAGCCATTCTACGCATTGCTTGATAATCCGGTTGGACTGGCGCATTTCTTCCACCCGCACCAGGTAGCGATCGTAGCAATCGCCGTTCTTGCCGACCGGAATATCGAAGTCCAACAAATCGTACACTTCATACGGCTGCTTCTTGCGCAAATCCCATTCGACACCTGAACCGCGCAGCATCGGTCCGGTAAAGCCCATCGCCTTGGCGCGCTCCGGCGACACCACGCCGATGCCGACCAGACGCTGTTTCCAGATACGGTTATCGGTCAGCAGAGTTTCGTACTCATCCACGTATTTCGGGAAGCGCACGGTGAAATCTTCGATGAAATCCAGCAGCGAACCCTGGCGATTTTCGTTCAGGGCCTTGATTGCCTTGGCGTTACGCACCAGCGACGCCTTGTGCTGCGGCATGGTGTCCGGCAGATCGCGATACACGCCGCCCGGACGATAATAAGCAGCATGCATACGGGCGCCGGAAACGGCTTCGTAGCAATCCATCAGATCTTCGCGCTCGCGGAATGCGTACAGCAATACCGCCATCGCGCCGACGTCCAGCGCATGCGCGCCGATCCACATCAGGTGATTCAGCAGACGCGTGATTTCGTCGAACATGACGCGGATGTACTGCGCACGGAGTGGCACTTCAAGACCGAGCAAGCGCTCGATTGCCATCACATAACCGTGCTCGTTACACATCATCGAGACGTAGTCGAGGCGATCCATGTAAGGCACTGACTGAAGATAGGTTTTTTGTTCTGCCAGCTTTTCGGTGCCGCGATGCAGCAGGCCGATATGCGGGTCGGCACGCTGGATCACTTCACCATCCAACTCCAGCACCAGGCGTAACACACCGTGCGCGGCCGGATGTTGCGGGCCGAAGTTGAGCGTGTAATTCTTAATTTCTGCCATTATTTGATCCCGTAATGTTCTTCACGAATCACCCGCGGCGTGATTTCGCGCGGATCGATCGTTACGGGTTGATAAATTACGCGTTTTTGCTCCGCGTCGTAGCGCATCTCGACATAACCCGAAACCGGGAAATCCTTGCGGAAAGGATGGCCGATGAAACCGTAGTCGGTCAAGATGCGGCGCAAATCGTTGTGACCTTCGAACAGGATGCCGAAAAAGTCGAAGGCTTCGCGCTCGTACCAGTTGGCCGAGGCCCAGATATCGGTCAGCGAAGCCAGCATCGGCATCTCGTCGTCCGGCGCGAAAACACGCACCCGCAGGCGCCAGTTATGCTCGATCGACAGCAAATGGGAAACCGCCGCAAAGCGCGCGCCGTCCCATGTACCCTCGCCATAGGTTGAATAATCGACGCCGCAGAGGTCGATCAATTCTTCAAAACGAGTATCGGCGTGATCGCGCAGCACGCGCATCGCCGACAGATAATTCGAAGCCTTGACCACGATCGTGATCTCGCCAAAGGCCACAGTCAGACTTTGAAGGTCATCGCCCAGCGCATTGCGCACGGCGGCTTCCAGGGTTTCCAGTTTGGTCGTCATGGTGTTCTCTTAGCGCGCAATCGTGTTGGTGCGGCGAATCTTGTTTTGCAGCTGGATGATGCCATACAGCAGTGCTTCAGCAGTCGGCGGGCAACCAGGAACGTAAATATCGACCGGCACGATACGATCGCAACCGCGCACCACCGAATACGAATAGTGATAATAGCCGCCGCCGTTGGCGCAGGAACCCATGGAAATCACCCAACGCGGTTCCGGCATCTGGTCGTACACCTTACGCAAGGCAGGCGCCATCTTGTTGCACAGCGTGCCGGCCACGATCATCACGTCGGACTGACGCGGCGACGGCCGGAAAATCACACCAAAACGGTCCATGTCGTAGCGCGAAGCGCCGGCATGCATCATTTCGACCGCACAACAGGCCAGGCCAAACGTCATCGGCCACAAAGAGCCGGTGCGGGTCCAGTTGATCAGTTTGTCAGCCGTAGTGGTGACAAAGCCTTCGTTCAATACACCTTCAATAGACATGGCTTACTCCCAATCCAGAGCGCCGCGTTTCCAGATGTACCAGAAGCCCACCACGAATTCAGCGATAAACACCATCATCGTGATAAAGCCCGGCCAACCGAGGTCGCGCATGGCAACCCCCCACGGGAAGAAAAATGCGGTTTCCAGATCGAACAAAATGAACAAAATGGCGACAAGGTAATAACGCACATCGAACTTCATGCGCGCATCTTCGAATGCTTCAAAACCGCATTCGTATGGAGAAGTTTTTTGGGAGTCAGGCCGATGCGGCCCAAGTACACGACCAAGCAATTGCGGGGCGATGCCAACCGCGATACCGATCAGGATAAACAGCAGGACGGGAAAATAATTTTCGAGGTTCACGATTTTGCGCCAGTAGTTTGAACAGTCGAGACTACGAGAGAGGATCACTCCCTCGCAGCCCCTTTGCAGAATGATTTGCCGGCTTGAATGATCAAACCTGACGCCCCCAATCCAGCAAACCAGACCACAAGTTCCTCGACAAAAAGCCAGCGCAGGGGCAACCGTTGCTGGCCTCATATTCTTTGGTGCCGACGGCGAGACTCGAACTCGCACAGCTTTCGCCACTACCCCCTCAAGATAGCGTGTCTACCAATTTCACCACGTCGGCATAAGCGCGTATTTTAACCTGATTTAGTACTTTTGTTCAATGCACAATCGGATTAAAAGTCAGCAATTTCACTCACAAACAGTACTTATTTAGGAATTTGATTCGACTGCGCGCTGCCGGTCGAAGGTGCTGGCACGGAAGCAGCTGCACTAGTCGATACACTAGCCGATGCGGAAGCAGCTGCAGGGGCAGTTGCCGGCGCCGCCGTCGTCGCCGGAATTGCTGCCGCAGGCGCTGGAGCCGCGGGCAGATTATCCATCACGCCGCCGCTGGCTACCGTACGGTGATTCCCCAGATACACCAAAGCCAAGGTCGCGATGAAGAAAATCGCTGCCGCCAGGCCCGTCGATTTCGACAGAAAATTCGAAGAACCGGTCGCACCAAACAAACTTCCCGAGGCGCCGGAGCCGAAGGCCGCACCCATATCGGCGCCCTTGCCATGCTGCAGTAGCACAAGGCCGATAATCGTCAACGCCGACAACACCTGAACGATGACAATGATATTAAATACTGTGTTCATTTAATGATTTCCAATGAGAGTTGATGCTTTGTTTTTACTAATTACCAAATCCAAACTATCGGGCTGCAGCGACAATCGCCAGAAAATCAACTGCCTTCAACGCTGCGCCGCCGATCAAACCACCGTCTATATCCGGCATGCCCAGCAATTCAGCAGCGTTGTCCGGCTTCATGCTGCCGCCATACAAAATCTTTACTTCGACTGCGGCTGCGGGATTCTTCCCTGCCAGCCTGGCGCGCAAGGCCAGATGTACATCTTGCGCCATCTGCGGGGTCGCCGTCTTACCGGTCCCGATCGCCCACACAGGCTCATACGCCACCACAATCCTGGCCAGATCGGCTGCATCCAGCAGATCCAGCACCGCTGCCAACTGCCGCCCCACCACTGCCTCGGTCTGGCCGGCTTCGCGCTCAGCCAGGGTTTCGCCGACACAGACGATAGGCGTAATGCCAGCCTGCAACGCGCGCAAGGCCTTCTGCGCTACCAATTCATCGCTTTCCGCGTGGTAAGCGCGCCGTTCGGAATGGCCGACGATAGCGTAGCGACAAGCAAAATCCTGCAACATGCTGACCGCGACTTCACCGGTATAAGCACCGGCTGCGTGCGCCGAAATGTCCTGCGCGCCCAATGCAATTGCCGATCCGGCAAGCTCAGACTGACATTGTGCGAAATAAGGAGCAGGTACGCACACCGCAATATCACAAGCTATTGCACTCAGGCCAGCCTTGATTTCCGCCAGTAATGCAGCGTTGGCAACCAGACTGCCATTCATTTTCCAGTTACCGGCTACAAGTTTACGACGCATATTCAGCAAGGCCCAGGTTTTCAATAACCCGGCATTCTAACGCGTCGCGGGGAAAGCGGTCAAACCAGCAAGAAATATATGACATTCATATGACATGCAGCTTAACCATAGATCTCCGCGCCCTTACCCAATTCTTGCAAAACAGCTTTTATCCGACACACATCAAGAAAATGTTTTCGCAGCAGCAATACTGCGCGCAAACAGTTCCATATCGACATTGCCGCCGCTCACGATCACGCCGACTTTTTCTCCAGCGAACGGCAGCACCCGGTGCATGACTGCAGCAGCAGCCAGGCAACCGGCCGGCTCGACCACGATCTTCATACGCTCGGCAAAAAATCGCATTTGGGTGCGCAACTGATCGTCGCTGACGGTAACGATGTCTTTTACATATGCCTGAAGAATCGGCAACACCAGCTTGCCGACATGCTGCGTCTGGGCACCGTCGGCAATCGTGTCGGGCACCGGAATATGCACGATGCTACCGCTGCGCAAGGACTGCTGCGCATCGTTGCCGGCTTCCGGCTCGACGCCGATGACAATACAAGCGGGCGACAAATGCGCCGCTGCGATAGCGCAGCCGGACAGCAAACCGCCGCCGCCGGTGCAAACAAACAAATAATCAAGCGGCCCGACGGCCTCGAACAATTCCTTCGCCGCCGTGCCTTGGCCGGCAATCACATCAGGATGATCGTAAGCAGGAATCACGGCGCAACCGCGCTCAGCGGACAAACGGGCTGCAATCTCTTCCCTATCCTCGCGCTCACGATCGTACAAAATGATCTCGGCGCCGTATTCGCGCGTCGCCGCCAGCTTCATGGCCGGCGCATTGCTCGGCATGACGATGGTCGCATGCACGCCCAGCATGCGCGCCGCCAGCGCCATGCCTTGCGCATGATTACCGGAAGAAAAAGCGACCACGCCTTGCTGCTTCTGCTGTTCGCTAAGGCAGCTGATGGCGTTATACGCGCCGCGAAACTTGAAAGCGCCTACTCGCTGAAAATTTTCACACTTGAAGAAAATACTGGCGTCCGCCAAGTGGTCTGCCTGGCTTGAGGTAAGTACCGGCGTCTTGTAAGCGACGCCCTCAAGGCGTTTGGCCGCGGCGGCGATATCCTGGTAAGTGACGGCAAGCCCGGCAAGTGCAGCAAATTCGGTTCCAGCCATTTTTTCATCCTTTATATTTAACTCGCAGCAGACGACGCTCGGCCTCCGCCTGACTATTCTCCTGAACGGCGCCGGAACATCCAGCGGCCGCTATCGGAATCCTGCGGAATATATTGATAGCCGCCCAGATCAAACGCTTTCAACTTTTCCGCATCGCTGATTTTGTTCAGTGCCGCGTAACGCGCCATCAATCCGCGCGCCCGCTTGGCGTAGAAGGAAATAATCTTGTACTTGCCGTTCTTCCAATCCTCGAATACCGGAGTGACGATACTGGCGTCGAGAACCTTCGGCCGCACCACCTTGAAATATTCTTCCGAGGCCAGGTTCACCAGCGTCTTGGCCTTTTGCTGGCTCAGTTGCCGGTTCAAAGCCTGGGTCACCGTATCACCCCAGAAAGCGTACAGATTCTTGCCGCGCGGATTGGCCAGGCTGGTGCCCATTTCCAGCCGATAGGGCTGCATCCGGTCTAGCGGCCGCAATACGCCATACAAGCCAGACAAGATCCGGATGCGGCTTTGCGCATAGTTCAGTTGGGTGGTATTCAAGGACGCCGCATCCAGGCCCTCGTAGACATCGCCGTTGAAGGCCATGATCGCCTGTTTCGAATTGGCGCTGGTGAATTTCTCTGACCACGAGGCAAAACGGGCCGTGTTCAATTGCGCCAGCGGATCCGAAATCTTCATCATGCTGCCGATCTGCGCCGGCGACAATTCCCGCAAGACGCTGATCAACTCAGCCGAATGATCGATGAAATCTGGCGTGGTGTGTGTTTCGGTAGTGCTGGGAGTGCTGTAATCAAGGGATTTTGCGGGCGACAAAACAATCAGCATGTGAACATCCAAATAAACCTGAGAATGTTCGCAATGATACCGAAACAAACATATCGGCGCTGGCGCCGCTGAGCGCAGTCCAATTGCTGAGCGCCATCGGCTCTTAGCCAAAATCACCTGACGACAGATCGCGCTCAAATTCAGCGACCCAGCTCGAACCGTCCCCGATCGGATATTGTTTTTTGCGGCCAGTGGATTTCCTGCTGACCGTGACAAAACCGCTCAACGCGAATATTTCATCGGTTTTGGGATCTGTCGTATCCACCTCATGCAATTCAAAGTCGTCCGCAGCAAGATGCTGCGCTTGCAAAATCGCATGAAAGTCGTTCTTTTCGTCTGGCTCAATCAACTTCATTTGTGCCTCCTGCTGAAGTGGAATCGCGAGTCATCACCTTAGCACGACGGTACTTACAATGCATTTCGCCCGGATCGTCGATGGCTTCTCGGCGCTCGCAATATAAATATTTCCCCCAAATTTATTTTCTTCAGAGTAATATTTCGAGCCGATTTTCCATTCACAAATGGCAACTTGCGCATAGAGACAATACTAGTCAAAGAATATCAACTTTACAAAAGTTCGAACCGGAGATACAGCGTGCACAAAGAACCTCACACGGCCAAGAGCGTAAATCGCAAGATCACTTGGGATCGGGCGCGCCAATGGCCTCTGCTTCGCATCCTGCTAGGATGCAGCGCCATCGTCGTTCCGCTTCTGGTCGCCTTGCCTGCCCTGGATTGGTTAAAAAAAGAAATTCCGCTTGTGGGCCGCATTTCACACGCCATATCGCTGACCAATCTTTTGACTATGGTGCTGGCGATTCTTGCCTATCGTTTTTACGTCAGTCGCGTAGAACGTCGGCCCGTCATTGAATTTGCCGCACGGGGAGCATTTCTGGAGTTGTTCGGCGGCGTGTTGCTGGGCGCCGCAATGTTCACGCTAACGCTCGCCATCTTGTGGATGACGGGCTATTACCGGTTGACCGGAATGGGAGCATGGGGCGTCCTCTTTCCGGCGGCAATGGCGGCGGCAAACGCGGCGATAACGGAAGAATTGATTTTCCGTGGCGTCATTTTCCGGATCAGCGAGCAGGCGTCAGGCACATGGCTGGCACTGATTATTTCGGCTGCATTATTCGGCGCGGTGCATTTCCTCAATCCCGGCGCCGGCCTGCAAGGCGCTGTGTCGATCATGCTCGAAGCCGGGGTTTTCCTGGCCGCAGCCTTTTTACTGAAACGCCGCCTATGGTTCCCAATCGGAGCGCATTTCGCATGGAATTTCACACAGGGCGGGATCTTCGGTTTGGCGGTGTCCGGCCGCAAAAGCGCCAGTTTGCTGCAAGGGGAAGTCAGCGGGCCGTTATGGATTTCCGGTGGCGTGTTCGGGCTTGAAGCATCGGTGGCCGCCATCGCAATTTGCTTCCTGGTCGCCATGTTGCTGCTACTGCGCGCCGCGAAAAACGGGATGTGGGTTAAAGCACCGTGGACGCGCACCAGCCTGGCTAGAAATGACAGGCAAACAATTTAGTCTCGGAACCATCGTTTTTCAACTGCAGCATTGCTTCAAATTTCAAACCTATCTTTTCAAGCAATTTGATCGATTGATAATTATCAGGTGCAGTAATTGCCACGATCCGCTGCAGGCCGCAGACGCTGTTACCGTACTCCAGCACTGCCGCCGCAGCCTCGTAAGCGTAGCCCTTGCCCCAGAATTCCGGCAGAAAGGCATAGCCGATATCGACGTCCGGCAAGGTTTCGCGTTTGATCAAGCCGCACATGCCGATCGGCACTGCCCCATCCTTCAGCTCGACCATGTACAAACCGAAGCCATGACTCTCATACATCGCCATCGGGCCGCTCAGAAGCGTTGCGTGCGCTTGATCCACGGTTCTTATGCCGCGGTCGCCTATGAATTGCAGCCACGAAGGCTCGTTCACCAAGCGCAGATAAAATGCGGCGTCAGCGCCGTTCAGCTTGCGCAAGATCAAGCGCTCTGTTTCAAGAACTTTCATAGGCTTTATTTATCCTTGGAGTTGAATTTTGCCAGCAGCGCTCAAGCATAAGCACTGAGCCGTTTGTTGTCTACTGATCGGTACATCACGATATACGCTAAGCTAGCGCCACATCCGACCAAGAACCAGCCATGAGCGCATCGTCAAAAATTATCCTGATCCCCATACCCAATCTGGATTTCGATCCCAGCGAGGTGGCGGTGTCCTGGCGCATATTGACCGAACGCGGGCATACGGTGGTTTTTGCCACGCCCGACGGCCGGCCCGCCGCTGCCGATCCACTGATGGTGTCCGGCGAGGGACTGGATATCTGGGGTTTCCTCCCGCTGCTGAAAAAAATAAAGCTGCTAGGCCTGGCGCTGCGCGCCAATGCTGCCGCACGCGCCGACTACGCTACGCTCCAGGGCGAGCGCGCATTTCAAACGCCGCTGACCTATGCTGAGCTGCAAGTTGCAGACTACGACGGTCTGCTACTGCCAGGCGGCCACAACTCCCGCGGCATGCGCGCCTATCTGGAAAGCCAGCCGTTGCAGCATTTCGTCGGCGCTTTTTTCGACAGCAATAAACCGGTGGCGGCAATCTGCCACGGCGTCGTTCTTGCCGCGCGCAGCCGGTCGCCGCGCACCGGCAAATCGGTCCTGTACGGCCGTAAGACCACCGCACTGACATGGAAACTGGAGCACAGCGCCTGGACTCTGATGAAATTCTGCGGCCGTTTCTGGAACCCCGCCTATTACCGCACCTATGGCGAACAAGCTGGCGAAGCGGCCGGCTATCGCGGCGTCCAGGCGGAAGTAACGCGGGCTTTGGTGCAGTCGGACGATTTCATCGATGTCGCACCCGGTGCGCCGGATTATTTTCGTAAAAGCAGCGGCTTGTTCCGCGACAGCACGCATGACAGCCGCCCGGCTTTCGTGATGCAAGACCACAATTACATCTCGGCCCGCTGGCCCGGCGACGTCCATCTTTTTGCCGCCACTTTCGCGCAGCTGCTGGAAGCTGGCTTGCCGGCCTCGCAGCCGGGGTAAAATGCGCGCTACCGATTGATGGAAACCCGCATAGGCTAAGCATGACCCCAGATTTACCGGCAACGACTCAAACCCGCCAGACCAAACCACGCATCGTCATCGACACCAATGTCTGTCTCGATTTATTTGTCTTCCGCGATCCGCGCTGGAGCGGATTAATGGCGGCTTTGCAAAGCGGCGAAGTGGAAGCTGTAACCCGCGCCGACTGCCGCCAGGAGTGGCAAATGGTGTTGCATTACCCCCATCTTCCCATCACCGATGAGACCCGCCCTGCCATCAATGCCGAATTTGACGCCTTGATCAGCTGCCTGGAAGCCGGGGCGCTGACACCGCGTACTGACATCCTCCTGCCCATCTGTACCGACCCAGACGACCAGAAATTCCTGGAGCTGGCGCTGGGCGCGCAAGCCACCACTCTGATCACCAAAGACAAGGCCCTGTTGAAGCTGGCGCGCAAGACGGCCAAGGCAGGACTTTTCGCCATCATCCCGCCCCAGGCATGGAGCCCGGCTAACGCTTAATCTCAGGAATTCGCCGGCCGCTGTGCAGTCTCATACAAACCGCTAAAATGCCGAATTCAGACATTAATCTAGGCACTAAGCCAGACACTAAGCGAGATTGACAGCAGATGAACCGTGATTTGAGAATTCCTGACGCTGCAGCAGTTGACACAACCCATGCAGACTACACGCCCAAGCAACTTCAATCCAGACTGCCCAAGGTCGGCACCACCATTTTCACGGTGATGTCGACCCTCGCCAGCGAAAAATCCGCGGTTAACCTGGGGCAAGGGTTCCCGGATTTCGATTGCGATCCAGCGCTGGTCGACGCCGTCAGCAACGCCATGAAAAGCGGTTTCAACCAGTATCCGCCGATGCCCGGCGTACCGGCCTTGCGCCAGGCCATCGTCGATAAAATCGCAAAACTCTACGGTCACAACTACGATCCAGCCACCGAAATCACAGTCACCGCCGGCGCTACTCAGGGCCTGCTGACCGCCATCATGTGCGCGGTGCATCCAGGCGACGAGGTGATTGTGATCGAACCGGCGTATGACAGCTACGTGCCGGCGATCGAACTGGCCGGCGGCAAGCCGGTGCTGGTGCAAATGACATTGGGCGCGGACGGCTACGCGATCCCGTGGGACCGGATTGCAGCGGCGGTCAGCCCGCTTACGCGGATGATCTTGGTCAACTCGCCGCACAACCCGACCGGCAGCGTGCTGACTCTGGCCGACATCGAGGCGCTGAAAGACATCGTGCGCGGCACCGAGATCCTGATCCTGTCGGACGAAGTCTATGAACACATGGTGTTCGACGGCATCCGCCATGAATCGATTTGCCGTCATCCTGAACTCGCGGCACGCGCGTTTGTGGTTTCCAGCTTCGGCAAAACCTATCATGTCACCGGCTGGAAAATCGGCTATGTGGCGGCGCCGGCGGCGCTTTCCGCGGAATTCCGCAAAGTCCATCAATACAATATTTTCACCGTCAATACACCGGTGCAGCACGGGATTGCGCAGTATATGCAAAATCCCGCGCCCTATATCGAATTGCCGGCTTTCTATCAGCGCAAGCGCGACCTGTTCCGCGATGGCTTGAAGCATACCCGTTTCAAGCTGCTGCCGGCCGACGGCACCTATTTCCTGTGTGTCGATTACTCTGCCATTTCGTCGCTAAGCGAGGCTGATTTTGCCATCTGGCTGACCTCCGAAATCGGCGTTGCGGCAATTCCGGTATCGGCGTTCTATCAGTCACCACGCGAGTCTGGCATCGTCCGTTTCTGCTTTGCCAAACAAGACCAGACCTTGCAGCAGGCGCTGCAGCGGCTGGCAAAAATCTGAACGCAGCACATTAAAAAAGGAAATAGCCATGATCGATGTCTATAGCTGGGCCACCCCGAACGGCCACAAGGTTCATATCCTGCTGGAAGAACTGGGCCTGCCCTACCGTGTACACGCGGTCGATATCGGCGCCGGCGACCAGTTCAAACCGGACTTCCTGTCGATTTCACCCAACAACAAGATCCCGGCCATCGTCGACGCCCACGGCCCCGACGGCAAGCCGATTTCCCTGTTTGAATCGGGTGCGATCCTGGTTTACCTGGCCGGCAAGAGCGGCCAGTTCCTGGGCCACACCGATCGCGAGAAATTCAACACCCTGCAATGGCTGATGTTCCAGATGGGCGCTGTCGGACCGATGCTGGGCCAGACCCACCATTTCCGCATCTACGCGCCGGAAAAGATTGAGTATGCAGTCAATCGCTACACCAACGAAGCCAAGCGCATCTATGGCGTGATCGACAAACAATTGTCGCAACACCCTTACCTGGCTGGCAATGAATATACGATCGCCGACATCGCCACTTTCCCGTGGATTCGTTCCTGGAAAAATCAGGGCATAGAGCTGAGCGATTATCCGCATCTGAAAACCTGGTTCGACACCATCAGCGAACGTCCTGCAGTAAAACGCGGCGTCGAAATACTAGCCTCGGCGCGCAAGCCGCTGACCGATGACAAGGCGCGGGATATCTTGTTTGGCAGCCAGCAGTATCAGAAACGATAAGCACGGCGAATCGGATGGCAGCGTCGCCGCTGTCCGATTCGCGCTAACGGACGTAGCAAGTTTAAGGCGCAGGGTAGCTGACCGCCAGGATTTCCAATTCGTCCAGCCCGGCCGGCGTCATCAAGGTGACGCTCTCGCCTTCGTGGGCCTTGGTCAAGGCGCGCGCCACCGGTGAAATCCAGCTGATCTTGCCATGCAGCGGATCCAGCTCATCGATGCCGACAATCGTCACCGTATGCTCTTCGCCGGCATGATTCTGGTAACTCACCGTGGCGCCGAAAAACACCTGGTCGCGGCCGTGATGCACGCTTGGATCAACCACCTCGGCCAGATCCAGGCGCTTGGTTAAAAAGCGGATGCGGCGGTCGATTTCACGCAACCTGCGCTTGCCGTAAATATAATCGCCGTTTTCCGAACGGTCGCCGTTGGAGGCAGCCCAGGACACGATGCGCACCACCTCCGGCCGATCTGCATCAATCAGACGCAATAGCTCGTCTTTCATGTGTTGATAGCCCTGCGGCGTCATGTAATTCTTGGTGCCGGGCGGAATCGCCGGCAACCCGAATTCCAGATCGTCGTCATCGCCTTCAGATTCTTTTACAAATGCCTTGTTCATGGCTGACATTGTAGTTCCAATTGCGCTATGACTGCCAATTTGGCCCAACGCCATGGTTTTTCCAGCATGCCAATATGGTAAAGTCAGGCCGGTGCAATGTTGCCCCTGCTGACCTCTGCGAGTTTCTTGTTATATGCCTGCCAATTCCTCCTCCAACGCCCCTGCCGCCCGCTTCCGGATCGGCCTCGCCACCAGCCGCAGCCACCAGCACGGTCCCGAATCCGCGCTGGCCCAGTTGCTGAATGGCAGCCGCCATAGCATCGAACAGCAGTTGCAACCGCAACTCATAGTGGTTGGACGAACTTTGGACGCCATGCAGCAACTAGGCTTGCTCGCTGCTTATCCGTACATCGAACGCTTCCCTTACGGCCGCCACGGCGGCTTGATGAAGCTGGTGTCGCGCGTGGTCGACGCCGACCCGGCGCGCACCCTGGATGCGGTGATTTACCTGATGGATCCGGTCGATCCCTCATCCACCTTTCCAGAAGCGGTAGCCTTGAAACGGCAATGCGTGATCCACGGCAAACCGTTCTTATCGACGCTGGCCGGCGCCCGCGAATGGCTGGAGCTGGAAGCCGTGGCCGCCGGCGCCGCACCGAATCCTGAACTGGATCCGACTTTCGATCTGGCACAGGAAGGCATCGCGCTGATTGCTCATGATGCAATGAAAGAACGGATGCTGGATATAGCTGAACGTCATTTCGCGCTACTCGATCAGTTTGCATTTCGCTGTGCTACCGGCACTACCGGCAGCCTGCTGAATAAGCTGGCGCAGAAAATCAAGGGCGAGGAAGCCGGGCGCAACTGGGTCAAACCCTTCCTCAGCGGCCCGCTAGGCGGCGATGCGCAAATCGCTGAATTGATCCTGGATCGCCAGCAATGCCGGCGCGTGTTATTCCTGGAAGATCCGCATGTCGCCCGCCAGCACGAAGCGGATATCCAGTTACTGGAACGCGCCGCCCGTACCGTGACCGACTACGCGTTATGCATCAGCGATGCGCAGTGCGGCGAGCGCTGGCTTGGTTTACTGCAGCAGCGCGCCGCCCTGGTCAAACCTTAAGCCTGCGTCGGGCGGCATGGACAGCCGCTATTACAGCCGCTATTGATATTCGACGGTAAAAGTCGCTTCGCCGTTGGCAGGACCTGCTTTCATGGTCTCCGAGGTCTGATAATACCTGGCGCTGAACGGCACGATATATTGGATGTCGGCAGAGGGCCCCACCACTACCGGCGTACCGAAAATGACTGGCTGACCGCCTTTATCCAGGATCTGAATGCCGACACCGGTCGCCATGTTGGCAACCTGCTTCAATTTCAACACGCCAGGCTGACTGGATGGGTCGGCGGTGGCGCTCATCTTCAGCATGATCGTATTCTGGGCATTTTCGCCGCGTTGGCAATTGAGTTTGATATTGAACGACCGCTCGCCGGCAGTCGAACCGACGCCCTTGAAGCCCCTCTTGCCAACGTCACCGAGATTAACAGGGATATTCTGCGAGCCCGCATCCACCGTGCATGACGGCGTAATGATGGTGATGCCGCTGCCGGACAGGATAGAGGTGATCGCCGATATGTTATCGCCGTTGCCTTTATAGGTGGTGTAAGTACCGGAGGCCAGCTGTCCGCTACCGGTCTTGGTGGCCGTCTTGATCAATTCGACCGTGAAATACGACGGACTGTAAAATAGCACAGGGGCGGCGGGCACATTAAGCGTGTGTGGATAATAAGTCCGGCCGACACCGGTAATCTGCCGTGACAATCTAATCCCCACGCCGGGCACCGCCGTTGTGTAGACATTGGACATGCCGGCTATGGCTGTTCCCTGCAATATGCTGCCGGTCACAGAGCCGCCACCAGGGCAGTTCCATGCTACTTCAGATGCACCGGCAATTGGAATCGTGAAATCCTTGGTCGCAAATACAGCACCGATGGCGGTATTAGCGGGGATGACCTGTGGGCCCAAGTCCATCTGAATGATTTTCTCGGTAGCGCCGGCTGGCCGCACACAAGCAGCCTGCGCGCCGCTAACTCTCAACAGGGCTGACGCAGACAACGCCAGCAATACCAGGCGGCAGCTCCCGCCAGCAACATTTATTCGCAATATATTCATAGTCCCTTCTCTATTCCTTATTTGCCGGCATTGATGCAGACGTCCATTGACACTGCGCATTCAATTCACGAATCGGCGGTGGATTTTTCTCAGCCGGCACGCGGTATTTAATGCGGCACTGCTCTGCCGCACCACGGCCCCACTTCACATTGAGCTCATCAGACTCCCTGGCGCCGGTAATGAAGGTCTGGCCTTCACCGCCAACGATGCCCATCTCCTGCCCCTGCAGGTTCTCGACCTTGGCGCCGAACGGCAGCGGCTTGCCGTTCTTGTCGCTCAGATTCAGCATCAGGCGCAAGCCGATCGATGTTTCAAATTTCGCCAGCACCACCGCACCGCGCGTCGGCACCACATCCAACGCGGCATTCTTGACTTCAACGTTATCGCCCAGATCCTCGGTACGCACTGCCAGGCGATTCACCCGATACGGGCTCAGATTCGCCAATATCGCGTTGCCGCGACTATCGGTACGCACGCCGGGATACGCTTCAAAGCCGACGTTGGCAGCGTCCGGCGCCTGCACCAGCGCCATGGTTTCGCCCAAAGGCTGCGACAAGGTGACGCCGCCGCCATGCACTACCAGGCCGCCGGCCACGCCGAGCGTAGTCTGTCCATAACCGGAGCCTTGGGTACGGCCGAAATCGACCCGGCCGATCTGCGACAGGTAGCTGGCGCTGGCGCTGCCGCTATTGTCTTGCTGATTCGAATGGGCCGCGGTGACGTTATAAGTCAGGCGGCCGTCATCCAGCGCCGAGCCGTATACGCTGGCCTGTTGACTTACCTCGCCGTTGTTGCCCTTGGCTACGGTGTAGCGAGCATAGGAACGGCTATCGCCCAGCGGAATCGACAAGGTCAGCATCAACTGCCGATTCGCGGTTCCGTACAGATTGCTGCTTTGGTTATAGAAAACGCTATAGCTAAGCTGTTTGTAGAAATTCGAATAACCGACCTGGATCAGACGATCTTTTTTTGCGGCGCCCCAATAACTTTGCTGCTGCGCCGAAATGTAGGCGGTGCCGCCCTTGCTGCCCAATTGCTGAGACAGATCGATCTGCAATTGATTGCGACGGTTATTGAGTACCTGACCGAATTGCAGATCCTGCATCCGTGCCGCTTCCTGGAAGGTGCGGAAGCCGCCGGTGGAATAGCGATAACCGGCCATGCGTACATTGCTACCGTAATTCTCGAACGCTTTGGCGTACAGGAAACGCAGCGACTGGCCGTTGACATCTTGCTGGTTCGGCACCTTGGTGCGCGCCTGCGACAGATCGGCCGAAATCGCGCCGAAATCGCGCAGGTTCTTGCCGACCCCGAACAACAACGATTGATGAATATCAGAGGCGATCACACCGCCATATATCGAGAATTCCTTGCCCATCCCGCGCGCTATCGTGCCTTGCATGAATTTAGGCTTGGCGCCGCTATTGGCGTTTGAAAAACCGTCGCGATACTGGCCGCCGGTCGCACTGTAGCGCCAGCTGCCTTCGCGCAGTAAAGTCGGCACCGCGGAGAATGCTTGCTTGAACTTGGTTTCACGGCCGTCGGCTTCCGTAATCGTCACTTCCAGATCGCCGCTGGACGAAGTCGGATACAAGTCGTCCAGCACAAACGGGCCAGGCGCGACGTAGGTGCTGTACACCACGTAACCGTTCTGCCGCACAGTCACCCGCGCATTGCTCTGGGCTACGCCACGGATGGTTGGCGCATAACCTTGCTGGCTGTCGGGAAGCATGCCGTCGTCGGACGACAACTGGACGCCGCGGAACTGGAAGGCGTCGAAGAAATTACCCGGTGTAGTGCTCTCGCCGATCACCAATTGACCGCCAAGGGAGGCAATATCTCGTTGCAAATTCGACGTCATCGACTGCCAGCGGCCGCGGCCGTTAGCGCTGCGGTTATAGCTGGAGAAATTACGAAAGCGCCAGTCGCCAAAATTGACGCCACTGCGCAGACCGGCATACAAGGTATTACGCGCTTGCGCAGTGTTTGTAGTGCCGGGGTTGGCGTTGAACTCGACGTCCCTGCCGTTATTTTTTCTGCCGTCATTGCGCGCCGCCGAAAGCTGGTAGTCCAGCATACCGACATTGACGCCCTGGTCCCATTTGTCCGGGCTTATGGCGCCGCGCGCCTGGCGCTTCATGGCGGCTTGCGGGATGCTGATTGACAGGTGCAGCTTCTCACTGTTGAATGAAACGCTGGCACCGGGAATCGCCTGCGCCAGGTCGACGCATTGATCGCCGGCCGCCATCAAGGCCGGGAACACCTCAACCTTGACGCCCCAGCCGTCCAGAATGGCGCGCGTCAGGCAAGGCTGGGCATTTTTTTCGCCGTCCCTGTCGACGAAACTCACCTGGCTTTGGCCGATGCCGCTTTCATTCAAGCTAACGTCAACCAGATAACTGCCGGGCATGACACGATTGGCGAATGCGAACAAAGACAAGTCAGCGCGGCTTTGCTCGCCGCCGATATCCAGGAACTGTTCATTGAATACCGAGCCGGCCTTTTCTTGCGCATGGGCCAGCTGCGTCAGCACCGCCAGCGTAATCGTGGACAGCGCCAGACGTACCGGCTTGCGTTTATGTGACGATCTGATCACTTTTTTCTTCCTTTATTTCTGTCTTGCGCGACATGCCCCGACAGGACTTGGCGTTACCTGGGGATGCCAACGACAGCCGGCGCAGCCTGCTCTGCCGTCGGTGCCAGCACCGTTGCAGCGCTAGCGACTGTCGCCTTGGTCACAACTTCCGGCGTTTCACCGCCGTAGTCATTGAGTGTGGTGTAGCTGACATCGACAGCCTGCGGGCTGCTGATCGCACTCAGCGGAAAATCAAGCGTGCCGAAAGGCGGTACCATGCCGGCCTTGGTCTGCTCCTTGCCGCCGTTGATCTTGAAGCCGGGAAAGGTCACGCTATAAGCGCTCGGATTACTAACCCGCAGCGCCGCGCCGCTACCGCCTTCGCCTGGAACCACACTCAGTTTGATTAAAGCGAATGCCTCGCTTGACTTGCCAGCCAGAGCTGCCGGCCGGTAGAAAATCTTGATGCGGGTGCGCACCGCGATTTGCAGCACATTCGGCTGATCGACTTTTTCAGGTATTTCCTTGACGTTGAGCCAGAACACCGATTCGCGATCGCCCGGCAAGTCACCGGCGATGCGCACGATGCGCAAGATGTTTTCCGCGCCCGGATCGAGCCGCGCCAAAGGCGGCGTCACCAGCAGCGGCGTCTTGTTCTTGCCTTCACCGGCGTCGATCCAGGTTTGCACTACATAAGGAGAAGTGTCGGTATTCTTCAGCGAGATCGACGCCTGCCGATCGTTCTCGCCCAGGATCACGCGAGTGCCGCCCAGCATCACGCCGGCGTTCGCCGCTAGCGCGCACACTGTTAGCATGCCGCCGAGGATGGCGGAAGTGATGAATCGTTTGCTCAGCATAAAAACCTCGTCTATCAAATATTCAATGCACAAACTTCTAAGCAAGCAGCCGCGGCGTACTCACAAATTGATGCATTGGTTCTGGGGAAATGATGGCCGACATACGCTTCCTGCTGCGGTATGTCGACGCATCCTCACAACCCGGCCGTAATTAGCGCCAGGCATTCTGTTTCGTCGTGTGCGGTAAAACGAAGTACCGCAGTTTTAGGATTTTTTCCAGACGCGCCGATTAGTTGTATGCAACAACGAACTGCGCAGTAGCGTTAGCCGGGCCAGCGGTAACTGTATCGCCGGTGGAAACGTAAGCAGCTTGGAAGGCCAAAGGATTGTCGCCCAAACCCAGAACGTATGCGGCCGATGCTTTACCGACAGGGATCTTGGTGCCGGCTGAGTCGCCCAACTCGATGGCGACGCCAGTTGCAGCAGTGACGCCAACCTGGCCAGCGTTATCAATACGCAGATCGTCGGTCACTGTTGCATCGGTTGTGCCGGTAAAAGTGACGGTGGCGCCTTTGGCAGTCGAACCGCAGTCTGTCAGCAGGATATTGAACTTGGCTGGCGTCGACTTCTTGGCCGCAGCGCCGTTCAACGCTGCTTTAGAAATGCTGCCCAATTGCACAACCTGGCTGGTGCTGCCGGACGAGATCGAGCACGGGGAGTCAGTGATATTACCGTTGAAAATGACGGTGCCGCCGTCAGCGAAGGCCGCTTGAGACAACAAACCTGCAACAGCAACTGCAACCAATTTAGTGATAGTCATTTGTTTCATTTTTTACCCTCAGATGTAAAGTTATGTCCTATTCAAAGTAAGCAATAAATTAACAAAAAAGTTAACCTATTAACAATTAAGGACAGCACATTCTAACGGCAAAAAGTTTACAAAAAAACATCTATGACAAAAATATATGCATCACCACTTAACGCTCATCATCTGGTTGCAATATGCAACTCAAAAATCTCGATGGGAATTGCGAAATCACGGCCATTTACAATCGTGCAATACCACTATCAGTAACATTTTTAGCAAAATTATTTCTATAAAAAACAATTAATTTATTGTCAAACAACCACCTTAAATCAGTTTTTCCTGTCGATAATTAACAATCGAATAAGTCCCAAAAAGAACAATTAGTTTCCTATTGAAAATTAGATGAGTGCCTGTGAACAATGCGTGCTGTGTTGTGTTATTACGACAACTCGTTAACGCCATGACTTGTTCCGGCGTGAATTAGGCCACTAGCGCCAATACCGTTCAGTTAGGGGCAATTTCCCCACATGGCAGCTCCGTCGTTCCCGCGAACGCGGGAATCCAGGTTGCTGAGTATCGCGGTGAAAATTGATTCCCGCGTTCGCGGGAATGACGCCAGGCTGTTGATGGCCACAGCCCGACCTGGCAGGATGGGTCGCCGTTATTGATATTCGACGGTAAAAGTCGCGGCGCCGTTGGCTATGCCGGTTGTGATCGTCGGCGCAGTCTGGTAATAGTTGGCGGTGAACGGCACGACATACTGAATATCGGCGGAAGGACCGACCGTCATCAATGCGCCGAAGCTGACCGGCTTGCTGGCTTGATCCAGCACCCGGATGCCGACGCCGGTGGCGACACCGGCGCCCTGCGTCAATTGCAGCACGCCGAGCTGATTGGATGGATCCGCAGTAGCGGACATTCTCAACCCGATCGTATTCTGGGCGTTTTCGCCACGCTGGCAATTCAACTTGATATTAAAACCCTTGGATCCGGCTGAGCTGCCGACGCCCTTGAAACTGGCGCGCGCTATCGAACCGAAATTCACCGCGATGTTCTGCGAACCCACATCTACCGTGCACGACGGCGTAATGATGGTGATGCCGTTGCCGGACAGGATAGAGGTGATGGCCGATTTGTTGTCGCCGTTACCTGTGTAGGTGGTGTAAGTACCCGCCGCAAGTGGCCCGTTGCCAGTCTTGGCTGCAGTTTTAATCAACTCGACCGTGAAATACGACGGACTTAAAAACTGCGCATTGCCATTCGGGATGTTGATCACATGAGGATAAAAAGTCTGGCCAATGCCGGTAATCTGCCGTGACAATCTGATGCCTACGCCGGTGACGGCGGTTGTGTACACATTGGGCATGCCGGCTAGCGGCGAGCCTTGCAATATGCGGCCGGAGACATAACCGCCGCCAGGGCAGTTCCATGATATTTCAGATGCGCCGGCAATTGGAATCGTGAAGCTCTTGGTGGCAAAAACCGCACCGACGGCTGCATTGTTGGGGATCACCACCGACCCCATGTCCATCTGGATGATTTTCTCGGTGGCGCCAGCCGGCCGCACGCAGGCAGCCCGCGCACCGCTAACGTTCAACAGGGCTAGCGCAGACAACGCCAGCAAAACCAGGCAACGCCTTGTGCCGACAACCTTGATCCGCAATATCTTCATATTCTTTCCCTACTCCCTATTTGCCTGCCTAGTAGATTGGCGTCGGCGCTCATTCACACTGCGCATTCAATTCACGGATCGGCGCTGGATTTTTTTCTGGCGGCACATGGTATTTAATGCGGCACTGCTCGGCCGCGCCCTGGCCCCATTTCACGGTAAACGCGTCGGCCTCCCTGGCGCCGCTGATGAAGGTCTGGCCTTCGTTGCCAACGATACCCATTTCCTGTCCCTGCAGGTTCTCGACCTTGGCTCCGAACGGCAGCGGTTTACCGTTCTTGTCGCTCAGGTTCAGCATCAGGCGCAAGCCGATCGATGTTTCGAACTTGGCCAGCACCACCGCACCGCGCGTCGGCACCACTTCCAGCGCTGCATTCCTGACTTCAACGTTATCGCCCAGATCCTCGGTACGCACTGCCAGGCGATTCACCCGATACGGGCTCAGATTCGCCAATACCGCGTTGCCGCGGCTATCGGTACGCACGCCGGGATACACTTCAAAGCCGACATTGGCGGCGTCCGGCGCCTGCACCAGCGCCATGGTTTCGCCCAGAGGCTGCGACAAGGTGACGCCGCCGCCATGCACCACCACACCGCCGGCCATGCCGAGCGTGGTCTGGCCATAACCGGATCCTTGCGCACGGCCGAAATCGACCCGGCCGATTTGCGACAGGTAGCTGGCGCTGCCGCTGCCGCTGTTGCCTTGCTGATTAGAATGGGCCGCGCTGACGTTATAAGTCAGACGGCCGTCATCCAGCGCCGAGCCGTACACGCTGGCCTGTTGCGTGAGGTCGCCGTTATTGCCCTTGGCCACGGTGTAGCGGGCATAGGAACGGGTATCGCCCAATGGAATCGACAGCGTCAGCATCAACTGCCGGTTCGACGGTCCGTTCAGATTGCTGCTTTGGTTATAGAAAACGCTATAGCTGAACTGTTTATAGAAATTCGAATAACCGACCTGGATCAAGCGGTCTTTCTGATCGGTGCCCCAGTAACTTTGCTGCTGTGCCGAGGCGTAGGCGGTACCGCCCTTGCTGCCCAATTGCTGGGCCAGCTCCAGCCGCAGCTGATTGCGGCGGTTATTGAGGTTTTGCCCGGCTTGCAGATCCTGCATCTGCGCCGCTTCCTGGAAGGTGCGGAAGCCGCCGGTGGAATAGCGATAACCAGCCATGCGCACCGTAGTGCCATAATTTTCGAACGCTTTGGCGTACAGGAAACGCAGCGACTGACCGTTGACGTCTTGCTGGTTCGGCACCTTGCTGCGCGCCTGCGACAGATCGGCTGAAATCGCGCCGAAATCGCGCAGGTTCTTGCCGACCCCGAACAGGATCGATTGATAAATATCGGCGGCGATCACACCGCCATACACCGAGTATTCCTGCCCCAGGCCACGCGCCAAAGTACCCTGCACGAATTTGGGCCTGGCGTTGCTGGAACCGCTATTGATGGCTGAATAGCCGTTACGATACTGGCCGCCGGTCACGCCGTAACGCCAGCTGCCTTCGCGCAGTAAAGTCGGCACGGCGGAGAATGCTTGCTTGAATTTGGTTTCACGGCCGTCGGCTTCAGTAATCGTCACTTCCAGATCGCCGCTGGAGGAAGTCGGATACAGGTCGTCCAGCACGAACGGGCCAGGCGCGACATAGCTGCTGTACACCACATAACCGTTCTGCCGCACCGTCACCCGTGCATTGGTCTGAGCCACGCCGCGGATGGTTGGCGCATAACCTTGCTGGCTGTCAGGCAGCATGCCATCGTCGGATGACAACTGGACGCCGCGAAACTGGAAGGCGTCGAAGAAATTACCGAGAGTGGTGCTGTCGCCGATCACCAGCTGGCCGCCCAGAGAAGCAATATCGCGCTGCAGATACGACGTCACCGATTGCCAGTGCCCTTCACCATCGACGCCGCGGTTATAGGTGGAGAAATTACGAAAGCGCCAGTCGCCGAGATTGAAACCGCCGCGCAGGCCGGCATACAAGGTATTGCGCGCTTGGGTGGTGGCGGTAGTGCTGGGATTGGTGCTGGGGTTGGCGTTGAATTCGGTGATGCTGCTGTTGACACTGCTGCTGGTGTTATTGTTGCCGCCGTCGTAACGCGCCGCCGAAAACTGATAGTCCAGCATGCCGACATTGACGCCTTGGTCCCATTTATCGGGGCTGATGGCGCCGCGCGCCTGGCGCTTCATGGCGGCTTGCGGGATGCTGATGAACAGGCGCAGTTTTTCGCCATCGAAGGAGACGCTGGAACCGGGAATCGCTTGCGCCAGATCGACGCATTGATCGCCGGCCGCCATCAAGACTGGAAACACCTCGACCTTGACGCCCCAGCCGTCCAGCATGGCGCGCGTCAGGCAAGCTTGCGCATTTTTTTCATCACCCTTGTCGACGAAATTCACCTGGTTTTGACCGATGCCGCTTTCATTCAAGCTGACGTCGACCAGATAACTGCCGGGCATGACGCGATTGCCAAACGCGAACAAAGACAAGTCAGCGCGGCTTTGCTCGCCGCCGATATCCAAAAACTGTTCATTGAATACCGAGCCGGCCGCTCCTTGCGCATGGGCCAGCTGCGATAACGTGGCCAACGACAGCACCGCCAGCGTAATCGTGGACAATGCCAGGCGTACCGGCTTGCGTTGATGCGACGATCTGATCACAGCTTTCCCTTCCTTTATTTCTGCCTCGCGCGACAGACTGATTTGCCCTAACAGGACCTGGCGTTGCTGACGGATTGCGGCGGCGCTTATTTTCCAGCGGCTGCTGGCGTAGCGCTGGCGACCGCCGCCCTGGTCACGACTTCCGGGGTTTCACCGCCGTAATCGTTGATCGTGGTGTAGCTGACATCGACGGCTTGCGGGCTGCCGATCGCGCTCAGCGGGAAATCAAGCGCGCCGAAAGGCTGCACCATGCCGGCCTTGGTCTGTTCTTTGTTGCCGTTGATTTTGAAACCGGTAAATGTCACGTGATAAGCGCTCGGATTGCTGACCCGCAGCGCAGCGCCCTTGCCGTCCACAGCCGGCACCACCGTCAGCGCGATCAGGCCGCGCGCCTCATCCGGCTTGCCGGCCAGGCCTGCCGGCCGGTAGAAAATCTTGATGCGGGTGCGCACCGCGATTTGCAGCACATTCGGCTGATCCGATTTTTCCGGGATCTCCTTGACGTTGAGCCAGAACACCGATTCGCGATCGCCCGGCAAGTCACCGGCGATGCGCACGATGCGCAAGATGTTTTCTGCACCCGGGTCGAGCCGCGACAAAGGCGGCGTCACCAGCAGCGGCGTCTTGTTCTTGCCTTCGCCGGCATCGATCCAGGTCTGCACCACATACGGCGAGTTGCCGGTGTTCTTCAGCGGGATCGACGCCTGCCGGTCTTTCTCGCCCAGGATCACGCGAGTGCCGCCCAGCATCACACTGGCGTTCGCCGCCAGCGCGCACGTTGCCAGCATGCCGCCGAGGATGGCGGAAGTGATGAATCGTTTGCTCAACATGGAAAACCTCGTCTATCAAATGTTCAATGCACAAATTTCTAAGCAAGCCGCTGGCGCGTGCTCACAAATTGATGCATGGGTAACGGAAAATGATGGTCGGCATGCCGTTATCGTGTCGGCTCGCCGACCCATTCTTAAAGCTTGGCCATAGCAAGCGCCAGGCGGTTCTTCCCCCGCACGCATGAAGAGCCAAAGTAGTGCGGAGGAAGCAGTGCGGAGGAATTAGTGCGATTTTTGGATTTTTGCTAAGCGCGCTGATTACAGATAATTAACAACGAACTGCGCAGTAGCGTTGCCGGTACCAACGGTGACTGCAGGCCCGGTGGAAACGTAGGTCGCCTGGAATTTCAATGGGTTGTCGCCCATTGCCAAGGCGTAAGTAGCCGATGCCGAGCCAACCGGGATCTTGGCGCCGGCCGAGTCACCCAGTTCGATGGCCACACCGGTTGCCGCAGCGCCGGCAACTTCGCCCACGCCGATACGCAGGTCGTCAGTCACTGTTGCATCGGTTGTGCCGGTGAAAGTGACGGTTGCGCCCTTGGCAGTCGCGCCGCAGTTCTGCAACAGGAGTGTGAACTTGGATGGCGTGGCTCTCTTGCCCGCAGCGCCGTCCAGTGCGGTACGAGCAACGGTACCCATAGGCACCAGCTTGTTTTGGCTATCAGGAGAGATCGAGCATGGGGAGTCAACAATGTTGCCGGTAAAAGTGATGGCGCCGCCGTCAGCGAAAGCCGCTTGGGACAACAAGCCTGCAGCAGCAACTGCAAGCAATTTAGCGATAGTCGTTTGTTTCATTATTACCCTCAGAAATAAAGTTGATGTTCGATTCAAGTTAATGAATTGCCAATACTGCGAAACATATTCTAAGGGTAAAAATTCACAAAAATACAGTAATGACAATGTTTAACAATTGCTAATTGTCATTAATTATTCTATCGAAACAAATTGGGCATAAATTAAGGGAAAATTTGACGTGAGCGACCTTCAATAACAATCAATTAAATGTCATAACGCTAGTACTGGCCTGCGTCTCCGGGCGATATTGAAAAATGCACATATCCAAAAAGTAAGCAATTTCCCATCTGAAACACCTCCCAATACTTACAGGCAATATGCGCATTTGTCGTGATAATCCGACATCTTTTCTTCAGTTCCGTGACACATTTCTTTGCAGATCAGGCCATCTGCTCAATTTTTCTGGAAAACAGCCGTTAATACTGTTTAGGAAAATCGATCTTGTTACCTCCTCCACCATCCACCAAAAAAAATCCAAGATGCGTAATGAAAATTTCATAGTCCGAGAACCTTTGCTTGACCCGAAACAGGGCGTTGTCGGTTACGAGCTCACCTGGCAGGATGCCGGCAGCGACGAGGTGCAGACCAATGAAGAGGATTTGCATGCCTTGCTGACTTTCGTGGCAGATCAATTCAGCGATGAGCAAGCCGGCTGGTTGCTGGGCAACAAGCTGCTGTTCCTGGAGGTGTCTCCGGCCCTGCTTAAAAGCGAGGCAATTAAAAGGATGCCGCCCGCCAGCACGGTGCTGACGCTCAAGCATAGCGACCTGGCCGATCCCGACACATTGGATGCCGTAAAAACCCTGCGTGCCGAAGGTTATGGCATATCGTTGCGCGACGCCGAACTAACCGGGCCAACGCTGCCTGCCGCGCTGTCTTCTGCGCAGTCCTCCGATATCTCACACCTTGAAGTACGTTTTTCCGCTGGCGATTTTGCCGCGCAGGCACGTCACTACGCCACCCTGAAAAAATCATCGGTGCGGATGCTCGGCCGGCCGGTCAACAGCTGGCAAGACTATGACGCCTGCGCCATACTGGGGCTGGATGCATTCGTCGGCAAACTGCACCTGACGCCGCGCCCGGGCAAACGCGCCACGGGCTTGAACCCGGCGCAACAGATCATTGTGCAAATCATGAACATGGTCGCCAGGAACGATGATCTGCAAAAGATCGAAGAAATGTTCAAGCGCGATCCTGGCTTGTCCTATGAATTGCTGCGCTTTATCAATTCCGCTGCGTTCGGCTTGAAAGCAGAAGTACAGTCGTTGCGCGCCGCCCTCGCTTTGCTAGGTTACTCAGCGCTGTTTCAATGGCTGTCGTTATTGATGGCCACAGCCAGCAGCAGCGGCTATTCGCCGGTGTTGATGGAAACCGCGATCGTCCGCGGACGCTTCTCGGAGTTGCTCGGACAAAAATATCTGCCTAGAGGCGAATCGGAAAACTTGTTTGTCGCCGGAATTTTTTCGCTGCTGGATCGCCTGCTGGGCGTCAGCATGGAAGAAGTTCTCGCCGGTATCAAATTGTCTGACCAAGTGGCTGCGGCGCTGCTGACCCGCTCCGGAGTGTATGGCTCATACGTGGCGCTGGCCGAGGCTTGCGAGCTGAATTCGCCGCTGCTCGGCCCATTGGCCGGCTCGCTCAAGATCAGCCCGATGGAGGTCAATCTGGCGCATCTGTCGGCGCTGGCGTGGGCGCAGAAGCTGCGCATGCAAGCCGCTTAGACTGCGCTGCTTGCCAATTAAAGCGCTGCCGCAGCGGTTGCCGGTTGATGCACAACCAGCTGCCGCTGCCAGTTGCGCAAGCCGATAATCGCCAGCACGATGAACGCAGCATACAAACCCGCAGTCAGGTTCAGGTCTTTATAGATATATACACCGACATAGATAATATCGACCGCAATCCATAACCACCAGTTAGCGACATATTTGCGCGCCATCCAGAACTGGGCCACCAGGCTGAAGCTGGTCAGCGCCGAATCCAGCCACGGAATATGGGCGTCGGTAAAACTAGCCATGACATAACCCAGCAGTACGCTGCCTATCGCCCCTGCCAGCAAACCCGCCAGCCAGCCCGACTTCGACAAGCGCTGCGGCTGGATATGGTGCTGGTCGCTGGATTGACTACTTTGCGCTCCCCTGCTGCTCCATTGCCACCAGCCGTACAGCTGCATGACGGCAAAAATCAGTTGCAGCAACAAATCGGAGTAGAGCTTGGCGGCGAAAAATATCCGCGCATACAGCAGCACCGAGACCAGGCCGATCGGCCAGCACCATAGATGGCGGCGGGCGGTCAGCCAGACTGCTAATGCACTCACTATGACGGCGCTGATTTCCAAGCCTGACATCATGACTCCTGTTGATGGATTTTACGGTTGCTGCAGTTGCTGCGTCGCTGCAGATGATCCAGCAGATATTGGCCGGCGTCGCTGTTAAACCACTCGGCGTGACCGAGGAAATAAGTATCGTATGCCAGCGCCGAGTTCTCGGCGGATTTCTGCACGCCGTGAAAATAAGCCAGTTCCGACAGTGCAAACTCGGCATGCGCCACCGGTAACAGCGCCGGCAAAGCGGCGGCCTCCAGCGCGGACAATGGCCGTATCGCTTCATAAGCGTCGAGCATGGCGTCCAGCTGATCGATATGCACCAGCGCACGCTGGTCGACAGGCGTCGATGGCAACGCCAGCCATTCGATCAGGTTGCGCTCGATGGCGATGGCAAGATCGTAGACTGCGCAAGTGCGGTCGGCCAGGCCGAAATCGACCACCGTCGTCACCGCGGACCGTGCTTGGTTCACCCCCTGCGCCTGCCATAACAGGTTGGAAGCATGCCAGTCGTTATGTGTCCATAAGGGTGCCAGTCCATGCAAGCAGGGGCTCAAGCGCGCATGGAATGGCAGTAGCACGCGGCTCATTTCCTGTTGCCAGTCGCGCCGCGCCAGATAGTCTGCCAATGCCGGCCGCTCCTGTATGTAGCGCCCGGTCCGCTTGATCACCTCTTGCGGATTTTCGGTATTGAACAGGGTAAAGCCGGACGCCAGCAGTTTGGTGCTGCGTGCGGGCGCATCGTAGCCGCGTGCGGCTAGATGCAGCCTGGCCAAGGCACTGCCTGCCGCCGCCGCATCCGCCGTACTGACAAAAGGAGTCCATGAGGTAGCGTCGCGATAGCGGTCAACTCCCTGCCCGAGGCGTTGCAGCTCGTAAGTCCAGTTACCGTCAGCATGCGCAGTGTTGCCGTCGCTGGTTCGCAATACCTCGCTGACCGCCAGTCCGTGCTGCCGCAAATGGGCCATGAAGCGGTGCTCTTCCATCAGCTCATCGGCAGTCCGGATCTGTTGCAGCAAGCGCTTTACAAATACCGGCCCCGATTCGGTATCCGCCACGCAGGCGCTTGAAAACGGCCGCGGGCTATGCCAGTTCAGGCGCGTGACTGTGCCGACTTGGGGATAGTGGCGCAACAGCCGCGCCACTTCATCCAGTGTCAATGCAGGCCAGCTCGGCGGCACCGCATCCAGCCCCATGCCGTGGCTCAACACGGTTGGTTTGCCGTTGGGTTTGCCATTGCCGACAGCGTCATTTTGTTTTGCCTCGCTCATGCGGCGTGTTTCCTTAGTTCCTATTGAGAGTTTCATAAAACATGACATGCCCTTGCCCGGTTGCGTTTAACAAACGAAGCTAACTGGGGTCAGAGTGAACTTTCTGCGCGCTTTTTGCAGAAACTTCACTCTGACCCCACTTAGCGGGCCACGGAGTACCTGCCTTTAAAAAGAACAAAACCACCCAGTGCGCCCTATCTTTCTCCGAATCCGTCATGTGGGGTCAGAGTCAAGTTGGCGATGAAGCACTGCAGAAATTGACTAACCCCGTTGACTCTGACCCCAGATGACTCTTGCCGAGGCGATGTCATGAATGACGAAACTCTCAATAATTAAGATTAAAAGTCGTACTGAACCGACAAACGTGCCGTGCGCGGTGCGCCCAGATGCAGATAACCATCGCCTATGTACTCGCCGACATCTTTCCAGTAACGCTTGTCGAACAGGTTATCGACGCTCAGGCGCAGCACCGTGGCATGGCCCCACCAGCTGGTTTTGTAGCGCATGCCGGCATTAAACACATGATAGGCCGGCACCTCGACATTGCCTTCCCGGGTCGCCGCCTTGCTGCCGCTGTATTGCCAGCCGCCCAGCAAACTCAGGCCGCTGATCTGCGGCACCGCGTAAGCCGCATACAGGGCGGCGCGCAGGCGTGGCACGTTGATGGCTTGATGGCTGTCGTAAGCTGTGGTGCCGGTATCTTCGGCGCGCGCTTGAATCAAAGCCAGGCTGGCGGTCAGCCGCAATTGCTTGCTGACCTGGCCGGCCGCGCTCAGTTCTATCCCGCGATGGGTTTCCTTGCCTTGCTGAACGTAGGTAAAACCATTCTCATCCGGTTTCGGATATTCGTAAGGCTTGCTCATCTGGAATATCGCCGCGCTCAGGCTGAGCTGGTCGCGCCAGTCGTATTTGATACCTGCCTCGATCTGGCGTGAAACGGTAGGCGCCAAAAAGGCATAGGCGTTTTCGGTCCACCACGGCGCCTGGCCGCCCATCGTCAAACCCTTGCTGTAGCTGGCGTATAGCGACAGGTCCGCTTGCGGTTTGTAGACCAGGGCAATTTGCGGCAGCAGCAAGGATTTGTCCGTGGTGCGCGTCGCCGCGCCGGTGATATCCAGCGCCCGTTCATTCACCCACACCTGGCGCGCGCCGGCGATCAGCTGCCATTGCGGATTGAAGCTGAGGCGATCTACCGCAAACAAGGATTTTTGCCGGCTGTCGAGACGCAGATAGGAAGCGTCTGGCGTCGATGGCGACGGCGCATAGGCAATCGGATTCGGGTTATAAATATTATCGCTGCCGACATACTCATTGACGCCATCACTCTGCGCCACGGTGCGGCGGAAAGTACTCGCACCCAGAGTCAGTTCATGGTGCAGCTTACCGCTATCGAGATGTCCTTGCAGCACGGCCTGCAACTGGTCGTTGCGTCGCGTATCGTCCGGGAACCGGTAATCGTAGATATCGAAATCGCCGTTTGCGCTGAAATAGCGAGCTGGCGTTCCTCCTGCGCCGCAGCTGCTGCCGTAACCGCAGCCATACGGAAATGCCGAGTTATCGTCGATCACCACCCGGCTGCGGCTGGCCGCCAGATACGCATGCCAATCCGGCGTCAGGTCGAGATCCAGGCGCAGATTCAGGTTCACCGAATTGATCGTCACCGGCTTGGCCCACGGTTGCGCCCCCAGCAACTTGTAAGGCGAGACATTGCTTGGAATGACGCTGCCGCCCAACAGTTGATAACCGGGCGCGGAACGTTGTTCACGGTGTTGATATTCGGCGTCGAATTGCAGCCGCGCCTGCGGCGTAATCACCCAGTCGGCCGCCAGCGAGGCGAAATTGCGCTGGCCGTCGGCGTCGTTCACATACGAATGCAGGCTTTCGTGGGCGGCGTTGATGCGCAGGCCGAATTGCTTTTGTTCGCCAAACAAGGCGCCGATATCGGTGGCCAGGTAACGGGAGCCACGCGAGTCTGTTTCGAGCGTCACCGAACGCACGTCGGCCGGGCGTTTGGTCACATAATTGATCAAGCCGCCGGGCGCCGCCATGCCGCTTTGCAGGCCGGCCAGACCCTTCAGGATTTCGACGCTCTCTTTGTTTTCGAGCGCCACATTTTGTTCACCCGCAATGCTCATGCCGTTGATCTGGTAACTGGACGCCAGATCCAAAGCAAAACCGCGAATGGTGAAATTTTCGTAATAACCGACCGGCGCGTAATTGTCGCCGACTGCGGCGTCGTTGCGCACTACTTCGCTCAACAGGCGTGATTGCTGATCGTCCAGCTGGCTGCGCGTGATGACTGAAATCGAGGCCGGTGTGTCGAGCAGGGATGCGTCGCCGAAGGTAGCAATCGAGGCCGATTTCTTGCGATAACTGTCGGCGCCGGTTCCGCTGCCGGTCACGGTAATGGTCGGCAAGGTCGCGGTGTTATCCGTCCTGGCTTGTGGCTGCCCGGAAGCAGCCGTAGCAGTAGCAGCAGCAGCCGTCCCTGCCTGATCGGAAATACTTTGTCCATGCGCCATGTGGGCCGTAGCAGAGGCTGCAGCAATCAACGTAGTCAGCAGTTTTTTCCTGGCAGGCAATGGCAAGCCGCGGCCAGACGCGGGGTGGTGCTTTATTATATTTGTCATTATTTTGTTGTCATATATGCATACCAATAAATCACCATGCATATATGGGGTCTAAGGGAATCTAAGAAGCCGGGGGCGATTAAAACAGGACTCGCATTATCCGTCTTTTTGATTAGATTGGAATTAGAGCTTGCGCAAACAAGCACATTTGCATCCGCCAACCCCGTTTCCGCGTATACCAATGTGATGCAATTTCAAAACCAAAGGAGATGCACTCATGGTTACCCGACGCAATATCATCTTCAGGGCTGGCGCCGCGCTGCTAGCGGGCGGACTGCTGACGAGCCGGAGCCGGCGGGCGATTGCCGCCGAAGTGTTTGAAGTCACGCATACCGATGCCGAATGGAAACAACGCCTGAGTGCGACCCAGTATGCGATTTTGCGGCAGGAAGCGACAGAGCGGCCGTTTTCCAGCCCGCTCGACCATGAAAAACGCGCCGGCACCTTTTTTTGCGCAGGCTGTGACCTGGCCGACTTTTCGTCCAAGAATAAATTTGACAGCGGCACCGGCTGGCCCAGCTTCTGGCAACCGCTGCCGAACGCAGTCGCCACCAGAACTGACACCACGCTCGGCATGAGTCGCACCGAAGTGCATTGCCGCCGTTGCGGTGGCCATCTGGGCCATGTGTTTAACGATGGGCCGAAACCTACCGGCCTGCGTTACTGCATGAACGGCGCGGTGCTGAAATTCAAGCCTGAGGTCTGACTCATCGGCCTTGCTTTATGCTTTATACCCGCCGGGTGCCGGTATCAACGGCCTTGGTCTGACCCGATTCCAGCGTAAAGCCAGCGCCGGAATCGGTGCCCAGCACCTTGACCAGGTACGGCATCAATTCTTTCAGCATCGGTTCCAGCGTCCACGGCGGGTTGATCACAAACATGCCGCTGCTATGCAAACCGAAACCATCCGGCGACGGCGTCCGTACGGTCAGGGTGACATTCAGCCAGCCATTGGCTTTCATGCGCTTGAGCTTATCCGGCATCTGGCGCGATTCCATCCGGTTCAGCAGCGGATACCAGACAGCATAGGTGCCAGTGGAGAAACGCGTGAGCGCATCTTCCAGCGTGTTCTTGACGTGGCGGTAATCCTCTTTCACCTCATACGGCGGGTCGATCAGGACCAGGCCGCGCCGCGACGGCGGCGGCAGCAAGGACTTCAAACCAAGAAAGCCATCGCCCAGCTGAATCATGACGCGCTTGCCGCGGTTGTTGCCACGCTCGCGCTCGGCTTCGAGGCGGCGGAAATTGTCGGTCAGGATCTTGCCGTCGCTGGGGTGCAATTCAAACAGGCGCAAGCGGTCTTGCTCGCGCATGGTGGCGTCGGCGCAATATGGCGAGCCCGGATAAAAACGCAGCCTGCCGTCCGGGTTCAACTGCCGCACCACGTCGACATATTCCGCCACTGCCGGCGGCAAATCCTTGCGATCCCAGAGGCGGCTGATGCCCGTCTCGAACTCGGCGTTTTTCGATGCATAACCGCCATCCAGCGCATACACGCCGGCGCCGGCATGGGTATCGATCACCATGTAGGAGGTGTCTTTTTGGCCCAGGTAACGCAATAACTGGATGGTGACCAAGTGCTTCAGCACATCGGCATGATTGCCCGCATGGAAGGCATGGCGGTAACTCAACATAGGAAACTCTATCGTGGTGAAGTGTGTTGCTACACTTTACAGCTTGCCCGGCGGCTATGCTAAGGATATGTGCCGGGCTGTGTAAAAATGCAATAAGGTCGCTTGCAAACGCTACTGTCTCTAGCATTGCGCCACTGATTCAGCGGCGGCGCGACGGCGACCCGCATTCTAACATCGCAGCAATCGTCGGCGGCATTTGACGAGTTTCATTAGCAAAAGACAACTATTCGCCGGCGGACTGCACTTTCAGCATTTCCTCCGCCACCTTGACGCATGCCTCGATATGGCGATTGCCTATCGCCCGGAACGCAGAGAAACCAATCGCCGCCGCTACCATCTGGCCGGCGATAGGCACCAGCCGCGTAGCGTTCTTGGACACCACTTTGACGCCGCTGCGGGTCAGGATTTTCAGCAGCAGCTCGCGGCTCACCGCCCGCCCCACCAGCGTACTGCCGAGGCCGACGATGGTGCTGTAGGTAGCCACCTTGAGTTTGGGCTGGAGTTTTTCGATCTGCTGCGGCGTCATGCCGAACTCGGCATTGATATCTTCGATCAGGCGCGACAGCAGATGAATATCGATCGCGATATCGACGCCCATGACAGGCAACGCCGAAGCGGCCGCCGACAGCAACGCACGCTGCGCCACCATCTGCCGGCAACGCTGGCGCACCGTGTGTAGCGCATGCTCGGAAGCGGGGATCAGCGCCAGTGCGCTGCTCAGGCTGGCCGACTTGCGTGCAGCCAGCCGATTGCGTAGGCGATTAAGCATCACGTTGCCGCTCCTCAGAGTTGATATCGATATTCTACGCGTGCAGCTCTTGTGCACGATCCAGCCGGAAGTACGCATCCAGTAAGGATGTCTTGTAGACCGCGCCCAGCAACTCCGGGTCGTCATGGCTACGCACCACCGGCAACCGTTCGCCCTGATGATCGAGAAACGACTGCAAGGCCTCGCCCAGGGACATCTCGGGCGTCACCACATGCAGGAACTCACGCCGCACAAAATCCGCCGCTACCTTCTCTTGCGTATTGCTCTTCTCCAGCAGGCAGGAGGTAATGTCTTGCAGCGCCACCACGCCGCAATAGCGATTGCGCTGATCGATGATGTAAATGTATTTCACCGGATACTTCAAAAACAGGCCGCTGATTTCGGCGAACGGCGCCGTCAGCGGCAGCACTGTCTCAGCCGGCCGGATCAGTTCGCTCATGTGGATGCCGCGCAAGCGCACCCGCTCTTGCGCATCGCGATTGCGCTTGAGCGTGATGTCGTACATGGAAGCGCCATTGATGCTGCGCGCAATAAAATAAGCCACCACGCAGGACAGCATCAGCGGCAGCACTACCTGATAACTCAAGGTCATCTCGAAAATCATCAGGATCGCCATCAACGGTGCACTGGTGGCCGCCGCCAGGAATGCGCCCATGCCCACCATCGCATAGGCAAACGGCCCCGAGGTAGTGCCCGGCAACACGGCGTGCAGCGCCAGTCCAAACAGATAACCGATGGCGGCGCCGACAAACAAGGTCGGCGTAAAGATGCCGCCGACCGCACCGGAGCCGGTGGTGACAGCGGTGGCCACTACCTTGAGCACCAGCACCAGCAACACGCTCCACCACAGCCAGGGTGTATGCAGCAAGGAATTGACCACGCTATAGCCGTTGCCCCAGACCTCCGGCATCCAGATCGAAATCATGCCCACCAGCAAGCCGCCCAGGCCGAGCCGTAGCGGCAACGGCAAAGCGCTCTTGGTGAACATTTTTTTGGAGAAGCCCAGCAAACGCAGGAATTGCGGCGCGGCGACGCCGGCCATAATTCCCAGCAAAACAAACCACAGGATCTCGATGCCGGCAAGCGGCGGGAACGGCGGCATCTCGTAGGCTGGATGATAGCCGGGTAATTCGCGCATGGTGATGTTGGCCACCACTGACGCCACCACCACCGGCCCAAAACTTTCCATGACGATTGCGCCCAGCACGATTTCCGTCACGAAAAATGCGCCGGCAATCGGCGCGTTGTAAGCCGAGGTAATCCCGGCCGCCGCACCGCAGGCCACCAGCAAGCGCAAGCGGGCCGGGTTGAAATACGTGAAACGGCCGACCAGCGACGCCGCCAGCGCCGCCAGTTGCACCATAGGGCCTTCACGCCCGATCGAGCCGCCGGAGACCACGGTCGCCAGCGACGCCAAACTACGCAACAAGCTCTGCCGCACCGGAATATTGCCGTCGCCCAGCGCCACTGCCTCCATATAATCCGAGGTAGCGCTGGACGGCATACGCTTGGCCCACAGCAGGATAGCGCCGGCCAGCAGACCGCCCGCCGTCGGTAGCAACAAGCGCATCGACCACGGCAGGCTTTTGGCAATCGCGACAAAACTGCCGCTCTGGCCAGTCAGCAGCAACTGCAAACCGGAGATGCATTCGCGGAACAAGATCGTCGCCAGCGCCCCCAGGAAGCCGACCACCGCTGCCCACAACAGCATCGAATGGCTTTCGGAAAAATGGAAAAGGCGTTGCAGGCGAATCCGGTATCTTAGGAGTGTGCTTCGTAACAGCATAGTGTGTGATGGCAAGAAGATCGTGATTGGAGTGCTGCCGCCGGCGGCGCTTTGGCGGCCAATTAGTTACCGCCAGAGTCGCGTGGCTGCACCATCAGCGTATCGAAATACGCCATGTCCGCCGCGACCGCCGCTTCCGCCCTGCCTTGCATGGCTTGATAACGGGCGATGATCTCATGCCCGATTGCCGTGACTTGCGCACCGCCGCCCTTGGCGCCGCCGGTCGCAGTCGCCACCAGCGGCGACTTGAAGCATTGGTTCATTGCTTCGACCAGCAACCAGGCGCGGCGATACGACATGCCGATCGCACGCGCTGCCGCAGAAATCGAACCGCTTTGATGAATGGCCAGCAGCAGTGCCGCCTTGCCGGGACCGAAGGCGATTACATCGCCCTGCAACACTCTGATCCGAATCGATTTGGAATTTGCCATATGCGGGATTGTAGCAAGGAGGTCAGCCGCGATTCAGATATTTCGTTGACAAGATCGCCCGCTCAATAAGAAACCAGGCAGATTTCACATAGCCCCCGGTGCTTTTTAAAGTTGACCTACGCTGTATCCTGCCATATATTTCGAGTTTGCCATTTGCCGCTCAGGAGATATTGCATGCTGCGTCGCTTTAAACGTCTGGTTCTGGTCAGCGCCCTGCCGCTGTTGCTGTTGACGCCGGCAGTACATGCAGCCGATCTGGTGGTCTCGGCGGCGGCCAGCCTGACCAACGCCTTCAAGGATCTCGGCCAGTCTTTTGAAGCGCAATATCCGGGCACCAAGGTGATCCTCAACTTTGCTGCATCGGATGTCTTGCTGCAGCAAATCATCAAAGGCGCTCCGGCCGATGTATTTGCATCGGCCGACCAGGAGGCCATGAACAAGGCAGAAAGCGAAAAAGCAGTGCTGGCCGCCAGCCGCAAGAATTTTGCGAATAACCAGATCGTGCTGATCGTGCCGGCTGACAGCCAGCTGCACATCCAGCAATTGCAGGACCTGACCCTGCCGGCGGTCAAGCGCATCGCCTACGGCAATCCAGCTTCGGTGCCGGTCGGCCGTTACACTAAAACTGCACTGGAACACGTCAACTTGTGGGATGCGGTTGCCGCCAAAGGCGTGCCGGCGCAAAACGTGCGCCAGAGCCTTGACTACGTGGCGCGCGGCGAAGTCGAAGCCGGGTTTGTTTTTTCCACCGACGCCGCGATCATGCCGGACAAAGTCAAAGTCGCCATACACGTGCCGTCGCAAACCGCGGTCAGCTATCCGATCGCCGTCACCGCCAATACCAAACAAGCTGACATGGCCGCCAAGTTCGTCGCCTATGTGCTGTCGCCGACCGGCCAAGCCACGCTGGCGCGCTACGGTTTCTTGAAACCTTGAAGCTGCGGTGTTATCGTCAGGCTTTATGTTTGCGTACAAGCAAGTTACAAGGTGAATAGAAAGCAGAAACCATGAACAGCGGTGCCTGGGTCGCGCTGTTGCTGTCGTTGAAAGTTGCAGGCTGGGCGACTCTGCTGAACATGCTGTTCGGCGTCGCTGCCGCCTATGGCTTGTCGCGCTGGCGCTCCCCGGCGCGCGATCTGGTCGATGCCGTGCTGACCTTGCCGCTGGTGTTGCCGCCGACGGTGCTCGGCTACTACCTGCTGGTGCTGCTGGGCCGCCGTGGCGTGTTCGGCGCCTGGCTGGAAAAATGGGACATCGAGCTGGTCTTCACCTGGCAAGGCGCGGTGATCGCCGCCACTATCGTCGCCTTTCCGCTGGTTCTCAAATCGGCCCGCGCCGCCTTTGACAATGTCGATGGCCAACTGGAAAACGCCGCCCGCGTGCTGGGCGTTTCGGAAGCCGGCGTGTTCTTCCGCGTCACCTTGCCGTTGGCGTCCAAGGGTATCGCGGCAGGCGTCTTGCTGGCCTTTGCCCGCGCACTCGGCGAATTCGGCGCCACCCTCATGATCGCCGGCAATCTGCCGGGCCGCACCCAGACTTTGTCGGTGGCGATTTATGAAGCGGTGCAAGCCGGCGACGACCAGACCGCCAATCTGCTGGTACTGATTACCTCGGCCACCTGCATCGTGGTGTTGCTGATCGCCGGCCGCCTGCTGCCGAAAAGCCAGCGCCGCAGGCAGCAATCATGAGCATGGAGATCAGCATCCGCAAGCACTTGCAAGCCGGTGATCGTGGCTTCAATCTGGATATCACCTTGCGCACCGGCAGCAACCGGGTAGTGTTGTACGGCCCGTCGGGCGCCGGCAAGAGCCTGACCTTGCAAGCCATCGCCGGCTTGCTGATACCTGACCACGGCATGATACGTCTCAAGCAAAATGTTTTGTTTAATAGCGCCACCGGGATTTGCCTGCCTCCGCAACAACGCAAAGTCGCCTATCTGTTTCAGGACTATGCGCTGTTTCCGCATCTCACCGTGGCGCAGAACGTGGCTTTCGGTTTGCGTAAAGGCAGTTTCAATCTGCGCCGCCCGCACGATCATCCGATGGTAAAAAAATGGCTGGCTTCGTTCGAACTGAGCGCCACCGCCAACAGTTACCCGCATCAGTTGTCGGGCGGCCAGCGGCAGCGCGTGGCGCTGGCCAGGGCACTCGTACTGGAGCCTGATATCTTGCTGCTGGACGAACCGTTTTCCGCGCTCGACCTGAGCTTGCGCGACAAGATGCGGCACGAGCTATCCGAGTTGCAACGGCATCTCGATGTGCCGATGATGGTGATCACCCACGATCCGGCCGACCTGGCCTTGTTGGGCGACGAGATCTTCGAAATCCGCGACGGCAAGATAAACGCATAAGCGACGCATAAGCACGCCCCCCCCGTCAAACCATAAAAAAAGCGCAGAACCCGAATCGGGTCTGCGCTTTTTTCTCAAGCCGAATTCAGCTTAAATGCTGCTTAATCCTGCTTAGAAAATATGACGGATACCGACAGCGACGCCAGTCACGCTATCCTTGCCGACCAGTTCCGACAAGGCGGCATTCTTGGCCTTGTTGTAGTCCACCGTGCCGTAGACCTGAGTCCGCTTGGACAAGGCGTATTCCGCCACGCCGACCAGCGCGTAACGGGTGCCGTCGCCCAGGTTGCCCAGGGTGGCGATAGTGACGTTCTTGCTCTTGTCATAGTAACCAGCTGCGGTCAGTGACCAGGCCGGAGTTGCCTGGAAAGTCGCGCCCAGGAAGTAAGCGTTGTCCTTGCGCTGAACGCCGCCGATGCCGCCTTCGGCAGCAGCCACGCTATTGGAGACGCCGAAAAATGCTGGCGTATTGCCCATGCTGTCCTTGATCTGATAGTAGCCGCCGAACAGCTTGGCCGCACCCAAAGTGTAGGAAACGCTCAGGTTATAGGCAGTATCTTTCCAGTCCGAATTGGTGGGGCTGACGGTTTGCTGAAAACCGCCGCCAATAGCAAACGGGCCAGCAGTATAAGCCAGGGTACCGCCGATCTGGCTGCCTAACCTAACCGATCCGGCCTTCTCGCCTGCCGCATAACTCACACCGGCAGCCAGGCCGCCGAATGTACCGTAGTATTTGAGCATATTCGAATTGCGGACCAAGGTTGCGCCGGCTGGCATCCATGCGTTTTGGTCGTAATTACCGACTGTCAGCGGATCGAAGTGATCAGCCATCAGATCGAACAACGGAGTCTGTTGACGACCCACTGTGAACTGGCCCCAGCTGCCGCTCAAGCCGACGTAAGACTGGCGGCTGAACAACACGCCCGGGCTGGCCATGGCGCCGTTATTGGAGTTGAAGCCATTCTCCAGGCGGAAAATCGCTTTCAGGCCGCCGCCCAGGTCTTCACTGCCTTTGAAACCGATACGACTGTTGGAAATTGCGCCATTCGTGACTATGAAGTTCTTTTGTCCGGCCGCGTTGTCGCTGCTGAGATAGCGAATGCTGGTATCGACAATGCCGTATATCGTGACATTGGTTTGTGCCATCGCGCTGCTGCTGATCACCCCTGCCGCCGCTGCCAATAACAAAGTAGTTTTTTTCATGCATGTCTCCATAGATTGAACATTTTTAGATTTTTTAACGACAGCATTACACCGTCGCTTTACCGCCACTGCTACTACTCTTTACGCTGCCATTTCAGCGTTGCCCGGGGTAAAGCTGTGCGGCCATCATAGCAGGACAGCGTTACCCCAAGACATGTTGTTGCTAAAACCCAACTGTCTTTATTCGGATTTCAATACCCCGCGCCGGATCTGATCCCGTTCTATCGACTCAAACAGCGCCTTGAAATTGCCTTCGCCAAAACCTTCATCGCCTTTACGCTGGATAAACTCAAAAAACACCGGGCCCAGCGTGGTTGCTGAAAAGATCTGCAACAGCAGGCGTTGGCCCTGGTCGTCCGAAACGCCATCCAGCAGGATGCCGCGGGTTTGCAGTTCGGCAGTCGGCTCGCCGTGGTTAGGCAAGCGCCCTTCCAGCATTTCGTAATAGGTGGCCGGCGGCGCCGTCATGAATGGCGTGCCCATCTTTTTCAAGGCATCCCAGGTTTTTACCAGGTTGTCAGTTTGCAAAGCTATGTGCTGAATCCCTTCGCCGTTGAACTGCATCAGGAATTCCTCGATCTGGCCCGAGCCTTTGGATGACTCTTCATTCAAAGGAATGCGGATCTTGCCATCCGGCGCGCTCATCGCCTTGGAGGTCAGCCCGGTGTACTCACCCTTGATGTCGAAATAACGGACTTCGCGGAAATTGAACAGTCGCTCATAGAATGCAGCCCAGTGCGCCATGCGGCCGCGATACACGTTGTGGGTCAGGTGATCGATGGTCTTCAGGCCGGCGCCGACGGGATTGCGGTCGACCCCTTCGATGAATTCAAAATCGATGTCATAGATCGATTTGCCAGGAGTGAAACGATCGATCAGATACAGCGGTGCGCCGCCGATACCTTTGATCGCCGGCAAACGCAGCTCCATCACGCCGGTGGTAATTTCCATCGGTTCGGCGCCACGCTCAAGCGCGCGCTGGTAAGCCAGGTGCGCGTCATGGACCCGAAACGCCATGCCGCAGGCCGACGGGCCATGCTCTTTGGCAAAGTAATAGGCGGGGCTTTTCGGCTCATAGTTGATGATGAAATTGATATCGCCCTGGCGATACAAGGTCACATCCTTGGAACGGTGACGCGCAACCTTGACGAAGCCCATGGCTTCGAAGGCCGGCTCCAGCACGTTTGGGGCTGGCGCGGCGAACTCGACAAATTCAAAGCCGCACAGGCCCATTGGGTTTTCAAAAAGGTCGGACATGAGGCGCTCCTAAATATAAAGTCTGGTGGACTGGGTCAAATCGGATCAGTTGTGGGTAACAACCGGCTCCTGGGTTCCTGGGGTAATCAATTGTTGCAGGGCGATTTCAAAAGCCACTTTTGCGATGCCAGTATGGCTGGTGGAATGGCTGTGGCATTTTTCCAGGGCTGCGGCCACGGTCGCCGAGACGTCGCCGAAAATGGCTTCATCCGAGATTTCAACCTCGCTCTGCATCAAGAAAGCAAAAGCGCGCGCCATGCCGCAGTTAGCAACAAAATCAGGTATCACAGCGATTCGATTATCGGCATATTCATAGATCGGGCCATAGAAAATATCGCTGTCGGCAAACGGCACATTGGCGCCGCTGGAAACCACCTGGAGGCCATTGGCGATCATCTGATCCACCTGCTCCTGCTTGACCAGGCGCGAGCCGGCGCATGGCAGGAAAATATCGGCGCCGACGCTCCAGATGGCGGCATTGCAAGCCTCGAAGGACAGCATGTTGTCGGCGATCAGCTGATTGCCCTGCTTGGCTAGGAACAAGGCGTGCACCTCTTCGTAGCTAAAGCCGTCGGCGTTGATCAGGCCGCCGTTGCGGTCGATGATGCCGACCACGCGCGCACCGGCCTTGGATAGATAATACGCCGCCGTCGAACCGACATTGCCCCAACCCTGCACGATCACGCGCTTGCCTGCTACGCTGCCGCCGTACAGCCGGTAGTAATGCAATACGGATTCCGCCACGCCCCAGCCGGTGATCAAATCCGCCACCAGGTATTTGCGGCTGGCGGCTGGCGTGTAGCGGCTATCTTCCACCACCTTGGCCACGCCCATCCGCAACTGCCCGACTTTCTGGATTCGTTCGCTGTCGCTAGGCTGGAAATGGCCGTTGACAATTCCTTCCTGCGGATGCCACAAACCATAGCGCTCGGTCATCGGAATCACTTCATGGACTTCGTCGACATTCAGATCGCCGCCGGTGCCGTAATAGGTTTTCAGCAAAGGCGTGACCGCCTTGTACCAACGGCTCAGCACGCCATCCTTGCGCGGATCGGCAGGATCGAAATCGATGCCCGACTTGGCGCCGCCGATGGCCGGGCCGGAGACGGTGAACTTGACTTCCATGGTCTTCGCCAGCGATTCCACTTCGCGCCGGTCAAGGCCGCTGCGCATGCGCGTGCCGCCGCCGGCCGCGCCACCGCGCAAGGAATTGATGACAATCCAGCCGCGTGCAGGGGTTTCTGCGTCATGCCATTCAAAAACGATTTCCGGCGCCTTGCTTTCAAACGCATTCAGTAAAGCCTTCATACTTCTCCTTGATATTTCTGTGGTTACGACAACGCTGTCGGCTTGCTCAAGTAATGCTTAACCAAGCAATACCTATCCAAGCAACAACTTGTCGTCGTCAATTTTTTCGCCGCGCGTGGTTTCAAACATTCTCAGCAGATCCGGCACGTCCAGACCGCGCCGCTGCTCGCCATGCACATCCAGGATTACCTTGCCCTCATGCAGCATCACGGTGCGCGTGCCGTAGTCCAGCGCCTGCCGCATGCTATGCGTCACCATCATCGCCGTCAGCTGGCTGGATTCAACGATCTTGGCTGTCAGCGCCAGGATGAAGGCGGCGGTTTTCGGGTCCAGCGCAGCGGTATGCTCGTCCAGCAGCAGGATGCGCGATGGCTGCAGCGAAGCCATCAACAGGCTGACTGCCTGGCGCTGGCCGCCGGACAGCAAACCCATGCGGTCGGACAAACGATTTTCCAGGCCCAGATTAAGAATGCTGAGCTTGTCGCGGAACAGTTCGCGCAGCTTGCTGTTCAAGGAAAAACGCAGGCCGCGTGCGCTGCCGCGCTTCCACGCCAGCGCCATGTTTTCTTCAATCGTCAGGCTTTCGCAGGTGCCCGCCATCGGGTCTTGGAATACCCGCGCCACCAGATCGGCACGCTGCCAGCTGGAACGCCGGGTGGCGTCGACACCGTCAATCTTGATGCAGCCGCTATCCACCATCAGATCGCCGCTGACGGCGTTCAACATGGTCGACTTGCCGGCGCCGTTGGAACCGATCACCGTCACAAACTGCCCTGACGGGATCTCCAGCGAGAGGCCGCGCAACACCTTGTTTTCGATCGGCGTGCCGGGATTGAAAGTAATTTCCAGATTATTCAGTTGCAACATCAGTTTTCCCCTTCCCGGGTGGCCGGCAAAACACCGTTGCCTGATGGCTTCAGTTTCGGATTGCCGCGCATGCGGCCGAAGCTGCGCTTGAAGTTAGGTATCAACAACGCAAATCCGACCAGCGCGGCAGTCACCAGATTCAGATCCTGCGCCTTGAGTCCGATGAAATCCATATCCAGCGCCAGCGCAATGAAGAAGCGATACAGCACGGCGCCGAAGATGCAGGCTGCAGTGGTAATCACCAGGCTGCGTGCCGGCACCACGGTTTCACCGATGATCACCGCAGCGAGTCCGATCACGATGGTGCCTATGCCCATCGAGATATCGGCGCCGCCCTGGGTCTGTACAAACAACGCACCGGCCAACGCCACCAGCGCGTTGGAAATCGCCAGGCCCCAGACAGTCTGGCGGTTGGTGGAAATGCCTTGAGCGCGCGCCATACGCGCATTGGCGCCAGTGGCGCGCATCGACAACCCGGTCTCGGAAGCAAAGAAGGCATCCAGCAAGAGCTTGGCAATCAGCACGATCACTGCCATCACCAAAGGCTGCACCCAATAATCCGGCAGATCGCCAACGTGAATCATGCTGAACACCGTCGGCTCGCTGATCAGCGCCACGTTAGGTTTGCCCATGATGCGCAGGTTGACTGAATACAGTGCGATCATCACCAGAATGCTGGCCAGCAATTGCATGATCTTCAGATACACGTTCAAACAGGCTGTCACGCAGCCCGCCAGGCCGCCGGCCAGCAGCGCGACGAAGGTGGCCAGGAAGGGATTCCAGCCAGAGACAATCAAGGTTGCGGCGACTGCGCCGCCAAGAGGAAAACTGCCGTCGACCGTCAGATCGGGGAAATTGACGACACGGAAAGACAAGAACACGCCAAGCGCGACCAGGCCGAAAATCAGGCCGATCTCGATGGCGCCAAGCGAAGCGATGAGCGACATAAACTTCCTTAAATAAGCTCGGAACCGCCCAGCCAGACAAGCGGCAGGCGGTTCACCAACAAAACAGAATCAACAGCGATGCAATGTACGAACGATGCGGATGGCCGCAACAGCCACCCGCGCGCATCTTATTGTTCGACCACCTTGGCCGACTTGATCAGTTCAGGCGACAAGGTCAGTCCCTGTTTCAGGGCAGCTTTAGGATTCACGTAGAGTTCAAATGTCGTGCTGGTTTGCGAGGCGATTTTGCCAGCCGCTTCACCCTTCAGAATGCGCACCACAATCTTGCCGGTTTGACGGCCGAGATCGTAATAGTTCAAACCGATGGCAGCTGCCGCACCGCGTTTTACCGCGCCGGTATCGGCGGCGACCACCGGCAGCTTGGCTTGCTCGGCAACCCTGACGATGCCCTCTAACGCCGACATGACGTTGTTATCGGTAGGCGCGTAGATCACATCGGCCTTGCCTATCAGGCTTTGGGCAGCGCCAGGGATATCGACGGTGCGGGCGGCAGCGGCTTCAACCAGGGTCAGGTCGGTGCCGGCCAGCAGCTTCTTGAGGGATTCGACGATGGACACCGAGTTCGCTTCGCCCGGGCTATAGATGACGCCAATGCGCTTGGCCTTCGGCGCGACCTGGCGGATCAGTTCGATCTGCTTGGCCAATGGCGACATGTCGGAAACGCCGGTGACATTGGTGCCGGAGGCATCCCAGCTCTTCACCAGCTTGGCGGCTACCGGATCGGTAACCGCGGCGTACACGATGGGCACCGTCTTGGTAGCGGCTACCAGCGCCTGTGCCGAAGGGGTCGCAATCGCCACCGCGACATCCGGCTGGCTGCCGGCATACTTGCGCGCGATCTGCGCCGCCGTGCCGTTATTGCCTTGCGCGCTTTGGTATTCGAACTTCAGGTTTTTGCCGGCCTCGTAACCGGCGGCCTTCAACTCATCCTTGACACCGTCGCGCACAGCGTCCAGCGCAGGATGTTCAACGATCGCCGTGACGACCACGGTTTTGTCAGCGGCATAGGCAGCCGAAGCGGATACGCCCGCCAGGCTGAGCAGGACTACAGATGCGATAGCTGAACGTAAGAAAGGAAATTTCATGAATTTGTCTCCAGATTGATCTGTTTTGATTGCCGGGAATCGGCTTCTTTATATTACGGCAAGAAATATTTCCCTGCCGCTACAGATTTTATATAAACCCGGAATCGGCAGTCAGGCAGGCCTGATTGCACACTTGCCGCCACCCAACTGCGACTCCAGCTTCGAAAAAAGTATAGCTTTTAACGCTGAAAATTGGTTTGCGACTTGAGCCCGATTTTTAATCGCTTATGAAATATAATTTCGGCGTAAATCAATAAATCGAGAATAAATTGCACAAAATCGACATCGATCAAATCGACCGCAAAATCTTGACTTTCTTGCAGCAGAACGGCCGTGCATCCAATCTGGAACTGGCGGAAGCGGTCAATTTGTCGGCGCCGCAATGTCATCGCCGCCATCGCAGACTGGAGCAAGCGGGCTTCATTGTCGGCTATGAAACCAGGCTGAGCCCGGCCAGCCTGGGTTTGAACGTGATTGCCTTTGTCCACGTATCGATGGAGAAAGGTCATATCAACGATTTGTCCGGCTTCAAAATCGCCATCAACGAATGGCCGCAGATTCTGGAGTGTTATTCAATCACGGGCGATTTCGATTACGTGCTCAAGGTTACCGCGCACGATTTGAAAGAACTGTCGGATTTTCTGATGGAAAAACTGATGCGCATGCGCGGCGTCAGCGGCGTGCGTTCCAGCGTCTGCCTGGATGAAATCAAGGCAACCAATATGCTGCCGTTGCCGGCCGCATAAATTCCGGGTCAAATAAAAAAGCCGCATCCTTGTGGGATGCGGCTTCCTGAATCACTGGCGAGATAGCACCGGCATTCAATCAACTTTCATACGGCAGATCAGGCAACCTTGGATTCGAAGAATTGTTCATCTTCGGTCGACCCGTGCAAAGCTGTAGTCGACGACTGACCTTGCTGGATAGCCTGGGTCACTGCATCGAAATAACCGGTGCCGACTTCGCGCTGATGCTTGACCGCAGTGAAGCCCTTGTCGGCAGCAGCGAATTCGGCCTCTTGCAGTTCGACGAAAGCCGACATCTGGTTGCGTGCATAACCGTGCGCCAGGTTGAACATCGAGTAGTTCAATGCATGGAAACCAGCCAGCGTGATGAACTGGAACTTGTAACCCATGGCGCCCAGTTCTTTCTGGAACTTGGCGATAGTGGCGTCGTCCAGGTTCTTTTTCCAGTTGAACGACGGCGAGCAGTTATACGCCAGCATCTTGCCTGGGAACTTGGCATGCACCGCTTCCGCGAATTTCTTGGCGAAAGCCAGGTCCGGCTTGCCGGTTTCACACCACACCAGATCGGCGTAAGGCGAATAGGCCAGTGCGCGCGAGATTGCCTGGTCGATACCTGGACGGGTCTTGTAGAAACCTTCAACGGTGCGCTCGCCGGTCAGGAATGGCTTGTCGTTGTCATCGACGTCGGAAGTCAGCAAATCGGCAGCTTCCGCATCGGTGCGAGCGATCACCAGGGTCGATGTGCCGGAAACGTCGGCAGCCAGACGTGCGGCGTTCAGCTTTTCGACTGCTTCACGGCTTGGCACCAGCACCTTGCCGCCCATGTGGCCGCACTTCTTGACGGATGCCAGTTGATCTTCGAAGTGAACGCCGGCAGCGCCGGCATCGATCATCGATTTCATCAGTTCGTAGGCATTCAGCACGCCGCCGAAACCGGCTTCAGCATCCGCCACGATAGGGGCGAAAAAGTCGATATCGTTTTTGCCTTCCGACCATTGGATCTGGTCGGCACGCTGGAAAGTATTGTTGATGCGCTTGACCACCAGCGGCACCGAGTTGGCTGGATACAGCGATTGGTCAGGATACATTTCGCCGGCCAGGTTGGCGTCGCCGGCAACTTGCCAGCCCGACAGATAGATCGCTTTCAAGCCAGCCTTGACTTGCTGCATCGCTTGATTGCCGGTCAGCGCGCCGAGGGCGTTGACGAAGGGCTCATCGTGAACCAGATTCCACAGTTTTTCGGCGCCGCGCTTTGCCAGCGTATGTTCGATCTGTACCGAACCGCGCAACCGGACCACGTCTTCCGCCGAATAATTGCGGGTAACGCCTTTCCAGCGTGGATTCTCAGCCCAGTCCTTGGCCAATGCTGCTACTTGCTGTTCACGTGTAGTCATCGTCGTTCTCCTGTTAAAAACAAAAAGTGAAATCAAATTCGATGACTAAATAGTAGGCTTATCTGTGCGCGGCAACAATGTCTTATATAAGACATATAAGTATTTTTATTTCGTTTAAATTCAATAACTTAACTTTCAATTTTCGCGATGTGGAATAAAATCCCTGAGAGTGAAATATGAAAATGGTGCTTCGCATTTTCATATTTCATATTATGAAACGCAAATTCCGCATCCTGAAATATCGCGATCGGAGACCGGGAAGCACACTCCCCGGCCTCGCACCTGGTGCACTTTTGGCACACTTAGAACGATTTTGTCATCGACAGATAGAAACCGCGCCGCTGCCCAAACTGCGGTGCGCCGACGCCAATGCCGGAACCGTCGCGAATTTCGTAGACCTTGTCGAACAGATTGATGACGCTTAAGCGCGTAGTGAACTTGCCGATCGGACTATCCTTGAATACATGGCTGGCGCCCAGGTTGACCTCGGTATACGCAGGCAAGTGATCGGTATTGGCGAAGCCGCTGCGCAAGCCGCTGCCGAACAGCGCATCCGCGGTCAGCGTCGTGCCCTGCCACAGATAGGAGACGCCGGTCGACGCGGTGATGGCCTGGTCATGATCCAGGTGCACCCAGTGGTTGGAGATGTAATCGAGCTTATCCTGTGAGAAGTTGTACTGGCCGGACACGATATTTTTTCCCAGCGCCGTGGCGCGCGCCAGATTCAGATAGGCGCCCAGGTCGCCATTGCGATAGTTCAAGGTCAGCTCCAGCCCATAAACCTTGCCCTGTGCATAGTTAAACGGTGTGAACAGCAGGGCCGATCCGAACTGTCCTTCGTCCAGCAGGTTTGTTACTTTCTTGTAGTAGCCGTCCAGCCCCAAGGTCAGGTGCTGCGTCAATTGATGATTGACGCCCAGATCGAAATAATTCGCACGTTCGGCCTGCACCGGGTCGTTCTGGCTGCTGGCGGAAGCATTGGTGGTGCCGTTGAAGCTGGCAATGGTGCTGGAGCCGATCAGCTCGCTGGCAGGCGGCGTGAAGTATCTGGCGTAACCGGCGTGGAAGGTGGTCCGCGGTGTCATCTGGTACACCACGCCGATGCGTGGGCTGAACTGGCTGGCAGTGACATAGGCGTTGATCCAGTCGGCGCGGGCGCCGTAGTTCACGGTCACTTTATCGTTCAGCTTCCATTCGTCTTGCAGATACAAGCCGGTCTGGTTGGTGGTCTTCTGGTTGCGGTCAGACAGCGCGATCGGCTGCGTAGATAGCTGGGCGCCGCTGTCATCGGCGGGGAAAGTCAGGGAGTCGCTGCTGTTCTTCAGGTTCTCTCGCGTGTAATTGATACCGGCGCGTATTGTATGGCTGGCGTTCAGGCGATAACTGCCGTCGGCCTGCAAGCCGTTCGCCAGGCCGGTCCGCAATACGCGGGAGGCAACGCCGGTATACAACAGATCGCCGACCTGGTCCGGCTCGAACAGCACTTTCGTATAACGGCTGAACGCCGCCACCTGGTAATCGATGTCGGAGCCGATTTTTCCTTGCAGGGCAAGAATCCCGTAGCGATTGGTTTCGCGCTGCCGTTCATTGACGTTAGCCGACGGAAAATCGGTCACGCCGTCGAGCTGGAAGCTCGGCGTCTGGCCGGGGCGGTTCGGGATCTGGAAGCGGCCGTCCGAATTGCCCAGGATCAGGCTGACGCGCGTATCAGGATCGAGCAAATAGGAAAAATAACCAAAGGCCTTGTTTTGCAAAGTCCGGTCGTGTAAAGCGTTACGCGTGCCGACCGGATTTTCTATGCCCAGATTGTTGGCATCGAAAGAACCGTTGATGTAATAACTGAAGGAGTCGGTGCTGCCGCTGACGTCGCCGCTGACCTGGCGCGTATTGTTGCTGCCGATCTGCACGCCGATATCGCCGCCATTGGCCAGCTCGCCGGTCTTGGTATGGATATCGACCACACCTGCGGTCCGATAGCCGTATTGCGCCGGCAAGGCGCCGGTGAGGACGCTGACGCTGTCGACAAAGCGGGTATCCAGGGTCTGGCCGAAACCGGAAATGCTTTCCGGCAGGATGATGCCGTTCAACCGGTATTGCAAGTTGGCGTGGTCGCCGCGCACATGCAACTGACCGAAGGAATCCTGGGCCACGCCGGGGGCGCGCAGCAACACTTCATTGAACGCCGTGTCCTCGCCCTGCGGCATGGCGGCGATTTCCTTGCGGCCGATGCGATAAATGCTGCTGCCGGTTTCTACCTGTATCCCGTTCCTGGCGCGATCCAGGCGATCAGCGGTGATGACCACCGTCTTGCCAACCTCGACCGTGCCGGCTTGGCTGGCTTTCAAGGTGATATCGGCAGTTGCACCCGCCTCGTCAGCTACCGTCACGGTGCCGGTTTCGGACTGGAAGGAAGGCTTGCCAACGCTGATGGCGTAGCTGCCGGGAGCAATGCCGCTAAAGACAAAATGCCCCTGCTGATCGCTCCTGGTGCTGCCGACGGCGTTGCCGGTCGCGTCTTTCAAGGCGACGGTGGCGTCAGGCAAAGGATGGCCGAGCGCATCGTGGACGGCGCCGCTGATTTGTTTTGCGGCGGACTGTGCATAAGCGGCCGGGATGGCAACGCCGTAGGCGAGCGCAATCAAAGTAGTTAGTCGTAACAAACGTGTTTTCATTCTCAAACTCCAGCAAGGGGAATAACCCCGCGAATAACCCGACCAGCATTTCCGGAGCGGCGGCAAGCGCCGCCACACGAGCGGGAAATGGCATGCAAACAGCTTTAGGGCTGTCCTAAGTCAGACACAAATAGAAAAACAAAACGTCAGACGAGGGAGGTCGGCGGGGCTTGAGAATGGGGAATCAGGTAATGCTTTTGTGCCGGTATAAAGGCATAGGCCTGTTCGACAGCGGTACGGTACGCAAATACCAGCACCGGCGTCAGCACCGGTACCGGGCTGGAGGGGACAGGAGACGGGAAATCGGCAGCCAGATCGCAGCTGACGCAGTCGGACGAAACATCGGCCAGGCTATGGTTGTGGAAAGCCATCCCGACCAGTTGCAATACCAGGATGGCCAGCGCCAGCCACAGCGCAAGCTGCTGCAAACGCAGCCTGAAGCGGCGCCGGGCATGGAAATGCGGTTCGACGATCAGCCGCATGGAAGACACCTGCGGCCCCCGCGGTCCTCGCGGCGGCAAGGCACGGCTATCTTCCGCAAATCTGCAGACGTGTCCGTATCGTGCACTAAGCGTGCTAAGCGCGGCGACGACTGGACGGATCTGATCTGCTGACAATACATGCGGTTTTGGCCTGGTTCTTGTCTCTGGTAAAAATCAAAGACGTCATGCTGCGAGTGTAATCTCGAACCGGTATTGTTTGCAACTTAATTGCAACACAGTTGCATAGTTTAATTTAATATGCAAACTCACTGACGATCGAGCGCCTGCGCACGCATGCGTTCCGCGTCATCGCTAAAGGCCCGGCTGCGCAAGGCCTCGATTTGCCGCTGGCGATCTTCTTTTGCGCTACCGGTCTGTTGCCGGATCTGCTCGGCAGCCTGACGATATTGCACATAACGATCCTGCCAGGCTTGCTCCTCCTGCCCAAGCCGATCGAAGCGCTGCGCCGCCGCCGCGCCAAACTGCTGCGCCATCATGTCACGTTGCGCTTGCCGGCCGCCGCCCTGCTGGCGTAGCAGACGGATGTCGTCAAAACCCTTTTGCACAGGGTCCGCGGCGGCGGAACTCAAAGGCATCTTGGCGCCGCCGCTTAAAGCCATCAGCAGCTGTTGCGATTCCGCATCTTCGTCGCCGTACCAGATTCTTGCCACTGCAACACCCAGCATGTCTTGTCGCAGGCGCGACAGTTGCGAAAACCAGGCCGCGATGCGCTCTGCATCCGGCGCTGCCATCTGGCTGTCGAGCGTCACGACCGGCATGGCCTGGCGCGCCAGCAATGCATCATGGGCCGTCAGATACGCCAGATAAGACTGGGCAAGCCGCTCGGCATCGGCATAGGCAAGCGCCGGCAAGCCGGCTTTCAGATGCGCCAGCAACTGCGCCATGTGTTCAGCCCTGGAACCCGGAAAACCACCCAATAAGTAATAGTCGAACACATCGCGCAAGGCACGGTTAATGCGCAAATGCTGATCGACGCCCACTTCCAGCCCTTGTGGCGGGCTGGTATCAGCCGCAGCCGCGACGTTTGCCGGCGCCGCATCGCTCCACTGGCCGGGACCGAAGCGGCCAGACGCATTTACCTGTGCGTCAGCTTGCGCGCCGCTCGTCAACGCTGCCGGCCCCGTCGAACGGAAGCAGATCAACGCCACAGCAAGCAAGCCGATGACGAGCGCCAGCAGCCCTAGCCCTAACTGCAACCGATTTTTGGCTTGCATCTGGCAAACCTTTATAAACCAGCTGTCTTGAGACGATTGGCCTGAGTCCGTATGGTCACCACCGGATCGGCGCTGAACAAGCCACGCAAACCGAACAACTGATTCGCTCCATCCAGATGATTCCAGCCATACCCCCCCAGTTCGCGGCCGAAGCGTGCGCTGCATACCGACACCGTGCCATCATTGGCGCCGCCGCCCGCGCCTTTGATGATCGCACTGCCCACTAACATCATCGAATCGCCGACGTCAAGAAAATTGGTGAAGGGCTGGTTGCCGGTCCAGGAGTAGAGCAATTGCGTGTTGCCGCTACGGACCTCGGAAACCGCGCCGCTCTGGCTGCTGCAGCTGGCAGGCAAGCCGGCGCTAGGATAACGGCGATTGAAATCGGCGGCGCCGACTGTGGTCAAGGCGTGCAAAGCCGCTAACGGATCTTGCGACTGCAAGTTGCCGGCAAACAAACTCACCAAGGAGCCAAATAGCGAGCTGCCGTCAACCACCAAATTCTTCAGGGCCTGCGGCGTCATATTCACAATATCGTTCACCATATCGGCAACCACCGTTCCCGCATGCGGAGTACCGATGGTAGTGACCGAGGCGACCCATTGCGGTTTGACAGCAGCGGCATAGCGCGAGGTAGTGCCGCCCTGGCTATGCCCGATCAGATTGACTTTAGCGGCGCCGGTGGCGGCCAGTACGCTGCCGATCTGCTTCAGCAACTCTTCACCGGACTGTTCGTTGCTGTTAAAGGCTGCGACGTTAGCAACATAGACAGTGGCGCCGTTGGCGCGCAGATCGCCAGGAATCTGCCACCAGTAGTCGAGTAGGCCAAAGTATTTGGAAGTACCGGTCAATCCGTGCACCAGCACGATCGGGTATTTAGTTTGTGCGTAGGCGCTGGAGACCCTGGGCAGGCTGGATTCAGAGGCATGCGCTTGCCCCAGTGTGTAACAACAGCAAAAGACAGAAGCAACTACAATTCGGCGTACCAATTTCATATTCATATTCCGTGATAAGCGGGCGCACTGTCGTGCAGCCCCTGAAAAATTGCCGAATGCTACACAAACAAAATCTCACCCTCAAGCATTATCCTTTTTACATTTAATTATGATGAGCTGCTGCAACAAGCAGCAAACAGGAGAACAAATCGAATGTCCAACCGTGAACAAATCCTGGCGCAATGGCAAGCACAGGAAAGCGCCGTACGCGCCAAACTGGCCGGCCCTGGCGTAGCCTCGCTGGAACAATTGAAGCAATACAGCGGCGTTGAATTTTTACAACGCATCCTGAACGGAGAGTTGCCGGTAGCGCCGATAGCACAAACCCTGGATTTCACCCTGATCGAGGCGGAGCCCGGCCGCGTGGTGTTTCAAGGTACGCCAGACATGCGGCACTACAATCCGATCGGCAGCGTGCACGGCGGTTACTTTTGCACCTTGCTGGATTCGGCGCTCGGTTGCGTGGTGCAATCGATGCTGCCCAAGGGCAGCGGCTATACCACGCTGGAGTTGAAGGTCAATCTGATCCGGGCGCTGACCGATAAAACCGGCCCGGTGCGCGCCATCGGCAAAGCGATCCAGGTCGGCGGCAGGGTCGGTGTGGCGGAAGCCGATATCGTGGATGTCGACGGCAAAATCTATGCACATGCAACTACTACCTGCCTGGTGTTTGCACTACCCTAAAACCAGAAACCGTATTGAACGAGATGCTGACTGGCGAACCAATTCAGCACTAGCGCACTACACTAGTGCACTAGTAAGCGTTGCAGAGCAATTTAACGCACCGCAACGCAGCATAATCCTTCAAAAAAATTAATCAAAAGCTATCGCGCCAGACACCGGCGCGAGCCTTTTATCACCAATTCTCTTTTTTAAATAGCTGTCATTTTTTATAGCTAGCAAAGCAGAAATCGACAAGATATATTAATTTCCGCTTGGAAATATTCGATTGCCTGCATCATCGCAAATATCATCCATCGCATTGCAACAAAATTGACCCGCAAAACTAGCGTTTGACTAGCGTTTGTGCGGATCGACGGGTGCATTAACGCGAACAGGTTATCCATATTTCCCCCGCATCAGAGGGTGAGCCATGCATTCATCCCGTGCCATGAACCCGTTGCCAACTCATTGCCGCATTCACTCATGATATGGAGAAACGCTTGGATACCGTCGATCGCCCTGCTGTGACCGCAGCCCTGACCCCTGGTCAAATGGCAATGTGGCTTGGCGCCAAATTCGCGTCGCCAGACACCAACTTCAATCTGGCCGAGGCCGTCGATATCTTCGGCGAGATAGATCTGGTGCATTTCTTCACCGCCATGCGAGAAGTGGCCAATGAAGCCGAGGCCGCGCGCCTGCGTTTCGCCGATACCGAACATGGGCCGCAACAAATAGTGGCGGCGAGCTTCAGCGGCGAACTGCCCTATCTCGACTTCAGCCGCGACCATGATCCAAGCGCTGCAGCGGAAGCCTGGATGCGCGCCGATTTCAGTCGCAACATTGATGTGACACACGGCCAGTTATGGATGTCGGCATTGATCCGCACCGCGCCGGATCACTATATCTGGTACCACCGCAGCCACCACATCGTACTCGACGGCTTTGGCGGCGGCCTGATCGCACGCCGCCTGGCCGACATTTACAGTGCGCTGGTCAAGCGTAGCGCCGCCCCGGAAGAATCGCGTTTTGCGCCGATTTCGCAGCTTGCGCAAGAGGATAGCGCTTACCGCGAATCGGGCCGTTTCCCGCGTGATCGCCAGTATTGGATCGAGCACTTTAGCGATGCCCCGGATCCTTTAAGCCTGGCCGCTAACCGCTCGGTCAACATCGGTGGCTTGCTACGCCAGACGGTCCATCTGCCGGCTGCCAGCGTGAGCGCTCTGCAAACCATCGCGCAGGAATTGGGCGCTACCCTGCCGCAGATCTTGATTGCCGCCACTGCGGCCTATCTATATCGGGCTACCGGCGTTGCGGATATGGTGATCGGCGTGCCGGTCACGGCGCGCCACAACGATCGCATGCGGCGCGTGCCGGCCATGGTGGCGAATATCTTGCCGTTGCGTCTGGCGCTGAGTGCGGAACTGCCGATCGAAGAATTGATTCGGGCAGTCGGACGGCAGATGCGGCAGATCTTGCGGCATCAGTCCTATCGCTACGAAAACCTGCGCAATGACTTGGGCATGCTGCTCAACAATCGGCAATTGTTCACCACCGTGATCAACGTCGAGCCGTTCGATTACGATTTTCGTTTTGGCGAGCATCTCGCCAAGCCGCGCAATCTGTCCAACGGCACGGCCGAAGATTTAGGAATATTTCTTTACGAACGCGGCAACGGCCAGGACTTGCAGATCGATTTTGACGCCAATCCTGCGCTGTATACCGCGCAGGATCTGGCCGATCATCAACGCCGCCTGCTGACCTTCCTGACGGCAGTGATCCATCAACCGACGCAAAAAATCGGCCACATAGATCTGCTTGATGCGGCCGAACGCACGCAGTTGCTGGTCGACTGGAATGACACGGAACACGCTGTGCCGGACAGCAACCTGGCGACGCTGATAGAAGCCCGGGTCGCCCGCAATGGGCAAGCCATCGCACTGCGCTTCGAGGGCAAAGCTCTGAGCTACGCCGAACTGAATCAACGCGCCAATCAATTGGCGCATCTGCTACATGCGCGTGGCGCCGGCCCAGAGCGTACCGTGGCGATTGCCGTCCCGCGTTCGCTGGAACTGGTGGTCGCACTATTGGCAATATTGAAAACCGGCGCCGCTTACCTGCCGGTCGATCCAGACTATCCGCAAGAGCGGATTGCATTCATGCTCAGCGATGCACAACCGGTTTGCCTGATCACGATCGCGGAGCTGGCGCAGACACTGCCAGGCCAAGCCCCCCATCTATTGCTCGATCTGCCACAGACGACGACAGCGCTAGCTGGCTTTGCCGGCACCAACCTGGACCACAGCCTGCGTAGTGCGGCGCTTAGCCCTCTGCACCCGGCTTATGTGATCTACACCTCGGGCTCTACCGGGACTCCGAAAGGGGTGGTGGTATCGCACCGCGCGATCGTCAACCGCCTGCGCTGGATGCAAGCCCGTTATGCCTTGCAGGGCGATGATCGCGTGCTGCAGAAAACCCCCTCAAGCTTCGACGTCTCGGTATGGGAATTTTTCTGGCCGCTGATAGACGGCGCCACATTGGTGCTGGCAAAACCCGGCGGTCACAAGGATGCGGCCTACCTGGCTGCCTTGATCGCCAGCGAGCACATCACCACCATCCATTTCGTGCCGTCGATGCTGGAAGTGTTCCTGCTTGAACCCGCGGCGGCGGCATGTGGCACACTGCGGCGCGTAATTTGCAGCGGCGAAGCGCTGGCGCCGTCACTGCAAGCGCAGTTCCAGCAACGCCTTGGCTGCGAACTGCATAATCTGTACGGACCGACCGAAGCCGCGGTCGACGTCACCGCGTGGGAATGCCGCCGCGGATCGGATGCAGCATCACCTGCAGAACCAAATCCAGAGCGGGTTCCGATCGGTTACCCGATCTGGAATACCCAAATGTATGTGCTCGACAGCGGCTTGCAGCCGGTGCCGGCCGGTGTCACTGGCGACTTGTATATTGCCGGCAGCGGCCTGGCGCGCGGCTATCTGAACCGGCCCGTGCTCAGCGCCGAACGCTTCGTTGCCAACCCCTACGGCGCAGCAGGCAGCCGCATGTATCGCAGCGGCGATCTGGCGCGCTGGCGCAGCGACGGCAGCCTGGATTTCCTCGGCCGCGCCGATCAGCAGGTAAAAATCCGCGGCTTCCGTATCGAGCCGGGTGAGATTGAATCGGTGCTGCTGCAGCATCCGCAGGTAGCGCAAGCGGCAGTGATTGCGCGTGAAGACGTGCCGGGCGAGAAACGCCTGGTGGCCTATGTAGTCGCCGTCCCTGCCGCCGATCCGCAAGCGGCTGAACTGCGCCAGCATGTAGCGCTGGCCCTGCCTGACTACATGGTGCCTTCAGCCTTCGTCAATCTACCGGCCCTGCCGCTCAGCCCCAGCGGCAAACTCGACCGCAAGGCGTTGCCGGCGCCCGAACGGCAGGCAGCGACGCCGTATAGCGCACCACGCACGCCAACCGAAAAAATACTGGCTGAACTATGGGCCGAGACTTTGCACCTGCCGCGCGTCGGCGTCCATGACAATTTCTTCGAACTCGGCGGCCACTCGCTGATGATTGTGCAACTGATCTCGATGATCCGTCAGCAATTCATGATCGATCTGCCGCTGGATACCTTGTTCCAGGTATCCACCATCGCCGGACTGGCAGAGCGGCTTGATCAGGAGTCGGTAGCGCGTCCGAGCCTGGCGCCCATGCCACGCCCACCGCGGATTCCACTCTCCTTCGCACAACGCCGTTTGTGGCTGATGAACCAGCTGGAAGGCCCCAGCCCTGCCTACAATATGCCGCTGGCTTTGCGTTTGTCCGGCGCACTCGACCGCGCTGCTCTGCACACAGCCCTGGGCGATCTGGTGCAACGTCACGAGAGCCTGCGCACAATTTATCCCAATGAAGCGGGGCTGCCATATCAACAGATACTCGACGGCGCGGCTGCCTATCCGGCGCTGATCGAAGCCGACACCAGCGAAGATGAACTGGCCGCCATGTTGCAGGCAGCGGCTGGGCATGGTTTTGCGCTTGGCAGTGCAGCACCTTTACGGGTCTATTTATTCAGGCTGGAGCCAGATGAACATGTACTACTGTTGCTGACCCATCATATCGCTGGCGACGGTGCATCGCTGCTGCCGCTAGGCCGCGATCTGAGCATCGCTTACGCTGCGCGCTGCCGCGCTGAAGCACCTGGCTGGACCCCGTTGCCGTTGCAATATGCCGACTACGCCCTATGGCAACAAGAATTGCTGGGCAACGAAGACGATCCCGATAGCATGGCTGGCCGTCAGCGCGAGTTTTGGCGCGCCACGTTACGCGATCTTCCCGAGCAATTGACATTACCCTCGGATCATCCACGCCCGCTCACCCCCAGCTATCGGGGCGACGTCGTACCGCTGCAAATAGCGCCGCAATTGCACCAACGCATATTGCAACTGGCGCGCGACAGCCAGGCCAGCGTATTCATGGTATTGCAAGCGGGATTGGCAGGCCTGTTGAGCCGTTTGGGCGCCGGTAACGATATCGCCATCGGCAGCCCGGTCGCCGGCCGCAGCGATCATGCACTGGACGAATTGATCGGCTGTTTCGTCAATACGCTGGTGCTGCGTACCGACACCTCCGGTCAACCCAGCTTGCGTGAGCTGATAGCGCGGGTCCGCACTACCAACCTGGCCGCCTATGCCAATCAGGAATTTCCATTCGACCGTTTGGTGGAACTGCTGCGGCCCGAGCGTTCACGCAGCAACCTGCCCTTGTTCCAGGTCATGCTGGGTTTCCAGAACAGCAGCCGGCTCTCCTTCAGCTTGCCCGGCTTGTCGATCACACCACAGCCGGTGGCGATCGATACCGCAAAATTCGATCTGTCCTTCATTCTCAGCGAACAACGCAGCGCCGACGGTTTGCCGGGCGGCATCAGCGGCGGCATTCAATACAGTAGCGATCTGTTCGAACGCAGCAGCGTCGAAGCCATCGCGGCGCGCCTGTTGCATTTGCTGGAACAGGCTTGCGACGCACCGGACCAAGCAATCAGCAGCATCGATATCTTGAGCGCCGAGGAAAGCCAACGCCTGCTGGTCGATTGGAGCGGTAGTGCGCGCAACTTGCAGCCAGTCACCATGGCATCCTTGGTGGAAGCCCAGGCCAGCGCACGTCCGCACGCAGTAGCAGTGGCGCTTGATCACGCTACGGTAAGTTATGCCGAGCTGAATGCCCGGGCCAACCGGCTTGCGCATCTGTTGCGCGGACAAGGCATCGCTCCCGGTGCGATCGTCGCCACCGTATTGCCACGCTCGCTGGACCTGATGCTGGCGCATCTGGCCATCGTCAAAGTGGGTGCGACGTATCTGCCTATCGATCCGAATCATATGACTGCGCGCAGCTCTTTCGTGTTTTACGAGGCGGCGCCAGCCTGCGTGATCACTTGCGCTGCGCAACTGCCACAGCTGGTCGACGTTCCCCATCGCTTGGTTCTCGATAGCGACACCATTGTTGCCTCACTGGCGATACAGGCCGATAGCAATCTCGGCAAGCTTGGCAAAGGACGGTCATTTAATGAGAAAGAGGCGGCCTACATCATCTACACCTCAGGTTCCACCGGCACGCCCAAAGGCGTGGTGGTGCCTCATGCGGGTCTGAGCAGCCTGGCGCTTGCCCTGCTTGAGCGCTTGGCAATTACGCCGGATTCGCGTGTTTTGCAATTTTCTTCATGTGGTTTCGATGCTTCCATCATGGACCAACTGATGGCCTTCGCCGCCGGTGCGGCGCTGGTGGTGCCGACGGCGCAACAATTGCTGGGCGAAGAACTGGCCGCCTTGCTGACACGGCAGACGGTCAGCCATGCATTGATTCCACCGGCAGCGCTGGCGACCCTGCCGGCGGGCGAATTCGCCCATTTGCACACGCTGCTGGTAGGCGGCGATGTTTGCCCGCCGGCGCTGGCGGCGCGCTGGTCGCAGGGGCGCTACATGATTAACGCCTACGGTCCGACTGAGATCACCATCTGCGCGAGCTTGAGCTCGCCTTTGAATGCGGCTGAACTGCCGTCGATCGGCCGGCCGGTTTGGAATACCCAGATGTACGTGCTCGACGGCGGCTTGCAGCCGGTGCCGGCCGGTGTCACCGGCGAACTGTATATTGCCGGCAGCGGCCTGGCGCGCGGCTATCTGAACCGGCCCGTGCTCAGCGCCGAACGTTTCGTTGCCAATCCCTACGGCGCAGCAGGCAGCCGCATGTACCGCAGCGGCGATCTGGCGCGCTGGCGCAGCGACGGCAGCCTGGATTTCCTCGGCCGCGCCGATCAACAAGTAAAAATCCGCGGCTTCCGCATCGAGCCGGGTGAGATTGAATCGGTGCTGCTGCAGCATCCGCAGCTAGCCCAGGTCGCCGTGATTGCGCGCGAAGACGTGCCAGGCGAGAAACGCCTGGTGGCCTATGTAGTCGCCGTCCCTGCCACCGATCCGCAACCGGCCGAACTGCGTCAGCATGTAGCGCTGGCCCTGCCTGACTACATGGTGCCGTCCGCCTTCGTCAATCTGCCAGCCCTGCCGCTCAGCCCCAGCGGCAAACTCGATCGCAAGGCGCTGCCGGCACCTGAACGGCAGGCAGCAACGCCGTATAGCGCACCACGCACGCCAACCGAAAAAATACTGGCCGAGCTATGGGCCGAGACTCTACATCTGCAGCAGGTCAGCATCCATGACAATTTCTTCGAACTCGGCGGCCACTCGCTATTGGCGATCCAGCTCGGCATGCGTATCCGCGAGCAGATCCGCCCCGACTTCCCGCACGCCGGGATTTATACTCATCCGTCGATCGCCGAATTGGCAGCCTTGATCGACAACACCGGCAGTACCGCTGCGGCGCCAGACCTGGCGCGAGAAGTTCACTTGCCGGCACATATCCGTGGTCATGGCGGATCGCCGTCATTAACTCCGGCACAGGTATTTCTCACCGGCGCCAGCGGCTTCGTCGGCAGCCACCTGTTGGCGACCCTGCTGCGCGACACATCGGCACGCGTGATTTGCCATGTACGGGCAGCCGATGCAGATGCGGGCAAGCTGCGCCTGCAGCGTACGCTGGCTGAACGCCAACTGGCGGCAATCTGGGACGACGCCCGGATCGAGGTGGTGGCAGGCGACCTCGGCGCGCCACAGCTCGGCCTCGACGAGCGCGCGGTAGAAATGATTCGCGACGATTGCGACGCCATTTATCACTGCGCCGCCCAGGTTGATTTTCTCCATCCTTACGCCAGCCTGAAAGCCGCCAATGTCGACAGTGTGGTGACCTTGCTCGACTGGACCGCGCATGGCCGCGCCAAGAGCTTGCATTACATCTCGACGCTGGCGGTGATCGATCCGGGCAACAGCGAGGGGCTAGTCACAGAACGTTCGGCGCTGGCGTCGTGGGCCGGATTGCTGGATGGTTACAGCCAAAGCAAATGGGTCGGCGACGCGCTAGCCAGAGAAGCACAGGCGCGCGGCCTGCCGGTAGCGATATACCGGCTGGGCGCAGTGACCGGCGATCACACCCATGCGATTTGCAACGCCGTCGATCTGATCTGGCGCGTGGCGCATCTGTACGCGGAACTGGAGGCGATTCCCGATATGGATCTGCCGCTCAACCTGACGCCGGTAGACGACGTCGCGCGCGCCATCCTCGGCCTGGCCGGCGCGCCAGCTTCGTGGGGCCAGGTGTACCACTTGATGAGCCAGACGCCATTGCGGGTGCGCGACATCCCGCCGGTATTCGAACGGCTGGGCCTGAGCCTGGAGCCATTGGCGCTGGCGTCCTGGCTGCAGCGCGCGCATGAACGCCTGGCCATCAGCCAGGATCGCGATCTGGCGGCAGTGCTGGCAATCCTGGATCGTTATGACGCTGCGGCGACGACGCCGCAAGTCTGCGGCGCGGCTACCCATGCGCAACTGCAAGCGATAGGTGCCGCCATACGTCCGGTCGATCGTGATTTGCTGGAACGTTATTTCGTCAACCTGGGCATCAGGCAAGTGCGCAGCGCCGTCGAGATCAGTATCTAAACGGTGTTGCGCCGGTATTAACTCAAACCTTAGGATCGACACATGGCACGCTATCTGATCGCTGCAACCGCCTTGCCCGGGCACGTTTTGCCGATGCTGGCGATCGCTCAGCATCTGGTCGGCCTCGGACATGAAGTGCGGGTACATACCGCGAGCCAGTTTCAGGCCCAGGCCGAGGCCACCGGCGCCACCTTTAGCGCCTTCGAGCGCGCTATCGATTTCGACTATCGCCAGCTAGACCAGCGTTTTCCCGAGCGCAACCGCATGCAATCGGCGCATGCGCAACTTTGCTTTGGCTTGAAGCATTTTTTTGCTGACGCCATGGCGCCGCAACTGGCTGGAATCCGTTCCATCCTGCAAACCTTCGCGGCCGACGCCATCCTCACCGACACTATGTTCTGCGGCACTTTCCCGCTGTTGCTCGGCCCCCGGCACGCACGTCCGGCTATCGTCGCCATCGGCATCTCGGCATTGCCGCTATCGAGTTGCGATACGGCGTTCTTCGGCACTGCGCTGCCACCTTCGGCCACTGCCGAAGGACGGCAGCGCAACCTGGCGATGACCAGCAATCTCAAGCAGGCAATGTTCGGCGAGGTCCAGCGTTACTTCGATAGCCTGCTGACGCGCTCGGGCTGTCCTTCGCTGCCGGCTTTCTTCATCGACGCCATGATCACCTTGCCGGATCTTTATCTGCAATTGACTTCAGAATCCTTCGAATATCCACGCAGCGACCTGCCGCCATCGGTGCGTTTCGTCGGCCCGTTGCTGGCGCCGGCCAGCCTTCATTTCAGTGCGCCCGACTGGTGGCATGAGCTGGACGATGGCCGTTCGGTGGTGCTGGTCACGCAGGGCACCCTGGCCAACCAGAATCCGGCACAGTTGATCGGTCCAAGCTTAAGTGCTCTGGCGGCCGCCCAAGACATCCAGGTCATCGCCACCACCGGCGGCCCGCTGCCGGCCGGCATGAATCTGGCGATACCCGCGAATGCCCGGGTGCTGCCGTTCTTGCCGTATGACCGCTTGCTGCCCAAGGTGCACGCGATGGTGACCAACGGCGGCTATGGTTCTGTCAATCACGCGCTCAGTCTTGGGGTGCCGCTGGTGGTGGCCGGAAATACCGAGGAAAAACCGGAGATCGCCGCCCGCGTGGCCTGGTCGGGCGCGGGCATCAATCTTGGCAGCGGTCAGCCAAGCCCGCGTCAAATCGGCGATGCCGTGCGCAAGGTTTTGAGCGAGCCTCAATATCGCCAGCGCGCCAGGATTCTGCGCGACGATTTCGCGCGCCATCACGCACTTACCGAGATCGCCGAGGCAATTGCGGCGCTGGGGCAGCTGGGGCAGACAGGCACTGTAGCCGATATCAATGCTGTATCAGCGGCATCAGCCGCAATGGTTTAAATCAAACAAGGAGCTTGAATATGAACAATCCGTTTGACGACAAGGACGCCAGTTTCCTGGTATTGAGCAATCAAGAAGGACAGTACTCTCTGTGGCCGACTTTCATCGAGGTTCCTGCCGGCTGGGTGATCGCCCTGGCTGCCAGCGATCGTGCATCCTGCAGCGCTTTCATCGAAGCCAGCTGGACCGACATGCGGCCGCGCTCGCTGGCAATTGCTAGCGCCTAGGCCATGATCCTGGCATCGCTGGCCGCGTTCGCTGGCGGTGCGCCATCAAGAGGAGCTTCAGCCCTGACCTTGGCGATCTTGAGATATTCAACGTTGAGGGTAATGGCTTCGCTATAGCGCAACACAAAATAATCGCCATCGACTCCGTAGAAACGCGCCAGGTCTTGCTCGACCGTGGCGTCGTTTTCCTTGTCGGCGACCAGCGGCCGCCGCATCACCTGTTGCAAGATAAGCCGGTCCAGGTTGCCGTTGGTATCGAAAAAATAATCCTGGAGAATGCCAGTAAACAACACCGCTTGCCCGGCTACATTGACAATCGCCGATACGGCGATCAGGTCCGGCCGCCGTTCTTCGTCAAAATCGGCGCCGGTCAGCAAGTAGTACCAAGGCGCATCGTTAAAGCGTAACCAGGGAGCTAGCCAGTTACTGCCTGCCCGATCTAGCCCGAAGTGAATGATGACGAGCCGAAAACTATTGGGCACGATCCAGGCGCCGCCATACAAACTCAGGAAATAAACGCATATCCAGAAAAACTGCGCAGCGATGCCCTGGACCGCCTTGGACTGAGCAACAGGGTCGGAGGACAAGAGTTCGAGCAACAATAGCGGTTGCAGTATGCGTCCAAACAAGCATGCAGACACGAGCAGCCACAGCGGGTGGAAAATGCAATTCCACAGCATTGCCTCTGTAACAATCTGCCCGAACGGGGAATAGTCAAGGGAAACACGCTCGGCACGCTTGAATCTGGAGCGAGCGATAAATCCGGGGAGTAATAGAAGGAAAACGATTAAAGCAGGTAACGCTACGTTCATCGTTCCGCTCAGGCGGCTGCGGGGACAACGCTGATACGGTACAGAACGGTTCCCTCTTGCGCGGAATGCAGGCTGATCAGGTCGTCAGTGGGAACAGAAGTGGCGGAAGTTGATAATGATGACTTGGAGTTCCGGCTGGCCAGATAGGCGCGCAGTTGCAGCTTCGCACTCGGATCAGCGAGAACTGTTTTGGCCAATGCGCTTTGAAGTGCTTTCATAGTGCGTTCACTATGCCATAGAAATACAATTTTTGCATGTTCTCCCCCTCATCTTTATCAAACAGAAATACTCCTTAACAACCGGATTGTTATATACAAATAACAAGATATAACTTTGGCGTATATAGGGTCGCTGATAAAATTGCACGCCTGACTGAACAAGCTGAAGCAAACCCGTGATCCGTATCGAGCACCTGCATAAAACCTATCCGCTGGAACGCAATGCCAAAACCGCCGGGACTCCCGTCGCCGCATTGTCCGACATCAATCTACACATCAAGAAGGGCGAAATTTTCGGCATCATCGGCCGCTCCGGCGCCGGCAAAAGTACCTTGATCCGTACCCTCAACATGCTGGAACGTCCGTCCAGCGGACAAGTGTTGATCGAGGGGGAAGACATCACTGCGCTGGACAATAACGGCCTGCATCGCCTGCGCCAGCGGATCGGCATGATTTTCCAGCACTTCAACCTGCTCAACGCCAAGACCGTGGCCGCGAATATCGACTGGCCGCTGAAGATCACCGGCAAGTACACCCAGCAGCAACGTGCGGCCCGTGTCACCGAATTGCTCGACCTGGTCGGACTCAGCGAGCACCGTGACAAGTACCCGGCGCAATTGTCCGGCGGCCAGAAGCAGCGCGTCGGCATCGCCCGCGCTCTGGCCAACACCCCGCATCTGCTGTTATGCGACGAAGCCACCTCCGCCCTTGATCCGGAAACCACCCAGGCTATCCTGCGCCTGCTGCTCGACATCAATCGCAAGCTGGGCTTGACGATCGTGCTGATTACGCACGAGATGCAAGTGATCCGCAATATCTGCGACCGGGTTGCGGTGATCGAGGCCGGCCGCATCGTGGAAGCCGGCGATGTCGCTGAGGTATTCCTCCATCCGCAGCACGCAGTGACGCAAAGCATGGTCGCTGAAAGCACGCCATTCTCGGCCGAGACAGCATTGCTGCCGTTCAGTGTGGCCGGCATTACCCAATTGCGCGGCCTGCTGGTGCGCCTGACCTATGTCGGCGACATCACCTATCAGCCGATCCTGAGCAGCATCGCGGCGGCGACGCCGGCGCTGATCACCATCCTGCAAGGCACCATCGCCCGCATCAAGGACACACCCTACGGCCAGCTGCTGGTGGAGTTGCGCGGCGAACCGGCCGATGTCGCGCAGGTTTTCACGACCCTGGATCAACACAATATTCGGCATGAGGTACTCGCATAATGGACTTCTCTCTCATCGACTGGGCTGACATCTGGCAGGCCACTTGGGAAACCCTGGCCATGACCGGCTTTTCCCTGCTGTTCACGATTTTGCTCGGCCTGCCGCTCGGCATCCTGCTGTTCATCACCGGCAAACGCCAGTTGCTTGAACAGCGCGGCATTTACCGCGCGCTGTCGCTGATCGTCAACGTGCTGCGCTCGGTACCGTTTCTGATCTTGCTGATCGTGATGATTCCGGTCACGGTGCTGCTGGTCGGCACTTCACTCGGGGTACAAGGTGCGATTCCGCCGCTGGTGCTGGGCACCGCGCCATTCTTCGCCCGCCTGGTGGAAAACGTGTTGCGTGAAATCGACCGCGGCGTAGTGGAAGCCTGCCAGGCGATGGGCGCCAGCAAACGCCAGATCATCTTCGGCGCACTGCTGCCGGAAGCCCTGCCCGGCCTGATCGCCGCCACTACCGTGACCGCGATTGCCTTGATGTCCTACGCTGCCATGTCCGGTGTGATCGGCGGCGGCGGCCTGGGCGACCTGGCGATTCGTTTCGGCTACCAGCGTTTTCAGACCGAAGTGATGGTCACCACCGTTGCCGTGCTGGTGGTGCTGGTGCAAGTGCTGCAGTTTTCCGGCGATCGGCTGGTGCTGCATTTCACGCGTAAATAATTTTTGCAGCTAATGCAGTGTTGCAGTGTTTGTTTTCAAATCAAAAAAGGGAGTTTATATGTCACGCAAATTTTCGTTATCGCTGGGACTGGCTGCGGCCGTGTTCTCAACCTTCAGCCTGATCGCTGCCGCGCCGGCGCAAGCCGCCGACAAGCTGGTGATCGCTGCGACACCGGTGCCGCACGCCGAAATCCTGGAATTCGTCAAACCTATCCTGGCCAAGGAAGGCGTCGATTTGCAGGTCAAGGTATTCACCGACTACGTCCAGCCGGCGGTACAGACCAACGAGAAAAGAGTCGACGGCAATTTTTTCCTGCATCAACCGTACTTGAACGAATTCAAGAAAAACCACAAGAACGATATCGAAGTAGTCGTCGCCAAGGTGCATGTCGAGCCGTTCGCGGGTTATTCGAGCAAGTACAAGAAACTGGCTGATTTGCCGGACGGCGCAACGGTCGCCATTCCAAACGATCCATCCAACTCCGGACGCGCCCTGCTGCTGCTGTCGCGCCAGGGTCTGTTGAAACTGAAGGATCCCAGCAATATCTCGGCGACGCAAAAAGACATCATCGAAAATCCTAAGCATCTGAAGTTCAAGGAACTGGAAGCGGCAACCCTGCCACGCGTGTTGAATCAGGTCGACCTGGCTTTGATCAACACCAACTATGCGATTGAAGCCAAGCTCAATCCGGTCAAGGATTCCTTGTTCATCGAAGACGCCAATTCGCCTTACGCCAATTTGCTGGTTGCTCGTCCAGACAACAAGGACAGCGCCGCCGTCAAGAAACTGGCGCTAGCGTTGAACTCGCCGGAAGTGAAGAAATTCATTGAAGAAAAATACAAAGGTGCAGTGGTGCCGGCATTCTAATGCGAGGCCGTCTGGCTTAAGCAAGCTGCCTTTGACATAAAAATCGGGGCCGGCGTATTCCTTAGCAACCAGGGAAATACGCCGGCCCCGATTTTTTATTGGACGTTGAAGATTCGCTTAGCGTCGAATCAGGCGCTCAGCCAGCGCAAGCCGTTAGGTTGATATTTTTTCAGCCACGCATCCAGTGACCAGCGGCCGCCGCCGGTCAGAACAAAACTCAAGCAGAGGAACGCCCATAGCGTTGGATATTCCCAGCCGCCGCCCGGATTAGCCCAGGTGAAACCAAAGTCTTGATGATGGCCTGCGAACAGGGAAATCACTAGATACAAGGCGGTGCCGACTGCCGCAACGCGTGTAAACAGGCCGAAGGTAAACCCGACAAAAGCGCCAAACTCGCACAGGCCGCCAATCAACACCATCGACGGCGGAAAACCGACGCTGTGAAAATAGCCGACCACATCATGGTAGGCCTGCGGACCCAGCAAACCGAATTTCTCGGCGAAATGATGGATAAAGTCCAGGCCGATATATACGCGCAGTAAAAACAGTTGAAGAGATTTCATATCCATTGGCAAATTCCTTTTTTTCGGATTAGGTAAGTTGACAGCCCGGACGTAGCGTCAAACGCGCTACAGCTCAGTCAAGTCAACGGTAGAAAATCGTCAATTAGTTACCGCGTGGAAATTATAAAGAATCATGTGGCATGCGCGGTACTTAATCGACAATAAATGCGTTTATATAAAAACAATAATATTATTGCACGCAGGGAGCAAGGAACGCCTGGCGCCAAGGCGCTCGGCACAGGTTTACCCCATTGCTAATTCAGCAATGATTAAATGCTAAAATTTCAACATCTGCGGTGTATATAGGAAGTTTTCCTGGTAACCGCTCCGTGTAGATGAAATCCCGAGGCCGACAGAAAGCGCCTCCATTGCCTTCGAAGGAAACATGTTGAAATACGCCAGTCCCAATGATTTTCTCGCCATGGTCGCGCAACGCGACCCACATCAACCCGAATTTCTACAGGCCGTCAAAGAAGTCATGGGCAGTTTATGGCCCTTCATCCAACAGCACCCAAAGTATGCTGAACACGGCTTGCTGGAAAGGCTGGTGGAGCCGGAGCGAGTCATCCAGTTTCGCGTGGCTTGGGTTGACGATCGCGGCCAGACCCAGGTCAACCGGGCGTTCCGGATCCAGCACAATTGCGCCATCGGCCCGTTCAAGGGCGGCATGCGCTTTCATCCATCGGTGAATTTATCGATCCTGAAATTCCTGGGCTTCGAACAGACTTTCAAAAATGCCCTAACCACCCTGCCGATGGGCGGCGGCAAGGGCGGTTCCGATTTCGATCCCAAGGGCAAAAGCGACGGCGAAGTCATGCGCTTTTGCCAGGCGCTGATGCTTGAACTGTACCGCCACCTGGGCGCCAATACCGATGTGCCGGCTGGCGATATCGGCGTCGGCGCGCGTGAAGTCGGCTTCATGGCCGGCATGATGAAAAAACTTTCCAACGACACTTCCTGCGTTTTCACCGGCAAGGGACTGGCTTATGGCGGCAGCCTGATGCGGCCGGAAGCGACCGGCTACGGCACCGTTTACTTTGCCGAACAAATGCTGCGACGCCGAGGCAAGTCGCTGGACGGCATGACGGTCGCGGTATCGGGTTCCGGCAACGTCGCGCAATACGCGGTAGAGAAGGCGATTGAATTGAATGGCAAGGTACTCACGGTGTCCGATTCCGGCGGCACTGTGTACGACAAGAACGGCTTGAATGCAGACAAGCTGGCGGCATTGATGGAACTGAAAAACGTCCAGCGCGGCCGGCTGGAGAGTTTCGCCCAGCAATTCGATCTGCAATATTTTGCAGGTAAAAATCCCTGGCATATACCAACCCAGATCGCTCTGCCATGTGCGACCCAAAATGAACTCGACGCGCAAGACGCGGCGACGCTGGTAAAAAACGGCGTGGTCTGCGTCGCCGAAGGCGCGAACATGCCATCGACCCTGGACGCGGTGGAAATATTCCAGAAGGCCGGCACCTTGTATGCGCCGGGCAAAGCCAGCAACGCCGGCGGCGTCGCTACCTCCGGCCTGGAAATGGCGCAAAACGCGCAGCGCCTGTCTTGGCATCACGCCGAAGTCGACGAGCGCTTGCATGGCATCATGAAAGAGATACACGCTAACTGCGTGCAGCACGGCAAACGCGCCGACGGCAGCGTGAATTATGTCGATGGAGCCAATATTGCGGGCTTCGTCAAGCTGGCCGATGCGATGCTGATGCAAGGCACGTTCTGAGGCGGTGGCGGCAAACCGGAAAATGTAAAAAGGGCTGGATCACCCGGTGATCCAGCCCTTTTCAACTATCGGTAATTCGCCGGAAGTGAAGAAATTCATCGAAGAGAAATACAAAGGTGCGGTGGTTCCGGCATGTTGATCGCTCTGATGGCAGCTAAGCAACGATAACAAACGAAGCCCTCGCAATTTGTGGGGGCTTTTTGGTTTACACTGGTTCTTTTGCAATCAATGAATTCCCCAACACCTTAGAGGCACATCATGGAAGAAAAAGTGGAAACCAATGCACCCCAGCGCGACGCCTTCCTGGAAGAAAAAGCGTTCAAGTCACGCACCGTCCTGCTGTTCGGCCAGATCAACGACACCGTGGCGCGCGATATCGTGCGCCAGCTGATCGCCCTCTCCGGCGAATCCAAGGACCCCATCAATTTCCTGGTCTGCTCGCCGGGCGGCCATGTGGAATCGGGCGATGTGATCCATGACGTGATCCGCTTCATCGACGCTCCGGTCAACATGATCGGCAGCGGCTGGGTCGGCAGCGCCGCGGTCAACGTATTCTTGTCGGTGCCGAAAGAACGCCGCTTCTGCCTGCAAAACACACGCTTCCTGATCCATCAGCCGAGCGGCGGCGTCGGCGGCCAGGCTTCCGATATCGCTATCCAGGCGCGTGAAATCATCCGCGTGCGCGAAAGAATCGGCGCCCTGATCGCCAGGGAAACTGGACAGAAGCTGGAAAAAGTGACGACCGATATCGACCGCGATTACTGGATGTCGGCGCCGGAAGCCATCGAATACGGCCTGGTGTCGAAATCCATCGTCAGCGCCAAAGAAGTTTCCTAAGCCCGTCGAAATCCGTTAGAGCAAGCGTCATCTTCCGGTAACACTCTGTATGCATTCATACAGAGTTTGCCATTTGAAGGGCTTGAAAATGTAGCCATCCGCGCCGCCGTCTCAACCTCGAATTCTTTATGCGTCAGGAGTTTTTCCAGCAGCTCGCAGAGCGTTTCATCATCCTCCACGATGACGACTTTTGCAGCTTGCTTACGTGCTTCCGTGTCGGCTCGGGCAACGCCTTCACCGTAGGTGTAAAACCCTTTGCTCTGCAAGATACTGGCGCCTCTACGCGCTTCTGCCCATAATTGCACGCCTTCTTGCGGCGACAACTCTGTCACTTCAATCGACGGTGCGACAGGTGTAAATTTGATCATGCCGTCCGCAGTCATTTCGAGCGGCTGCTGAGAACCGCATTCATAGCCGGAGCGGGCATCCGGGTCAATCTGGGAAAATACGCGGATCAAGCCCAGCTTGCAAAGTAATTCAAGGGTCGTAGTCAATGTCTTTGCAGTGTGTGCATCGAGCATTGCCGCCAAATCGCCGATCGTAGATTTGCCGTTGACCAGGGCCAGGATTCTTGCGTCGTCGTGCGCCATTTTTTTTGCGCCGCTCTTGAGTTCATTCATGCCTTTGGAGCGGACCTGGATTGCATTGAAGAATTGCTCAGCCCAATATCCTCCCGGGACCGATGGCGCGGCATACTTTATTTCCGAAATGAATTATTTTAACTTTGGCAATAAATGGAATCATGCGGCGCTTGCCGCGTCCCAGACGCAAAAACCCCGCCTTCCTGGAAAGGCGGGGTTGATGAAAGGCGCAGGATAATGTCCCGCCGCCTTTTATTGCTATGGCATCTTATGCTGCCAGACGCTCCTGCTCTACTGCTGCGCGCAAACGCTTGGCCGCCAGCACCATGTTTTCCAGCGCCTCGTAAGTCTCAGGCCAGCCGCGTGTCTTCAAGCCGCAATCCGGATTGACCCACAAGCGCGCATCGGGAATCACACCGCGCGCCTTGCGCAACAAGCGCTCCATTTCGTCGATTTGCGGCACCCGCGGCGAGTGGATGTCATAGACGCCTGGACCGATATCGTTCGGGTAGGCGAACTGACCGAAACCGTCCAGCAATTCCATATCCGAACGCGAAGTCTCGATGGTGATGACATCGGCGTCCATCGCGGCAATCCAAGGCAGGATATCGTTGAATTCCGAATAGCACATATGGGTGTGGATCTGGGTTTCGTCGCCGACGCCGGCAGCGCTGATCTTGAATGCGCGCACCGCCCAATCCAGGTAATGCTTCCAGTCGCGCGGCTTCAACGGCAAGCCTTCGCGGAAGGCTGGCTCGTCAATCTGGATCATGCCGATATTGGCTTTCTCCAGATCGCAGACTTCGTCACGCAAGGCCAGGGCGATTTGCAGCGCCGTGGTTTCACGTGGCTGGTCATCCCGCACGAAGGACCATTGCAGCATGGTGACCGGGCCGGTCAGCATGCCCTTCATCGGCTTGTCGGTCAGGGTCTGGGCGAACTGGCTCCAGCCCACGGTCATCGCTTCCGGACGATATACGTCGCCATAAATGATCGGCGGTTTGACGCAGCGCGAACCGTAGCTTTGCACCCAGCCGTTGGCGGTGAAGGCGTAGCCCCACAACTGTTCGCCGAAATACTCGACCATGTCGTTGCGCTCCGGCTCGCCATGCACCAGTACATCCAGGCCGAGCTGTTCCTGTTTCGCCACCACCACGCGGATTTCTTCGCGCATCTTGTCGAGATAATCCAGGTGGCCGATTTCGCCACGCTTGTAAGCGGCGCGCGCCTGGCGGATTTCAGCAGTCTGCGGGAAAGAGCCGATGGTGGTGGTCGGGAAAGCCGGCAACTGCCATTTGGCTTGCTGCTTGGCGATGCGAGCAGCAAAAGCGGCTGAGCGCTCGGCGTCGGCGGCAGTCACTGCAGCCAGGCGCTTTTGCACCAGCGGATTGTGGATGCGGCTGGAGCTGCGGCGGCTGGCCTGGGCGGCGCGCGAGGCCACGAATTGCGCTTCGACTTCAGCCGTTTTGCCATTCAACGCCAATTTCAGAGCGACGATTTCCGCCAGCTTCTGGGTAGCGAACGCCAGCCAGCTTTTCAATTCGTCGTCGAGCTTGGGTTCATTCGCCAGGTCCACCGGCACGTGCAGCAAGGAGCAGCTTGAGGCGATCCACAATTTGTCGCCCAGTTGCGCTTGCACAGGCTTGAGTTTGGTCAATACCTGATCGAGGTCGGTACGCCACAGGTTGCGGCCGTCGACCACGCCCAAAGACAACACTTTGTCTTGCGGCCAGCCGGCAACGATCTGTTCCAGCTGTCCGGCGCCGCGCACCAGGTCCAGATGGACACCCGCCACCGGCAGCGAACGCAGCAATTCAGCGTGTTCGCTGACTTCGCCGAAATAGGTGGTCAGCAACAACGCCGGTGCAGCACCGCTTAATTGTGCGTACACCGGAGCAAAGGCGGCGCGCCAGCTTGCGTCCAGCTCCAACGCCAGGATCGGCTCATCGATCTGCACCGACTCGATGCCGGCGATCTGCAAACGCTTCAGCAGTTGCTGGTAACCGGCCACCACCTTCGGCAGCAGATCCAGCTTGTGCGCAATCCCAGACTTGATCTTGCCCTGATACAGCAAGGTTAGAGGACCGACCAGCGCCACCTTGACCTTGTGACCGAGCGCGCGCGCTTCGGCAATTTCATCGTGCAACCAGTCGACGCCGCCGTCGAATTGCACATCGGCGGTCCATTCCGGCACCAGGTAGTGGTAATTGGTGTCGAACCATTTGGTCATTTCCATCGCGAAGTGATGTTTGCTGCCGCGCGCCAGGGTGAAATAGTCCGCCAGGGTCAACTGCTTCGGATCGAAGCCGAAACGGCTAGGGATCGCCCCCAGCAAGGCCAGCGTGCCCAGCACCTGGTCGTACCAGGCAAAGTCGCCGACGGTGACAAAATCGAGACCGGCATCGGCCTGCGCTTGCCAGTGGCGGGCGCGCAGCGTGGCGCCGGTGGCGCGCAAGGCAGCTTCATCGGAAGCGCCCTTCCAGAACGACTCCTGGGCAAACTTCAGCTCGCGGTGAGCGCCAATGCGCGGAAACCCTAATACGTGTGCCAATGCCATCTTCATCTCCATAAAAAACAAATTCAATGACTCGCATGTTGGGCCAACCTGGATTATGATTCAAACGATAAATATTAAGAATCAACTTGAATTTTACTCATACAGCAATTTCAGCTGTTCATTCTCATAATAAAAATGCAATCCATCCTCGAATTACGCCACCTGAAAACCCTGCACGCATTGCGTGAAGCCGGGAACCTCTTAAGAGCAGCGACGCTGTTGAATGTGACGCAGTCGGCGTTGTCGCATCAGATCAAACAGTTGGAAGATCACCACGGCGCCACGCTGTTTGAACGAAAATCAGTGCCGGTGCGCTTCACCCCGGCCGGTGAACGCCTGCTGAAACTGGCTGACGCGGTGCTGCCGCAGGTAGCGGAAAGCGAGCGCGATCTGGTGCGACTGGCGCAAGGCGTGGCCGGTCAGTTGCGGATTGCGGTGGAGTGCCATACCTGCTTCGACTGGCTGATGCCGGCCATGGATATTTTCCGTAAGCGCTGGCCGGAAGTGGAGCTGGATATCGTTTCGGGCTTCCAGGCCGATCCGGTCGGCCTGTTATATGAACATCGCGCTGACGTGGCGATCGTGGCCGAGGTCGATCCTGACGAGAAAGTCGATTATCACGCCTTGTTCAGTTTTGAGATCGTGGCGCTGGTGGCGCACGATCATCCGCTGGCAGGCAAGGAATACCTGGTAGCAGAAGATTTTGCCGGCGACACCCTGATTACTTATCCGGTGCCGGACGACATGCTCGATATCGTGCGCCAGGTATTGAAACCGGCCGGCATCCAGACTGCGCGCCGCACCACCGAACTGACGGTGGCGATGCTGCAACTGGTTGCCAGCCGCCGTGGCATCGCCACCTTGCCGATCTGGGCTGCGCAGAATTATCTGACGCGCGACTACGTGCTGGCCAAGAGAATCACTGCCGATGGCCTGACCGGACGGCTGTATGCGGCATGCCTGCCGGAGATGTCGCAGCAATCGTATCTGGCCGACTTTGTCAGCACCACGCGTGAGAGCTGCTACCTCAATCTGCTGAGCGTGGAATTGCTCTGATTACGGTGACCGCAACTCAGTGACTGCAACTACCTGTCACATTGCAGATAGCCATTTATATTGCTGAAGCTGCCGCTTCTGCAGGAAAACACCGGTATTGAAGAACGTACCCTGCGGTTGTCACTGCCGCCGCAGGTTGCTTCCAGCACGCCGCCTCGAACTTCAATATCCGAGCAGGATTGGAGATAACTCCCCGGCGGCGCCTGTCGGTCAGGACGACGATAGTCACCGCCGCCAGCGCATTGCAAGTTGCCGTTTATGTTTGCAAAACTACCGCTGCGGCAAGAAGACAGCGGAATTGATGACCTTACGCTCTCATTATTGATACTTCCGCAAGTGGCTTCCAGCACCCCGCGCCGCACCACGATATCGCGGCAAGACTGGAGGTAACTGCCGGGGGGCGCCCAATTGTCGCCGCGGCGATTGTCGTCGTCGTAACGGTCGCGTCCATAATTATCGCCGTATGCGGGAGGCTCGCCATAGCCGCCATAAGCGACAACTGGGGCATTGTCATAGTAACCTGCAGCTGCAGGCTGATAGGCGTTATAGCCGTTGTCATAAGGGCTTGCGGCACAGGCGGTAAACGTGGCGCAGGCGATGATGCCAAACATGGATTTGATTATCATTTTTTCTCCTCTCAACAAAATATCAACAAAATATTTTGTTTTTTTAATTATACGGCGACAAAATGGAGACTTCCTTAATGCTTACCAACGCTTACTAAGGTTACCGGGCCCCCACCACGGCAACGCCGCTTGCAAACATCAGCCTCGGCGAATCGCCCCCACTCCCTCCCCAGCATTCCGACATCTGCCGGCACTATCTCTGAATAGACATTTCCTGTAAGGAATGACAGCTATTTCGACAGCAGGAATACGGCTATGTTTCCATATGACATTTCACATTGTAACAATACGTAACCTTATCTACGTAACTCTATTGCGTATTCACGATTTGTGAAATTCATCGCCGCCATCCTGAGTTGAGCGCGAAGCCATGCATGCTCTGGATAGTCGGTCGTGTTTTTGCTCGCGAAGTATCTGGTCAATCTTATGAATTATCCACGCATCAATTTAAAGAGAGTGAGATACCATGAAACCAGTTTTACATCTCGTCAAAGGTCCATTGTTTCTATCGTTGCTGCTGGCAGCGACCTCCAGCGCAAATGCCGCCGACCGCGTTGACCTTGAGAACTACACGCCACCGGCCCAGGCAGCCAAACCAAGCGGCCCGATCAGCGCGCAAGCTTTTCTCGGCCTCAGCAGCGATGAGTTGAAGCCGCTGCGCAGCCAGAACTACGCCAATGGTAAAGTCGTCACCCGCTATCAGCAGTATTTCCAGGGCGTGCCGGTATGGGACCAGGCCGTGGTCGAACAACGCACGGCAAATCAGGTGCAACCGGCCATGTCCGGCAGCCTGCTGCGCAATATCGAGAACGATCTTCCCAGCGCCAGGCCAGTCTACGCAGCCGCCGATGTGCTGCTGCAGGCCAAGTCGATCGCGCGCGCCGCAGCAACCGAGAACGAGCAAGCCAAACTGTATGTCCAGCTCGGCCGCAATAATGTGGCGCAGCTGATTTATGTGGTCTCTTTCGTCAACAAGAGTGCAAGCAAACCAAGCCGCCCCTACTACATCATCGACGCCAACACCGGCGCTGTGCTGAAACAGTGGGAGGGCATCACCCATTATGAAGCCAGCGGTCCCGGCGGCAATGCCAAGACCGGGCAATACGAGTACGGCGTCAATTACGGCCCTTTGATCGTCGACAACAACTGCGCCATGGTGACGCCGAATGTGATTACCGTCGATCTGCAAAACGGCAGCAGCGGCAGCACCCCATTCCGCTTCACCTGCCCGCGCAATACCTACAAGGCGGTCAACGGTGCATTTTCACCGTTGAACGACGCCCATTATTTCGGCAATGTGGTGTTCAATATGTACCGGGACTGGCTTAATCTGCGCCCCATCAGCCAGACCCTGTACATGAAGGTCCATTACGGCAACAGCTATGAAAACGCCTTCTGGGACGGCAGCGCAATGAATTTCGGCGACGGCGCTTCTACCTTCTATCCGCTGGTCGCGCTGGACGTATCCGGCCATGAAATCAGCCATGGTTTCACCGAACAGAATTCCGGTCTGGTGTATAGCGGCATGTCGGGTGGCATGAACGAAGCCTTTTCCGACATGGCCGGTGAAGCTGCCGAAAACTACATGAAGGGCAGGAACGACTTTCTGGTCGGAGCGGAAATTTTCAAAGGCAATGGCGCACTACGCTACATGGCCAATCCAACCCAGGACGGCGGCTCGATAGACAACGCCAGGGATTATTCCAGCAGCCTGGATGTGCATTACACCAGCGGCGTATACAACAAGGCGTTCTACCTGCTGGCAACCACGGCCGGCTGGAGCACCCGCAAGGCGTTCGAAGTGATGGCCGACGCCAACCATCTCTACTGGACCGCCAACAGCAGCTTTAACCAGGGTGCTTGCGGCGTTGAGAAAGCGGCCGCCAACCGTGGTTACGCAGTGGCCGATGTTACTGCGGCATTCAACGCGGTGGGGGTCAGCTGCAGCACCAGCAGCGGCAATGTGCTGGTCAAGGGCGTGCCGGTCAAGGGGATCACGGTTGCCGGCGGCGCTAGCAACATTTACAGCATCACCGTTCCGGCCGGCGCCAGGAACCTGAACTTCCAATTGTCCGGCGGCAGCGGCGACGGCGACATCTATGTCAAGCGAAGTGCAACGCCGACCACCACTTCCTACGATGGAAAATCGGACGGCAGCACCAATGCTGAAAGCGTGACTATCGGCGCACCTGGGGCAGGAACTTACTATCTGCTGCTGAATGCCTACCGCACGGTCAGCGGTGCGAGCCTGGTTGCCAACTACCAGTAATCGCTAAGTGAGATGAGCCCGGCCGATCGCTTGTGCATTCGGCCGGGGTAATTACTTTGGTACTCTGTCAGGACCAGTTCGAAGCGGGCACAGTGTTCTTGAGAATTTCGGCGGCGTTTGCCGCGAGCGACCGATTGTAGCGAGACAAATGCGGCGCCAGCGTACTCAGTGCCATGCAAGCGGCTTCCGTCGCTCTTCCCTGTAACAGATAAGTGAGTGCCAGAGTAGCCCGCGTTTCGTCGTATAGGGCCGTGCCATAGCCAGCTTCTGCATAGCGCTGAAGCTGGGCAGACAACAAGCGCTCGCTCTCTTCCAGTTGCCCCAGCAGACGTAAAGTACTGCCGAGCTGGATGGCGGCACGCGCCTGGCGATAAGGGTCGAGACCTTTACTTGCCAAAGCGGCCCGGTAAAGCGGTTCCGCCGCCGCTTCCAGCCCGGCTGTGTCGCGGGCGCAAGCGCGCTCGAATAAAGCCAGGGCGTCATCCGCCGGCCGCTCCGCCGCCAGCGCGTCGATATTGCTGATCAGTTCCGTCGGCGAGATCGCATCGACCCGCTTCCAAAGCGCAGCTACGCGTGTTTCCCAATCTTGTTGGTCGTCTCTCATGCTTTGATAGCCGCCAGAGCACGCTGCAAATCGTTTTTCAGGTCGGTAATATTTTCGACTCCGACCGACAGCCTGACCAGTGAATCGCTGATCCCAAGCTTGGTCCGATGCTCTGCCGGAATCGTGGCATGGGTCATGATGGCTGGATGTTCGATCAAGCTTTCTACCCCGCCCAGGCTCTCTGCCAGCGCAAAAATCTCGCAATGTTCGAGGAAACGTTTGGCGCCGGCCAGATCGCTATCGAGTTCGACCGAGATGATGCCGCCATAACCTTGCATCTGACGTTGCGCCAGCTCATGCTGGGGATGCGAAGGCAATCCCGGGTAGTGGACGCGTTTTACCTGCGGCTGGCTCTCTAGCCAGGCGGCTAGCTCCAATGCATTTTCGCAATGCCGTTCAACCCGCAGCGCCAGAGTCTTGACGCCACGCAGGGCCAGGAAACTGTCGAAAGGTCCGGCAATGGCGCCCACCGCATTTTGCAGGAAAGCCAGGCGCTCGCGCCATTCCGCCTGTCTTGCTTCGCGGCCGACCACGGCAATGCCGCCGATGATGTCGGAGTGGCCGTTCAGGTACTTGGTGGTCGAATGCAGCACCACATCAAATCCAAAAGTCAGCGGCTGCTGCACCATCGGGCTGGCGAAAGTGTTGTCGGCGACGGCGATAATGCCGCGCTCGCGGCAGATCTTTGCAATCGCCGCTAGATCGGCCAGTTTCAGCATCGGATTGGTCGGCGTCTCGACCCAGACCATTTTGGTTTCCGGCCGGATTGCCGCCAGCAGGTTGTTCGGATCGATCAGATCGACGAAACTGAAGGACAAGCCGGCGCTGCGTTTGCGCACCTTGTCGAACAAACGATAGGTGCCGCCATATAAATCGTCGCCGGCGACCACATGGGCGCCGCTATCGAGCAATTCCAGCACGGTCGCCGCGGCCGCCATGCCGGAAGCAAAGGCAAAACCCTGGGCGCCCTGCTCCAGATCGGCGACGCAACGCTCCAGCGCCCAGCGCGTCGGATTGTGGGAGCGGCCATAATCGAGCCCCTTGTGGACGCCCGGGCTTTGCTGGACGAAAGTCGAGGTGGCGTAAATCGGCGGCATGATGGCGCCGGTTGTCGGGTCTGGTGACTGCCCTGCGTGAATCACGCGCGTGGCGAAATGCATGTCGGACGAATGGACGGCATCGTTGTTACTGCTCATGACAAACTCCTTCGAAGATGGTTGAGTAAATCGAAACGGGTAATCAAGCCATAGAACTGCTCGCCGTCGGCAATGATGGCGACCAGGCCGCGGGCTAGCGTGCTGCGCAGCGCATCGATGCTTGCGCTCGGCGCCAGTTTTTCTATCGCGCTGGTCATGGTGCTGCTTACCGGATCGCTGAAATGCGCAGCGTCGGCGGCGACTTTCAGCAGCAAATCGGATTCATCGATAATGCCGCTCACATGCTGGCCGTCGATTACTGGCAATTGCGAAATCTCGGCGCTGCGCATGCGGTTGAACGCGGTCATCAGCGTATCGCTCGACGCCACGCTGATGACCCCGCCCTCCTCGTAACGACGGCCGATGATGTCGCGCAAATCGCCGACTATCTCGCGCTTGAGCAAACCCTGGTCGCGCATCCAGTTGTCGTTGTATACCTTCGACAGGTAACGCGTGCCGGTATCGCAAACGATGGTGACCACGCGCTTTGGCTGGCTCTGTTCACGGCAATAACGCAGTGCTGCCGCCAGCAAGGTGCCGGTCGACGAACCGCCCAGGATGCCTTCCGCGCGCACCAGTTCGCGGGCGCTGCTGAAACTTTCTTCATCGCTGATCGTATATGTGTGCTTGACGCCGGACAGATCGGCAATTGCGGGCACGAAATCCTCGCCGATGCCTTCGACGGCCCAGGAACCCGGGGTTGATTCTATTTTTCCGGTATTGATATATTCGGCCAGGATCGAACCCTTGGGGTCGGCCAGCACAAACTCCAGGTCCGGCTGCGCCTGGCGGAAAAACCGCGTCAGGCCGGTAAGCGTGCCGGCCGAACCGACGCCGCAAACGATGGCATCAAGCCGGTGTCCGCATTGTTCCCAAATCTCGGGAGCGGTACTTTGTTCATGGGCTAGAGGATTGCTGGGGTTGTTGAATTGGTCGGCATAGAAAGCACCCGGCATTTCACGCGCCAGGCGCGCTGCATAATCCTGGTAGTACTCGGGATGGCCTTTGCCGACATCCGAGCGGGTGATATGGACTTCGGCGCCCAGCGCTTTCAGATGCTGTATTTTTTCCACCGACATCTTGTCCGGCACCACCAGAATCACCCGATAGCCCTTGGCGCAGGCAACCAGCGCCAGGCCCAGGCCAGTGTTGCCGGCAGTGGCTTCGATCACGATGCCGCCGGCTTGCAGGCGGCCGTCTTTTTCGGCCGCTTCTATCATCGACAAACCGATGCGGTCCTTGATCGAACCGCCGGGATTTTGCGACTCCAGCTTGAGAAACAGCTGGCAGCAACCGGTATCCAGCCGAGTTACTTCGATCAACGGCGTATTGCCGATCAGGTCCAGCACCGCTGGGCGGCTTGACAAGTTCATGGGCAGACCTTCCTGTTAGAAAAACGACAGCATCCGCTGCCTGTTTCAATTAAGGTGAGCGCCTATCTTATCAGTTCTTCACTGGAACATTTTGGTGCAGAAAATTCATGGCGAGAAAAAAAAAGCCGGACGCAAACATCGCGTCCGGCCGCTGCTACCTCACAAGTAAATTAGAACTTGTAGGCGCCTGTTACATAGAACTGACGTCCCAGTGGATCGGTGTAGCGAGCATCATAGCCAACCTGATTGCCGCCGCCTGCAACCACCAGAGACAACGGTGGAGTACGGGCAAACAGGTTCTTGATACCAGCCGTAATCACCAGGCCTTTTTGCACTTGCGCCTTTACCTGCCAATCGAACGTGGTGTAAGAAGCCACGTTGTGATTAGGCATAGCCACATAAGGACCGAACGAACCATTCGGATTGATGATACGAACGGTCGCATCGTCGGCTGTGAAAGTCTGGTCGTGATAACCGGAACGGTAGTTGGCGATCAGCGAATGCGTGAACATATCCGACACCTTCAGTGACGCTGCCAGTCTGGAGATCACGCGGAACACCACGTTCTGGTCCGCACCATACTTGCCAAGGCTGCTCTGCG